>JACCDW011576877.1_pt1 | contig 413247 bp, 483 predicted proteins | sample 7449781 | NCBI WGS metagenome assembly JACCDW01 (sample SAMN15323449, study PRJNA562643) | freshwater metagenome | isolation source: river surface water | place: USA:Blue River Watershed | collected 2017-08-18 | reverse complement strand
GTTGATGGAACAGTGTTAAAACAAACTGTTGGATTAATTCCACCAAAACAAGAACAAGAAAAAATTGCTATTTTTCTTGATATTGAAACTTCCAAAATTGACAAGAAAAAAGAAATTATCAAAAAACAAATTGAATTATTAAAAGAATACAAACAATCAATTATTTATGAAGCAGTAACAGGAAAAGGGGAGATATTATGAGTGATTTTAGAAGAATGTATTTACCATATTGTTTAAGAGAATTATCAAAAAACAAATGGTTAATTTTGAATAGAGATTATGCTCATATAGGAACATTTCAAAAGTCTAATTTAGATGGTTTTGCAATAAATTTAAAAATTTCAGACAAAAATAAGGCAAAATTATCAATTAATGAAAATTTTGATAGTGATATTTATTTGTATGATGATAAAACAAACCCATTACTTTCTGAAGTAAATATGGCCAATTATATGAATAAATTAAAAATATTAGCAAAAATGGAGATTTTATGAAATATACAGAAGCAGATTTTCAAGATGGTAGAATTGTAGGATTTTTCACTAATAGTTTAAAGTGGAAAGAAGGATTGCGAGATCAAATTGATGTAGAAAGATGGATTATTCCTTCTGATTTAGAATGGTTTTTAAAAGAAGGAAATTTAACAAATATCAGGTCCTATAATAATTTAATTAAAGATTATAGATCACCTTCAGATTTAGTTGAGGATTTTATTGATTCAGCATTATTGCCTAAAATCACTTCTGCTGTTAATGCTGCTTCTATATTAAGAGAACAAATCTCTTTTAAAGGACAAGTGTTCACTCTTTTCAATGAGCCTAATATTGTTGGCTCAGGTTCAGATGCTAATGAATTATTTGATAAAAATGTATTTAAAGTTATTCAAGAAGCAGTTTTTGAAAGAAGATATGCCAAAATCAGTAAAACACTTAATAGAAGACCAGATTTGACATTTTTTATTAATGGTATTTATTTTAGCTATTCTGAATTAAAGCTTTCTACACAAGGTCAATCAGCTTCAAATCAAGGTAGAGAAAAAATTGCTCATAATTTCATAGAGGCAATTACTGCTTCTATGGAATCAGTTCTTTTTGAAGAAGGATATGATATAAATAATATGCCATCTTGGTCTGATATTAGCACAAAAGCTAATATATATAATAAGATTTTACAAGATGTAGTGTTGTTTTCTAAGGCTGTTCACATAACCACAATTGATGATAGTCGTTTATATATTATTAATGACATTGCCAAGTTTATCCCAGATATTTATGAAGCCATGAAACATGGTTTAAAGTCATCGCATTCTATTAGGTTACTTAAAGAAATATTGCCAGAAAAGATTAAAAATGATTTTCAGAAAATGCCTGATTTGAGAGAAAAAACTGAAACTCAAGCAGTAATAACTCATTTAAAGACTCTTTATGATAAGTCTATAGGTATCTATTGCGAAATTGAATATTTTAATTCAAAAAATCGTGATGGCAAAATAATAAGACCACGTTCTGCTCAAAGGGCAATGTTCTATTATCTTGCGAATAAGGTTGATTCTATTTACCTTGATGAGTTGACTCCCGCTTTATCTCCACAAAAAATTAAAGAAGAATTAATAAAAAGCTTACCAAACATTTCACAAAAAGAAATTGATTATGAGATTCAAGAACTTTTAAAATATAAAAATGGTCAAGATGAACATTCGTTGATTTTACAAGGTGCCGCTGGATTAGGGAAAACAAATTTAATTGTTTGGTTTGCTTATCTACTAGCTTCTAAATATCATCCACAAAAATTAATTGGGATAAATCCTACTCAAGAAAATTTGTTTGATATTATTGTAATATTAACAGACAGAACTGAATTGAGATCAAATATCGCAAAGGATGCTTATAAATCAATTGCTGTAGAAACAAAAACAACTAAAGAATTGGTTGATGCTATAAAAAATGGTTCAAGAATTGTTATTTATAATATTCAAAAAACAGCAGGTTTAAAAAAAGCATTAACCCAAGAACTAAAAGATGAGTTGACCAAAAAACGTGTGGCTTTTATTATTGATGAAGTTCATCGCTCCCAAAACGGAGAATTAAATAAAGATACAATGGAAATATTTGATGCTTGTTCTATAGGTCAAAATTCCAATAAAAAAAATCTTATTATTGGTTTAACAGCCACTCCAACAGAAGAAATTTTAGCAAAATATGGTGAGTGGAGATTAAAGTGTAGCCCTACGGATACAAGAAATTGGGTCCCTCATTTTTCTTACACAATGAAAGAAGCTATTGATTCTAAATATATTTTAGACCCCACATTAAATATAATGACAGTTACAGATAAATTAGATTTTATTGAAGTAGTTGGTGATGCTAAATCTCCATTAACAAAAGATATTTATGCTAATCACAATAGGCAATCTTTGGCAGCTAAAGAAATTGTAAAAATTTTTGTAAGAGAAACAATGAATTCTATAAGGGCTGGACGCGGTAGAAATAGTGGTCGTGGTGAAGGTAAAGCAATAGTAGCGGAATCATCTATTCCTGTGGCAATTCAAATGAAGCCATTGATAGAAGAGGCATTACAATTGGAGGCTAAAAAGGTTATAGATAGCATACAGCCTGGTTCAACAAAAAAAACAATTGAAGCCGCTTATGCTCAAAGTGAAGCTATTAAAAATGTTATTGTTACGATTGTTTTTTCTAATACATCTACAGAAAAATGTTCAACTTATAATGATGGTTTAAGCCAAGAAGCAATTATAAAAAAGTTTAAATGCGAAGGTTCACAATATAAAAACTCCATAATGATAGTTGTAGATAAGTTATTAACCGGATTTGATGAGCCAACCTTGCATACGATTTTTATAAATAAAAATATATCTGATGTTGGTTTATTCCAAGCAGTATGTCGTGTAAACAGAATTCATCAAAATAAAAATAATTGTTTAGTTGTTGATTTGTCTCATAAAAATACTGTAGCACAGGAAATACCTTCTGTGTTTAAAAAATACGGCGGAATAACAGTTTCTGATTTTGATGCAGGAACCTGGCAAGATAAAATAAATAGGTCATATAATTTCTTGTTTGTTAATGAAAAGAATAAAGAAATTATGGAACAGTTCCAATTATGGAAAACTTGGAGTGATAATAAAAAATCAGATTTACCAACTGAATTACTAGATAAAATTAATAACTTAGTAGGTGGCTCTGATGCTGATTTGGAAAAAGCAATTAATATTTGGAAGGCTTGTGCTCAATGGTTAACCACATATGATAAATTAAAATATTTGCTTGATTTTAGTTCGCCTAGCCTAAAGAAGCATTCTAGTGTTGAAAAGCAAAAATTTATAGAACTACTTCGTAAAACTCTTTATACTAAAATTCAACAGCAACAAGAGGAAAGAAGTGGTGAAATAATATTTGATGTAGTTAAATTTGAAGAAACATATGGTGCAACTGTTGTTGAAGATTTACAAGAAGAAGTTCAGGATAAGAATAAAGCTGATGAGGAAAGATCTTTTGGAACCTCTTCAATAGATGCTATTGATATTTTAGAGATGCTTCAAAAAAGTGAAGAAGATAAAGAAAAAATAATTGCTGAAGTTAAAAAATTTATTAAAGCATTATTTGAAGAAATTGATTCTGAAAGTATTAAAAATAATAATGATAGTTTTAGAAAAAAAATAAAATCTGGTGAGGATATGTCTTGGGAAGATAGAATAAATGCTTTTAAAGTTCTTTATCTAAAAGCAACATCTGGAATAAGTAAGTTAAGATTAAATAAATTAACAAAACTATATGCAATATTAGATGCTAGCTTTAAAACAAAAATGAGTTTATTGGAATCTGACTATGAATCTTGGGTTTTAGGGGAAAGTAGTTTATTAAAGGAAGTTAAATGAACTACATAGGCTCAAAACAAAAACTAGCACCTTGGATTAAAGAGGTTGTAGATAGCGTATATGTTGGCAAATTAGAAGATGCTACTTTTGCTGACATATTTGCTGGAACTGGACAAGTTGCTAGGCATTTCAAAAAGTATGTGAAAAAAGTTATCACTAATGATTTAGAGTCATATAGTTTTGTTCTTAATTCACATTACATTGGAAATACAAAACCACTTGATATGGTTGATGTTCCATTAACTAAGAAAGTTGGTGTTACATCTAAACAATTCTCTGAGCTTGGAGATATGAAAAGAAAGTATTTCACAGAAGATAATGCGCAGTTAATTGATGGTATTAGAGATTCAATAGAAAAGTTGTTGACTACTAAGAAAATTAGTAAGGAGCAATACTATTGGCTAATGGCTTCTTTGGTTGAAGCTGCTGACAGTGTGGCTAATACTGCTTCTATTTATGGTGCTTACTTAAAAGAGTATAAAAAAACAGCATTAAAGCCATTAAATTTTAAGTTAATGCCATATGAGATAACCAATCAAGAAAATGAAATATATCAGATGGATGCTAATGAGTTGGTGAAAAAGATATCTGGTGATATTTTGTATCTAGACCCACCATACAATTCAAGGCAATATGGTGCGAACTATCATGTTCTCAATAAGATTATAGAAAACAAGGATTTTAAGTCAGATAAAGTAACAGGGTTGACTGAATATAATAAGTCTGATTATTGTAAAAAAGATAAGGTTTTTGAAACATTTGAGAAGTTGATTAAGGATGCTAATTTTAAATATATCTTTATTAGTTACAATAATGAAGGTTTAATTGCTGAAAAAGAGTTTGAAGATATGCTTAAAAAATATGGTAAATATTCTTTATATAAAAAAGAATATAAGAGATTTAAAGCTGATGCGAAAAGACCTAATCAAGCCCCAACAACATTTGAACATTTGCATGTTTTGATAAAAGATAATATATAAAATTTCATTATGAAAAAAATATTTATAATATTAATTGGTTTTTTATGTGTAAGTACAGCAAGTGCTGAAATGCCATATAAGCATAAGAGGTCTAGTTCTCTTGAAGAAGCTTATGCTGAAATGAAAAATTGGTTTGCTGATCCTGAGTTAACTAAATATAAATATTTGATTGGTAATGGTCGTGAATTTTTTGACCCAGATATGCAATTAGTGGGTTGTTCTCATAAAGGTGTTAATGAAATACATCCAACACCCACAGCAAAAAGATTTGCTTATACTTATGGTGTGTCCTTTAAAGATAAAGATGGCTCTTTAAAGCATCGTTGGTTTTCTAATATATATCAAGAAAAAGGTGAGTTTTTACAAACTGAAGTTGTCGTTCCCTTTTCACAAAAAAGATTGCCAAGATACAATGGAAAAACTTATGAAAATTGTGAGAGTTGGTTTAGAGATAAATTATTTAATGATCCAGAGGTGAATGAAAAATACAAAGATTTAAATAATGTTAAGATTGTTGATTATAGACAAGAAGAAATATTTAATGAAAATCAGTATGTGATAGGTTACAAAAAAGTTCCTATATATGAATATGTGTATTTAGGAACAATTAAAATTGGTGGTGTTAAAAAGCACGGTTGGATAAAGTATGGTGGTCAGGTTGAAAAGAAACCATATATTGTTTATACATTAAATCCTCACCCTCCAAGAACAGATGTAGATTATTCTGGTAATTATTTTTAATAAAAAAGCATGTTATAAACATGCTTCTCATTATTTTCTATTAAGGCTTAGATTTTCTAGTGTTACCTTCAGTAGAACCTAATATTTTCTCTTGTAATTCAGGATTATGTGGAAGAATGTGTCTTGATATATAAACATACAGATCTTTAGTTCTAGCTTCCATAGTTTCTTCAGTTAGTCTTTTATTAAGTAAAAATCCTGCTCTGTCTAAGAATATACCAGCTGGTTCATATCCGTATTCATTAAGAAAATGATACTTTTCTACACTAAATCTCTTAGATTCATAATCATCTAAGTCTATACCTTTATTAATTTTATTATTTAAAGCTTTTAAGAATTTATCAAAAACTTTTTGTCCTTGTGTTCCCATGTGTGACTTTATATATAGTCCAACTTCTAAAACATTCTGAGGGGTTAAGTCAGATGCTTTTTTAGGTGTTTCTTTCCAAGTGACATTTTGAACTTTGGCAATAGTTCTATCTTTGATTTCTTCGTTATAACTTTCAACACTTGCGAAAGACTTATTTAAAATTCTGAGATTATTAACAACAGTATTTCCAAATTGACCTGCAATTGGTTCTATTTTTGTTCTTAAGTTAGCAATAGATTCATATAATGGTTTAATATTTTCATTATATGATTTCTTGCTTAATTCTTGATTGAAGTTACTAAATAATTGTGATGCTGTTGAATGAACATCATTAAGTATTAATAGTAAGTCAGTTTTACCACCACTGGCAAATGACAATTCATTTTTAGAAAGAATATTACATACATCAGTGAGTTGTTTTGTAATAAAGGAAAAACTTAATTTTTGTTTTTCTTTGCTATTTAAAAATGCCATTTTTTCAGAAAACTCATAAAGGTTTAATGTGTCGCAACCAGCAATAAATACATTAAATTGAGATAGTGATTCAACTTGTGCTGAGTTAACTGAGTTTCCAAAGATTCTGAAGTATTGCATTTGAGCTAATTTCTTTAAATCTTCTTTGCTTGTATTAGGTAACATTTTCTTAAAATCTCTACCTTGTTCTTGAGTAATATTTTGGTCATCTACAACAAATCTACCACCTAACATTAAGTAAGGCATTAATTTATATCCATAATATGGATTTTCTTTACCGTCTATGGTTTCACGGTGAACTAAGTGAGCTAATGTTAAATGTGCTTTAAAGTGACTATAGCCTTGTGTTTCTGTGTCTTTATTGGATGTGCTTTGTCCAAATACAATCATTTTGGTTTTATGATTAATAAAGCAGTGATCTACTCTATTTCTACCTCTAACTTCTGTAATAGAAGCATTATTTTGTTCATTAATAGAACATTGTATTTCTAAATCGTTGCCATTTTCATTATAAAGATATGAACATTCATAATCTTGCTTTTGTATTTTATCTCTAAGGAAGTCACATAAGTCTAGTTTAGAGTCTTGTTTCTTTAATTTCTTAAATTCAGCTAAATCTGTTGAGAAAAGTTCTGATAGTGCATATCCAACTACTCTGCCTACCTTCTCAGCTTTTAGTGCTTTTACAGAATCTTTTGCTACTTGAATACCAAATATTCCACCAAAGATATCAACAAGTTCTTCGTCAGAGAATTTAGAAAAATCTCCATCACTGTTAATCAATTCAAACCCTTCACGAGATTTAATAAAGTCTACTACGTTTAAAATAGATGTAGCATTATCTTTTTGGAACTTCTCTAAAAGTCTATTAAACTTTTGGTTATTGTCTATTCCTAAGCTTAAGCAGTCTATTGCTTTAATTTCATTTTCAGTGAAATTTTTATTTATCTCTCTTTTAGGAAGTTGAGAGTATGCTTGATACAATTCTTTGTAATCTAAATAAATAGCTTGTTTTGTTTTTTCGTCAAACTCATCAATACGAATAAACTTAATGCTTGTTAAGAATTCATTTAAATTAGTTTTTAATTGCTGTATTTCCATTTTCTATTCCTATATTATTATGGTTTGTTTTTATTTTGAGATACTGCCTGTATTGGTTCTCTCAATTTGTCTCTATTAGAGAGTATCATATCTTTGCCTAAAGCATTTCCAATTATATTATCTTTAAACAACTCAAAGTCGCTGTCTTGTTTAGTAGTGTATGGATGGCAGAAATCTAAAAATTTAGATGCTTTATGTATTTCTGGGAAAACTTGCCCTTGAAAGTATCTTGCTAACATTTCACAAGGTTGAACATAATAGTCATTATCATAAAGATTTTTTGTCCCATCATCTTTACCTTTTACCCCCATCATCTTGTCCATAAAATTATTTAGTCTTCTATCTAAATTAGCAAGATAAGATGATATATAGTAAAAACTTTTAGAACCAATTAGATTTTTATTAACATTATCAAAAAATGGTTTAACTACATTATTTATTTCGGTTTCTTTAATTTCTAATCGTTCTAAGTTGGCAGTTCTGTTGTTGAATCCAACTTTTTCCATAGCTTCTAAAATATATTCTGTTGTCTCTGTTGTTGGTTTAGAAACATAGTTATTAATATCTAAAAGAACTGTGCTAGATAAAAGTTTTTCTCTGCTTTTTTGTTCCATACCATACCATTGAGGACCTAAAACAGTAGACCAAAATTTAGAAGCACCTTTTTCAAGTTCTTCTTCTTTGATTTTAGCTACATTATCAAAGTTATCATTAAATATTTTTTGAGTTAAAGATTTCAATATATTAAATGCTAGGGCATTTTTAGATGTATCTTTAATTTGGCTAGTTTCCATTTCACTAACAAAATTATTAACACCAGTGTGTGTAAGGCAAACATGATTATCAATAGCATGAATCCATTCGTGTAAAATAGTAGAAGCAGACATATGATCTTGTGCTAAAGATATAACTTTTGTTCCTCTGTTATACCAAGCTTCTGTTACAGTATTAGACCTTAAATGGATGGTTTCATTAATGCCAAATGCTTTTGGATTAACATTCATTCTTGAGAATGCTTCATCAGCATTTTTGTCAAAAGTGTCTAAAAACTTTAATGCTTCTTTACTTGTTTTAAAAGCAGATAAATCTACTGATGCTAAACTATATTTTTCAATAAGTTCTGATGCTCTTTTTTGAATGATTTGAGCATCTATATCTGATAATAATGGTGTTACCTTCTTAAGAGTTGGCTTATCATTAAATAATGTAGAAATAGCTGTTTTAATTCTATCTATAAATCCTGTTTGAACTTTATCTTCATATAATTTTGAGTTGTCAGCTAGAAATTTATCTACATCATCAATGCCACTATTGAAATAAAAATCAACACATACTTGTTTCACTTTACCTTCTTTGTCAAAGATGTCACGCCAAATCGTATCCATAAAATGTTGTTTAACATAATTCATATTATATTTAAGTTCAGCAATACTAGATGAATTGTTAACAACTTCTCTTAACTGTTCTAAGTTGGTTTGATAAGAAGCTAAAAATTGCTCTTCTTCGTTTAATGGTTGTTTATAAAAAACAAGAAGGTTTGCCTTTTTTAAAAAAGCTTCTTTTAAATAATCTAATTGATTTTCAGAAATCATATTTTATTTTTATGTGTTGGTTGTGGAGCATAATAATGTTCCCATAGAGCATTACTAAAAGCCTCTCCAACACGTTCAACCTTTAACTTATCAGAAATATTTGCTTTTTTAATTTCGTTGCCAACAACACCGTCTAAATGGGTTAGTTGTTTATCTTTCTTAGAAAAACTAGCCTCAAGCATGATTTGTCCTTCTTCTAACCAAATACCAAAGAAATAATTGTTGTTATTAATAATAGTAACAGCCAATCTTTTTTCTGGCTTGTTATATTCTATACTTTCAAAATCATTTAAATTCATAAAATTCCTTTATTTTGGTTTGAAGCCAGAAGTGTAATCCTGGCTGAATGTTTTTACTTTTGTGCCTTTTAATCTTGCATATTCACAAATTAAATTGAGTGTTTCAAGATGGTTGTAATATGTTTTATCTGACTTAAAACCATTATTATTGTTATTTTCTTTTCTTGCTCTGTAAGCAATAAAATAATCAGGCAAGTCAGAAGTTGCATAAGCTCCTTCTGAAAAATAAAAGTCCTTAGTTTCTAATGTTTTTAATATTGTTTCTAGATGTTTTTTCTGAACATCAGAATTGATTTGAGCCAACAATAATTCTTTGATTTCATCAGCAGTTTTACCTGTGGATTTATAAGTAAAAACCGCAACAGGTTTTTCTTTCTCAGTTTTAGTAAACGTATTTGTATTATCACCAGCTAATATCTGAGTAAATTTTGAATATACTTGAACATCAATATTTCTATCCTTCTTATTTTCTAATAGTTCAGAAATGTTTTCCTTAATGTCTGCTACAGCATTTGAAAGATTAGCTGTGTTGGTGTTTATAAATCTAGCCAATAAATCAGCTTGTTCTTGTGTAAATAAGGTGCCAACTTGTGGCTTTCTTTCAAGCTGTAATAATTTTTCTACACAAGAAAGAAGTGGTGTTGCTACAACTTGTGATGAAACACTCATCTCAGATGATGTATTAGAAGTTATCTTTTGTAGTGCATCAAAATGTTTTTCAATAAATTTAACATAAAGTTGTGCTTTGTTTTTAATGATTTCAGCATCAGATAATCCAAAATGTAATTCATTATATTTTTTAGACTCTTCAATTGAATCTTTGATTAATCGTAAATTGGTAGATAAAAAATTAGTTTTATCAAGATTAGAAGAAGCCATGTTGCCTCTTAAAAATTTTAAGGCATCTGATTCAAATTGTAGATTGGTTAATAAAACTTGTTCTTGTTCGTTGAGGTGAAGACCATATTCATAGCAAAAATCTTTCCAATGATCAGACTTTCCAGCATTCTTTTTAACCATTGTAAAGCTAGCAGAAGATATTTCTTTTGCTTGGAACAAATTAATAGTGGTTGCTTGTTGTCCTCTTTGATTTTCACCTTTGCCTTGAGCAGTATGTAAGTGAACAAAATGCTGTTGATTATCTAAATCTATCCAAAATCCACTGTCATTTAGTGTTAAAGCAGAAACATTGTCATAAATAATTTCACCTTTAGCATCGGTTTTAATTGTTACTCTATGTTCGTTAACAACATCAACAGCCGCTGAAACATCATACTTTTGAAGTGGTTGACCTTTTGTTATTTTATTGAGCAATGTTTTTATTGATTCTGGATTATATGATTCATCTTTATGAATATTATAAAAACCTTTTGTTAAGTCTTCTTTGATAAGGTAACTGATAAAGAAATCTACTGCTTCATCATTTTTCTCAGACTTCATTTCTAAAACTAAAGTGATTAATTGCTTATATTGTCCAACTTCAATAATTCCATCTTCAATATAACTTAAAATTTTATCTGTTTCAGTTTTACTCTGTAAGCAATATAAGAGTGGATGACTATTAAAAGAAGATACAAATTCTTCTTTACTGTTTGGTTGCGCAATTGGGTTAGCAATTGATTTAATAAGATTATCGGTTAGTGAGCTAACTAATTCATCACTTACATAATTGTTTTCAAACATAATTTCAGCATTAGATACTGAAAGGCTTTTTTCAATGCTAGAAACGAATGTGGTAAATGTGTTTACATCATAGTCTTTAAATATAGGCTTTAGTTCTTCAAGCTGAGAAATTAAGGCAACAGCATCTTGGTGTCCATCTTCATATGTGGACATTTTTAATGCTCTTTTAATAGATGACTGAATATATGTGGAGAATATTTCTTTTAAAATTAAATCTTTTGCTTCTTCTGTGGAGACATTGTATTGTTTAGCATAATCTTGATAAAGGGATAGTCTTTCTTGTTCCTTATTCTTATCCAAGAAATAGTTTAAATGAGATTTAAAATCATTAACTGATTGTGCTTGTTTTATATTGTCCATAAATTTCCCCATACATTAATTATAATGGAAGAAAAAGATTATTCAAATAATTTGTTGGTTTTATCAATTTTGACAGTATTTACAGTAAAAATATTTTTGCTCTGCAATATTTTATAGAGATTATTTAATCTATGTTTTTGATTTTCTTTAAAATATTTTATATAAAAAAAAATATGAATGAATATTTTGATCATAATACAGAAAAACTGTTAAATGTTTTTCAAAAGTTTGGGGGTGTTCTAAACCCAGATAGTATAAGTTTTTTTAAATCAGCCTGTAGAGAAAATAATGCCAGTCATGTCTACAATTTCTTTTCAACTTTTGAGCAGGTTAATGTTAGAAACATATTAGTAGCCAAACCAGAAATATTAAATCAAATATTAAAAGATAGATTCATTGAAATTGCTACATTCTTAATAACGGAGACTAACTTCAGCTATGAAGAACTAGACAGTTTGGAAGAATGGAGCAAGCTAAATAAAAAAGATAAAGAGTATATCAAATATTGTATTGAGTATAAAAACGGAATACTTGTAGCAATATCTCAAAATAAACATGAAGAATTTGTAAATTATTATAAAACCATAGAAACCTATCCTCGTCCAAGTTCATTAATGAAGTTAATTATGAATAGGATAGTTAAGAAAGATGATGAATATTTTAAAATGACGCATCACTTCTTAAGTAATGAAAAAACTAAAAAAATTTACCCTGGGGTTATTTTTGATATTCTAAACATAGCAACATTCAAAGAGAGAGAGGATATGGTTAAATATCTGATATTTGATTATAAGATTCCAAGAACTGCGGCATTAGAAGATTTAATTTACTCAGTCAGAGAAATGAATTTAAAAGCAATGTTTGATAGCAGAGAACTCTATGAAAAATTAAAAGAGTTAAAAACTAAGAGTACAGAAGATTCAAAAGGCAGAGGAAAGATATAATAGGAAGTCTAATTCCTCTAATTGTCTAAAAAATATAAGTGTGGTATACTCCCCATACTATGAAAAAAATACTATTTTTATTACTGTTTTTGCCATTATCTGTTTATGCTAATTGTAATTTGAATATCATTGGTTTTGGTGGATTAAATGATGCTTTTGACCATAAAGCATTTAAAGAATATGCCGAAAAAAAGAATGCTTGTTATAAAGCATTTAAATGGCAAGAAAAAGATTTAGCATTAAGTTATATTAAACAATTAAATAATAACTTTGAGTTATATGGATACAGTAAAGGTGCTGAAACTGTAGCTAAATTAGTGAAGATAAATAAAGTAAAGCCAAGTTATATTTTGACTATTGGTGCTTTTAGGACTGTAGATGTAGATTTTACTAATTATGATATTAGATTTGAAAACTATTTTGACCATTCTGGTGTAGGGCAAAAATCGCCTGGGGTTTTCGTAAAAAACATTAATCACTTCAAAATGCAACAGTATATAAATCAATTTTTTTAATTTAAGAGTAATATCTATTGCCTTTTCTATTAAAAGTAATAGTCTTTTAATATGAAAAAGGTATTACTATTAGCGGTTGGATTCGTTTTAGCGGGTTGTCAATCAGTAAGCAATATAGGGGGCAATAGTTTGAAAAATTTTGAACCAGGTATCTCACATGCTGAGAAGAAAGAAATAAGCAATTGGGTTTCTTCTGAATATACAAATTCTTATATAAAGTCTAAAAATTTTAACAATAGAAAACCTACTGTTTTGGTTTTACACCATACAGATAGCAATGAAGATATTGCCGCAATCAAAATATTTAAAGAAGGAAAAGTTTCTAGTCATTATTTGATTTCTAGAACAGGTGAGATTTTTCAGTTTGTAGATGAAAAAAACAGAGCATTCCATGCTGGTGATTCTTATTGGAATGGATTTGAAGATATCAATTCTTCTTCAATAGGGATAGAGTTATCCAATGATATGAAAACTGATTATACAGAAAAACAGATTCAATCCTTAATACTTCTATCTAAAGATATTATGAACAGATACGGAATTAGAAAAGATATGGTTGTTGGGCATTTAGATGTTGCCCCAGTGAGAAAAGTAGACCCATATATTAATTTTCCTTGGGCTAGATTATCTAAAGAAGGTATTGGTTTAATGTGTGGTGAAGAATATAAAGAGGTTCATTTACCAAGAGGATTTAATTGGAAGGCTACCTTAGCTGAAATTGGTTATAATCCAAATTATATAGAAAAAGCAATATACAGTTTCAGAATTAAATATTTTAATAAAATTCCTACTGATAAATATATTGAACCTAATTTAGATGAAAAGAAATATATGTATTGTTTGCTAGAAAAGTTCAGAGAAAGTAGAAAATAATCATAAACCATATTGACATAAATAATATTTATTAATAATAATCTTTCTCTATTAGCTTATTTGGTCAATATGAAACAAAAGAAATTTTATTTAGGATTATTAACTGGGGTTTTGGCAGTAAACTCAGCTATTGCACAAACCGCCAATCAAGCTGATTTTGATAGGTGCTTAAAAGAATTAAAGCCAATTGCTTTAAATCAAGGGATAACTGCCCAAAATTATGAAAAATACACAAAAGACTTATCTGTAGACAATAAGGTGTTAGAAAGATTAGAGCCTAAAGCTCAACCTGAAGTTTCATTTTCTCTAACTAAATATTTAGGTTCTTTGGTTGCCGCCAAAAGAGTAATTAGTGGTGTATCCATGTTAAACAAACATATGGAACCACTTCAAGAAATAGAGAAAAAATACGGAGTCCCACCACAAGTTGCTGTTGCTGTTTGGGGTGTTGAAAGCAATTATGGTAAAAGTTTAGGGCAATTTTCAATTGTTCAATCATTAGGAACTCTATCTTGTTTTGGAAGAAGGCAAGAATATTTTAAAAAAGAATGGTTTGCTTCATTAAAAATTTTACAAGAAGGTCATTTTCAACAGGAACAATTTAAAGGTTCTTGGGCTGGAGCATTTGGGCAAACACAGTTTATGCCAAATACTTTTATGAGAGTTGCCGTAGATTTTGATGGTGACGGAAAAAAAGACTTATTTAATTCTAGTGTAGATTCTTTAGCTTCTACAGCTAATTTCTTAAAAGATGCTGGTTGGAAGCCGGGATTAACTTGGGGATATGAAGTGTCTATTCCAGATGCTTTAAAAGATTCAAAATTAGGAAGAAAAGATTATAAAGATGTTAAATATTGGACAGAAAAAGGTGTTAAGTTAGCAAATGGAAAACCTCTTCCTAATGATATTCCTCTAACTGGAATCATTATTAATAGTGATCTTGGTTCAAGCAGTTTCTTGGTTACAAAAAACTTTGAAGCTATATACAGATATAATGCCTCAGAAAAATATGCTTTAGCAATAGGAAAGCTGTCGGAAATGATTATTACATTGGACCCAAAAAACCTTTTGGGGGTAAGTTTAGATTTTTTGGATGGTAATGGAGATTTTCCAAGCATTATTATTCAATAGTCGTTGACAAAAAACCAAATACTATATAACTTAAGTTGCGTTTTTAAAGGAATCATTATGAAATTATGCGGATTTGATGTTGGCTTAAATAAGCCATTCTTTTTAATTGCTGGACCTTGTGTTGTTGAAAGTCTAGAATTGAATTTAGAAGTGGCTGGGCAACTAAAAGAAATTACAAGTAAATTGGGTATCCCATTTATTTTTAAGTCTAGCTATGACAAAGCTAATCGTTCTTCTGGCTCTAGTTTTAGGGGTCCAGGAATGAAGAATGGATTAGACATTTTAGCGGCTATCAAAAAGGAATTAAATGTTCCAGTGTTAACAGATGTTCACAATGAAATGGAAATTCCAGAAGTTGTAAAATATGTTGATGTTATTCAAACACCAGCATTTTTATGCAGACAAACAGACTTTATTAAAGCTGCTGCCCAAAGTGGTAAACCCGTAAATATTAAAAAAGGTCAATTCTTGGCTCCTCATGACATGAAGAATGTTATGGATAAGGCGAAGATGTTTGCTAAAGAAGCAGGTCTACCTGAAGATAATTTTATGGCTTGTGAGCGTGGAGCTAGTTTTGGCTATAACAACTTGGTTTCTGATATGAGAAGCTTAGCAATTATGCGTGAATGTAATGTTCCAATTGTTTTTGATGCCACACATTCAGTTCAATTGCCTGGTGGTAATGGAACAAGTTCTGGTGGACAAAGAGAAATGGTTCCAGTTTTGGCTCGTGCTGCTGTTGCTGTGGGTATTTCTGGTTTATTTATGGAGACTCATCCTAATCCTGCTAAGGCAATGAGTGATGGTCCAAATTCTGTTCCATTAAAGCATATGTCTGGATTATTGGAAACTTTGTTAGAGTTGGACAGAGTTGTTAAGAAAACACAATTTTTGGAAGACAAAATTAACAATTATTAAGATTGTTCTTGAGAGAGTTCTTCAGCTCTCTTAAAGGCGAAAAGTCCTACATTATCACATTCTTTACCTGTTGTGAATTTATTGTAGAAAGAGTAGCCCGAACCATAACACTGCTTGTTGTATTCACATGTATGGCAAGCAGGTTTTTTAACAAATATGGTTTTCATATATTTAAAAATTTCATTCTCAGCTTGTTCAAAATCTATTGGTTTAGAAATGTGTCCAATAGGTTTAAATCCATATCTTTCATCTAAGAATATATCACCATAAGCAGTTCCAACTGGATATAGGTTTCCATTTCCTTTTACAAGAATTCGTTCCTCTAAAGATTCTCTTGCGTTCTTTTTAATATAATCAAAAACTGTAGAGTCATCATCTTCTGGAACGGGCATTGGTAATGCTATACTCATATCAATAACTTCTGAATCTTTATCTTTAAGATTAGCATACATGTGATCCATACAGGCTATAAAATTCTCTGGAGATGTTTTAACTCTGTATGTGTTATCTCCGTTTAATTGATATTGAACATCCACGTTAAAAACATCCATCTCAGATAATAGTTTATTTAATAAATCTAAATCTTTTGGTTTTAGTCCATCTGATAAATTAACCACCAAATCAAATAGTGGAAAATGCTTAACCATATCTCTGTAGTTTTGCAAATATCTGTCGTAATGAACTTCTAAAAGCAATGGGTCAATAACACCTTCAATAGCAAATTGTTTTTCGTCTAAATTGTTTTTGAGTGCCATAATCTTATCAATAATTTTTTCTTCAGACATAAGCATTGCTGAAGAAACTGCTAAAACATTAATAGGTGTTTTTAATTGTTTGAAAAATAGGTTAACTTCTTTAAAAAGATTATTTAAAAATTCTTCATTCATCAAAAAATATTCACCTGTGCCTAAGACGAGGCTGGTGGTTGTGATATTTGGTTTGTTATTAATAATAGGTACAAAATATTTAAAAATATCTTGGATTTGTTCCAATGAAATATCTGGGTTTAGATTTTTTCTTGCTGTAAATGATAAAGCACAACCAGAGCAATTACCAAAACAAGATGTAACTACTTCCATAAAGATTCTGTATCTTTTTCCATTACTTTCTTGTGTTTGCTGTCTTAAGTTTTTTAAGAAATCTAAGTTATTCATATAATAGCCATTTATTTGGTTATTGTATTATTTTTGTTTATTAAGTCAATTTTTCAATTTGACATAAGACAACATAAAAAGTAAATAATATGACAAGGAAATCAATATGGCATTTATTTTAGGTTTTTTGTTACTTTTGTTTATTTCTTATGGAGAAATATTTAATTTTAGAACAATAAGTAAGTTTAATGAGATTAAAAATTTACTAACAGCAGTTTTTGTTGGAAGTGGTTTCGTTATTACACTAGCTATTATTTTTATTAACTCAAAAGAAATTAATACACATTTAGAAGTCTTCAAAGATTGGAGACTTTATGTTGGTTTGTGTCTAGAAATATGTGGTGTTTGGTTAACTAGAAAAAATTATGAATTAAATCATGATAGTGTGACTGCCATTAACTTCTCTCTGTTTTTTGGAATTATTTTAGTTCCATTGCTGTCTTTTTATTTAACAGATTTCTTTAATTTTTCATCTGGAATTAATTTGAAATATGCTTCAGTTGCTCAACTATATTTGTTTTTAGTGGTATTTTTAGTCTTAATGATTGCTTACTTTTTTGATAAATTAAAGGGCCATATTAATAACATATTTATTTTATTACTAATGCCAGTATCTTTGTCTTGTAGTATTTTTTGGACAACAAAAATGATGCAAGTTTATGAGGGAATTATTTATTATGCTTTGGTTGGTTTTGCTTTATTGATATTTTTTAGCACGGCAGCCCTTTTGAATAAAGAATATAAAAACCTCCACAAGTCTCAAGTTAAAACATTTATGGTAATTTCTTCTTTTAGTGCTTTGATTTTACCTTTAAACATTTTGGCTATTAAATATTTGGCAGTTGAATTTGTGACTTTATTTAAAAGGATTAGTCAGTTATTGGTTGCTATAAATATTGACAGAAAACACAAAAAAGTAATTATCAAAGACAAAATAATCTTAACACTTTTGATAGTTGCAACATTTTTAATGTTTTTATCAACTCAAAATTGACTTTTAGATAAATTATTTTAATCATAATCTAATATTATAAAAAGGAATCAGATATGGAAATAAGAGAAGGCAAAGGTTTATTAGAACAAGTTGATGCAAGAACTAAATTGGCAGGTTCTAATAAAATGGAAATATTATTGTTTTCATTAGGAACAAAAGAAGTTTACGGAATTAACGTGTTCAAGGTAAGAGAAGTTGGACAAACTCCAAATGTAACTAAAACTCCTAATATGCCCAAAGGTGTTGAAGGGCTGATTTCATTGAGAGGTAAGGTGATCCCTGTATTATCTTTGGCTTCATTTGTGAACCCTGGAGCAGAACATCCTCCAATGACAAAAACCATCATCGCAGAATATTCCAAGCATGTGTTAGGTTTCTTGGTTCACGATGTAGATAAGATTATTAGAGTTGATTGGGAAAAAGTTAAGTCACCAGAAAGTGTTTTGTATTCTAATCAAAGCACAATTACTGCTATTGTTGAGTTGGACAATGGCACATTGGTTTCAATTTTAGATGTAGAACAAATTCTAGCAAGTGCCTTTGGTGAGGCAATGATTGGAGACATTGCTCCCGTAGAGAAAAAAGATTCAGCAATTTTCTTCTGTGATGATTCAGCAATAGCAAGAAAGAAAATAGTTGAAGTTTTAGATAAGTTAGGAATCAAACATACTCACGGTATTAACGGTTTAGATGGTTGGAATAAACTTCAAACAATTGCTGATCAAGCTGAGCAAAGGGGTGCTACAGTTAAAGATGAGATTAAGTTTATTTTAGTTGATGCTGAAATGCCTGAAATGGATGGTTATGTGTTAACCAAAAATATTAAATCTGATAAGAGATTTGAGGGTGTGCCAGTTGTAATGCATTCTTCTTTATCTTCTGAGGCTAACCATGCGATGGGTAAGACTGTAGGGGTAGATTTATATGTTGCAAAGTTTGATGCTGAAGTGCTATCAGACACATTAAGACCATTAATAGATAAAGAATAATTAGGAGATTTTATGGCTATAGATACAAATATGAAATATTTAATCGTAGATGACTTTTCAACAATGAGAAGAATTACACGTGGTTTACTTAAAGAGTTAGGGGCTACAAACGTAGACGAAGCTGAAGACGGTGTTCAAGCATTATCAAAATTAAAAGCTGGTGCTTTTGATTTCGTTATTACAGATTGGAATATGCCAAATATGACTGGCATTGAATTACTAAAAGCAATCAGAGCTGATGCTAAATTAAAATCTTTACCAGTATTGATGATTACAGCAGAAGCTAAAAAAGAAAACATTATAGAAGCGGCACAAAGTGGAGCTAATGGTTATATTGTGAAACCTTTTACCGCCGCAACCTTGTCAGAAAAATTAAATAAAATTTTTGACAACTTAGGAAAGGCGAAATGATATGGCAAATGACTCAAAAGAACTAGAAGATTTATTTGATTCTGTTGCTCAAAGTGTACAACAGAAAAATGAAACTGGAGACAGTAAAGATTTAGAAAATTTATTTGATACTGTTGCAGCTTCTGTAAAATCAGAAGAAACAGCAAAAGATGGAAGTGCAAGTGATTCTATGACTCTAGAAGAAAAGAGAAATAGAGTGTTCAATAAAGTTGGTAGTATGGTAAGAACTCTACACGACACTTTAGGTGATCTAAAAACCAACAGCACTAAAGTTGAAAAAATATTAGAGCAAGCAGTTTCTGGGGCATTACCAGATGCTCAAGATAGATTGGCATATATTGCTAACTTAACAGAGCAAGCTGCTAATAGAGTATTAAATGCTACAGATGTTATTAATCCATTGGTAGAAGATATGGGTGAAACATCTAGAACTTTAGCCACTAAATGGGATAAGGTATTTAATAACGAAATGAGCACTGAAGAGTTCAAGCAGTTAGCTCTAGAAACAAGAGAGTTTTTAAAGGGTGGTATGCAACATAAGTTAGCCACAACACATAATCAAGTAACTGAGATTATGATGGCACAAGATTTCCAAGATTTAACAGGTCAGGTTATCAAAAAGGTTGTAGTCTTAACAAAAGAATTAGAGCAAGGTTTAATGTCTGTTTTGGTGGATGTAACTCCTGAAGAAATGAAAAATGAAAAATTAAAAATGTTAGATGACAAACTAAATGGTCCTGTTGTAAATCCAGAAGGAAGAACTGATGTGGCTGTTAACCAAAAAGATGTTGATGATTTGTTGGATAGTTTAGGATTCTAAGGAGAATTTATGAGTGATTTTGGAGGAATTGAGGAGTTATTAGGAGAGTTCTTGCTAGAAGCTTCCGAAATGCTTTCAGATGTTGATAATAAATTAGTAGATTTGGAAAAGAATCCAGATGACCATAAATTATTAAACGACATTTTTAGAGGGTTTCATACTATTAAGGGTGGTGCTGGATTTTTAGCCGCCCATGAATTAGTTCATTTGTGTCATTTAACAGAAAACCTATTTGATAAGTTAAGAAATGGTTCTTTAAAATTAAATGCTGAATTAATGGACGTTATTTTAGAAGCAACTCAAGGTGTTAGATATATGTTTGGTGAGTTGGAGAGAAAAGCACAACCAACCCCCGCAAGTCAACATATTATTGATGGATTAAACAAAGCACTAGGAAATGAAGTGGTTGAGCCTAAACCAGAAGCATCAGTTGTTGTAGAGGTTAAAGTATCATCTGGTCCTTCAAATGTTGGAGGAGAAGTTGATTGGCAAGCATTACACGATGCTATAAGGGGTGTTGTTGTAGAGACATCACCAAAGGTTCAAGTGAAACAAGAAGTTACTATACAGTCTCAACCTACAAATAATAAGGCACCTGTGGCAAACAAACAAAATAAACAGCAATCACAGCCAACACAAGTGAGAGATACAACGATTAGAATTGATACTCATCGTTTAGATCAAGTGTTAAATTTATCTGGTGAAATTGGTTTAACAAAAAACAGATTGACCAGTCTAAGGACTGACATTTTAAATGGTAAAAATGATGCTGAAACAATGGCAGCTTTAGATGCAGCAGTAAGTCAATTAGATTTATTAGTTTCTGATTTACAAAATTCAGTGATGAAAACTCGTATGCAACCTATTGGCAGATTATTCCAAAAATATCCAAGAATTGCTCGTGATTTAGCAAGGCAATTAGGCAAAGATGTAGATTTGGTTTTATTAGGTGAAGAAACTGAAATAGATAAAACAATGATTGATGATCTTTCAGATCCATTGATTCACTTAGTCAGAAATGCTGTAGACCACGGTGTTGAAACTACTGAAGAAAGAATAGCTTTAGGTAAGCCAGAAAAAAGCACTGTTAAACTAGAAGCAAGACAAGAAGGTGATCATATTATGCTGATCATATCAGATGATGGCAAAGGTATGGATGCAGAAAAAATTAAAGCAAAAGCTGTAGAGAAGAAATTAATCACAGCAGAAGATGCTTTATCTTTAGATGAGAGACAAAGTTTAAATCTTATTTTCTTACCAGGGTTTTCTACAAAAACAGAAATATCTGATGTTTCTGGTAGAGGTGTAGGAATGGATGTGGTTAAAACAAACATTCAAAAATTAAATGGTTCTATTGATATTAAATCTCAAGTGGGGGTAGGTTCAACATTCATTATTTCACTACCATTAACTCTAGCAATTTTGCCAGTGTTATTAGTTACATTAAACAATCAACCATTTGCTCTTCCACTTTCATTGGTAAGAGAGATTATGCCAATCAGAGAAGAAGAAATGCAATCTGTTGGTGGTAAAGATACTGTTGTAGTAAGAGGTGAGATTATCCCAGTAGTGCCTATGGCAAGAATTCTTGGTTGGGAAAAATTTGAAAAACCAAAGCACGGTATAGTTATGACTGTTCAAGAAAAAGTATTTATGCTTGGTGTAGATACAGCAGAAGGAAGAGAAGATGCTGTTATTAAGTCTTTAGACAGTTACAGACCAAAAGGAATTGCTGGTGTGACAACATTAGCAACTGGTGAAATTGTTCTAATAACAGATATGAAAGAACTGTTCAACGACTTAGTTAGAGAACTTTAAATGAAAATCAGCCAAACGGCTGATTTTTTTATATCTTCATTTTTTTAGTTGGTGTTGGTTTAACTTCATTTTTATCTATATTTAAATTGATATGTAGATATCTCCAAAAACTTTTATTTTTAGCAGATTTAGCTTTGTCTGCTTTATTCAGAATAAACTTAGGTAACAGTTCTTTTAAACTGCCAATAGCAGAGAAGTATTTTAGAAATTCATCTTTATCATAGACTTTAAATCCTTCTTTTTTAGTAAAATAGCCTTCATTTAATAATGTCTCTCCTGATCTTAGCATAAGATGAAATAGCATAGCATTTTCAGTGTTTAGCTTATATGTTTCTTTATTAAGTTTACATTCATAAAAATTATTATTTAGATTGTTTCTTATTTCCTCATCTAGCAAGTAGAAGTTTTGAGGATAAATCATAGCTGGATGAACTTTACTATTAAGAACAGTATAACTAATAGATAATTTAGGAAGTTTATCTAAAACATAATTTAAGAAGTCAGTTCTACTTTTTCTCATTTGGTAGTGAGCATATAGAAAATCTTTTATCGCTCTTTCCTTTAAGTTTAAAGAATAGTTTCTTACTTTTCTATTTTTGTTTTGATATTTAGAGATATCTATATTTCTAAAGGTTATTTTTTGAGTGATTTGACCTTCAGAAATGGTTCTCCAAAAAATTTCTTGTTGTTCTGATTCTGAAAGTTGAGGGAAAAAGTTCCAAACTTCTCCCATTTTTGGTTTTGAAAGATAGTAAGAAAAAACTTCTTGTTTTAGATCTTCTGACTTAAGTTGTAATAGCAGAGGAACAAATCTTTCACCAAAATAATCTAAGTTAGTTTTTATATCTTTTCTTAATTCATATTTGATTTCAACCCAATTAAAAACACTTTTAAAGGAATTGGTTAAATAGTAGCTGTCTATGGTTACATTTTTTGAGTTTTCAATAAGTTTTGAATTAAGCACACGTTGTAAATTATCAACTAGGCAATCTATAACATATTTTGGGGGTTGTTTTTGTTTAATCAGTTGTTGAATAAAAGTTAATAGATTGCTAGGTGCTGTTATTTGGTCAACAACACTTAAAACTTGAGGGATTATAATTTTAGTTTGCATATATTATTAAATAATTGCTTGAATTATATAATATATTTCTTTTTTTGAAAAGAGTTTTTATTGTTTTAAGAACATATTATGTTATATTAATAACAAACAGGTGTTAATATGGAAATTAAAAATTTTAAAGAATTAGAACAAGAAATCGGCACCAAAAGAGTTTTGGTATTTGGAGGATTCTCGGGTTTGGGCTATGAAAAACCTAATGAGTTAATAGAACAAATCAAGAAGAGAATTGAGTGCGAAATTTCTCTGGTAGGAAAAGATAATGTCGTATTAGTGAGTGGAGCAACTTCTGATGGTATTGGAGCTTGTTATGAAGTGGCTAAAAAATTGGGTATTAAAACATATGGGATTGTTAGTGAAGAAGCAAAACAATATGGTGTAGATAAGAATTGTGATGCAACATTTTTTGCTCCTGATCCTAATAAAACTTGGCAAGTTTTATCTGAAAAAGGTGATTCCTATATGGTAGAAGTTGCTAAGAATAATGGTGTTTTAATCTATTATGGTGGTGGGGATGTTGCTGTTGCCGAACTTAAAGAGGCTATCCAAAAAAATATAAATATAGAAGTAGATTCTAGTTTTATGCCTAATCCGTCAAATGTAAAGAAAAAGCAAGAAAAGAACCCTCAGTTCTATCCTACACCAGTAGTTAAATTTATGGTTCAGCAAAAATCTTTAGAAGGAAATGTTAGCAATAAGTTAAAAATCTCATAATTGATATATTTTAGAACTTAATGTAAAATAGTGAAACCTTTAGGAGAATGCTATGGCTATTGTAAAACTTGAACAAGATGAAAATGGTGAACTTATCCTTCCTTTGGATGAAAAAATGTGTAAGGAACTGGGTTGGGAAATTGGTGATACCATCCTTTGGAATGACAATGGTGATGGGTCATTTACTCTCACTAAAAAAGAGCCAAAATCACCTCAAAAATAACTAAAAAAGACTGTACATTCTATACTGTCAGTGGTATAATACTCCTATCAATAACACAATAGGAGTATGACATGGGTGCTTGTTTTGATTCTGCTACATTTAAAGCTTGTGATGAAAAAACCTTGAAGCAAAAATTTGCTGAACTTCAAGAAAGTCGTTCTTACGATAATGGTTCAGATGCTTATGCTGGTCATATTGGCATTGCCCGTGGACTCAGTATTTCACCTAAAGTGTTTAAAGATGTTAAAGAAGCAGAAGATTATGTGATTGAAAATGCTCGTAAATGGGAAAATGCGATTGCTGTAAAGGTTGGCGACTTCTCTAAAGTTTTTCCTGTTTCCGCCACCGAAAAGAAAGAAGTTCAAAAATTGGAGGAACTTCAAAAGAAATTTGATAATTGGGAATCTGATTTGCTTGCTCGTGTGAAGCAGTCTAAGTCTGCTCATCGTGGTTGTAAGCGTTGTGGTAGTAAGATTTCTGTTAAGTATGTGAAGACAAGTCATTGCCCAGTTTGCTCAGATATGAAGTTTATTGAAACTGATACTGACCGTAAAAATTATGAGTCACTTCGCACCAAACTGAAAGAGCAGAAAGAAAAGGTTGCTGTTATGTCTAAAAAGTATGATGAAAAGAACAAAGGAAACTTTTGGTATGTTGGTGCTTGGTGTGCTAGCTAATTAGATTTAAGTTTCATTAAAGGGGAAAGTGATTTCCCCTTTTTTTATTTATGATTTAATATTGAACATTTTTTAAAAAATGCTAAGATTTCTAAAATTAAATGGAAATAGCAATGAATATAAAAATAATTTCAAAATACTTTCTAATACTGTCAGTATTAATGTCTAGTTCAGCTTTTGCTGAAAACAAAAAAGAATTTTCTATATTGGCATTTGGAGACATAGCTGATTGCCAAAAAGATAGAGAACAAGGTGTTAAGGATATTGCTAATATTGTAAAACATCAAAAGTTTGACTTTATGATTCATTTAGGAGATGTAGCTTATCCAGATGCCACTGTGGAAGAACTTAATAATTGTTATGGAAAATATTTTAACAAATATAAATCAAAGATATTCCCAATTGCAGGAAACCATGAATATAATATTGAAAAAGGAATTCCTTATTTTCAATTCTTTACCTCAAATATAGAAGAAATTAAAAAACAAGAAAATTATGAAATTGTAGACAACAAAGGATCTTTTCCAAAGTATTACAGTTTTGATAAAAATGGTTGGAGTTTAATTTTCTTAGATAGTAATTTAGAAAAAGAAGAAAAAGCAGAGCAATTAGTTTGGTTTGAAAAGAAGCTAAAAGATAAAAAGCAGTGTTCTGTTGTAAGTTTTCACCATCCATTAATAACAAGTGGTGTGCGTCCCATCAAATCTATTGTGAAAGACTTTGAACCACTATTAAAACAATACCCTCCAACGATTGTATTTAATGGTCATGATCATCATTATCAAGAGAGTGTTAAACTTGATGGAACTAAACATTTCCTTATAGGAACTGGTGGAACCAAAATATATAAAACCGTAATTCCTTCAAATAATGTTAAAAATATAGCTTTTGAACATGGTTTATTAAAGCTATCTTTAAAAGAAGGTGCTTACACATATTCTTTCTTAACGAAAGATAAAGAACAGTTCAGTGGTGAAGAATTTTGCAATTAAACTTTTAGTTTTTTTGCTTTTGGGGCATCAGTATCTGGTTTTCTAAGTTGTAAACTTTGATCCAAATATTCTTTCTCCATATTTTCTTTCCAAAAATTAAGTTTAGAAGGTTCATTTTTAAATGCTTTACTACCTGTGGCGATAATAGAGTTGGTAAACTCTGGGTAGACCTTATTTAATTTTGAGAAAAGTTTAGCAATAATTAACACATTCTGTTTGTATTGCACTAGGTTGGGATCTTTATGAAAAACACCATTGTTTTCGTCTTTAGCAAAAATACCATTTAAGTTTTTAACAATAGAGTCTTCCATGCATCTTGAAAATGTATCTACACCAACACACCATTTTTGAATTAAATTAGAAAATTCTTTTTCCTTGGTGAACATTTTTTCAAAAAGAAAATCAAGAACAATAGGATTTTGATGTTTTATTAGTAATGATGTATTGAAAACATCTAGTTCAAAAAGCTTAATGTAATCTGATTCTTTTTTTACGTCATAAACATTATTGAATATCCACTCCATTGTGTCTCTATCTTTAACATAAAAGAGAATATTCCTACCATAAGCATTTGTGCTGTCAAAATCAAAACCTTCAGAGTGTAGCTTTTTAACAGATGCGAGTGTTACATTGCTAAATTCTTGCAATTGTTGAAGTTCTTTAGGTTGCTTTTCAATCTTAATGTATGAATCACCATCAATGATTTTTTCGCTAATTGAATCAAAGTAATTAACATACTTATTGATGATTTGATAAAGATTAAGTTTGTTGGTCTTCATATTATCAAAAACTACTTCCTTAAACTCTTGAGATTCTTCTTTGTAGCCAAGATTATATAAGTGATCACTTACAAGAGAAATTAAAACGAAGTGATTTCCATGTTCACCAGATAGATCTGGAGCAACCCAATAAGGTCTATCATAGTCCACCTCATCAACTTCAATTTCTGTGATAGGACTTTTTTGTTGAGAATAAGGTTTCTTCTCGTAGTCTGGAGAAGTTGTGTTGTATCTCTGTCTGAGGTCAAAAACAATGCTTGGGTTCATATAAAATCTCTGTTGGTTAATAAATATATTATACTCTTTTAATTTGCATTTACAATTTTAAATTTTTGGTTTTTTCTGATTGATTGGTTGGTTTAGTTCTAACGTTTTTTCTAAATGATTATTGAGATGATAACTATCTATGAGTTTTTTTCGTTCTTCTTTGTTTGCTATTAACCAATAAGGTAAAACAGATTCATTAGGACAAAATGGAATAAATCTTTCTAAGCTATAAGGTTTCCAATTAGAAATGTCACTATAAAATTTCTTACTCCAACAAGCTTGTGTCATATCTGTAACATTAGAAACATCCCATTTAGATATATCACCACAAAAATAAGAGTTCTTGAACATTGCTCTCATATTTGTAACATTAGAAACATTCCATTCAGATATGTTTCCATCAAAATAAGAATCTAAAAAAAGATTGCTCATATCAGTGATGTTAGAAACATCAATATGATTTAAATCACAATGGTGTCCATTATTATCTAGCTCATACTTTATGAGTTCTATTAAGTCTTTTTTATTTTTAGCAACAATTTTATTCATATAACCTCTATATGAATATTATAACAAGAAAAAATATTAAATAAAAGAAAAAGCCCCAAAATGGAGCCTAAACAGGGAGTTTAATTCTTATTTAATTTGTTGAGCAAAACTAGCATCAAGTTCTTCTGGTTTGGCACCCATAGCGATACCTTCAACAAAAACAAACTTAACATCAGTAATACCTAAGAAGCCAAGTTGAACCTTAAGGTAATCTTCTTGGAAGGTCATTCCATTTTCTTTATATTTACCACCACGTGTTACAACCACATAAGCTTTCTTGTTTTGAATAAGTCCAATAGGTTGACCTTGTTCAGAATACTTGAATGTCACCCCAGCTTTAGTAATAGCATCAAAATAATTCTTTAATGTTGATGGAATAGAGAAGTTATACATTGGGGCAGCAATAACAATAACATCAGAAGATTGAATCTCTGCGATTAATGAATTGTGTTCTCTTGCTACTGGATCAGTTGGGTCTTGAAGAGCACCTAAAACTGCTCCGCTTAATTGTGTAACTGGATTCTTTGCCACATCTCTCACAACAACTTGGTCATTAGCACCTTTAAGTTGTTCTACAAGTTTGGTTGTATACTTTGAAGAAATGGAATTGTCGCCTAAAATAGATGATTTGATTTGTAAAATTTTCATAAGTTCTCCTAAAAAAGTTAATTTACAGATTAGTATATACCCTGAATTGTTGTTTTACAAGTAGATATTTTTCAACACACTGTTGCAATTTTTTGAACAATAGCAATATTAGCTCATTCAATTATTTGAAGATTGGATTCTGCATCAAGAACAAAGATACCATTAGATTTTCCATTTAGTTTTATATATGTTGGATCTTCTTTCGGTAAGTTGAAATTTAAGAATTTATATCTGCCTGGCTTTTTAATGGCTGTTTCAAACCATCTACTGCCATCTTGTTTAATTTTAGATATTTCTTTATGTGGATTAGAGACACCTCTGCCTAGCTCATTTATCTCATATACATTTGGTATATTTCCAAAGAACTTAAAACTGAACTTTATCAAGGGTTTTGCTTTGTTTTTCTCCACAATATCTTATCCTCTGTGGGTTTTGTAAATTAAAATAGCAAATTTGTCAAATAACTTGTTGATACAGTTGATTTTTTTGGTTTGTTTGACAAAAAACGTATATGTGGGTAAAACATGTATATGACAAATAGGTATACAGATTCAACAACAAGTTATGTTTATGGAAGATTGGCAAATGCTACTCCAGAACAGATAGACAGCTTTATAATAGAAGCTTGCGAATTGGATAGTGCTTCGTATCTAAGAAATACAGTATCAATTTTAGGGTCGTTAAAGTTTAAAACTATTGTAGAGTCTAATGTAGATATATTAAAATTATGCTTAAAGCAGAAGGTATATAAAGCATTTGAAACAATTTTTATTGAAACTGATTTAGATAAAGGAATTATTGCTTCATTATTTTTGAATAGCTCACCTCCTTTAGAAATTGCTTTACTTTTAAATCATATAGAATTTAGAGATAAATTTTTAAAACATGTAGATAGAAACCAGGTTGAAGATTTAAGAGAAATGGTTAATTCTTTGGGTTTTACAAACTACCCACATCAACATTCATTATTGGATAAGGCTTTAATGAGAATGTTCACAAGTTATTCAGAAGATATAAGTGTATTAGACTATTTTTTACATGAAGAAAACTTGAAACATCATAATGAGCTAATTTTAAAACAAGGTTTAAATTTAGCAGTGTTTACACATAAGTATGAAGTATTAAAGTATATGATTATAGACTTGAATATAGAACGAACAAAATATGTAGATATACTTTTAGAATTAGATAAAGATAAAGTTGCGACTAACTTATTTAACAGCAGAGATCTTAGTGCTTCTTTAAGGCAAAAATTATCGGAAAAAACTTCTGAAAATAAAGAAGAAATCATAAAAATTTAAAAATATCATGTTATAATTCAATCTTCTAAAACTTTTGGAGATTGATGTGGAAAAACTCATTAAACCCGCTAAAATTTATCTGTTCATCGCAGCAATGGCAATTTATGCATTTGTAATCTATAAGCTTTATGTTCTCAATTGGTTTGAAAATGTTGGCTTCCCAACACTCATTTTCTATGGCTTCTTTATGTTCATGATCCCTCTAGTATTTAGTGTTGTAATTAAAGATTTTTTCAAGAAAAAGTCTGTACAATCTAAGTAATTCAGTGTATAATTCACTCATCGTAAAATTCTCAACAACCTTAAATTAAAGGAAACAAAATGAAATCAATTATTAAGTTCGGTGCTATTCTTGCGGTTGCTCTGTCAATGGTCGCTTGTTCTCGTGCCCCTTCAAATGTCCACGTTATTACAACTGATGACTGCGGTGCTAAATGGGAAAAGATCAGCACTGGTGGTTCAGTTCCTAAGCACACTGGCAATCCTTGTGGCTATAATCTGGCAATTCCTAATTGGCCTATGGCAGGCGATGCGGATTTCAAGACTCAATTTAAGGGTGGTGTTCTGACTCGTGCTCGTCTTAGCTACACTTATGCTATTACTGACCCTCTGAAATTTATCGGTAATGCGGCTTATCTTGGTAAGATGGGCGGTTCTCTTGAAATTTCAGCAGAAAATGTTGGTAGTCGTTATGAAATGGCAGAAAATATCATCATTGATAAAGCTCTTCGTGAAATTACAACTGAGATTACCCGTGATGAAGAAATCGTTGATGCGAACCCCGCTGAGATTGAAGATATGATCTTTAAAAAGATTGCTGATCTTCTTGCTCAAAAGGGTGTTGTGATTTCAGACCTTGCTCTAGTGCTTGAACCTGATGACCAAACTCGCCTTGCAATTGATGTGGCAACTGCGATGCGAGTCTACGAAAATGCTGGTATCAAAGATGCTGGTAAGCAAATTGCTGTAGCCCGTGCTGGAGCAACTAAGGTTACTGTTACTAATGAAATTACGAAGCCAGAAAAGTAATAAGTAACCACTTAAAAGACAGAGGGGCTTGCCAGTCGGCTCCTTTTTTATTGACTTTGCAATTTATAAGAGTATTCCTATAAGTATATAGGAGTTCAAAATGGATATTTTAATTTACGAATTTCAAGCAATTTTGTTATATGGAATAATTGTTCTTTCATATGTAATGTATTTAGATTATAAAAAAGAAAAAGAACAAAAGAATGAACAAAATAAATAACTATATAAATTTAATAGAACAAAATTTATATAAACAAGCAGACTTAGAGTATGCCAAAAAAGCTAATGCCTATTTATTAAATCAATTTAAATTAATGGGTGTATATACACCAAAAAGAAAAGAAGCAGTCAAAGATATATTAAAGATTAACTTTTCAAAAGAAGAATTAACACAGTTAGTTAATGTTTTATATTATAAGGAATATAGAGATTTTAAATATATTGCTATTAGTTTAATAAGAAAAAACATTAAATTATTCAATACAAATGATCTTCTTTGGATAAAAAATCTTATTTTATTTGAACCTTGGTGGGAAACAGTAGATTCTTTTGCTCCAATTATTGGATTATTGGTTAAAAATAATCAAGAGATAATGAACGATTGGATAGCTGATGAAAACTTTTGGATAAGAAGAATTGCAATTATTCATCAATTAGGTTGGAAGCTAGAAACAAATAAAGAATTGTTATGTAGGTATGCCTTACAACAGTCATCTGAAAAAGAGTTTTTCATTAGAAAAGCAATTGGTTGGGCATTTAGAGATTATGCTAGATGTAATCCAAATTTTGTGAATGATTTTATGAAACAAAATAAAAATAAATTTTCAAATTTAACTTTTAAAGAAGCAACTAAACATATTGTTTGACTTTAATATCTTTTTTGATATCCGTGCAGTATAGTTTAGGGTATTTATATGAATGGTTTAATTTATGAATTAATGGCTGTATTAATGTATGGAGTAATAGCATTGTCATATGTTTATTTACAAATAGTGAAAGCAGAAAAGCAAGAAAAGCAATATAATATGGAATAAGATTTATACCATGTGAAATTGTAGTTTTGATTAAGAAATATTGACTTATGTTTGCTTTTGGGTAGAGTATTAATATATAAAAAATTGGGAATTTTATGAGGAAAAATAATATTACAAAAGCAATTATACTTGCTTTTTCTTTTACAGTGAGTGTTTCAGTTAATGCTAAAGTAAACCCACCAGAAAAAACAAAATTAGATTACGAAGAACATCTTGTTAGTGTATATAACGCTTTAATAGAGCAAAAAAGTAAAGTTATAGGATTTGAAATTGTAGATGAATCTGTAACTACAAAACAAAAAGAAGAGATCGCTAAAATACATTCTAAAGACTTGGAAATTGTCAAAAAAATAAAGACTGCTACAACAAATAAAAACTTAATTTTAAAGAATATTATTTATCAGCCAGATTGGGGTTCTTATGAAAAAGATAAGAAAATGGATTTTGGTGAAGCCGAGTTTAGAATTACGTGGGCAGATAAAAATAATAATATTATTGTAAAAGTTTTGTATGCAACAGGAACTGATACAGAGCAAGACACTCTAACCGTAAAAAATGATTTACCTATAGTGCCAAAGAAACAAGACTTTTCATTGGGTCGTGGTTACTTTGCTGACAAAAATAAAATTGATAACATAAAAGTAATGTATAGGGAAAATGAAAAACAGCCTTACACATACTTTGAAATTGATAATATGTTTTTTACATCTAGAATGAGAGCACATGCTTATGGTCAAATATCTGAGAATACAACTCCATCATTAAAAGATAACACCCCAACATATATGTTCAAAAAATTGGGTTATAAGCATTGTCAAAATTGCCATGAATTAAGTTCAAATCCAAAGACTGGTTTAGATGGTGCATTTTTCCCAAGATATCAATACAATAATAATTTAGCAAAAACATTCCCACAATTATTTATGGATGAGTCAAAAATACAAAAACAAAAATCTGAAGATGCTAAAAATTTAGGTTTGCCAAAAATGAGTGATGATTTTTATCATTATGCTTTAGTTATTAACAAAAATAATGAATTAAAAAATGGCGAGTTAAAAAGCCAAGAAAAAGAATATAAAAATATGTTAAGTTTATTAACTGCAAATCCAGATATTGTTCAGAACTTAGCTTTTGATCATAGTGCAAATTTTTGCTTAACACTAAATAAAGAAGATGCTAAGAACAGCAATCAATATATTTGTGCCGATATTAATAAAAAAGAAATATACAGCAAAGTAGATAAAAATGAAAACTATAAAGAGGCTAAACCAACATCTATACCTACAAAAAAAGTAGTTAAAAGAAATAAAAATTCAATTAAAAAGGAAATTATAAATGGAAGAAAATCATAATAGTAAATATTTTGATGTTTTTTATACTGAGCATGATGGAACAAGGCTTTATCCAGAAAAAATCAGCGGAGAAACACTTGATGAAGCTATATTACTTTTTGAAAGAAGAAATATGGGCAAGAAAGTTATCAAGAATCCAAAGCAGACAATTCAATTGGTAAAAGCAGAATTCATCAAATAATCCAACTTGACTATAATTATATTTATCGTATTCTTGTAGAGAATATGAGGTTTTTTTATGAGTAAAATAAGTTATAAAATAGCTTTAAGTGCTGCAATTTTATTTTCCAGTATTAATGTGAAAGCGGTAGAGCCAACAACAATGATTTTAGGTGGTATGGCTATAAATACTGTTGCCGACATTATAGCAAATGCTTTAAATTCTCCAGCAACAGCACAATTAACTTTTGAAACTGACAGAAAAAAAAGAATTTTAAAAGCTCGTCCTACATGGCAATATCTACCTTTCTCAGCAGAAGAGCCAGAAAAAGGAGTTTATGCTATGACAGCTGGTGTGAGAATGGGAGATGAAAAATTACCCGCAGAACAACAAGTTAGAATGGCTTTAAGAGTAGTTCCTAATCCAGAAGGACAAGGATACTATGCTTTTATTTCCTCTATGAATGGATTTGATTGCTCTCCAGATGGATGCAGAGTTGGTGTTAAAGCGGGTGATGAAGATTGGGTTGTATTTGATGCTATAGCATTTAATGTAACTGGAATGCCATCATTATTATTAAAAGACCAACCTAGAATATTAACATTAATTAAAAGCCAAAAAAGGTTATTGTTTAATGTGGCTCAAGGTGGAGAAACTCCAACATACTGGTTTATCAATAGAAAATTCAACACCAATGGCATAAAGTTTCCTGAGTAATATTGACTTTTGATTTCAGTTAATTAGTTATTGTTCTATAAGAATAAAATTAGGGAACAGTAATATGGCTGAAGTAAGCCGCAAATTATCTTTTTTTGACATTCAAGCATTAGAGAAATCTTTTATTAATGCTTGTTCGTCTAATGATCTTCAAACTGTTAAAGATATAGTTGAAATATTAGGTTATAAAAAAGAAAAGGGATTGTTCAAGAAGGCAATTAATTTTATAAAATTAAAATATCTAAAATTGGTATATAAGAAAAATATAATAGATTCATTCTTAATAAAATCATGCCAAAATAATAACTTAAGCCTTGTTAAATATCTTATAACAAGTGAAGATTTGGATGTTCACCCAAGTGAAAAAGCTCAAAGTGAAAATTCATTGCGTTGGTGTTTAGGAAATATAGAATTAGTTAGATATTTAATTCAGAGTCCAGATTTAAAGAAAAAACCTAGTATTCATTTTGGTAAAGACTTTTTATTTAGACAAGCTTGTTATGTTGAAAATAAAGAAGTCTTACAATTTTTGATATTAGAGTGTGATATTCAAAAAACAGAAGATATGATGGAATATCTTGCTCAATATCCTTGTTCTGAAGCAGAAAAATTATTTAAATTAAGAAGTCTAAATAAGTCATTAAGTGCTAATTTGGAAGGCAATAAAAACTTAACTAAAAAAACAATCAAGATTTAAATCTGTGCATCAATTAGAGATTTTAATTCATTATCACCATAAAGATATGCCATGTTGAACCAATAGTTAGCTTCCATCATTTCATCTTTTTCTTTGTAGATTAAACCAAGTTCATACAATCCTCTTGGGAATCTTTGATCCGCAGACATTCTTACCCAATAGATGGCTTCATCATAATTTTTAGCAACACCCCAACCATTTTTATAAAGTAAGCCTATTTTCATTTGAGCTTCAGGATATCCACGTTCAGCTGCTCTTTGTAGGTAATAGCTGGCTTTATTGTAGTCTTGATATTCTAAAGCTTGATCAGCTTCTTTCATAAACTCAATTACTTCATCACTTGGTTGAAACCTAATGTCAGCTTTAACTACTGCTTGCCCAATAACAAGGAAGAAAGTAACAATAAAAAATATAAATAAATTTCTTGCTTTTAACATGACCGCCTCCGTTGTTTAGTCATACTAGTGCCAGTTTAACTTATTTAAAAACAAAAATCAAATAAGCATTACTTAAGTATTATTTTATATGGTTAAATTAAACTTTTTATATATTTTGCCCAATTATGGTGCATTTTTTGACTTACTTTTAATACCTCTTATAATTAAAATATGAAAAATAAATTTGGTAAATTTTTAATTGTAGGATTAGTTGCTTGCTCAACTGCATTTGTCGCAGATAAAATAATCAATCAACCAACTATTGCTGAATATGGGAGTATGTTAACCAGTGTTATCCAACAAGAAGAATTGAATGTTTCCCCAAAAATCTCTAAAGGCAATGGGCTTGAAAGTGCAGCTAATTTGAAACTATCAAAAGAAGGTTCAAAAACTGTAGATTTAAAATTAGGTTTTATTTCTACCAATGTATTGAAAATGATGGCTCCGTTATCTGCTTTAAATGCTAAAACAGAAGGTGTTTATGACTTTATAGCATTACACGAATATTCGCATGGGCAATTTAATTATTTAATGCAGAATGAAAAAGATTTCTTCAATATTAAAATTGATGGATTTTCAAATACAGATATTAAGAAAATAGATGAACAATTTAAGAGTTATTTCAAACAAAAACATAACTCACCTTTAACCGCTAATTTACATGAAAATTTTGCTGATGCTTATGCTTCAGTATTAATGATAAGAACATTGTCTGATAAATATTCAGATGATGAAATAAAAAAGATAATCACCTATAGACATAATCAAGTAAAAAACCAAAATGAAATATTATTTGGAGCATTAGGAGATTTAGAACATAGGACTGATCTGGCAATTAAAAAAGTATTAGATACTTCCTTTCAAAATATAAGAGCAATGTCTCCAGAAGATGCTCAAAATTTTACTGTAAAAATAGCAAGTGCTTCTGCTGTAGAAAAATTCTCTAATGTTTATAAACAGTTAATTGAGAAAAATTTTATTTTAGAAGAAGAATCAAAAAGAGCATTATCAAGATTTACCATACAAGATCAAAGCCAATCTTTGTTGTCAATAAAAAAAATAAGAGACTTGTCTTTAGAAAAGAAAGTCTCTGATATAAGTGTAAATAAAAAAATTTAAGGTCTATTTCTTTTAGATTTTCCAAGTTTCTTTAAAAACTTTTCTTGTTGTTTAGCAATTTCTTCTTGTTGAACTTTAAGATTTTTATTCCAATCAATATCAAATTTTTCGCCCCAAGCTTTTAAGAAGTCTTTTCCAACACTACAAGAAACATAATCATCTCCTTGCATGCCTTGCTCTGTATAGCTTACATCTTTGCCAGGGAGGTTATGTTTATCAAAAAAATCACGAAGCTCATTCATAAATTTCTTATCAGTATAAATGAGTCCATCTTCTTCTGTGTTCCAAGTTTTAGTATCAAAAAAAACTTTTAGTTCAGCATAATTTGGGATTTGATTTTTATAACCTGAACCAAACTCATCATCAATATAGCCAAGAGCAATATTGGTAAGTGTTACTGGTTTAGATTGGTTTGACCAAATGCCTCTGCCACTTGTGTTAATGATCACTGGTTTCATATTCATTCCTTATTTTAAACGAAGCTTGTTAGTGCCGATTTTTTTAGTTGTTGGCTCTGCTTCAAAAACATTGTCACCATAAAATTTAGTAGACCAAGTAGATCCATCTTCACCTCGCCAGTAAATACTACCTGAGGCAATATTCTCAATAGCTTTTAGGAATAAATCTTCTTGTCCCATTTTGTTGTTATATCCTTCAAGAAGAAGGTCGCCATTTTCGTTATAAGATGTTTCAAATCCCATTTGTTCAAAAATAGCTTGAGCATCTTTACAAGTATCAGGGTAGTTTGCATCCATCCAACTAAACCATTTACCTTCTTGCTTGCCACCACTCCAACTACCACCACGTTTTTCATTGTCGTGAGTCATATTTAAAGAACACATTTTTTCATAACAAGTGTCGAGATGTTCTTTAGCAATTTTTGCATCACTTTTAACGATTTCAATATAGTAACCCATAGTAAACTCCAATTCTTTGTTGCTATGTTTTAATTATAACATAAGAGAAATACTTTGCAAAAAAAATAAATTGTTTTTATAATAAGCCTTAAGCAAAAAGGAATAAAAATGTTAGGTGCAGTATATGGTGATTATTTGGGAAGTAAATTTGAAAAAATCCCAAATAAAGAATTAAGAAAAGAGTGTTCAATTACTGATGATTCTTGGTTAAGCTTTGCTCAACTAGACTGGTTAATTCACTCAGATATAACAAAGTTTTCCTACTTATTTAAACAAAATCAGCAGTTTTCTAGCAGAGAGTTTGCTATTTTTTCAGAAGAACTTTCTAAAGCAGCTAAAAAAAGTTTAGTTAAGTGGGTTGATATTGGAATGAAATATGCTGATGGAGATATTATCCCTGGTTTCAGTCCTGGTATGTTAATCTGGGCTGAAAAAGAAAAAGGTGCAACTATTGGTTCTAAAAGAAAAACTGACACAAACGGATGTATTATGAGAAACTCCCCAATATTTGATATTGGATTCAAGAAGGGTTTGTCTTTAGAAGAGTGTTTATGCCTTGCTGAAATGTTTGCTAAAACAACTCACGATTCAGAATCATCAAAGTTGGCAGTTAAAACACATACAACAATTGGATACTTGGTTAAAGAGAAAAAAATCAATCTAATGAACTTCAGAAAAGCTTTAACTGATAAAAGATTTGATTTTGGAAATGAGAATTATTATCAATATTTTAATCATCTCAATATACAAACATTGACTTATTGGTTAAATGAGAAAAAAACAAAAAAATTTATTTGGAGTGCCAAAGAGTCATTAGATATAGCAATTTCTGCGATATTTTTTTCAAAAACATACGAAGAGTTCATTGATTTTTGCTGTAAAACAGAAATGGATACAGATACATATGCAGCCATTGGTGGCGAAATAGCAAAGGAATTATTTAGAAAAGAAATTCCTAAAGAATTCATTAAGTACTTAAAATCATACACTGAAATTAAAGAAATTTTAGCATTAAAAAAGAAGAAATTTTGATTGTACTTTTTCAGATTTAGGAGTATAATACCACCATCTTGTAAAAAATGAGGGATTGGTAATGCTTAACTTGGATAACACTTTAATTGGTTTGCTATTGGTTGGGGCTTTAGGTGGAGGTGGACAGCCTAAAAAGCCGCCAGAAAAACCTAAATCAGAGCAATCACAGCAACAATCTCAAAAACAAAAAAAATCAGAACCTATCGTTCAATCAAAACCTGTAGCACCTAAAGGAGAGTAATATGTTTATCACTTGGATTTTATGGACAATTGTCGTTTTTTATATTGGACATAAGGCTGGTTATGTTCGTGCTCATTATGTTGTTTCACAAGAATGTGAAAAGCTTGGAAAATTTTTTGTTGGAGATAAGGTTTATGAGTGTGTAAAAATTACTTCCGAAAAAGAAGTATCTTCAGAAACAAAGGAGTAAATCATGAGTGTTCAAATTAATCAATATCTTGTTTATGGTTTTTATGTCCCCTTCAAAGAAGCTCGTCAATGCTTAATTGATAAGCACACTGAAGATGGATATGATGAGATCGCAGACAAATACCATGATAATGCCTTCAAAAAAGACATTGTTGCAATTAATGATTGCTCATTGATTGAAGATGGAATGGATGGTAAGTACACATTTTTTGGTAAGATTTTTAAAAAGGCATCAGATGGTTGCCATTTAGAAACTTCTGAGATGCCAAAAGTTGGAAAGAAAATTAAAGACAATGTTAAAAAAGAATTTGAAGCATTGTTTGGAGATAAATTTGCCGATTTTGATGCTAAAATTATGTTAATCACTCATTACCGTTAAGGAGAATTTTATGCAAGCAACACTTAAAGACTGGATGGAAGTTGTTCAATACAAAATCACTGAAGGAAGTGAATATGGTTGGCAATGTTTTGGTTATAATGCTTACTCGCTAGACTATTGGAGTGGCGATCAAAATGGTTACGGAATGGGTATTGTTTTTGATAGGAAAACTCAAGAGGTCTATGAAGTTCAAGTATGTGACTATTCTGAGGATTCTCCAGTTGCTTATCGCTTCATTAACCCCCAATATGTGGAGGCTTATAAAAAAGAATGCAAAATTCGTGGTGATAATGATGAGGCTTGGGAAGAAGTTAAGTGGATTGATTTAGAACTTTTTGAAGATTGGGTTGAAAAGGCTACCGCCATTCGTGATGGGTTGGAATATGATAAAAGAATTATGATTCCAATTACATTAGAAGACAATGAACTGCTAATACTTAATAAACTAGCACAAGAAGCGAATTTAACTCTTGATCAATTTGTTGAAAAAATTCTTATTGAAGAAATTGAAAGATTGAAGTCTACAGCATAAAAAAAGAGGCAAATGCCTCTTTTTTATTTTGTATCAAATTTTTTATATATCAAAGATTCTGCCATTCGATCTAATTTTCTGTAAATATGGGCATATTCACCACGCAAATTTTGCCAATCATTGTATTTAAGTCTACCAATTTCTTTTAGAAATTCTTCTTTACTTTTGCTAGACTCAAGATGCTTAATTTGAGCTTGTCCTAATTCTTCCATTTTATTTTCTGCCATAGAACACATTCTTTTGTATTCTGAAAGGGTGTGTTGAAGATACCTAACAGCGTGAGGAGCATAGACTTGTGAAGCAAGTTTAACTTGTTTCATGTCTTTAGCAGTTTGAATTTTGCGAATTGCCAAAGAACAATCCATTTCAAAAAGTCTTGTTTCGTGTTCAATCCAATATTCAATAACCATTTAAACAATCTCCTTAGAATGGTTTAATTATAGCACAAAAACTGCTTGTACAGTTAGTTTTTTAAGAGTATAATAGAGCCATCTTAACAGAAATATGGAAACAACCATGAAATACATTGAAATTGAATGTTTTGAAGTTTACTCATCATATGATCGTGATATTCGGCATGTTGCTTTCTTCTCAACTGAAACTCTTGCAAAAGAATATATTGCTACAAAGAAAGGCAATTATCTTTCATACAACAAAGTAAAGAAGAATTTCACTATTTTTGAATCATTGGAAGATGCTGAAACTTTCAGCAAAGAAGAAATCAAAAAGAAAGCTTTGGAGAAACTTACTCCTCAAGAGCGTGAAGTTTTAGGAGTTTAATATGGATAAAAAATTAGAACTATGGAGAAAAGAAGGTAAACATTTACCTGCTTTTTTGAAAGATTTTCATGATCAAAAAGATTTTTTTAAGTTTTTACACGAATTTAATAATCCTCAAAATATTGATGAGCTAAAAGATATTGATTGGGTTAAGGGACATATTTATGCTGTTGATATTTTCCTTTGGACTTTAGCTCGTTATGGTTGGACATTACAAAAAAATTCTTCTAAACAAAATTTTGAAGATTTGGATGTGATGATTTCAGAGTTTAATAAAAATCGTGATAAAATGTTCGCAGATATTTTAAATACTCAAATTAATAAGAAAGATGAAAATGAAAATAACCGTTGAAAAAATGTATGGTTCGCTTAAAGAATGTGATTGCTGTGGATCATATTCTGCGGAAGGCATTTTTGTGTTGGCTGATAAGAATATCATTTGGAAAAAATATTCAGATGGACATATGTATGGTGAGCAAACTGAAGAGTCAATTTTAGATTCTATTTTAACTTATTGGGAAGAAATCCAATTAAACCAAATCAATAAAGAGTCAACTGAAGAAGCAAGAGTTGATTGGAATTTAAATCATCCAGGTAATGGAATTGCTAGAACTGAAGAATCATGGAAACAATATAATCAAGAAAAAATTGATTATTTAAAAGAAAGTCTATCTAGAGTTCGTGAGTCTTGTAAAAATCTTCCTTATAATGAAGTATTGCAAGTTAAGATGGTTGCTCTTTGGTTGGAGGAGTGTTTTGGTGAAGAATTTGCTGTTTCTGTTTCAGATATCTCAGAAAAGAAAGCAGAAAAAGAATATTTAGCATAATATGCTTTTTTAATAGTGTATTTACAAAATTAAAATTTTGTTTTAGATTGTTCTTTTATTGGAAAAAGAAAGGTTTAAAATATGAAAAAAATTCTATTCGTTGCACTATTGGCATCAATTCTCTCAGCTTGTTCATCAGTTCCTTTAAAGGAAAAGAAAGATGTTCCAGTTGTAGATATGAGCCTTAATAAGGATGTTGTATTAGTTGATAAGTCTCCCGCAAGTTCAGTTGTTGCCCCTGTAAATGCTGGCACTCAATATGATAGTAATGGGCTTCCTAAAGAGTTAACAGACCCAGGTAGTATTTTGTCAACAAGAGTGATTTACTTTGACTTTGATGAATTTGTCATTAAGCCAGAATATAGAGATTTGGTTGTTGCTCATGGTAAATTTATGGTAAACAACAAAAAGTTTTCAGTTATGTTACAAGGGCATTCAGATGAAAGAGGTAGTTCTGAATATAACTTAGCATTAGGACAAAAGCGTTCAGAAGCTGTTTTAAAAGCACTTAATAATTTAGGTGTGACAGACTCTCAAGTTGAGGCAGTAAGTTATGGTGAAGAAAAGCCTGAAGATCCTAACAGCAATGAAGAAGCTTGGGCTAAAAATAGAAGAGTTGAAATTCTTTACAAGTCCCCATCTGGAAGAGGTGAGTTTTAATTAAACCTCTAGGTTTCAATTAGAAGATAAAATCGCAACCTTTAAGTTGCGATTTTTTTATTTAATGTCTACTGTGTTTGTTGTTTTTCCATTTCTTTCAAGCAAAATAGAACCACTAGGCATACTGTTACCTAAAAACAACCATTTATCACCTTCTTCATATCTATTGTGACAGCTAGAGTGTCCTTGTGTAATAACTAACTCTTTATTTTGATCTTTCTTAAAGTTCTTTTCAATAGTGAAAGTAACTTCATCATTAAATATTTTATTGACTTTACCAATGAATGCGACTTTAGACTTAGATATTTTTGTTTCTAAATTGTCATTATTTGGGATAAATTTACAAGCAAAAGTTAAGTTTGAAAAAATTAAAAGTGTTGAAAATACTGCAATCTTTATCTTATTCATAATATTCCTATTTTTATTGAGAATAAGTAAGGATATTTAGAAGTCAAATTGATTGATTTATGTTGTGATTTTGTGGTAGAATAAGGTTTTACAATAGATTTATTAGGAAATACAATGAAATTAATTGAAGATTTGCAGTGGCGTGGTTTAATTAATCAATGTACAGACATTGATGGTCTGTCTCAGCTTCTAAATAATAAAAAAATCACTCTATACTGTGGATTTGACCCCACTGCTGATTCTCTGCATGTAGGGCATTTGATTCCAATGATTTCTCTTATGCGATTTAAACAAGCTGGGCATGACCCCATTGCTTTAGTTGGTGGTGCGACTGGTTTAATTGGCGATCCAAGTGGTAAAAATCAAGAAAGAGATATGTTGCTTGAAGATTTGGTTCTTAAGAATAGCCATGCCGTTGAAAAGCAGTTATCTAATGTGACTGGAGTAAGAACCAGGAATAATATTGATTGGACAAAAAATCTTTCAGTTATTGATTTTATGCGAAAAGTGGGTAAAAACTTTTCTGTGAATTCTATGCTTGCTCGTGATTCTGTTACTAATCGTCTAAATGGCGATGGACTTTCTTTTACTGAATTTAGCTACATGCTTTTTCAAGGAAATGATTTCCTAGAGTTAGCTTTACAAGAAAATTGCCAACTGCAAATTGGTGGTTCAGATCAATTTGGTAATATGTGTTCTGGTTTAGATTTACTTCGTAAAAACCACAAAGAAGGTTTTGCTATGACATTTCCTTTGCTTGTAAAGGCAGATGGAACAAAATTTGGTAAATCAGAAGGTGGAACTGTATGGCTAGATGAATCTAAAACATCACCTTGGGAGTTTTTTCAGTTTTGGTTAAATGTCCCTGACTCTGATGTGGTAAAATTGTTGAAAATGTTTACATTCTTAACAAAAGAAGCTATCTTGTCTTTGGAACAAGAGACATTAGCAAAGCCAGAAAAAAGACTTGCACAAAAGGCATTGGCTATAGAAATGACAAAAATGATTCATGGTGAGAGTAATTGTATCGCTGTTCAAGAGGTCGCTGATTTGCTGTTTGGATCTAAAAAGTTTGATATTTCTGAAAATGCTTTGAATGTATTAAAAGGAATTATTAAGACATCTAGCAAAGAAATTACTTCACTTCATGAATTAAAGCAATCAATGGTTGAAACAGAATTGGTGTCATCTATGACCCAAGCAACTCAAGCAATTAAGGATAATGCTGTTACAGTATTTGAGATGAATCAAGAAGGTTTTAAGGTAAATATTAATTCTGTAGAGTTAAATATTAAAAAACCTATTTTGATTAAAAAGGGTAAGAAAAGTTTTGGTTTAGTTCTTTAATTTATTAAACAAAGGGTTCTTAGGGACTCTTTGTTGTTGAATTAATGATGAGTTTTGTTATAATTTTAAAAAGGATTATTGTATGGACTCAGAAAATAAAATCATGACAGCAGAACAAGCATTCAATCATGCTATGAATCTGCATCCGTCTTTATATGCTTCAAACAATATTGAAGACTCAAAACATATGTATTATGACCATATATTTAATACCATTGGAAATGGTTACAGAAGCACAAAAGAGTTTTTGGAAGAACATACAATTACAAAAGAAAATGAATCCTTATTAGATTTTTTTCCAGAAAAATATATCAGTGATGAACCCCTATATTATGCTTATACAAAAACAAAAAAGTTTGCTGACTTTGAAATTGGTGATGCTTCATCTACTTTGCCTGGTATTTATACAGAAAAAGAAATAGAAGAAATGAGTGGTGTTGCCAAAGTGTTTGTGCAAGCAAATGCCCCTATTATTGAAGATGAAGATTATCCTTATGATGAAAGATTAATTCCATATCCAAACTTTAGTAAGACATATTCTATGGTTTGGAAAATGGATTTATCTAAACTTGATGATAGTTGGAAATATGCTGCGATTGAATTTTATGAAAGAGCGAAGGAGTTCTTTGATGGAGAGTTTTCACATCTGTACCATAATGCTGCTCCAAAATCAGATTGGAAAATGAAAGAAGTTGTTGAATCTTATGAATCAAATTTCAAAAGATACAAAAAAGATGATATGACAAATGAAGATTGGTATAAGGTTATAACCAAAGAATATGGTGAAGAATATAACGGAAACACTATAGATTTTATTAACAAGAGATGGGAAAAAGAAGAGGCTAGAATTAAGTCTTTTATTGATGAAACTTTAGAAAAATTGAATAGTGAGTTAAATCTAAACCAGAAAAAGAAATTGAAAATGTAAAATTGTTAGGGTTTTTACTATAATTCCTCTTGATTCTATATTTTTTTGCACTACAATAAAAAATAATAAAAACAATAATAAGGGTATCATATGCAAAGCTTTAGTTCTAAAGAAGAATATTTCGTGGAGATTAGAAAAGAAATATCAAAAAATTTTAAACAGTCAGAGTTAATATTTATATCAGAAGATTTAGTAGAAATAGAAAAGTTTCTAAATGAGCATAATGTTTTTGAAAACCAAGAGTTGTCAAATGATGTTTATAAATTTATAAAAGAAAAAAATCCAATAGTATTATTTGATGTAACACATTTGGTAGCTGATGTTAAAATGATAGTCAATAAAAAAGAAGCCCAAATATATGCCAGTTGCCAAAAAGAATTTAAAAAATTATTAAGTCAATTTAAAGTTCCTGCTAGTATTCCAAAAAAACAGTTCAGTCATTAATAAAAAAAACGGCTAATGCCGTTTTTTTTATTAGCAATTATTAATTATTGCTGTGGTGCGCCACCTTCAGATCTTTGTTGTCTACGCTCTTTACGATCTTCGTGTCTTTCTTTTCTTTGTTCTCTTTTTTCTTGGTTCATTTCTTGTCTTTGCTCATGGCGTTGTTCCATTCTTTGCTTGTGTTCTTCGTGCTTGGCTTGTCTGTCTTCACGACGTTGCTCTCTTTGTCCTTGACCTTGCCCCATTCCTGGTCCACCTTGTCTTTCGCCTTGATTTTGTCTTTCTTCTCTGTGTTGCTTCATCTGATCTCTGCGTTCGTCTCTTCTTTCCTCTCTCATTCCTTGTTGATGATCTCTATTGTCTCTACGTTCTTCCATACCTTGACCCATACCTGGACCGCCCTGTCTTTGTCCTTGACCGCCACCTTCTCTATGATGTTGTGGTGAAGGCTGAGCAAAAGCAGCCATTGAAATTGTTGCTGTAAGTGCTAATAGTAATTTTTTCATAACAATTCTCCTTAAAATATTTGTTGTTATACACGTGCAAACGAGATGCAAGTTTAAAAAGTTTACATAAAACCAGAAAAATTACAAGTTACTAGTAAAAACACAAGTGATTTTTAATTAAAAAGTATTATTGCAAAAATCTATTTTATTTATTATGGTTCTTTCATTTTAAGGGAGATTCAGATGTTAGAATATACAATTAAGAGAACAACAATCAGTCAAAGTGCTTCAAACTTAATTAGCAAAACATATTCTTTGGTTGCTATTGGTTTATTATTTGCCACAGTTGGTTCATATTTTTCTTTAGGTTTTAGATTTGGGATTTTAGGAAGTTTATTTCTATTGGCTTTATCAATAGGGCTAATGTATGGCGCTAGCAAGAATAAACACAACGAATGGGGATTGCCTTTATTTTTTGGGTTCACATTTATAACTGGATTTATGTCTGGTCCTTTAATTGGTTATTATGATAGCTCTATTGTTTTAAAAGCATTCATAACAACAACTTTAGCAACTGGAGGATTAACATTTTATGCTATTCAGTCTAAAAGAAGTTTTAATCAAATTGGTGGATTTTTATTTGTTGGAATGATATTAATTTTGATTGGTGGTCTTGTTAATATGTTCACTAAGTCACCAATTTTTGATTTGGTTTTAGCAGGAATGGGTGCCTTAATTTTTTCTGGCTTTATATTGTATGATACAAGCAGATTAATAAGAGGTGAGGTTCAATCTCCAGTTGATGGTGCTATTTCTTTGTTCTTAGGAATATTTAATTTGTTTACAAGCTTGCTTAGAATTTTTGGTGGGACATCTAGATAAATTTAAAGCCCAGTAGGGCTTTTTTGTTGTTTGTGGATAAAAATGTTGTATACTTATATAAGTTTATAAAGAGGTTAATATGAACGAACAACAATTCAAAGCCGCATATATTACAAATTTTCTTTCCTCCTATATGGCAGGAAGATATGATGAAGATTGCCAAAATGGTCATCCTGGACAACCGTATAATCATCAACCAATCACAGATGCAGCTTTTTTAGCAGATTGTGCTTGGAAGCAAATTCAAGAAAATATGAATGACGGTAGTTTGGATAAATATATTTTTAAAGAAAATTTCAAGCAATACCTATGAATCAAAGAAAAGAATTGTTTAAAAAAATATATCAAGGATATATGCAACAAATGAAATGGGAGTCAGATGATTTTTCATTAATTAATCCTAAATATATTAATTCAAAAATAATCAATAAGTTCATTCCTAGTAATGAGTTTGAAACAGTAAAGAAAATATTTAATCATCCAAGATTTAAAGAACATATTAATATAAATGCTAACAATGGATTAATGTTACAAGAGGCATCTAAAGTTAAAAATTTAGAAATGTTTAAATTTTTAATGGAAAAGGGTGCTACTATAGATGAAAATAATGATGTTATCATATTAGCAAATGCTACTATTTGGAACAATAGAGAAGTATTACAATATATTATTTTTGACAAAAAAATAAAATTAAATGAAAATAGCTTACGTTCTTTAAGTGAAATGGTTTCCTTTGGTGAGGTAAAAAAAATGATTGAATCCAGAGATTTAAATCAAACACTAGAAACATATATTTCAACAAAAGATGTGTTGGAGAAAAGGTTTAAATTATAAGATGTCTTATTTTAATATAGTTTATTTTACATTGTTAGGTTTAATGACTTTGTTTTTTAGTGTGCTAGCACTAGGTTTTAGGTCAGAGCAAAAAGCTATTATTCCAAAACTTAAAGATGTTGGGGAAATTATTGCCTATTGTTTGTTTGGTGGGTTAGTTTTTTATTATTTTTTGAAAATGATTTTTAGTTTTTTTGGTTGGATATTTAGCTTGGTTTAAGGCTTCAAGTTGACTTTGCATATTATTTTGTTTTATTGTTTTTGCATATAAAAACAAAATGGGAAAACAAAATGAATGATAGCAATTCAAGAATTAAAATAATTATTAGCTCAGATGGGGCAATGGTAAGTGTAGAAGAAGATAAGTCATATAATAACAAACATCAAAAAATTTATTGGGCAAATAAAAAAGACTTATCAGGTAATATAACAAAAAAATATATAGCTAAAGAGCAGCATAATGTTTTTGTTTATCAAGGTGAATTTCATTATGCTCCAAATGGTAAAACATTATATTCAAAAGAAGAACATTTTACTCCATATACAGATGGAAGTAGAAAGCTTCATAAAGAAGATGGTCCAGCTGTTATCATTGAAACTCCAGCTAAAAAAATATTAGAATGGTGGGTTGATGGGGAAAGAGTTGCTAACTTTGATACATTAGACGAAAGTTGGAGATTGGAAGTTAAATAACATTTGATTTATTTTGGTTTCTGTTGTATCTTGTAAAAAAAGAAAGGAACCTTAAATGAAAAAATTATCAATTATTTTGGCAATTCTTGCCACATCATCTTTAGCAGTAGCTCAACCACAATACAAAGTAGAAAAACTACCAAATGGAGTAGAAATAACTCATGTGTTTCAAGGCAACGGAAAAACTCCAAGTCCAACTAGTAAAGTTACTGTAAACTATGAGGGTAAATTACAAAACGGTACTGTTTTTGATAGCTCATACTCAAGAGGAAAACCAATTTCATTTAGATTAGATCAAGTTATTGAGTGTTGGACAGAAGGTGTTCAGAAAATGCAAGTTGGTGGTAAAGTGTTTTTAAAATGTCCTGCTGAAACAGCTTATGGTAAAAGAGGTGCTGGTGATGTAGTTCCACCAAATGCTACATTAACATTCCAAGTTGAATTGTTGGATACAAATTAAATAGCTAAGTTTAACCAATATTTAGCAGTATCTACATTATCAAAAATATCATCGGGTATTTGGTAATAATTTAAAAATTTCTGTTTACCTTGAGAGATATAAGAAAACCTTCCTAATTTATGATTTAAAAAAATAGGAAGGTTTTTTTCATTTGCTTTAATATAAAGATTCTCATTGCTAAATATGGCAATCATTTCTGAATGATAAAATATGCCATAAGCACCAAACATTCTTTTATATGAAACTGGATAAGATAATTGAAAAAGATCTATCACATATTCAAAAATGCTTGGTATTTTCTTCATATCAAGTTGCTAGTTTAACTTCTTTGGGTTCCTTGTCGTCAATAATAATATTAACATCCAATATCTCTAAGTCTCCTTGTTTGTTCAAAGAAACTTTGATGTCTTCATCGCTAATTTTAACATACTTTCTAATTACTGCTACAAGCTCTTTCTCCAAATCTGGTAAGAAGTCTTTTTTGCTATCTGCATTTTCTCTAGCAATAATAATTTGAAGTCTTTCCTTAGCAAGAGAAGCACTGCTTTGCTTAGGTCCACCAAAAGAGTTTTTAATAAAATCTAATAATCCTGCCATTCTTGTCTCCAATTATTTGTTGAAAATTCTGCTAAGTAAGCTTTTCTTCTTAGCGGTTGTAAACTTCATCTCAACTTCCTTACCTAGGAGTCTGTCAATGCCATCTTGATAGGCAATTGAAACATCAGAATCTTTTAGGTGGATAACTGGAGTCCCTTGGTTAGATGCTTGAAGAACACTTTCGCTCTCAGGGATGACAGCAGTAACTTCAACTCTTAAAATATCGTTAATGTCATCTATAGATAACATTTGACCTTCTGTAACTCTATTAGGGTTGTATCTTGTAATAAATAAATATTGTTTAATTTCTTCTTCATTTGTTTCGGCACGTTTTGTTTTGCTGCCAAGCATTCCAATAATTCTATCAGAGTCACGAACAGAGGAAACTTCTGGATTAGTTACAATAACTGCTTCATCGGCAAATCGCATAGCCATTAAAGCACCAGTTTCAATACCAGCCGGGCTATCGCAAATAATATAATCAAAGCCCATTCCTTTTAAGTCATTAATTACTTTTTCTACACCTTCTTCGTGTAATGCTTCTTTATCTCTTGTTTGACTTGCAGGTAAAATATACAAGTTCTCACATAATTTATCTTTGATTAAAGCTTGATTTAATGTTGCTTCACCTTGAATGACATTAACAAAGTCGTAAACAACCCTACGTTCACAACCCATAATTAAATCTAAGTTTCTCAAACCAACATCAAAATCAATGACTGCTGTTTTAAACCCCCTTAATGCTAGACCAGATGCTATACTGGCACTTGTTGTTGTTTTACCAACACCCCCTTTACCAGATGTGACAACAATTACTTTACTCATGTTTTATTTCCTTTTTGTTAATTAAAGTAGGATGATTTCCTGCCCGACAATTTCTACCAGCAAATTAGCCAAAAGTCAATAGATATTGATTTTTTTAATGTTTTAGTTATATATTGTTTTTGACAAACTTAAGAAAAATTATGAAAAATAAAATTTTAATTCTAGCTTTAGCATCATTATTATCCAGCCAAGCATTCAGTGCGGTTAGATTTGGTTCTTTTTACATAGACACAGATGGTAATTTTTTAAGTGGTGTAAAAGATATGGTGAAAACTGAATCTGAAATTAATATTTTTGAAAAAACACAATATAAACCAGACACTTTTTACAATATGTCTGCTGAAGAAATTGATAGCACTCTAAAAGGTTTATCTGACGAATCTAGAAAAAAATCATATTTAAATTTTTTAATTAATGATTATAAGTTTAATTTTGAAAATAAGGACAAAATAAAATTTGTAGTTAATGGAAACAATAATATTATAAATTTCAATATTTATTTAAATGATGAAAAATATGTAGAAATCCCAGATGATGATCTTGGATTCAAAAAAATTGTTTGTGCTTCTAATGTAAATAAAGCATTTTTAAATAATGGTGCTAGATTTGAAGCAAATTACTATTTAAATGATTCATTGATTGATCAAAGATTTTTAGAGGGAGAAATTAACAAAGCTTGTGCTAAGAATTTTGCTCCCAGCACAAAAAAGAAAGAAGAAAAAATAGTTGCTAAATTAGATCAGCCTAAGGTAGAACTTTTAGCAGAAGAGAAAAAAACAGAAGATAAAACTAAAACGATATATATTCCACCAACATTAATTCATAATGATTTCAAGTACGAAAAAGGTAAATTGGTAGAAGAGAAAGAAAGTGATTTCACTGTAGTAAAGATTGAAGAACCTAAAGTGGAAGTAAAAAGAGTTCCACAAATAGTAACTCTTTCGTCAGCAGAGCAACAAAAAATATTGGATTTAAATCAAAAAAAATTAAAATCAAAACAGAAAATAGAAAAAATTAATGATGTTGTTAATAATATAAATAATATTTACAAGGATTTAGTGGAGGAAGATAAACCGTTGTTTAGAGAACATGTCGCTTCATTAATGAAGAAATATTATGAAGATATCTTATCAAAGAAAAAGAAAACAAATAATAACTCTAATACTGAAGTAAGTAATACAAATGAAAAAGTAGTGTTCACAATTAAGTTTAGTAGAAACTATTCAGCTATAGCAAAAGAAAGTGTGGAAGGCTGGAAAAAATCAAATGAAGCTAAAAAGTTTGTATGCTCTGACAAGCTCTTAAGTTCTATGTTGGAAATTGGTTTAAAGTATGAAGTTAAGTATTCAGATTTTAGAGGAAATACTTTTTATTCTGAACAAGTAGATGATACTAAGGATTGCCAAAAATAAGGCTGTACAAGTTGTAAGAAAAGCATTATAATATTGTTTTCATCATTTACTTACGGAGATAAGATATGAACGATTTTACTGCTGGATTTATGACATGTGTTGCTCTTGCTGTTGTATTTAAAATTGCTAAATATAAGTTGATGGAGTTTCTAAAAAAAGATAACAAACATTTATTCTAAAATTTCTTTTAGTTTTCAAAAAATCTTCTATAATAAAATATAGGAGATTTTTTTATGGAAAAAACATTTGAAGAGCAATCAAGAGGTAATGTAGCAAATATACTTAAATTTTATTACGAAAAAGGTGAAGATTTACCTAAAGATCTCCTAAAAGTTTTAGATTTCACAGAAGAGTTTGAGAAGAAGTTTGATTTTAAATTTTCTAAATCAAAAAGAGAAGAGCTTGTAAATGTAAAAGAAACTCACATTATAAATTGTTTAAAAAATTTAGATTTTCCTGTGTATGAAAAATATATGGATATAAATTGGATTTATGATGAAGGATATAAAGGTGACAGTCATTTTATAAGAACAGCACTTTATTATAATAAAAAAGAAGCATTAAATAAAAGTTTAGAATTGGTTGAAAAAGAGTTAGAGAAAAAAGAACTTGTTACTGATTTAGGAAATAGAGATTTAGAAAGAAGTTTCTTCAGTGATGCTTTAAATATCACCACAATTTTAAATATGCATAAAGATGCAAAGGGCAATGAAGAAGATTTAAAGTTTAAATATGATTTCTTTAAAAAATCTTTAAAACTTTTTAATAAATATTATGCTGTTAGGGCAGAACTTTGGCATTCAGAACAGAAAGTAAACTTTGAAGATTGGCACAAGAATTTAGATAAGTTAAGAATTTTCTTAGGTGGTAGCTTTCATAGTCAATCATCTTTAAATGATATTATCATTGAAAATAAGAAATATTTTTCAATTTTAAAAGATGCTTTTAATCAATACACGCAAGAAGATAAAGACCCATTAGGAAAACCTCTCAATCCCTTTGGAAATCATACATTAATAAAATTAGGTATGAAGCATGGAAATATTAATTATTTAAACTTAGCTATAAAAAATAACAATAACCATCAATTGTATTCATTTACTTATAATGCTTTTTTAGAAGAGCAACTTAATAAGTTTACGGATGTTTTTACTACAAGTAGTTGGAATACTTATGTAGCTTTTCCCAATGCTAAAATAATCAAATCAGTAAAAGATTGTTTAAATAAAAATGAAATAGATATTCAATATGACAATTTTGGAGCTTTAGCTTTATTGTCTTCTGATAATAAAGAATCCTTTGAGTTATTAAGGAAAATCCCAAATATAAATAAGGAACAAATTAAAGATGAGCTGTCCATAGATCAATTGAGTTACTTAAAATCAATGATTTCAAAAGTGATGAACTATAAGAGTGATGGAAATGACCCCAAAATATTTAAAAATGAAAAAGAAATGTTTGTAGATATGTTTCCAAGTTTTGAAATTTATTTAATGAATAAAGCATATGAATTTAGCCCAAATCCAAGTTTAACATTAGAACAAAAACAAACAGCGGTTAATGTTGCTCTAGAAAATTCATTTAATTATTTCAATGAAGAGTTATCTCAAGCACAAGCAAAGATTATTTTGTCTAAAGTATTATTGGATGAAGAGCTATCCACAAAAGAAGATAAAAAAGTTACAAAAATTAAAATTTAAGTGTTGACATTACTTTAAAATATTGAGATAATAAACACATAGAAATTAAGGAATAATTTAAATGACAAAAGCAATTCAACAATTTAGCCTCCCGCTACCCAAGTTCACCTTGGTGGGTGCTTCTTTGTTTGCTTTTTCTACAGCTCAGTAAATCAGTAGTAAGAACAAATACAAAAGCACCTAACAAGGTGCTTTTTTGTTATGCGTCAGTGGTGGAATTGGTATACACGTTGGTCTAAGAAGCCAATGCCGAAAGGATTGCGAGTTCAAGTCTCGCCTGACGCACCAAGAATACTATGGTTTAATCTGGGGGTAATGTCAGCCTGGTTAGACGGCCTGCCTTGGAAGCAGGAGGACGGGGGTTCGAATCCCTCTCCCCAGACCAAATCATAGTGTTTTTTCGGAGTGTAGTCCAGTGGTAGGTCGCTTGCTTTGGGAGCAAGAACTCAGGTGTTCGATTCACCTCACTCCGACCAATTATATCTGTCTATAGCGCAGTCTGGTAGCGCACTTGGCCAGGAACCAAGAGGTCGTAGGTTCGAATCCTACTGGGCAGACCAAATTAAAAAGGTTGAAATGGAAGAACTCTTTCTGTTTTATATTTACCTTTAATTCTTGATAAGAAAAATTCATATTTTTTATCTGAAAATAAGAAGTCAGAATAAACTTGTGGGTCAACAGAAAAGAATTTGGCATATAGCCCATCATCAAATACAAGAGTTAAGTCTCCAATTTTACCTGAATCAAAATATGCCATTTGTCCTGAATAGGATACGGCTCTAATATATTCATCTTTAACGGGACTAAATCTACCTAACTCAGATTTAACAAGTTGTGCAGGAAGTTGATCAAAAAACCATTTGCCCCAAACTTTAGGTTCTAGATCTTTTTGAATCCCATGAACCCAATAGCCTAGAACTTCTTGCTGACCATATTTTGGATTCATAGGATATGGACGCCAATTCGTTTCCCAATCAAAATAAATGTTACCCTGCCACAAAATATTATCTCTTTTATAGTCGGAATAAATACGCAAGTAATCACCATACTCTAAAGGGTGAAGTCCTTCGTATCCTAATTTATTATCTTCATAAACTGACCAAATAACACCTTCAGTGCCAGTTTCAAAAAATGGTTCTAATTTTCCGTCTACTAATTTCATAATAATATCTCTATGTCTTGTGTTGTTGATGGTGGTAAAAGTAAGCTAGTTTTACGTGATATATCCATTTCATAATATGGCATTAAAAAGAAATAATCCAAATTGGCAGTCTTATTTTTCAATAAGGAAAGTAAATAAACTAAGTCTTTTTCTATAAAAGAAGATATCTCACATATGCTGTATTTTGATTCGTAGTAAAAACCATAAATAAGGGCATATTTTTCTTTTTTTTCGTTTAAGTATAGTGCATAAAAATCTAATTCTCCAAAAAAATTATCTTTGTTATTTTCTATAATAAGCTCAGTGTTTTGCTTTAGAATTTCATTATGTAAAATGGATGTTTTGGAAAGCATAATTAAATACAAGTTCACTAAAAGTATAGATTAAAAATAACTTTCTGTAAAGGAATAAAAAACTGTACTTTTATCTTTTTTTTTGATATACTAAAGACTGTTTAAATATTTAGGAGATCGAACATGAATTATTGCCTGTATAATGCTATTAAAACACCAGATGGAACAGTTCTGTGGTGTCAAAGCGGGCATGATTATCAAACTCATGAAGATAAAGTTTCTGGCGAAACTTATATGAATGATGGTGTTGGGTATAGCATCCGTAGGTCAGTAAATACAGTTCCATTTGATGATATGTCAATTTGGTCTAACGATCCTCATGAAAAAGTTCGTAAGGCTCCATTTTGGGGTTCTTATGGCAAAGATGGTAAGAGTCCTAAGCGAATGATGTCTTTGGCTGAAATGGAAGATGAACATATTAAGGCAATTTTGAAGACTCAACGACAAATTGGTGGTACAGAGATTGAAAAAATGTTTATTAATGAAATGGCTTATCGCACTGAAAAGTTTGCTCAACAACTTGAATTAGACCTGCCAAATGTTAAAACTAAAAAACCAAAAATGAAAACATAATGAAAGAAATTGAACGTAAATTTTTAATTAAAGAAATGCCCTCTTTAGAGGGTTTTTCTTCTGCTGTTATTAAACAAGGATTTATCATAAAAAATGATAAAGGATTACTAAGGGTTAGAACACTTGTAAGTGAAAATAAGAAAACTGGTTTTATTACGGTTAAAGAAAGTGGGTTGCTTGTAAGGAATGAGTATGAAATGGAAATTCCTTACGATGTTGCCGAAAGCTTTTTAGTGAATTGTGAAAACTTAATCAATAAAACACGATACTATATTCCTAACGGAGAAACGACTATTGAATTAGATATTTTTAGTGGAAAATTAAACGGTTTAATTATGGCTGAAATTGAAATGTTGAGTGAAAGTCAGATTATTGATATTCCTAAATGGTTTGGAAAAGAAGTAACACAAGACCCAAGCTACACTAATCTTAAATTAGCCGTTTTCGGCATTCCAAAGTAAAGGATAAAAATGGATTCATATCAGAAAATGGCTTTAGATATATTTGGCAATATAGAGAAACCAGAGGGTGTTTTTCGTTATGTTAAACAAGAAGATTTAGATGAAGTGGTAGTTCAGTTTGCCCTTTTAGTGTCTGAATTGGACTATGCGGATAATTACAGAATTTTCCCATTACATATGGAAAAAGAATTTTATGCAATTGCCAAAAAAGGTTGCTGTGGAAGTGTTAATTCACAAATGAAATGTTTAAGTGGTAACATATATTGGATAGGTTGTAACTATGGACATTAACCCCGAAAAATCACTGTACATTTGATTTAATTGGTGATATAATTAACCTATCGTAAACAGCAATAGGAGCACATCATGGGTTGGACTACTACTTACAAATCAAAAAACGAATCTGCTAAAGAGTATATTGAAGCAAATCTTTTGAAGTGGACTTCTAAAACTCATACATATAAAGTTCTTGATGGTGGTGTGGTTAAGTTTCGCACATACTATGGTGCTGTTGAGTGTATTGAAAATGCTACGGGCAATCGCCGTGTTTTTGCTGTTATTATTCTTCTGAGTTACTACAAAGATGGTTATTATAATTTTGGCTACAAGGATATGTCTGAAGATGAGGGACCTTGCCAAGCAGAATGCCCTGAGAGAATTCTAAAACTACTTACTCCTACTGAGTCTAAATATGCCAATGACTGGCGTGCAAGTTGCTGGGAAAAAATTTATTCCCGCAAGAATAAAGTGAAAATTCAAGTCGGTAATGTGCTTAGCTATGGTGGCAAAGATTACACGGTTCGTCAAATTCTTGGGCGCCGTGGTTTTATGGTAGATGATGGCTTTCAAAACTATCGTATGAAGGCAAATCAAGCTCAGAAAGCTACTTTAATCAAATAATTATTCTTCTTGAATCCATTGCTTAACAATGGCAAAAAGGTCTGAATCTTTTGCGAAGTTGTCTCTAGCAACTTTTGGATCTTTAGGGATGTAATCTTCTTTAGGGAACATAGCTCTTAACTTGATATAAAAATCAGGGTTTTTATCTCTCATAATGTAAGCAAATTGGAAAATGGTATTGCCGTACAAATTCGGTTGTTTTAAAAACATTTTTGAGTGATTAATTTCGTTAAGCAATAAATCATTTATATTAGAGACTAATGCTTTTTGAGTTTCTGGATTTTTATAAACTTGTTTAATGTTGAATGCTAAACTTAAAGGTGAAAGTTTAGAGTTTGGAGCAATCAATCTAGTTTTCTTTGCCAAATTATAAGCTGGTTCATTCAAAAATCTTTCTAAGTTTTTAATGTCACCCATGTAAATAATATAATGTAAAATCTCATTTCCATTTCTATCATAATGGGTATAGATTTTCTTTTTATCTTTCTCTTTTTGTAGTTCAATATCTCTTTCTAGTAAAGCATTAACAATCTTATCTTTATTTAGTATTAATTTAAATCTTAAGCTTGAAACGATATCTTGGTCGCTCTTTTTATCAAAGAATGGAAATTTCATTTTTTGATAAAATTCTCTTGCTTGCTTTACTAATTTTAATTGTTCTTCTGGTGTGGTTAAAAAAGTTGGTTGAATGTAATGTGTCAGTAGTGGATCAAGTTTTAACCCTGTATAAGTAGCATCGCTAAAGTCGAAATATGTGTGTAACAAATTAACCATATCAATACTTTTTGCCTCAAAAATTGGTAGGGTAGATATTTTGTGCTTTTTAAAATAGCTTAAATCATAGCAATAATTTTTTAATAATACTTCCACTGTTGGAACATCATCCATCATTGTAGCAGCAATTAACAACATATATTGTTCTTTTTCTGTAACAAGATTACATTGTGTTTCGATCTCCCAGGCTTGATTATTTAATGTTCTGCCTCCACCATATAACTGCTGTGCGTAAGATTGTGTTGTTAATCCAGCAAATAATAATGTGGAAGCTAATAATATTGCTTTTTTCTTCATTAAAACACCTTTTGTTATTTTAAAATTACCTATATATGTATAAGACTTTTTTATCTGATGTCAATTATGTAATTTTAATGTTTTAAAGATTGTCGTGCTAATTAATAGATAAGAGGGTTGTCAGATTGATTTAATATTTTGTTTCCCTATTATGAATTAAATATAAAAAGTAAAATAAGAGGGGAAAAATGAAAAAAATATTACTTAGTTCTTTAATAGGATTTTCATTGTTTGGGTCAGCATCACAAGCAAGTGAATTAATGAATGAAACATTTGCGACAACAACAACATCACCATATTTAAAAAACTACAAATCTTGGATGAGTACAGAAGTAAATGATGCTTGGGTGGCAAAATATAAAGGTACTGGTGCAAAAATATTTGTTGTTGATGATCATGCTGGAAGAAATGGTTTTAGTATGGGAAATTTAAATGAGGGATTAACTTCTGTATCTGGCTCTCATGGATATTGGACAGCATTAGAGTCAAAATTAGTATCCCCAAGTGCAAGCATTGGAAAAGTAGATTGGGGGATGACAATTAAGTTTAATAAACTTGGTGTGTGGTCTAACAATCCTATTAAACCACTTGCAGGAAAACTAAATATAATAAATGCAAGTTTTGGCACATATATATCTCCATCCACAAATCCAGATAATGTTAATTTTGGTTATGTATTAAATGAAGTAAAAAGAGTTTCCAATGCTGGAACAGTATTATTGTCTAAGGCTGCTGGTAATGATGGTGTAGATATGGGAGGTACTGTATCTGCTAGAGGTGGAAATGTAGATGGTTTCGCACTTGGAGTTAAAAATGCTCCGGCAGTTATTTTCGTTGGAGCTTTAGATAGAAACGGAAAAGTTGATAATCAAGCATCTATCACAAGTTATTCTAATAGGGCAAGTTCAGATGCTGGCTTTAATAGTAAATATTTAATGGTTGGTGTAGAAACTTCAAAAACAGGGTTGGCAGGAACTAGTTTTGCTGCTCCTATAGTAAGTAGTTATGCCGCTATTGTTAATAGTAAATTTAAGACTGCTAATCCAACACAAGTTGCGAATCAATTGTTAAACACAGCTAGAACAGACACAATAAAAGATTACAATGTTAATGTTCATGGTCGTGGAGAGGCTAGCTTATCAAGAGCTTTAGCTCCAGTTTCATTACAATAATTATAAACTTAAAGGGGACCAAATGAAAAAAACTATTATTGCTACATTGGTTTTATTATCCTGTGGCTTCACAGTAAATGCACAAACTTTAGATATAGTAGAAACAGGTGTTAATTGGAAAGCAGTTAACGGAACATATAAATCTTGGATGCATCCAGATGTAATCAATGCTTGGAAAAGTGGTTATAAGGGAACTGGGAACCAAATCATAGTTATAGATTCATATAGTGGTTCTCCATTAGATGGAAATTTAAATGGAACTGATATGAGTATGAGTCATGGAGTTTGGACAAGTATGGAGTCTAAAATGATTGCCCCACATGCTTCAGTAATAGGATTAGATTGGAATGCTAAAGCAAACTCAACAATACCTATACACGGAAAATATTTAAATATTGTTAATGCTAGTTATGCCATATATGGTTCTCCAAATACAGATTATTTAGGAAAGTTACCAACTTTACATAATGGTGTTGTGGCTGCTGGTATATCTGGAAAAGCAATAATTGTTAAGGCAGCAGGCAACGACAGTTTAAATATGGGAGAGTCAAAAAATACACCAAGTGGTCCCCAAACTGATGTGTTAAATGCACAACTTAAAAAGAGTCCTACTACGATTTTCGTTGGTGCTTTAAGTTCTAATGGTGGAACAGATGCTACTAATCAAGCAGTTTTGGCGGGTTATTCTAATAAACCAGGGACAGATAATGATTATCAAAAAAAATTCTTAGTTGTTGGAGTTGATGATCAACAAACAGGTTTAGCTGGTACAAGTTTTGCAGCGCCAATTGTTAGTGGTTATGCCGCAATAGTTAAAAGTAAGTTTATAAAAGCAACTCCAAGACAAGTAACAAATCAGTTATTAACAACTGCCAGAACTGATACTATAAGTGGCTATGATATCAAGTTACATGGAAAAGGTGAGGCTAGTTTATCAAGAGCATTAGCCCCAGTTTCACTAAAGTGAGATTAAATATGAAAAATAAATTAGTATGGGCAAGTATACTCTTGTCTTTATCAAATTTAAGTTATTCTCAAATCACTCCGAAGTATTATGATTGGATGAGTGGTGAGGTTAAAAGTGCTGGTTGGGATAAAGGATATTCTGGGCAAGGAACACAAATTGTAACCCTAGATTTCTTTACAACTACAGATCCATTTTATGCAAAATTAGATAGTTATAATGTTAATGCTAGACATGGCTCCCATGTTGGTAAAGTTACAAGATTAATGGCTCCCAATGCAACTTTAAGATATGCTGATTACAGTAGTACAACGATGATGTCACTCCCAATTGATACATCTAAAATTAATATTATTAATGCCAGTTTCGCTTTATATACAGACGAGAATCAAATTAAAAAAGGGCAAACTTTTGGTAATAATTTAGTAAAAAGTTTAATTTCAAATGCTCAAAATGGAACTGCTTTAGTAGTGAAGGCTGCAGGTAATAACGGAATTAATTTAGACGAAGCCTTAACTTCAGGAACCTATGCCAATCAAGAAGATGGATTAAATACATCTTTAGTAACTTCAAACTCTGTTATATATGTAGGAGCATTATCTAATTTTGGAACCATAACAAATAAAGCTAGTTTAGCCTCATATTCAAACAAGGCTGGAATTGACCCAGAATTTCAAAAAAGATTTTTAGTAACGGGTGTTAGATCATACAAAATAGGTGTAGGTGGAACTAGTTTTGCTGCTCCTATTGTTAGTAGTTATGCTAGTATTTTAGGTTCTAAATTCAAAACAGCAACTCCAACGAAAATAGCCAATCAGTTATTAAATACAGCAAGAACTGATACTATATTAAATTATGACCCTTCCTTGCATGGAAAAGGAGAAGTAAGTTTAACAAGAGCAATTGCTCCAATTTCATTAAAATAAAAAAATATTGAAAAACATTTATTTTTTTATAGTGTTGTTTAACGAGAACAAAATGTTAAATAAAATTATAAAAATAAGTGTTTTATTATTTGCTATGTCTATTCTTGAGGCATCAGCAGAACAATTTTCATTAGAAAATAAAGCAGAAGATAATATTTGGCCTTCATCAACATATGGCAGAGGTTTTGTAGATGACACCTATTTAATTATGGCACAACAAGGAACATTGATGTCAAAAAAAGTGAGTGACATAAGGTATCAAAGCATAGAGAATGCTTTTGGTAAAAAAATCAGTTTTGAAAAGTGGTATAAAAATAAAAATAATTGGATTGATTCTCAATTCATGTGGCTGACTCAAATAGAAAAAAATAGTGGGATTCTTTGGGGATTTACAACTGGAGAAAAAGGGGAAAAATATTTCATAAGGCCATCTTTATATTTAGGTTTTTTACAAAGATATGAAATAAATAATAATTCTAGCCTTAGCTTTCAATTTGCTTTTCAATTTGGTGGTAGGCTAAAAGAAAAGATTTGTATAGCAGACTATGGTGATATTGGTGGGATTCAAAAGGTTAACTGTAGGCTAGCAGCTTCAGAGTTAGAACCAAAAGAAACATTAAAATATTTGTTTAACGAACATCCAAATGATCATCAATTCATGATAAAATACCAACTTAATTTCTAAAAGTTTAAAGGTGAATTATGAGGATTAAAGATTTTGAATTTCGTCAAAATAAAGGTGATCGTAATCCAGAAATTATTCAATGGAATCAATACGATGAACACTCACAAAAACCTGTAAATGCTCCAGAAGCTAAAGAATATTGCTATACACTAATTTGGTTCAAAAAAGACCGAGAAGGTTACTATGCTGAATTTGTTGGGCGTCGTCCATTAGATGTTGAAGATAAAGAAACTCTTTGGGATTTAATGGATTATGCTCAAAAAGTGTTGGATGCCCAATTTAGGTTACTAGAAAAACATAATATGGTTTGACAATTTTTAGCATAGCACATACCATTGCCAACTAAGGAGATTGGTATGTGGAAATTTTTTACTGATAAAAAGTGGGCTTTGTGGAGTTGGGGTGTTACATGTTTAATTCTTTGTTCTACTTGGATTCAAGTGGAAATAGATGTAAAGATTAACGACTTGTAGCAGAAACATCTGAAAAAAACTGTTGTATTTGAATGATATTTTTCTCAGCTTCTTTTACAGAAAGCAAATCTTTAGATATTAAAGAAATAGATTCTTCTTGAGATTTTTTAATGTTTTCAGAAAAGTTATATATAGAATAAAACCCCACAATTAATACGGAAATAACTGTTGCTGTAGTTATTCCTATTTTATTTGAAATGCTTGTTTTGTTACTCATTTTATTTAATTCCTATGTGTTATAAATAATCCTTAATTGTTATTAATAGGCAAGTCAACAAAGCCAATAAAAAACTGTACTTTTTATAAAAATTGGCGTATAATTAACTCTACGATGCGACTGTAGCTCAGTTGGTTAGAGCAAAGGACTCATAATCCTTGGGTCGAGGGTTCGAACCCCTCTGGTCGCACCAAATTTTTTGTAACTCTTAAGGAGAATGTTATGGGTCTTGATATGTATCTGTATGCTGATCGTTATGTTAGTTCTTATTTTCATGAAGGTGACGATGAGAAGGCGGAAACAATTAAAAAGCTTTTCCCAGAACTGAAAATTGGAGAGATTAAAAATATCCGTGTTGAAGTAGCTTATTGGCGTAAAGCTAATGCTATTCATAACTGGTTTGTGAAAAATGTCCAAGAAGGTGTGGATGATTGTGGAAACTATTATGTATCACGAGATAAACTTAAAGAACTTATTGCCCTAATTGAAGAAGTTCTTACGAACAAAAAGTCTGCGAGTAAAAATCTCCCTACAGCAGCTGGCTTCTTCTTTGGTAGCACAGATATTGATGATTATTATTTTGAAGATTTGAAGTATTCGTTAGATACTTTGAAAGAGGTAGCTAAACTGCCAGATTCGTTAGAGTTGTACTATCATTCTAGTTGGTAAATAGAAGCCCCAATTTGGGGCTTTTTTATTTGACAAATAGTAAAAATGCCCCAATAAAAAATACTAAGTAAAATAAATACCAAATTACTATAGATTTATTTTTTAAAAGGATGACTGGCACAACTCCAAATAAAAGAAATGAGCTAGATGTTAAAATCCAAGCTCCCCACAGAAGTGTTTGTATAAAACAAGATTTTTTATCACAACCTACAGATTGATTAAAGAAAAGCTCTAAGATGATGAAAAATATCACAAATAAAATTATAGAAGATTTAGTAAAAATCATTCCATATTTAATACTATCTACATCTTTTACGTTTGTATCCATAAAAATAAAATATTAAAAAAATAAATAAATACAAGTTAACTATCATATTGATTATAAATGTTTTTTAAGATAAAATAAAGAAGTTCAATAGCAATAAGGAAAAAATCATGACAAAAAAGGTAGCTGTTATTGGTGCTGGTATTACGGGAATTACAACAGCATATTTTTTAGCAAAAAAAGGTTATCAAGTTGTAATTTATGAAGAAGAAAAACATCCTGCTATGAAAACTAGTTTTGCTAACGGTGGTCAAGTTAGTGTTAGCAATAGCGAAGTTTGGACAACTTGGAGTAATGTCAAAAAAGGAATGAAGTGGATTTTTACAAAAGATGCTCCATTATTAATTCGCCCTAAATTAGATTTTGCTCAATGGCGCTGGATATTTAAATTTTTAATTTATACTATTAAAAATGAATATGAAAAAAATACAGTAGAGACAATTAAATTAGGGTTGGCTTCAAGAAGTTTATATAAGAAAATTATTGAAGAAGAAAAATTATCTTTTGATATGTCTGACTGTGGTATTTTACATTTCTATAAAGATGAAAAATATTTTGATGCTGCAAAGAAAGCCAAAAATATTTATAACAACAATAGTGTTGAGTGGGATATTGTTGATAAAGAAGATATTTTTAAAATAGATAATAATTTAAATTTTAATAATTTACTTGGTGGTGCTTGGACTAAATCTGATTGGACTGGAGACATACATAAATTTTGTTATGAACTAAGTCATGTATTAAAAGAAAAATATGGTGCGGTATTTCATTTTGGAGTAAAAACAGATAATTTAGAATCTATTACTCAAGAACATGATGCTGTTGTTGTTTGTGCTGGTGTTGGCAGTGTAAAATTGGCTAAATCTGTTGGAGATTGTTTAAATATTTATCCCGTAAAAGGTTACAGCATTACAATCAATAATGTTCCAACTGAATTGTTGCCAAAAGTTAGTTTGTTGGACGATCAGGCAAAAATTGTAACTGCTACTTTAGGTAACAGATTAAGGGTTGCAGGAACAGCAGAATTAACTGGTGAAAATTATGATATTACAAGAGATAGAGTTGAACCATTGTTAAAATGGGTCCATACTAATTTTCCTAAAATAAACACTCATGATTACACAAGTTGGGCTTGTCTGCGTCCAATGACACCAAATATGCTACCTATTGTAAAACAAAGTTCTAATAATGCTAAAGTTTTCTATAATACTGGTCATGGACATTTGGGTTGGACTTTAAGCCCTGAGACTGCAAGACAAATATCTAGTTTAATTTAATATTCCCTCTTGTTTTATTGTTATTTTTTTCTATATCTAAAAGATAACGTTTAAAAAAGGAATATTTATGTCATCAATTATTAAAAAACTTTATGCGGGGGCAATATTTTTATTTATATTGCTTGTAAGTATGGGGGTTCTTGTGTTTTGGGGACAAGAAGCCATAAGAACTCATATTCATAACATGATTGAATTTGATGTGGGACTCTCATCAAAGAGTAGTCAAGCATATGCAAAAATGTTAGAACTTAAAATGATTGAGCGTAATATGAGTATGTATTCCAACTCAAATACAAATCCAAAGGAAGCATTAGAACAATCTAAAAAAGATTGGCTAAAAGATATTGAAGAATTAAAATCACAAACAGATGATATGATTGCTTTGATTAAAAAATCTGGTGAAGAAGATGTTCTTAAAAATTTATTAGAATTTAAAGAAGAATTATTAGCTTACGAAAAACAAGTGGTTAATAATTATAGCATAAATGCCAAAAATTTAGAGGGTAAAGCAGTAAGTAAAGAATCAACAGATCAAGTGGTTAATACCATTAAAAAAATATACGAAACTGAAAGTTCTCATATTAAACACGCTGAAGAAGAAGTAGATCAAGAAGCAAAATTTGTTGAAATGGTTGCACTATGGACAAGTTTAATTTCAGGAATATTATTTATCATAGTTGCTTTAAATTTAGTTAGAACTATCAAACGTCCTTTGGATGATTTTAAAAACAAATCAAGAGATGTTATTAGAACAAATAATATAAATATTCAGTTTGAAGAGCCAAGAAATGAATTTGGTTCTATAGCAAAAGATATTAATGAAATTATAGCTTCTTTAAGAAACTCTATATCATTAGCAGCCACTAGTTCAAGAGAAACATTATCTAAGGCTTCATTAGTTGTTAAAAATGCTGAAAGCATGGCAGGAAACATGTCAGAGCAAGCCAATACAACAATTAAGACTGCTGATTCAATTGTAGTATTAACTGATAAATTAGATCAAGTAACTGATTTGTCTGATTCAATTAAAAATAATATGAAGACAATAACTGACTTGTCTAAAAATGGAGTTGTTCTTTCAAATGACACAAAAGAAATTATTCAGCAAATAGAATTAGATTTCAATCAGTTATCTACATTGTTAAATAATTTAGAAGTAACTTCAGGAAATATTTCAAGCATTGTGTTAACAATTAAAGAAATTGCTGATCAGACTAACTTGCTTGCTTTAAATGCTGCTATTGAAGCAGCTAGGGCTGGTGAAGCAGGCAGAGGATTTGCTGTGGTGGCTGACGAAGTTAGAAAACTGTCTGAAAATACAGCTAAGGCAACTACAAAGATTTCTGAGATGATTGGTTCTGTTCAAAGTCAATCCAAAGATGTTTCTGAGGTTATGAACAAAACAAACGAGAAGGTGCGTGTGGGTGTTTCTAAAGTTGATGAAACAAACAAGAAGATTAATGAAATTGGTCAATTAGTAAATAATGCTGATCATCAGATATCAGAAATTGCTTCTTCAATCAAAGAGCAATATATAACTGCTAAAGATGTTGCTAATGTTATTACAGGTGTTGCTAAATTATCAAAAGAAAATAGTGAATTAGCCAAAGAAACTAATGTGATAGCACAAGACTTACAAAAAAATGCTGACACAGTTGTATCAGATATTGCTAAGTTCAAAACATAAGAAAAGCAAAAATAGAATAAGCCCCAATTTGGGGCTTATTTTTTTAGTAGTTAAATTTAAATTATTGTCTTTCTGAAGACATTGCCATGCGTAACTTATTAAAGTAGTCAGTTGTGAGTTGAGTTAAAAACTGATATTGAATAGAGTTTTCAATCATTTCTTTTTTCTCGTGTTCAACTTCAACTGTATTGCCATCACCTTTGGATTGAACTGGAACTCTATACTGTAAATCAACATTTGGTGTATTGCCATTATTGTCTAGTGTTAAATGATTTTGGTTAGTAACAGCCACATTCTGTGTATCATTTTTAGTTTGTGCAGCTTTTAATGCTGAACTAAAATCAAATTCTTTAGCTAAATATTTTGGTGTGTCAGCATTAGCAATATTAGAAGCAATATGCTGTTGCTTTAATGCCCTAAGATTTAAAGCTTGCTGATATAAAGATACTCCATTTTGTATTTTATCCATAATTTCCTCTTTTTTATTTGAATTAAAAGAATTGAAAGATAATGTCAATATTTTTAACAGTTATCTTTTAAAAGCCTTTAATAAAAGCAATTTATCTTAATTGTAATTGACAGATTTTTAATATTTGATATTGTCAATTTTGATTTTTGTTTATAGAATGTCCGATTATGAAATTTAAAACTGATATGCTACAAAATTGGAGGCTAAAATAATGCCAACCAATATAATGAATTTTCTAGCCAAAATAAATCCTAATCAGGTTGGTGCCCCTTTAGTTATTGTGTTAATACTATCAATGATGGTATTACCATTGCCCGCATTTTTAATTGACTTCTTTTTTACATTTAATATTGCGATTTCACTTTTAATATTAATGGTTGCCATTAATACTAAAAAAACACTAGAGTTTGCTGTCTTCCCAACTGTTTTATTGATTGCTACACTAATGAGATTATCTCTAAACATCGCATCAACAAGAGTTGTATTACTAGAGGGACATCAAGGTGGTGATGCTGCAGGTAAAGTTATTGAAGCATTCGGGCAGTTCTTAATTGGTGGTAACTATGCGGTAGGTATTATCATTTTCATTATCATGACAATTATTAATTTTATGGTTATTACAAAGGGTGCTGGTAGAGTTGCTGAAGTATCTGCAAGATTTACATTGGATGGTATGCCTGGTAAACAAATGGCTATTGATGCTGATTTAAATGCTGGTATGATTAATGAAGAACAGGCAAGAGCAAGACGTGCTGAAGTTACAAGAGAAGCTGAATTTTTCGGAGCAATGGATGGTTCTTCAAAGTTCGTTTCTGGTGATGCTGTAGCGGGTATTATTATTACTTTTATTAACTTACTTGGTGGTCTTTTTGTGGGATTGGTTCAGCATAATTTACCGATAGCACAAGCTGCTTCTACCTATACTATTTTAACAATTGGTGACGGTTTGGTTGGTCAGATTCCGGGTATCATTACATCAATTGCGACAGGTATTATGATTACTAGAGTTTCTGATGAAGTGAATATTACAGATCAATTCAAGACACAAGTTTTCCTAAAGCCACAAGCAATGTTAATTACAGCTATTATTATCGGTTTGCTTGGTATTATTCCAGGAATGCCAAATATGATTTTCTTATTATTGGCAGGTATGTTTTATTTTGGTTATTGGAAGACTTCACAAATATTAAAAAGAGCTAGTGAAGATGGAAATAAGAATAAAGATGATACATCTAAATTCGTTGAGAAAGATAGTAAGGCACCAGATGCAACTTGGCAAGATGTTATTCCAATTGACATGTTATCTTTAGAGTTAGGATATAGATTAATAACATTGGTAGATAAAAATCAGCCAGGTAATTTATTGGCAAGAATCAGTGGAATCAGAAAGAAGTTCGCACAAGAAATAGGATTTTTACCTGCACCAATTCATATCAAAGATAATTTAGAATTAAAACCTAACTCATACAGAATTTTGTTAAAAGGTGTTGAAATTGGAAGTGGAGACTCTTATGTTGATAAGTTCCTTGCTATAAATCCAGGAACTATTCAAGAAAAAATTCCAGGAGTGGAAACCAAAGATCCAACTTTCGGTTTAACAGCAGTATGGATTGATGAAAGTGTAAAAGAAAAAGCTCAAAGTATGGGATTTATGGTGGTGGACCCTTCAACTGTATTGGCAACTCAATTAAATCATTTAAGTATGCTTAATGCCGCTGATTTATTTGGTAGAGAAGAAGTTCAGCATTTAATTGAACATTTATCCAAAGTAATGCCAAAACTATTGGACGATTTAGTTCCTAAAGTAATGTCTGTAGGAACATTCCAAAAAGTATTACAGAACCTTTTAGAAGAGGGTATTTCTATTAGAGATATGAGAACTATTGTAGAAGTGTTGCATGACAATGCTATGAGAACTCAAAACCCAGATGATTTAACTGTATTGGTTAGAATTGCTTTGAGTAAGTCTATTGTTCAAACATTATTCCCGAATAGTAAGGAAGTTCAAGTGATTGCGCTAGATCCTGCTTTTGAAAAAATGTTGGTGGCTGCTGTAACTGGCGAAGGAAATGCAAGTTTTGAAAGTGGCATGGCGGAAACATTAGTTAAAGAAACTGCTTCAGCTGCTTATAAACATGAAACAATGGGAATACCTCAAGTATTAATGGTTCCACAAACATTGAGAATGGTGTTTTCTAAGTTCTTAAGAAGACAAATTCCAGAATTGAAGGTATTATCTAATAACGAAATACCAAGTAATAGAACAATCAAAATAACAACAGTAATTGGTAAGGGTAGAGGATAATGAGTGTTAAAAAATTTATAGCTAAAAGCACAGTAGAAGCTCTAAGATTAGTAAAAAAAGAACTTGGAGCAGATGCTATAATTTTATCTAACAAGAAAATTGAAGGAGGTGTTGAGATTCTTGCTTCAACGCATGAAGATTTGGAAAGCATTTCAACAAATAAAGTAGAAAAAATCATTGATAAAAAGTTGGAAGAGAAAACGAAAAAAGAACCTTTTTCTATTGATGATTTTTGTGAATCTATAACAAATGGTACGGGTATTGTTGACGAAGAGAAACCCATAGAAAAAATGCCTATAGATGAAAGTTTTTTAGAAGATACTTCCAATAAACTAGCTCTTCCTAAAAATTTAGCTGATCCCAAAAAAATAACAGCAAATCATGAAAGTATTTTCAAAACCATAGAGATTCCACAAAATAAAGAAAAAAAGGAAGATTTACTAGAAAACTCTCAAGCTAAAACATTGGTTCAGATTCAAGAAGAAAACAAGAGGCAAGAACAAAAAAATAGTAATACTGCGGATTATAAAATCCCAACAGAAATAATGTTAGAGCTAAGGTCTTTAAGAAAAATTGTAGAAAGACAACTAAGTAAATTAAAGCTAAATGATAATGCTGAAGTAAAAATTAACTTACTTAAGAAGTTATTATCTGTTGGTTTTTCTCCAAAAGTTGCTAAAGATTTGATTGTAAATATTGGAAGTAAATTAGATATTGTTGAAGCAGAAACTAACACTAGAAAATCAGTAAGTAATTTAATTAATATTGTTAAAGTAAATCAAGATATTGTTAATATTCCTGGTGTTTATGCTTTAGTAGGTCCTACTGGCGTGGGAAAAACAACAACAGCTGCGAAAATTGCTGCCAAGGCAGTTGCGAAATATGGTTCTGAAAATGTTGCTTTAATTAGCACAGATACATATAGAATAGCAGCACACGAACAATTAAAAATATACGGTAAATTATTAAATATTCCAGTTACTTTAGTGAAAGAGGCTACACAACTTCAAAAAACGATAGAAAAACTAAAAGAAAGTAAAAAGATTATTATTCTTGATAGTGTTGGAATGAGTCAAAAAGATAAAAATGTAGAAAAAATGTTACAAGCATTCCATGAAGTGGATATAGAAAAGATTTTATTACTTCCAGCCAATGCCAAGTCTGATGCTCTAGATGATATTATCAAAGCATATTCAAAGTTTGGTCTTTCTGGATGTATTATTACGAAAGAAGATGAAGCCGTAGGTTTGGGAACAGTAATTGACGCTACAATAAGGAATCATTTAATGATTCAATATGTTTGTAATGGACAAAGAGTTCCCGAAGATATTGTTTTTCCAAACAAAAAGAGTTTAATAGCAAAAACTTTTGGTGAAAATAATCTACTAGGAAATAAAGAGCTTTCTAGTTTAGAAATAGCTTTGCTAATGTCTAAATATGAATTAAATCAGGATGATTGATTATTAGGAAAAGTATTTGCACAAGTACAGCTTCTTCCTTGATTACATTCTTGTGTGCATGCGGATTTAAATTTTGGATGAAACATAACAACCAAATACATTCCAATTGATAAACCCCCAATAAAAATTAATGTCGCTGTCATTAACATATTCTTTCCTTCTTCAGTTTTCTTGATTGTATTCTTGAATCCAACAATTATCAAAACAATCTTTTTCTTTAAATTCTTCTATTGCTTTGTCTAAACCATACATATGAGCATGGTGAAAAAAATGTTCTTTTGTTATTTGAAATTGATGGCAAGAATGTTCATATATAAACTCTTGAATATTTGATAGAAAATAGACTTGTTTATCATTATCAGTATCACTAGTTGTGTCTAAGTATTCAGTAATATTAAATTTACCCTTATCTTGGAATACAATTTTAGGAACACCATCTATAATGGGAAAACATATTTCCTTAGAGTAATAAATTGCTTTTTCTAATGTTTGAAGAAAATTTAAAAAACCTGAAGATGAATGAATAGCTTCTGCCCATTTTTTTTCTAAGAAATGATATGGGTTAGCATCAGTATTCAGTAAATATGTTGTGATTGAAACAAGATCTTTTTTATTGGAAGATAAATATTTTTTAATCTCTTGCATACAAGAAATATGATTTTCTTCAATTTTGTGTAATAGTTTTTCTTTCATAAAGGCTATTCTCAAAAAAATAAGAAAAATTGTCAAACCGCCAGTTGTCATCCTTTTTTAATTTTGATTCGTTTGCAGAATTATAATAATAACTATAAGGAGAATACTATGAAAAAATTATTATTTATATTGAGTTTAGGAATTTTGTCTAATGTGGCTTTTGCTAATCAAGAGCAGCCTAATAAAGAAGCAAGAAGAGAAAAGGTGGAACAAGTTAAAAAAGAGTTAATGCAGAAAAAAGTTGGTTTAGAATCTGAAAGTCATCAAGAGAGAATAGCTATTTTACAAAAGGCAGATAGTTGTATTAAAGGCGCTAAGTCTAGAGAAGAATACAAGGCTTGTGAACAACAAGAAAAACAATCTCGTGAAAATTTAAAAGAAAAGATGAAATCTAAGCATGAAAATCTAAAGCAAGAAGTTCAGCAAAAAAGACAACAATTACAAGAAGCTAAAAAGCATCAGTGATTTTTAGGTTGAACATCAGGGTCTAGGTCGCTAATGTTTGGGGAAAATCCATTTTGTAGGACTGTATATTGTTCTGGATCTTTAATATACATATATGGTTCTACACAATCTTCAAACATTCTTTTCATTAAATCTTGGACGAATTCTTTATCGTGTTGTGTGTGTTGAAAATTGCTTAAATAAAAATAATACATGTCTTTGATAATATCTTCTTTACTACTCATAAAAAACTCCATACACTTTTAATTGAAGTATATGCTCAATTAAATTAAAATCAAATTAAATTGTATTATTTTTTCTTGTTATCAGCAGATTTACTCTTTGGTGTTTGCTTTGAAAGTCTTGTTTTTGCTTCTTTTGCGGCATCTGTGTTCGGATATTCCCTAATAAGATTTTCAAGTGTTTCTTTACTTTGCTTTTCTTTATTCAATTCTTGATAGCAATTAGAGATGGTTAACATAGCTTCACTCGCTTTATCAAAAGAAGGGTATTGCTTAACAACTCTGTCATATGGATTAAGTGCTTTTTCACAATTTCCTAAAGCATAAAAACTGTTTCCTAACCAAAATAAAGCATTTGGAAGTTTGTTGCTATTGGGATATTTTTGAACGAAAGATGAAAATGACCAAGATGCTTCTTTAATCTTGTTTTCTTTAAATTTATTTAATCCATCTTGGAATAGTTGGTTTTCTTGTTCTTCTTTTTCAGATGCTATTTTCTTCTCTTCTTTTATAGAGTTCTCAATTTTAGTCAATCTTGAATCTAAATCTTGATAAAATTCTGTTTGTCTTTTTTTGATTTGTTCCAAATTAAAAGATTGTTGTTCTATATCTCCATGAATTTTATTAATTTTTTGAGTTAAGTTTTGATTTTCACTTTGAAAATCTAATTGATTACGAACTATGCGATCCAATTCTTTCTTTTGTTCTTCTATGGAACTTTCTATTTTAGAGAAATTGGTTTCTGTTTGTTTCTTGTTTTCTAGAATAAACCTTCTCGCATCATCATCTGCAAAAATAGCTGCTTGAGATGAGGTTGCAAATAATGTCATTATGATTAGGGGTAAAATTTTATAATTAAATGTGTTTTTCATAGTATGCCGTTTTAAAAATAGACAATTTAAGTTGGAATGAAAAAAAAGTCAATTTTTTTTGACTGTACGGGCCATTATGCTATAATTTCAACAAGAGGTACCTAAATATGTTAGTCGATCAAAGAAAATTAGATTTGTATGTAAACAAAAACTTCAATGTGTTGTTTGAAGGTGAAAGAGGTGTTGGTAAAACATCTATAATTTTCAGCACTTTTGAAAAAGCTGGGATGAGGGTAAAATACTTTTCTGCACCTACAATGGACCCTTGGACTGATTTAGTTGGTGTTCCAACAACTGTAACTAGAAATGATGGTAAAGAGGTCTTAAGGTTAGTTCCTCCTGAAGATTTTGCTGATGATAAATACGATGTTATTTTTATTGATGAATTAAATAGGGCACCTAAAAAAGTAATGAATGCTTTAATGGAGTTAATCCAATTTAAAACTATTAACGGTAAACCATATAATATTAAAATGATTTGGGCGGCAATTAACCCACATACTGAAGATGAAGACTACCATGTTGAGCCTTTAGACCCTGCGGTAAGAGATAGATTTCAAATTCAAATTAAATTCCCATATAAGGCAGATGTAGAGTTCTTCAAAAAGAATTATGGTTCTGTGGGTGAGATTTTCTGTAATTGGTGGGCAAACCAACCTGCTGCTGTTCAAAAAGAAGTAAGCCCAAGAAGATTATATGATACGACTGGTTTTTATATTGACGGTGGTGATATTGAAGATATGATTAATGTTGGAAATATTGCTAAATTAAAAGAAGAACTTAAAGGTGCTAATCAACTTGTATCTTTAGAAAAAGATTTTAATGAAAAGAATTTATCTCCTACTTCTAGAGCAATTTTAAATAAAAACTATACACCTGTAGTAGATAAATATCTAAAGGGTTCAGCAACTACATTCCAATTTTTCTTGCCAGCAATAGATAAAGAATGGATTGCTAAAGAGTTTTTAGGTAAAGATAAAATTTATAATTATCTAATGAAAGCAACTACTACAAAAGATGAAGAAAGAGTAGAGATTGCTAAAACAATTATCACAGGGATCGTTAACACTAACCCTGGTAAAAATCCTTTTGTTAGAAGAAATTTTGATGAGCTAAAAGAATTCTTAACTGATGTGTCTAAAGCAGAATATGACAATTTGGCTAATTTACAATTATCTTCTTTGTTCACTTCAAATCAACAAGAAGCAAACTTTGTAAGAAGAATTGGTGAATATAGATTAATTACAAAATCTAGCAAGATTACAGGTTCAGATCTTTTAGAGTTAAATTGGTCTAATGTAAGAAGTATGACCGCTGAAGGTTTAAAAGCAGTTAATGCTGGTCATATGGATATAGATAGATGTAAGAGACATATTGGTGAAAGATTGGGTATGTTGTTTGCATTAGTTACAGCACAAGGTCAAGTAAATGACTCTATGAAAAAAACAATTGAATCATTAACAAATTCAAAAGCAAAATCTTTTATATGGAATAAAAACAATATTGATACAGTATTTAGTGACGTGCCAGACATGATTCTAAATACTATGGAAAAATATGCTGGTTTTACAGAAAATGAAATAAGAGATGAATATCTTAACATTGTAAAAAAACCAAGAGAAAATAATTCAGTTAAACCAAGAAAACCAAGATAATTAGAATGAACAAGTCTTTAAATGTATTGGAATTTTTCAAAATTAAGCAAAGGATAGAGGCTTGCGATGTCTTCTATGCTACATTGTTTAATTTAGCTGATGTTAAATTTAGTGAAAAAATCCAAACTGCTTGTATTAACTTTGATAAAGAAGGTAACACCTTAAATATGGAAATTAACCCTAAGTTTTGGGGTGAATTAAATGATGATGCTAAAGCATTCGTAGTGTTGCATGAGTTATATCACGTTGTTTTTGATCATGGAAAAAGAATTATTAATTTAGGTGGTGACTTTAGAATTGGTAATCAAGCAAGTGATATTGTAATTAATCATCATATCCACGAAAAGGTTGGTTTAAATCGTGAACTTTTTGATTGGAAACCATATTGTTGGGTAGAAACTTGTTTTCCAAAAGAAAAAGATGTTCCAACAGATATGAACTTTGAGTATTATTACAATAAAATATATACAGATAAAAATACCCAAGAGCAAGAATTGCTAGGTTCTCATGGAGATGGTGAAAAAAACACAGAAGAAAATAAACAAGAAGAGGCAAGCTCTTCAGTAGAGTCTGAAGAAGATTTTTCCCCAGAAAATTTTTCAGATGTATTTAAAGATATATTAGAACAAAATCCAGAGCTTGTTGAAGAAATATCAAAGAGTCCAGATTTTGCTAATTTGGGTGATGAACTAAAAGAATTTATGCCAATTCATCCTGAATTAGGCAAAGGACATGAAGGTAAAAAAGAAGATTTCAAAAAATTAGATGAAAAGCCAACTTTTAAAAAATTAATGAAACTTTTAATTCCTAAAAAGAAAGACATTAATGATGATGAAGTTGAAATGTGGGTTGGTGCTCACAGAAGATATTCAGCTTTTTTAAAACAAAATCAACATATATTACTCCCAAATACAAAAGAAGAAGAAAGATTCTCTGGAAAAGATAAGAAAGAAGTTTGGATATTTATGGATTCTTCTGGTTCTTGTCATGGGATGTTTCATATTTTTTCAAATATAGTAATGGCACTTTTAAAAGAAAAAAGTGTTAATTGTAGAGCATTTGCATTTGGAGATGATTGCGAAGAAGTGGATGTAAAAAATCACAAGATATCATTTTATTCTGGTAATGATGGTGGTTTTGATTGTATTGAAGAAAAGATTGTTGATATCACTAGAAAAGAAAAGATAAAGTATCCTGATAATGTAGTGGTTCTTTCTGACGGTGGTGTAAGTTTCATGTGTAAAGATGAAGTTCAAAAGCCTGATAATTGGATTTTACTAATCAATAACGATTACTGTAAACACTTAACACCCAAAGGTGGAAAGTATTTCAAAATAGATAACGATTTCTTTGGGCTTAAAAATAAGAAGTTAAAAATGTAATTAATTATTTAATTTTTCATTTTTATATTTTAATAACCAATCATAAGCTAACTTTGCTTCTGCTGTCCATCTAGGAACATGTTTATCAAACTCCTCTTGTGAAAATTTTGACCAAGCATCTCCTTTAATGGGATTGTAGTTATTTAAAAACTCTAGTGCTTCTTCAATCGTTTTTTCGTTTTTATTGCCAAAAGCAGCATTGATTTTATATGCTGAGTGTTTACCTAAACCTTTTGTTGTATTAATCCCAAGTAAATCTTCAGCATGACACTTCATACAAGAACAAGCCACACACGTGCAATCACCAACATGGTTTGCTTGAAGTTCTGCTAAATAATACTCTAGCATTTCGTCACATCGTTTATCAATATCTGATTTTTCATTATCTGTAACTCCAAGATAATAATCTGGTTCTACTGCTTTTCTTGCTGATTCTAAATTGAAGTGTTTATCTTTTTCTCTAAGATGAAAGTAAGCATCAAACAGAAGCTCTTCCATTTCTTTTACTTTGATTTTATACCAAAGCTCTCTTTTTTCTTGTTCATCAAGCTCAACGGTTGTCCATAATGGGTTTTTGTTATATGTAATTTTCATTTTATTTCCTTTCATTTTCCATATTTAGCAATTAATGTGGCGAGTTGTTGTTTTTCTTCAGCTTCCAATTTTTCTTGAGCCTTTTTAAGTTTCAACTCTTCCTCTTGTTTCTTTTTGACTTGTTCAGCCAATATAGCTTCTTCTCTGATTTTTTTAAGTGCTTGATATTCATTAAATCTAATATCATCAATTTCGTCATAAATAGATTGATAAGTTGATAACTGTTCATTTGGAATGGAACAACCATCATAAATATCAACACCATTAATTAAAATGGTATGTTCTCTATTAGAGTCTTCAAATTGGCTTCTTGCCCACCATTTACCAATATCTTTAATTTCGTTAAAATAATGGATAGTTAATTCTGAATCTTTTCCGTGATTAAAGTCTCCACATCTGTCTATCCAACCAGATTCCCCTGCTGTATAAGCGATTAAAGTATAAATATGTGTCATTTTTTTCTCCTTGTTAATTAGATTGATATTTATAGTTAAGAATTCTGCAACCTAATTTTTCTAGGTTTTTGAATTTAATTTTAAAGCTATCACTTTCAAATCCTCCAAACATTATTGAATTTGAATGAATAGCAGCTAAAGCTGAAAGTAATAAAATCTCTATATGTTCTTCGTGAATTAACATTTCAAAATCTTTTGGTTTTGTTGTGTGGCACAGCATGTCCTTGCCAATAAGTTCAGCAATAAAAAGATTATTTGAATACTTCAAGAAATGTTTTTGAGAGATTTGAGTATGATTTGGAAAATGCCTTTTTCCATTAATGTCTATAGATAAACAATATGGTTTGCCACAATCATGATAGATGAGATAATTTTTAATATCTTCTATATGAGGAATACATTTAATAAGAATATTATCTCTGTGTTGAATTAGCCAATTTGGGATTGGTAAATGATATGTTTGTTCTTTAGAGGTGAGAAATTTTGTGAGACATTCAAAATGTTCAGACACATCTTTCCCATGTTGATAAATCGTAAGTTGAGTATGAATGTCTTGATACTCTTCTTTCATCGCTTTTAATAGTGGTTGAATCTACATCATAATTTTCTCCTGATAACTTTAAGTGATTGATTTAATGGGTTTATTGTTGTTTCCTGTCATAATCTGACAAGATTTTTGACAAGATAAATCAATAGGTTTCCAAAGTTTAAACTCTTTAAATAGTGGTCGTAGCTCTTCGCCAATAGGCATAGTTGCAAAGGCAGTTAGACCAATATCTTTATATGGTTCAAAAAATGGAAAGCAGTTAATGTGTTTTTGATATTTTTGTAATAAGTGTTCTAAGTTTTCTTTACTGGGTGTGCCAAAGATAATAACTGAACTTATTACTTCTGTTGGGTTGTGATATAACCCTGATTCATGTGCTGCATGACTTGCTTGAACAAGTTGTTGAGCGATTGACATGTCTTGTCTGACAAAGACATATATGTATTTTTTTTCAATCTAGATACGTGGGATTTTTTCCATTTTTTACTCCTTTTGTTGAATGATTTTTAAATTATAAATCTTAATTTATTTTAAGTCAATAAAATTATGAAACTAAAACAATTCCGTTTATTGTTCTAAAGTATTCATTAATACCTTGTTGAATTAGGTAAAATTTATATGGCATATCTTTCAGTTGATAAACAATTCTATTGGCATCTTTGTTAACTAAAAATTGGCTTTCTTGGGATTTGATAATATCGGGGACAAAATTTAAAACATAGCTATATCTTTCTTCCCAAATTTTTTTAGGAAATTCCCAAGCACCAATAAGGGTTCTGTGTGAGTCTATTTTTAAGTGAAGTTCTATTACCATGTTACACCATTATTGTTGGTAAAATAATATTTTTTATTTTAAAAGTCAATCAGTTGTCAAAAAACAATTCTTGATTTAAAATACAACAAAAGGAATAAAAATGAAAAGAATATTTATACATGGAACAAGATTGTTCATTGAATATAGAATAAAAAGACAAGATTTTAACAATACTCATTTCAATAATGAGCCTTGGCATATTAAAGAATATTGGTCAATTTATATTGGATTTCATAATAAATTATGGGAATACGAAGACTTATATTACGATGGGCATACAGCTAAGTCTATTACAATTTTGGGTTTAACAATAGGAAAAACTTACTCTTACGAATCAAAATCTTTGACAAGTTGGGGTGCTGAACTTTTAGTTTAAAGGATAATTTATGTTTGTATTAATGTTTCAAGTGACTAGTTTCCGATGTAGCAACTTTAAGGAGAATAAAAATGCTACATCAAACAAAAACAGTCAATCAATATGTTGTTGAATATTATGAATTAACCCATTGGTATTTTAATACTAAAGGTTACAGAATCGTTTTTGATTATAATTTGCAACATTTTACAAAAATTCCTGACACACATTGGTCTGTTAGGGCGGATTGCTATAAAAAAGTTTTCAAAAGAAAATTCAAATCAAAAAAACAAGTAAATGATTTTTTAAAGAAAATGGGTGTAAAAAAGAAGCCATTCAAACAATATTTTGAAAATAGCCTACAAGATTCCATAAAGGGATATTGGGGAAATAAGGGGAAAGCTTTATCAGCACCTCAATCCTTGCTTATTATCAAAAATAACATGAGTAAGGGGAAGTACTTCTATTAAAACTATACAAAAAGAAATATATTTAGTATAGTGATAGCTAAAGGGGCGAGATATGAGTAATTCTGAAAATACTAAATCAAAACAAGCATTCCGTCATTGGTGTACTGAAATGTGGTTTCAGCACCGTGACGAATTGATGGCTCTTGGTGAGAAACAGCCACAATATGATATGAAGTATTACTTCAATCAATATAAGTGGTGGTTAAAAAATCAATATAAAACTAACCAATAACCACATTTTTCATGTTATAATTATGAAATCGTAACTAACCGTGAGATTTCATGAAAAAATATATCCTTTCTTTACTGCTTACTTTCTTTTCAAGTGTTGTTTTTTCGCAAGAAATTCCTGACCTAAAAGGTCGGGTTAATTTTAATGGCACATACCAACCAAGCCAAGAACAAAAAAATCAATTAACAAATTTACTAAAAACATTAGACCAAGATGGAAAGGTTGAACTTGCTGTTTTGGTGGTGGATTCAGTAAGGCCATCAACTATTGAACAATACAGCCTTAAAGTTGCTGAAAAATGGAAGATTGGAAAAAAAGGTGTAAATAATGGAGTTGTCTTTGTTGTCGCTACCAAAGATAGGAAAGCCCGTATTGAAGTTGGGCGTGGTTTAGAGGGTGTTCTAACAGATGCCTTAACTAGTAGAATTCAAAAAGAAAAAATGGCTCCTTTATTTAAAAAGGGGGATTACTATGGTGGTATTGTTGCTGTTGTTAACGAAATTAAAATTAAAACAGTAAATGAAACCCCTATTATCAAGGCTGAAATTGATAAGAGTCAATCTAAAGAATCTAATGATTGGCTTGTTTGGATTCTTGGTTTGTTTGCTACCGCAGTCGCATTCGGAATGTTTTTTATTTCTCGTTACAATAAAGAACAAGACCGTAAATATGCTGAAGAAATGGAAAAAACTCGTAAACAATGGAGAGATGAATATATCAATAATCAGCGAAAATATCGCCCATCTCCTTCTGGCACACTTGCTAGTTCCTCGGCTAAACCTAAAGCTAGTGTAAAATCTAGAAACGATGAAACTTCAGATGTTGTTACTACTGCTGTTATCGCTTCATCAATGTTAAATTCATCTTCTTCTGATGACGACTCAAGAAGGTCTAGCTCTAGCTCGGATTCATTTTCAGGTGGTGGTGGAGACTATGGTGGTGGTGGTTCTTCCTCTGATTGGTAAAAAATCAACAAAATTAAAAAAATTAAAAAAAGTGTGTACTTTTTGGAAAAATTGAGTTATAATTAAGTCCTCAAAACAAGTTTATCAACAACCCTCTAAGGAGAAAATATGACAGTTCAAAAGCAAAAAATTTCAATGGTGGAATTTGAGAAAAAGGTTCAAATTGAAATGGAGCATCTTGTATATTTTGATCGTCTCAAGCGTCCAGAAGCTGAGAAACAAGCGAAACAAACTGTTTCACAAAAATTTGAAGTGGCTTAAATAGTCAATTAAATTAGTTAATTTTTTAAAACTCTAGGAGAAAAATATGGCAGAAGTTCAAAAGCAAAAAATTTCAATGGTGGAATTTGAGAAAAAGGTTCAAATTGAAATGGAGCATCTTGTGTATTTTGATCGCCTCAAGCGTCCAGAGGCTGAAAAGCAAGCAAAAGAAACTGTATCGCAAAAATTTGAAGTAGCCTAAAAGCTATCTAAAACAACAAAACCAGCTTCGGCTGGTTTTTTTGTTGACAAAATTACCCTTTGTTAGTAAAAGATAGCAAAAAGGAATATTCATGAATGAAGGCAAAGTTTTAGAAGTAACTAGACATGCTCTAGAAATCATCTTGATTGTAGGCGGTCCGGTTTTAATAGTTGGGCTGGTGGTTGGTGTTATTGTGAGTATTTTCCAAGCTGCTACCCAAGTTAATGAACCAACACTTTCATTTTTACCTAAAATGGTTGCTATGTTTGCCACTTTTTTTGTATTAGGTTCTTGGATGCTTTCAGTTATGACAGATTACATTATTACATTATGGGGTTCAATCCCCAATATAATTCATTAATTTTGTAATACACATTTTTTATTGTATAATTTATATACTCTAAAAAAATAAATGTATTATGAAAAACTTCAGAGAAATTCCTCAATTTACCAATCAAGCATTTAAAGAACTTTGCGATGGAAACAGTGCTAAATTAAAAACTATTTTTGAAAAGAAAAAAGAAATAGAAAATAATATAAACAATAAACAACTTGCTGAGATATTTTGGAATGATTTTGCAGTTGAATGGAATAAATTACAGTCTTCTTATTTCATTAAAGAAAATGTATTATTAGACACTGGTAAGAAAATTCCTTATTTTGCGAGTCAATGGATTGCTGAGTGGAAAGAAAGTTTTTTAAAAGAAGAGTTTTCCAAAAATATAGAAGATGTATTTGATTTGAGGCAATTTAGCTTTGAAACATATCAGTTGAATGTTGATAAATTAAAAGTCATTTTCTCTAAGGTTTTTAAAGCAACAGAGAAAGATTTCAAAAATTGTTTAAATATTAAAAGTAATATGGTGTCTGCATATCTTTATGATGCGAATGCAAAGTCCAATAGGGATGCTTTAGCACATATGGTTTATGCGGGAGCTACATTAGAATATTTCAATAAAGTATTAATGAAAGATACTAAGAAGATAAAAGAATTTGCTGAATTTATGGTAGAATTTCACTATGGAAAGCAGAATACAAAAAAAGATAAAGAAGTTGAGTTATTGTTTCAGACTTATATAAACAATAAAAAGGGTGAAGATCAAACAGAAAAGGTTTTGATAATGAAAGAAAAAACTCTTTCTTTTAGAGATGAAGATGCTAATTATTGGAGATATTATTTATCTGTAATACCTAATGATATTCTTTTGAATGAATTAAAGGAAAATTTTGATATAAAATCTTTCAATAAAGTTCAAACTCCTTCTGTTGGGATGAAGGTTTTTACAAAAAATAATTACGAATTATTAAATCAAGAATTGCCGGTGAAAACTCAAGCGGTTTTTGTAAGAAAAAATATTAAGTTATAAGAGGTGAATATGCATATTTTTAATGTAAGAAAAGGTTTCGCTACTAACTCAAGTTCTTCTCACTCTGTTATTGAGTTAAAAGAAGAGGCTGGCAAGTTTAATGTTTATACAGATGAATACTCTGATTTTGGTTGGGAGTTTTTTACTGCCGCAAACAAAGAGTCAAAAGAAAATTATATAGCAGGTTTGGTATATCAAAACTTAAGAGAAATTCTTAAGAATGAAACTAAGGCAAAAAAAGAATTGGAAAATATCTTTGGTAAAGAGGTTGCTCAACGAGGTGTCAATGTAAGTATTGATCACCAAAGTGTATTAACTTTTCCTAGAACTTGGGACAATAAAAATATTAATGTAGATTTTGTAAGAGATTTCATGGATTATGCATTACAAGATAAGGTTGTTATTGTAGGTGGTAATGACAATACTGATGAAGAGCATTCCCTAATGGAAAAAGATCATTCTAATGTTTCTAAGGTTGCCTTAGAAAGAGAGTCTTCTAATCAACATTATGTTGCTAGAAAAGACAAAGATTATTGGACTGTTTTTAATAGAAAAAATGGAGAGAAAGTTCGCTTTAGCTTTACATCTTCAGAGCAACCAACTAAGGCTACATCCCCAGAGCTGGCTGACATTAAAATTACAGATTTTTGTCCTTATGATTGTGAGTTTTGCTATCAAGATTCAACTTTAAAGGGGCAACATTCAAAAATGTCTGATATTGAAAATATTCTTAATGAATTAGGAGAAAAAAATGTATTTGAGGTGGCGTATGGAGGTGGAGAGACAACTCTTCATCCAAATTTTGTTGAAATTTTAAAGTTAACAAAAGAAAAGAATATTGTTCCTAATTTTACAACTAAGAACCTTAACTTGCTTCGCCAATCTAATGCTAAAGAAATAATTGAAAATTGTGGTGCTATGGCATTTTCTGTTCAATCAAAAGAAGAGATTTTAAAGGTGAAATCTGCTTTTATAGATTTTGAAGAGCAAGATAAGATTTCAACAAGTGCTTATGATTATTACGGTAATAATGATAAACAGTCTAGCCCTTGGAAGCCAAAAATAACATTCCAAGTTGTTATGGGTGTTATGCCAGAAAAAGAGTTTAAAGCAATGCTTGATGAGATTTCTGATTTTGGTGCTCGTGTAACACTTTTAGGTTACAAAGAGAATGGTCGTGGTTCTTCATTTGCTCCTCATGAATACAACAATTGGCTTGATATTGTTCTAGACAAAAAAGAGCATAGTGGAATGATTGTTTCTATTGATACAGCATTAGCGTCAGAGTTTGAAAGCGAACTACTTAAAAAAGATATTGATAAGAGAACTTTCCATACAAATGAAGGTGCTTTTAGTGTGTATATTGATGCTGTAAAAATGAAGTTTTACCCTAGTTCCTATGTTGGCTTAGAAAACTCAAAACCATTTGATGAAAATTGGATAGAGGGCTATGCTGATATGAATGTTAAACCTACTGTTAAAAAATCAATCAAAATCGGAAAAGTGTGATATAATACCGCTATATTAACTGAAAGGGAAAAATATGGCAGATATTGTAGTAAAACTTGCTCCAGATGAAATTATGTCTGATTTTTACTTCACTAAAAACCCTATTTCAATTGCTAAAAAGAATTTGCCATCATATAAGGAAGTGGCAGTAATTGCGATTGAAAATGTGAGTGGCAAAAATGCTGCTGATGAAATGTTTGATCTTACAAACAATCCAGGTCGTCAAGCAGAACGTGAAAAGTGCTATGGTCGTCTAAGAAGTATCAGTGTGGGTGATATTGTGAATGTTGATGGCACTGATTATTTGTGCGATAAATTTGGTTGGATTAAGGTTTAATCAAGACTTAATGAAGCGGATTTTGTTCACATCCAAGTCTGCTTCATTGTTTTCAAATTCCCAAAACCAGCGACAAATAAAATCTTTTGGCTCCAAGTCGTTTTCAGCATAAGAAGATTGGATAGTGTCTACAATTTTATTGTAGTCACCTTTTAAAGCTAAAGAAAAGGCCTTAGTTGCTTTTCTTAATTTATCAAAATATGCTTCATCTTCTTCGCTTCTAGGAAAATCATTAATAATAGATCCAATTAAATCATAAGCAGAGACTTTATGAGGATAGCTGTTCTCTTCATATTGAACGGTGAAAGAATCACTAAAAGAGTCTCCAACAGTTTCTGTAATAATAGAATGTGCTTTTGATTCGGCAAACAGTCTATTTTTCCACCAATCTGTTCCTTCAGAAATTGTAATAGGAGGATGAGGTTCAAATCCCAAGTCTTGCTCTTCGTAACCCATGTGGTCAAAATTGCTTGCTAAGAAAGTATTTTCAGCTTCAAGTTTTTGAAGTTCATTGAAAAGATTTGTAAATGCTTGTTCAAATTGTTCTCTATCAAAAGAATAGAGTTTTTTCTGTGTTGTATACATTTCTTCTAATGGAAATTGCCAAGTAACTTGCTTTTCAGACTTCTTTTGAAAAACAGGAGCCTGGAAACCCGCACATCCAGGTTCCCCACAAGAACAAGTAAAGAGATCAAACTCAACAAAATCAATATGTGATGCTGCCATCACTTGATTGGCATTGAAAAAGCCATGAGGTAGCTCTTCTTCATTAAATTGAACTACCACATCACAAGATTGATATTGTGTGTTTTTAACCTCAGAAGGTTCTGTTATGATAAATTTAATTGAATCCATATTGATTTTTTCTAAAATTGTTGATATTACGAAATTATCTCATAATTAAAACGGGCGGTCAAGAAAAGTGAATTATAAATATCGTGCTCAATACAAGGTAGACAGCCAACATAATAGTTGGCTCTCCATAGGAACATATATGTCTGAAGAAGAAGCTAAAAGAGCAATAATAGATAGGAAAAAGTGGCAAGCTAATATTGTGGGAGTTCAAGTAGTAGATAGGAATGGTAAAGTGGTATTTAACCAATCTACTAATCCTACCAATATTAAAAAGAAATTTTAATTTATTCTACAGTTACACTTTTAGCTAAATTTCTAGGTTGGTCTACATCATTTCCTTTAAGAACTGAAACATGATAAGCCAATAGTTGTAATGGAATCGTATATAAAATTGGTTTTAAAAGATTAGAAACTTTGGGCAACACAATTGAGTGTTCATAGTTATCATCTTTATATTCACTAATTTTAAATATTTCACCACCTCTTGATTTTACCTCTTGCAGATTGGATTCCATTTTATGAAGAAGTTCATTTTCTGGACACATAGCTATAATAGGCATACTTTCATCTACTAATGCTAATGGTCCATGTTTTAGTTCTCCTGCTGGATATGCTTCGGCATGGATATATGATATTTCCTTTAGTTTTAAGGCACCTTCCATTGCCACAAAGCATTGTGACCCTCTACCTAAAAATAAAGCATGTTCTCTTTTGGCAATGGACTTGGATATAATCAAAACATCTTTTGATATTTTAATAATACTGTCATTAATAATGCTTGGTAAGCTTAACAGTTCTTTAATGATTTTATTTTCATCTTTTGAATTGATTATCCCTTTAGCTTTTCCAATACCAAATACCAATAAAATTAAAGATGTTAATTGGGTTGTAAATGCTTTTGTGGATGCTACCCCAATTTCTGTTCCCGCTTTTGTAATTAATTTAAGATCTGAGTGTCTAACAATACTGCTTGTTGGAACATTACATAAGCTTAATCTAGCTAAATAATTTTTATTTTCTTTAGTTTTTTCAAGAGCAGCCAATGTGTCCGCAGTTTCTCCAGATTGAGATATAGAGACAAAAAGTGTATTTTTAGCAGTAGAAACTTTTCTGTATCTAAATTCACTTGCAATTTCTGTATGGCAAGGAATATCTAAATACTCTTCTATTAAATTTTTTGCTATAAGACCAGCATGATAGCTTGTTCCACAAGCAACAATTTGAATATTTTCTATTTTCCTAAATATGTTTTCTGCCTCTTCACCAAAAGTAGAAATGTCAATTTGATTTTCTTTGGTATTATTAAGAATCGTGTTTCTAATAGATATAGGTTGTTCAAAAATTTCCTTCAACATATAGTGTGGGTATTGCCCCTTACCTTCAATCTCATCTGGTTTTTCATAATAGACTATATCGTGATTAACTTTTTCTTCTTTATTGTTCCATATGTAGATATCTTTTGCTGAAATTTGTGCTATATCACCATCAGATAGGTAAATAAATTCTTTAGTTATGTGAGTTAAAGCCATTGGATCAGAAGCAATATAGTTTTCATTTTCTCCTAAACCAATTACTAGTGGACTACCTTTACGTGCAACCATTATATAGTTTGGTTCTTTCGCATATAAAACAGCAATAGCATATGCGCCAATTAAATTTTTACAAACGTTTTTAACTGAAGTTTTTAAATCAAAACCTTTGTTTATTTCTTTGCGAATAGAGGCAACAATAACTTCAGTATCTGTGTCAGATGTAAAAAAATAGCCTTCAGTTTCCAAGTTTGATTTAATTTCGGCATAATTTTCAATGATTCCATTGTGAACGATTGCTAAATCATCATTTGAAAAAATTGGGTGGGTATTTTTAACAAGAGGTTTTCCATGTGTTGCCCATCTGGTGTGAGAAATACCTAAGTTTCCAAAAATAGGATTAATGTTTATATCATTTACGATTTCTTGAACTTTTCCAACTTTTCTAGAGGATTGTATAGTTCTATTTTCATTCAGTAGAGCTATACCTGAACTATCATAACCTCTATATTCTAATTTTTTAAGTCCATTAATTAAATTAAAAGATACATCTTTAAAACTTACACCGCCAACAATTCCACACATAACTGCTCCTAGTTAAATCAACAAATATTTATCACTGAAAAAATAAAAAATATCAAGCAAAAATCATTGAAAACTTGATATTTTTGTAAAATATAGTTACTTTTAGATATCAAAAAGGGGGTGTTTATGCTATTTTATTTAGTAATGGGATATTGGCTATTAAGTGTTGCGATAGGAATTATGACAGTAAAAAAAGTTCATAATTCACGAGACTATGCTATAGCTGGAAGGCATCTTCCTTTTTATATGGTTACAGCAACTGTTTTTGCAACTTGGTTTGGTTCAGAAACAGTATTGGGTATATCTTCTGAGTTTTTAAAGGGTGGTTTTGCCAATATCATTGCTGATCCTTTTGGAAGTGCTTTGTGCTTAATATTGGTTGGCTTATTTTTTGCTGGTCCATTATATAAAATGAAATTGCTAACCATTGGAGACTATTACAAAATAAGATATGGTCGTAAAGTTGAAGTTATTACGAGCTTAGCAATTATTGTTTCTTATTTAGGATGGGTGGCGGCCCAAATCACGGCATTAGGTTTGGTTTTTAATGTAATAAGTGGAGGACAAATAACAAAAGAGTGGGGTATGTGGTTTGGAATGTCCACAGTGTTACTATACACAGTGTTTGGTGGTATGTGGGCTGTTGCTGTTACTGATTTCATTCAAATGATTGTTGTTTGTTTTGGCTTACTTTACATAGGTTATGATTTTTCTACTACAGTAGGAGGAGTTGGTCCTATTTTGGCACAAGCATCAGCAGAAGGGAAGTTTAATTTCTTTGCTGGTAATTCAACTTTATCTCTATTGGATTACTTACTGTTTATTGGAACACTTTCAACTATGATGTTGGGAAGCATTCCACAACAAGATGTATTTCAAAGAGTTCAAAGTGCTAAAAATGAATTTACAGCAAAATGGGCAAGTGTATTAGGTGGAATGTTATATTTTGGTTTTGCCTTTATTCCATTGTTTATTGCTTATAGTGCCAATTGGATAGATAAATCAATTGTAGATAAGTATTTGGAGAGCGATTCACAAATGATATTACCACAATTAATTTTAACTCATGCTCCTTTTGTGGTTCAAGTTTTATTCTTTGGGGCACTATTAAGTGCTATTAAGAGTTGTGCTTCTGCTACTTTATTGGCTCCATCAGTGTCTCTTACTGAGAATATTTTAAAGCCTATACTATTTAAAAATCAAACATTTATAGATAAAAAAATGTTATTAACAATGAGAATAGTAACGGTTATATTTTCAATAGTTGTTACATTGTATGCTATGTATTCTGAGTTAAGTATTTTTTCAATGGTTGAAAATGCTTATCAATCTACTTTAGTTATTGCTTTTGTTCCTTTAGTGTTTGGATTGTATTGGAAGAGGGCAAATAAATACGGGGCATATTCAGCAATTACATTAGGTGTTGTTACTTGGATAGGCTTAAGCTTAATTGGTTTTGAAACATTACAACCACATTTTTGTGGCTTAATAGCCGCAACAATAGGTATGATTGTTGGTTCATTGGTAAAAAAAGAAAATCCTCCAATAGAAGTGAAGTAAAAAAGCCCGAAAGGGCTTTTTTATTAGATATACACTTGCTAAAACAACTTTTTGTGTAGTATAATCGCCAATATTTATTTTTAAAGGAACATCATGTCTCAATCTAAACCAATGACTAGGGTAATTTTCAATCAAAAAGGTGGTGTTGGAAAATCAACCATCACATGCAATTTAGCAGCAATTGGTGCTTCAAAGGGACTTAAAACTTTAGTCATTGACTTAGATAGTCAAGCAAATACAAGTTCATACCTATTGGGGCATGAGATTACAAAAGCAAAAGATGTAAAAGGTGCGGCTGAATTCTTTGAGCAATCTCTACTATTTACATTTAATGAAGAAGGTGTAGAAAAATTCGCTATTGAGTCTAGTTTTGATAATTTAGATGTTGTTCCAGCAAGTATGCGTTTAGATGAGTTGCATGGTAAGTTAGAGTCTAGATATAAAATTTACAAACTAAAAAAATCATTGGAAGCTTTAGGGGAAATTTATGACAGAGTTTGGATTGATACTCCACCAGCATTAAATTTTTACACAAGAAGTGCTTTAATTGCTGCAACTGGTTGTTTAATTCCTTTTGATTGTGATGATTTTTCTAGACAAGCATTGTATGGTTTAATGAACGAAGTTGAAGATATTAGAGAAGATCATAACCAAGAATTAGAAGTTCAAGGTATTGTAGTAAATCAGTTTCAACCAAGAGCAAAATTGCCTAATGAGCTAGTTTCTCAATTGAAGGCAGAAAACCTTCCTGTGTTGTCACCATATCTTTCTTCCTCTGTTAAGATTAAGGAATCTCACCAAACAGGGTTGCCAATGATTTACTTAGAGCCTAAACATAAAGTAACCCAAGAATATATAGGTCTTTTTGAGAGCTTGCCTGGAGAATAAATCATTTAAATTAACAAAAATGATAAAATAAAGCACCTTAGGGTGCTTTTTTCTTGTACTGCTAAAAAAAATATGGTAAAATAACAATATTGAAAACTTCGATTAAGGTTATGTATGAAAATTCAATATGACAAAACTAAGATTAATAATTTCCATGAAATTATTAAGCAACATGATTTCACTAGTTTTTTGGGATTAACTGGTCAATATAAATTGTTTGAAATTCCAAATTTAACAAAAGAGATGACGCTGGTTTTGTTAGAAAAACTAAATCCATCAAATAAGGGTGAAATTTTAAGTTTTGATGACTTTTGGAAATGGTATAAAAAAAATCTTGGAAAAGAAACTGTAGAATTGCTTGCTGAACATATGTATCCTAGTAAATCAACCTGCTATGAAATTATTGTTTCAAATATGATGTCAGATCATAAAGATGAATTATGGGAGCATCTACGTGCTAGGGTATACAAAAAGTGGTGTTCCATTATGACTGAAACACAGTGTGTATATGGGATGTTAGAATATATTCAAGCAAATAATAAGAATTGGGAAATTGTCTCTTCTCCTAAGTTGGACAGTGCGGGAGTAGACTTTATTATTGTTGCTAAAACAGCTACTCCTGTCCAAATTAAAATGCTGTCTCATTCAAAGATTGCCATGAGCAAAAAGAATAATGAACCTAATCTTTCTATGGAAGATGTGAAGAAAGGTAGAATGACCATTATTCAACAAGAACTTAAAAATGTTGGTTACGAAGATTCACTAAATGTTAGTAAATCAATCTTAGTTAAGTATGGTTTGAAAGATAGACAAGGAAACTTTCCTTTTGATTACTTAAAGCAACATGACAATGGGTTTGTATATTTTGATGCGGAAATTTTGATGAAACATCTATCAAAACACATTGAAGGAAAGCCTACTAGAAAGCCTAATATTTAATTAACTACTAAATACTTAGACAAGCTATCTCTAACTTCTCTAATATGAATGGGTTTGTGAATTAGCCCATTCATACCTGCTTCATTACAATCTTCTGTATGTAAAATGCTTGTGTTAGCTGTAATGCCAATAATTGGAATAGGTTTCTTTCCGTGTTTTTTCTCCCATTCTCTAATCATTTTTGTCGCATCAATTCCATCAATATATGGCAAGTCTGTATCCATTAAAATTAAGTCATAGCAATATTCTTGTGTGAAAATATCAAAAGCATCTTGCCCATCGGTGACAAATTTATATTTTATGCCAATTTTATTTAGTAAAATTTCTAAGAATTTCTGATTGCCTTTGTTGTCTTCAGCAATTAATACATAGCCTTCTGATTTTAAATCTACAGTATCTTCTTCAGGCTCTTTACTTTGTTGTGCTTCTCCCATCATTGCTGCCATCATTTCGGCTTCTTCTGGGCTAATAACTTCATCTGGGTTATTAGGATTAGCAGTTATTAAGTTTTTATTTTTTTCTTTTGTTTTAATAAGTTTCAAATTAAAACAAACTTCTGTTCCAACATTTTTAGTAGATGATATATTAATTTCACCACCCATTAAAGTAACATAATGTTTTAATACAGATAAACCAACAACACTGTTGTTTATTTTCTTATTTTGCTTTAATTGCTCATATGGGTCAAAGATAACAGATAATTCTTCGGGGGTTATTCCACTTCCAGTATCTTTAACAGTAATTTTTAAGTTGGAAATATTATTGGCATCTGTTTCGGTTTCTTCCACAACAATATTAATTTCTCCAGTTTTGGTAAATTGAATAGAATTATTTATCAGTGTTGCTACCATCTGTTCAATTTTGTGTTTATCTCCGTTATAAACAAAATTTTCAATATTAGAACCATAATTAACTTTTATGTTTTTATTTTCCAAACGATTAGCATATAAATTGACTTTATCTTTCACAATATTTTTCAAGGAATCATTAAGATTGAAATCAACTTCGTGTAGTTCAATTTTACCAGATTCGATTTTTGAAAAATCCAACATTTCATTTAGTAGGTGCATTAAATTGTCACTTGAGTGAGAGAGTAAATCAATTAAATCTGTTTTGTCTTTTTTAGATAATTTTTTTTCTTGAAGCATTGATGGGATACCAACAATACCAGTCATAATTGTTTTAATCTCATGACTCATAATTGTTGCAAAATCATGTTTTAACTCTAGTAAGTCTTCATTTTTGTTTGATTCTAAGCTAAATTCTTTATCTATAAGTGCTTCTGTTTCTTTGGAAACAACTGGTTCAATTTTTTTATCTTCAACCTTTACTTCTTTTATCTCTTCTTGTTTAGAAGATGCTTCTTCTGAGGGAAATAAATATTTTAAAAGAAAATATATAATTGGAAGAAAAAATATAAAATAAGCAAACATCCAATACAATTTACTGTGATCATTTAAGACTAAATTTATAGCGAAAAAATAGTATAAGAAACCAAAAGTGGCATTAATTATAAATTGCTTGTTTGTTAAAAATTTATTTTTCATGTGTAAATTTACTTTAATTATTATTAAATTAACTTTTTTTTCAAAATTAGTCAATAAAATAATATTGACAAAAAACCACTATTCTGTGAGAATCATTGACCAAAGTGAGCGAAAATGAGAATAAAAAATATATTACTGTTATCTGCTATTATTTTTTGGGGCAATATTGGTTTTGCCCAAACAAAAATAGAAATACCAAAAGAATTGCAGATAGAGCTAGAACAAGCCAAGTTAAACTGTAATGAATTTAGACCAAACTTAATCACAAAGTTTGTTTGGAGGGAGGGAAGCACGCGTTCATTGCTTTATAAAAAATGTTTAGATCAAACATCCGATGATGAAAATTACAATAAATACAATGAGTTAGGAAATAAAAACGGCAATATAGAAGAGCTTTCTAGTAATGTTGTTGGAATTAAAACTAGATTAACTTTTTTTACTTTAGCCAACTCAATCAAAATGTTGCTATCTGACACTAAAACCAATCCTGCCACTTTAGAGGTGGCAAAAAAAACAATTACTCAATTCAAAGAACACTATAAAAGTATGAGAGTTGGGCTAGATAAAGAAATAAATCAATTAGCTAGTTCAGATAATCAAAAAACAGCACGAGCGAAAGAACTAATAAATATTATCGTGAGTTCTGAAGATGAATTAGACAAAAATATAGAAAAAACATTAAAATATATTGATTTTATTTTAAAAGATCATAATAATTATGTTCTGATGCACAATAAATTTTTCCCTAAAATATACTTAGAACCGGAAGTATTTTTAAAAAGTAAAATATCAAAAGAAGAATGTGAGTTCTTAAGTTTGAATTTTGAAGAAGACTGGAGTAAAGTTAAAAATAAGTTAAGAATTTCTTGTGTTAATAAAACAAATAAGGTTAAGGCTGAGGTTAATAATGCAAAAAAATGATTTTAAAGTGAAATTGGGGTCTAATTGGACAACCGCAACTTCTGAAGAATTTAATGTTATAAAGTTAGAAAAGAAGAATAATGAAAATTGGGTCTTTTATAAAAACAAAAAAACAAAACAAGAATATTCTTGCTTAGAAGAAGCTTTTATTTCAAGATTCAGATTAAATATCAACTATAGATATGGTGAGTAAATGGCCTATACTACAGAAACAATAGAAGTTGAAAAAATAAATAAGATTTCTTTTCTAAATAAAAGCCAAGATTATAAAATAGTTTATCTAATAAAATCAAAAAGTGGTACAATATACCAATACCAATCTAATAGTCTAAATGAAGATTGGATAGATCTTGAGCTTGAATTACTTGAGTTTATCAAAGAAGGAGATTCATTTAGGGCGATTGTTTTACAAAAAAGAAGCAAACTTTATAGAAATAAGAAAATAAATAAAATCATCAAAATACTATTAGAGGAGGATGAAAATATTGATATATTAAAAGATTTCTTAAACGAAGACGAAGATTAATTATTTCACATAAAATTGGTTTAAAAGGAGTTATATGACAAAACCAGAGCCTGAAAATTTCACCCTAATGGTAATTACAAAAAAAGAAAGAGATAAAGAAGTAAATGTTTGTTGTGTAGAATGTCTTATTGGGAAGAATAAATACCAAACAAAATTTGAAACAGTTAATGTAGGTAACGCATTAGAATTTGCTAAAAAATATTTTAATTCGTTGTGCTGGTATCCAGTTTTAAAATAAAAATAACCGCCAATCGGCGGTTTTTATTTATATAAGAGAAGATTTTAGAACATTTTTAAATATAGTGATACATTTCTTAATATCCCTATATTTTAATTCATAATCTGAATTGCCAATCATCCTAAATTCATAATATTTGTTGTTTTTTAGTTCTTTTTCTACAATTGCCAAACCTTTTGGGGATTGAGAAACTCTATTGATATAAGATTTCTTAACCAATTCTAAGAATTCTTGCTGATTTGAAAATTTAATGGTGTGAGCCTTTGGTTTATGGGGATTTTTTTTATAAAGATTTGGGAAAGGTTTTTTGAGTGTAGTTTTATAGGTCAGTTTATCTACAGATTTTAGCCAATAACCAATTTTATGCCTAGGAGTTTCTTTGTTATTGATAATAAGAGAAAACTTTTTGTCTTCACTATTTGTGCAATAAGTATTATGTTCTCTACCAAAAAATCTTAATATATCTTTTTGTGGAGTTTTTGATAATACTTTATAATAATCAATTTTACGGTTCAATTTCTTATCCAAAAAACTAATATTAACATGTAAACTACAAGTTTTATTTGTTACAACTCTTTTGTTGTGTTTCATCCAACTTAACATATCCTTACAAAAAATAATTGCTATATCTTCAGGCATAGGTTTTGTAACAATTTCCACACCATAATAATCTCCTTTTTTCTTGGGAAAACTTAAGCTACCATCATGTGTAAATTGTTCTATTTTTGCTACCCAATCTCTCCCAAATTGTTTTCTTAGTGTTTTCTTAATTTGAGAAAATGTGTCATATTGATAGTAGTTTTTTGGGTCAACTTCCCAACCAAATTCAAATTCAAAACCAATTAAAAACTGCATGTGTATTACTCTTTTAAAGCTGAATCAGAATTATAACATTTTTTTCAGATTTTATGATACAATTTTATTTCATTTTACATAAAAAGGAGAAATAATTGGAAAAGGTAACTATTGTATTGTCTGTAATTTTTGTGGGTTTGTTTTTTATTTTATTAATGGCTTACAAATCAATTAAAGAATTAACTAAGAATACACCTCAAGACGATAGATTCTAAATTGCTTGTTTTTTTTCTGTTTTTTACTTATATTGCTATAAATTTAAGATAATTTATGTCAGAATTAGAAAAAACAGAAAAGCCCACGCCCAGGCGAATACAGCAAGCTAGAGAAGAAGGAAATGTTCCCAGATCTAGAGAATTATCTATTTTTGCTATTTTAGTATTTGGGTTTGCTGGATTTTGGATGCTTTCAAGCTGGTTGCTAGCAAGAGCTGATGCTTTAATCATTAAAGGATTAAAATTAAATAGATATGTAACAAATGATTCCAGTTTACTTATAGATCATTTAGGGGAAATGTTTGTTGATGGACTTATTTTAATATCCCCAATATTTGTTATCTTAATAGTAGCTTCTTTTATATCCCCATTTGCTCTGAAGTCCATAATTTTTTCTACAAAAGCACTAGTCCCAAAATTTGAGAGGCTTAATCCAATTGAAGGAATTAAGAGATTGTTTTCTTTAATGAGCTTAATGGAGTTGGGGAAGGCAATTTTAAAAACTGCCTTACTTGGAGGTATAGGACTTGTTCTATTGTGGAAAGATAGAACTGAATTATTATCATTAAATTCAGAAGATGTTTATCGTGCTATAGGTCATTCTGGTGATCTAGTAATGTGGTCTATAATGATAGTTGTGTCATCTTTAATTATAGTTGTAGTAATAGATGTTCCTTTTCAAGTTTGGAACTACTATGATAAATTAAAAATGACAATTGAAGAGATTAAAAAAGAAATGAAAGAAATGGATGGAAATCCATATGTGAAATCTAGAAGAAGAGCTATAGCAAGTCAGTTGTCTAGGGGACAAATGATAAGTGCTGTTCCAAGTTCTGATGTTATTGTTACAAACCCAACTCATTATGCTATTGCTTTATCTTATAAAGATGGAATGAGTGCTCCTAGAGTTGTAGCAATGGGTGTAGATAATATGGCTTTAAAAATCAGAGAGGTTGCTAAAGAAAATAAAATAGCAATTGTAGAAGCACCACCACTAGCAAGAGCCTTATATAAATATACTGATGTAGGTCAAGAAATTCCACAAGAATTTTACCAATCCGTTGCTGAAGTTATAGGATACATGTATCAATTAAAAAAATGGGAAAAAAATGGGGGGCAATACCCAATTCCTCCAGAAACTTTTTTTACTGGAAAGTTTGAATTAGAAAAGTAATCTGTTAAAATAAAAGTATGAATTACTCACCAAGAAAATCATACTTAAATAAATATAATCTTCTAGCTGAAGTTTCTTCTGCCGTGGATAATATAAATATTGATGCATCTGATTTTATTTATTTCACATCAGATGAAGATGTGGATTTATCAAAACTAAATAAACATATAAGTTCAACACATAAAGATCTAAATAATGCTTATATACAATTAGAAGACGAGTTATATTCTGATATAGAAGAAGATTTAGATTACGCTATGGAAGTATATATAAATAATTCAGATAAAGAAGAAGAAAGTTTTCCATTTTCTGATTGGTATTCATCAATATATGAAATTAATGCTCAACATAATATATCTTTAATAAGGCAAGATTTTTTAAAATTTCTAAAATCACAAGATACAAATTCTAATTTATTTAAAATGAATTTGTTTGAATTGTTGAAACATACTGAAAAGCATATTAATACATCCAATTTTTCACATAAGATTGTAATGGAGTTCTTTGATCATTTAGAAAAAGATAAGAAACTAGATTTATACAGTATTTTATCGAATTCCAATGTTATAGATTTTTATGGTGTTTTGAAAGGTTTAGATACTAAAGATAAAAAAGAAAATTCTCCACAAAAATGGTTATATTTTTATATAAAACAGAAAATAAATGATGATAATCATTTGGAAAATATTAAAGATAAAATAGGAAGTTTGAAGGAAAATAATAAATTAAACGAGTTGTTTGATTACTTATTAGAAGATAGAAATGAAAACTTATTCTTTAAGACAGTAACAGTTTTTCATTCAGCAAGAAAAACAGCTAAAAGAAGAATAGATGAAATAAAGACACAAAATATTGAGATTTTTGTGGATAATTTTTTAATTAATGATTACGAATTAGTCGAATCTTTTATTGAGAAAATTGTTGGTAGGGCTGATATTGTAAAAAACGATACAACTGAGACTCAGAAAAATGAAGTTAGAGGCTTATTAAATAAAGCGTTTGCGAGTAAGCTAGATAGAGAAATGCCTACTACAAATACTTTTGGTCAGACAAAATTAAAAATATAATTGATTTTGCTTATATTTTTGCTTTAATGTTTATTAAAAATAGGAGTTTATTTAAACTTTATATGTTAGATAAAATAAAAGAAAAAATTTCAGATGTAGATTACTACAAAAAGCATCCATATTTGAAGATTCTTCAACCATTAATGGACAAACCTTATTTGTGGGATTTGAAAAATGTAAGGGCTGTAGCTCTAGGTTTTGCGATAGGTGCTTTCTTTTCTTTTGTGGTTCCATTCTTACAGTTTCTCATAGCAGGTTTTTTTGCTATTTTATTAAGAGCAAACTTACCTGTTGCTTTAGTAAGCACATTAATTACAAATCCATTAACATTCATTCCAATTTATGCTGCTGCCTTAAGTGTGGGAAACTATATTTTGCCTTCTTTTGGTTACGAAAAGATAGACAGTTTAATTTTTAAAGATTTTGAGTGGTCATCACTTGGTGATGTTTGGTTTTACCTTTGGGTTGGTTTAGTAGTTTTTGCTTTTGTTGTGTCCATTATTGGTTATATTTTTATACTATATGGTTCAAAATTTAAAAAAATAATTTTTAATTAATTGATTTTTTCAGACTTTAGAAATATAATTAAGTCTTGTTGATTAATTGAGGTGATTTAAATGTTTAATTTTGGAAATTTTTCTAGCTACTCTGACTACTTAAAGCCAGGTTCTTTTGGTTGGAAATATACTGACGAGCATAAAGGTGAAAATCACCCTTGTTATACGATTGGAAGAACCTCTGATGGTAATGTTGTGTTAAACTTACATAATTCAAACGGTGAAATTTCTTCAACATTAAAAATGTCACAGGAAGCTTTAGGTGAGTTTATTAAAAATCTTCAAGCTTATAAAATTTAAGACGCTCAGGGAGAGTGTTGTGCTTTATGCACAGAACAAAACCGCCAATCAGCGGTTTTTGTTCTTTTAACTAGCAAAAATATCTAAATTATTACCAGTAGATTGTATGTTGTTTCCGTTTAAATTTGAAACTAATCCACTTAAGAAAGTTTGTAGATCAACATTTTTATTTGTGCTGATTTTAGAAAAATCTTGTTTTAATTGATTAAGTGCAATTGAAGCAGAATTGTCTTGATTTAATTGTGAAATAAGGTCTTGTATTTTAGTGCTTGAATCACTATAAGCCTGAGCTTTTTTGCCTTCTATGCTTTCAGCAGCTTGCTCTGTTTCATTTTTCTCTATTACATTAAATAGATCATTCATAAAGTTGTTGATAGAAGTATCTTTAGCCAATTCTGCTGGATTTATGTCTACTCCAATATCAGAAAATGTTTTATTGATGGAACTAAAAATTTGTGATGTTAAGGCATTATCTTTATTGTTAACTTTTGAAGAGTTTGTATTGTTTAAATAACTGTAATTATTATTAGACTGAATGGAAATTGTCATATTTTTTTCCTTTATTGATTGGATACACTAGACAAATTTTTAAAAATTGTCAAAAATACTCTTTTAGAGATAGAGAATAATGAAAACAGTCAAATTTTTGAAAGAATCCGTAAAAGAAAAGAAGAATCTTTATTTTGCAGTAATTATATTTTTCCTAATGGGTAGAACAATTGATTTGTTTTTACCATTAAGTTTTAAATTTATAGTAGATTTTGCTTCTGAATATCTTAAAAATCAAGGTGAAGATGTTTTTTCTAAGTTGATATTTGCTAGTGTATCCATAGTTGTTGCAGCTTTAATATCAAAGGGTGCTTATAGATTGTTTGATTATTACGAAGCAAAATTACTTCCAATACTTAATGCTGAAATACCTTTATCTATTTTTAAATATTTAACAAACCATTCAAATTCTTTTTTTGACAATAATTTCTCTGGAGAGATCGTTCAAAAAATTAAACAAATTAATGATATAAGTAAAAACTTTTTAATATTCTACCCATGTCAAATTATTGGTGTATTCATTATGTTGCTGTTTACATCACTAATTATAATGCCTAAAAGCTTATTGCTTGGGTTTTCAATCTTAGCATTTGGTGGATTTTATGCTTTTATGAGTTATATGATTGCCAATAAAAATAAACAAATAGCATCAGAATGGGCTTCTAAAAATTCAAGATTTAATGGACACTTAGTAGATAGTGTTGAAAATATGATTTTTGTTAAAGCATCAGCTAAAAAAGATTTTGAAATAGAAAAAATTAATGAACAAGCAGAGGAAGAAAAAGAAGTTCTTTTAAAATTAAAATTAGGTATCGCAAAAATAAAAATAGTACACACTATAGTTTCTTCATCTATCATTATTTTTGTATTGTTTTACAGTTTATATCTCTATCTAAACAAAAGTATAACTTTAGGAGATTTTGTGTTTAACTTCACAATTATAACTAGAATTACTGATAACTTTTATATGTTAGGTGAACTAATCAGTGATATGTTAGAAAAATATGGAACTTTTAGCAGTGCTATAGCATTCATTTATAAAAAACAAGATGATGATTCTCATTTGCCTAATATTAATGTAAGAAGTGGAGAGATTCTTTTAGAAAATATTACTTTTAAATATACAAATAAGTACATTTTTAATAATTTCAACTTACATATTAAACCAAAAGAAAAAATTGCCATTGTTGGGCATTCTGGAAGCGGTAAGTCTACATTAGTAAAATTATTGATGAAGCAATATAAAATAGAAAATGGTTCAATTAAAATTGATAATCAAAATATAAACGAGTTTAATTCTGAATCAATCAGTGAGAATATTACTTATGTTAATCAAGATGTATATCTATTTAATAGGACAATTAGAGAAAATATTACTTATATAAAACCTGAGTCTTCTGAGGCAGAATTAATGGATGCTTGCAAAAAAGCGGGTTGTTTAGAATTTATTTTATTGAAAGAAAAAGGATTTGAAACTTTAGTGGGTGAAAGAGGAGTCCAATTGTCTGGTGGTGAAAAACAGAGAATTGCTTTAGCAAGAGCCTTTTTACTAAATAAGCCTATATTGATTTTAGATGAACCTACATCAGCATTAGATGCTACATCAGAATCAATTATTCAAGAAAGTATTAAAGAATTAATTAAAGATAAAACAGTTATAATTATCGCCCATAGATTAGCCACCATTAAAAATATGGATAGATTAATTGTCATGGATAAAGGTAATGTAATTGAAGATGGTGAGCATGAAGAGCTTTTAAGTGTAGGTGGTAAATACCAAGAACTTTGGAATAATCAAATGTATTAAAGTTGACATTGATTTGAATAATTTATATTATGGTGGGATGAAAAAAGTATTCTTATGCTCTTTATTGTTGATTTCCAGTCAATTAATGGCTGAAGAACTTAGGCTTGATATCAGGCCTAATGAGTATATTCTTTATTCAAACGATAAGATGACAATAGATGTTGATTGTGTCAGAAGTAATTTTGAAGATTACCCTTTAAAAATAAAAAACAAAGATGGAATTTCAATTAAAGAGTTAATTGTTGATAATAAATCAGTTAAAATAAATAGACTGCTTAATGACAAAAACTCCATATTTTATATTCATAATGGAATAGCTTATATTAAGAATCCGGAACTTAAAACAAAAGAAATTTTAATAAGTCATGGAATATACAAAGGTGATAAGCTAAATCAAAAATGGAATTTATGGTCGTATTCTTTTGAAAGTAAAGGTATTAAAGAATGCTTTAAAAAAATTGAAGTTAAAAAAGAAGAGGTTGTGAAACCAGAAAAATTAAAGAAAAATGTTGTAGTAGAAGAAAAAATAAAGGATAAAGTAATACCCCAAGAAAAAAATAAAAAAACTGAGGTGGAAAAAAAACCATCACAAGAAGTAAAAGAAATTGAAAAAAAAGCTGTTTCTTCTACTAAAAAAGAAGAGGCAAAAGAATTACCTTTGGTTATTCCTAAAATAAATAAAGAAGAAAAAAATGCGCCAGCTATTAAAAATGATGCTGTTAGAATATTTAATAATGGAAATATTAAAGTAGAGCCAAAAAAAGAAGCTCCCCAAGAGCAGGGTAAGCAAGTTGAAGTTAAAAAAGAAGTTCCTGAGGTTGTAAAAATTATAGGCAATGAATCAAAGAAAAAAGAAATTTCTCAACTAGAAAATATTAAGCCTGTTTTAAAAGATAAATCTGATTTGGATAAAAAAGATAAGCAAGGAAAGCATGCTATAAATGTTGCCAATAAAATAAAATTGCCACCACATGTAAGATATTGTGTTTTAGAAGAAACAGAAAAATTGGTATATAAAAAATTTCCAGATTATGAAATGACAGAGTTTGAGAAAGACCCAAAATTTCAAGAACATATGGATGAAAGTATTATTAAGGCATTAGAAATATGCTCCAAAAAGAAATAATTATGCTATAATGAAGCACGGCCATATAGGTGTCATATGAAAAATAAACAACAAATTGATATTAAAGAAGAAATAGACAGTTTAAGTAAAGACTGGGATGTTTTTGTTGAGTTAAAAAACTTAGATGAAATAGATAGATTTTTGAATGTATCAAAAATTGGTGAAATAATTAACTTTACTGAAATTGAAAATATTTTTGCTGACAATAAAATTAATTTTACTTTTAAAAAAGTAAAGGCATATTTGCAAGACTTTTTTATTAATAATGCTTACACCCAAATTCAGAAAAAATTATTTGCGATAGATCAACAGAAGTTTGAAAATGGAGAAAATAGTAAGCTCTTTGAAGATAGTCTTTTTATAAAGAAAATAATTAAATTATATTTATTTGATGAGCTTCAGGCATTTAAGGAAGTAGAATATAAAACAAAGAATTCAAATATGTCTGTTGATGTTTATATTGACAAAATGATGAAAGAATTTATGCTTGAGTGTTTTATTTTTATGAAAACCTTCGTTAAATAAGGTTAAGAGGTTTAGTTATTTACATTTGTTGCTTGGTTGTTATATTGAAATTAAGGTGAAATTAATATGTCTGGAACATTAGAAAAGGTAGTTGCTTATATGACTCATTATGAGTACAACATACCTGTATTGCAAGAAACCTATGATAAATTCAAGCAAATGTTTGAGGAAGATGGCTTTGATGTTGAGGTTGATGATTTAGACAAGTTAATTATGACCGACCCTTATTTAGCATTAAAGGTAATCTTAAAAGTTTCTCATCTTAAAAAGACAAATTTACATGCTGATGTAGACTCTATTAAAAAAGCAATTTTGTTATTAGGAACAAAAAACATCTTATCTATAGTCCTATCGTCTACAGTAATGATACAAAACGATTGGATTAATTTAGCAGTAAAAAGAGCAGTTTTCGCTGCTAATATTTCAAAAAGATTCTCAGAAATAAGATATGACATAAGACCAAGTGAGGTTGCTGTTTCTACTTTATTGGCTGATTTGGGTGAGTTAATGATTTGGACTTTCAAGCCTCAGCTTGCTTTAGCGGTGACGCAAAAGATGATGACAAGAGAATGTCTAAGAAACTACCAAGCTCAATTAGCAGTATTTGGATTCAGATACAATGAGCTTTCATATAATTTAGCCAAGGCATGGAGATTACCAGAGCCAATAGTTAATTTCTTAGAACACAAAGAAAGAGAACACCTTAGAGAAAGATTAAGTCACCTCTGTGTTGATGTTGCTAGACATGTTTATGGTATTGAGGGTTATAAAGAAATACCTGGTGACATTGAGAAATTAAAAGAAACAATGGAAACTAACGATAGTAATGAAATTTTGGATGTATTGAGATTATGGACTATTCTTCCTGATGATCAATATGCCTATATAGTTCATCAGATTAATCATAAAGATGAAGACCCTGAGTTGGTTAAGCAGTCATAATTTTCTTTAAAACAAGATTTGCTAATTTAAATTTCTTGTCTTTTTTTAGTTTATCTTCAACTTCTACATTTATAAGTGCTTCTTTAAACAAATACAAAAGTTCTGCTGCATATTGATGATCATCTTCGTCCATTTTTGCATACCAATCTTTTAGCACGGCATCATCAGAGCTAAGTAAAAACATAAGATTGGAAGCATCGTGTTCATTCATCCCTGTAATTTCTTGAATATATTCTAGATCTACAATATTGCTCATTAGTTTTCTCCAATAATTTAGAGATTATAGCATAAATTGTTATTTTTTGTTATCTGTAAAGAAAAAATTATTATTATAAGAAATCGCTTGTTTTATAAGTTCAAGCTGTTCACTTATAGTTTCTTTGTCTTTTGAGCAATAATCGCCAAAAGCAAAAAGTAAAAATTCCTGATTGTTTTTTAGGGTTATTTGAATATCATATTGATTTTTACCTATTTCTATTAAATTTAATTGTTTTATGTTGTCAAAATTAATAGAAACATCTGTGCTAAAAAGTTTATTCGTCTGAGACATTGTTATTGTTTTTGTATTTAAATCAACGGTTATTGTTTGGTGTGCAAACAAAAAATACATAATAATGACATCAAAAATAAAGAAAATTGAAACCCCCGCTCCAATTAAAAAAGATGTGTTATGTATGCCATGCTTAAGAAATATTTGATATGTTTGAAATACAGAAATAAGGAAAAGGAAAACAGAAGCAACTATAGAGATGACTATTATTTTTCTATTATGTCTGTATACAAGATTATCCAAGATATAACCCTTTTTTAAAATACTATTGCTGCAAAAGCAGATTGTCAAACTTAAAGTTTATTGATTTTAGGTTCTTCAAAACTGCCATTAATCTTATATTTATATTTAATAATATTTGGCATTGGAATAATTTTCTCAATTAAAGAACTGCCTAGCATTGTTACGGGATTAAATCCTGTAGCTAAACTAACAGTCGTAAATAAGATACTATTTGATATTTTAGGGGTAACTTCTAGTTTTAAATTTAACTCTTCTTTCGGTAAATTAATATCACCATTAAAAGATATTTCTGAAATTTTTGATTTTATTTTTCCGTTTTGCAAAGAAAATATTCCATTTTTTATATTAATTTTTGATGTTATTTTATCAAATTGTAGATTATTATTAAATACATTTTTAAAATCTAAGGTAACAATATCTGGTATAGTTCTAAAATTGAGAAGACTTAGTATGGTGCCAGCACCAGTATTAATATCAATAAATTCACCATCCCTAGATTCTAAGAAAAGTTCACCTTGTAGGTTAGAAATAATATGAGAGTATTCTATATTATTTAAATTAGTTGATATTTTCCCTTTCAATAAAACTGGTGAATCTTTTAATATTTTTTTGATTTCAAGTGTTTCAGATAACATTTTGGCATCAGTTATTGTGATTTCAAAATTAGAACTTAGGTTGTTCTCATCATTTAAATTGCTAGAAAAGTTCCCATTCCAATAAGCTGATGAAAATTTTGTAGATATGCCATATATACCAGAAGTTTTGCTAGAAAAAATTTCAAAGTCTCCCAATTTTTTGTCAGACAATTTTAAATTGGTTAATTTCACAAATAGCTTTTTTGGTAAAACAATACTTTTTATTTTATCAATTGATGTTTTGTTTTCCTTTAATATTTTTTTTGTTTCTTCTTTTGTAAGTTTATAGTTTAAATTATTAATGTAAATTCTTAGGTCGTCTGTTTTTTCTTGGTAATCTATTTCACCATTAATTTCATTGTTGCTTAACTTCAAATTAAAATGTTCTGCTTCTTGTTTTAGCTTTAAATTTGTATTGTTAATAAGAATGTCATTATGTTGAATAGATTGTGCTAATAAGTCACTATTTGTAATTCCAGATTTCGTAAAATAAAGATTGCCTTTTATTTTTTGTAAAGAAAAATCACTATCATAGTATTTATAATTTAGATTATTATCTTTAAAAATAATATGCCCATTATAATAATAATTATTTTTTATTCTGTTAACAATTAAATTAAGTATAGGTTCATTATTAAATGATTTTACACCAATATCAAAATTAAATATATTGTCAGCAATAGAGTATATTTTATTATTAATAGAATCATTAATAATAAATCTAAAATCATCATTCACTAAGTTGTAATTTAGCTTAGATTTTTTATTAACCCCATTAACTATAAAATGGTCAAAAATAAGATTGTTATTTTGTATTGTAGCTTCAGATTCTAATTTCTGGTCTTCAATTAAAAGTGAGGTTTTTGCTTTAATATAATATGTTAGCTCATATTTATTGTTTTTCTTTCTAAATTCTACAATTCCAGTGCCATTTTCAGCAATAGAATCTGAAATTGGTTTAGGTATGTCTAATACCTTTAGCTTGTTAAAGTAACTCAAATCAATAAGATTAAAATCAAACTTTATATTTTTATTTTCACTTTTAAGAAAGTCTTTAGAAAAATAACCAGAATAAGTTAAATGATTTGATTTAAAAAATATTTTCTCTGGTTGATATTCTTTATTAAAAGATAGAGATATTTCATCAATATCTAATTCAGTGGAATTGAGGTTTGGTTTATTTATTAATGTAAAAGATAAATTGGAATCTTCTAATTTACCAATGAGGTTCAAATCTTTTAAATTAAAGCTTTTTCCCCAAACTGTACTCTGAATATCATTAAGTAAAATTTTGGAATTTAATTTTATCTTATTTTCTATTAATCCAACCTCAAAATCACCATTTAAATACCCTTTGTCAATTTTAAAATTATTGTCAGAAATAAATTTTGAAATATATGCTAGATTGATATTTTTAAAGTTGCCTTTTAGTTGAGAATTAATTTTTCCATATTGCAAGAAGTAGATAAGATCAATATTGCCGTATATTTTAACCTGATTATTTAAATAAGAAATTTCTGTTTTTATGTGAAAATCTTTTTCTGCATACATAAATTTGGTGTCTTTAAGTAATACATCATTAATTTTAATAGTCTGAACATCTATAAGTTCAATCGGTTTGATAATGTTTAAAAGTTCATAATAGTGATTTTTTTCTGATGTTGTATCAATCATGTCAGAAGAATTAAAGTTTATATTTTTTGTTTTAACGACTACATTTTTTGCTTTTATTTTTTTGATAAATTTTGTATCAAAATTAAGTTCACCAGTTAAAAAATCCCCTAATATAGATAAATATCCGTTAGGGGTTATATTAAGTTCGTCAATTTTTATGTCCACATTTTCATTTGAAAATTCAAGTTTTTTAGCATTAAAAGAAAATAATGAAAGAGATAATGTATCAATTTTAGTATTTATAGATGTTTGATTATAAATTAGTTTTTCTATCTCTTCTGTATGTTCAGTTAAAATTTTAGATGAAATAAAATAAAGCCCCAAAAGGGAAGCTAACAAAATTGTAATTATTATTTTTATAAAAAGCTTCATTTACACACTATTAAAAAGAGAAATAGTATATAAATTTTATTTTTTTGTAAATACCAAAACCACTGAATCTTCTATATGTCTAACTATTTTAAAGTTAATGAAAACATTTTCTTTCCTGGCAAAGTGGAGTAATTTGGATTCAAATGTTTCGGCAATATCTCTTGTATATGTGCCAATAATTACTTTTTTATTACTTAAAAGCTCTTTTGTTTTCTGATAGGCGGTATCGTCATCCAATTCAAAAACATAAAGCAAAGAAAGAATTAACACTTCTGTATCTAGATTTGTTTGGTCATAAACAAAATCCCAAAATCCTGGTTTACTACTCTCATAAAAAAACATAATAATTCTCTAAATTGTTACTTCTTTTATAAATTAGGCATTTATTTTAACAAATCAATATCGTGTAATTCTCTATTGTCAAAACCATAATTATTTATTAATGTATATAGTTAACCATAAAAAGGAAAATCATGAAAACATTTTTAAGATTTTTTATAGCAACTATCGCCACTATAAATATTGGTTTTGCCCAAGCTGCCGTAATTATTAAAGAACAAGATCTCAAACCTAAGGAAACAATTCAAGAAAACATACTAACAAGGATGGATTTATTTAACACTCAAATGAAAGAGTTTAATTTATTGGATTTAAATAATGATGGATTTTTAACCAAACAAGAGTTAGAAAAGGTTGGATTTCCTCCAGAAGCAATTAATGGTTTATTTATGTTATTGGATGAAGATAAGAGTTTAAGTATTAAAAAATCAGAAGTGTTATATAGAATCTCAAAAGAATTTGATGCTATAGATGATAATAAAGATGGAAGTTTGAGTATAGATGAGCTAAAAAAGTATTTGATAAGTGTTATTCCTGTTATCTTAGAAGAGGATATGTTTTACAAATTTGATGAGCCTTTAATTCATGAAAAACATAAAGATAAAGATTATCACATGTGTCCATATCATAAAAATCATCATGATCAATGTGGGATGAATCATAAAAAACAAAAGTGTGAAGCATATTAATAAGGACAAAAAATGAAAAAAGTTGATATTAAAAATCTAGATGAAATAAAAAGTATTATTTTTTCTAATAAGTTAAAATATAACCCTAAAAAAAATGAATTTTTCTCTCAAAAGTTGAAAGATGTAAAAAATGTGAAAACAATTAAGGTTGGAACAGCTTTTTCTGGAGTTGGAGCATTTGAACAAGCACTACAAGTATTGGGGTTGCCACATGAAATAGTTTTTGCTTGTGACAATGGTGGTATTATGTTTGAAGACATAGTAAAAGCAGAAGAATTAAAGAAATTTAATAAAATCAAAGATAAGCAAGAAAAGTTAAATTTTGTTGAAAGTATTTACCGTAACCACAAAAGAAATAATTTTGTAAAACAAAGTTATTTAGCAAATTATGAATTACCTGAAGATAGGTTTTATCATGATGTAAGATTTTTGGGTAAACATATCAATAAAGAAATAGATATTTTTGTTGGTGGTAGTCCTTGCCAGTCATTTTCAGCAGCAGGTGCTAGAGGTGGATTTGAAGATACCCGTGGAACATTGTTTTTTGAGTTTGCTCGTTGTGTTAAAGAATTTCAACCTAAGGTCTTTATTTATGAAAATGTAAAAGGTTTAACTCATCATGATGGTGGAAAAACATTTGCTACAGTATTAAACACTTTTGATGAACTTGGGTATAAATATTTCTATAAAATATTAAACTCTAAAGATTATGGTATACCTCAAAGTAGAAATAGAATTTTTGTAATTGGATTTAAAGACAAAGATGTGGATTTTACATTCCCCGAACCAGAAGAATTGTTGTTTACAATGGCAGACTTTTTGATTGGTGATGTTGATGCTAAGTATACTTTATCAGAAAAGGCTAAGAAGTTTGTTTTAGATGAAGATAGATTGGCTAAATCAAGAACCCAAGTAAATGGTGAAATAGCTTTATGTCAAATGGCACGACAACAAGTTAATTGTAATGGTGATTTTGTTGATGATAAGTATTTTTTGAGTGAAAAACTTATTAAATGTGTTATGCAAACAGAATCTAAAACTGGTTCAATGAAGTTTAATCCAACTATTAATACAGATATAGCAAAGACCTTAACAGCTACTATGCATAAAATGCATCGTGCGAGTATGGATAATTATGTAACCACAAAAGGTAAGTTAAGAAGACTTACCCCAAGAGAGTGTTTCAGGTTAATGGGTTTCCCAGATACCTTTAAGTTTGCTGTTTCAGATTTGCAGTTATATAAGCAAGCAGGAAACTCAATAGTGGTTGATGTATTAATGGCAATCACACGAGAAATAATTAGAACTAAAGTGTTTGATAAAAAATGAATAAGAAGTTAACTGTAGCTGAATATATAATTTTGTTTGCTGTATCTCTTATGGTTTTAGCAATTGCAGGAAAAGTTTTAATGAGTTATCCCCTTTTAATAGTAGATAGAAACAACTTAGTTATTACTGAAAAAGAAGGTTGGGTTCGCTATGTGAAAACAACCGGCAAATATGCGGGTCAAACATTATGGTTTTCTGAAGGTGAAAAAAACGATCAAATAATATTGGTATGTATGAATGAAGATTCAAATTATGTTTCTTCTTCAACATGTAAGTTAAGTCAAGAATTATTGAAAGAAATGCCACAGCACAAAAATTACACTTCTTGGACAAAGGCAAATGTAAGAATTGCTCGTATTGATGTACCAATATTGAGTTCTATATACAAACATGCCATTTTAATTGAAAAATAAACATTATTCTAAATTGACTTTGCATTTTAATTAATTATTTATTTATACATAGCTATAAAAAAAATAATAATAAAAAATGAGTTATATTGACGAATATAAAAAAGATACTGCGGTATTAAAGGGGATTCAACAAACTTTATCTATATTGGATAAATTGTTTAAAAACTCACAAGACAGCATTATGATTATCAGCAGAGAAGGGGAAATAGAAGAAGTAAACCCTGCTTTTACTGAGACAACGGGTTACACTGCCAAAGAAGCGATAGGGCAAAAGGTAAGTCTACTGCGTTCTGAAATGCATCCAGAAAGTTTTTATAAAGAAATGTGGCAAACAGTTCTTAGGGTAGGATTTTGGAAGGGTGAAATATTTAATAAAAAGAAAAATGGTGAAGTATATTCTTGTTTGCTATCAGTTGAAGCAAATTATGAAAATAAGAAAATAAAGAATTTCTTAGCCATTTTAAGAGATATTAGTGAAATAACAGAACATAAAAAAGAATTAGATAGGCTAGATAATTATGATTATCTAACCAATTTGCCAAATCGAAAATTACTATTAAAAAAGTTGGAAAAAACAATAGACGAATCTAATAAGACTAAAACAAAAGTAGCTGTTTTATTTTTAGATTTGGATAATTTTAAAGATATCAATGATAAATATGGTCATAATTTTGGTGATTTATTACTGCTTGAAATAGCTAAAGATTTATCAGACTTTGTAGATACTAAAGGTTTGGTTTCTAGAATTGGTGGTGATGAGTTTGTTATTGTATTGAGTGGCTTTAATGACAACCAATCCCTAAACATTGCGGTAGATAAGATATTAAAAGAATTCTCAAATAAAAAATATATTGTAGCCAACAATTCTGTTGAGGTTTACGTTAGTATGGGGGTTGCTGTGTATCCAGATATGAAAGCCACACCTGATGAATTAATGAGAAATGCTGACCAAGCAATGTATAAGGCAAAACAGCAAGGGAAAAGAAGGTTCATATATTTTGATAAAAAACAAGATGAAGAGTCCATTCGTCATTATGCAAAAATAAAAGAACTCACTGATGCTTTGAATAATGGTGAGTTAAAATTATGGTATCAACCAAAAGTAAATGCAAAAGATAATGAGGTAGTAGGATTTGAATGCTTAATTAGGTGGATTAAGCCTAATGGAAAAGTAATAGCTGCTGGTGATTTTGTTGATATTATTTATGGTAATGAATTAGATTATAAAGTTGGATATTTTGTAATTGGTAGTGCTTTTGAAGCACAGCAAAAATGGTTCAAAAAGTATGGTAAAAACTTTGATTTAAGTATTAACATATCTCCAGACCATTTATTGCACGAATCTTTTGAAGATGATTTGAAATATCTCGCTCAAAAATATGAAGTAGACCTCTCTACAATAACTTTAGAAATATTAGAAACAACTAAAATTGATGATATGAAAGAAGTTATTGAAAAAATGAAGAGATGTATAAATATGGGGGTTAATTTCTCATTAGATGATTTTGGCACAGGTTATTCATCATTAGGGTATTTAAGAGCAATACCTACAAATGAAGTAAAAATAGATAGAAGCTTTGTGATGTCAATGATGACTAATAATGAAGATAGGTTAATAATTTCAGCAATAGTAGGGTTATCTCATGCCCTTAATAGAATTGTTGTAGCTGAAGGTGTAGAAACAAAAAATCACATGGAAATTCTAAAAGAATTAGGTGTGGACATATTACAAGGTTTTGGCATATCTAGACCAATGCCTGAAGAAAAGCTAGTAGATTGGATGACCGCTTGGAAGGCGGAAAACATTTGATTTTATAACTTAGTTTCTGTTATAATCACAAAATCTTTTGGGGGTAATATGTTTAATTCAAAAATTGCTGATTTTTTTCATAAAATGAACGATGGTCAATATTCAATAGATATATTTGATTTAAATAAAGTTACAAAGATTGTTTATGGTGTATCTATTGATTTAGCTTTAATAGAAAACAATACAGAGACAAAATTTTTTGTTGATGGAATATTGAATGAAGAGGAAGGGTTATCTGTTAAAGATGCTATTTTAAATGAGTCAGCTGAGAAAGATATTTACAAATTGATTTTTAATGATATATCTAAGAGAGGATATATCCCAAAAGGTTTGTTTATTGTCAAAGCCTATTGGTAATAAGAAAAAAGGAAAATACAACATGAAAAGAATTTTATCAGCATTACTAATCAGTTTGGTGGCAACAGTTGCTTCTGCTGGTGAAGTAGGAGACTTTGTTAAAAATACCGCAGAAAAAGTAAAGGTTGGAATCAATAAATCTAAAGATATTAAAGAGTTCACTGAATACATGAATACCGCCGTGGTTCCAGAGGAAATTATAGATTTCACAAAATTATCCCAACTTACATTAGGACATCAATGGAGAAAGTTATCAGATGCTGAAAAAGCTGAATTTTCAAAAGAATATAAGGATTTTTTATATGGATTTTATGTTAAATCAATGTTTAAGTTCAAAAATTCAGAGATTGTTTATAGAAGAGAAATTACCACAGGAGAGTCTGGTAAGTTAAAAACTGAAGTTTACTACAAAGAAGAAGGGGAAAGCAGAACTGCTACTATAGAGTATGTATTAAATAAAACCCCTAAAGGTTGGAGAATATCTGATGTGGTTATAGAAGGAATCACTTTAAGCTTGTCATATAAGGATGTGTTCTCTAAAATGATTAACGAAAAGGGTTTTCCAGCTTTAATACAAGAGTTAAAAACAAAAAATGCTATAAAATAAAAAAAGAGCTTCGGCTCTTTTTTTATTGAGGATGATTTTTTAAGAGTGTTTTTCCAGTGATAGTTAACATATAGCCTATGCTATTATTATCTTCAATTCTTTCTATAAGAAAATACTTTAATAGGGTGTTAATTTCTTCTTTGTTGAGTTCAGTTCCATCAACAAAGTAGTTTAGTAGTCTATAAGTGTCATAATTAGTTAACATATTTTTTAAATTGCTCAAAAGTTACACTGTTAGTTATTGTAAAGCGAGGAATGTCATATTTTGAAGTTTTTGTTGTATTGTGTATTTTAACACCACTAGTTCCATAAATCAATTGTACATTTTGTTCTTTTAAATAGTCTAAATATTCTTTTGTTTTAGAACCATAAGGATAAGCATATACAAGACTGTAAACTTTTAAGTTATTTTTTAGAAACTCAATATTCTTTTTGTAGTCATCCTTTAATAATTCATGATTATGTAAAATTTTTATCTGATGAGAATAGGAATGATCAGCAATAGTAAAAAGTGGATTTGATTCTATTTCTTTTAAATGTTCTTTAGTGAAATATCCCCCCCACTTACTTGCAATAGGCTCACCATTGATAAAGAAAATGGCTGGAATTTTTCTTTCAGACATTATTGTTACAGCTTTCATCTGACTTCTCCAACCGTCATCAAAAGTAACTGCTACATATTTTTTGTCAGAAAAATCAACTTCTTTATTAAAAGCAACTAATAGTTGTTCGTGACTTAAAAAGGTAAAGCCATTTTCCCTTAAATAATCCATTTGCTGTTTAAAGTTCTCCTCTGATATTCCATATCTTTTTGTGTCACTCACTTGATGATATAGCAGGACTGAGAGGCTTGCTTTGGCTTGGGGGCTAATGCAAATAAGAATCATTCCCGTTACAAATGCTATACTTTTTATTTTTTTTATTATTTTCAACATATGATATCCTAGGACATCCTATTGATATATTATTTTTTATAAAAAAGACAAGACTTTTAAAAAAAAAGCATAAAAAATCAGATTTTCATGTTATAATCTAACCTTCTAAATTAGTTAATTATCCAAAAGAGGTTTAAATGACAAACACCAAAAAATACTTTTTTCTGTCTCGCAATCAAGCCCTTTCAGAAGTGGAAGTTATTTCTGAAAACAATTTCAAGCGTCAAGTGAAAATGCTTGAAGGAGAAGGCACTGGAAAAGTTTTAAATGTTCATCCTAAGGGTGTTGCTTGGGGTTCAATGTATCCACGAATTTTTGAGGCAAGTCATAAGCCACATGACATTTTTGTATTTAAAGGTCGTGCTTTGGTTTCTAGCTTTAATCTGACAGAGAAGGATGTGCCTGCTGTTCCTGAAGCATCATCATATATGTTTCAACCATTTATTCGTGATGTGATTGATAGCATCCATGCAAAAGAAAATGTTCTATTGACTGGTGGAACTGGGGTGGGTAAAACAACGCATATTGTTCAGTTAGCTGCTAGAGTTAAACAACCATTGCTTCGCATTAACTTTAACGGTGAAACTCGTATGAGTGACCTTATTGGCAAAATGACTGTTATTAATGGTGAAACTATTTGGGTTGATGGGGTTTTACCTACTGCAATGCGTAAAGGTTATTGGATTTTGTTTGATGAAATTGATTTCGCAGATCCTGCTGTCCTTTCATTATTGCACCCTGTGTTGGAACAAAACCCAATGCTAACACTTAAAGAAAATGGTGGTGAAATTATCAAGCCTCATCCATTGTTTAGGGTTTTTGCTACTGCTAACTCTATTGGAGCAATGAGTGATCGTTCTGGTGCTTATGGTGGTACCAATACAATGAACGAAGCATTCTTAGACCGTTGGCAAGTTTTGATGGTAGATAATCTGCCTGAAAAAGAAGAAGTTAAGGTGATTAAATTTGAAGCTCCTGGAATTAATGCCACAACTGCTAAAAAAATGGTTAAATTTGCTAATATGGCACGTAGTCAAGATTTTGGAGATAGTGGTGTGATGTATGGTGGCGATAATTTCTCTACTCGTAAAATGGTAGCATGGGCTAAAAAGACAGCTTTACATCGTGATCCAATTGTGGGAGCCAAAAAAGCTTGGCTTGATAAAATGCCTCAATCAGAGCAAGATGCAATGATGAGAATTTTGGTGACTCATTTTGGTACTAGGAGTAAAAAGACAAAGAAAGTAACTTTCTCTTCTAGCTCTAGCATTAAAATTGGTGGCAAGAGAGGTCGCCCAAGTAAAAAAACAGCTTTTACGGCTTAATCATTTCATATTGAGAAATAGTAGGGTTTATACCTTATTATTTCTCAATATGCGTTTGACATAAAAACAAATTTTGCTTTAATTATTGCAAAGCAAAAGGGTTTTTATGTTACTATATTCAGCATTCGAAACAATAAAACATCTAGTCTCTCATCCAATTGGGAAGTCATCTAGAGTTTTAGAAGCAATTTTCACTCCTCCATTTCCATTAGGTGTATTGCCTGGTGCTAAAGAAACAAAAGCAATATTCAATTTAATCTCAAGATTGAATATGAGATATGATAAGCCAGATTGGAGAATAGAAGAAACTAAAGTTGGTGAAGAATCCTATAAAATTAAATACGAATTAATTGATTCTAAGCCTTTTTGTAACTTACTCCATTTCAAAAAAGATGGGTATGTTGATAAAGAGTTGCCAACTATTTTGATAGTTGCTCCTATGTCTGGTCACTATCCAACTTTATTAAGAGATACAGTAAAAGGATTGCTACCAACTCATGATGTTTTTATTACAGAATGGATTAATGCTAGGGATGTACCTCTGTTTTATGGTGATTTCTCATTAGATGACTATGTAGTTTATATTATAGAATTTTTAGAAAAACTTCATAAAATGGGTCGTAAAGTTCATTTAATGTCTGTTTGCCAACCAACTGTTCCATCTTTGGTTGCTCAATCAGTGATGTGCCAACAAAAAAATCCAGCGCAAGCACAGTCTATGATTATGATTGGTGGTCCCATTGACGCTAGAAAAAGCCCAACAGCAGTAACTAACTTTGCTTTAGAGCATGATATAACTTGGTTTGAAAAGAATTTAATTTCATTTGTTCCTTATCCATATATGGGTATTGGTAGATTAGTTTATCCAGGTTTTTTACAATATTTCGGATTTGTAGCAATGAACCCAAATAAACATGCCGATGCTCACCACCAATATTTTGAAGATTTAACTAAAGGTGATGAATCTTCTGCAGCCAAGCATAGAGAATTTTATGATGAATATAATGCTGTAATGGATTTACCTAGTGCCTATTACTTACAAACAATTAAAAAAGTATTCCAAGATTTTGATTTACCATTAGGAAATTTTAAATTTGGAGAACTGTTAGTTGAGCCAAGTAAAATAACAAATTGTGCTTTGTTAACAATTGAGGGTGAATTGGATGATATTTCTGGTGCAGGTCAAACACATGCAGCTCACACACTATGTGCCTCTATTAAAAAATCAGATAGAGTACAAAAAACTGTTAAGGGTGTTGGTCATTATGGTGTTTTTTCTGGATCAAAATTTAAATCACAAATTGTGCCAATAATTTCAGATTTCACAAAAAAATACAATTAACTTAGAAGTTATGGTATCATTGTATCATTGTCTTATTGGTTAAAATCATGAACTCTTTAATATGTATAAAAAATCATATAGCAAATAATATTGCAGACCTTAATTATGGTTTTAAATGTCGTTGCTGTAATGATAAAATGAATATCTCTGAAAAAAAGACTGTTATTTTGCCAAATGGTATTAAAAGAACAATAGTTAAAAAATCTAAAAGGCAATCTTTTTTGCGTAGACCTAATGCTTTTCAAGAAAAAGTTAATAAAGCTGTAGAACATTTAATTGATTTTCTAAAAAAAGACGAAAAAATTTTAGAAAAGATTAATCGCCAAATCACCAAAGAGATTGTAGCAAAATTACTTAATGTGCCTGAGCATCAAGTAAAAGTTGCTTTTCATAATTTGAACTTAATGGGTAAGTTGTCTCAAGGTGTAAATAAGCCCCCACATGATAGCAAAAGAGATTTTTGGGGTGGGCATGATTCTTCTTGGATTGCTACCAAGTATACAATTTTGTAAATTGACAAGATTTCATATTTCTTATATAACATAGCATCTATGGTAGACTATATTGGAAATATTCATGAATAAACAAATCAGTTTAAAACATTATATAAAAGAACCACAATCACAAGAAAATAAGGTTAGTGGCAGTTATACTCCCCAAAAGATAAAGTGGAGTATAACCCTGGCACTTATTGCTCTTGTGGGTATTTTATTTTCAAATGCATCTTTTGCAGCTCCTAATGATAGTTTGCCTATAATTGTCGGCAATAGTGGTGGCACAAGTTACTCTCTGCCAATTCAAACTTTAATCTTCCTTACAGCTTTAAGTTTTATCCCAGCTATTGTATTAATGATGACAGCATTTACTAGAATTGTAATAGTTTTGTCACTTTTAAGACAAGCGATAGGAGTTCCTGCTGCACCACCAAACCAAGTGATTATTGGATTAAGTTTATTCTTAACATTCTTTGTGATGTCTCCAACAATTGATAAAATTTATACAACAGCATATAAGCCATATCAAGAACAAAAAATTACTTTTGATAAAGCCATACAAAATGGTTCAGTTCCTTTAAGAGAGTTTATGTTAAAACAAACTCACAAAAGTGATGCTCAAATGTTTTCAAAATTAGCTAAGCTCCCACCAGAAGCAAAACCTGAAGAAATACCTATGTCAGTATTAATTCCAGCTTTTGTGACAAGTGAATTAAAAACTGCTTTTCAGATTGGTTTTTTGATTATGATTCCATTCTTAGTGATAGATATGATTGTTGCTAGCGTTTTAATGAGTATGGGTATGATGATGTTAAGCCCAGTAATAGTTTCTTTACCGTTCAAGATTATGATTTTCGTGCTTGTAGATGGTTGGAACTTGGTTATAGGAACCTTAGCTGAAAGCTTTATGAAGTAGGTGACAATTTAACTAAAAAAATATTAAAAAAGCCCCCAATTTTGGGGGTTTTATGATATAATTCTCCTATCAGAAAACATCGGAGAAATTATGTTTATCAATCAAAATTCCCTCGAATATAAACACTTTAAAGATTTTGAAAAATACGCAAAGTTTATTTGCGAAAAATTTGATGTAAATGTTCAATTAGAATCAACTCGCGCAGAAACTGATGGTAAAACCATCTACTTGCCTAACATTCTTAGCATGACTGCTAAAGAGTTAGATATGATGTATGCAATTTTGCTTCACGAAGCCGGACATATTCGCTACTCTACTTTTGATGAGTCATATTTTTCAAAATTAAAAACCCAATGGCATGCTTTCTTAGCAAATGCTATTGAAGATGCTCGTATTGAAAACTTACTTTTAAACGATTTTGGTGGTGCGAAAGAAATTTTCACCAATCTATACACTGTTTATACTCAAGATAAAAAATTAATGAAGAAAGTTTTTAAACATGAAGGTGAAAAGCCTGATCTGTTTACAACTATGTCTTTTAATCTTCACAACCAAATGGTTAACTTTGAGACTTCATCTCTAAAAGAGATTTCTGGAGCAAGAGTTGCCAATAGGGTTATTAAGTTTTTTGATGAAGCAAAAATCAATGAATTAATCGTTTCAAACTATCCCAAAAAACCCAATGATGTTATTGATTTCACTAATGAGGTTTATGATAGGTTTCTTTCTTATTTCAAGAAAAAAGATACCTCTCAAACTGTTAATTTTAAGAAAGAACTTGCAGACAAAAAAGCATTAGAAGATATTTTCAATAAGATTAAAGAAGATGCTCTGAAAATTGAAGAGCAAGTAAAAGAACTTCGCTCTAAAGCTGAGGAAATCTCTCATGAAATCAATAATTTTGAAGGTTTAAATGCCGAAAAGTTCCAAGAGCTAAATGATAAAGTTGCTCATATGTCTTCTGAAAAACAAAAGATTGATTATCAAATTAAGTGGAAGTCAGAGTACGATAATATTAAGAAAAATCTGTCTTCTTTGCCTGAAGAAATTTCTAAACTTGAACAAGACCGAAACAATCAAACTGCCGAAAAGAAAGCTTTGCAAGAGAAGTTAGACGGTGGTTTGACTGGTCGTAGAAAAGAGTTTACTGACGAACAGAAAAAAGCTCTACAAGAAAAGATTGAGACTAAAAAACGTCAGGAAGAGCGTATTCAAAATAAGATCAATCAAAAAGTTGAAGAACAAAAATCTGGCAATAGTTATATGAGTCGTGCTGAAAAGGAAATGTCTGAAAATCCTACTATGTGCGATAAGAATTTTGATATTGAACAAGCTGTTGAAAATCGTGATAATCTCAACTCTGAACTTAATGAGGCAGTAAATAACCTTAAAGAACTTCAAGGAAAGAAGAAAGAGCTTGAGGCTAAAAAAGATGAAGTTCTAAATAAGATTAAAAATATGCAAAATAATTTTGCAGAGCAAGTTGCGGACAAAATGTTTGAAGTTGATAAAATGGCTAAAAATCTTGATGTTGATATGGGTATTTTGCCTGAAATGAACTATGAAGATGTTTGGCCTGAGGCTGCTCAAGAACAAGAGAATTTTGATTCAAAAGCATCAAAAGAAATGGGTCGTATGGTTCGCAATGGTCAAAAAGGCGCGGGTCTTTTTGGAACTAATGTGCGAGATATTCTTGTGTTTATTGATAAGAAAAAAGAAAAAGTTGAAGAAATTGATGTGTTAGAAATTTTTAAAGATAAAATTCATGCCTCTAAGTTAGATGAACTGAATAATGATCTTAAAGTTACTAACTATATGGAAGATCGTTCTATCGTTGGTGTTTACGGAACTAAGCGAGAGCATATTCCTTTTACTACTGAGTTTGATTCAGTTAAAAAAGATAATATGAAAAAGAATTTCAATCTATATTCTTCAATTGTAAAAGATAATATTACTTTTCATAACGATGTTAAGAGGGTGATTGCGAAAAACTTCAAGTTTTCTAAAAAAGACTTTTGGCGTGGTGCTCAAGAAGAGGGTTCTTTGGATGTAAGAAACCTTTGGAAACTTCCTACTCGTCAAGGTGATGATTTTTATGAAGTCTCAAATCCTAGATATGAGAATAAGGTTGCTGTATCTATTTTAGTGGATATTTCTGGTTCACAAAATAAAGATGCTACTGAATATGGAAAGAAAATCCAATCTTTAGTGATTGCCCTTTCTAATGCTTTGACTGATGTCCATGTGAAACATGAAGTTTTAGGTTTTCATGCTCCTGTTAGTGATGAATTGCGCCAAATGAATGCTTCTGGAATCTATACTCGCCGTGCCAACAGATTAGAAACAGTAGTTTATAAAGATTTTAATCAAAAAGATTCTTTTGGTGTCGCTAATATGGAACTTCAAATGTCAGATAACTCAGATGGTGAATCTTTAAGAGTAGCTATTAAGAGATTGAAGGCTGTCCGAGCTAAATCTCACTTGCTTTTCTTTATCGGTGATGGAAAACCATTTTTGTCCGATACTGATATCAGTGTTTTGGATGAAGATTTCCGTTCAGCATTAAGAATGGCTGTAAAAGAAAAGGTTCAAATCTACGGTGTTGGTTTTTTTGAACAGCTTGGATTGTTCTTTGGAGAAAGATTTTGCAATGCTTCAAAGAATGAAGATTTTGTAAAATTTTTAACAAAAATTAACGCATAAAATCAAGAACCCATGTTATAATTTGGGTTCGTTAATTCTGTAACTTTTATTTAAAGGAAAAAAATCATATGTTTGAAAATATTTTGAGTCTTGTAAGTGTCGCTCTGTCTGTTGTAGCAGTCTTCGCTTTATTCTATTTCATTAAGGTAATTCTTAGTCTGCGCCGTGTTGTGCCAACCAATATGGTTCACATTGTTCAATCTAAAAATTCAAGCACCCCTTATGGTCGTGGCAAGCCTGCTGGGAATACTTACTATGAGTGGCCAAGTTGGATTCCTGTGATTGGTGTTACAGTTACTCAATTTCCTGAGTCAATTTTCCAAGTATCACTAAATGATTATGAAGCATATGATAGTGCTCGTCTGCCTTTTATGGTTGATGTGACTGCTTTCTTCCGAGTTGACAATGCTGAAGTCGTTGCCCAACGTGTTTCCCACTTTAATGAACTTAATACTCAACTTGTAGCTGTCCTTCAAGGTTCTGTGCGTCGTATTCTTGCAACTAATGCTCTTGAAGAAATTATGCAAGAGCGTGCTTCATTGGGTCAACAGTTCACAGAAGAAGTTAAAGCTCAAATTTCTGAATGGGGTGTTTTGCCTGTAAAAACCATTGAGTTTATGGATATTCGTGATAGTTCAAAGGGTAATGTTATTGCTAACATTATGGCAAAAGAAAAGTCTCGCATTGAGATGGAGTCTCGTGTTAAAGTGGCAGAAAACATGCAACTTGCTGAAACAAAAGAAATTGATGCTCAACGAACAATTGAAGTTCAACGTCAAGATGCTGAACAGCAAGTGGGTCAAAGAACTGCTGAAAAAGATAAAGCTGTGGGTATTGCTAACGAACAGTCAAAGCAAGAAGTGTTGACTGCTAGTAAAATTACGGCTGAAAAGAATATGGAAGTTCAGCGTGTTCAAGAAGTTAAGTCTGCTGAAATCAAGAAAGATGTTGCTGTGGTTGCCGCTGAACAAGATAAACGTCAACGTGAAATTAAGGCTGAAGCAGATAAGTCAGTTCAGATTACTAATGCTGAAGGTGAAAAGTTGTCTATTGTGACTAAAGCTGAAGGTGAAAAAACCTCTACTGTGACTAAGGCTCAAGGTGATTTGGAAGCAGCCAAACTGAATGCTGAGGGTGTGCGTGCTGAAGGTGAAGCAAAGGGTGCTGCCGAACAAGCTATTCTTATGGCTCCTGTGAATACTCAAATTACTTTGGCTAAAGAAATTGGTGAGAATCAAGGTTATCAACAATACCTTATCACAATTAAGCAAGTTGAGTCTAACCGTGATGTTGGTTTGGAAATGGCTCGTGCTTTCGCCAATGCTGACCTTAAGGTAATTGCTAACGGTGGTGACGTTGGAAGTGCTACTAACAAACTTGCTAATATTGTGAGTTCTGCTGGTGGTACTAATATTGCCTCAATGTTGGAAGGTTTGACACAAACTGAAAATGGTAAGCAATTACTTGACTCAGTAGTGAGTAGGTTGGCTGGGGTAGGTTCTCAAGAAAAGCCAATTTGATATCTTTTGAAATAAATAAAACCCCTCTTTTGAGGGGTTTTATTATTGTTTGTGAATTTTCTTCTTTGTAATTTCTTCCATTTTGTTGTAATTTTCTAGTGTACTACAACTTAATTTTAGTTCTTCCATTTGATTTGTAAGGTCTTGTTGTTTTGTTTTGGATTGCTCAATAACTTTATTTAAATTTCTAATTTCAAATTCATTATTAATGATTTTAAGAGCCCCCAAAAAAGCGAGGGCAGATATAAGTCCAAAATAAATTTTCTGTTGTTTTGTCATAACCTTTTAAAGCAATCAAATATAATTTCATATAGATTGTTTAAATAATTTTAAATTGTCAATATTTCATGGTATAATTTAGCCATATTTTCAGAACTTTATGAAAGAATTATATGAAAATGCAAAAAAATGCTAAAGATTTTCTTGTTAATATTCAAAAAACCAAAGATATTTCAAATGTATCTAAGGGGCTTTTGGATTCTTCAATTGAAGAAAGAAAAAATGTGTTAGATCTAAATATTGCAGTTGGTCTAGATGTTTCTGGAAGTATTAGTCGCGCAGACTTTAATAAGTTTATGGCTCAACTTGATGCTATTAAGGGGTTAAGCCGTGTGAAGGTCATTGAGATTGATACTCAAATTGTTGCAATGTATGATTATTATAAGGCAAGCCAAAATACTGTGGCTCGTCTTGGTGGTGGTGGTGGAACATTTTTTGGTCCAGCTTTTGACAAGTTCAAAAAATTAAAACCTGATGCAATTCTTTTTATGACTGATGGAGATGTTGCTGGACAAGTCTCTGACCCAGGTATCCCAACTGGTTGGATTATGACCAACGATGCAAATCCACCTTATGGTTTTGGCGAAGTTATCGTAAGACTTGCCTAATTGACATTTTTTATTTTTTAATAGAAAGTAGGTTTTTTTAAAGCCTACTTCTGTGAAAGAAATATACGAAATACAATCTCTTGAAGATTTGAAAGAAATATTTAATGCTGCTTGTTTGGCAGAAGAAAAATATATTCTTATAAATTTATTCGAAAACTTATTAACAAAGGAATATCTATGTGATGAAGATGTTTTAGAAGAAGGTATTATTTTTTGTTGTGAAAATAACAAAGTAGAATCCTTAAAATTTTTAATTACATCAGAAAAAACTTTACCATATTTAAAATACAACAAATGGGGTGAAGCTTTACAAATAGCAATTGTTAATAAAAGTGATGATATATTTAAATATTTATCTGAATATATTGAAACAAATAATATGTTTTACTCGGTAGATTATAATCAATTATATAAAGCAGCTTGTATTTGTGGAAACATTAAAGCATTAAAATATTTATTCGCAAAACCAAATCCAATACCTGACGTTCATTTTGAGAATGATATATCTTTTTTAAAAGCTTGTTTTTATGGAAATTTAGATGTTGTTAAATTTTTATTAGAGTCTGAATTGCTTAAAAATAAAATAGATATAAATACAAATAATGATTCTGGAATTATTTATGCCTGTATGGGAAAACATAAGAGTGTTGTGAAATATTTATTAATGTCTCCAACAATTAAAAAACATTCTTCTATACATATCAATGGTAGTATGCCGTTTATATTTTTATGTGAAAACAATATGAATGATGTGTTAGATTATTTTATTTTCAAAAAAAATATGGAAATTACAGAATCAATTTATAATTATTTAAAAGCAAACGATAATTTAGCAAAAGAGATGTTCAAAAAAAGAGATGCTATTTCTGATTTAGATAAATTATTAGAAAATAAAAATATTATAGATAATAAAGAAACCAAAATTTAAACTTTGGAAATAACAGAGTGAAGTTCTTTATTTTTTGGTAATTTAATGTTTAAATCTCGTTCCAATATTAAAGATTTAATAACTTTCACAGGATCTTTGTTGTTACATTTCTTAATAAGTTCTTCACTTGCATTTAAAATGGCTTCTGGATTTTTTTGGCATGCCAACAAGACAACATCCCAATCATTTTTTAATTTATGCGAGCAATAATAAAGAGCATCAGCATTCAAAGACACTAAAGTTATCATAAAGCTTTTGTCGTCTCTTAAAGTTTTACTAACATTTTTTAAAATATCTACACCTTGATATAAAAAAGCATTTAAAACAACATTCTTATTGTTTCTAAAATAGTCAAATCTAATATTTTTAAATTCTACCCCAATAATTAAAGAGCTAATTGCTTCTTTTTCAGTTTCATATATGTGTTGCATGATTAACTCCTAGACTAATAAGTGTATGATTCCATGCCTTCATATTTGCTTTAGCATCAGCAAATGAATGATGAATCAGTTTCTTATCTTCTTCTTTGGAAAGATTTCTATTAAAAATATCCATGAAATAATTATGTTTTTCCATCATGTTATTATGTTTTAATAAAAATGAAAATCTATCATACATATGTTGGGTGGTAATTTTTTTGGGTAATTCATAAGAATAAAAATGTTTCCAAAAAATTTTTAAATCACCGCTGTAATCAGTTAAAAATAATAAGTGCTCATCTGGTATGCCCTTAATCCAATTATAAAATTTATCTTTTAATTCAGTTTGCTGAACACCATATTTTTGGTTATCTAATTTTGGAATAATATTTTGTTTAACAAAATCAGAACACCTATTTAATTTAAAATCTAAATTTTCTAAATATAAGTTATAATTTCCACAATCAGAATAAAAACCTATAGATATCAATCCTAAGTCGGCAAAATTATCAAACTCAGTATCAAAAAAAATTGTTTTCATAAAATTTATGCACTAAATGTGCTTCCCTTTCCCCAAATCCATTTCTTGGATTGGTTAGGATTAAGTTCTTACAATTTGGCGGAAAAATAATTGCCATATCGTCTAGTGCTATCCAATTATTGTCTCCAATAAGTTTTTCACTGTTATATGCCATTATTTCATGATATCTAACATGTTTGTAGTGATTTTTTAATAGTGGAGTTTTACCAATACATTTATTTCTGATACTGGAAGGCAAATAAGAAGATAGTTTTTCAATTGTAGAATACTCTCTCCAGGATGTTGAAAAAACAATAAATAAGTTATTTTTATCTTTAATACAGTCAGCAAAATACTCTGCACAGCTAAAGGCTTGTTTGCCATCTGGGTGCATAACTCCATCAAAGTCTAGAAATATATATTTTTTATCCATATCGCCATTGTATTGTATTTTCAATTATATTTCAATATTATTAGTCAAGATTAATCTATAAAGGTGGATAAAATGCTCATCAATGCTACTTGTTACGAAAACGGCAAAAAATTGTTTGAATTATCAAAAGAGCAGTTGCTTTCTTTTGCCCCTACTGAAAATCAGTTCTTTTGGGCGGCAGTTGCCGATCCAACAGAAGAAGAGCTTAAGTTGTTGTTTTCTAAAGTAAAAGTTCATGAATTGGCTTACGAAGACTTGGTTCACGGCAATCAAATATCTAAAGTTGAAGAATATGATGAGGATTTGTTTGTTGTTTTAAAACAAATAAAATTAACAGAAGGAGAGCTTTCTTTTGGTGATGTTTATGTTTTTGCGGGTGAAAACTATGTTATTTCAATTAGAAAAGGAGTTGGGGAGCCACTAACTGCGACCAGAGCTTTAGTTGAAAAAAATACCAATTTATTAAAAAAAGGTTCAGGTTATGTGTTATATGCTATCATCGATACTGTAGTAGATAGATATTTCCCTGTGATTGCTTTACTGCAAAAAGAAATAGATTTATTGGAAGATCAGATTTTTCAAAAAGCAGACGATAAATCTAAAGAGCAGTTAATTGAAAAGCTACATAATTTTAAGAGAAATCTAAGGGAAGTTCAAAATGCAATTAATCCTTTATTGGATTCTGTTCATAAGTTGTTTGGAGGAAGAGTTCCTGACATTTGCGAGGGTCTAGATAATTATTTTAGAGATACATATGATCATTTAACAAGAATAGATAATTCCTTAGATAACTTGGCTGAAAGTGCTAATGCTACAATTCAAACAAATGTTGCTTTAATTACTATTGAAGAAAATAAAATTACTAAAAAACTAGCTGCTTGGGCTGCGATTTTCGCAACTGTAACATTCCTAGCGGGTATTTGGGGGATGAATTTCGCGCATATGCCTGAAATTAATTGGAAGTATGGTTATCCTTTTGCTCTGTCAGTAATGGTGCTGGTTGTTCTTGGATTAAGATACAAATTTAAAAAAGTTGGTTGGTTATAATATTTGCCAAATCTTTTTTTGTTTTATATACTGTTTCTTATTTGAAATAAGAACATGATAACATTTAATGAATATCAAATAATGTCTTGGTTAAACCCATTAATATGGCCTTTTATTAGGGCATTAGCTTTGCTTTCTATGTTACCAGTTTTTAACAGAAGGAATACTCCAAATTCAGTAAAAGTTGGGTTAGCATTTTTTATAGCATTAGCAATTCAACCTAGCATTCCACCCATACCTAATGTTAATTTAGGTTCTTCCACAGCATTTATATTGGTTGTCCAGCAAATTATCATAGGTTTTACAATGGGTTTTGCGGTTAGATTAGTTTTTTCTTGTATAGAATATGCTGGTGAGTTAATAGGAATGAAAATGGGGTTAAACTTCGCAGGCTTTTTTGATCCAATTACAGCTTCGCAAGGAACCGTTGCTACCAATTTATTTTCATTTATGATGGCGTGGACTTTTGTAGTTATTAATGGTCATTTGATTATGTTTCAAGCACTTTCTCATAGTTTTAATGCATTCCCAATAACCGCTAGCCCTTTTGATTTCTTATCAGCAGTGAAGCCTTGGGAGTGGGGATTAGAAATTTTTAGATTAGGTTTTTGGATATCCTTACCCTTGCTTACAGCCTTACTTTTTTTAAATATATTAATGGGTATTGTCTCTAAAGTTGCTCCAACGGTACAAATTTTTTCCGTAGGTTTACCTTTTACATTAATTATTGGTTTAATAGGATTGTGGTTTTTAATTCCAACATTAGGTAGACCTTTTGCATACACATTAGAAAAAATCCTTACAACCATGAATTAATCCTGTATTTATTGATTTTTCATTTTTATATGCTATTATTATTTTAAAGGGCAATAAAGGTAAATTTTATGGCTATTAATGTAAACACTACTATAAGCAATAATTATCCTCCAAGTATGATGATAAATCCTAACGATTCATCAACACTAGAGGCTAGAAAAACTCGTTTTATGGCTATTAATGAGGCTGCGGAACAAGAATCAAAAGTTCGCTCTTACAAAAGAGAAGAAGCTCAAGGATTGGTAAGAGAAGAAAGAGTTGACCAAGAAGGTGTTAGCAGAAAAATCGCTGAACAAAACGAAAAAAATCAAAGAGAGTTTTCCGTTAGAAAAGCTGTTAATATGTATGAGCAAGTAAAAGCACAATCTGAAGCAGCACAAGAATCAAAAGCGCATCAGAAATATATAGAAAATAGCAAAGAGTATACTAAAGGAAGTTTGATAAGTCAGTATGCTTAATGCGTAAGAGATAATAAAAAATGAGAGCTAATGCTCTCATTTTTTATTGTTATTTATTAATAGTTGTCTTCTAAATCTTCCTCTATTTCATCTGAATCATCTGTGTTGATTTCGATATGTCCAATAAAAATAGTTCCATCAGAATAAGATGTTTCAAATGGTTCCTCAAACTCAATAATATGTCCATCAATTTCTGGGGCCGCTTCTGGATCGTTAATGTCAGAAACTAAAATACAACCAATTAATCCTGCATCAACACCATATTGCCTACCTTGCTGGTCAAAATAGACACCATCCCCCCACGCTGTTCCGTAAGTCGCAAACTTCACCCCATTTTTAAGTGTAAATTCACCATCATAGCAATCGTGGTCCTTGATTGTAATTTCACAGAATTCATCCCATTGTGGGTGCATAACATAGCAAAGATCCCCAACATAATATTTTCCAGCAGGCATTGTCATAAGGCTCTCCTAAGGTTTAACATAAGAGAATTATAACATAAAAACCTGTAAGTGAGTATATTTTTTTGTGTCTAATGTAATTGACATTGCTTTTGTATTAATTTATTTTTATTGAAAAAAAGGATTTTTATGAATTTATTTTGGAGTTTTTATAATTGGATAGAAAAAAATGTTTTTTTCACAATTACAAGGAAATTAATGAGTTTCATGTTGTTGGCAGTTTTCAATTTAATAGTTTTTTTAATAGTTTGGAAAAGTCAAAATAATATATCAACAATATTGTCACAATCTAATTTATCTATAGAAAATAAAGAACAAATAATGACAATATTATCATCTGGTATGTTTTATACTGGAATAACATTAGTTATATCTTGTATCTTCATTTTGGGGCAAATTTTATATTTAAGACATTTAATTTTAAAACCATTAAATAATACAATGGATATTTTTAATGAAATAGGAAGAGGAGAAGGGGATTTTTCTAAAAACTTAACAGCAGTTTCATATGATGAGTTTAGAGATCTTTCTGTTTCTTATAATCATTTTGCTGAGAAAATGAGAGAAATAGTAAATGAAATTAGAAAAATGAGTGTAAAAATTGCAACTGAAGCAGTAGTGGTTAATAAGCAGATTTCTTCAACTAATGATAGAGCGACTAAACAGGGAGAATTGGCAGATAAAGTTTATGCGGCAAGCAATGTAGCTATAGAATCAATTGCTAATGTTTCCACCTCAACAAAATCTATTTCTGATTCAACAGAAGGAAACTTAAATAGTGCTAGACAATCATTAGAGGATATGAAAGAGATTGTAGAAAAGGTTCAGTATGTAAGTGAAAAATTATATTCTTTTAATGATACCGTAGAAAGCTTGGCAGAAAAATCAGAAAGCATTAAAAAAATAGCTGGATTAATTAATGAAATTGCTTCTCAAACAAATCTATTGGCACTTAATGCGGCGATTGAGGCTGCTAGGGCTGGAGAAGCTGGTAGAGGTTTCGCAGTGGTTGCTGATGAAGTTAGAAAGTTATCTGAGAAAGTAAATCAAGCAACGCAAGAGATTGGTGAGAATATTAACAGCATGATTTCATTAGTTTCCAATACAAAAGAAGAAAATGAAATTATAAATGAAGATATAAAGAAAACTCGCCAAATAGTGGAAAGCTCCTCAGATGAGTTTAAGAGAATGGTTCAAGAGTTTGAAATGACTGGTGTAAAACTAATTGAAATTTCTGGTGCTATTACAAACCTAACAGAAACAAATAAAGAAGTTCATTCTTCAATAACACAAGTGCATAATTTGTCATTAGAAGTGTCTGAAAATATGAAAAAATCAGAGCAGTCAACAATTAATTTAAGTGTTTCCACAGAAGATGTTCAAGAGCTTGTATCAAGATTTAAAATAGGAAGAGGTTCTTTTGATTTTAATGTAGATATAGCAAAGCAATTTAAAGATGGTGTAGAGAAAAAACTAGAGGAATTAAATAAAAACGGTATTAACATTTGGGATACAAATTATCAACCAATAGGCGGTACAAATCCACAAAAATATAAAACTAGTTATTGCTCATCATTTGAAACAGGAGTTCAACAATTATTAGATGACACATTAAATAAATTAAAAGGTGGGGTTTATGCTCTATTGATTGATAATGGATGCTACGGTCCAATTCATAATGCTAAATATTCTCAGCCACTAACGGGAGATTATCAAAAAGACTTATTAAATAATAGAGTTGGAAGAATGTGGAAAGATAAAACAGGAAGTAGAGCTGCTCAAAATGAACAACCATTGTTAGTGCAAACTTACGCTAGAGATACAGGGGAAATTCTTTCTGAAATAAATATGCCAATATTTGTAGGTGGCAGAAAATGGGGGAATATAAGAGTTGGTTGTTCTAGTAATATTTTATTAGATTCTTAACTAAAACACACTTGAAATAGAAGCCATTATAGTGATATAATGGCTTCCTTATTTTAAGGTCTATATAATTATGAGTAAATTAATTATTCAAGGTGGTTTTCCGCTTTTCGGTGAAGTGAAAATTTCTGGTTCAAAAAATGCTGCTTTGCCTCTTATTTGTGCTGCATTAATGACTGAAGAACGAGTTGTTTTAAATAATATTCCAAATTTAGCAGATATTAATAATCTTTTGGAAGTTTTAATTAATGCTGGAGTTGAAGTTGAAAGATATGGAAACAACGTTTCTATACAGGCACCAAATGATATTAATCGTAATTTTGGTGATGAAATTTTATCTGAAATGAGAGCATCTATTTTACTTTTAGGGGCTATTATTGCTAGATTTAATGAAGTTAAAGTTAGAATTCCTGGTGGTTGTAAAATTGGAAGTAGACCTCATGAGCAACACATAAAAGGATTTAATGCCTTAAATATTCACACAATAGAATCTGATGTTGGAATTGAATGTACAACAGTAGGAAAAATTGGTTCTAATATGACATTTGATGTAGTTACTGTTACTGGAACAGAAAATGTAATTATGGCTGCTGTTATGGCTAAAGGTGAAACCACATTAAAAAATGTTGCTAAAGAACCAGAAGTGGTTGATCTAATCAATATGCTTAATCAAATGGGGGCAAAAATTAGTTGGATTAGTGGAGATGAATTATTAATTCAAGGTGTAAAAAAATTAAATGGTATAACATATTCTATTATTCCAGATAGAATTGAGGCTGGAACTTTTATGTCCGCAGTTGCAGGAACAAGTGGGGATATTATCATTGATAATATTAATGCCCGACATATCTCTCTAATTTCTGAAATGTTAGTAAATATGGGGTGTGAATTAAATATTTACAACGATGAAAAAACAATCAGAGTAAAGTCAGATAAAAAATTAAAATCTATTAATATTGAAACTCAACCTTTTCCAGGGTTTCCAACAGATTTACAACCATTATTTGTTGTTTTAAATTCAGTGTCTTCTGGTGAGTCTTTTGTAAAAGAAACTATTTATGAAAATAGATTGAGTCATGCTAATGATTTAATTACTATGGGTGGTGATCTAAAAGTCCAAGATAGAATTGTTTACATCAATGGTGTTAGTAGGCTTATTGGGAACACAGTGTTTCCAAGAGATTTAAGAGCCTCTGCTGCAATGGTTGTTGCTGGATTAATAGCAGATGGTGAAACAGTTGTGAGAAACTTGCAATATTTAGATAGAGGTTATGACAGTATTGATGTAAAATTAAAGTCACTAGGGGCAAAAATCAGAAGAGAGTAAAAAGTGGAAAATTTAGATTTTAATAAAAAGTTTTTTTCTAAAAGTAATGCTTATATTTATAAGCTTGCTTTAATGTTTACCAAGTATGGTTCCACACAAATGGATGTGATGGAATTTTTGTTTTTTGCCAGAAAAGATGCAATTATTGAAGATGTAAATTGGCTAACTTTTTTAGAAGACTTTAATGAAAAATATGCTTTTGTTAATAAGTGGATTCAAGAATTAGATAATATTCGTGATGAGGATGATTGGTATTTTCACCATTCTTCATTAAAGACAAAATTTTTAAATTGTTCTACTATTAAGCAAGAAGCATATATGGCTGCCACAAAAAAATATAAAGAAGAAAAACGGGTTTATATGGCAATCAATAATGGCTGTGTGCTTTGGAATAATATGGTTTATGGTATGCAAAATGCTGAATATTTAAGGGGTTCTGATAGATCTTGGCTTCTTTGGGATACATTGTTAAAAATTAGAGATAAAAATGATAACTTTAAACATCAAGATGGCTCTATAATAGATGAGTTTGATAAAATTATGCATCATAGAAAAGTAGACGGTTTTTACATTAAGCATAATATGGCTTATAATGGTAAAGAAGATTATGTTTGCGAAATGAGAAAAAATATACAAACAGTATTAAGTAAATATAATTTAGAAAACTCATTATCAGTTAAGGATACTTTGAAGAAAATTTTTAAAATATGAAACCTAAAAACAGACAGTCTAATAGTATAGATATAGTTGCTATAGAAATAGAACACCAAAATGGTGTTCTGAGCAAAGATTTAAATGAAATTGCTATGTTGGCAGCATTTGGTGATTATCCCTTAATTGAGCCTATCAATAATCTTAAAAGTGAATTGTCTGGAAAACCAGCTTACTTAGTTAGGGTGGATGATGTTCAGATGGCTTTATCCTTTGATGAAATGGATAGATTCATAAGGCATGATTTAAGAAAAAAAGAAGTTGAAAAAATTTTAGATAAATACGGTTCTTTTCATGCTGTTTCGGGAAGTTTTTATACTGATGGAAAATCATGGCAACCTATGGGAATTGCTAAAGAAACTAAAGATAGAATAGCTTTTGAAAAGAAAAAAGCAGAAGTTCTTAAATTAGCTAAATCCGTTAGAAAAAAACTAAAAGAAACTTCTGCAAAAACTGTCAATAAAAATCAAAAAATATAACTTACATTCTTGTTTTAGATATATCAAAAGAAGAAACTGTTTCGTCTTCAACCAATTGATTAGAAACCATTGTTAAATTAACTGCTTTTTTATTTGAGTCTGAAAGGGCAGTATATTTCCAAATAATTTGTTCATTTCTGTAGGAAACATTAATATTGTAGTTTGGTATTTGAAAACCCCAATTTTTATTTTTTTCAATAAATTCTTCTTCGTTAGGTTGTTGACCTTTTTTGAAAACAATTTGAACAGAGTAGCTAGTTTGATGTGGAAGTTTTCTTTCCATTCTAGAAATCCCAGATAAAAGCATAATAGATAAAAGTGTTAATGAAATTGCTGCGGCATAGAAACCAACACCAACCAAAATTCCAATCGCTGAACACATCCATATAGATGCTGCTGTAGAAAGACCTGTGATTGAAAAACCATCTTTCATAATAACACCAGCACCTAAGAATCCAACACCAGTTACAATACCTTGTATAACTCTACCAGGGTCTGGGTAGAAAAAGTCGGGAGTGGTAGAGCCAAACCAAAACTCTGGATAACCACTTATAATTGTCATGGCACAAGAAGCTCCAGCAACAAGTCCATATGTTCTGAGTCCAGCGGCTCTTCCTCGCATAGTTCTCTCAACGCCAAGAAGCATTCCTAATAGGAGTGCCCCAAGAAAGTTTAGACCCATAATGACATTTGCTTCCATAATGTCAAAATTCCAATAATGATTAAATACTTCTTTAAAATCCATATATTTTTTAAGTTATTTTATATTATTAGGTGTTTATAGGGCATTTTGTCAATAGTTAACACAAAATATTTAATTTGTAATAAATTCTTTATGCTCAGTATCTGCATGTTTTTGGCTCCACCATCTATCAATAATCCAAAACCAACAACCATTTAAAATAGGACCAACTAGACTGGCAGTTGTGGCCGCTCCTATTGTAGCACCAGTAATCCAACTTATAACAAAAATATCTATTAAAAAATGTCCAGAGGTGAATATGCCAGCCCTAATAGTCGTAGCACTAACACTAACTTCCCAAAGTTTATTTAACATATTCACCACCTTTCTCAGTTTCTAATTAAATAATCAAATGCTCCTAAAGCAGCATTTGCACCTGCCCCCATACTTATAATAATCTGTTTGTATGGAGTGTTTGTGCAGTCTCCCGCCGCAAAAATACCTGGAACATCTGTTGCTCCGTGAGAATCTACAATTATTTCACCAAAGCGAGTTCTTTCTAAAGTATCTCCAATCCAATCAGTATTTGGAACTAAACCTATTTGAATGAAAACTCCCTGAAGTTCTATATGTTGTTCTATATTGGTGTCTCTTTCAATATAGGTAATACCATTAACAACATTTGTGCCTGTAATTTCTTTAGTTTGTGCATTTTTAATTACAGTAGTATTTTTTAAGCTATAAAGCCTATCTTGTAAAACTTTGTCTGCTTTTAGTTCTGCTCCAAACTCTATTAATGTCACATGAGCAACAATACCTGCTAAATCTATAGCTGCTTCAACACCGCTATTTCCGCCTCCAATAACTGCTACATGTTTGCCTTTAAACAATGGGCCGTCACAATGTGGGCAGTAAGCAACACCTTTGTTTTTAAATTCTGCTTCTCCTGGAACACCAAGGTTTCTCCATCTAGCTCCTGTGCTAATAATTAAAGTTTTAGAACTTAGCTTTGCTCCTGACTCTAAGAAAACCTCAATTTTATCTTTTTTAGAAACAGATTTAGCTTTTTCTAAATTAATAATATCAACATTATATTCTTTCACATGTTCCTCTAGGCTTGCCACAAGTTTTGGACCTTCTGTATATTTTGTGCCAATAAGGTTTTCAATCCCCATTGTATCCATAACTTGTCCACCAAATCTTTCAGCAACTAAACCAACTTTAATTCCTTTTCTAGCAGCATAAACAGCCGCACTAGCACCAGCGGGTCCACCACCAACAATTAGAACATCATATTCTTTTCCGTCAATAGAGCTAACATCAGCTTTACTTCCTAGCTTTGCCAAAATTTCTTCAACAGTCATTCTACCACTACCGTTAAATTCTCCATTTAAGTACATAGCAGGTACAGCCATAATGTCTTTGGATTTAACTTCATCTTGGAAGACTCCACCATCAATCATAGTGTGTGAAATGTTTGGGTTTAAAGCACTCATAATATTAAGGGCTTGAACAACTTCTGGACAGTTGTGGCAAGTTAATGAAATATAAGTTTCAAATTTATATGATCCTCTAAGAGCTTTTATTTGGTCTATAACTGAATCTGTTATTTTAGGTTTTCTGCCACTTACTTGTAGCATTGCCATAATGAACGATGTAAATTCATGTCCGCCTGGAATACCAGCAAAAAATACTCTTGGTTTCCTGTCTGCTCTACTAATACCAAAAGAAGGTGTTCTTTCTAATGTAGTTTTTTCAATGCTAATTAAATTAGAAAGTTTTTGAACTTGAGTTAACATATCCAACATTTCGGAGGAAATGGTATCATCTCCCGCACTCACATGAAACACAATAGGTCCCTCTAAAAGATTTACATATTGCTGAACTGAATTAATTGTTGCTTGATCTAATACCATTTTTTTCTCCTATTAATTGTTGTATTACCTATTAAATTTTACCAACCAAATCTAAACTTGGTGTCAAGGTAGCAGCACCTTCTTTCCACTTAGCTGGGCAAACTTGTCCAGGATTGGCAGCAGTATATTGTGCTGCTTTTAGCTTACGAAGTGTTTCAGCTACATCACGAGCAATTTCATTACTATGAATTTCGGCTGTTTTAATGATACCTTCTGGGTTAACAATAAAAGTTCCTCTTAATGCTAAACCTTCTTCATCAATATGAACATCAAAACCACGAGTTAAAGTATGGGTAGGATCTCCAACTAATGGGAATTGTGCCTTACCAACTGCTGGGCTAGTTTCGTGCCATACTTTATGTGAGAAATGTGTATCAGTCGTAACAATATAAACTTCTGCTCCCATTTTTTGGAATTCAGCATAATTTTGTGCGGCATCTTCAATTTCAGTTGGGCAGTTAAAAGTAAATGCTGCTGGCATGAAAATAAAAATATTCCATTTTCCTTTAACACTCTCACTAGAAACTTCTACAAATTTACCATTATGGTATGCTTGAGTTTTGAACTCTGGAATTGCTTTGTTAATTAATGACATTATATTCTCCTTATAGATAAAAAATTAATTAATGGTGATTTATTGAATCACTGAAGTAAGTATATGATAAATTTTTTCTATTGGAAAGTGATTTTTAATGATATTTTTCAATAATGCTTATTAATAAAATCTATAATAGCAAAAAATCAATTAATTTTTTCTATTATTTTTTTTGACTTTAAATCTTTTATTGCTATTAATAGTACTATGAAAAAAGTTCATATAGATAAGATGACCCCAAGGCAACTAGAGTATGCTTTTGTAAAGGTTGCGGGAATGTTAATAGATAAAGAGACTGCTTTTATAAAGATGCCCAGTCATATGTATTCAGTATACAATATGGCAAGATTAAATATTTCAAATAATTTAATAATGGTAAAACATATGTTAAGTTTAAAGAACTTAATTATAGATACAGCAAAAGAAAATAATATGTTTTTAGCTTTCTATGAAAACACAAAAGCCACTGCTCATACAGAGTCAATGGCTTTAATTAAGTGTTTCTTGTGCTACCACACAGATGGATATGTGGAAATGCCAGAAGATATCAAGTAAGTGGTTTAAAAAACTTAAAGTTTAAATTTAAGGGTTCTGTTCGTTCCCAAATCTTATATTTAAAAATAATAATCAAGAAGAACATATTTAGTGAATAGTTAAAAATAAGTGGGTAATCAGACTTAGGCCAAATATAGATAAGTGTTAGAACTTCACCTAAAAACCACGCCATTAAAAATCCCCAATCTAAACCTTTGGCATGTCCTGTTTTAACACAAGAAATTGCCTGTGGAAGGCCACAAATAGCAAACAGAATTGAGCCAAGCCAGCCGATAGTTTCAAGAGTCATTTTCATTCCTTAAAGTAGTTGCGATAAGGTAATTATAGCATAGTTTTATCAGTTTTGGCAATAAAAAAATAGGAGCCTAAGCCCCTATTTTTACATTTAAAATCAACAACTTACAATTTAAGCATTTTGTTGTATCATACTTTTAATAGCAGTTCCTAAATCACCAGGCATTAAAACTACCTTTGAATTCTCTGAAACTGAGAGCTTAGCAAGTGTTTGAATATATCTATCACCAAGTAAGAATTTACCTGCTTCAGGATTCTTTTGTAGTGTTTCAGCAACTAATCTCATTGATTCAGCACTTGCTTGAGCCGCTACTTGTTGCCCTTCAGCATCTAATTTAGCAGCAGCCAAACGTGCTTCTGCTTCTAAAATTGTAGCTTGTTTAGCACCTTCGGCTTTGGTTACAGAAGCAATTCTTTCTCTTTCAGCACTGGCTTGTTGCTCCATTGATTTTTGCATGTTTGGAGAGGGCTTAATGTCTTGAATTTCTACAGATTTTACAGTTAAACCCCAATCAACTGCTTCATCAGCAATTGCTGCTTTAAGTGCGGCTTTAATCATATCACGAGAAGAAAGTGCCTCATTAAGATCCATTCCTCCAATAATAGAACGTAATGATGTTTGAACCATGTTTCTCATTGCTTCTTTAAAGTTTTCAACACCATAAACTGCCCTATCTATTTTAGTGACTTTAATAAAGGCAATAGCATTAGCTAAAATAACTGCATTATCTTTTGTGATAACTTCTTGTTCGGGAACATCTAGGATAATATCTTTGGTTGTAACTTTATAGCGAACTTGATCAATAAATGGAATAATAAAATTTAAACCTGGCGTTAATACATCTTCAAATTTACCTAATCGTTCAACAACCCACTCTTGCCCTTGCGGAACAATCTTCAATCCTAAACTTGCTACAACAATTAGTAGTCCAATTAGAAACATTAAGAAAAAACTCATATAATTCTCCTTTTATAAATATAAGTTAAACTTTGGAAACTTTTAAATAGTTTCCTTCAATACTCAAAACCTTAGCTTTGTCACCCTCAACTAATTGTTGATCACTAACAAATTGCCATTTTTTAGACCCCATGATTGGCATTTGGAACTCAATATCACCAACACTAGAGCTATTATTTTTTATTACATTTCCAACAGAATCTTTAGAGAAATCGTTAGATTGTCCAGCAAGAGTTCTATTCTTCTCTTTTTTAAGTAGTTTTATAGATAATAGTATGCCAATTGGAGCAACTATAGCAAAAATTAATAATTGAGATTTAAAGCTTAGAGGATTGAAATAGTCAATAATGGAAACAGTAAATGCCCCAAGAGAAATTCCTAATAAATAAAACGTTCCCGTTGTTAATTCACCAATAAGTAAAACTATTCCTATAATTGCCCAAACCCAATAAACAGAAATTTCCAACATTTTACTCTCCTAATTATAACTTGAGTATATATTTTGCTCAAATAAAAGTCAATTTAGATAAGTGGTAATTTATTTGAATTATTTTTTTTATTAGATATATTTTGTTTATCTACCTCACAAATTATGTTTGTCCCTAGCAATTTTAATTTCTTCCTGTGATGAGTAGTAAGCACTCTAGTATTAGGGTGCTTCTTTTTTGTCTTCAATAAATTCAATTATTTTTTTAGCGGCTTCTTTACTGCTCAAAATTGAAGAATGAGTAACATTTTCAATATTAAAGAGTTTTTTTGTTTTAAAATGTTGTGCTAATTTTTCGGTGCTTTCTTTAAATACAACTAGGTCTTTTCTAGTATATAAAATTAAAACTGGATTATTAATTTTCTGAGCATATAAATACGTTTCTATTTTATTTTCCATAAAGGTAGATGTTATAAATTTTGGTATTACGGGAAAATAATCCCTCGCTAGAGATTCCATGCTGTAATAAGGAGAAACTAAAATTAATTTTGAAGTGTTTGGATATAGTGAATTTATTTTTGTTGCGAATCCTGTTCCTAAGCTTCTACCTAGAATAATCAATTTCTTTTTATCTAAATCTTTTAGCTCAATCAGTGCTTCAATTGATTCCGTAATATTGTGTTCACTAATATTGCCTGTGCTATCTCCGTAACTTGGATAGTTTAGGGCATATATATTATGGTCTTTCAAAATCTTAGAGAAATAAGATAAATAATATATTGGTTCTTCAGCATTACCTGTTAATATTAAAATATTATTATCTGAACCAATATCTTTTTCAAAAAATTCCACTTGATTATCATTTATTTTAAAAAATTTTACTTTAAAGCCATGTTTTTTGATGGATTCTATAAATTCATTACGCTGTATTTTAATTGTCCCAGGATATATGAGCTTATGCTCAAACAAGAAAAGCATAATAAAACTAATTGCTATTACAACAATTGCCAAATATAAAAAAAACTTTAATATATCCATGAAAAAAAATTAAAAGAATAATATGAAAAGTCAAAAAAATATTCCAATTAATATGTTATTAAGTATTAAAAATTTAAAAAAAGAATTGCATTATTTTGATAAAATAGAGTTTAAAAAAAATCTATCTATAACCTTAAAAACCAATGTGGTATTAGAAAAAAAACAAAAAATTAAAATTTAAGGTAGTTGATTTCTTATTTTTTTTAAGGTAGAATCTATCTCTCTAACCGATCCTTGCCACTTATGAGAATTGTTCAAATATTTTGTAAGGAATCTATCATCTTTTATAGGAGAATTAAAATGAAAGTTAAAGGTAGCGTTAAAATTGATCTTTGGTATGATCCTAAAATTAATTTTTATTGTGCAGCTTTTAGGGATACATATGGAAATGTAATTCTCGGGGATATTGAGTTGGCTAAAACCAAAACTGCTGTTTTGCAAAAGCTAAATGCAAATAAACCAGATTTTGAGTTTGAGAAAAAGAAAGATGTTAGAGCTGAATAAAGATAACTAACAAAATAAAAAGCCTTGATTAATCAGGGCTTTTTTTATATATTCTGAATATGAAAAATTATAAATTAGGATTTCCATGTAAAATTTTATTAGGTTCTGAAAAGGAAGACTCAGAATTTAATTTTAAAACAACAACAGTTAAGGCAGTATCAAATAAGAATACAAAAGATAAAAAAGTATTTTTAGAGAATTTATGCTTTTCAAATATAAAAAAACTACAGAAACAATTATTGTTTGTTTCACAGCAAGATCCAAGATTACATATGTTTAGAATAGGTAGTGAATTATTGCCAATATTTAGTCATGAGGTTACTACCGATGTATATTCAGATAAGGGTTTTATAAATGAAATATCTAATGAATTAAGTAAAATTGGAGAGTTTGCAGTAAAGAATAATTTAAGATTGAGTTTTCATCCTGGTCAATTTACAGTATTGGGTTCAGCGAATGAAGGTACAGTGTTAAATAGTATTAAAGAGTTAGAGTATCATGCTTCAGTATTTGATTGGATGGGTTATAGCGGATGGCACCCAAACGGTTTGGCTATAAATATCCATGCTGGTTCTAAAAATGTAGGATTGGATGTATTAATAAAAAACATAAAAAGATGTTCAACAAGTGTTCAAAATTACTTAACTATAGAAAATGATGAGTTCAGCTATTCCATAGAAGAATTAGAGCCAATTGTGAGTACTGTGGCATTAGTTCTTGATGTTCACCATGAGTGGATTAACAAAGAAAAACATTTTAATCCAAAATCGCTTTATGTAACAACAATAAAAGATTCTTGGAGAGGAATTAGGCCAAAAATTCATTATTCCGTATCAAAAGAAGAACACATTGGAAAAAATGTGTCTGTGGATGTATTGCCAGATATTCAATCTTTGTTGAAAGATGGATTTAAAAAAACAGTATTAAGAGAACATAGTAATGATTATTGGAATAATGCAGTTAATGATTATGTAATTAATTTCTTAAGTGATTTTGATGTTATGTGTGAAGCAAAAAATAAAAATTCAGCATCTGAGAAGTTTTTGAATTATATAGATAAAAAATAATAAGACCTCTATTTTCATTGGTTATTTTGATTTCATAATTTGATTTTTTGATTTTTTTATTATAGAATGAAAAAAACAATTGGAGTTCTATTATGAAACTAAAAAAAATAGTTATTGGTTTATCTTTGCTTTCTATAAGTCTATTTTCAATCGCTCAAATTAATGCTATTGATGAAAAAAAACCAGCCGTAGTAAAATCAGAAGTTTCTGTTTTTGAAGGGAAATCAAATTCTCAAAATCAAGGAATAGATTCTAAAACTGAACAAATTGTAGAAGTAAATCAAGGGAAACAAGAAAAGCCTGAAGTTACAACAGCAGTTAGCCCTGAGTCTGAAAAGGCAGCATTTTTGCCTGCAAATAATCCATCTTCAGCAGATGTGGCAAATAAAGATGTCATTACAGGTTCAACTGAATTAAGCATTGAAGATTTATCTGGTTCAGAAGATCCAATTGTTAAGCAAGAAATGGAATCAATAAAGAAATTATTTGTAGATTTAAATGAGGTATTCAGTAAAAAACAAAGTGATAAATTAGCATCTTTTTTCACAGAAAAGTTTATATTTATTCAAAGTGATCAAGCGATTTATAGAGATTTTGATTCTTTAGCAAAATACTTCTTTGAGAAAACAAAGTTTGAAGGTTTCGTAGATTTTTCAGAAATAACATTACAAGATAAAATTATGTCTTCAATATCTTTTGATGGGTTGAATGCTCATTTAATTGGTAAGGCTTCTGAAAAGTATTTGGTTGGTGATTCTTCTTATTCAGTTCCGCTACGTTGGACAGCAACATTAGAAAAAGTAGACAATAATTGGAAAATTAAGTCTATACATTTTGGGGCTGACCATTTGGGTAATCAAATATTGGCTAGCTATGAAAGTTTTGGTGTTAAATTAGGAATAGTGGCATTGTTTGTTGGATTGATTCTAGGAATGTTAATAGCTGGATTATTATTAAGAGTTGTGAAAAAATAAAAAAGCCCGAAAGGGCTTTTTTTTAGTTATCTAATTCATTTTTAATAATAATAGAAATTCTGTCTTCATGATCTTTCAAGAAGTATTTGAGAATATTATGATTGACGAATCCTATTTCTTTTAAAACTTGTCCACAGCATTGTTGAATAATTGGGTCATCATAATCTAAAGACCTCTCAATAACATCAATAGCATATCTTAGTTTTTCTTTTTTAATAAAAGGTATAGACATCATAATGGCAAATCTTGTAGAAAAAGAAGATTCTTCTTTAAAAAGCAAAGAGTATCCTACATTTTCACATGCTTCATAACCATCTCTCTTAATAAGCATTTTAGAACAAATTGGAGCCGCAAAATCTACAACATTCCAATTTTTACAATTTTTTGATTCGTGAAGAATGAAGTATTTTAGTATAGAGCTTTCTGAAAAATCTCTAACAAGCAAAGCCCAACCTAATATTCTTGCTTCATTATATTCAGATTGTATCAACTTGAAAACAGTAGAAATTTCCAAATCTTCAATATCTTTGACAATATCTTTAATCTGAACCATAGATATGCCTAAAACATTATCTTTTTGAAAAGAATATTTGTTTCTTTTTAAATTGTATAAATTTTTTTCAGCCTGTGCTTTCGTTGCTAACGAAAAGAATTTATCTAAATTTTCTTGATCATTTGAAGACATATTTTGCTTTTTATTTTAAGATAATTTCTTTTTAATGAAAAATCAACAATAAATCAATACTTATTGAAATTGACAGAATTGTATTTTTTCTATAACTTGTTTTTTATTTTATGAATATGAATAAGTTATTTTTAACAACATTAGCATTTTTAGTAATCTCCAACCATTCTTTTGCCCAGCAAACTAAAGAAAAAAAAGTTTGTAATACCTTAGAGAATGGTGCTGAATTTTGCACTGTTTTTAAAGTTCCTGTTGATAACAGACAAAGAAAATCAGAAGAAGAAATTAATCAAGATTTAGCTAAAAAATCTGAGTTGGTGTTTAATAAAAAAGAAGATAAAAAAAATATAACAGACCAAAAAACAACAAAGATAGAAAAAGATATAGTTGAAGTTCAAGATGAGCAAACTCCTGCACAAGAAAAGAAATCTATAGCATTAAAGAAAAAAGAAGAGCAAAAAAGACAAGAGGAAATCCAACAAATGAAAAAGAAAGAGTTGGCTTTAGCAAAAGAGGAAGAAGAATTAGCTAAGAAAGAAGAAGAAGCTAAGGCTAAAAAGAAAGAAAAAGAATTGGCTAAGAAAAAAGAAAAGGAATTAGCATTAGCTAGGGAAAAAGAGGAAGAAGAAGCCAAGCAGAAAAAGTTAGCACTAGAAAAAGAGAAAAAGAGAGAAGCTAGGGCTGAAGCCAAAAGAAAAGAAAAAGAATTAGCTAAGAAAGAAGAAGAAGCTAAACAAAAAAAAGTGGCATTAGAAAAAGAGAAGAGTAAAGTTGTGGAAGATAAAAAAGAAGAAGTTCAGCCAACAGTAAAGGTGGAACAAACACAACCAAAAACAAAGCCAACCTTCAAAGATAAAGAAAATTTCTCTAACTTCTTGTCTACAATTAAAAATCTAGAATAATTTATTTATTTTGATATGGATATTCGTAAGTTTCACTCTGATTGGGGCTTGCTGCCACCACTCCAGCAGCGACCACCTTACCCATACTGCCATAAGGACTAATAGCAATTTGTGCGATGCCACAACCAGACAAAATAAATCCCAATCCAATTAAAAGTATAATATTTTTCATGTTAACCTCAAAAATAAAAGTAATACTTTTTTATTAAAAGTCTAGATTGTATTAAAAATAAATATGTGATAGAATTGAACAATTATTCAAAGGAAGACATAATGAAAGAAGAATTAGATCACTTTTTGACTAAAAGATATCCTGATATTTTTAAAAATCGTCACTCTTCAATTCAAGAGTCTTGTATGGCTTGGGGATTTAGTTGTGGCGATGGTTGGTTTAATATTTTAAATACTGCTTGTGGACTAATTGATGCCCACATTAAAAATATTGTTAAAAAGAATAAAGATAATGCTGAATATGTTAGAAAAATAGAGAATAAAGAAGAGGTATATGATTGGGTTAAGAAGTCATATGGAGAAGGAAAATTAAAACAAGTTGATGTCCCAATTTTTGTAGCAGAGCAGATAAAAGAAAAGTTTGGAACTCTAAGGTTTTACTACAGAGGGGGAGATGATTACATAGATGGTGTAGTTAGATTCGCAGAAGCAATGTCTGGTAAGGTTTGTGAAGTTTGTGGGGCTGCTGGAAGTTTGGGTGGCAATGGTTATATTTCTACAAAATGTAAAGAACACAAAGGTGAATATGATGAGCCTAGTGGTGAATTACAAATTGAAGATACTATCGGAGTGTTAAAGTATGGTGCTTATGTTGAATTTAAGATAACTGAGGTCGTAAACAATAAAGAGGTTAAAGGTTATTGTTATAATGATGAATGGGTTCTTGAAGAAACATTGTGTTGTGCTAAAATGATAACAACAGATACTTTTAGTTATTGGGAATTAGTTTAAACATTTGGAGATATTCTCCAAATTAAAGGAGGATATTATGAAGCCAAGAAATCATGTTGTTTTAGCTATGATAAAAGCATCAAAGAAAAGTGGTGCTCATATTAAATCAGAAAAGGCAAATCGCCGTAAAGAAAAAGTTGAAACAAAAAAAATAGTAAATGCTGAATTAAAAATTAGTAAGAATAAACCATAAATATCTTTTCATCAGCAAGATATTTATGGATTGCTTCATTAACTTCGTTAGTTGTTAGTTTGTTGACGTTGTTTTTTAATTCGATAAGCCAATTTATATCTAATTCTCGTTTAAATAAATTAGAGTTTAAATTAAGAATATTAGGTTCGTCTGATATTCTAGATAATAATTGATTATTAAATTGCTCTTTAAACATTTTCAATTGTTCTTCTGTAATGCCTTTTTTAGTAAATTCAGTCCAAATACCATCTATCTTATTGATAATAGATTCTGTTCCATCTAAAGGTAAGGAGCCACTAATCACTATTTTGGAAAAATCGCTATTTTTTTGAGTAATCATATTAGCCTTAATACTATATGAGGAGCTTTCCTTTTCTCTAATTTGATTAAATAAAACACTGTTTGGACCATCCCCAAAAACATTAATAGCAAAAAGAACTTTATGATAATCTGGAGATTTCAAGTTTAAATTAATTACACTTTGACCAGAAAAAAATGAACTAGTTTTATTAAAGGGACCTATCTTTTTATGCATATTAGAGTTCTCTAGAAACACTTCTTTGTTACTCTTTATGTAGTTATCGTCCAATATAGAGTATTTATACTTTGGCTTAAACTGTAAAAATTTATTTATTTGTTTTTTTATTGTTTCTTCAGGAACATCGCCAATTATTGTAATTATAGCATTTGGGTATCCTTTGTAAGAGTGGTAGCAATTTTTCACATCCTCTATGGTTATTTTGGATATGTCTTGAATCAGTTCTTCACTATTATGTGGATACAAAATATGTTCTATTGAATACTTGTTAAATGCCTTATCTATAAACTCTTGTGTAGCAATACTTGGATTGTCTTTGTTGGATGATAGTTTTTGAAGTAAGGAGTTTTTTGTTTGTTCAAATTTAGTAGGATTAAAAGCTGGTTTATCTAGAAGCTCAAAAAACAGATCAAAAGTTTCATCAATATTTCTTTGTGGTGTCCTTATATAGAAATTAAAAAAATCATTATTGAACTTCAAATTTAATTTAATTAATTTGTCCTTTAAATCTTGTTGGGTTATTCTTTGATTATCATAATAAATAAAGTTATTAGTAAGAACACAAGAATTTTTAAATTGATTATCTAATTCTATATTTCTTGGTTTATTATCAATTTTTATATAAATAAAGTCCCCATTTGTTTTTTCATTGATATGTTGGATGGTTATATTATTATTATTTAAATTGTAGGTTGTTTTTTGTGTTTTCTTTAGCAAATCTTCAATTTGTTTTATATGTTTATTTGTGAATTCTTTATTGAAAGTATATTTGTCTAAGTTTATATTTTTTAATGCTTTGTTATTGTTTGGAAAATAGCTTAAGGTATTTATGTTGGGGTAAGTATTTTCTATGTTAGGTTTAGCTGTTGCAACATTCCTATTGTTTGATTGAACATATTGTTTCAAAAAATCTTTACCCTCTGTAAAAGAAGCATTATGAGATTGTTCTTTAAAGTAAAAATACATTCTCCAATCACCCATTCTTTCAAATGAAATAAAATTATTAACAAGGCTATCAGTTGAGTTTTCAATATTTTCCCATTCATTATTAATAATCATTTTCATTTTGTTGAAAGAATTTTCTGAAAAACTTTCAACATCTTCTATATCTTCAATAATACTATCAATTGTATTTTGATCGTTAATGTTATTTTTTTGATTAACAGATAAAATAAATGGATTGTAATCTAAAAAATTAAAAATATCTGTCTGTATAGAAATGATTTCTTTAATGTTAATTTTAGATTCATTTAAAATATATTTTTTATATATATGCCCGAAAGGTTCCAATGTACTAGAAAACCATAATATTCTTGCTGATATAAATCTAGGATCAAACAAAAAATTAGGGCTATTCCAAGAAATATTTGATAAGTTTATATCTTCTTTTGAGTAAATACTACCTCTACTGCTTTGATTCAAAAATTGTTCTTCATTAGGTTGTTCCATTTCTACATTAGAATTAGATTGTATTGAAAAGTGCTTTTCAATTTTGGATTTTACAGAATCTTTTTTAAAGTTTCCATAAACCACAATAAAAACATTTTTTGGCTGATAAGTTTTCAAATAAAAATCTTTTATATTTTTTATTTTGGCATTTTTAATAGTGGATTGATAGCCAATGGTGGGATGAGCATATGAATGAATATTAAAAAGTTGTTTGTTTGTATAATCAAATAATTGATTTTTTACAGATGAATTAGCTATGTGTAGTTCATTTAAAATAATCTGTTTCTCACTCTCTAAGTCTTCCTCTGTAAATTCAAGATTAAATAATCGTTCAGATTCAAGTTTTAGAAAATCTTCTAAATTAGAATTTTCATTTTTAAAGGTTTCGTAATAATAAGTGTAGTCTTTGCTAGTAACTCCATTCCATTGACTACTTTTTTGAGTAACGAACTCTTTTATATTATTAAAGCTTTTAGACCTCTTAAAAGAAAGGTGTTCCAATATATGTGAATAACCCTTTTCTTGAGGAAGCTCATTTTTACTACCTCCTCTGATATTAATTGCTAATCCAACCTTATCTTCATTTGGAAAAGGCAATAAAATTACTTTTAATCCATTTTTTAAATAATAAGATTCAAAGTCATTTATTTGGTGACTTTGTTGATTGTCAGCATAACTAAAGTTTGTACAAAAAGAAATTAATAAAATAAATATTTTGTTTTTCATATTTTAAAAATACAAGAAAACAAAAAAAATACAATATTTAATTAGGCTTATAATGTTTTAAGAGTTTCCTATTATCCATATCTATTCGTAAAAGAATGGCAACAGCTAAAAGATTTACAATAATACCAGTTCCACCAAAGCTCATTAGTGGAAGAGTGAGTCCCTTAGTTGGAAGAAGCCCTAAGTTAACCCCGATATTAATAAAAGCTTGAAAACCAAACCAAAGACCAATTCCTTTTGCTACAAGACTACCAAAGTCTCTCTGCAACAAGTGAGCATGATTGCCAATTTGAAAAGCTCTATATATAAAAATAGCAAACATAGAAACAATAAGAAAAACTCCAATGAATCCTAATTCCTCACCAATAACTGCCATGATGAAATCTGTGTGTGCTTCAGGAAGATAAAATAATTTTTCTATACTTTTACCAAGACCAACTCCAGTAAATTCTCCTCTTCCAAAAGCTATTAAAGAGTGGGAAAGTTGATAGCCTTTACCATAAGGGTCAGCCCAAGGGTCTAAAAATCCTACAACTCTTGCAAGACGATATGGAGAAGTAATAATAATCACAATAAAACCAGCTATAGCTAAAGCCATTAAGGAAAAGAATCCAATTAGTTTAACTCCACCTAAAAATAAGATGCTAAAAGCTATAAAAGATATAACAATAAAAGCTCCAAAGTCGGGTTGTTGTAATAAAAGAAAGCCAACAAATAATGTAACTATAAGTATTGGGAAAAAAGAAAGTTTTAAATTTTCTAAAATGTTTCTTTTTCTGTTGATATAATCAGCAGCATAAAAAACTGTGAGCAGTTTCATTAATTCTGAAGGTTGAAAATTAACGGGACCTAATTTTATCCATCTTTGAGCACCATTAACTTCTTTACCTATACCAGGAATTAACACAATCATCAAGATAACAGAACCAGCTAAAAATAAACTTAATGCATTCTTTTCCCAAAATACTAAAGGGACTTTATATATTAATACTGCTGCAACTACTCCTATTGCTATAGAAGATAAATGACGAATAAAAAAGTAATATCCATTATAATTTGTCATCTTTGAGCCAGAAGCAATATCTAATGAGGCAGAATAAACCATGATAAGACTTATAAATAGTAGAGAAATTACAGAAAATATTAAATGGTTATCAAAAGAATCTTTTATGGAGTGTTCAATGCTTGTTTTTTTAGAATCGTTAACAACTTCATGACCAAAAGACAAAAATTTTTTTAATTGCATAGATAGCTTTCATTTAAAGATTCATATTTTTAACTGGTCTTTTCCTTTTAGTCAATATTTTAAGGATTTGTTTTCTTGATTTTAGTTTTTTTTTCTTTATTATCATTTAATAAGATATTTAGGACTTCTCATGAAAAAATTAAAAACTTTAATATTATTATCCACTTTTAGTGCCACAGTATTCGCTCAACCGCAAGCTCCGGCTCCAGTGCCAGCCCCTGCTCAGAGTCAAACTCAAAATAAGAGTATTGTTGATATTGTTAATGAAAAATTAAGTGGTCAAATCAATGAAGAGCAGCAAAAAAAAGCTAAAAATGAAAAAGATAATGCTACTGAAGACTTATCTAAATACTATAATACTCCAGGTTCCGATTATGACAAGAAAGTTAACACTGGTCTAGATGATTATCGTGGAAGAAAAGATGATCTACAAAGAAGAATTGAAGAATTAAAATTGGAAAGAGAAGCTAAAATTAAACAACAAGTAGAATTAGAGTCTAAACTAAGGTTGGAAGCGTTGAGAATAGCTGAAGAAAGTAGAGTTAAGCAATTACAGATGGAAGCTCAAAAGAAAAAAGAAACAGCTGCTACAAGTTCTGCTCAATCAGATGAAAAGAAAAAGCCTCAAAGAAAAGTTATAAGCTCAGATACAAAAGATTATTATGAGAAACAAAGAAAATTAATGGAGACTCAATCTTATTAAAGCATATTGGGCTTGTTAGACTTGTTTAATCTATTTAAATATTTGTTTCTAATAGAATCTAAAGAAGAAGAAAATGAAGGGGACTTGGTTTCAAGTTCTCTTTTTTTATCTTCATATGTAGCAAATTGCCATAAAGCACCACCTAAAGCAACTCCAGCAACTAAGGCACTATAAAGTCCAACATTTTGTGCTGTTGGGTTGGTAGCTAAATGTTCACTTGTTGCTATTAGTCCAACAACAGCAGCACTTCCTCCAAGCATGGCAAATCTGGTAACATTCAGTTTAGTTTTTTCAGCTAGGTTTTCTAATTGGTTGTTCATAAAATTTCCTCTTTTCTTTTAATTATAAAGTGTTTATTTTAATAATCAATTAAAATTTCTTTTTTAATTAGTTGTGCGACCGATTCTATCATTGGGACACAAACACTATTTCCTATCCTTTGAAAAAGATTGTTTTTAGATCCTATTAATTTAAATGTTTTCGGAAATCCCATTAATTGATAACATTCAGTAATTGTTAATTTTCTCACCTTGCCATTCTTTAATAATACATAGTATCTGCCAGCTGATTCTTGAGAAGAAAGTGTAGGGTGGGTTCCATCAAATCTATAGATTCTATTTGGTTGCCTATGATTACGAGAAAAATAAAATTTAGAAGGGTCAACATTGTTACGCATGGTTTTATTCATAAAGCCAGCAAATATCAATCCAGATTGTTTATTTTGTTTAATATGTGATTTTTCTAATAAGGTATATATGGATTCTTCTAAATAGTCTTTATTGCTAATATCTAGAATGTCTTCAATTTTTGAATTTATTTTAGATGTTATTAGGTGATTGAAGTTTATTTTTTTGTTTAATGTGGCGACAATTATAATTCTCTCTCTGTTCTGAGGAACACCAAAGTCTTTTGCATTTAATATTTTATATGAAACTTGATAACCTAATTCTTCAAGTGATGAAATAATTGTTTTAAAAGTGTTGCCTTTATCATGAAGGGTTAAATTCTTAACATTTTCTAAAAATATAACTTTTGGTTTTCTTTCTTTAACAATCCTACATATTTCAAAAAATAAAGTTCCACGAGTATCTTCAAATCCTAATTTTTTACCAGCAATACTAAATGCTTGACATGGAAATCCTCCACATAATATATCAAAGTTTGGTATAGAGGAGGCTTCTATTTTTGTTATGTCACCACTTGGATAGTCTCCAAAATTATGTTTATATATAGATGCTGCATGTTCATTAATTTCAGAACTAAAAACACAAGTGCCCCCAATGTTTTCAAGGGCGATTCTAAAACCGCCAAGCCCTGCAAATAAGTCTATAAATGTAAATTTATCCATAAAGCTATTTAAGTATATGATTGATTAAAAATCAAATATATATTTTAGAGTATTGACTTTTATAGGGTTTTCCCTAACATAATGTTGCATAGCACAAAAAAAGGAGTTTTAAAATGTGGCAAAAAATAGTAAGTTTTTTTAAAGAATTATTTAATAGCAATAGCGAACAAAAGCAAATTGAAGCATATCTAGCTGAGTCAGCAGATATTTTTGAGTTAGAAGTTCGCATGAGAGAAGTATCTAGAAAAAAATTCATTTAATTATTGACTGTATTCAAAAGGTTGTTATATAATTGCTCTTGTTAGCAATGGTGTTAACAAATCCGCTTGTAAAAGCAATTTTTATTAAATCACTCTTAGGAGAAAAAAATGGAAAATATTGCAGAGACTACTGTCACTAAAAAGGTTATTTCTAGCGCTGAATTTGAAAAGCGTGTTGAAATTGAAGCTCAAAACCTTATGTATTTTGAATATAAAGATAAGCGACAAGCATTTGATGAGGCTAGACAATATGTATCTGGCAAGTTTCAAGCAGAATAAGATCTCTCAGTAAAACAAAAACCCCAATTTGGGGTTTTTTTCATTTCTTGAAGAATTAAACTTCAACCATTTCAAAATCAAATTTTGTTACACCACACTCAGGGCATAACCAACCAGGAGGAACATCTTCCCATTTTGTTCCTGGTGGGATTCCATCTTCAGGCCAACCAAATTCTTCATAATACATTAAGCCACAAACCAAACACATATATGTTTTAAAAGTTTTTTCCATAAATACCCCCACTTGATGATTTAATAAGTCAATATTAATAAAAAAACTTCAATATAGTCAATAAAAAATGTTGACATAAAAATAGCATAGGTATATAATCCCAGTTCTTTCGGAGTGTAGCGCAGTCTGGTAGCGCATCTGGTTTGGGACCAGAGGGTCCAAGGTTCGAATCCTTGTACTCCGACCAAAATATCTGTCAATTGAAAGGAAAAAAAATGACTTGTAAAGGATATGATCCAAAAACTGTAAAAATTTCAAAGCCTGTTAAGGCAATGGCTGCTACTATTCGTGATCCTCACCGCCGTGGTGAATTTATTCGTAGCTATGTGCGAATTCTTGAAGAACAGCGTGGCGCTAAAAAAACATCTTAATTGATATTCCCCGATAGCTCAGTCGGTAGAGCAGCAGACTGTTAATCTGTTGGTCCGTGGTTCGAACCCACGTCGGGGAGCCAAATAAACGAACAAGATATGTTAGATTGCTTAATTATTGGAGATAGTATTGCTGTTGGAACACACATGGTTATGAAAGAGTGTTCTTCATATTCTATTGGAGGCTACAATACATGGCAATGGAACAAAAAATTTTCTGATAAAAAACTTGAGTCAAAAAATGTAATTATTTCTTTAGGGACAAATGATCATAAAGGAGTAAAAACTCGTGCTGAATTAGAAAAAATAAGAGCTAAGATTAAAGCTTCTAATGTGTTTTGGATTATGCCTCCTTGTAACAATGGTTTTTGTAAAGAAGATATTAATAAAATTGTTAAAGAGATAGCAGAAAGAAATGGTGATATTATTGTTGGGACAAATAGAGTTCAAAAAGATAATATTCATCCTTCTTGGAAAGGATATCAAGAAATTGCAGAAAAAATTGAAAAAGGTATAAATAAATATTGACAGAATATTTTTTTATATTAAGATTCCTAGGCTTATTCCCCGATAGCTCAGTCGGTAGAGCAGCAGACTGTTAATCTGTTGGTCCGTGGTTCGAACCCACGTCGGGGAGCCAAATAAAGGATTTAATTATGAATCAAGAAACCCCCAATCAAACAAATCAGGAAGAAATTAAAAAAGGTCCAAGATGTGGATGTGGAAGAAGTCCCAATGGTAAATGTGTTGGTTGGCATGCTTTGAGTTTTGAAGAGTATGATTATAGAAAAGAAATGTATGAAACAGGTAAGTGTGACATATACGGAAATGAGATAAAATAAAAGCCCCAAATTGGGGCTTTTATTATTTTTTAACTATTATAGTTCGCTTAGTTTTCTCAACATCTGATCACTTGTGCTGATTACTTTAGAGTTAACTTCATAAGTTCTTTGAGCTTGTATCATAGAAACTAATTCTTCAACAATGTTAACGTTAGATGTTTCCACATATCCTTGGCTAATAATTCCAGATCCATTAGTTCCTGGAGTAGTTGGAGTAGCATTTCCAGATGAACCTGTCTCAATATATATGTTTCCACCAACGCTTTCTAGACCAGCTGGATTAACAAAAGTAGTTAACTGAATATTACCAATTTGAGTAGCTCCAGCAGTTCCTTTTTGTGTTACAGAAACAGTTCCGTCATTTCCAACTGTTAATGAAATAGTGTCAGCAGGAACATTAATGTTAGGCTGTAATGGGTATCCGTTAGCAGTAACAATTTGTCCATTACTATCTTTTTGGAATGAACCATCTCTAGTATATCCGATAGTTCCATCAGGCATCAAAACTTGAAAGAATCCTTCGCCGTTAATAGCTAAATCTAAAGGTCCATCAGTTTTTTGTAGGTTTCCTTGAGAGTGAATTCTTGCGGTAGAAACAACTCTTGTACCTGTTCCTATTTGTAGACCAGTAGGAATTTGGCTTTGTCCTGAAGATTGAGCCCCTACTTGTCTAACATTTTGATAAATAAGATCTTCAAATACAGCAGATGATCTTTTAAATCCGTTTGTGCTTACGTTTGCTAAATTGTTAGAGATAACATTTAGTTTTGTTTGTGCGGCATCAAGTCCAGTTCTGCCGATATATAATGATGGTATCATATTTTTTCCCTTTTTTGAGTTTTAATATCTAATGAATAAATAAAAAAATAAAATTTATCAAGAGTATTAACGATAGAATGTCAAAAAAGATTAAGTTGGTTACTGTCTTAGATTAGGATTTGCTGTTAATTAATTTCTGTAGCTCGCCTGATTCATACATTTCCATCATAATGTCTGAACCACCAATAAACTCTCCTTTAATATAGAGTTGTGGTATAGTTGGCCAATTACTGTATTCCTTTATCCCTTGGCGGATTTCATCATCATCTAAGACATTGACTGTCTTGATGTTTTTTGTTTCTACACCAACAGCTTTGAGGATTTGAATAGCACGCCCTGAAAATCCACATTGTGGAAATTGAGCATTGCCCTTCATGAATAAAGTGATGTCATTTGTTTTTATTATTTCGTCAATAAGTTGATGTGTATTGTTTATAGTAAATCTCCCAATAAAGGTGGTTTATTTATTTCTTCCAACAATATTACCTAAAAAATAGCCAATCCCAATTTGGGGGTCAGTCTTGCTGTCATAGCTATATTGATTTTGTGTTTGTTGGTTGTGTTGTATTGGTTGTTCATGAATTTCACTAATTAAAGTGATTTTCTTTGGTGATGGAACATATGTTAATCCTGGAGCAAGATTAATAACGAAAGATTGTCCCTGTGGGATTGCAGTTCTACCATTAATGTCTTTATAGTAAACTTGTCCACTACTGTCTTGTCTCATAAAAATGACGGTTTTTCTTTGTTTCAAATTGGTGGTATCTAACATTAACCTATCTTGGGCATAGATGTTGCCAGAAAATAACAAGCCAATAATACTAAATACAAGAAATTTTTTCATAAATATCTTATAGTAAATTATTTGCTATAAATCAAGATTAAAACATTCTGACGGATTTTATTTTGCTATTTTTATCAAGTACAAAGACTATTGAAAATTCGTATTCAAGTAGAGAGGCATCCTCTGAAACGAAATGCTTAGAATATTTTTTTAGTTCTGTTGGCAAAGTCTTAGAGACAAATTTTTCAAACTCAATAATATTTTCTATTTTTCTGCCTATAATTTGATATTTATTTAAAAAAGAGTCTAAAATTTGTTGATTTGAATCATAATTACATATTGTTTTCAAGCAGGTTGAGTTTGAGTCATATGAACAAGGGGATTTTACTTTTGAACAGACTTTATTGGTTTGAGGAAAAATATCTGCTCCAAAACAGGGCATGGAAACAATTAAAAGTAATGCTATAGGTGTAATTTTTTTCATACAAATATTATCTAGAAAAAAAATGAAAAATCAACTCATTTATTGAGTTTAATTGGTTGTCAAAATAACTTTTTACCTGTATAATTCCACAAAAGGGGCGATTATGCAAAAAATAGTTTTGATTACAGGTGCATCAGGTGGTTTGGGCAATTCATTGGCAAAAAAATTAGATGCAGAAGGTTATTTATTAGCTCTTTCTGGAAGATCTTTAGAGAAGTTAAATTTACTAAATGAAAGCTTAGGAGGTAAACATTTAGTAGTTCAAGGAGATCCAACAAAAGTTGAAGATTGCGAAAACACCATTCAAAAAGTGCAAAAAGAAATTGGTGTGCCAGTTGGATTGGCTCATTGTGTTGGAAATATAAGATTGGGTAGCATACATAAAATGAGCATTCAAGATTTACAAGATTGTTTAAATGTTAATTTAATGAGTGCTTTGTATATCCTAAAACCATTTGTGGATACTTTAATTAAAACTCAAAATAAGGGTTCTTGTGTTTTTGTTTCTTCTATAGCAGCTCAAATTGGAACTCCAAATCATGAAGCAATTGCTTCAGCAAAAGGTGGCATTGAAGCTTTGTGTCGCTCTGCTGCAGCAAGTTATTCTAATTATGGAATTAGGTTTAATGCAGTAGCTCCTGGTTTAATGGATACACCAGCAGCAAGTAAAATAATTTCTTCACCAATAGCACGTGAGGCTGCTAGTAAGCAGTATCCGATTGGAGGCATTGGAAGTTCAGAAGAATTAGCAGAATTAATGTATTGGCTATTATCAGAAAAAGCAGCTAGAGTTACTGGGCAAACTTGGACTTTAGATGGTGGTTTTACGGCAGTTCGTCCATTTGTAAAATAAGGAGATAAAATGGAAAATAAATTTAAACGAGTGTTATTAAAATTAAGTGGTGAATCTCTTCAAGGAACATCTTCCTTTGGCTATAACGGTGATGCTGTTGAAGAAATAGTAAAGGAAATTAAAAAATTACATCAAATAGGAACTGAAATTGCGATTGTTGTAGGTGGCGGAAATATTATGAGGGGTAAAAGTATTGCGGGTCATGGAGTAACTCCTGCCACCGCAGATTATATGGGAATGTTGGCTACCATTATGAATGCCCTTTATCTACAAGATGTGTTAAAAGATAATGGAATTGAAAATAGAGTTATGACAGCCATTGCTACTAATGAAGTTGCTGAACCATTTATTAGGCTAAAAGCAGTGAAGCATCTATCAAGAGGTAGAGTTGTAATTTTGGCAGCGGGTACAGGTAATCCTTTTTCAACAACCGATACTGCTGCGGCACTGAAGGCGATGGAATTAGATTGTGAAGTGATAATTAAAGCAACAAAAGTTGATGGAATTTATGATAAAGATCCAAATAAGCATAAAGATGCTGTTAAGTATGATCATATAAACTATATGACAGCTATAAAAAATAATTTAGAAGTAATGGATTTAACTGCCTTCACAATGTGTAAAGATTCAAATATTCCAATTATTGTGTGTGATATTTTAGGAAAAGATAACCTAAAAAATATTGCTCTTGGTCAAAAAATTGGAACACTGGTAGACGGTAATTAATTACTTCCCCATTTATAAATAACAGTTTGGGGGCTATTAGATTGATTTCCTCCAACTTGTGTATTTATAACAGGTTTATTTAAGTATTTATTTCTAATCGGAGTTCCTATTCTGATAGGCTCTTTTGAAATGTTTATTAAAGTATTATTTATAATCTTATTGTTGTCATCTTCTACTAAAATACCATATTCTGAATTTTCAATTAAATTAGATGAAACAGTATTTTGCTCAGAATCGTCTTCTGTGTATTTATCTTCAGCATAATATCCATTTCCACATCTAGCATTAACAAGATTAATACTTTGTCTAGAAGCAACCCATACTCCAACTTTTGTATTGTTAATTTTATTATTAGAAATAAGGTTATAGCTTGAAGGAAGCTCTCTTCTAACTTGTTTTGTATCAATTCCTAAATGTTCAGAACAATTTTTATATAAATAAATAGTTCCATATGGATTGTCATCAAAATAATTGCCTTCAATAGTGTTGTTTTGAGAAGCATCTATTGAAATTGCTTCTCGTTTATGTCCTTTACCATTCCCAATAATTTTTGAGTTTATTAGCTTATTGTGATGAGAGTGAAACTCAAAATAAATTGCCATAGCTGGAGCATCAATAATGGAAATATTATTTAGTGTAACATTATTTACATAATCATCTATATATATTCCACTACTTCCTGGGTTTAAAATTTTAGTATTATTAATAGAAATATCTTTGGGTGTAACGAAAGAAATTTTGTCTTTACCTACTAAGTTGATTTTTTCACTGTCCGAAACTTTCCAACCAATATAGATACCTTGGAATTTTGTATTAATAATATTACAATTTTCAATTGTTATATTATTTAATGGTTTACCTTTTGAGTCTATTTCAATACCAGTAAATGTCTTTCTTTCTAAATCAATAGTGCCACCATTACAATTTAGGTGTGTATTGGCTTCATTAATAATTACGCCGCCTTTGGCTTGACAATTTTTAGACATACTTACATTACCCTTAATAATTGTGTCATTTTGCCAACAAACATTAGAAGAGTTTTCAATTAAGTTATTCTGAGCGAAAGCTTGATTGCTAATTAATAAAAGTAAAGATAAAGATAGTTTTTTCATGATATTTAAAGTTGTTTATGAATAACAATAATATGATTTTAAAGTTCTTGCAAGTTTTACAAGTTTGTATTATAAATAAACATTATTTGGTCATTTAAATGAAAAGAATTTGGAGTAAAATAGAAAAAATATTAATTGCCTATCAAAAAGATCTGGCAATAACTTGGCATTTAGAAAATAGGTTGCCATTTTTTTCTATAACAAAAGACAATAATTTAAATGTTTTAGAGATAAAAAAAGATTATCATAATTACGAAAAAGTAAATTTAGAAGAATTATTTAATACTATAGATGCTCAGAGTGAACATAGCTATAGGTGTAATTTTAGAGTAGATATTAACGATAAAAAAAGAAAATCTATATTATGGATGATATCTAATGCAGAATTACCTTTGGAAGATAAGAAAAAATTGATTAATCTTTTCTTTAGAGAAGAACAACTGTTTCGCTTGGCTCCATTTTTAAGGGTTATAAGAAAAATCAAAAATAAAGATAATTTAAGTGAAAGAAAATTAATAGTATTACATTTGCTATCTATAGTAAAACCCAAAGAGTCTTATTGTGGTGGAACTTTAAAAAGCATAGTAGATGAACTTAATTTTTATGAATATAACAAAACAGATTTTCCAATTTTAGAAAATTTATTTTCTCTTTACAAAAAAGAGATAAAGGGAAATAAAAATTCAAATGAAAGAGCTGTATTTATTAATTTTTTAAGAGAGAAGATCGATGCTAATAATTGGTCTTATTTCAAACATTTATATGAAAAAGAAGATATAAAAAGTAATTCTTATGATATTGTTGAAAATAAAAATGCAAAAATGCACTTGATTTTTAATATTCATTTCATTAAAGAAAAATACAAATTTTTATCTTTAGAGAATGATGCTAATATAGTATTAGAAAAGATATCAAAAAATTTATTACACTTTCATTATAAGTTCAATATAGAAGAGTTGAATGTATTACAAAATAATGATGAGAAGTTTGTAGTTTATTTGGTATCTAAGAACGATCAAGAAGTTAACAAAAGTTTAGTAGTAAATGTTTTTTATAAATTTATAGAAGAATATAAAAAATCTGTTGATTTGTTTGAAAACAAATTGTTAATGGAAAAATTAATTGATTGCGAATTATTATGTTTTGTTTTAAATGATAAAAATTTGAAAAATAGAAATATCATTAAAATATAACATGAAAAAATTAAATTTATTATCTATCATCATAATGATTGGATTTTTAAGCGGTTGTTCAACAGTAAGCTTAACTAAGAATAAAAATGAAATTGAGTCAGAATACGACTGTGAATATTCCTTTAAAAAAGGTAAGGGGTATTATTTGGATGACGGTCCTGAACACCCACCTTTTGATATCAATAAAAATGGAGAACCGATTCCTAAAAGAGAAAAATTAATAGGTGCTGCTAACAGACCTTATAAAGTTTTTGGAAATGAATATGTTCCTAAAACTAAATTGGATGGTTCAGTTCAAATAGGTTATGGAAGTTGGTATGGAACAAAATATAATGGTAAAAAAACATCTTCTGGTGAAACATATGATATGTTCAAAATGACTGCTGCTAGTCCCATATTGCCAATATTTAGTTATGCTAGGGTAACAAACTTAGAAAATAAAAGAAGTGTGGTGGTTAGAGTAAATGATAGAGGTCCATTTTTGGGCGATAGGATTATTGATTTATCTTTTTTGGCAGCTTGTAGATTAGATTATGTAAATAAAGGAACTGCGAAGTTAAAAGTAGAAAGCATAATCCCTTAATTGACGATATTAAAATAAAACAATATAATTTTAAATAACATTTATTTTTTTATTATGGTCATAGTTCAAGAACACACAAGTGCAAAATATACTCCAAGAACATATTTTAATGCTAAATCAGCAGATGTGACAGTTGCATTTGCTGTTGATTTAAAAACTGCTGGAGAACTTTTGACCCATAAGGCAGCGGGAGATAAATATATAGGTTTTTTATTGACGGAAGATACTCAAGCAATTGATTTATCTCGTCAACTCTATAAGTTTATGAAGTTGAAAAATGCTAAAACTCTTAATATAGCAGGAAATGGAATATATACCTTATCAAAACATAATTGCTCTCAAGAGCATATTAATAATTTTGTTTGTGATGTGATTGAAAAAGTTCATCAATTTTGGAAGATAGAAAAAATATTTACAGGTGGACAAACAGGGGTTGACTTAGCTGGTGCTGTAGTGGCCTCATATCTTAACATAGATGCTTTAGTAACTTTACCTAAGGGTTACATACAAAGATTTGAAGATAAGATTGATAGAGAACATACAAAAGAACAAGTTGAACAACAAATTGAATATTGGGCATCAAAGCTAAAGGTTTCTTCAAACAACAATAATGTTCCTAAAATATGAATAAATTTATTTTTAATGAAAAAATACTAAATGATGTGTTTCAAAACACAAAAATTAAAAAAAACGAAGAAAAAGATTTTATATTTTGGGCAAAGAATATAGTTAGATCTTTATCTAACAATAAAATAGATACCGTCAATTTTAATTCAGGAAAAATTTCTAAATTTGAAGGAATTGCTATAGAAAAAGCTGAAAACTTGATACCTATATTTTATCTCTCTAACAGTAAATTTTTAGATGCTTTAATTGTCATTTTAGATAAATTTGGATTTAATTATTGGGAAGAAAAACTATCGTTCTTGATTAATAAAAAAGATTTGGAAAAGTTGGGTTACTCCAATGTGTTGATATATGCTTACAATAACATATTTTTTATTGAAAAACAAAATCAAAATATCAAAAAATTATTAGAGCAGTTAGTCCAAAAAATAGAGGAAGATAAAATCAACTATTATTCTGAGGTATTGCAAATTTTGCTTTTACTTTCAAACAAAAAAGATTTATTTGGAAATGAATGGTTAATAAAATCTATTGATAAATTAATTATAAAATCTCAAAAAAACATGTCTAAACAGTTCTCTTTTGTGTTAGAAAAGATGAGTTATATGCTTAAAGAATTAGATTTTACAAATATAAAAATAAGTAAAGATTTAAAAAAGATATTAAGGGGAGATATGGTGATTATAAAAAATACTGATTTGTTTCCATTTTATTGTGAGGTTGATGTTCATAAGTATTGGCAAGAAGAAAAATTAGTTGAACAAATAGTAATTAATAATATTACCATAGGATTTAATTTAATAGTTGAAAATTTTCAAAGAGATGTAGAAGTTTTAGATATATATATCAAAAAACCTAACAAGACATCTTTAGCAATTGTGTTAATGTCAGATAATCAAAAAACTGTAGAAAAAATAGATGGCTTAGTAACTGATATATTTAAGATGTGCAAAGAAAGTGAAGTGTTGGTTAGAGAAAAATTTGAAAAAAATATATTATTCTTAATGCTGAATGATGATCTCAAAACAAATACAGGAAGTAGTTCGGGAAGAAGAACAAAGATTTGATTGGTGTTCTCTGTTGTGTTATAATTTAACATATGGAGAAAATATGAAATACAATAGTTTTTTAAACCTTATCAAAGAATACTTTAAGTCTTTTTTACAAAAGGACGAAAATACATTAAGACAAGAGTTTGTATCATCTATAGAAAAAGATTATTCTGATAAGAAATTGGATTCTTTCATGTTTGATTATGAAATTAAACATAAAGATGATACGGTTGCGTATATTCCAAAATTTTCATCTGGTGGTAGTGGTAGCTTGTTCTTATCTAAAACATATCTAGATCAAGGAAGGTATTTACCTGAACAAGATTATATTGATTTAATCAAAGAAAAAATAAACCGTGAGGCTTTCAGCAAAGATAATAAATCTTTTGTGTTATTTAAAATTTGGTCTGATGCTAAAAAAATAAATAATATGTTAGCACCATTAAAACCTATGGGTATTAATTATACTTTAGACTTGACAGGCGGAAGCGTAAGAGATTTTGTTTTAGATAAAGAAAATGATATTAAAGATCTAGATTTTATGCTTAGTATTTCTTGGCATGGTTTCAATTCAAATGAATTGGTTAAAAAAATTCCGGCTCATTTTTCACAACAAGAATTAAAAGAAGTAAATTGGGCAGAATTTTTAAGTAGGGTTGAAAAAAAAGAAAACGATGAAGATCTTTTTGAAACTATTTATCCAATAGATCAAGAAGAATTAAAAAGAAAGATATTAAACCTATGTCTAAATAGGGTTAATCAAAAATATGAATTCTTCGGAAAGAAAAATAGATCTATCAAAGTAAATTCTAACAATGCTTATGATGAGTCATTAACTAGAAATGATAGACTGATGGCTGTTGCGAAGTTAGATAAAAATAATTTCAATACAAATTACCCAATAGATATATTGCTAACTGATTTTATTAAGCCTACTTTTTTAGAAGACTTTGACTTTGATATATGTAAAGCTTCAATTTGTTTTGTTAATAATACAATTAAAAAAGAGTTTCCAAAGTCTTCTGCTCATTTAGTTGGTAGGTTTGTTGCTAATATAGATTTTTGGGCAGATGTAAAAAATAAAAAAATAACCTACAATGTAAAAGGAAGAGGTCTTAAGGAGATAGATAGATCTTTTGATAATCATTTAGTTAGGATAAAAGAAAAATATCCAGAGTTTGAAGTGTTAGTAGTGGGAGAGAATGTAGCTTCTATTGAATATATTAAGAAAAAAATGTTTGCCAAGAAATTAGAGAATGATTTAGATAATAAAACTGCAAATATAAAAAAGAAAAATAAAATTTAATTTTGCTTGCTTTCGCAAAAAATAATTGGTTGATTATTTTCAAGATTATTTAATACATTAAACCACCACTCATTCCCAGATATTGGCTTATGTTCATCATGTAGTCCATCATTGCCAGAAATGTGAATTTCTAAACAATTTGGACTATTAATCATTTTAATGGCGAGTTCAGAAAAATCTTCTTTTTGCTCATTACTCATTTTCTCATAAGCAATATTTAAATGACTTAAGTCAATGGCAAAATTAATATCGCTATTTAGGAATGTTTCATAAACAGCAAAACTATTATCCCAATAGCTTGGTTTTTTTGTTGGATATAACCCCTCAATAGCTACAGGTATATTTAAAAAATCCTGTAAATAAAGAATATTTTCCCTTATTTTATTCCAATTTAAATTGTCTGACATGGGGGCGTGATAAGAATAAGTGTCAGAACCTAAAATTTTTGATATCTTTTTTAAATTTAAAATATATTCTTGATTTTCATCAATGATAGAGCCAGCATCAAATGGTCTTAATTTTGTAAATAGTCTTACATTTGCATGTAATCTAAATTTAGTATTAGGGTATTTATTCTTCAATTCCTCAGCACTTTTTTCAGAAATAAATCCGATATGCTGTGGGCATAGTTGAATATGAGAGTAATTCCATTTGTGAATAAATAGTTCTTTAGGGGGGGTAGCATAAATCAGATTAACAGCAGTTTCTAAGGGATAGCCTGGGAAGCAAGAACTTGCTGGAGAAACTTGTTTTAATAAATTCATTTTTACCTTTTATCTATTTTGATTTAATTTCTCTAAACAACTTTGTTTATTGATTTTATATTATATTTATTATATCAAATAAATACCTTTTATCAAAAAAATATTGAAAAAAAACTCTTTTAAACCATTATTTAAATATGAAATATAAAAAATTGTTAATAACATTAGCGATAAGTATAACTTTTGGCTATGCTCAAGCAAAAGGTGAAGAAAAGAACAATCCTTTGGTTAAAGTATTGCAATCAACAAATGATAGTTGGAATAAAAATCTTAAGATAAAAGAAGATGTAGATAACAAATGGCAAACCCCAGAAGAAACTTATTCGAATAAAAATGCCCAATTAGAGGATGTTGTAATAATTAAGTATTTTGATTTAATTTCTAAAGGTATTCCCAAAGAAAATTTGAAAATAGCAGTTTCAGACATTGAACACAATGGTAAAAAGAAAAAACATATTTTTTTAGTATGTTTTGATAAAAAAAATAATTATGTATTAGATGTTGTTAATCCAAAAGTATTAGATATTAAGAATAGACCTGATATTAAAAATATAAAGTTAGTAATGACTGACAAAGGTGTTTTTATGAAAAACAATTATGCACTTGCTGAATCCTTAGGTTGGACTTATATTAGAAATCAATTCAATAAACATGTTATATTTTTAAATAAAATAAACAAACAACAAAAAGAAAAGGCTGTACACGGATAATTTTTCATAGTATAATCACTCTGTTTCAAACAAAAGAGAGATTTCAAAATGAGAAAAATGGCTAGTATCCGTAAAATTAATGCTATCAACCCTATTGAAAATGCTGATGCTATTGAATGCGCCACCGTTGGTGGTTGGAAGGTGGTAGTTAAAAAAGGTGAATTTAAAATTGGCGATTTGGCAGTTTACTGCGAGATTGATAGTTGGATTCCAAATCAAGTAGCTCCATTTTTAACCAAAGGGGCAGAGCCTCGTGAATACAATGGAGTAAAAGGTGAACGTCTTCGCACAATGAAGCTTCGTGGGCAAATCAGCCAAGGTTTATTGCTTTCCGTAGTGCAAACAGGTGATCAATACTGTATGGTAAAATCTGTTGATGGTTGTTACGTTGAAGCCCAAGAGGGTGAGGATGTATCTGAAGCTTTAGGAATTCAAAAGTGGGAAATGGAAATCCCAACACAATTGGCAGGTTTAGTAAAAGGGGACTTCCCTACAATTATTCCTAAAACAGATCAAGAGCGTGTTCAAAATATTGTAATTGAAATCGCAGAGGCTCAAGGAAAGTTTTTTGAAGTTACAGAAAAATTAGAAGGTTCTTCAATGACTTGTTACTGGCTTAATGAGGAATTTGGTGTTTGCACTAGAAATCTTGATTTAAAAAGAGATGAGAAAAATAGCCTATGGCTAACAGCAATTCGTGAAGGAATTGAAGATAAAATTAAAATTTTAGGAAAAAAGAACATTGCCCTCCAAGGTGAATTAGTCGGCCCTGGTGTTCAAGGCAATATTTATAAGCTTCCTAAGTTAGAATTTTTTATCTTTGATATTTATGATGCTGATGAGGGGAGATATCTTAATCCTATTGAACGAGCAAGTCTTGTTAAAGAAATGGGTTTAAGGCATGTTCCTATTGTAGATGCTAATTTTAAGTTAGATTGTGATGTGGATGGATTGATTGCTAAAGCTGATGGTAAATCTGTTATTGGTAACAATGTAACACCTCTTCGTGAAGGTTTGGTGTTTAAAGAAGTAAGTGGTGAAATGAGCTTTAAAGCTATTAGCAATAAATATTTATTGGGGCAATCCAATTAATATGTTAAAGTAATGGTTATGTTATCAGAATACAAACCTGGTGTAATTGCTTGGGAATGTGGAATGATAGCATAACCTGTATGGTTTTTGGTATCTGTTGGAGCAACAGCAGTGCCTACAACAGCATTTCCTGTTATTCCATCACCCCAAATAGATGTATAGCTAGCTTCTGTATAAATATTATACACAAGTTGTTCTGTGCCATTTAAAAGTTTTCTAGTATTTATATTGCCACTATTTCCTGAACTTAATTTGATGTCATAACTTAGATTGCTAGATAAACCTGTGCAAGCAACTTGAACATTAAATGTAGATGCTGTATCTGTTAGTCCTAAGGGATTGTAGGTGCCAAAATTTAAACCATCATTACTAACGGTGCAAGTGGCCGCATTAGCATTAATTAAAATACTTAAACCTAAAATAAGTGCTATTTTTCTTTTTATCACTTACAAATCCTTCCTTCTAATTCTACGATATCAGAACTATTTTTTGGTATATTTACTTCAAAATAACAAGATAGATTCATTCCGTTTTTAAAGTAATTAACTGTTACTTTTTTAACCATATAAGAATAATTTCCATAAATCAATCCTTGGTGTCCAACTGGTAAATCTTCTTCAATTAAATTACCTTTTACATCGAATGTTTTGGCTGTTGCTCCAGGAGGTAAGAAGGAGTTATCCACTAATTTAGCATTAACAGTAAATGATTTCTTTTCTCTTAATTGTATTTCTGAAACGTAACCTCTCTTACCAATACTTGGGTAAATGTTTGGCTGTTCTACAACTTCAATATTAATTGGTAAAGATTGTCCAATTTCAACTTTATTTTCAGTATTTGGACTTAAGTTAGGAATAAGAACTTTTCCTTCACTATCTGTTTTACCAATTGGTTTGTTTTGATAATAAACAGTTGTGTTCTCTGCTCCTTCTGCTTTAATAAGTCCAAAAGAATTGTTGATTTTCTTGGTTGCCCAAACATCACCATCCATAGCTACAACAGCACCTCTAGCATTGAATGTCATGCCTTGGTTATTATTTTGTGAATAAACATTGGCAGCAATATTACCTTTTGATGTTCTTAAGTCACCACCAACTTTATATTGTCCTTCACTTTGACCAGAAACGCCGTACCCAAAACTTACTGGGTCTATATCATTTGCCATTTTTTGATATGAAGCATAATGCTCTGTTGTATTATTATTAGAAGAGGCATTGTAAGTAACGTTATTTCCATCAAAATTATAAACTAAACCAAGGAACATCATATCTTTTTTAGAGTCGTCTAAGTTTTTAAGATAGTTTACATTTAAATTAATGTGTTTTGATAAGTTTTTATTATAGTTAAAACCTAGTATTTTTGAGTTATCATTATTATATGCTTTATTCTCAATATATGAGACATTAAAATTTCCAACATCACTATTAAATAACTTATTGCCATTAACACCTACAGTCGCAGTGAAAAGTGATTTTCTGTTGTTAGTATAGCTATCAGTATATTCCATCATACCTAATTGATAAAAGTTTTTATCATATTTGTCGTAGCTAACCCTAAAATTAAAAGGGTCCGCTAATGTTGTTGAATAAACACCAATGTTATTGCCAATATTGTCTTTGTTTTTATTGACCCATCCATGTACACCTACGGTAGTTTTTGCTTCGTCAATTTTATAATTTGTGCCAACCCCTAGACCCGCATAATCTTTTTTAATTTCTGCTCTGTATTCATTGGTAAGATTATCTGTATACCCTTTTGCATAAGTTCCAACGGCAGCAATTCCTTTATAGTCATTACTTTCTATACCATAATTGAATCGTTCTGCTCCAATGTTAATAGAATAATCCTCAATACCTTTTTTAAGCACTTTAGAGTTAGAGAAGATGTCTTGCTGATATGTTGTTTCTCTTCCTAAAAGGTCACGAACAACAACTCTTGCTTGCCCATTGCCTGTAATAGAAGGAATGTTATTAATATTAAACTCACCTGGGGGAACACTAAATGAATATCTGCTAGAGTTATTTAAATATACATCAACCACTGATGGTAAGCTAGAATAACCTTTCAACGCTGGTGTTGATGTTTTATTAAAGTTTGGATTTAAAGAGTAGTTTTTGGAAAAACTAAATCCACCTAAAAATACATTACGTCCATATCCATTATTAGTGGTAGAGAAATCACCAAATGTATATGTATGCTTAGTGTCTAAGTCATGTTTAGTCCAAGTTGTGTTTAAACGAATAGTCTCATTTGCAGGTACTAATCCTGTTGGATTATCATATTTTATGTTTCTATTTACTAAACTAAATTCACCCTCACCATATTTGTTAAAGTAATTACCGCTTAATAAAGTATTTAAATTAGAGGAGGTGGATTCTTTTTGTCCATAGATCTCATAATTTAGGAATGCCCCTTGAGTTTTATAAACTTTCTCATTGGTCAAGTTTTTAGCAATTTCAGCAGTTTTAGTGTGTGAGCTTTCTCCGGCATCTAAAATTGTTCTAGAAAAGAGGTTTCTTTCTAATTTTAAATGAACAATTTGGTTTGCTTCGTCAATTCTATAGGAAGCACCATTTTTTGTGTCTAATAAATAAAATACTTCATTTTCAAATTTTGTTGCTTCGCTACTTTTGCTAATATTTAATTTTACAATGTCCTTCTCAGAAATATAAAGTTTTCTTAGTTTTCTTTCATATAGATAAGTAAAAGCCTGTTTTAATTTAGCATCATTAATAAAAGTATCTAAAAGAAGAATTTCTTTTTCGGGTAAAGAGTTAATTTTAATATTATTATTTTTTAAAATCTTTTCAGAATCATTTCTTTTTGGTTCATCATTTTGTTCATCTTTAATGAGATTGCTATTATCTAATATGATGTCTTTATCTATATTTTGACTAGTTTTAGCTGTATTATTTAAAATAGTATCATTTGGGGATGGTTTTGTTGGGTATTCATTAATAACAGATTTAGTGCTTATATCTTTTATGCTTACAGGTTCAACTTTTGCCTTTACTGTAATGTCAGAAAAGGCTACTTCTTCTTTCTTAATAGTGGGAAGAATAATTTTAGCGGGAACTTGATTAACTACTTTCTTTATATTTTTTTTAGCTGTTGATGTATTCAAGTAGACTGTTTTTGTATTATCATCAATATAAAAAGAAATGCCTTTTATTTTGTTAACTAAATAGTATTTTTCTTTTTTATGTTTTATAAACTCATTGGTTAATGGCAATTTTAATTGTTTCAATTGTTTGCCATTAATGTATAGTTTATTCCCTTTTTTAACATAAAGATACTTTATTTTTTTATCTACCTTAATGTCATTTACATATGTTTTTAAAAGCAATCTGTCATCTGTTTTTGTTTGAGCAAAAACAACATTAGAAAACATTAATGAGCTACAAATTAAACAAACAGTAATTTTTTTATTTAATGATAAATTGTTTTTTAACATTTTCATATCCTTGCAATTCAAGTTCTATTTCTACGGGAATATTCTTGGCAATAGAAATATTGTTTAATAAGTAATCAGAAGTTTTGCTTGGTAAAACATAATTTAATTTTTTATCTGCGCTTATTGTCTTATTGTTTTGAGTGATTTTTGTGCCAACAACTTTTATATGCTCATTAAAATTATTTTGTATGTATAAATTTGTAAGCTTTCCATTTTGGGATCTTGGTTTCATATTAATATATTGAGAAACATTTTTTAGTTCTAAATCATTTTTTGATTGAATAAAAATTGGTATGCTAATATTTGTTAGCACTTGAACTCCTTTTGGGCCATTTAGTGGTATTTGATTAAAAATAATTCTATATGCCTGTTCTTGTGAAGTTTGCTCTATGCCTTTAGTGCCTATTCTTATAATCTGTTTACTTCTTGGATTAATTCTAACAACCAATGGGCTAGCAATAATGTTTTTTGTTTTACTTAAAATATCTTTGCCATTTTCTTGATTCCATTGCATTAAGTCAATTTGATAAACTTTTTGTTCGTTTGAATTATTATTAATAGTAATGGTTTCAACTTGCTGTGTTGATTTAAAGTCAACTTTCAAAGGTGAGAAGGCTATACCATTTGTCTGTGCATTTGCCTTAATTAAAAATAGGCTTAAAAATAGGCTTAAAAATGTTGCTAATAAATATTTAGAAATTTTCATGTTTTTTTAAAATTGTTTTAATAGTGTTAAATAAAAACGAATATAAAGTCAATAGAAAAAGAACTCCGAAGAGTTCTTTTATTTAAATTCTAAAGAAAATTAGAATGTTAATGTTAGAGTCACTGTGTCAGTATATGAACCAGCGGCACCAATAGCTTGAGAAGCAGGCATACCAGCATAAATAGTTATACTGTTAGATACACCAGCGCTACCAGAAGTTCCCGTAAGTTCAGTACCTGCGGCAATTGTTCCTAAAGGTTGAGTAAAGCCACCGTCTTTAAATAAATCATATGCTAAATAATTTCCGGCACCATCTGTTATTCTGCGATCACCAGTGCCAGCATCAAAGTTGCTACCATTGTTAGCCTCAATAGTATAAGGAACCGCCGCTGTAGCACAAGTAAATCCAATACTTACTGATGTGCTAGCTACTGCTGAACCATCATAGTTTCCGAAGTTAATATTGTATGAGTTAGCATCAAATGCACATCCCGTTACAGCAGTGGCACTAATATTTAAAGTTGCTGTATCTGTAGCGGCAATACCATTTACCGCCATAGTAGCCATTGAAGCAGCAATTAATCCTGTAATGAGTTTTTTAAATTTCATAATGTCCCCTTTTTAGTTTTTAATTATGTAAAAAAAGAGTAAAATAAAAAAAACGAAAATCAAGTTTTTTGATATTTTTGATTAGACAAAAGAAAAAACCCACATTTTTGTGTGGGCTTTTTTAGTAATATAAGTATTAATTACTTACGCTTGTTAACAGCTTCTTTCAAGGCTTTGCCAGCAGAAAACTTAGGTGCTTTTTTAGCTGCAATCTTAATTGCTTTACCAGTATTCGGATTGCGTCCTTCACGAGCCTTTCTCTGAACTACAGAAAAAGTTCCAAAGCCAACAAGGGTAACTGCGTCACCTTTTGCTAATGCTCCAGAAATTGAAGATAAAACAGCTTCAACAGCTTCTGCTGCTTTAACTTTGCTAACTGAGGATGCTTCTGCAACTGCGTCTACTAATTGGGTTTTGTTCATATAAATCTCCTTATTAATGTTTAAAACCTTGTAAAAGAAAAAATGTTACCAATAACAAAATTTCTCCGGATTTTTATAAAACAGATTTAAAAAAAAGTCAATGAAAATGGGCTTAACATTTTGTTTTTTTTGAAAAAAATCATAAAAACAAATAAAAAAGGGGGAATTTCCCCCTTTTAGTACTATAAATTAATTGATTTATTCATCATCTTCTTCATAGTATTCTTCATCGTCATCATCGTCATTACTTTCTTCTTGTTGTTCAGAAGTTAAGAATATATTGACATTACCTGTATCTAATTCCCCATCTGAATAACCTTGATAGAATCCAAAAGCGGGAACAATTAAAGTGGCAGAGTTATTTAAAATGCCAGAAAGTTTCAGTCCATATTTGTGAACATCAACTAAATTAACATTGTCTCTTGTGATGGCAAGAATCGCAAATTCATAATCATATCCGTAGCTGTCTAGCCAGTCTTTTTCTGCTTGAGTTGGGTCTGCTCCATCTTCTAATGGATTTTCTTTTAGATCATCTTCGTACATTTTCTTTAATGCTTTTACAATAGAATCTAATCGCTTTTTATATTCTTTGCTCTCATATTCAAAAATATCTTCTTCTTGGTCATATTTAACATCACCTGGAACTGGCATATAAAGTTTAAGTGTGCAGTCATCAATTAATGTGCTAATTTCAGAAAGATGGTCATTAAACTGTGATTTAAGATTGGAAACATCATCAAATACAGCATAATAGCTCTTAGCTACAATAAGACGCCCATCAAATTTGTTGGAATATTCTAAGAAAGGAATTTCATCACCATAATATGTGCTAGGTGTTTCTGCATTTACACCAAAAATAGGTGGGAACTGCATCATTTGACTACTTTTCTCACCAGCATAGCCAGTGTAAAACTTCTCAGAAAAAAGTGTTTTGATAATGCTTGAACCATGCTTTAAAAGAGATTTATTAAAGATTTCAGGTGCGTCATTTTCTTCAAGTGTTCCACGAATGCTTGAAACAATAAACTTTCCTTCTGAACTCACTCGTTGTTCATTTGGTCCTTCGTCTGGTTCGCTACCTAAATAATAAGCATAATTCTCTACAATAGAGTCAAACTCATCACTAGCTCTATAAGTGGAGTATAGGAAACTATAGTGTTTGAATACACGAATTACACAATGTCCTGAGCGAGAATTTGCTGCGGCTGATGATACATTATCATCAAAAATAAAATGGTCATCTCCAAGAACATCCTCACCAACTTCTTTTGCCTTTTCAATGACATCTGAAGAAATAAAAATTAAAGTTTGACCAAAATCATTAAGTTTTTCTGGAACATTTACAGTCCAATCAAATCCCTCTTCAGAACGATGTACAAAATGAAATTTATAATGATCTTCATCTCCGTTAAAGTTCTCTTCAACGATTGCACGAATTTTAACTAATTGCTTTTGAAGGTCTTCATTAAAGATTTGAATAGATCCACAAGTTTGATCATCAATTCCAATAACACGATGGTGATTCCTAATGAGAACAGCACCGTTAGGTAAAACACGAGGAGCCCAAGTATCGCTACCCCAAACACTAATATCAGCAGAAGCTGAAATAATATTCCAAAGTTCTTCAAATTGTTCTCCATTCAATACTAAGCGGCAGTCATTAAGTTTTTCTAAAATTTTAATTGCCTTATCTTCGTGCCAATTACAAGGAACCTTGATACGGGATTTCCAACCCAAGACTTTTTTCTGTTTCATTACTTCTTTATAAAACTCTTTAGGCTCGATTTGAGAAAGTTTTTCAACTTCTAAATTTTCAATGTCGTTATCAAAAAGAGAAGTAATAACTTCAGAGACTTCTTTTTTGCTTAATTTTACTGGTGAATTCATATGGTAGCTCCTTATTTAATAATGTGAAAGGTATTTTATCATTTTTAGCAATTTTTTTCAACAAAAACCAATCGTTTGCTTTAAAAAAATTATGTTTTTGTTGGTTTTTTAGCCTGTAAAAGCACATTAAGTCAGTATTTATACTTAATTCTCTTGATTCTTTATCTTCTGGGTCAATCCAGGGTGCTGTATACATGAGTGTATTAAGATTGCCAATCATCTGCCTTAAAGATGGTTCCCAATCTATTATATGAATATCATCATTATTAACTAATAAGTTTTTAAGATGTAAATCACCGTGTATCAGACCTATGCTAGAGAAATAATCCATTTGTTGAGCCAATTTTTCTAAGTGTATATTACTTAATGCTCTAGGTTTATTTCCATTAAGGTTCTTGCTAGTGCGAATAATCAAATCACCATCAAAGTGAAATTTGGTTTGTCCTTTAGTAGTTTCTTCAATAAGGGCAGTCCTACCTAAAATTTCACTTTTAGTTACAGGTAAATTGGATAATAAGTATTTTTTGATAAACATAAGGCAATTATAACAAAAAATTATATTTTTGTGTTAATTTCTTTATTATTTTTTGTGTCTAACATTCTGTTTAAGAAATCCATTTGATGAATAGAATATAGATTTTTATTTAAAAGAATTTCTTTAATTTTTTCTACATTGGAATCTTTTAGTTGGATTACAAATGGTTTTACTAATAACTCATCATTAATAAAATCTTTATTGATGTTGTCTAAAAATTTGATAAAAAGTTGAAAAATAGAATACTCAGCAGGAGTTTGAGTCCAACCAGGTATTTTTTGCATTTCAGTTTTATCTGCGGTTAAAATTTTATGTTTGATGCTAATATTAGTTTCGTTTTTATCTTGATTATCTTCAATGTAAAACTGTAAATACACAATTTTATCGTCATGAAGTAGTCCCTTTAGGATGAGTTTTAAAACAGAGCAAAACTCAATGACTTTAATTAAATGAAACATTTCATCCAATACTGTCTTCTGTTGGGATATTTGATTAAAAGCAGCAATAGGTCCCTTGTTATGACAAATGTCCAATACTTCTTCAAACGATAAATTAATAGCAGTGTGTTTCATATAGTTATGATGCTAAAAAAAACAGCATTGTCAAAATAATATTGAAATTGTGTTTTATTTTTATAAAATAGGAGAAAGGAATCTTAAAATGAAAGAACTTACACCTAAGCAAAAATTTATAGATGAAATTTCTAAAAAAATAGAAAATGGAGATTGGGGCTTAGAAGAAATAGAACATTTAGAAGAAAATAAAATCAAATATCATTTGAATTATGAAGATATAGGTTTATTCTTAATGGTTGCTTATGATTATGTCTATAATTTAGCAATAGAAAATGGAGAGATATCTGGATTAGAAATGAATAATTTAATTGCTTTTAAAAAAGCTATGGTTGGTGTAATGCCAAAGAATAAAGAGCAAAGGATGGCTTTAAAATTTCAGATTAATCAGTTAGTTAAAAAAATTGAAAAAGAGCATTCTTTTGAAAACAATTTAGAATCTGAAAATAAGCAAGAAGTTATTAAAAAGAAGGTTAAGTCTTTGTATTACTTGCCATCTTGGTTGAGAAAACCAAAGTTTACACCATACAGTTCTTATTATGATTAATTAAGATCTTCAGTAAATTCAGAATCATATTTTAAAAACAAACTTTGTTTAATTTCATTTTCTGATTGATAATTTAACATTATTTTCTCTGCTTGAGCATGTGCTTTTAAATAAATAAAATCTTCAAATGACACATTATTATTAAACCTTAGGTGATAAACAATCTTTTTGCCGAATATTCTTGAGATTTCTCCGTTATCGTCCCACTTTTTAATCCATTTTATTGGTGTTGGGAAATGTCTAAAAAAGTAAGAAATAATCATTAATCCAACTATTTTCAACGATAAATAAAAAATAGAAGTTAACCATTTTATACCAGATGCTTCTAATTTTATAGAGAATTTATTGAAATCTGAAAAATTTCTAAAAACTTCCATAAGTCCAGAAGATTTAAATAGATAGTAGCTATCAATAGCCCATAATAAGAATAAACAAATCATGGTTAATTTTAACGTAACCACAATAATAAAATATGTAATGTGAAATTGTTTTATGTTCATGGTTTTTATGCTATAATGAAAAAGAAAAAAAATCAAGTTGATTTTTATAAACAAAAAATTACTCTTATAAAAAAGGAATACATGAATAAAATAGGCTTTTTCGCAATTACAGCAAACCCTCCACATTTAGGTCATTTGAAAGTGGTACAACAAGCACTAGATAAATTTGACGAAATTTGGGTGTCCCCAGTCTACATTCATCCTATGGGTGAAGGAAAAGTCACATACGAAAATAGGCTAGAAATGACAAAATTACTTTTTGCTGAAATGCCAAAAGAAAAAGTAAAAATAAAAGAAATAGATAAAGAATACCAAGAATTAAATGGTAAGCCGCCATACAGCTATGAGTTATTAAACTTTATTAAAGAAAAGTATTCTTTTAATGCTTCTTTAATATTGGGAGTTGATAATTTTTATTCAGAAAAGTGGAAAAATTTTTATAAACACCACAAAGTAACAAAAGATTTTGGTGTTGCATTATTTTCTGACATTGGCATCCACTCCTCTACTATTAGAGAACTAATAGATGAAGGTAAATGGATGAAAGTAGAAGTTGCTTGCGGAAAAGCTGTAGCTGATTTTCTTAAAAACAATTTAGCTTCGGTTGCCTATGGAGATTGATTTTCTAAAAGAATTGAATTCTTCAACTGATAATTTATTGTCTTCAAGCATTACATAATCAAGAGTCCTAATGCTTTCTTCAATTTTAATATTGTCTACAAAAACATATTCTTGATTAATTGCTTTTTCAAATCCAATTGTAATAAATTGTTTTAGAGTATCTAGTGTTTCCTCTGGATTTTCAATATTTTCATAATCTTTCATCTTTATGCATTTTAAAATAGAAGGAAACCATTCTTGACGAATTAGATTATTATCTTCACTGGTTTTTTTGCCAATATAGCCGTAGTCTCTTAAGAAGTGTCCTGTAAATTCTATAATAAAAGGTGTAAGGGTTTTTTGTTGTTCAAGTTCATTTTTTAAGATTGCTTCATCACAATAAACATCGTCTTTTAATTGTGAAACTAATTCATTTAAAGTCTGCTCAAAATATTTTGCACGATTAATAAAAAATGTAAAACTAATTGGCTTTGGATTCATTTTTCTTATTTTGTCTTTAACTACCTTTTCGCTAATCTCAAAAGTAAGATCTGTGATAAAGGTAGACATCTTTGACTCTTGCTCATTCTCAGGCAAACTAGAAATGGTCTTAGCATATGCTGGGGATTTAATATTAACAGCATGTGTTAATTTTTGTTTTATTTCATTTGTAATAGTTTGAATGTCCATGTGGGTTCCTTTTTTCATTGATTTTATATTATAAATAAATTATAATTGTGTCAATATTAAGGAATAAAAATGAATAAATTTACTTTTGGAAAAACACCTGCTGCTGTTTACTTGTATGAATACTTACAAAGCAAGGGCAATACAATTGTGGAAAAAAGAGTAGGAAAAGCATTGACTAGTAATCGTAATTTGCTGACTCAAATTGAAAAATCCAATAATATTGGAGCAATCAATGCTCATAATGTAGCTAGGATTGTTAACAAAATGAGAGAAAAATTTTTTGTAGAAGTTGGAGATGAGCTTGCTTCTAATTTAACTACCAATATATTAATTGGAGAAATGAAGGCATTAATTAGAAAAAGTGCTGAAATAAGAAAAATAGAGCTTCTTCAAAATAAATTAAAGAAAAAAGATGTAGATTTTTTGAAAAACAAAGAAGGTTATTTGATTGTTGAAGAAAAAGAAGACAAAAAAGTTTTTCCGAGTTATAATTTAAGTAATATGAAAGACAAAATTAATAGTGAAACCCTTACTGAAAAATGGTTGGAAAATATGAAGGGTAAGCAGAAGAAATTTTAAGGAGTAAGATATGCAAGACAACGACTATCAAAAATTATTTATTGCCATGAGATATTGGCTACTTGGTATGGCAGAAAATGATAGCAGGTATGTGTTGCCTCTAAATGCCTTAGAATATGCTAAAAATATCCATATAGGCTATAGAAAAGATGGTAAAACCCCAGAATTTCAACACCAACTTGAAATTGTTCATTACTTGAGAACCCTATATAAGGGATTAATGTATGCCCCTGAAACAATGGCAGCAGCATTCCTTCACGATGTCCCAGAAGATTACGATATTGCTTTTGAAGAGTTGGAAAATCTATTTGGAGAAAAGGTTACTAATGCTGTTCAATTGCTTACTAAAAAGTATCGTGGTGAAAGCAAGGAAATTGAACAATATTTTGATGAAATGGCACATTGCCCAATTGCTAGTATTATTAAGGGTGCTGATAGAATCAATAACCACCAATCAATGCATCCTGTTTTTACAGATAAAAAACAACAGTCATATATAGAAGAAACACAGACTTATATTATTCCAATGCTCAAAAAAGCAAGGCACTTGCATGTTCAGCAAGAGTTTATCTATGAAAACATTAAGTTTGTCCTTAAATCACAAATGATGTTCGTGAAGTTTAGGTTAAATACAGCGTGAAAATACAAATATTATCTGACCTCCATATAGAATATGATTATTTGGACATACCAAATATTGGTGCTGATATTTTAATATTAGCTGGAGACATTTTTATTGGAAAAGATTCAGTTAAATATATAGAAAAATTTAGAAAAAATTATCAAGAAGTAATTTATGTTCCAGGCAACCATGAGTATTATGGTGGAAATATATCTATGGTTTCAAAAGAAATATCAGAAATGTGTGAACAGTCTGATATAAAATTTTTAGACAATAACCTTTTTATTATAGATGATTATTGTTTTATTGGTTCAACATTATGGACAGATTTTCGACTTTATGGAGAAGAGTTAGAAAAAATTGGTTTCTATATGAACAGAGCAAGGAATGCTTTGAATGATTTTAATTTAATAAGATATGCAAGTATGTATTTTAGCCCTAGTCATTGTGCAACATTAAGCTTAATGGCTCAAAAATACATTCAAGAAAATCTAGAAAAATACAAAGAAAAGAGAAAAATAGTAATCACTCATCATGCTCCAAGTATGAAAAGTGTCCATGAAAAATATTTAGGTAATATTTTAAATCCTTGTTTTGCAAATAATTTAGATGATTTGGTGTCCCAATCTGACATATGGATTCATGGTCATGTCCATGATTCTTTTGATTATAATATTGGAAAAGCAAGGGTAGTTGCTAATCCAAGAGGTTATAGTTCAAATGGTGTAAATGAAAACAAATCCTTTAATCCTTCTTTTATTTTAGAAAGTTGATTTTAGCTTTTTTTCTGTTTTAATTTGAGAAATGGGAATTTAATATGACACTAATAGTGATTTTAATGGTTATTGATGAGTTAACCAGGTAATTTAGCAACAATTATCTTTTAGCGATGCCAAAAGTTATCTTATGATGATTTTTGGCATTTTTTTATTTTGTTGATTATTATTTTGTATTTGTTAAAATTAAAAGAAGTTAGTTAGAAACCCAATGATAAAAATAATTAAAAATTATGAAGTAATAGAAAACGGCAAAGATATTGTTGTTACATATTCATTGCTCAATTTTGACGATTTCAAAAACGGAGAGCAAATTAAAATGTCTGTCTCAGAAAATGGCGGACAGTTTTGGTTGAATTTGTCATCTTCAAATGCTCAATGTCAATTGAAAGATTTCCCCAATAATAAAATAAAAAGTTTGTCAGAAAAAAGAATAATTATTGCAGGCTTTTCAGAAAACAATGAAATAGCAAAAGCAAATGTCGTATCTGAAATAAATATCGTTAAAAAACCAAAAATTAAATAGGAGGCTAAAATGTCAATAGAAATAGGTAACTTACTAAATGAAACTAAAAGAATTTTATCAGAGTCACAACCCCAAAATGTAACTTTTGTAGGAGAGCAACCTTGGTATGAAAGAAGTTTTTGCAAATTTAAATATGCATTAGTGTCTGGATTATTAGTGGGAATTGTAGCTGGAGTTGGAGTTTCTTCTTTAATGAATACACCAGAAAATAATGAGAAGATATTTAATCCAAGCTATCAAGCTTTAATGGCAGAAACACCACAATATGTTAAAGAGTTAAGAGAAGAATATCCCAGTGTTAACTTTACAAACATGTCTAACAAAAGAGATGTGGCAAAAGAATTTGTGGGGAAAAATAATTTTATAGCTTTAGCTGCTGAAATGGAAGGTTTTAGAGGGGATTTACATAAAGACCCAGCAACTGGTTTAAATATTGGTTTTGGATATAACATCTCTAAAAGAGTTGGCAATTCAACAAAAGAAGTTAAGGCAGATCTTTTGGCGGTTGGAATATCAAAAGAAAAAGTAGAAGATATAATCAAATTATCAAAACTACCTCAAGAAGAGTTGGATTATGGAATCCATAGATTTAATAAAAAATATAGCACAAAAAAATTGATTGATATAGAACAAGGTGTAGCATTATTGGCAAAAACACAAATTGAATATAAAAAATTTGCATCTTTGGTGTTCCAAGATTCATTTCATAAAATGAAAAAAAACCAACAAGAAGTGTTAACTTATGCTGCATATAAAGTTGGAATGACAACTTTAGCTAAATATGAAAGAGCAATTGTAAATGCTTCTAAAGTTTATGCTGAGAATAAACATCCAACAACAAATTCTTTAAGATTGATAGCAAAAGAGTTAACTTTCTTTTACTCTAAAGATGGAAAACAAAAAGTAATAGACCAAAAAGCATCATTAATAGCACATGCATTCATGCATCAAGATTATTTAACTGCTCAGTTGGGTGAACACGAAAAAATGAAAAATTCAATGAGAGATTTAATGGCTCATAAGATAGATTTCAATAAAGAGCTAAAAGATAAACAAGACATGAAAAAAGCAAAGTCCAATAAAGAAAAAATTAGAGGAATGGCTGCCAAAAAAGAAACTAAATCCAACAAGAACCTTTTATGATTAGATTTGGGTTAACTGATCTGCGAAAATATTTCTATGTCTAGCAACCCAACATATTCTATATTCATTAAAGTAGGAAAGTTCTGTTGATATTTGTGTGAGAGTAGGTAAAAAAATTTCAGAAGTTTTTTGCATCGTGTGAAATCTTTTAATATGTTCAAGAGCTGGTAAACAATCTGTAAACACCTCTAAAGATTTTAATTCCATAAGTTTAGCTATACAAATTGCCTCTTTTATTGCGATAAGTTCTGCTAAATTGTTATTATTAGTATTTATTTTTTTTCTAAAAGAAACAATCATAGTTTCATCAGAAATTCCATAACCAGCAATAATAGTATTGTTTTTTACAGATGCATCAGTAAAAAATGAAATTGTGGGGGTTTCAAAATACAAGGCTCCAAAAAACTGATTAGTTTTCTTAACATGCTGTGTTGGAGTATTTAAAGTAGTATTTAAATATTTCTGATTGTCCTGAATTATTTTATTTTTATGGTAATTATTTTTTGAATCCATATGATTATTAGTATATAAGTGTTATATATAATTAAGTAAAATAATAATTTTAAAAATCAATTACTCTTTTTTTGATTCATATAGATCGTCCATTTGTCGTAATAATCTTGAAGTAATCCTTCATGATCTCCACCCTTACAATGTTCTTTTTCATGTTCAAGTGCCCAAGATTCATAATTTGTAGGTAAGAAAATAGTGCAAGTTTTTTTAGCCAAATTTATTTCTGAACATCCATATATTTTTGCCTTTTCTTTGCCATTTTGCTTATACTGTCCACATTTTTGATATAAATCTGAATAGTTCAAATATTCAATAGATTCAGTTAATGTTGGCCAGTTTTGTACATAAGATTCAATCCCATCAATTTTTTTGGAATTATTAGATATATCTGGTAATTGAATGCTTGAGCATGCACTTAAAGTAATTAAACAAACTAAAGATAATAGTGTTTTTTTATTTTTCATATTCTCTTTCATATTTTTAGTAAATATTATATTAATTAATTAAATTGGGCAAGTGTTAATGCCTTGTTCTCAATCTTAAAAACATTTTTTCTTGAAAACAAGTTTATAATATCTAAATCATGAGTAACTAATAAAATACTGATTTTGGTTTCTTCTTGAACTTTATTAATAAAAGAAACTAAGATTTTTTTGTTTTCTTGATCTAAAGAAGCCGTTGGCTCATCTAAAATCAATAAATTAGGATTTAAAAGTAATCCCCTAAGAATATTAATTCTTTGTTTTTCACCACCAGATAGATGTCTAGGTTTCTTTTTTAAAATGTGTGAGCAATTTAAAGTGTCAGCAAGTTGATAAATCATATCCCTATTATTGTTTTTTAATGCTACAAATCTTAAATTCTTATCAATACTCATTTCTTCAATAAAATTAGCATATTGTGTGACATAACTAATCTTTAAATTTTCAGAAAGAATAATTTCACCATTATCAATGGATTCAATTTTATTAATGATGTTTAATAGTGTTGTTTTCCCACTCCCACTATATCCTACTAAGATATAAACATTATCATCTTTAATTTCTAAAGACAAATTTTTAAATATTTCTATTTGTTCTTTATCATCAAAAAAAGATTTATTAATATTTTTTAGTTCAATTAAATTCATTTAATTACCCTTAATAATATTGGACATGTTTTCTTTTTTGAAAACAAGGCTTAAAACAATAAAGTTTAGCAAAAATGTGAAAAAAGAAAAAGACAAAATAAGTATGATATCTTTTATTGAAAATAAATATGTTATTTTATCAATTCCAAAAAAATATTCTCTGTTCATTTTTGTCTTTGAAATATTAAACATAAAAGAAATTAATTCATTACTATAAATACTGATGAGTGCTCCTAAAGCAATTCCAATAAAAGATGTTAACAAAAATGTAAATATATTCTTATAGGCGAATATTTTTACCACACTATTGGGAATTACATTTAAAATGGTTAATAAAGCCCAATCTTTACGCTTTTCTTTGAAAAATGCTATATTTGTGGAAACGATAACTGCTGATAATAAAATAAACATCACCAAATACAAGAGCCAAAAGATCTTTCTTTGAAGTTGTAAAGCATTAAGTAATTGTGGTTGTATTTCCATCCAGGTTTTTACTTCATAATTGCTGTTAAAATAGTTATTAATAAGATCTTCTTTTATTATATTAGCATTGTTGGCTTCATCAATAAATATATTAATTTTATTTATATTTTGATTGGTAATAAATCTTTCCCATTCTTTACTGGATAAATAAACCTCATAAAATTGAGACTCTTTTTTATGAACTTTAATATTATCACTTATAAAGTAACTCTTAAACTTAGTAAACTTTCTATTTTGTTTATCATATGAATTTGGTTGAACCAAAGTAATTTCATTTAATTTAAAGTTGTTCAATTTAGATTGTAAAAGCCTATTGATTGATATAGCCTCTTTTTGTTCTGTATCTTCAATAATGCTGACTTTAAAAGTCTCTTCTTGTTTGTTTTTTTCTAAAATTAAAAAACTAAAATTACTTCTAATGGGCTGAATAAGATTAATATTGGGATGTTTTAGTGTGGAAATGTCAAAATTAAATCCTTTATTGTATTCAATTAAATTTAATAAATAATCATCCTTATCTTTAAGGTTTGCTGTTACCACAATAGGTGCTGTTTGTTTGAGAATTTTTGTTTTTATTTTATCCTCAAAGCCATTCATGACAGAAAAAGCTGCAAAAATTACAGCTATAGAAAGAGAAATAACTAAAATAGAAAATTGTTGCATAAAAAAAACAATTTTATCTTTAGTAAAAAAAAGATATTTTATTGAAATATATAGTAATGGGTTTTTCTCAAACATAGCAATCAAAAAAATAGAGTGTAATGATATAGCTGATTTTAGTCAATATTGCAGAAAAATAACTTTTTGCTATGATTTTAAAATGATTGAAAAAATAATTTATACTGATGGTTCCGCACAAGCTAAAAATTTAAATTTTGGTGGTTGGGCATTCTGCGAAATAGATAAAAATCAAAATGTTGAATTGCAGTACGGTTATCAAGAAAATGCAGATTCAAACACTATGGAGTTAATGGCTGTAATAAAAGCACTAGAGTTTGTTGAGAGTAAAGGTAAAATAAAAATTATTAGTGATTCTCAATATGTAATTCATGGGGTAGAAAGCAAATTAAAGAATAAAACTGCTATTCCTAAAAAATTAAAAGATGTAGAACTTTGGAATAAATTAAAAAACTTAGTAAAAAATAAGCATATTATTTGGGAATGGGTTCGCTCTCATCAAAAGGATGAAATTAATAATTACATAGATGAAGTAGCAAGAGCAACATACTCTGAACCCAATAAAATACCCCAAATCCAAAAAGATTTGAATTGTGTTATACAAAATAAGTTAGAAAAAGTTCAAGTTGGAGATTTAATTTGGACACATTCTAAAAGTCAAAAATATGTTGTAGTAATAAATCACATAATAGTTGCTAATAAAATTGGATTCTTAGTGAAATTATTGGCAAATAGATATGGTAGAGAATATATTTTCATAGAAAAAAATGAAAAAATAAATTTAGTTAAAGAAAAAACAAATAAGGAAATAGGATTAATAGAAGATATAATAAAATCTTTTAAGGGTTAATTTTTCTTATTTCTGTTTTTTTCTTCCTCTGCTTCAGCTTCTTGAATTAATTGCTGGATGTATGATTCACTAGCATCCTTAATCTTTTTAAGTAAAATTTCATCTTCCTTAGCCATATCTTTCTTAGTGCATATGTAGTCGTAGATTCTATTGAATCTAAATATATTCTCATTAGTACTAAAATTTACATATTTTACAGCATAGAGCTTCATTAATATGCCAGGTTTTTTTTCTGCTCCTTTAGGGCAACTAGAAGAAACAAAGACATCTTTGTATTTCTTTCCATTTTCTGTATTAACAATATCAACAAATGCTCCATCACTGTTTTCTCTATATTCTAAAAACCTAAAGGTTACTAATGGTGATCTTTCAACAGCTATTAGATTTTCTTCAGCGTTTTTCTGTGCTGAATATATACCATATAAGCTATAAAATATTATAAATATCATTAAAATAAAATATCCTATGGTGATTTTTCTTTTAGTTTCATCATCATAGGTATTTAGCTGTTCTTTAATTTGATTAAGATATTTTCTCATATATATATTTCTCGTACATAACTATAAATAGGTTTTTCTAATTGTGTCAAGATAAGTATTGACCTTTTAACTTTTTTTTGTATCTTAATTATTGATTTTTTCTTTTTTTATGATTATTTAAAAGTAAAAGAACAAGCAAAAGGTAAAAAATGGCTACACAAAATGACGATTTAGATTTGCAAACCTTCCAAATTTATCATGAAGATGAAGAAGAGGTAAAGGCTGCCCAAGAAAAAGCTGCTGCTGAAGCTGAAGAAGCGGCAAATAAAAAGGGTGGCAAAGGTTCTAAGGGTAAAGCTCAAGAAAAGAAGGGCTTAGCCGCATTGTTTTCTTTTGGAAAAAAAGAAGAAAAAAAGGGGCAAGCAGCTCCAACAAAAGGAAATAAAAAAGTAGCAAACCCTCCCGCACCAGTTGCTAAGCCAAAACCAGTTAAGAAAGCAGCAAAATCAGGAATGAATGATGCTACTAAAGGTATATTGATTGGATTTGTAATTCTTGGTGTATTTATTGCTTTAGATCAATTAGGCTTCTTAAAGTTTTAATTTAATACCTTTTTTCCAATAATTTTTGTAGATTATAATTTTCTTGATAAGAGCAATAAGTGCTTTCTTGTCTGTAATTTTCAGCAGTATCAATTTTTTCATGAAGTGGTCTAGCATAGTTGTTAACAAATTGTTCTCCAATATCTAAGTATTGTCTGGATACATCAGCCATAAAATTATTAATATCTTGCTTAGTTTTAAAGTAAAAGTGTTGTTTGAATAGTCTTGCCAAATCTTGATGTAAGTAGTCTACATATTTATTAAGAGCTTCTTGATCAAATTTGTAATGTAATAGTTCATGCTGTTCAGTTCTATGTTTAGAGCAAGAGAAGCTTTGGGCTTCCCTAGAAATAAAAATAGTTGGTTGAGCTTCAATGGTAACTTTAATTTGTTTAAAAACAACGCAAAATCCAATACTGTCATGTCCGTATAAAGAATATTCTGGATTGATTAAATATTTTTTCTTATTTGTAAAAAGTCCTAAAAGATTATTAGAGTTGTGTCCAGAAGAAATATTATTGCTTGCTATAGATATAAGTTCTCTGCTAGTTTTTGAATGGTCGTGACTAATTTTATCATTAGAAACATTAATAAAAATAATTGGGGTATTTAGAGGTATTGGACAATTGTTATTTTTTTGGGCAAAAGCAGGTAAGCTAATTAAACTTAAAACTAAAATATATAGAGATTTCATATTTATTATTTTTGACTTATTTTTAAATACTAGTAAAATATAGTAATTAATCAAGATTTTTTAACTATGAATATTTTAAATTTTACTAAAATAGCAAGAAACACTATAGCTATAGCATTGGTAGCATATGCTGCTGTTGGTGTTCAAAATGTGCAAGCTCAAGAAGTTCAAACTAAAGAAATAACCGTTGAACAAACAAAAGAATCTTTAGCTGATTTATGGAGCAAAACCAAGAGGGCAAGCGGAAATATTTGGGAAAAAACAAAGAAAACTTCCGAGGAAGTAGCAGAAAATCCATCAGAAAGTGCAAAAGCTGGCGCACAAAAAATGTTAGATTTATTTAAGTCTGGTACAGAAAAAATGAAGCAGTATCACGAAGAAAATTCAAAGCAATTTGAGAGTAAATCACAAGAAGATATTCAAGCTGAAGCTGGTGAGAAAAATAAACAATCCATAAAAAGTTTATTAGATAAGTTTAGAAGTACAGATACGGCTGATAACACAAATAAACCGAAACCATAATTTAAAAAATTGTTGACTTTTATGGGGTTTACCCTTACATTAAAAATGTAGGAGTAAAAAATGTTTAATACAGTAATAAATTTAATAAGAAAAATAGCAGAGTTTCGTAAATTAAGAATTGATGAATATGGTGAAGATGCAGAATTAATTAAGATGCTAAAAATTGAGCACAAAAATGATTGGCAATATGCTTATTTTAAACTTAAGAAAATTAACTAATTGACTAAAATAGAGAAAGATATTAAAAATATCTAATGTATAGTAATTGTTTATTGTGGGCTTTAAAAATGAAGCTTCGTTGGGGTGGAAAAATCCTTTGGATTAAAAGCAAAACTTGGATTGGTTTTCATAACAGATGGGTTAATCCTGGTGGAATTGTTTGGGAGTACACTATAGAAAATCAAAAAAAGCAACCTTGGTGGTATGTGCCGATTTTATACAAGGGTGTAGTGAAAAAAGTTAAAACAAATAGTTGATTTTTTAAAGTAGTTGTTATATAATTCATATCAATGGTAGTAAACTTTCTTTTAGAAAGGTCTTCAAGAAGGCGGGGCAGTACCGCCCTGGTCCACCAAAAGCATATTTATTTTTAGTATGTTTTTGATGGGCCAGAAATAGGATCGATTGGGGAAAGAGTAAATCTGAAAGCTACTCGGTAGGCGATGACCGTAAATCAAGCAAAAAATATAAACGCAAACGATGACGTTTACTCTTTAGCGGCCTAAGAAACTAGCTAAGACGGGGCAATCCAGAGCCTTGTAACCCAAGATGGATCAAAAGCACCTTCGGGTGCTTTTGTTATTTTTGGTTTATGGAAATTTATTTTTTAATTCTAGAGCATTCATCATGTATAATTTTCATAGCTCTAAAATGCATGTGTCTAATACCAAATATGTATTTCTCTTTTTCCAAATAATCTGTAAATAAGTTATTTGTATCAAAGCTCCAAGTGTAGAATATAAAGCCTCTTGATATATCTATTTTGGGGATATTTTTCTCACCCCATAATTCACTAATTTCATCATTTTGATCTGCTACAAAAGCACCTTGTAAGTCTATGTCTGTTATAGAAATGCCAATTTTTAAGTTATTGCCTAATTGCCATAATGAATAGTTAACTGTAAATTTTGTAGAAAAAAACTTACCTTTTATGGGTATGATAAGGTCGCCAAATTCAGCATGCTTTATGATTTTTTCTTGAACTGGTTTAATATAGTATTTATCTTGATTCAAAAAGCAATCTGTTTCGGTTGGTGGAATTAATAAGGCATCAATTACCTCATTGAAAAAAGATTCTCTTGATTGTAAGACTTCATGTTTATTCATATCTTGCCCTCTATTTTTTTATACAATAATATTTTTTAATTTAAAAGCAAGAAAAAAGGGAGCAATGCTCCCTTTGATAAACATTAGTTTAGCCTATTAGCTTTTTACTTCTTCAGACTTAACTTGTTTAGCCTTGTGCTTTTTGGCTTTTTTAACCTTTTTAGCTTTGTGAGCAACAGATTTTTTAGCTTCTGCCTTTGGTGCTTCTGGCTTCACTTCATTTGTAGCAGTTTGTGCTACAGAAGACTCTGGCTTTGGTTCAGCTTTGGTAGGTTCTGCAGCGAATGCCCCAAAAGAAAAACAAAGTGCGATTACAGTTGATAAGATTTTTTTCATGTTAATTTCTCCTTAATATAAAATTAAAAAAGGGTGTTTAAAACACCCTTTTGATTTTGCTATAATTACTTAGTAGCAGGTTTAACTTCTTCTTTTTTAGCTTCTTTCTTGGCTTCAACCTTAGCAGCTACAGCTTCTTTCTTAGCTTCTACTTTAGCGGCAACAGCCTCTTTCTTTTCTTCTTTCTTGGCTTCAACCTTAGCAGTTACAGCCTCTTTCTTAGCTTCTACTTTAGCAGCAGGAGCAGTGGCAGCGGCAGGGGCGGTAGGCTTAGCTTCTTCTTTTTTAGCAGGTTCAGCAGCCATAGCACCAGCAGAAACCATCATAGCAGCAACAATCATAGCAATTTTTTTCATAACATTCTCCTTATAAATAGTGTTACAATGATATAAACGGAAAAGGTTTCAAATAAGTTGACAAAAAGTTAAATATTTTTTTCACAATCTTGTAAAATAAAAGTTAGTGCCTCCTTAGATATGGCTAATTCTTTTAGTGTATATAACAAAGAAATGCCCATTAAAATGATAGCCAAAATAAATACAGATAGGCTTAGAAATAAATTCATAAAAATCAAGAACATAGAAAAAATACATAAAAGAATAGAGATTGTTCCTATTTTTTGAGATGTAACAATCAATTCAATTCTAGAATGTAGGGATTTAATCTGAGGATAATAGAAATCCTTCTTATGAGGATTTTCTTCCATGTCTTCATGAAGTTTCCTAATAACACTTGTGATTGCTAAAAATCTGTTAGTGTATGCTAACAAAAGAAGGCTAATTGTGGGAAACATTAATGCTGGAGTCTGAATATTGTAATAATTCAAAATATGTTCATAAACTGAAATTAAATCCATAGTAATCCTTTATTGCAAAAAAAATAAGATTCATTATTATACAACAAAAAGGATATTAAATGGATATTAAATTTATAGATTTATTCGCTGGCGTTGGTGGTTTTCATTATGCTTTTAGTAATAATGCTAGATGTGTATTTTCTTCTGAGTGGGATAAAAATGCTAGAGAAACTTATTTAGAAAATTGGGGTGAAGATTTAAAAAAAGAAAATGCTGAATTTGCAGGTGATATAACTAAAGTTAATTATGCCAAACTACCGAGTTTTGACATTCTTTGTGGAGGATTTCCTTGTCAAGCATTTAGTATAGCAGGAAAAAAATTAGGGTTTAATGATACACGTGGAACGTTATTCTTTAATATATTAGAAATAGTTAAAACAAAAAAACCAAGGGTTGTTTTTTTGGAGAATGTAAAAAATTTAACTTCTCATGACAAAGGTAATACATTTAAGGTTATATTAGCTTCATTAGAAGAGTTAGGGTATAGTGTTCATTATAAGGTTTTAAATGGTTTAAGCTATGGTAATGTTCCTCAAAATAGAGAAAGAATCTTTATTGTTGCTTTTAAAAATAAAAAAGATTTTGAAAGATTTGAGTTTCCAAAAGAAGAAAAAAGAACATTAGTAATAAAAGATGTAATAGATTTTAATAAAAAAGTAGATGATAAATATTATTATAAGCCAGAAAAGAGTGAAATATCTAAAAGAATTTCAGAGGGTGTAAATAAAGAAGAAACAATTTATCAATTTAGAAGATATTACCTAAGAGAAATGAAAAACGGAGTGTGTCCTACATTAACTGCCAATATGGGAACTGGTGGGCATAATGTTCCTATTGTATTAACAAAACATGGTGTAAGAAAATTAACTCCAAGAGAGTGCTTCAATTTACAAGGATACCCTAAGGATTTTAAATTACCAGAAAAATTATCAAATGCTGCTCTATACAAACAAGCTGGCAATAGTGTGGTGGTTACAGTGGTGAAGAGAATTGCGGATAATATTATAAAAGCAATACGTGATTAATTTAAAATTGATTTTAATGCGATAATTGCTCTAGAGCAGTGTGTTTTGACACTTCCTGGTGAACATTTCATTATTTCTGCTGTTTCTTCAATACTTAACTCATCAAAGTATCTTAATAAAAATGCTTCACTCTGTCTCTTCGGCAATGTTCCAATGATATCCATGATTTGTTGAACTTTATCTTTACTAATGATTTGTTCTTCAATACTTTCTTGATAAAATTTATTGTCAAACATTTCTTTATCAAAAAGAACATGTTGATTATCATCATCTGTGTCTACACCATAATCCTTAAAGTATTTGTTTGTGAGATTTTGTTTTCTTAAAAAATCTATTAGACAATTGTGTAATATGGTATTAAAAATGCTGTTATATTCTGATATTGGTTTTGATTGATATGTTTGAACTAGCTTTATCATGGCTTCTTGAACGATATCTAAACTATCGCTTTCATTCTTAAGTTGATAGTTAATTTTACGAAAAGCTTTTTTTTCGTTATTCTTAAGAAAATCGTCAATTTCTTTTGGAGTTGCCAAACCAAATCCTTTTTATTAAAATATGTTAACTATACACGATTTTTTTCTTTTTGTATAGTGCCACCAGAAATAAACAAAAAAATAAAGAGTTCAAGTAAACTTTTAGAACTTTTGTTTCGTTCATAATTAATATAGGAAAAAAACAATGTCAGAGAACGATTTTTTTAAAAACAATGAAGATTTTGCTAAAAAAATAGGTAAAATCTTAAAAAATAACGAGGAAGTTAGTCCATATGTAGAGGCTAGGTTGAAGGCTGCTCGTTTGCAAGCTCTAAGTGTAATCAAAAAAGAAGATAAATCTATGGTTGAAAAATTTGTAGATTTATTTAATTTTAAAATTGTTGCCACTGGTGTTTTAGCTTTCAGTATGTTATTTTTAAGTATAGGAAGTGTATTATTGAAAGCAGAAACAGAAAGTGTTTTTAAGCACAATCTAGGACAGGTGTTAGTTCATATGCAAGATGATGTTCAACAAGAAAAGGAAATTATTGAAATGTTAGGAGATGAAGTATGAACAAGAAAATTTTATTGGTGTCGTTATTATTAGCTCCAATGGCTGTTTTGGCACAACAACAGCCACCCAATGCTCAGCACCACCAAAAACAAAGAGGGACAGATATAAAAGAGCCTAAATATGAACTGTCAAAAGATAAATTCAACGAGTTAAAATCTGTTGCTATTACTTCAATTGATAGAAGAATGGAACTTTTAAGAAAAGAAAAACAATGTATTCAAAGTGCTCAAGAAAGACCAGACTTGAAAAAGTGTTTACAGGAAGCACAAGAATATAGAAAAAAAATGATGGAAGATTTTAAAGAGCGAAGAGAGCAAATTAAAAATCAATAAAAGCCCAAGTGGGCTTTTTTTGTTGACAATAATTTTTTTTTAGTCTATTTTCTTTTCTGGATTAAAGGGAATTATATGGAATCAATCAATATCTTCATTTTGGTGTTTGCTTTAGTAAGTGCAATATTTAATGTTTTTATAGTATTTTTATTATTACGTTCAAATCTTAAAAGAGGAGAAGAGCAATTACAAATACATAAGCACCTGGCACAAATTGGTGAATCTTTAAATGTGTATATGGAAAATCAAACCATTAATTCTCAAAAATTAGGTCAATCCATAGCTTTTTTAGCTCAAGAAATAAATGAAAAAGTTGAACAGCAAACATTGGTTATTGATGAAAATGGCAGAAAAAACAATGTGTTGTTAAATAATATAAAAGATAGAGTGGAATATTTATCCACAGAAGTAAATATTAATTAATTATTGAAATATGAATAAAGTATTGTTGGATTATTTTAATTACTTGAGAGACACAAGTAAAAATTTAATTTTACCTGGTGACGGTTATCGCTGTCTAATTCCAAAGTTTACTAAAAAACTCAAGAATGATGTGGTGGAAGTTGGTGGAAGTTTTTTTCAAAAGAACATCATTAATAAAGATGACATCGGGGCTAAAAATATAGCTTTATTTTTATCACAAATGAAAAAAGAAACAAATAAGCAAGTATATTTTGGGATAGGTTATATTTTAGGATATCAAAATAAAAGAATATTTGGTTCAATATTAAATATTCCAATTATCTTTGAACAAGAAGAATTCAGGCAGGGAACTTTAAATTATAGATTAGACTATGGTAATGCAACATTAAATTATGATTTAATTGCATCTATTTTACCTGATTACTTTTCAAGTGAAATGGATGGTACTGCAAACGATATATTAAATATATTAACTGAAAAAGAAGAAAATATTAAAAAAACTTCTAATTTAGAGTATTTACAAGAACAAATCCACGAGTTGTTTTCACAGCTTAGAAAAGCAAATAAAAATATTAATATTGAATTTTTAAAAGAAGATATAGAACATAAAGAAATTGTGGATCTAAAAAATAAAAATGGATTAATAAATAAAAAAGATTTGTTTTATAGAGCAGATAAATATCATATTTTTATCGCAGATATGCCAGATGCTATTTCAACTTGGGAAAACTTAAAGTATTTTTGTGAAGAAATACAATCAAATTCTTTTCATAGTGGTGTATTAAATGAGTTTTTTAGTAATGTGTTTAGTTTTGAGAAAAAACAAACAGAAAATACAGAGGAAATAAATTATGCAAACTTTATTAAAGAGTTTATACCTTTAGATATTTCTGAAAAGCAAATTATTGCTATCAATAATTGTTTCAACTCTAATATTTCTTATATACAAGGACCACCAGGAACTGGAAAGTCACATACAATATCATCTATTATTTTATCATCTATATTAAGCGGTAAAAAAACATTAGTTGTTTCACAAAAACCACAAGCATTAGATGTGGTGAGTGCCAAAATTAAAGATTTCTTTGATCCTGAAATAGTTGTTCCTTTTATAGCTTTTGATAAAGAAGCAAAAATGGAACTTAAAAATAACATATTAAATATGGCTAATGAGCAAACAATTAAAGATATTGATTTGGCTCACTATAATAGTCAGCTTTCAGTTTATAGAAACAATTTAAAAAAGATTAATGAAACAATTAAATCTAAAACATTGTTAGTGGAAAATATCTATAATAGTTATGCTACATTTTTTGAACAAAATGAAAGCTTCAATAGAAAATTAGATGTTTTTTTTAAAAACCCTATTTACGATAAAAATTTAAAGAAAAACATAGCTCCTTTAAAAACCAATAATAATTTATTTGTAGAAAAAATAAAAATTATTGAAAAAAAATATATAGAGTTAGAGTGCCTAACAAAATATGACGAAATATTTTTAAGTAGATTGGAAAAACAATTTAATGTATTTTTTAAAACAGACATTAACTTTATTAATTTATTTAAAAATAGAATTTTAAGTTCTTTTGTTGAAAATTTATTTTCTGTATTATTTGAATATGGAAATAATGAAAAAATTAAATCAAAATTAATAAATGAAGAAATAATATCTACGATTAATTATGAAATTAATACATTAAAAGAAGAATCATTGCTGGCTAGAAAAACTATTCTATCATTGTTTCATAAGAAAAAGTTATTAGATTCTTTAAAAGACCCCGTAATTAATTCTGAGGTTCAAAAATTTGGAAAAATGCTTCATTGGAATAAGGGTGATTTAGTTATTGAAAAAATGGACAAAATTAATTTTAATAAGTTGCTAGAAGTTTTTCCTGTGTGGTTATCTGAAATTAGAAATATAGGTGAGATTTTACCTAATAGGGCCGAAATATTTGATTTGGTAATAGTTGATGAAGCATCGCAAGTAAACTTAGCAGAAGTACTGCCAATATTTTATCGTGCCAAAAAGATATGTGTTGTTGGAGATCATAAGCAACTAGGTTTAAATGCTTCTGGGTTAACTTTTAGCTTAAGCAAGAAATTTGATAAGATTATTTGGAATAAATATAAACCAAATGGGATAGATTTTGATATGGCTAATTTTATGAACTTAACAATATCAAAAGCATCTATATTGGACTTAATTCGCTCTGAAGAAAACAAAGAAACATTTAAATATGTAATGTTAGATGAGCATTACAGATCTTTGCCTGGATTGACAGCTTTTAATAATAAAGAGTTTTACGATGGCGAATTAAAAGTTATGACAGAAATTCCTAGCAAAACATTAGTAAAGTGTTTCTCTGCTATAAAGGTTTTAGGAGAAAAACAAGGAAAAACAAATACTGCTGAAGCACAAGAAGTGATTAATACTGTAAAGTTTTTAATTGGTAAAAAATTACCCAAAGATTTAGAAGAAAAATACAGAGAAGAAATTATATTAAATAAGTTTGTTCCAAAAGAACCTACTATTGGTATTATTTCAGCAATAAGAGATCAAGTTGAATATATTAAAGATTTATTAGATTGTTTCACAGAAGAAGATTTTAATAAGCATAGAATTGTGTGCGGAACTCCTGAAGAGTTTCAAGGTGATGAATTTGATATAGTAATTATCTCAACAACTACAGATGAAGATTCTAGAAATAATGGGCATTATGCCAATATGAATAGATTTAATGTGGCATCTAGCAGAGCAAGATACTACACTGTTTTTGTTTACAGTGATGTTTCTAGAATACCAATGTATGAAAAGTATTTACAACATTTTGGGGTTTTCGGACAAAGACAAAGAGATCCCTTCAATATTCTTAATTGGGAATATGAAAAGTCTAATAATGAGCATAGCTTTGTAGAAAAAGTAGATCAGGCATTAAAAGATATTTTGGAAGAAATAGCTATTGATAAGAATATTAGATTGTTTAACAATATAACAAGTTGTGGACAGAAAATAAAATTTGGTATTTTTAATGAAGATAATGAAAAATTTATTGCTGTAGAGCCTATTGGTATATTAGAAAAAAATGATATTGAAGCACTTTATGGTTCAAAAATAATAAAGAAAATAGAAATACTTAATAAGGTTGGATGGAAAATAGCAACACCAACATATCACAAATGGATTGAAGAAAAGTGTGAAGAAGAAAGAGAAAAACTCAAGCAGATAATAATAGAGGCACTATTATAGTGCCTCTGGTTGAGTGATTATGGAGTTGGTTTTGCTGTTTTATTCATCGGCATCTCTTCCATATCAACTTCTGGGGTGTCTTCAATATGGAAAATATCCTTGCGATGTTTTTTAGCAAATTCTTTGAAATCAATTGGTTTATTAAGATAAGCATTCATCAATAGTCCCATAAAGTCTGGTTGTTCCTTTTGGGCTTTAATAGCATAATCTTTCCTAACAAGATCTTTGTTTTCTTTATGGAAATCTTCTACAGTTTTAACAATATGATTAAAGATTGGCTGAACATGATTTTCCATCTCAGCAACTTTGTTCAATACATATGGGTCATCGGCAAACATAGAACGCAAATCGTCACTAGCTTCTTCAATAACTGCTTCAAAAAGACGTTTAGCAGAATTTACACTGTCCTTTGTTTGGTGAAGAGTCAAATACTTAGTATTCTTAATTTTAGTAAGATAAGAAGTGTTTTCATCTAAAACAATTTCAACAACATAACCTTCGCCTTCTTGTTCAGCACGAACATCATCTACGAATTTTAATTGTTCAATTTGATGATTATGTAGGCTTTCATGATAAACCATGTTGTCTTTAATTGCTGTCATTCCCAACTCATCAAGTAAAGACTTAAGTTTTGTAGCGAAATAGTTTTGACCATTTTCATGACTACGAACAGACAAAACAGTGAGTTCTTCAGTTTGATATGGAATAACAATACGGTTCTCTGGAGATGTATATTCCAAGTTAACAGTATAACCCAATTCAACTAGCTTAACCAACTCATTCTTAAATTGTGAAAATTCATCTTTATTGATGAGTTTCATAGCATCAAGAGCTTGAGAAGAAAATAGTGATCCCTTAGATTTGAAAAACATCTCTCCATTATGAGTGTAAGTGGAAATTAGTGAACCATCCATCTTAACCATTTTGTCACCTAATTTACCTTTGGTGTGTTCAACACCACCTTCTTCATAATTGAAAAATTTTTCAGGAGGAAGGCTAACCAACTTAATATTAGATTCATCAGTAACATCATACATAATGCCACGGCAATTAAGTGCTGATGGCTCTTGGAATAAAGACCAAGAAGCAAGGCGATAATTCATAATACGGTAAGTTTTATCTTGAAGTGTGAAGTCTTTAAAGAAAAAGGCTTCATTTTTGGAAATAAGTTCCATTAAATCTTTATATGTTTGTTGTGCAAAATTCATTTTTAGTCCTATCGATGTTTAAAATTATATTATAACAGAAAAAATTAAAACTTTAACTTTTTTTCTGTAGGAAGAAATTCTTTTCTGTGTTCTAAGTATTGGTTCAGTAATCCTTCAATATTTTTCTTGCCAACAGGATTAGCTGAGTGAACATAAAAAGAAAAATCTTTTGGTAAAAAAGTGTAGTTAGAATCTAAATCTTTTTCTACTAACCACTTAGCCATATCAGCCCCCGTAGGTATATTATCACCTAAATCGTGGTCAAAGGAAACAAAATAAGGTGCGCCTTTAACGGCAATCATCTCAATTGCTTGTTCAACTGTTCTAACGATCATAAAGGATTCGTCAACAGGAAATCTTTCATCGTCTATAAACATTTTCCACATTTTAAAGTTTCTTTCTTTTTTTATTGCTTCCATTTTCAGGAACACTTTGGTTTAAATAATTGTAATTTGCTGTGGTTTTAATTTCATCAAATTCGTCTTCAATTGTTTGAGCTACATCGTAAGCATTCTCATTGATACATTGCTCTACAAAATCATTATCTTCTTCATTGCTCATTACAAAACTAATTTCTTTTTCGTCACCACAAATAGAGCTTTCAAAATCATCAGGTTCTAAGTCAAAAGAAAATTCTAAAGTGCCATGAACTGTTTTGTGTGGAGCATCAAAATCATAGGGGTCTTCTTTTTTAGATAAAGTGCAAGGAACTTTTACAATTCCATTTTCTATTGTAGCCTTTTCTTTTTCAAAGTTTATAAGGGTGTTAAAATTTTCAGAGTAAGATGTAGAAACATCTTCCAATGCTTCTCCATTTTGGTAGACAACTTTACCACAAAAATCCATTCCTGGCTCTTCATAAAACATTTCAAATGTAAGTGTTGGATATTTTTCACTTATTTTTTGTAATGCTTCATTTGGTGGTGCCCAAGCAGTTTCACAGTTAAAAGAAGCATTGCCTTCATTTATTTCAATCTCAACCTTACCAATGTCCCATTTGGTTCCCCAGTTAGAAACTCTCCAATTATACCAATCTTCTTCTTGCTCTTTAGGAATAGGGATTAAATTATTCAGGGTGAAATCTGATTCTTCACTTTTTGCTTCAATTAATAGTTTTTTTATAGATTCATCATCACCGCTAATATTTATACTGTTATTGCACCAATTAGGCATTTTATTTCTCCTTTTTTATATTTTATCATAAAAAAAGGTCTTTTCAAATATCGTTATTTAGTATAAAATTAATTTCTTTAAGCAGAAAATAAAAATGAAAAATTCAATATTTTGGTTTCGTAGAGATTTAAGACTACAAGATAATGTGGGGCTATATAATGCATTGAAAAATTCAGATAGAGTAGCTTGTGTATTTGTATTTGATAAAAACATTCTTTCTTCGTTGGGAAAACAAGATCAGAGAGTTGAATTTATATGGAATGTTGTTGGCAATTTAAAAGCAGAGTTGCGAGAGTTGGGTAGTGATTTAATTGTGGTTTACGATAAGCCAGAAATGGCTATTCCAAAATTGGCAAAAAAATATAAAGTAGATAGTGTCTACACCAATGAAGACTACGAGCCTTCAGCGAGAAAGAGAGATCAAGATATTTCTGATTATTTATCAAAAATAAATGTTCAGTTTTTAACATATAAAGATCAGGCCATTTTTGCCAAAAATGAAATTATTAATGGAAGTGGCAAACCATTTACTGTCTTTACACCATACTCCAATCAATGGAAAAAGAAACTCAAGTCATCCGATCTTACAGAATATCCTACACACGAATTTTATGAAAAATTAGCTCAATTTAAAATAGAGAAGTTTCCTCTATTAGAAAATTTGGGATTTGAAAAAACTAACATTACAAATATTAGAATTGGATTTTCTCATCAAGAGGCTAAAGTGCTGCTAACTAATTTTTGTAAAAATAAAATATCAAAATATCATGAAATGAGAAATTACCCAAGTGTTGCGGGTGTGTCTTTTATGGGTATTCATAATAGATTTGGGACAGTTAGTGTGCGTGAATTAATGAGACAAGTATTAAATATAAAGAAAATGAATCCTGCTAGTTCTGAAGGAGTGGATAGTTGGATTTCTGAAATAATTTGGAGAGATTTCTACTTTCAAATTCTTTATAATTTTCCACATGTAGTTTACGAACCCTTTAATAAAGAATATGAAAATCTCCCTTGGGAAAATAATATGGATTTTTTTCAGAAGTGGTGCTTGGGAGAAACTGGTTATCCAATAGTTGATGCCGCCATGAAACAATTAAACTCCACTGGTTATATGCATAATAGGTTGAGAATGGTTACGGCTAGCTTTTTAACAAAACATTTATTGGTTGATTATAGGTTGGGAGAGCAATACTTTGCTTCAAAACTACTAGATTTTGATTTGAGTGCTAATAATGGAGGTTGGCAGTGGTCAGCTTCAACAGGTTGTGATGCACAACCTTATTTTAGAATATTTAATCCTACACTTCAAAGTGAAAAATTTGATCCAAATGCGGATTTCATCAAAAAGTATTTACCAATATTTAGAAATGTAGATGCTAAATATCTACATCAACCTTGGGAGTTCAAGAGTGAATTAGCTAGCTTGGGAATTAATTTGGGAGTGGAATATCCTAATCCAATAGTTGATCACAAAGAGAGAAGAGCGAAAACATTAGAGATATTTAAATCTGCGAACCAAAAATAAAACCAGCCGAAGCTGGTTTTATTACTCTATAATATAATTAATTGGAATATTTAATATTCAAGGTAAAACAATATATAAAAGGTAAAGCTAATTTATATGTATTTAAATATAGTTAATATATATAAATACATAAGTATGATACAGTAATTCTTTATTTTCGTCAATATTAAATTTTCATATTTTTAATAGAATTTTTTATGTTGTCATTAACTAAAAGTTGATTACCTAGTTTTCTTTTTAAGATAATGGAGTTTAATTGTTCAATTAAATTAACATCTAATGAAATTATATTTAACAGAGCATTTGAGCTTAATTGTTCATCTGCTTGTATGACTAAGTTTTTCAATATTTGATGAGAACCATTAATTTTTAATGTGTTTGTACAAAATCTTAAAATAAAATCATCATTAAAATCATATTTTGAAATGATTTTTTTTGTTAATGTTTCAGGAAAATTATCCTTCAGCACATTAATTAAGAAGTTTTCATCTTTAAGTGATGGTATGACTTCAAGACAAAAATTAATAAAATAATTACTTCTGTTATCGGCTGTATTTAGATTTCTAATAATTAAATTAGTACATTCTTCACAATCTGAAAGATAATTTTTTAAAGATGTTATTTCGTTTGGTAAGAAGGTTTTTTCTGAAAAATATGTTTTATTGTTTAAAAGCCTAGCGAAATAAAAAGTTTTAACTTCTTTTTCTGCCGCTATGTTTTTAGTGGATAGACTTACAAACAAATCTAAGGCAAGAGATCCTATTTTCATAAAGTCTTTTTTAGAAAATTTATTGAGAAGCTCTCTATAGAAGTTATCATCTAAAAGGGTAATGCTAGTCTTCATTTCTTGTTGTAAATGATTTGGATAGCTAAGATTAATTAAATTATCAGCTAAAAGTTTAGAATTTAAAGAATATGAAGAAAAGAAATCCTTAAATAGTTGAATATGTCTTGGGTGGTTTTCCTTAATTATATTTTCATGAAAACTTAAAAAGAAAAATAAATCAGCTTTATTACAAGCCTTATCTTCACCTAAAAAACTTCCCTTAAAGAAGTTAATTGAGTTATCAAACTTGATATATGGTTTTATTATATTAAAAGCATCATAAATTAAGTTTTGTTGTTCTTTTAGTTCCTCAATATTATTACCTTGATTATTTTTAGAAAAAACTCTACCTCCATGTCTGTGAGCAGAATAAAGTCTTCTTAAGTTTTCTATAAGTTTAAAAATTAAAAAATCACCAATGTGAGATTTTTGAATTATTTCAATCGTTGCTTCGGATTGATTTTCTCTTTCTAGCAAGTTAATACTTCCTTCAAGTTTCATGTTTTTGAAGGTATTACTTGAGACATCAAGATTAGATATTTTCGTGTAAATTTTTCTTTTTATAGGGGTATTAATTAATTGATCAATGTTACTATTATCGAAAGAAATAAGAGTTTCTAATGTTTTTAAGAAATTAGTATTTATATCATTTGATGCGTTAAATACAAACAAATTTTGAAATGGATTCATATTTTCCAATTTCATCTCCTTATTTTTCCAAAATTATAACATATAAATTATTTTTTGTGTTAATTTTATTAAAAATAGCTTTTTTCCTTTTAGTTATGGTATAATTTCAATTATTTAAGGAAAAACAATGGTTCATATTAAAGAAAGCCACGATATTCTACAAAATTTTAAGCATATTCCCATGAAAATGGTAATTATCGAAAGTAGATTTAGTGCCAACAATACCTACGATTTAGTCAAGAATCGAAAATTCACATTAGCTTGTATGAGGGATTGTTTTATGAGGGGAGAGGCACCATATGCTAGTCATGTTATTTATGCCCATACTCATATTTTAGATGACTTTATTGCTAGTGAAAGAGCTTTAGGTATGCATGCTGGTTTTTTGTGGGGTAACTTTGGAACACTAACAGTTGTATATGAAGATTTAGGTGTTTCTGAAGGTATGATTATGGGAATAGAACATGCTAAATCAGTTGGAAGAGAAATAGAATATAGGACATTAGGTTTTATACCAGAAGTTTCTCAAGAAGAAGTAGAACTTGAAGATAGGGTTATTAAAAATCAAAGAGAATTACTTGAAATTATTAAAAAAGAAATTCACCCTAAGCAAAATATGTGCTTAACAGAAGTTTTAAACAAAAAGGACTAATAAATGAAGGATATTTTGATAGTCATACCAGCAAGGCTAAAATCATCTCGTTTGCCTGGCAAAATGTTAGAAGATGTAAAAGGGGTGCCACTGATTGTAGCAACGGCGAAAAATGCTCAATTGAGTGGGTATAATGTATTGGTTGCCGCAGATGACAATAAAATTGTGGAAGCCTGTAAATTGCATAGTATTCCTTGTGATATTACCCCCTTGAGTTGTCAAAGCGGAACCGATAGATTGGCATTTTTAGCTAATAAGTTTGATTGGAGTAATAAAGTTATTTTAAATGTTCAGGGTGATGAACCAATTTTAGAGCAAGAAATAATGAAAAAAGTGGTTGAAACATTAATCAAGCAAGATACGGACATGAGTACGGCTGGAGTGCCATTAAAGTCATTGGAAGAGTGGCATAACCCTAATTGTGTAAAATTAGTAACATCTAATAATAAAGCTTTATATTTTTCAAGAGCAGCAGTGCCATTTAACAGAGACAATCCTAATGTTATTCCAAAAGAATTAGTCTATAGACATTTGGGGATTTATGCCTATACATCTGAAGCATTAAAGAAGTGGGATAAATTAGCTACATCAAAAATAGAAGATATTGAAAAATTAGAGCAATGGAGAGCACTAGAGAATGGTTGGTCAATGTCTGCTTATGTGACTGAAGAAACCAACTCTATTGCGGTTGATACATATGAAGACTTAAAAAGACTAAGAGATTACTTAAATTAAAAAAGCCCTTACGGGCTTTTTTAGTATTTAGGATCTGGAGCAAACCCACTATCTGGGAATGGATTGGGCATTAGTGGAGCTTTACGAATAACTCCTTTTTCTTCTAAATTTTTATAGGAATCATAATAAACTTTTGTTACACGATAAGGTTTATCTGATGCCTTTTCAAAATCTATTTTTGTTGCTTGAGATTGTACTCTATCACCGTGCCCTGTTCCTAGTTTTGATTCTTGTTTCACCATTGGCTCAGCAGAAGACATGGCCCTTGCAGTATCTTGAGTGGCACCTTTTTGAGATGCTTCTTCCATATTAGAGTATCTGTGAGTTGAACCTCCAATTGGCATTTCTGGCATTGGAGCTGGTTGATAAACTTTTTCTTTAAAAGAAGCTATTCCAATTACTCCAACATTATTTATGTTTTGATTGCTTCTGTTAGCATAACTTTGTGTAGAGTCTGTTAAAACAAACTGTGCTTCTTCATTGAGATTTTTTCTCCAACCTTTAATAATATTACAGCTACCATCATTATTTAATACATAGCCTGGCTGATTATAACCTGCGGGCTTACCATTAATCACATTTAATCCGTCTACACTAACAATATTCATGTTTCTAGGATTTGGATATTGAGAATAATATTGGTTAGAAGAGCATATTTTAATATAATATGGTTCGCCGTGATTTCCAGCTAAATAAATTTCACTATTATAGCTATATAGGCTCATTGGCTGATTTGTGTTTGCATTTAAAAATTGAACAGTTTGGTTTCCTATGTTGATTGTTTTTAATGCTTGCCCATATGTGGGCTTATAGTCGTATTTTAAATTTGTTCCAATAGTAAAGGCATTAACTGTTGATATATTGATGGTAAAAAGTGTAAGTAAAGTTAGCTTTAAAAGTTTCATATAATTCTCCAGGTCATAATTAGGAATTATACAATACTAACAAATAATTCTTAAAAAGCAAAAATTAAGATTCTTTTGTAAACCCAAAACCACCACCGAAAGTAAAGGTTTGAAGCTCACCCACGTCTGAATCATTCTGTGCTTTTTGTTTGTGTTTTACTTTTCTGTAGCCTTCTTGTTCAATCTCGTTCATGACTGGCAGTTTCTTCACATATTCTAGATAATATTTCTTATTTTTATGTAAGTATTTCTGTAATGAAACCATTAATATAGCCAATAAAAGACATTGGTTTTGTGCTTTATCCATTTCTGTCCAATGACTTCCTTGAAATAAATGAGCAAATTTCTCTGATGGAAATTTAGAAGATTTAGATGCTTGCCAATTAATAATATCTTCAAAGTAATCTCGTTCTTTAAAGACAAACTCTTCGGTTAATAAAATAACTTTTTCTGGTGGTGATTTTATTTTTCCAAGTAATCTAAAAATATTTTTCTCTTTATATTCTTTAATTTGTTTACTTAAATAAAGCCAAGAACCTATTGGGAAAATGACTGTGCCTAAATATAAAATGTTTCCAGATCTCAAAAATAGTAAAACCCCTAATACCATTAAAACAAAAGAAAATCCAAGAAGAACGATATAATAGTTTTCTTGTAATGCTATTTTAGAAACACCATTATAACCAAGTTCAGTTCGTATTTTGCCTTCTAATTTGGCAAAGACTCTAATCATTGAACGAACCCATATCAACTCTTCAGTTAATTTTTGGTCTTCATTGTTTAATTCTACGTTATTTGTATCATTCATTATAATTTCTTTAATTTTATATAGATTAAAAAATAATTTTATTATTGCAATATCTATAAACCTAAAAGAAAATAAGTCAATATGTAAAAATTGGAAGTTCCTTATTAATGTGAGAATTAATATCTAATTCAGAAATATCTACGAATTGACTTAGTTTTTCTTTGAATCCAATTCTTTGAGATGAATTGAATAAGTTATCAAAAACAAATCTTATGTCTGAACGATCAATCTTTTGAGCAATTTGAGCTGAAAGAAGATAGATATATCCAACGGGAGCATAGTCGGATAAGTAGTTATCGTAAGACATGTAGCTATCTTGCGATATGTTATAAATAATACCTTCTTGCTCCATCATTTTAGTAACTTCAGCATGAATGTTTGTTTGAGCATATGGGCGGAAATTTAAATAGGTATTAAAAATAATTCTATTACGCTTAATGTTGCGATATACATGATATGCTTCAAAATACTGTTCTGAAGAAATCATAGATAAGAAGTTTTGCTTAGAAATAGGCTTTTTGCTAATTTTGCGCATAAAGTTATAGTCAAAAACCAAGAATTCAAGAAATTGACTTGGCATCTCAACTAAATCCCAAGAATAGGAAACATTCTTGGAGTAAGCATCTTCATCTTGTGAAAGAAAGCTGTGAAAAGCATGTCCAAACTCATGAATTAAACAAGAAAGTTCAAAAAATGAGAAGTTATTAACATCAATGTCGCATTCAATATATTGGACACAAGATGTTGTTTCTTTGCCAATTTTTGCTTTTGTTGACATATCATATTGATAACATCCGCTCTTATTAGCCTTTTCAAATGGGCTAAAAATTAGGTGCATAATATTGCCTGTCTTTTTATCTGTAATTTTGTAATAAAAAGAATCATAATCTTTTTTGCTTTGACCCATAAGTTCAAATTTTAGGTGTAACTGTTTCTCAAAGAAATCAATAATCTTTGGGAATGCATCATTAAAAGAGTAATAATCTTTAAATTTAACAGCTTTGCTTTTTATTTTCTTCTCCAATTGAGCAAAATAATAGTAATAGTCCCAAGGTTTAAGTTTTCTAATATTGTCTGCCAAAGCCATTGCCTTCATCTCAGTAATGATTTCAAGAGCTTTTTCTTCAACCCCAAGTTCCATTTTGTCTAAATATTTATTGACTTTATGTTTGGTGTTTAAAAGATGATTGGAAATTACCAAATCAGCATAGTTAGTTTTATTAAGCACATTGGCAATGTTGTGCTTATTAAGCATGATTTTCTTAATGATAGCATTATTTTTTGTGATATGCTGTCCATTTACATGGGTTGTTTGATATTTTTTATATGCACTCTCTCTTAGCTGTCGGTTCTTTGCATGAGAACAAATGCTCAGAATATTATGATCTGAGACATAGAAAAGCCAACCACCTAGGTTTTTTTCAGTTGCATTTTTATGAGCAGTTTTAAGAATAGAGCGAGGAATCCCTGCTACAGTATCTTTATCTTTAGAGCTAACAAAAATAGAGTTGCGTCCACCTTTAAGAATTTCATCGTTGTGCTTATTGAAATCCTCAATACTAGATTGAAGCTTAGAATAGTGTTTGTTATATTGATTCTTTTTATGCCCATTTTGATGAGCTTCAAAAAGATTTTTAAGCCAGTCAGATAAAATAACTTTCTTTGATTGTGACTTTGTGATATTTTGAAGTTGTTTAAATTTTTTGATCAAGTCTTCATTACTTGTTACTTTAATCCAAATTTCATCAGTAGCTTCATTGGCCTTGTCCAAAAAGTCATTAATAGATTTAGAGGTTTTGTTCATAGATTTATAAATATGAATAAAATTCACAAGGTAGTCCGCAAAAGCAGCCAACTTTTTAAATCTTAAGAATGTGTTTTTCCAGGAGGTTTCAGAACCTAGGATGGATTCAACTTCAGAATCAACAAATTGAGTTATTTTTAAAAGCTGATCATTCCAATATTTATTATTGGAAAATTCAACTAAAAATAGACTATCCCAAATAGAGTTGTCTGAATATGAAGAAATAATGTCTAACTGATTGATTTTGTTCATTTTTTTGATTTTTCAGTGGTTTCGTTAGAGGTATTATAACACAAAAAATCAAAAAAAAGCATCTATTTTATTAGTTTTTCTATGGTTTTTAATCCTGATTCGTAAGAACAAAGACCATAAACGAAGGGATTACTAACATACTTATTTGTAAACCTCAAATCTTGAAAAAATAGACATACTCGGTCTTCGTCCTCTTCTATTGAGTGAAAAGCTGGCAAGCTAAAAAAATGTCTTATGTGAGAAAAGCCCTCATCTTGCCAAGCTAGTTTTGCTAAAGGTTGCAAATCAGAATCCATGCCCCATTTTGGTGCATCCTCCCAATGAATGTTTTCAGATTTATCCAGAAGATTAATATGGGTTATATAGAAATTTTCTCTAAGATTATCATAAACAAATATTTTCCATTTAAATGGAGATAGTGGTTGTGGTAGTGTTGTAAAAATATATCCTTGAATTGAATCAGTATCAAAATTATTTTTAGCTATTTCTAAGGCATTAGTTTTAAATACTTGAGTAGTCCCAACATATGAAATCAATAAAAAAATAAAAAACTGTGCTATTTTTGGAGCTAATGAGTATTTAGTAATAAACTTAGAAATTAAGATGCCAGCAACTATAATTCCAGTAAAAATTAAATCAATAATAAAGACACTTCCATAAGCAAACTTTTCATTACTATAGGGTGATAAAATCATTGTGCCATAAGTGGTTATTAAATCTGCTAGTATATGAGCTATGATTCCAAAAATTGAAATTAAATATAATTCAATAAAAGTTCTTAAACTAAAAGTTGGCAGTTCTTCATTGTGGTTATTTAAGAATACTTTATATTTTAAAATAAATGCGAATAAAAAGCTTAAAAGTATTGCCCAAAATGGTAAAAGAAGAATAGAGTGAGTTATGCCTCTGTGATTTATTAAATATGCTTGATCTGAAAATAGTCTAAAAACTATATCAAAGTCTGGAGAGATAGCAGCAAAAGTAAAAAAATATACCAAAATTTTTGGAGGTATTTTTTTAAATTTGTCCCTAGTGGCAATGCCTAATAAAGATCCAGATAGCCCATGAGTAATTGTATCCATTCAAAGAGTATAAAAGCAAAAACTTTTTTTGTAAAGAATACAAATACTTACTTAATAGAAAATTAAATTTTGATTTCTTTTCCAGAAGATATATTCAATTGTTTTGTTTGTAAAATAGAGCTTAATGCTGTTGCAGATTCATACTTTTCTTTAAATTTCCTCATTTCTTCAGAAGAGCCGGCTTCTAAATTAATTTTGTAATTAGCATATTTATGTTTTATTTTTGCATAATGCTTATTTATGATTTTCTCAATTAAACCAGTGTCAGAATATTTATACATTTTTAAAGTGAGTGTTTGCTCCATAGCATCTTTAATAAAATGTTTTGGTGTATAAATAAACTTCATAAAATCATAAACATTAGTTATGATTTGAGGCTTATCCATATTTAAGACTGATAACTTAACCTTACAGATATCAAAACTAAAAGTATCTAAATAACCATCAATATTTGTATTAATAACCAAAATGTCCATTGGATATTTATCTTTTGGATTAGAAACGGAAATAACAGCTTCTAATTCTTTATTTAGAAGATGGCTATATGTTTCATTTGCTAAGGATGCTTTATTTTTAAGTTCATCTAAAGTGTATTTTTTATCAATAGTGTATTCTTTTTGTAAAACATTAAAGATTAATAAAAAAGACTTCTGTTTAGGATCTAACTCGTCCCATTGTGTTTGGGTAATATTAAGGGGGCCAAAAATTTTATCCAACATAAAAACAGACATTTGAGAAAGTTTTTTTTCATTACTGTCGTTGTATTCTGAAAAATCAAAAATAATATCCAAATCTCTAATGTGTTGAACATTATTTAGGAGTAAGTCCCTTAAAGCACCTCCTGCTAAATACATATTAAATTTAATTCCAATTTCATAAATTGGTTGCATTTTTCCGATAAAAGAGTTTATTTGATCTTTTATTAATAGAACATTATTGAAAAAATCTTCAGGCATATCACCATTTAAATGCTTTATTTTTTTGAGAAAATTAATTTCTTTTTCTGAAAAAGAAGAAAATAGCTTATTCCTTGAGTCTTGGAATAGGCTGTTTCTTTGTAGAAAAGATTGAATTTTATATTCTTCAAAAAGATTCATATAATTACCCCTGTTTAATTAGGTTAAATTATATCACAAATTTATTGGTTTTGGCACCTTTTTTCTTTAAGAGTTGCTGTCACATTTTGTGAGTCTGTCTTAATTAAAATCTTGGTTGGTGTTTTGTTTATAGGTTCAAAGTTGACTAAAATACTCCAGTTTTCGCCAGTGGTTGAGAATCGGTCAATTTCTTTGTAAATCTCTCCATACATAACCTTGTTTTTTGTAAGGATATTTACATTTTTAGGTAGTTCTTGTCCGTTTTGTGTATAAAGATTATAGATGTAAGGGAAAGATGTGCTGTCTATTGTTAAATTATGTTTTTTTTCAAAGGTTTTACCATCAGCCGATATATTGTCCCTATTGGATTCCATTTTAAATTCTTTTTTATTTTTGAAGTGATATTCTTGTTTGTCTAAAAAATTAAGTTGATTATCATAATTGATATTTCTATTTATATTTTTAACATTAAATGTTTTTAAGAAATCACTTGGTATAAAGGTGGATTTTATAGAGACTTTCTTTGATTCTAAATATATATCGTCTTCTGCACTTCCAATGTTCATTCCTAAGCTAGATAGTTCCCAAGAGTAGTGGCATTTTTGAGCATATGCTGAAGAGGCAATTGTGAATAAAATTAGAATAATTGATTTCTTCAGCATATAAAGTTTTCAAGAATTAGATACTAGTCTATAAAGTTTATTAATAAAAGTTTGGTTCTCTGGTTTTAACTCTTCCGCTCTTTTCTCTAGATAGAGATCTAAGGCATATGTAGCACTGATAAATTTAGAAAATGAATTCGCTTTGTAGCGAGGATAAAGCAACATAGTAAATCCAATAAGCTCTTCTAATGAAACCTGTTTATTTTCTTTTTTGGTTGTGTCTGTAGTTAGCCCTCTATTAGAATAAAAAGAATTACTATAGGTTACTACCTTTTTATTTAGCATTAAACCATAAACCCCAATATAGTCATTTACGACATGTATTTCTTTAGCGATATTAATGAGATGATTTATGTGATTTTCTGTGTCAATAAATAATGTGTTGTTATTTTCTCTTAATATAGACTTCAAATCTTTATTTTGTAAAAAATTCTTATAATCTTTTTTAATTGTTTTGATTTGATAAATAATTGCTTTATTTTTATTTTCAGAAGCAATTTTTTTGATTAAATCAATGTCAGAAGATGTGTCAATGTGGGCGCAATAATAATTTTCTTCTGTATTGCTTGGAATAAGAATTATTGGTTTATTCTCTTTTAGATATTCAGTTAAATTATGTTTTGTATTTTTGATTTCCTCATTAAAAAGCTTATTAAATTTTTTAATAAAATCTTTGCTTTTTTGTAATTCAAAAGAAGTAAGGGTTTCTCTATCAATCATATCGTTTAAATCATTGTTATGGCTTGTTTCAAGATATGAAGATTGTGTATCAAAAATAATAGAGAATGGCATCGTTTTATTTTTTTGCTTCACGGGAAAAAGAAAACCATCGCTAACAAAAGCTTTTTTATACTGTGAAGGTATTTGGTTAAATTTTTCTTGAGAGTCAGCAACAACTAACTTATCATTATTCATGAGCATATCTAATTTTTGACTAACATTAAAACATTTTTCTTTTTCTGTATTTAAAAGAAATGGTATCTCTTGGTTTTTAATTTTATTATGTTTGAAAAATAGAATATCTTTAATGTTTTTATGTCTTTGTTGCAATGAAATATATTCCAAAACATCAAGAATTGTTCCTGGCTCTTCGTTAAATGGGTTTAAGTAAATACTATTTTTTAAAAATAAGGAAATAAAAACCTCTAAAGATGTTTTTTCAACTCCTTTACTGTTACCTATAACAGTATTTGTGAAACCCCAGCCACTATAAAAACTATCGGCAAATGTAAAGACATTTTTCCCTCTTAATGCTGCTTCATATCCAAGTGTAGATGTTACGGTAAAAACCTTATCAAAATAATAAAACAAAGATGCCGCATTAACTTGCTCATCAATAATTTTAATAGATGGATGATCTTGCAACCTGTTTTTTTCAACAAAAGTTTTCAAATATCCTTCGCTAAGTCCATTAATAGTATTTGGATGGTATTTTATATATATTTTAGAATTAGGGAACGCTTCAAAAGCATAAGCAATCATTTTTGAAAAATTATAAGTATTAGCTTTAGAAGATGATATGCTTTCTGAATTTACAGCCTGATCTATTAGCAATATGTCGTTTGAAAAGTCTATATCTTCTGAAGGATTATAGATTGGATACTGATTATATTTGCTGATGCAATATTTGTTAATCATTTCAATAGCTTGTGTAGCTTCTAATACCTCTTCAGATGATGGTTGCCAATCACTTAATAGTAAAGAATATAAATTATTATGAGTAAAAACATCATAGTGGATATTGTTATCTTTAGAAAAGTGTAAAGCATAAGGCTTGGTTTCATCACCAAACCCAAAATAAAGATTATCAATTAATCGTAGTGTAGAAAGCTCTTTCTGATTTTCAATTTGTTCTTTCCCCCAAATTGCCAAACAGGTTGTTTTATCATCTTCTTGTTTATTAATTGAGTCAGTAAGGAACTTATCCAAATTGATAATTTGGTTTAATTTTGAACTTCTTAGAGTAATCATAGTGTCTTTTTAATATCTTTAAATAGTTGACCAATTTTATTAAGTATGCTGATATTTTTTTCTTGACTTAATGTTTTAGGTGCATCGCTACTGTCAATTTTGATGTCTATCTCAGCAATTGTCTCAGATTTTGGATTTATTTTGGTAAAATTTATCCCTTTTAAGAAGTGAATACCTTCTTCATCTTTATTTAAAAAGTATGAGATTGGAGCATAAATTTGTTTTGAACTAAAATAAAGTTGATTAATATTCTTAGAGTAAAGTTCTTCAAAGTCAATCACAAACTGTAGTGCCGCTTTTTGAATTTCTTCAATAGCTTCCTTAGTATTTTTTGTATACTCTTTTTCATCAAAAACTGGATTTAGCATTTTTTCTGCTAAGTTAAAGTGTGAAAAACAATTATCAGAAGACTCAAATAGGAAATTCAGTAAGCAGTTAAATGTTGCTTTTTCCTCAAAGTTAGAAACATATCCAGAGATTGGCATATCTTGTTTCTTAACATTCTCAATCATGTCTACAAATGTGAACAAATAATAACCACCTACTTTTTGTTTTACCATGTCTGAAACAGACACTTGAGTATTGTCTCTGTTTGATACATCAACTATTGCAGACTTGTCTGGATTTGGTAGATGTTGATATTTCAAATAAGCAGCATAATATTCATAATCATTTTTATTTTTTTCAATGATCGCTGGTTTCAAGTAGTCAAAGATAGCTTCAATTTGTTTCTCATTGGAATTTTTGCTAATCATGCTATCAACATTAAGTCCATATCTCTCTAGCAAGCTATTGTAGGGTTCTATGTCAAAACGGAACTTTTCAAAAAAGTATGCTTTAATAGGTATGTTAACATAATCTTCATCAAGAATTTCATAAAGCTCATGATTCTTGCTTAGTGTTGTAAAGGTTTGAATATTAGAAGATGCCAATAGCTCGTAAGCAGTTGGAGCTTGTGAATAATGTTTAGATAATGTTTCGTAAGCACTCTTCAAGAATTTGCCATTAGAACTTAAAAAGTATATGTGCTTCACATAATCTTCTTGTGATTTTTGCAATATCCATTGTGTATAGCCCAATAAAATTGGACCTAATCCAAAATATCCAATTCTGTGGTATTCATTATTGAAAATAGATCTGTCTGTTTCCAAAGGTTTACCATCACGCATTTCAAAAAACTTGATAGCCATCAATCCATTAATTAGTCTTGTTGAAAGCAAATGATTCTCAGAATTTGGTTGCCAAATCTTTTTGTAATATAGTGATTGTTTATATGATTCTAAACTTGAAAATAGTGGCAATGTATTAAAGCCAAGTTTTGAAGGATTTACTGAGTCAGCTATTTCATCATCACCAATATGTATAATATATTTTGGAGAGCATTGTAACTTTTCAGACATATAAGTAAATAAACCACCTTCTTTGGCTGATTGATTTACTTCAGAAGAAACAAAAATTTCTTGATAGTCTTTGTATTCGTGTTTATGTAAAATAGACTCAACTACAAATCTAGGATAATATGTGTCGCATAAAATAACAATTTTTTTATTCAGTGATTGAGCAATATCATAAATTTGTTTGCCAATTTGTTTTGTTTGGTAATATTTTTGAACAAACACCAATTCTAATTTTTCTATTTCCATCACATAGGCATTACCTAATTGTGTAATTCTTTGGAATTCTGAATAAATATCATTAATATCAATAATTTTATTCTTTGATTGTTTTAAAGCATTTTTTTCTGCTAGTAAGCGAACTTTTTTAAAGTCAAAATTTTTTTTACCAATAATTTTATCAACATCAGAACGCATTAATTCAAATAAATCAGAGTGTTCAGTAAACGGTTCCTCTATGAGAGTATCAAAAAGGTCAAAGGATATTATGGCATTTTCGCCAAATTTTGTTTCAAAAATTGAAAAGTTGTCATTCATGTTATATAGCCCAATTATTATATTAAGATGTTAATTTATAACTTGTAAAATGCTGAAAAGTCAAGAGTCTTTAGTGACATTTTTTGAAAAAAGTATGAATTTTCAAGGCTTGTATTAAAAATTTTGTTCTTGTTGAATGTCACAACCTTCCAAAATTGGTAAATTATTATCTTTTGCGAAGGTAATTAAAAAATCGAAAGCTAGTGGTTCAATTTCTTTTATTCTTTCATCAATCATTGCATATTGAATGTCTCCTAAAACTATTGGTGTAGCATAAGGTGAATAAATTAAACAATAGTTTTTTGTATTCTGCTGATAGTTTGCAGGTTTATAAATAGAGACAGAACAACATAGTCGTTCAGCCCAATCACTGGGTCTAAATTTTTGACCATTATGTGTGATACCCTGAATGAAAAATTTTTTGTTATGCTTATTAGTGTTTTCCATTACATTGAATATATAAATAGTTTTTTGTTTGTCAAAAACTGAAATTAATTGATTATGATTTTTACTTTGGTATAATTAAAATATATTCGCTTAAAGGATAAAGAAATGTCAGAAAAAAAACCAGAAATTACCATTACAGATACAAATTTAGAAGAGTTTAAAAAACTAGTAAGAAGAGCAATATTCCTAGATAAAAAAGAAGAGCCTGTTTTTAATGCTATTACCAATGATAATTGGAGATCAATATTTGCTACCAACTTTGATGGTAATTTTGAATATGCAAAAAGAATGCTTTTGTATAAGTATAAAGAAGTTGAAAAAATTGATACAGCTTATGTAGATAGAGAAAAATCAAAAATAGCAAATTTAAAAGAAGCAACTGATATGTTTATAGATGCTATTAAAAAAGATGTAAAAGTGCTATTCATTACTGACTTTGATAATGATGGTTCTTTAGCACAAGCAGTTATCAATGAATATTTAGAGATAGATAAAGATGCTAACAAAAATGTAATAGTTGAGTATGCACAAACTGTAAATGGTAATGCAAATAGAGGTTTTACTGTAGACCATGTGGATTTAATTACTTCCAGTAAAGGTATCTATGAAGATGAAGAATTTTTAATTGTTACTGCTGACAACGGTATCAACTCAAGAGAAGAGCAGAAAAAGATATTAGAAAAATATCCAAAAGCTAAAATTATCGTAACTGACCACCATAATCCTGATGATGAAATGGTTGTAGAAGAAAATGATAGAACAGTGATATTTAATCCACATTATAAGCCAACTGAATTCTTTTCTAAGTTTAATATTTCAGGTGCTACAACTGTAGGTGTTTTACTTAAAAATGTCTTAAAGAATAGATTTGATTACGAAGAATTACAAAAAACTAATCCAAGAAATTTTGAAAAATTAGGAACTTTATTTAAGGTTGCCAACCTTTTAGATTATGTGAATACACATCCTGCTGATAAGCCAGAAAAAGACTATATTATTACTAAGTTTATTCAGCTTCAACCGCTAATGAATATTAACAACTCTATTAGTAAAATTATTACTGGTGAGTTACCAACTGATGTTATATCTTCTTTAAAAGATAAAATACCTCAGTTGAATACAGTTATTTTATATGATGAGGCAAAAAATATACATACACAAAATACAATAGCAAAAGTATTATTGAAAATTTATAAAAATAGAAAAAATTACAAACCACTTGCGGAGAAGAAAGATCCATCTTTGGAAGATTTCTCTCAGTTAACTAGAGATGATTTCTACAATGTATTTTTGCAAGAATTGAAAAATGTTGACAATTACACCGACCATTCAAACATTAATCCTAACTATATTGAGCAATTGCGTCCTCTTATTTTTGGTTTAGGTGCTGACTATGAAAAGACAGCTTTCTTGGATTCATTAGAAGAAAAAATGGTAGATGTCTTTAAAGCAATTAAGTTAAGTGAAAGCAAGATGATTGCAGAAGTAAGAAGAGGTGAAGTTGTTACTCAAAAGAGATTAGAAAATAGTTCAATTATTTATGCTGATCCAAATATTCTTAAGGTATTTAACCGTAAGTTTTTAAATAAGGTTTATAATGATGAAAACCCAGGTTTTAGCTTAACATTAGATAATGTGGGAAAAGCTAAAGTATCTGGAAGTTTCCGTTCTCTTTACGATATTAGCGATATTTTAAAAGATAAAGCTAAATTAGAGAAACAATTAAAAGTTAAAATTGAAACTCCTGGACACGAAAGAGCTGCTGGATTTATAGTTAAAACAGTAGATGAAGCTAAGTCTCCAATTACTGATGCTACTATTGAAGCAATCAACGTTTTCATTAATAACTCAATTGAGAAAATTAAAAAGAATGAAATTGAAAAAGCTAAAGATTATATTTTAACTGATTTGGATGCAATTAAAATCATAGATAAAATTAATAGGGTTGTAAGAGGTAATGTTTCAAACTTTGAAAAAGTAACTCCAATTTTGAAGTTACATAAAGATATGGTTTGGACAGATTCTTACACAACACAGCAAATGACAATGGAAGAATTGGTTGCCAATAAGAAGTACGGATATGTAACTCTTCATACTGATTTCCACGGCGGAACTATTATTATTCCAGTTGAGTTAATTAGAAGAATAGTGAAAAATGATTTTAAAGATTATCTATCATTGGGATATATGGACAGTGGTGTGTTTATGGTAGATAGAGTCACTCCTGCGACACAGGTTAAAAATGTTATAGATATCACAACAGGAAATGATAAAACAAAATCACTTGTTGATGCTTGGGAAAGAGACTTTAAGACAAAGAATTCAGTTAATTTGTCTAGAGAAGAAATTATGGATAACCCATTCTTCAAGTATCATGATTATGGTAAGTTAAACTTTGAATTATTTGAAAAAATGGTTATTGGTATTATTGATACTAACAACATAGATACTTTAGCTGTGTTTGATGTTGAAGCAAACGGTTTTGGCAATAGTAAGCTAATTAATATTGGCTCAACTAATTATGGTATCAATCCAAAAAGTGGTTCAAAAATGCCAGCAAAACAATTCTTTAACCAGTTGTTTAGAACTTCTAGAAAAGAAGACTATTTATTAAATGAAGAACAAATATCTGAGCTTGTTGAAATTTCCTTAGAAGATTTTGAAAAGACACCAATTAACCTAAGAAAAGTTGTTTTACAGCAATATGATACAGAATTAGGTATTAGATATTTCTTACCTAAAGATGCTGAGAAAATGGCTAAGAAAAAAACATTACCATTTGAACAAATTAGAAATTATAAAGCTGAAAATGGACAAGTTACTTTTAACAGAGAAATTAAAGCAACTATGCTTGCATTCTTGGTTAAGGATAAAGACTTTAGAATTCCACAAGAGATGACCAATCTAACAGGGATTACACAAGAGCTTTTGAATAAATATGGAAAAGAAACAACAGAAGTTGATGCTGAAATGGCTAAGTTCTATGAAGGTAAAAAAGTATTGTTTGGTGCTCATAACACACCTTACGATGCTAGGGTTGTAAGAGCAAACTTACCTAATTTCTATAGTGTATTGAAGAGTAATAGAATTTATGATTCTGCTTTATTTGCCAAAGAAGAAAAGTTGGCATATGACTCAGATACAGTAACTCAAATACCACAAATTAATGCTATTGTTCCTAACGTGTTGTTCCATAACAATAGGCTTTCAGACTTTAACTTAAGAACATTTATTGAAAAGAATGAAAATGGTTATTATCCAGAAAGAAACAACAATTACTTATTAGAAATAGATAATGGTGAGTATTATTTAGTAGATAAGATTGAGCATGAAAAAATTAAAATTAATGCCACTAAAGAAGAGCTATTAAAAGATTTAGAAGAGAAATCAATTCCAGCTAATTCAACAAAATACTCTGTTGAAAAAATGTCTGAACAGTGGATGATTCATGCTTTACTATTAAATGACGAAACATTTGATGTTAAGTTAGTTGATTTAAGTAAGGAAAAATATGAAGCATTAAGACCTTTTGCAGATGAAATTAAATATTTCCAAGAAAATTACCACTTTGACATCAGCATATCTAAAAATATAAGCAACTTTAAAGCACGATATATGGAAGATGTGTTGCGTGGTGGTGGTGACATTGACTCTGATATGGGTGTTTTAACAGAAGAAGCAACAAGTTTAACTGAGTTAACTGAAGAGTTTCTTGAGTTAAATAAAGATATTGTTCAAAAATTTACTGATGCTTGGATGTATAAGAGAGTTTTAGAAATTAAAGATCCAACTAGATTAGAAGTTACTAATGATTTGGTAGATTTAGTAAATTATCAAACAAGTATTCCTAAAGATAAAATTCGTCAAATTTTTGATGACGCTATAGCCTTCAAGAACAAACATGACATAGATCATGTAATTCAACACGAAATGCATGCTAACGGTCCTTGGAGAACAGATGCTAAGGGAGATATCGCTTTTGAAGATAAATTAACTTTATGCTTATTGGCAAATAAAGAATACAATCCTTATTCACATACTGTGGATGATGCTATTCAGTTATTTAATAAGTTTCAAATTAAGGCTAGATTAATATTTGATGTTTCTGATGGATTAAGTGATTCAATAGCACAAGACTCATACAGTTTCCGCCAGGGTATCTTATATGATCGTGATGTTCAAACAGAAATGATTGAAAAAATCCAACAAAGAGAAGAAATGTTAACTAAAGATGGTAAGAGAGTTATCAAGTATAAATTAGATAATGACATATTGCCACCTAAAACCAATGTCTATGTTGTTGTAAAAGAGGATGCTACAGTCACTAGAGAGCAGATAGAAGATCATAAGAAAAAATTAAGTTTTATTATGCTAAATGAACAATTGAAATCTTCATATCATAATGCTCAAGGTTTTGCTGTTGAAACTCTTAAAGAAGTTTATGAAGCAAATATTGATAAAATATTACAATATAAACAAGAGTTGGCAGAATTTTATTCTCACATTGAATACAATAAAAAAGATTATCATGTGAAAGAGTTCTTAGATAAGGCTGTTGAGATAGCAATTGAAAACAAATTACCTAAGCGTCAAACCAAAGTTAAGAAAGTCTACTTAGAAAATGTTGATGAAGATGAAGTAAAAAATGTGCAAAATCTTGTAGAACAAATGGTGAAAGGGGCTTCTTCATTGGTTGAGATTAGGGAAGAAAGCTACAATGTGGTTAAAGAAATGTTAGATTTCAGACTGCTACAAAAAACACAGACAAGTCTTGAAAGAGCAATTGAAAATAATACTTCAATTAAGAATTTTGAAGAAGTTGCTGAAGAAAACTTCCTAAAAGAAGTTGATATCACAAGAAAAACTCCTTTAGAAAGATTGATTGGGCAACACCAAGAATATAGATTAATTAATGGTATAGTTGAAGAATATGAAAATTATGCTTTATCATTAAATAAAAAATCTAAAATGAAGCCTTAAAATAGGGGGATTTCCCCCTATTTTTTTATTGTCTAATTCAAATATTTAATATATAATCGTATTTAATTTTAAGGATTTTAAGATGGAATACGATATTTATTTTTGCAATGATGGAATTCTCCGTGCTAAATATACGGATAAATCTCCTATGATTCCTCTGAAATTTATTCAAAAAGAACTAGAACAATCAGATTTAACTTTTTGGGTAAGGTGGTGGGAAAATAATGTTTACTTTGAAAAGGGTCTAACTTTAGGAAAATTTTTAATCTGTTTGGAGCCTTGGACTAAATTTTGGAGTGAAATCACTCTAAAAAATATAGGTGCTTATATCGCTGAAGTTAGAAAGCCCTATGATATATCTAAAAATAAAGAAAAGCCACTTAGTTGGATTGGTATTTCATATTATACTGAAATAGATCCTGATGTTGAGTTTAAAAAAGAAGATGATGATTTATTGGACAGAGATTTTGGTGCTTGGTTAAATTCTCCTAAAGAGTCAAAGTTAACGGGTGATTGGAATATTCATTCTTCCTATAGAGTTAGTGGTTTTATTGATGGGGAGGAGGAGCAATATTCTATTGATTTTACACCAATGAATGAATTGGCTAATCTGCCGATATTTTTAAATAACAAACAGTTACTGTATGTAAGTGATTGGAGGATGAAAAAGTTTTTTGACAACAAAGATCCTCTTTTTGCAGAAAATCCATTTGGAGTTGTTTCTTTAGAAAGAAATGGACATGAAGTTAGATTTTTCGAAGGAGAAAAATATCATAAAATGCGTGATGTGATAGAAGGTTTCTTTTGGTGGATGTACGCAGAACCAAGTACAAGAGATGATTTTTCTGAAGATCTTAAGGATGCGTTAAATGAAATTAAAGATACAAAAGAAATAGATGAAAATATTAAAGAAAAAGAAAGTTCTGTTGAATCTTCAGAGGATAAAAAAATGGAGGTTAGGATAGCTCCAGGAGCTTTTGATTCTTTGATTGCAAAAAGCGAAAGAGAAAAAGATTTTTGGCAAGATTTATTAAGTGTGGCAACCAAAAACAACGATGTTGTATTAAAGATTGGACTTACAGCAAAAGCTGAACCACCAGAATCTAGATATTTTGGTTACATTCAAAAAGAAAAGAAGGATTTATCTACAATTTTTAAATTGTTTTAAATAGGCTTAATACCATTGATAGCCAAGTTGCTAACTTTATCAGCAAAATTTTTCTTTCGCATTTCCAAAATTGCCTCATTAACTTTCGGTGGCAATCTGTATATAGTATCACCATTTTGTAATTTTTTCTGATAGTGACTATTTAATAGGTGATGACTAATTGGATCACTGTGTTGATGTTTAGATACTTCCCAAGAAAATGTTTTTCTGAATCCACCATATTTATTAAAATTTGGTGTATATTTTTTTTGATAATCTTCATTGGTAGCTAAATCATTCTCATAAATAAACTTTTTAGTATGACTTTCTAAATTAAATATATATCGTAACATGTCGTGATGTTTAAGAGCAAATCTATTTTTTAAATAATTTATTGATTTATCTAAAAAAGTATCTTGATGTTGGTTAATCATGTTTTTCATAACCGTCATTCTCTCTCTGCCAGATGTTCTTTGATAATTTATATTGGCATTAATAGACTGTTTATTTAATATTAATTGTTCTTGGAAATTATTAGAAGATAAGTCATCTAACCTGACATTTTTTCCTATGCTATCATAAGCAACCCCACCAATTTTTGGTATTAGGTCGCCACTATGAGAAAATTGTGTGATGCGATTATCTATATCTGGTTTTTTAAATGTTTTAATTAATTTAACACCAAAAGTAATATTAGTTAGTCCATTAACTGCATCAACCAAATTATTTATCTGTTTCTTAAATAAATTTTTAACTGCTCCTGGTGCCCCATAAGTATAACCATTTAGATTTAAGTTTTCTTTTTTAACTTCTTCAGAGTTAAAAAATGCTTGAACCATAGCTCCACCTAAACTGTGTCCGCTAACTTGAATATTGGATATTTTATTATTTGGGTCTTTTGCATATTCTAATACAGCCTTCTCCAATGGTTTAAATAGTTTATAGTATTCTTCCATGTCTAAATATGCTTGAGATATGTAATCTAATAATCCATTGGCATTTTGATCTGTTCCTCTAAATGTTAAATGTAAAGAGTAAGTTCCGTCTGCATTTTTACTTCTAAAAACACTGGCTTTTGCTATATTGTTATGAGCAACATAATTACCATTTTCATAAGAAACATTAAATTCAGAGTCATTGAATCCAAAATACTGCCCATTTTTTGGAATGTTTAAAGTAACTTTTTCAAAAGTGTCCCTAGAAAATAGAGATAAAAATACTTCATATGTTTTCTTTAAGTCTACATTTTGATAGTTAGTGAGTCCTGACTTTTCTAAAAAAGATTTTTTATTTTCTTCTAAAGAAATATTATCATTAAAATCTACAGCCCATTGTCTGTCAGAGTATACACTATATGAAAGAATCGCATTGATAAAAGATTTATCAAGATTTAAAAGCTCTAAATGTGTCGCTTGATTCATAATTATTCTTATTATTTTTATTCTTATTATTCATTATAATAAATTTATTTGAAAATAAAAGAATTTCACATTATGAAAGATTATGGTTTCTATTTGATAATTGACAAACACTTTGATTTTTACAAAAATCATGTTAAAATTGCTGTGTTTAGTAAGTTTTTAAGCTAACTTAAGCACAAGGAGAATGAAATGAAAAAATTAGTTATTGGATTATCAATGTTAAGCCTGATGGTGTTATCTGGATGTGCTACATATCCAAATTCAAACACTGCATACGCACCACAGCAAGAACAGCTAGTATATCACAATGGATATTATTATAGACAAGTTCCTCAACAACAACCTCAATACCAAAGGTCTGGAGGAGATACTGGTGGAGCTATTATTGGTACCGCTGCTGGTGGTTTGATTGGTGCTCAAGTGGGTAAAGGAAACGGAAGATTAGCTGCTGCTGCTGTGGGAGGTGCTGTTGGTGGTGTAGTTGGTTCAGGTTGTAGAACTACTAATGGTGGTCAAATAATTGGAGCATTAGCGGGTGGTATTTTGGGTTCAAAAATTGGTAGGGGTGACGGACAAGTTGCTGCTACAGCAATTGGGGCAAGTATTGGGGCTCAAGCTGGTGGCGATATGGCTGGCGGATGCTTAGGTAATTAATAAGGATAAAATATGAAGAAATTTTTGGTTTTGGCTCCGTTTTTTTTGGCTTTAACAGGTTGTGATTATTTAGATTTAAATGGTGAAATTGAGGCACAAAAACAAATTAAAAACGCCAATGCGATTGGTGCTGGCTGTAAGCAGGCTGGTAAAAGTATTGAAGATTGTTATCAATCAAATCCTAAGGCACCTAAAGCAGCAGTTTTTGATGGTTGGAAATCAATGGATGAATACATGAGAGAAAACAATATGCAGATTCAGCCAATAAAAGAAGAAGTTATTGAAGAGCAAAAACCAACAACTCCAGCATCAGTAGCAAGTTCTCCTACGGAAAATAAGGCTCAAGCTCCAGAAATAAAACCTTCAGAGCCTAAAACAAAACAATAAATTTTAAAAAGAACCAATTTGGTTCTTTTTTTTTGACATAAAAACAAAATATGTGCTACAATCTTAATCTTGAAATTTAAAGGAGTTTTTATGGTACCTATAGTTATTGAATCAACAAATCGTGGTGAACGTGCCTATGACATTTATAGCAGATTGCTACGTGAAAGAATCGTGTTTTTAGTAGGTCCTGTAAACGACCAAATTGCTAATTTGGTGGTTGCCCAAATGCTGTTCTTGGAGTCTGAAGATGCTGAAAAGCCAATCAATTTCTATATTAATTCACCTGGCGGTTCAGTAACAGCTGGTATGTCTATTTACGATGCAATGAAGTTCGTTAAGGCTCCTGTTCATACTTTGTGTTTAGGTCAAGCAGCATCAATGGGGGCTTTCTTACTGTCTTCAGGTGATGAGCGTCGTGCTTTACCTAATTCTCGTATTATGATCCATCAACCTCTTGGGGGAATGCAAGGTCAGGCGACAGATATGCAAATTCATATGAATGAAATGCTTCGCATTAAAGAAATGCTAAACCGTATTCTTGCTTCTAATACAGGTAAAACTGTTAAGGAAATTGAGCGTGATTGTGAGCGTGATAATTTCATGAGTTCAGAAGAGGCTAAAAAATATGGTTTGATTGATGAAGTTGTTCCGGCAAATAAAAAACATAAACATAATGTTTAATGTTGCTTAAATTAAAAAGGGACTCAAACTGAGTCCCTTTTTAATTCTGTTATAATGAAATAAAATAAGGAATTAAAATGAAGTTTTATAATATTGAAAAATTAGCTAACAATTTAAAAGTAGAGTCTGATGGAATTGATGTTGAAAAAATGGGTAAAGCTTTTCAACTAGTAGAGAAAAGTTTTAATAAAAAATATTTAGATGATATCATGAATTATTGTTTTGTTTTTTTGAATAATAAAATTGATTTCTCTGAGGAAGAGAAAGTTGATTATGTAAAAAATAAAAATATAAATTTTGCTTTAGTTTTAGAAAAACAAATATTTAAATTAAAAGATTCCTCAAATGAAAAAATAACATATGAATATTATGGTGTTATTCATGAAGGGGTTTTAAAAACATTTGCTGATAAATTAACTGCTGAAAATGAGATTAAAATTAAAGGTTTAATCTCTAATGATGAAGTAGAGAAAAAAGCATTAGATTGGCTTGAAAATGGTAGAGTAGGGTTATCTTCAGCCACTATTTGTGCAACGTTATTTCCAAATTTAATTAATCATTATAGATTTAAAGATATGAAAGATTACGAAGGAAACATAGAAATTAATTGGCCTCATGATAACAGTGATTTTCAACGTTGCATGAAGTTTTTTGAAGCAGTTCCAGAGGCTAAAGATAAATTATTTCATATGAAAACAATTTCTAAAGAGTGGAATAATTTAGTAAATAATTGGGAAGAAATTGAAAATCTTATTAAAAAAGAAGAGTTTGATTCTTCATATTCTTTAATTAAGAAATCCTTAGATAAAAAATTAAAGATTAGTTGATGGATATCAAAAGCAAGAATTGACTTGTTTTTCATTATATATATTTTGGTATTAAGGAGAATATAACATGTTCACAATTAATAACGAAGAGTGTATAGATTGTCGTTTATGCATAACAGAGTGTCCTGACCGTGGAATTTCTATTGAATATGGTCCAAAAGGAGAATTTGGGAATGATTCAACATATAATATAGATGCTAACAAATGTACAGAATGTATTGAGTTTAATAGAGAATCAAAATGTGCCTATATTTGTCCTGTTGATTGTATATTACTGACCAATCCAGAAGCAGATGATGTTTTGTGGGCAAAACACAAAAAAAATAAACAAAATCTTTAATAATATTATTAATATGGTATAATATAAGTTAATAAAATTAATTTATATGAATAAAGATACTTCTTATTATGCTTATAAAAACTTACTAGCTAGTTTAGCTAAAGATAATTTTTATAGTTTCAAAAAATTACTAGGAGACTTAGATTATCATTCATTTAAAGAAAATAATGAATTATTACTAAATGTCCTTGATGTAATAAAAGAAAATAATAGATACAATGATAGTGCTGATGTATTGTTGAATTTCTATAAAATAAATCCTGAGGAAAAAAATAATATTCCATTGGCAAAAAAGATTTTAGAAAGAGTTTCATCAGAAAATGATGTTGAAAAGATTTTTACTTTATTGGGTGAAGATAATTTTATAAAAGACTACCCTCTCATAAAGAAAATTATTCAAAACACTGAAGGAAGATTTTTCACTAGGGGAGTATCTGAAAAGGCTCCAAAAGACGAAAGTTTAAGAGAGTTTTTATATGAATTAGATAATTTTTCGTTAACTTGGTTTAAATTAGATGCTCCAAAGGATAAAGAATTAATTATTTCTATATTACAGAAAGATTATAATTCTTATAGAAAACTGAGTGATGATCAAAGATGTGATAAAGAAATTACATTAACAGCTTTATATTCATTATCAGAAGGAATCAAAAAAGATTCTTACTCTGGTGTTATTAGTACTTTTTATAGCTATATTCCAATGGAATTAAAAAAAGATGAAAATGTTTGCTTGTTATTATCAAAAATGGGTTTTGTAGAACAAATACCAGAGGCATACATGCATAAAGATGTTTTAGTTAATGTTCTAAATGCTAACTATTCTAACAAATCTCAAGATAAAGCAACATTATATAGAATGGAATCACTCCCTAAAGAATCATTTAAAAATTATAAAAACATTAAAGTTTTTTTAGATTTTTTGAATGAAAATAACTCTAAATTTAGAAAAGATCATGATAATTATGCTGCTGTCTATAAAATGATTAAAAGTATGGCAAAACATAATAAATATGTTAAAGAATTATTTTCAAAATCAAATTCAGTTTGGAATAGGGGAAATATAGGTGAAACAAAAGGTAATTCATCATCTTTTTTCTACGATTTCTTTAATAAAAATATACCACAAATGTCTGAAGAAATTAGTTACTATATTGCAGCAGAAGACATGAAAGTAGCTCTTTCCCAAAAGAATCCAACCACAAACCAGAAAAAAATCAAGATTTAATATGCAAATAATAAAGTGGTTTTCTAGAATAATTAATAGAATTTCCTTAATAGGGAAATGGGTTCACTTGTATAGAATTAAAAAAGCTAAAAAAGTATTAATCAAAATAAAAGAAATTTATGCGGATAAAAAAAGTGGCGGGAAAGCTCTTCTTTATTTAAGAAAAATAAACCCATATGTTTTTGAAGAGTTGGTTCTTACTGCTATTGAAAATTCAAACATAAGAGTAATAAGAAACAAAAGTTATAGTAATGATGGTGGTATAGATGGTGTCTTTAATCTTAAGCAAGGTAAAGTAGTAGTTCAGGCAAAAAGATATAAGAGTTACATCAATAATAAACATGTTAAGGAGTTTTCATCAATTATTAAAAATGAAGAATACTTATTTGGAGTTTTTGCTCATACGGGAAGAACTGGAAATAAAGCAAAAAATACAATTAAAGTAGAAAATAATATGGTTTTTATTTCTGGTGATTTGCTAATTAAAATTTTAGTTGGAGATATCCATATAAATGAATATCTGAATAAAAAACTAAATTAAGTATTCGCTTGTTTATCTAGTTTAGATAAAGAGTCAAAAAGTTCAATCATGTTTGTTTCATATACAAAAGCAAACTCTTCTGAAGTAGTTAATAAATATTGTCCACCAGAATATTGCCCTAAATCAAAATGTTTGGCAAAAGTTTGTTCTCTCTCTGAAAAACTTTCTGAGAATTCTTCTAAAGTTTGTTTGTTTGTTTGGCTATGAGAGCTATAATTAACAGTTATTAAGCTAACTTCGTTATTGCTTATACTAACTGTCATAATTGGTTCCTCATTCTTGCTCCATTCTTTCTCTCTAGCTGTTAAAGGAAGAACTAATCCTGGCTGACTGAAAAATAAATGCATGGCAAAGCTTGAAACATTAATATCTAAAGGAGCATTAGATTTAACATTTTCAAATATTTCTTTTTTATTCTTTCCAATAATATTACCAATAGTAAAATTTTTGTTCGGAGTGTAAAAAGAATTAAGTAATTTATTTAGTTCATAAGCAGGATGCTTAATAGCTCCATCATGTTTCTTTTTTCTAGACACAAAATGAAAGTTTCTCCAAAATTCAGGAAGTGTTAATACATTAAAAAGAAAATTTTTCCTATCAAATTTACGAACTTTGACATCAGTAAATATAGAGTTCCCATAATCATCTTGAGTTTGAATTCTAACAATTTTAAATTCTTTCAAATTAACTGCTTTAGGTTTTATTTGTATATCAATAAACTTATTTGAAAAAGAAATGTTATGTCCATTTAAAACACCAATTAAATTGGGTTTATTATGCCCCATAGCTTCTAGATCTCTTTTTGATTGTTTTGTAAAAGTAGGGGTGATATGAGTATTTGTAAAAGATTTCATTACAAAAAGGGAGGTAAAGTTTTCTAAGCTAGGAAAAAATTTATTTACTGCTAGATGATGTTCAAGGTCTTCAAACCAATACATTAACCTTGGGAAATCAAATTCAGAATTAACAACATCTGCTTGAAGCTGTTCAGAAAAGTGTTCCCAAGTGCTTACTTGAGCCTTTAAGTCTTTTTTAAATTTAATGATATCACCATCAAAGTTTTTATAGAATAAATCAACAAAATCATCTTTTTTGTGATTATATATTCTAGTAAAAAGTTGCCCTTGCATAAACATTCTCCAACATATTATAAGGATAACAAACTTTTAATATAAATCAAATCACTATATTTTAATAATTTTGGACTTAGTTTCATTCTGAGGAATGTTTTTATTAAAATAATAATAGTTAATCCATTTAATAATTTGATACTCTTCATTTATATTAACGTGATTTTCTTTTAAATATTTAAAAAAGGTCACAATAATATCCTTAACTTCTTCTTCATTGAGTTTATTTTCATTTTGATAAAAACCAAGATTTATAATATTTCTACGCTTAAAAATTTCACATCTATCTAATGAATGGTGAATAACTAGAGCTTGAGTTAATAAAACCAATTTATCATAGTAATTGGATGTTAAATAGTTATCTATAAAGAAACTATCAATCATTTTCTTTAGGTTTACAGATATATGAATAGAATATTTTGTTTCTTCTTCAAAAATATTAATAATGGGTTCATCAAATTTTGCCCTTAGGTATTTAAAAAAGTTTGAAAACTTTAATAGCTTTTGTTGGTCTTGTTTATAAGTGTCTATTAAGAAATTATAAATTTTGATTGAATTTTTTGGGTCATTTATCTGATTTTTTCTAGACTTTAAAAAATACAACCAAAACTTGAAGGTATTTTCTGTTCCCCATTTAGATAGTAAAGTACTATGCATATCTTTTAAGTCTATAGAATGAATAGTCCAAAAAGAATTATTAAATGTTTTCTTAAAATAATTAATAAAATCTCTAATTTCATTGAAATGTTTATTGCCAAGAAAGTCTTTAAAATAACTGTTTAATTTAAAATTATGAATAAAAAATTGGTGGTTTTTTAAGATGGTTTTCTGTAAGGGTAAATTTTTAAATAAAAAATCTAAAAAAAATTTTTTATTATCATTTTCATTGTCAACGATAATTGCTTGATGTGTAATGTGTTTTACAAGTTCTTCTTTTGATTTAATTTCACATATCAAATCAAAATTTCTAATAGTGGGTTGACTATTTTTTGATGCAAGCAAAACATCAACATTAGATTGATAATTGCTTTTCTGAGACAAGAAATGACTTTTTTTAAACCCAAAAATCCTATACTTCTTTTTTATTAAGTATTCAAATTGAGCAATTTTTACATTTTTCTCTATAAGGATCATTGTTTTTTTTATAAATTACTTCATTTCTTTAAAACTTTTTTTCAAAAAAGCAAATCTTTCTTCTTTAGAGATTGCTTTGTAAGATATTCCTTTTTTATCTAAAAATGATAGGTCAATGTTCCAAGAATGCTGAGAACGTTGATTCCAAATCTCAAAAACAATATTAATATATTCAATAACTTCTTCTTCAGTCCATCCATTTATTTTCTTCAACCATGCCTTACTTTTATGGAAATTACCTTTTATGCTTGAAAAGCCTAAATGATAAAGTTGATGGCATTGATTACATACAGAGGTGATTTCAAATAATTTTTGAATTTTATTTTTATCATCATAGTGCCATATTTCATGTGCTTCCATTCTGCCTTTCATGTTGCATATGGAGCATTTATGGGAATATTTTTTATATGCTTCTTTTCTTAACAAGTCCCAGTCAGAAGTGGATACTTGAGATCTAATGTTTGTAAACCAACAAGTTTTAGGGACTAATTCAATTAGAATTTTAGACATTTGCTAAGTCTTCCAAGTATTGCTTGGTCCACAAATAGTGTTCAATTGCTATTTCACTACTGTACTCAAGAATTAAAATGTCATTTTTAAATTCTGTTTCAATATCGCATAGCATATCAATAAAATTTTGATCTGATTGATGATTATATTGAGATAAATTCAATTCAACACTTTGCTTTAAACTTAAGTGTTGATCTTTTTGTGAATTATTATCATGAATATGCATATAAACAGGAGTACCCCTAGATTTAAGGAATCTAACAAAATCTAACCAATCTGAGAGGGAGTCTTCTGTGAATGCTTTTACATGCCCCCAATCAAGACAAATACCTAAATAATCTTGATAGTTTAGCTCTAATATGGTATCCCACAAAATTCTGTGAGAGATTAGATTATTAATTGGGTGGTCGTGTTTATATATAAAAGTATTTTCTATATAAAATGTAAAATTTTCTTTCTTTGCCTTTTGGTGAAGAATAGTTAAGTTTTTAATGATATTTTCTTTTTTAAATTGTTCTAGATGAATTTGATAATTTTTTGGAGTTTGATAATGAATAACACCCTGAGACAGGTTAAGTTTTTTAGCAATCATTAACTCTTCTTCAAAAGCATTATAATATTTTTGTTCGCTCAAATTATTAACAAGGTACTTTCTATAATCCAAATGAATGCTTTTTTGTTTTATTTTATTGTAACTTGCATTATTTTCAACCATTTTTATGAAAGAATCTTGGTTGTGGTTATATAGAGCAATCTCTATTGCGAGATTTTCTTTTAGCGCTAAATTGAATATTTTGTTTAAATTGGATTCTGAATCATTATCAAAAATTTTAATACCTAACATTTGTTCCCTTTTATTTTATTAAGAATATTATAATATAAAATATTTATTATTGATTACAAGCCTTACCTCTTTTTAAAGTCAAATTTCCAGCGGCTTTTAATTGGAACTCATCATTGTTTGATTCCACAGAAATATTCCCACGAAAATCATTTTTGTTTTTTGGATTTAAGGCGATAGAATAATCTAAATTGTCACAAGATATATTGCTAGTAAATTTATTTTCATCTTGCTCATAGTAAAAGTTACAGCCTGGGAAAAGTTTCTTAACTGCCTTTTTTAATTCTTTTTCATCACCAACACATATTTGATGACTTTCTTTTAAAATGTTTTTAAGCTGGTCTTTTAAAAAATCATTTCTGTCATTACTTTCTGTTTTGAATTGTATGGATTTAATTTTCATTTCATAAGAAAAATCCCAGAAGTAATTTTCTTGTGCAGTAGTAATAGTACTTAAAGAACCTAAAAGTAAAAATAGTAATATTTTGTTTTTCATATATTTTTCCAAATTGGATAAAGTATATTTTAAAAATATTTTTATGTCAAAAATCAAATAGGATAGGGCTTTAGAGGGAGGTGTTCCAAAATCTTGTTGACAAAAAAAGATTTTTTTTGTTATAGATTGCAGAAACAATAATAATAACAAAATGGGAAAATTAAATGGGCATAGCAAAATTTCATTCTGGTGTATTGGCCATCAGAGAATCAAAAAAACCAATTTCAAAAGCATGGGATCTTTCTTTTGAACTGCTTAAATTAGACAGCAAATTACTAAAAGTGATGGAAATATTAGGTGATCATGAAAATTTATTCATCACTAAAAATGCCTACCATAACCATTATCACCTTGCAGAAGTAATTTGGACAGCAGCTTATTTGGCTGATAAAGAGATATCTAAGAATGAAGAAAAATACTTTGAATCAATGGTTGTGCTTTTGTTTGCTGCGACTTTTCATGATGCGGGTCATTTAGGAAGATCAAATAAAACACCTTTTGAATTAGAAACGCTATCTGTTGAGTTTTTTAAAAATTGGTGGAAGAACAACTCTCTGTTTGTTGAAAATATAGTTTCATTAAGTCCAATACAGTTTGAACATTTAGTTTGCGAATTAATTCTTTTTACAGAGTTTTTAGAAGGGCAAAATAAAGTTAATAAAGATTATTTAGACAAAAAAGATGCTGAAGCATTTGGTGTTAAAATAAATAGATTAAAGAAAATCTTAAATGAAGCCGACTTCCTATTTAATTGTTCACCACACTATGCTTTTGAAAAAACAGCGTTAATTATGAAAGAAGCTGTTAGATCTGCTGATGATGAGAAAAAGTGGATGTTAATTGTAGGTATGCTACAAGAAATGCAGAGTAATGTATTTATTTCTGATGCTTCAAAAGAGGTTAAAGTAGAATCAACAATTAAAAAGTTCTTAGCATTTTTACTTGAAAATAAAGATGAAATGAAAGATGGAGAATATCTACAAAGTATTTTGGTGGAAAAGTTTAAAGGGACAATTTAAGGATTTTTAGATTCTACTGTCCAAGTCCAGAGCTCAGCACGTTTAAAATTACTTGGAAATGTTTTTTCTTTTTGAATATTTTGAGACAATTGAAAAATATTCTCTTCTGTGCCACTGAGCCAAACATTTACCACATTTGTTTTATTAATGTGCCAACGATATTGAGTTTCTGTATCTGAAGTTTCAACATGAAAAGGAAGAAGTAAAATATTGGGTTCATAAGGAAATAAAGAGTTCAGTTCTTTAAGGTTAAGTTTTTTAGTTTGTTTATGAAGATTTTCAAAATCAATAAAAACTGAATTATCGACCATTTTGCTCAAGACTGCCTTTACAAAATCATGCCCCATTCTTTCAGAATCAATACAAATTTTTCCTGAATTCTTATCAAAATGTAAACACAACTCACCAAAACCTATATTTTGTGCGACCCATCTAATAATAAGATTTTTGTTTACACTTACAAAAGTATCAGTATGTGTTATATTATATTCTTTCATTATTTATTCTTCCTTTTCAAAATTGATGATTGTTCCCTCTCCCAATCGCGTTGTTTAACAGTATCTCTTTTATCATGAATTTTCTTTCCTTTTGCTAGGCAAATTTCAATTTTAAATTTAGATCCTTTTTTATAAATTTTATGGGGAACAAGTGTGTATCCTTTTTGTTCAACTTTACCAAGAAGATGCATGATTTCTTTTTTGTGTAAAAGTAGCTTTCTTGTGCGAGTTGAGTCAGGCTTGTTAAACAAGTCTGCGGTGCTTTCTGGTGTAATATTACAATTTAAAAGAAAAATTTCACCATCTTTAATAATAACATGGCTCATATCAAGATTTACTTTTCTTTTCAGCATGGGCTTTAACTCCCAACCTTGAAGCATAAGTCCACATTCAAATGAGTCTTCTAGAAAATAATTAAATTTTGCTTTTTTATTAATAATGGGTTCCATGATATTCCTGTTGTATCAAAAAGAAGTATTATATCATAATTTTAAGATAATGTATCTTTTGTTTGAGTGGTTCCATTAGGGCTTGATTTGGAAAAGTATTTAGTTAATTTTAAGGTTCCATTTGTAAGTCTTTGCTTACATTTTAAACATTGATAAACTCTGCCATTTTTAATGCGATTATGAATTGTAGTAGAAACCTCAGTTTTGTTGTTACATCCACAATCATAAAGATATCTTTTGGAGTTTCTTTTTACTTCTGTAATGTCATATTCGTGAGTTCTAGTTGGTTTACATCCAACTTCCCTCATCATTAATTTCCAACAAGCACCGTGAGGTTTTGGTATTGGTTTTTTAAAAAATTTAGCCCATTGCCAAGCGGCAATATGACATACTTCATGTGGAACTGTATTATTTATAAAATCAGCCCAATTTTGTTTGGCTAATTTTAAATTAAAGTGAACACTCATAGTCTTTGATTTAGCAAGACCTGCTGTTGTGCCCTTTACGTCCCAATCAAATTTTGGATTTTTTAAATTAAAGTTATAAATTGAATTTAGCTTATCAACAACTTCTTTAATTTTATTGGAAACTATTTGTTCAATATTTGTCATCAGAAAAACTCAAAATAACGATTGATATCATTAATTATGGCAAACAAAAAGAAACTTGTCATAGCAACTATCCCTAGATATTGAAATCTTTCTAGTTGTTTTGGACTAAAATCTTTCCCAGTTAAAGATTCAATAAAGTATTGTGTTAAGTGTCCACCATCAAGCATGGGTATAGGTAATAGATTAAAGACTCCAACAGCAATAGATATACTAGCAATCATTAAAAGATAAGTATAGAAACTAGTTTTTGCTGATTTACCAGAATAATCTGCTATTGATATTGGTCCGGCTATCGCCTTAGTAGATATCTCTCCAAAAATTAATTTTTTGATGGAAACAATAGTTGTCCAAGTGGATGTGTATAGTTTATAGAAAGAATGTTCAATTCCCTCAAAAAAACTTAAGTGAACCTTTTTAAGTTGAGTATTTGGAACCTCCAATATTACTCCCATTAATCTGCTATTTTTACCATTTTCATTATGAATAGTTGGGCTTATTGATACATTTTGAATACTTTCACCTCTTTTAATTGTTAATTCAAAAGTTTCTTTAGGAGAGTTCTTAACGGTTTTAAAGATTTGCTCTAATTCGTCAACTTTTGTTGAATCTAAAGCTAAAATTATGTCCCCAACTTCTAGTCCAACTTTAGCGGCCGCACTGTTGGGCATGATTTGGTTGATTCTTACTTCACCTTTTCTTCCTTGGAAAAACAAACCAATTTTGTCTACGATGGACTCATCAACTTCATACATTTTAAAACTTGAGAAGTCTATGTTGTGAGTGCTTCCTTTTTCAGTCTCAATTGTCATTTTGCTCCCACTAAATGCGGCGTTAATAATATGTGTTTGTGCCTCATTAGAAAAGTAAACATTTTTACCGTCAACAGATTTAATAGTATCACCTGGCTTGATTCCACTATTTTGAAAAACACTGTCTTTAGAAATTTCAGAAACAGTAGCTGGCAATCCTTGATTGCCAACAATCGTGGAGGCAAACAAATAAACAACAAATGCTAAAACAAAATTAGCAAACGGACCGCCGAAAACCATAATAGATTTTTTATATCTGGGGGCATCTTTGAAGGTTCTTTTTCTATCTTCCTCAGAAAGGTTATTCCATTCTTCAATTGAAACAGCTTGTTGGTCAAGGGGTTTGACAAATCCACCTAGAGGTAAAAGTCTAAGAGTGAAAAGAACAGAATCATTTTTTATTTTCCAATTTTTTTCTAATATTTTTGGACCAAATCCAATAGAGAATTCCATTACTTTTATATTACACCAAATGGCAGTCAAAAAGTGTCCACCCTCATGAATTGATACAATTATTCCAATAAGAATTAGAAAAGCAAGAATTGTAAAAAGTAAATCCATATATGTCCCTTATTTTTTTGTTATTTAATCATATTTAAAGAATATTTCAACTTTATGAAACAATTTCGCCATTAAAGTTAAACAAAAGGTCTTCATTATATCCAGTATTTTCAAAACTGTAGCCTCTAGGATTTGAAATAATTCTAGTGTTATTAATATGATAGTTTTGTTGATGGTGGCAATGACCATGAACCCACACACGAATGTCAGATTCTGGTGTCATAAGATATTCTAAATCACTCGCATACAAGCCGTTCATTAAATAAAATCCATCATCTTTATATTCTGGATGAATAGACTTAAAGCTTGGAGCATGATGTGTTAATACCCACAATTGCTCTGTGTCATAATCTTTTGTCATATTATTTTTAATATAATTAAGTGTTGTGTGAAAGTGATCATAAATATGTCCAGGCTTCAACTTAGAAAAAGTCAAACCATTTTTAATATATTTGTAATCATTCATCGTGGTTTCTGCACTATAGAATGTTTCTTGATCTTTACCGTTAAAGTCAGTCCAAAGAGTTCCACCAATAAATTTTATGCCATCAAATTTAATTGTAGTATTTTGAATTAAATGAACATTGGTTAATTTTTGAAGTTCAATAAACTTCAAATAAGAATCATATTCAGTTCTTAAATTACCGCCCCAAAAATCATGATTTCCTAATAAAACTAGTATACTATGAAATCTTTTAGAGATTTTTTGAAACCACGAAAACCCCATAAAGCTGAAAGGTTTTTTAGCATGCCAAATATCCCCCGCTAAGATAAGAATGGTTTCTTTATCTGTATCCATGTGCGAAGGAGTCCAAATGCCTTCATCTGGATTGAAGTTTTTTAATTTTTGAGGGATATCAAAATCAAGATGGATATCGCTAAAAATTCTGATATATTTTGGTTTCATTATTTGACAATTCTGTAATAGTGGTTAAATATTGATTGTAATTTTATCATAGTATTTAAAAAAAATAAAGCAATGAAAGACTTAATTCAAAAAGATATAGATATTTTGTTTTCAGAAGTCCAACTGAAAAAAAATTATAATGTCATCAATCAAATTTGGGAAATGTTATCTTATGCAAAAAAACAAAGTTGTTTTGATAGGGAATATTATCAGTATTGGTTTATGAAAACTTTAGCATTTACTGCTGACGAAGGTTTGTTCATTGTTTGTGTAAAAAAGATAACAAAAGAAATATGTGAATTTAGTGAAGTAGAACTAGGGAAAAATCTTGCTGATATAATAGATTTTTATATGGCATTAAATAGCTTAGAAAAGTCTATAATATTAATTAATTATGCCATCCAGGGCGGTGCTGTTTTTGAAAGGGCTTGGTTAAAAAATTCAATTGATTTCTTAGCTATAGATAATCCAGAAATGCTGTTATTAAAAAATATAGAAAATGAAAAAAATTATCTAAATGGAAAGTTAACTAAAGAGGTTTGACATTTTTCAAAATTCTTATAACATTTATGGGTAAGCCAAAAGTAGTTTAAAATCCTACTATTAGTTTTGTTAAATTCCCAATTAGTTAAAAAACCAATATAAGATAGCTCGTGTGTGATCGCATCAATCATGTTTTTGGCTTACCTAAAAAAACCATCTTACGATGGTTTTTTTAGTTCGTGGAGGTTTCATGCATAATATAATATATAATTTCAAATCAGAGCCATTATTAGGGTGCTTCTTAAAATTAGAAGATAAAATCTATTGGGCTGTATATTTTCCGGACGATGGTCAAAGAAAAATGGTGTTTTCAGCTAATGAATCCTCTATCCCATATATTGAGAATTTTTCTGAAACAACCATAGAGAAAATCAAAGAAGTCATGAATAAATATGGATTTGAAGTTGAGCCAAAGGAAGATTTTGGAGAGGTTTTGTATTTTAACAATATCCCCAAAAATGCGATTATTTATTTAAGAGGATATTATAAAAAAATAAATTACGAAATTAATCTTAGTTAAAACTATAAATGTCGTCTAAAATTATTTTTTTGCCACTCATTTCTGGAAGCTCATACATTTTTTCAGAAAATATTTCTTCCATAATTGCCTTTAATCCTCTAGCACCAGTTTTCTGTAGAAATGCTAGATGTGCTATTTGAGAAACCGCGTTATCAGTTATTTCCAATTCAACATTTTCCAACTTAAAAAGTTCTTTAAATTGTTTTACTAAAGCATTCTTTGGTTCAGTCAAAATATTCTTAAGTGCTTCTTCATTTAATTCTTCTAAAACACAAAGAATTGGTAGCCTCCCAATAAATTCGGGAATTAATCCAAACTGACTTAAAATTTCAGGTGAAACTTTTTGATTCATTTTTGCGGCAAATTCTTTAGCTTTTTGATCTTGTTCTTCTATTTTTTGTTTTGTAAAACCAATTGATGAATCCTTAGATTGTTTTTCTATTAGTTTATCAATTCCAACAAATGCTCCTCCACAAATAAAAAGTATTTGAGTTGTATCAATATATTCAACATGAGCTTGTGGATGCTTTCTACTACCAGAGGTTGGTATACGTGCTTGTGTGCCTTCTAAAATTTTCAATAAAGATTGCTGAACACCTTCTCCAGATACATCTCTAGTAATAGATGAACCCGCATCACGTTTTGCTATCTTGTCGATCTCATCAATAAAGATAATCCCACGCTGAGCCTTTTCAACATCCCCATCGGCATCAGAAATTAATTTTTGAAGTATGGTTTCAACATCATCTCCAACATATCCAGCTTGAGTTAGACTTGTTGCATCACAAATTGCGAATGGTACATTCAGCATTTTAGCAATACTTTGTGCGAGTAATGTCTTACCAGAACCAGTGGGTCCAATCATCAAAATATTGCTTTTAGAAATTTCAACTTCTTTTGAAATATTACTGTTGAGCCTTTTATAGTGATTATGAACGGCAATAGCTAACATTTTTTTAACCTTATGTTGTCCTATGACATATTGATCTAAAAATGAAACAATTTCTTTTGGGGTGGGATATTTTCCGTCAACAGAAACTTGAACACTTTGCTCGCCAGTCATCATTTGCTGTGCTTCAGAAATACATTCATCGCAAATATATACAAGATTATTGCCATCTTGATTGTTAGAAATCAATTGTTTAACTTCATTTTCTTTTTTTCCACAAAATGAGCATTCTATTGCTTTTTTCATATAAAAATATCCTTCTTGATTTGTTGAATAAAATATTATATCATATTTTTTGATTTTAATACCAAATATTTTAAAATAAGGCAAATATAAGGTTTTTACTAAGTAAAATGTAATTTCTTGACAATTATAAATTTTATTTTTATTTATTTGAAAAGAGAGATAAAAAAATGGCAGAAAATAAAACTGAAAAAACAACAAGCACTCAGACTGAAGAAGTCGCACAAGAGCTTATGGCTAGAGACGAGCAACTCACTGGAGTTTTTTTCTCAGCTCTTGCGATTCAATATTTCTTACATAAGGACATGTTGAATAATAAATTAATACCACCAAACTTTATTGCTATAAATGGTGATATGCAGACATGTGCTACTCAAAGAATGTTCATTAAAGAACTTATTCACAATAAAAAATATATAAAACTTGTAGAAGAGTTACAATTAATATTTTTAGAATATGTAAGAGATCCTAGAAAGTATCCTCAACCATATTTATTGTTTTTATCAAGAATTAATAAATCTTTATTGATTAGACAAATATTCAGTCATGGTGGTGTTGTTGACAAATATAGCTTTATTGAAGATTTTTATGGGAAAAAACAAATTGATTTAGATAAGTTGAATGCTAAAATGTGGCACTTTCCAATAGAGCAACAAATATTAATTTTAGCTAGAATCTATTCTGGAATTCAAGATGGATTTGAAGATAAGAAAAAGACTATTGCTACTTCATACAAAGAAAATGTTACAAGGTTTATTGCTGAAGTGAATAAATTCCCAAATAAATATCAGGTTACACAAGTAAATAATTTAAGATTGTTTATGCAAGAGTTAGATGCTGATACAGAAGACAAGAAAATAAAATAATAAAAACCCCAATTTGGGGTTTTTTTATTATTAATAACCGTATTTGCTATTTCGTTTGTTTTCTTCGGAATTATTTTTTTGCATCAATGTTACATCTTCCCAAGTTGGGTGCATAACAACAGAGTTTTGTCCATTTTTCATAAAATTCTCTGCCTTTGAAGAATACTCATTTTGAAAAGAAATTCTATCTGCTGTTTTATTAAAGATTACACACAACATATTTTCTTCTTTTCCATCTTTCTCTACAGAAACAGCATTATTCTTTTTTGAAAGCTCTTGAATAAATTGATTGAAAGATTCTGGTTCTTTAACATCTTGAATATCAACTAAAACTTGAGGTGTATGTTGATAAACAATAACACTTAATCTTGTTTCACTATTTTTAAAAGAGCCAATTGTTTGGGTAGTAAGATCAGCCAACTTGGGATACTTCCCATAATAATGAAAAACGATATCAATAAATCCATCATAATCATCGTCTTTAGACACAAATTCCGCACCCCCAGCAGTCATTTGTCTTTGAACTTTAAAACCTGCTGCTTTTGCCCCATTTGTTAAGTTGTCAATAGAATATGTAATGTGATACTCTTTGTCCATATGTTCCCTCTTTTTCAAATTAATATATTTATATTTTACCACCTTAAAAATAAAGTTCAACCTATTTGACAATATATTTTAATTACATATTCTTTTTTTTAGGAGAGATATTATGTTTTTTAGTCATGAATTAAACAATTTTAACTTACATTCTCATATGAAAAATGAATGGGGTAGCTTGTTCGCTTTTTGTGAAGAAATGAGTGACATATATCAAGACATCAAATTTGTTGGCAATGGATTTCTTCAGAAGCATCAAGGTGATCAATTCTATGACTTTTTAGGTGGTTATATATTGGGTTTAAATGACAAATATTACATCATTTTAGGAGAAGATACGGGGGCTATTTCTGAAAATTCATGGTTTAAATTTAAATCAATAATTGAAGTAGACCAACTATTTATTAATGCTGAAGTTATAAATGTTCCGAATAATTCTTATGCAAAATTTGATTCAGAACTGATTGTTGAATTAAAGCACTATCAGTATCAAGAAGAGGAAAGAATAATGATTAGCAAAAAAGGTATAGGAAACATAGACTTATACGCTTCTTACTCCATAAAAAATAAAGATAGGCTACTAAATGGCAAAGTGTACCCTGCCGCAGCAGTTGCTGCAAAGAACCAATTAATGACAAATATGCTTAATGAAAGGTTCTCTACAGCCAAAAAAGGGTCAGAATCGGAAGAGATTCCCGAGTAAAAAAGTTGGATTTTTATCAAAAAAAGACTGTACTTTTACCGCAAGTTGAATTATAATAAACATATGTTCAACAAAAACGAGGCTAGTATGAAAAAATCAATTAAAAATCTAATTTTAGGTGTTGTTCTTAGTGTGTCTGTTATTACTCCTGTTTACAGTGGTGTTGTATCAAATTTCTTAGCGCAAGAAGCATCCAAGAAATTGGGGGAGTCTTTCAATAAAAAGAGTAACCCTCAAAATAATTATGCTCAAAATGGTCGTCAACAAAGAGCTGGTGAAGGTAAGGGTGCTTGCCCACAGCATTATCCTTTTGGTGTTCCTGTAGTTAATGCGAATGTTGAAAAAGTGGAAAGAAGGTCTTTTTTCCTGTGCGAACAAAACTATGCTGTTCAATATGATACTTCTACCAAAAATCCAATTTGGGTTTCTGAGGTTCTGATTGGAAGTCAGCAAAAATCAACTTTTGTTGAAAGAGTGGATAATTTTATGCAAAACCCCAAAGTTCCACAGCCAGCCCAAGCCAATTTAGGAGATTTCCGTAACAGTGGTTTTGATAGGGGTCATATGGCTCCAGCGGCAGATATGCTTAATGAAAAAGCAATGGAAGAAAGCTTTTACTTGACTAATATGGTTCCACAAGTTGGTCCTAATATGAATCGTGGTATTTGGGCAGAACTAGAGGGTATTGTTCGTAAATGGTCTGTTCAACGTGGTAAGGTTATCGTTGTATCTGGTCCAATTTTTGATGTTAACACAAAAACAATAGGTTCTTCAGAGGTTTGGGTTCCTTCTTATCTGTATAAAATTGTGTTAGACCCTAACACTGGAGATAGTATTGGATTCATTATGCCTAACCGTCAAATTATCACACGAAAAACAAAAAGCTTAGATAATGGAAATATTCTGTATCCCCAAACAACAGCTTCTTATGCAGAGAATTGTTCAAGAGTGTGTACTTTAGATAATTTTATTGTGCCTGTTGCGAAAATTGAAGATTTACTTGATATTGATTTTTTCCCAACTGTAGATATCCCTTCAAAAGCTCAAAAGAGTCAAATGTGGCATATTGTTAATTAAATTTTATATTTTTGAATAAAAGAAGGTTTCGTTTTTAAGGATTCGTCTAGTTTTGTTAATAAATAAAGCTTTTCGATAGTGTCCTTAAGTTTTGGAACCTTCTTTTTATTTTGATGTAAATATTTTATACAGCTAGGGTTTTTGTTGTATAGATTAATCAGATAGTCTTCTATATAACTAATATTTTGGTAGGTTTTGCTATAAACAAGTAAAGATTTTCTTAAAATCCATAGGTAGCCATCATAAGGATTTTTTTTAGTAAATTCTGGTTTATTGGCTAAATAATCTAAAATTGGATTGTTGATATTTTTACTAGTATTAATTTCTTGTAGAAATGCACTGCTCATTGCAGATATTATATTCTTTCTTAATATAGTAGAACTCTGGTGTCCAAGTGCATTTTTTCTTTTCTGATAGATATATTCAATATATTTTGGTTGTATTGAAAAGTTTATACATCTCTCAAAACAAAAATCTGCAACAGCCCAATCTACATTATGGGTTTCAATAAATGCTAATAATTTTCTTTTTGAAGAGTCGCTGCTGTTTCCTCGAAAAATCTGATAACAATACCACTGTAACGATCTATTATCTAATGTATTTTGTTTACCTAATGCTTCAACAAAAATATGAAATGCCTCAAGATTATTATGTAAAAAACAATCACCTATGTGATGCTTAAGTCGTTTAACTGAAGATTTGGGGTTTTGCTTTATTTGATTGGTTAAAAAGATTTGTATTAATTGGTTATGCTTTGTATTTTCTATTAGTTGTTTTAAAACAGTATTAAAAGCATTATTATAGCTTATGATGATTTTATTTTGCTCTTCTAAACTTAATGTTTTCCTAATTTTATAAGGTATTTCTTTTATGCTTTTAGGGTATCCTTTTAAAATCAAGTTTTCTACAAGAGAAAATCTATTTTCAACTGCTGATAAATACAGCAATGTATTATTGTAATATAATGTCTTTAGATTCATCTTGTATTTTAAGAAGTTGTATTATATTATAAGGTTTCTATAAAATAATCAAGTTATATCATCATGAAAAATTCTACTATAGAAATATATGAAAAATTCTTGTCCACAGAAAGAAAGGATTGGAATGAGCAAATAAGAAGACCAATTAAAAAAAATATTTTAATTGCTATGCTTTCTACAAATAAGAAATTAGGTTCTGATCCATACCCTTTAATTTTAGAAACAATTAAAAGGGGAGGTAACATATTTTTTTGGTCTGACCAACATTTTTTTCATCACAACATCATAAAATATGCTAATAGACCATTCAATGGTGTTTCTGAAATGAATCAAAAATTAATTAATAATTATTATGAAACAGTAAGCGATAATGATTTAGTATTTTTTTGTGGTGATGTTGCTTTTGGAGACATAGATTTAACAAGAAACTTATTTAAGGGCGCGCCAGGTAAAAAGGTATTAATACTAGGAAATCATGATTTTGAAAAAAACAAATGCTTATTTAGAAATTACCATATGTTTGAATCTATATCTATGGTATTTAGTTTTAATTATGAAATAAATCAAAATAAAATAAATTTTATTGTATCCCATTATCCAATTGATGAACACTTTCTTCCAGAAGATACTATAAACATACATGGGCATATACATCAATATAAGATTGGGAAAAAACATATAAATGTTTCTGTTGAACACACAGAATATAAACCTATCAATATAAATGACCTAATATTATCTATTGATTTTTGATTAATTTGTAAGTAAATTGTTTATAGGAAAAATATAAGGTTTTAGGGAATGAAAAAGTTAAGCTCAGAACAAGCAAAAATTGAAATCAATAGATATTACAAAGAAAAGGGTTACAGAACAAACCTTGCAGATTGGGAAATACTTAAAAAGTACAGAAACTTTAATGGAATATTGTGTAGAGATTTTATTAATGAAAAAGCTTCAAAGAAGGGAATTCTTCTAGAAAATACAGATTTAGGAACAATTTCTATTTTAGAAGATGAAGACTTTAAATATTTTTTAGAAGCAGAACAGTCTAAGCCAAAGTTTTTCTTTTCTCCAGCAATTAACAATAAAGGGTTGGTCTTTATATTAACTCCAATATATTTAGAGGTTTCATTTGAAGATGCTGAGAAATGGATTAATAAACAATTCAATGAATTATTTGAAAAAAAATTTACAATATTTAAAGGTGAAAAAACAAAATTTTTTGAAGTTTCATTTACAGATTTAGAGTTTAGTGAAGTTATCCCAATATTAGAAGGAAATAAAATAAAGTATAAAGAAGCAATTAATAAACATGTAGAATTGGGTGAAGATTATATGGTTATAACACCAGATGCTGCTTTAATATATTATAAGTTTCCAGAATACATTAATTTTAACAGTGAGAAATCCATTCATGAGATTTTTGCGATTATATCAAAAAAAGAAAATTTAACTGAAAAAGATTATTCAATTATTAAGCTTTTGTTACAGAAAATAAATAAGGCTGAATTTCAAAGTGTGAAAAATATTGCCTTAGGATTTAAGAAAAAAAATAGTGAAGAGTTAATAAAGATTTTTGAAAATGAAGAACAAAAAGTAAAAGCAAAAAATCTAATAGAAAATTTAATAGTAAAGAAAGAAAAATTTGAGCAGAAGAAAGAGATTTGATAGATATGGATTAATGCTCCTATTGCCTTATTTAACAATAATGGCAATAGCTTTTGATTTGCTGTTTTTTGGAGACAAATTTAAATTATTAAATGATTATGAAGATTCCATAAAAAAACCAATTGAGTTTCAATTGGATATGCTGAAATCATTAGGTATTTATGATGTGTTAATATCAAATTTGTCTTTTTTTAAGGCGTATGTGCTAATCACAGCAGTAAATTCTTTTATTTTATATAATATTGGAAGAGTTCTTGGTAAAAAATTGTTCAAAAAATAAAACTATGTTATAATCTAAAAATCATTATTTTTAGGAGAATATAATATATGAATTTTGATTTTAATTTCCCTGTCATTAAACTAGTTTCAAATCCCAAAAAAGCCATTGACAATGCTAAGGCTATTATTGTGCCATTTAGCATTAAAGACAAAAAAGTTATTATTAATGAAAAATACCAATCAAAGACAAATCATTTTGTTGATTTGTCATCCCAAAAGGTGAATGGTGTATTTAACATTCAAGAAAATGATAAATATTATGTTTTTATTTCAATTAACTTAAAAAATACAGAAGATTCAATTTCAAAAGCTATAGCTTCAATTCCAAATAGTATTGAAAATATATTTATTGATTTAGAAGGTGTTGAAATATACGATAAATTACTTGTTTCTAAAATCATCTTTGAAAACAAAAAACATTGGAGTTTAAAAAGCAAAAAACAAGAAAGTAAAACAAAAAAACTTATTTTTATAAGTGAAAAATTTGTGACAGAAGAAGGATTGCAAAAAGGTTCTGTGTTGGCTTACTCGCAGTCTGTTGTCCAATCTTTAGTAAATATGCCATCAAATTATTTAACTCCTACAGCTTTTGCTGAATTAGCAAAACAATTAGCAGAACAGGAAAATTTTTCTTGTGAAATTTTAGATGAAAAAGAAATGAAAAAATTAAACATGGGTTCATTGCTTGGTGTTGCTAAAGGTTCGGTTGAAAAACCAAAATTAATTGTATGTAAGTATAATGGAAAAAAATCAAATAATAATGACATTACTTTTGTAGGTAAGGGGCTTACATTTGATTCTGGTGGCATATCAATTAAGCCTTCGCTAGGAATGGCGGCAATGAAAGGTGATATGGCGGGAGCGGCTACATCTTTAGGGGCAATTTTATATGCCGCAAAAAATAAATTGCCAATTAATTTAGTAAGTATTCTCGCTTGTTGTGAAAATATGCCTGGTTCAAATTCTTTAAAGCCAGGAGATGTAATTACTGCAATGAATGGAACTACAATTGAAGTAATTGATACAGATGCTGAAGGTAGATTAGTATTAGCCGATGCTTTGCTTTACAGTCAAGATTTTAAGTCTAAATATACTATAGATATGGCAACCCTTACTGGCGCTTGTGTCGTTGCTTTAGGTCATGTTCATACTGGTATGTTTTCAGAAGATGAAAAATTAATTGATAAATTAAGTGAAGCTAGTAAAAATATCAAAGATAAGGTTTGGCAATTGCCAATGGAAGAGGATCACGAAGAAATGCTTGATAGTAAAGTTGCAGATATATCTAATTTATGTATTGGTAAAGGTGCTGGTGCTCAAAACGGTGCAATTTTCCTTAAAAGATTTGCCCCAGATAAAGGGTGGTGTCATTTAGATATTGCTGGTACAAGTGCTTCTAAGGCTGGAGAAGCTACATCAAGACCTATGCCACTCATTAGTGAGTTCTTGGATAACTTGTAAAATTAAGGCACTGAGGTGCCTTATATTAATTGTGCCAGTGGTGGTCAAAGCAGTGTCTTACTTCATGCCCTAAAAGTTCATAGCTTGGTTTGATGTCTGTATAAATTGTACATTTATCACTTTGCCAAGCTGTGCAAGCCAATATTGGAGTTGCTCCTGGAGCTTCAATATTGTGTTTTTCTTTACAAATTTTTGTAATATCTTCAACAATCTCCCAAGTAACTTGCGATTGCTTTTTTTGTCCAACAGTAGCATTTATAGGTTCATAATAAGCTATAGTACATCCAGAGACTAATAACGGAAAGATTGTTATTATTTTTTTCATATTTATCAAATTTATCATTTTTTAAAATTAATTAAGTTGATAACTAATTACAAGATGAAATTGTAACAACATGTATTACAAAAAAACAGTGAGATATTAGTTGATATATATTGACTATTGATTAAAAAGAGTTTTAATTATTATAAATACTAAAATGAGACATTATGAAGATAAGCACAAAAGATGCGGCTAAGGAAGCAATAAGACTTTTAGGAGTTCAACAAAAATCTCCGACTCCTGAAAATTATGCTGAACTTTTTTATCAAATAATTGGACAAGAAAATCCATTTAAAAACTCAAGTAGTTCTAGCTCTACTGATATCAAAAATTTTTCTAAAGTAGTTGCTGATTTAATTGTTAAATATAATGGAATAAGCCCAGAAGATTTAAAAAATATAAAAGAAAAAAATGAAATAATTCAAAATGCCACTGAAGAAAAAGATTTGAAAGATGCTGTTGCTGATTTGTTTAAATTAGCACAGAATATCGCCTTAAATAATCAAGAAAATAATCAGAATGAGATTATAAGTGTGTTTATTGAGGGAATAAATAAGATGGTTTTTGAGGATGAATGGATTAACTCAAAAATAAAAGAAGTTAAAGAATTGTTTAGTAAGCAAGACTATCCAAGTAAATCTCAAGATTTGGAAGAATTATTAAAATTGATATCTGAAAAACAAAATGCTATTAGAGAAGAATTAGTGACTTCTCAAACAAAATTGCAAAATATGTTGGCTCAATTTATGGATAATTTAGCATCTTTTTCACAAGAAACAGATGATTACCATAATGTTATTGAAAACTCAGCAAAACAAATAGCTGGTGCCAATAAAATAGAAGATATTCATAAAACTTTAGATGTGGTTCTAAAAGAAACTAAGAATATAGAAATAAAATCTAAAGCTAAAAAAGAAGAATTACAAACAATCAAGAATGATGCAGAAGCGGCCCAAAATGAAATTAAGAGATTAAAAAAAGAATTAGAGAAATCTACTGAATTAATTAGAGTTGATTCATTAACCGGTGTGTTAAATAGAAAAGGAATGAATGAAGCTTTAGAAAAAGCAGAAGCTATAATGAAAAGAACTAAGAAGTCTTTCTGTGTGTCACTAATTGATATAGATAATTTCAAAAAATTAAACGATAGTTTAGGGCATCATGCAGGAGATAAAGCTTTAATACATTTAGCTGAAACTGTTAAGGCTTCATTAAGACCTCAAGACACATTGGCTAGATATGGCGGCGAAGAATTTGTTGTAATTTTAAGTGATACCGAAGTAGAAAATGGTGTAAATGTTATGGCTAGAGTTCAGAGAGAACTAGCTAAAAATGTGTTTGTTCATGAAGAGCATAAATTAACTATAACTTTTAGTTGTGGTGTGGCTCAAGTGAAAGAAGGAATGAACGCACAAGAAGCATTGATAAAGGCTGACCAGGCTATGTATACCGCCAAACAAACGGGAAAAAATAGAGTCGTTGGTGCTCAGTAATGTTTGTTTGACTTAAATACGATAATAAATTACTATCTGCATAAAGCCTTAGGAGAAAATATGAAAACACAAGCACATGAACTAACAGACAAACAAAAAGAATATCTATTAATTTTAGCAGAAGAATGCTCAGAAGTTATAAAGGTTATAACAAAAACTTTTAGATTTGGTTTAGATAGTAAAAATCCTTATATTCCAGATAGTCCTACAAATAAAGAAGAGTTGATTCAAGAAATTGGAGATGTGATGGCTATGGTAGAGCTATTAAAAGACTCAGCATTAGAATTAACTGATGATTCTTTAAAACTAGCAAAACAAAAGAAAATAGACAAATTAAATCAGTGGTTAAATAATAAAGATTGATAAAACGCAAAGTAATAGACAAATCTATTTTTTTTGTTAAATAAAAAAACAATAAATAAAAAGGAAAAATAAAATGGCAATAAATGGTATTGGTTCAATGAATAACATGATTAGCTCTTTAAATGCTGTAGCACAACAAGCATCAGGAAAGAGTGCTGAAGTTTCAAAAGACTCTATGGTTAAATTTTCTGATTTCTTATCAGATACTTTAGGTAAAGTTGATTTATCCCAACAACAAGCTGATGCTTTAGCTAAAAGATTAACTTCTGGTGATAAATCAGTAAATATGCACGAAGTTATGATTGCTATGCAAACTGCCAGTCTTTCATTACAAGAAACAATTCAAGTAAGAAATAAAATTGTAAATGCTTATCAAGAAATTATGAATATGCAAGTATAATTAAATGTGTGATATGAAATAAGCCCTACAGGGCTTATTTTTTTTAGGTTGTTTGATTAGATTATGCAATGATAGATTGCTTCAATCTATTGCCATTTATTACTTGTTCCAACTTGTTAGCATATTGTGGATCTGTTGCATATCCCGCTTTTTGAAGACTCTTAGCAAAATCAGAGCTTGTTTGTGAATTAAAAACATTTTCATATCTGCTGTTTTTCTTTAAGGTGGAAACATAATCAGAAAAAGCTTCATTATATGAGGAGTAAGACTTAAATTTCTCAACACTACTAACAGGCTTTCCATTAACATATTCTGTGGTAGCAACATCAACAGTTTCACCCTTCCATTCTTTTGTAGCTTTAACACTAAAAATATTAAAGCTAGATGTTCCATCTGCTTTTTGAGGTATATATTTGCCCCAACCGCTTTCAAGAGCTGCATGTCCTAAAATAAATTGTGGAGGAACTCCAGTTTCTTTAGATGCTTGTAGCCCATCTTTTAATATTTCTTGAATGAAATTTTTTGGGCTTATATTTGATTGCTGATTAGGTTTAATTGCAACTTCAGTATTGGTTTTGCTTATATTTGATGTTTTAGCTTGCTCTATAAGATTTTCAAATGCTTGGTTTAAATTTGTTTTATTAATGTTTGCAGAAGGTATTTCTACCAAAGGTTTTGTTTCTTGCTCTGTAGTAGGTTTAATAGCACTTTGTTCTTCTGGGGTAGGTGTTTTATTAACTTTAGGAATAGAAGTTGGAATAGAGGTTAAAGAGGGTATTGGATTAGTCTTTGTTTCTTCGCTAGTGAGTGGAACACCATTATCCATATTATTCTTATTGTTTATATATTGCATTATTTGCTTCTCTATTTGTGAAGCTAATCCGACTCCTCCATTAGCTTTAGACAAGTTATATGCTAATTGTTGATCAAATAAAGAAACATAAGTATCGCTTTGATCGCTAGGCAATAAGTCATCTTTACTGGTAGCATCACGCATGCTTTTTAATACCATTTGTAAAAATAGTGCCTCTAATTGTTCAGATACTTCTTTTGCATTTTCCTTATTATCTATGTTCTTTAAATTTTTTAAATTCTTCACACTAGATGTTGGGTCTGCTGCTAATACATTAGAATTTCTTACTATTTGCATATCTTATCCTTTATATGACTTCAAGTTCTGCCTTTAAAGCACCTGCTGCTTTTAATGCTTGAAGAATAGCTAATAAATCTAAAGGATTCGCGCCTAAAGCATTAAGGGACTTAACTACATCAGCTAAATTAGTGCTTTCTTTCACACTCATAATGGTTCCGTTTGTTTGTTGAACTTGTATGTCGGTTCCGCCAGCGGGTTGTTCTGTAATTACTACTGATAAGTTACCATGTGCTACAGCACTTGGTTCTAATTTTATACTCTGGTTCATTACTACAGAACCAGTTCTTGGGTTAATAATAACTTTTGCTGATTTAGCATTCTGTTCAATATTAATCTCTTCAATATCTCCAAGAAATGCAACTCTTTGATTGCTAGTGTTTGGGACTTTTACTGCGATTCTTCTTCCATCTAATGCTTCTGCTATGCCTTCGCCTTTCTTGGCGTTAATAGCTTTAACTATCTTGCTAGCAGTTCCAAAATCAGTTTCGTGTAATTCATAAAAAACCACATCACCCTGAACCATATTACTATTAACTGCTCTTTCAACGGTTGCACCATTTGGTATTCTTCCAGCAGATAAGTGATTAACACTCACTTTAGAGCCTCCACCTTGTGCTCCCACACCACCAACTAATATATTACCTTGAGCAACAGCATATACTTGACCATCAGATCCTTTAAGAGGACTCATTAATAAAGTTCCGCCTCTTAAGCTTTTAGCATTTCCCAATGATGAAACAGTAACATCAATACTTTGACCTGGCTTGGCAAAAGAAGGAAGAGAGGCTGTTAACATAACAGCGGCCACATTCTTTAATTGTAGCTTACTTGCTTGATCGGGTGGTAGATTTACCCCTAATTGTGCCAACATATTTCCAACAGATTGTGTAGTAAATGGAGTTTGAGTAGTTTGATCGCCTGTGCTATCTAAACCAACAACAATACCATAACCCATTAATTGGTTATTTCGTACACCTTGTATACTAGCCAACTCTTTAATTCTATCAGCATGTGCTATTGTTGGAGAAATAGCACCAACAATACTAGCTAATATAAAAGCAATTTTAGATAATTTAAACATGTTTTAGCCTTAATTATAATTAACGAATAATATAAAAAAAAATCAAATATAGCAAATATTTGATTTTTTAGTGGTAAAAGGTATTCATTTAAAACTGTGTGGTTTTAAATCTGTTAACAATAGACTTTATTTTGGCTGATGTATCTTTTAGAATAATAGCCTCTTTTGAGGTAACGTTGATTGTAGATGAAGATTTGTCAGCATTTTCTGCAATTAACTCAATCTGATTTGCGATGTCTTTTGCAGAAACAGCTTGTTCATTAAGTGTTTTAACCACTTGGTTCATTGCTTGAATAACACTATTTGAACTTTCATTAATTAACTCAATAGACTCTTCAGATTTTTGAGCTTCGACAGAAGCATTAATAGTTTTCTGAACATTATCTTTCATCACTTTAACTGCTTGATTAGAAGAATTTTGAATTTCAATAATCATATTATTAATATTATCAGTAAACTGTGTTGTTTGTTCAGAAAGTTTTCTAACTTCGTCAGCAACCACAGCAAATCCTCTGCCTGCTTCACCAGCTCTCGCCGCCTCAATAGCTGCATTGAGTGCTAATAAGTTAGTTTGATTGGAAATGTTTTTAATCATTTCAGCAATACTGCTAATCTTTTTGGCTTCACTGTCTAGATTTTCAATAATACTAGATGTTTTTATTGTAGAGTCTTTAATTTCTTCCACCGCAGATAGGGTTTTATTAATTGTGGAAACACCATTTCTTGCATATTCAGAAGCTTTATTGGCTAATTCTTTTGTTTCTTCAGCATTTTGACCAACAGTATTAATAGATGAAGATAGTGATTCAACATTCTTTGCAATTGTTCCAGAAGATTGGCTAGAAACTTCAGCTGCTTTAGAAGCTACAATACTAGTTTCTTCAATATTTCCAGAACTTTTATTTAAATAAACCGCTGAATCTTGTAGTGATATCGCCATTTCGTGTAGTGAATTTCTCATCACAACCATGTTTGCGATAAGCTCCCCTAAGTCATCTCTGCCAATTGGAGGAATTGGTGTAACTAAATTTCCACTTGTAATATCTTTTGTAAACAATTTAGCCTTAACTAATGAAGAACGGATTCTTTTAGAAATAAAAATATTTAACCCTAAAATGGCTAATATACTTAATGTTGTGAATCCCATCATAAAGCTAGTGGCAGATGTATTAATAATCACATCAGTATGTCCTTTTAATTGTTCGTGTAGATTACTTATATAATTGTAAGCATAAGTGTTTAATCCAATCATTGTGAGAATTGAAATAGCAGAACCAGATAATATTTTTAATTCTAATGATTTTTGGAATGGTTTAGCTAATTTTTTGTAAAAATCGGTCAAAATATTTTTTTGATAAGGAACACCTTCTTCAAGATGTATCGTGTTTCCACTAGAGTTCATTTTTTTATAAAGGGCATCAGCTGTTGCAATTTCTGATTGTGTTGCTTTAATTCTAACGGACATGTAGCCTTCGCCAGTGCTTAGTGGTGTAACAGTTGCTTTAACCCAATAAAAACTCCCATCTTTTCTTTTGTTTTTTACTAACCCTTGCCAAGATCTTCCTTGTCGGATAGTATCCCATAAATCTTTGAATGCTAATCTTGGCATGTCCTCATGTCTAATTATATTGTGTGGTTTCCCCATTAATTCTTCTGCGGTATAACCTGCTGCATCTACGAATTCCTGATTAAAAGAAGTAATTTTCCCCTTCTTATCTGTAGTAGAAATAATTGCTGCATTATCTTTTAGTACGTATTCGTAACTCATAAAATTCCTTATTTGATATAGATCAAAAGGTAAATTAAAAAATATCAAAAATCAAGTTTTTGTTGATTTTGTCAGTTTATTGTTGTGGTTTGATTTTTTTCCATGTTTGTGTTAGATTTATTTACTTTTTGAATTTTATAAATATGAAAATTAAAGCATTATTCCCGTTATTATTTTTTATTTCATTTCAGGCATGTGCTTCAAATGATGTAATTATTTATAAAAACTTATACTCATTCCTGAAAGAAAAGACCTCTAAATTAGATGGTAAAATTACAGTAAGTATAAGAGAAGTGGATTTGGAAAAGTTTAATTTTGATCAGTGTAAGCAATTGGATTTTTTTATTCCTAATGGCAGTAAAGAAGTGGGGCAAACAACAGTTGGAATAAAATGCTTAGATAAAGAAGCGACAAAACCAAATAGTGTAATCTTACAAGCTGAAGTAATTCAAGAAAAAAAATACTTGGTTGTAAAAAGAAAAATGAATGTTGGTGAAGAAATAAAAGAGGACGATATTAAAGAAGAATTTGGAGATGTTTCAAGATTTTATTTCAAATATTACCAAGATCCTAAAGATGTGGTAGGTAAACAAATTAAAAATTTAATGCCTGAAGGACAGACTATTAGGGATTCTAATTTAGCTTTGCCTATCGTAATTCAATATAATCAGACAGTAACAGTTATTGATGGTGTTGGTAACTTTAGAGTCACCGCCACGGGAAAATCAATGGGATTAGCATATGAAGGTCAGCAAGTAAGAGTTAAAATGCCTTCTAATAAAATAATACTAGGAACAGCACAAGCAGATGGCACAGTAAAGTTGATTCAAAAATAGACTTTTACTTTCTGTATGATAAAATTAAATAGTTAACTGTTTATATTTTATTATGGAAAAACAATATTATTTAGAATTGATAAATAACCCATCTTTGCTTAATAGCGAAATCACGAAAACTAATGGATATATTTTAGAAGAAATAAAATCTTTAGGAATAAAAATCGATAAAGAAATTATTTTTAAAAACCTTAATGTTTTCTCTCTAAAGTTTCTAAACGAAAATTATGATTTGTCTGATGAAGAAAAAGAAAAAATTGATAATTTTTTGTCAGATAATGCTAAATCTTTCGCTAATAAGCAATTAACAGATACTCAAATAGAATATTTTTTAAACAATGAAATAGCATTACCAGATCATATTGTTCTCAATTTTGATACATTAAAAAATAATCCCAACAAAATATTAAAACAAATTGAAATAAATGAGTATGGGATGTATAGAATTTTCGGAAGAACAATTCCAAAGTTTACAGTTGAAGAGATTAAGTCTATAAATAAAGAAATATTGCTAGAAATAATTGAAGTGATTGCTTCTAAAAAGGGGCTAATAAACGATCCAGAGTTTAGAGAATATTTTAAGGAATTGGTATTTGATAACTTTAAAAATCCAGGTATTAAATTGTTTAATAATTTTTCATTTAAATCTGAAGATAAAGAATCTTTAATTAAACTTTTAAAGAATACTAATGAAAATAGATATTCTGCTGTATTATATTCAGATATCAAATCAATTGATGGTGTTACAGATTTAATTGATAAATATGATTATGCCAAATTATTTAAGATAAAAGATATAGAAAAAGATTTTACAAATGGTGAAGTCGCAAAAAATCCAGAGTTTTTTCAAGAATTGTGGAGTCAAACAAAAGAAAGAAGAACTTTTGATTTTTTTGAGTTTGTATTAAAAAACAATTCTACAATTGAACAATTCAGAGAAATTGTGACGAAAGATTTCATCTTAAAAGCATTAGAAAATGAAACTTATATACATAATTTACATTCTAGAATAGATAGGGAATACAATAAGATAATAGTTGATAAGGAAATATATTTACTAGATAAAATGTTGGAGTTGTATATCAATAATGAAAAGATTTCTGAAAATAAAAACATCAGAGATGTTATAGATGAAGATACTATTTTTAGCTTTATTGGGGCTGTTAAAAACGAAAAGTATGAGCCAATAAATAAGGTTTATGCAAATGAAACATTTGAAAAAATAGAGAAAAATATAAGAAAATTATACGAGCAAACAATTCCAAATATGCTTAATAAAAAAGAAATAAGTAGATTATTGGATAATGAAACAACTGTATTTCATTATAGTTTTATTAATTTAGCAGAAGATGTCTTACTGCAAAATCCATCTGTAAATTCCTTTTTTATAATAAATAAAATAGCTAAAAAATACGAAAAAGGATATTTAGATTATTCAGATAGAAACAGATTGTTTGGAACACTAGAGCCTGTATTTAAAAAGACTTTTGATGCACTTTCTAAAAATGAAAAAAACAAAGAACTTAAGTTACAAAATAGAAAATATATAGTAGAAATATTGAAAATGTTTGAGGGTCATGAAGACCTCTTAACTGAAGAGTGGGGGAAGAATTACAAGAAAGAACTAGACAGCATTCCTAATCTAAGTGATGAGTTTAATATGTTTAGTTATACGATAGAAGATTTAAAAAATTTAGATCATAAGAAGTTGGCATCAATATATCCAATAAGGAAAGATATATTTACAGATATGTTGTCCAATAAAATTAAACTTTCTGATGATCTGTTTTTAAACATTTTACGCAATGTAGATGATAAAGATTACTTTAAATACATTAAAGAGTATATTAATAAAAATTTAGATGAAATAAAATCTAATCAAAAATTGTTTGAGCAAGTAATGACAAATAGTAAACAAAAAGAATTGATAAAAATTGATGATTTGTCAGTATTTGATAAGAACTATAATCAATGTTTAGAGTTAATTGAACAAATTCAACATTGTTCAGAAAAAAGAGATGAGTTAACTAGTAAGTTTCCAAAAGTAGAGTGGGATTATTCTTTTGAAAAACTTGGTGTTTATAAAACAGATATAGTTAAAAACATTAATGATTTTGTTATTGAAAAAAACATAACAAAAACTGAGGCAAAAGTTCTATTTGTAGAACTTTATGAAAAAGGAAGAGTGCTAGGTGAAACTCTTGAAAAAACAAAAAAACAAATTCCTTTTCAGTATTTCTCAGAAAAAATAACCAAGTTATTAAAAGAGGAAAAATTTGAAGATGTGTTAAACATTAAAAATAATCGTTTGGAGTATGATAATGAACCATTTAGGAGTTATGTTAATAACTTAGATTATAAAGATTTAAGTTCTAATTTAAAAAATAATTCTTTTATATCATTATTAAAAGGTGAAATAGATTATGATAAAAAAACAAATATTATGTTTAAAGATTTCAGTAAAGAAGAAAATTTACTATTATTAAAAGAGTTTAAAAAAATATACGAAAAAGATAACGAAGACGGAAGCAGAAGAAATTATCAATACCTATATTTTTTTAATAAGGAAACAAATCATTTCATAAAAGAGTTTGTAATAGAAAATTACCCTAAAGATATGTTTTACAGCTATGATTTCTTAGCAAATGATGCTTCTCTATATAAACCATCTAAATTCATAAAAGATAACTACACACAAGAAGAAATTTGGAAGGCTTATTCTATCCTAAAAGAAAAAGAAGGTTTCTTTTCTGAGAATGATGTAAATGCTGATTATAAACATTTCTTCAATCATGCCTTATTCAATGATAAAGAAAAAAATGATGAAGAATATAAAAAATTCTTAAACTTTATTAAAGATAAGGATCAGATGTTATATGTATTGCTTGCTAATGAAAATATTTTCATTAATACTTGCTCTTGGGGTTCTAAAGAAAACAATAAAACTAGATCAGAAGTTGTAATGGATTACTTCAAAGAAAATTTTGATTTTAAATTAGTAATATCTGGATTAGAGCAAATTGTTGATCTGATAGAAGAAAAAGATCAGCACGGAAACTTTAATAATAAGTTGGCAAATCATGCTATTGTTTCAGTAATTCACAATACTTATTATGAAAAATACGACAAATATGGTAAAACAGAATGTTATTTATCAAGCTACAATAATGAAGAAACAATAGATTTGATGAAATTTTTATGGGAAAAAGCACCACTTCATATGTTAGGAAGACATGTGATTGCTGGAGCAAATAACCCGGTAGAGTTTTTCAATAAAAATATTAGTTATTTTTATAATAGAAAAAATATAGAAAACCTAATGTTTCCAAATACAAAATTAGAACCAGAGTATTTAGCTTTACATAATGAAGATAGTGATTCAAAAGAAAGATTAATTGGGTATTTTTCTTCAATAATAGATTATGCTATGGAAACAAAAGATAAAGAAATGATTAACTATATATCACATACTGTAGAACAGTATAATTATGCTGAAAAGAATCTTTCATATGATGCCAGAAGAGAATTGTATTCTGGAAAATCTGATTTAATAGTAAGTCACATAGCTCAAGATGATAGAATTACATCTAGACTTAAAAATGCTTTATTAAAAATTGATTTAGAAGGAAAATTAGAAGTAAAAGCACCAGCTAAAAAAACAAAGAAAATTTAAATATAATATTTTATAATGTTTCCTGCTGAATGTATTGTTTCTGTGGCACTACCTAAGAAATGATGATAAAACCAGTGGTCATCATCTGTTCTGTCTTTATTCAAAAGAATAGTTTTGGCATTTTTTCTCTGTACGATGTCTTCAGCACTAATAACATTAAAGCTTGTTCCAATAACTAAAATGAAGTCATTGGCATACCTTTTTTTGTAATTAAAGATTTTATACATTTTTCTATAATGAGGGGCATTTTCTCCAAAGAAGACTATATTTGGCTTAGTTAATCTTGAATTACATTTTGGACATCTTTTGTCATAATAATAGAAATCATCTTGCCAGTTGTGTTGACAAGAAATACAATGTGTTGATTCTAAATTTCCATGAATTTGCAAAACATCTTCAACACCAGCCTTTTGAAATAAATCATCAACATTTGATGTTACTACTTTTACACGGTCTACTCCAAAATCTTGTTGCCATTGATATATTTCTTGGTGAGCTTTATTTGGTTGGGCAATTGCAACACTACTTTTTAGTTCGTTATAAAAATCAAATAGCTTCTTTCTTTGATTAAGGTCATTCTTAATTTTTATAAAGTGTGGTAAATAGCAAACTTCCATAGGATCATATTTATTCCAAATACCATCTTTATCTCTAAATGTACTCAATCCACTTTCGGCAGAAATGCCGGCTCCAGCAAAAATTAATATATTCATAAGTAAACCACCTTATGTGAATTATAGATGGTTTACCCTATTTTTTCAAGAATTATTTATTTAAGCCACAAATTTTAGAGATACAAAAATTTTTAGCATGGTCACTGAAGTTATACTTTTCTAAAACTTGTTTGATTTTTTCAGAAAATTTTTGTTCTGCACTAGCTTTTAAACTAATTTTATCGCCGTTCATAACTAAACAATAAAAACCTTGTTGCCATTGGTCAATTTCTTCAATTCTTTCAATAAAAACGTCTCTTCCTTCAAGTTGAACTCCATTTTTTTCTAAATCCTTGATAAATTTGCGTCCAATTTTGTGTCTAGTATACATAAATTTTCCTTATAGTTGTTATGGTAATATAATAACGCTTTCCATAGGTAAAAGTTGACAAAAAAATGATAAAATACACTTGTACTTTTATGCTAAAAATGCTAAAATAGGGCATATTTAGGAGAGTTTATGTTCTATCTGAAAAAATTGATACATCAGTTTAAATGGCTGTATAAAGTATATAAAATCAATCGTCAAGTATTGATGTTGTATTTCATCAATACTTTAGAAAGCAAGGTTGCATACGAAAAAAACGATCAAGTGATTGAGTTCTCTCGTGATTCAGTAACATTAAAAATAAATAAAACAATTTGTGATTTTCATATTCATAAAAACAATAGTGTATCTTTAATGGTAAGATTTTTAGATGAAAAAAGATCGTCAAAAACTTTTTTCGGTAAATATTTGATTTTTATAGAAGATAGTCAAATTACAGATAATGAAACTTTATATTATGCTAATGAAATTTTAAATAGGATTGATAATTTTCTAGAAGCAGTTATTGAAGAGATATTGTATACAAATCCAGAGTTAATGAATAAATATTTAAAATTAAATGATAAAGATTTTAAAAATCTAAAGAAAAAAGAATTGATTAATGACTTTATCCCTAAAGACTTGAAATCTAAGTTTTTAAGTGATACCTTAGATAAAGATCTTTCGCAAGAAAAAGTTAAAGAAAAAGTGAGTAAAATTTAATGATGAAATATATTTTAATTATTGGTGTTGTTTTAAGTATGTCTGGGTGTGCAGTGGTATCTGTTGCTAGCACTGCTGTAAGTGTCACAACTACCGTTGTTGGAACAGCAGTAGATGTGACAGCAGCTGGTGTAAAAGCAGTTATTCCAGATTAATAATTTAATTTAATAACACTTTCCCAAGGAAGATTTAAATCGTTCCTGCCAAAATGTCCATAGCTTGCTGTTGGCAAATATATTGGGCGACTTAATTGTAAGTTTTGAATAATCGCTTTTGGTCTTAGATCAAAATTATTAAGAACTATTTCAGTTATTTTTTTATCACTTAACTTTCCTGTCCCAAAAGTATTAACAAAAACAGATGTTGGCTTTGCTACACCAATCGCATAAGATACTTGAATAAGGCATTTTTCTGCCAACCCATTTCCAACTATATTTTTAGCAATCCATCTACAAGCGTAAGCTCCAGATCTATCAACTTTTGTTGGATCTTTACCGCTAAAAGCACCTCCACCATGTGGAGCAGAACCACCATAGGTATCAACAATTATTTTACGCCCTGTGAGTCCACAATCACCTTCAGGGCCTCCTGTGACAAATCTTCCAGTAGGATTGATAAAATACTTTATATTATCAATTTTTAAATGGGTAGGAAGTTCTGGCTTTATAATTTCTTCAATTACGGCTTCCCTTAAGGTTTCTAAACTAATATCTGGAGAGTGTTGTGTTGATAAAACAATTGTATCAATTGCTATAGGTTTATCTCCTTCATATTTTAAGGTTACTTGAGATTTTGCATCGGGTCTTAAAAATGGAAGTTTGCCATTTTTTCTCAAAATTGACTGTTGCCTTACTAATTTATGTGCCAATACAATGGCAGAGGGCATAAGTTCATTAGTTTCATTTGTAGCAAAGCCGAACATTAAACCTTGATCTCCTGCCCCAATATTAAGGGGGTCATCTGCTGATGAATCAACCCCAATCTTTATGTCATTACTTTGTTTGTTGTATTTAACAATAAACTCACATTTATTACCGTCCAAACCATAAGATTTATTATTATACCCAATATCTAAAATTGTTTTTTTAGCAATTGCTGTGTAGTCAATTTCAGCATTTGCAGTAATTTCTCCAGCTAAAACTACAAGATTGTCTGAACATAAGGTTTCAGCCGCCACCCTAGCTTTTGGATCTTGAGATAGGATAGCATCTAGTATTGAATCTGAAATTTGATCAGCTAGCTTGTCGGGATGTCCCTCTGATACTGATTCGCTTGTAAAATTGTATTGTGTCATAATATTTTCCTTTAATATTAGACAACAAGCATTAGAAATTTTTATTTTTTTAACGCTTTAGCAATTATTTGAATTCGCTGCAAGTTGTCTGTTAAATTGCGAATAAGATAACTATAGGTATTTTTTTGAAAAAATCAAATTTTTGATATTTTGTTGGTATCAATATTTTGATTGGAAATTTGATTTTGAAGTAAGCCGTAGTCAAGAATTGTTAATAATTCTTTAGATAAAATAAGTTTTTGTATAAGGTCTAAATTTTGTTTTGTTATTTTATATTGATATGGTTTGTTTTTCTTAAACTCAGTGTTTATATATTCTACTTTAATTGAGTTATTAATATTATTAAAGATGGACTGTATTTTTCTAATTAAAGAGTCTTTTTTGGATTTGTTGGTGGGAGAAGCTAGTTTAAAATTGTCGTATATATAATTGCCAATATTATTTCTGATTTTGAAACTAAAAAAATGACCTATTTCATTATCATATTCTAATGTAAAAATAACAGATAAATTTAATTTATTTTTATCTGTTATTTCTTTAAGTTGGTTTATTGAATGAATACAATTTAAAAGATATATCTTTACTGCTAGTTCTGTATAATTTTTTTTTAGGTCGTCCAAAATTTTAGCTCCTTCAGACCTATTTAAAAATTTCAGTTCTTTAGAAATGTCAATCAACTGTTTACTTCCTTAATTTTTCCCTTATTGCCAGTTTTAAGTGCTTCTTTAGATTTACTTAAAATTTCATTAACAGTTCTTTGTGTTATAGAGTCCATTTTACCATCTTTAGAAATGGGTGAGTATGAAAATCTTTTCTCATATGGCTCAGACTTTTCTAAATAGATGTTCTCCTCAGAAATCTTAGACTCAAACTCTTTAATAAGGTCATTATTAGTTTTATATTTGGCAGTTAAGTGTCCAGGTAAATCTGCCTCACGCTCAAAAGAGCTAGGAACTTTTTCTAAATATTTTTTCTTTTGAATATCTAAAAGTGACATTCTCCAAGGACGGTCATCCACAATTTCAATATTTGGTCTTACACCATCAGCTTGAATGGTTTTTCCTGATGGTGTGTAGTATCTAGCAATTGTAATTTTAATGGCTCCTCCATTAGAAAGTGGTATCATTTTTTGAACAGAACCTTTACCAAAAGTTTTTTCTCCAACTAAAGTTGCTCGGTTATTATCTTTTAATGCGGCAGCAACAATTTCTGATGCGGAAGCACTACCAGCATTAATCATAACATAAATAGGAATATTTAAAATATTTGGAAACTTAGTAATCAACTCTTGTCTTTTCGCCCAAAATACATCGCCTACAGATTCTTGATCGGCTTTTAAGTAAATTTGGTCAACACCACGTTCTTTTGTTGAAACAACATTGCTACCTCTTTTTAAAAATAAAGAAGACAACTCAAGAGATGCTTGTAGCATACCGCCAGGATTATCTTTTAAATCAAGAATAATAGCGGTGGGGTTTTTTTCTAAATGTTTATTTAAGTTTTCAATAGTTTCAATGCCTGTGTTTTCATTAAAATTGACTACCTTTAAAAATACGGCATTAGCACCATTACATTGACAATAATCTCCAAAAACTGATTTAGTTGGAATAAAGTTTCTTGTTACCTTTGTCTCTAAAGTTTGTCCACCTCTAACATAAGTAACCTTAACAACAGTTCCTGCTTTACCTTTAAGGTGTTTAATATTCTCACTTAAGCTTCCTTTTAAGTCCTTTTCGCCAGCTTTAATAATGACATCTCCTTCTTTTAGTCCAGCTTTAGCAGCGGGTCCATCAATAAGAAGTTCTTCAATTTTTACACCATAGCTTGGAGGCAAAGGTCTTTTGGCAATCATACCAAGCCCTGCGTATTGTCCATTCATTTCTTCTGAAAAACTTTTAAGTTCTTCGCTGTCTAAATAGGAAGAATGCGAGTCAAACTTTGAAAGTATCCCACTAATAATTTTATCTTCAAAATCTTTTGGTGGCACTGGATCTACATAAATACCATTTAAAATGCTAATAGTTTCAACAATAGCTTTTGCTGTGTTTGGAGCCAGTCCATTCCTAGATGGTTCCTCTTGGGCGAATGTAGATGTTCCTGAAAAAATGATACAAGAAGCAATAACCGCAGAAACCAATTTATTTTTTTTCATTAATATTCCCTATAAAAGATGTATTGAAATTATATGGGTTTTTATTAAAAAATGCAATATATTATAAAGAAATTTGTTGTTGAATCTCTAATATTTCTTCTTTTTTAGATGTAAGTTGTGCTTTTGTTAAATGAGGATTAATGTCTTCAATGTCAATAATATCGCTGTAGACTTTAAATACCTCTTGGTATAAATGATTACTTTGTAATAGTGTTGTAAAGCTTTTTAGAAAATTTTCATTTAAATGTTTAGATAAAGAAAAACCAAAAATATAATAAAAAACCATAATCTCACTTACCAAAAATTCAAGTTTCTCGGGTTCTTTAAGATAAAAAAGATTTAATTTATTTTTATATGGATGATTTATATCATTAATATAATCAACCAATTGTTTAGTGGACTCTTTAATTTCAAAATCAGCTATTTTTTTCAATGTTCTTATTGGCATAAAATTATCTATTGTTCTTATAGCCATATGATATTAAATTATTAAGTCAAGAAATTAACTTTAATTATTGATTTTTCAATTTTATTTGTTAATTATTTTAAGAATTAAGAAAAAATAGGGAAATTATGGCAAAAGAAGAAGTTAAAGAACAAGAAGTTGAACCTAAAAAGAAGAAAAATATAGTTAAAATTATTATTATTTCTGTTTTAGCTCTTATTATATTGGGTGGGGCTGGAGTTGGGGGCTTGCTTTATATGAAAAATCAAAAAGCTCATGCTGAGAAAGCTGCCGAAGAAGAAGAGCAAGATGTTGCTGTAAAAAAAGAATATTTTACTTTAGAAAAGTTTGTTACTAATTTACGAGCAACAACAGAAGATGGGAATCCTGTTGATAAATTTATATCATTAGAAATTAGTTTTGAGATAAAAGATGATGAAAAAAAAGAAGAGAAGAAAGCTTTTATTAAAACAAATGCTCCAATGATTAAAAACTCTCTTCTAATGACAATAGATAAGTTTGATGACAAACAATTATTATTAGCAGAAGGTAAGCAGAAATTGGCTGATACATTAAAAGAAGATTTAAATGCAGTATATAAGGCTCAACAAAAAAGTTTAGGAATGAAGAAACCAGGCAATCTTGCAGAAAATGTTTTATTCACATCATTTATCATTCAATAATTTCTAATAAAAAAACCAGCAATGCTGGTTTTTTATTTACCTATTGTAATTTTTTTGAAAATTGTGCTAGAATTAGAAAAATTAAAAAGAGGTAAAAATGGTTATGCAGTTTAATGTATTTAGTAAATTAAAAAAAATAAATGAAAAAGAAATTGTAAATATAACAACAGAAGATAAAAATATTATAAAGTCATTTGTATTAAGTGAAAAATATCCAATTTTTTCTTATGGAATCTCCACTACAGAACCATACAGGTGTTTAGGAAAAAGAATGAAATTTGAAACTCCTTCAGAAATTGAATTTAATCAATTCAAAGATCATTTATCTTATATGACTGGTTTCCCAACACAAAAAAGTTTAACTGAACATCCTGGACCCGTATTTTTTCAAGAATTTATTAAATTTGATGACAATCAAGGTGTAATAGGCACTGTTATTTGTAGAAAATTATATAACGACTTCAGAGATAACTATGATAATGCTGAAACATACTTCACAAGATTAGAAGAGTCAGAGCAGAAATTTTGGAAACACTACCAAAATTGGTGTAAAGCACTGTTTGTGGCAAGGCAAGGTGGGGCAATATCTATTAATTGATAGGAATTATTGGATGAAAATTATTAATTTATTTGGAGCTCCTAGTGCTGGTAAAAGCACAGCAATGCTTGGTTTGACATATCAAATGAAGATGATGGGTCTTTCAGTAGAAAATACCCCTGAGTTCTTCAAGGAAATGATTTACGAAGATGGTCGTGCAGAATTATTTGGTGGTCAATTATATGTTTTGGGAGAACAAAATAGGCGCATCGCAAGATTAGTAGGTAAGAATGATTTTGCTGTAACTGATTGTCCGCTACCTTTAATCGGTTTTTACACAGCAGAAGACTATGTATTGGGGTTTCATCAGTTTGTAAAAAATCTCAATAATAAATATAATAATGTTAATTATTTAATTTTAAGAAAACATGAATTTGAAAATGAGAAAAGAGTTCATGATGAAGACCAATCAAAAAAAATTGAAGAAGACCTGCCAATTTATTTAACAAATTTAGGAATTGAATACAAAATAATTGAGTCTAGTAATAAATTAGTGGAAGATTTACTAGAAGATTTAATTAAAACTAATGTTATTGCCAAAAGCCATCTATTAAAATCAAGAAATCCTGAGGTAAGAGATAAATACAAATAAAAATTGTCTTAATTTAGAATATGTGCTAAAATCCACATTTTAAGGATATTCTATGAAAGTAAATGTTAGGACATATCAATCTTTTCTTAAGTTTATTTTAGAAAACAATTTATATAGTGATAAAAAAGAAGCAATAACAAATAAACTTAATAGTTTAGGTGAATTAACACAATGGCATCATTTAAGTAATGAAGAATTAAATTGGACTTCAGTAAAATATAATGAGAAACAGATTAATTTGCCTTTTGTAGATGAAAAAGAAAGATTTGTTACAAAAATTGACTTAGATAAGAATGAGTTAGAATTTCATGAGTTCTCAACTTTAAGTTTTACGAAAGAAGCATTTAAGGCAAATCTCATTACGGTATTAAATGACCAAAATACAAAGGCTATTGAAAGTCTTGGTTCTAAGTTTAAAAAAAGCCCCACTGAAAAAGTTTTAAGTTTTTCTGAAGAGGTTTGTGTGTGGGGTAGGGGACAGAGAGTTTGGGCAAATCTAAAAAGGTTAAATAAAGATAGTTTAGAGGGCAAACTATTAAATTGGCTTAATGCCGCTAAAGAGATAAATGATTTTAATTATTCAAGAATTAAAAATGTAATTAGAGTAGGAGACGACATCCCTGGTTTGGGGGTTTCTTTTGCTAGTAAGCATCTAAGAATGATTAACCCAAATATTTTCCCAGTATTAGATGATGTGTTAGCTCAAGGTTTAGGGTTTGGTTTAAATGAAAATGGCTATGTACTTTTTATAAAAAACATAAATTCTTTTAAAGAAGAATATTCTTTAGATAAAAATATGAGAATTGCAGATATAGAGATGGTTTTATTTCTTCTGGTTAGGCAATTGGTTCGTTCAAATTAAAGTAGCTTAAGGTGTGAAGTTATTTTATCAACAATATCAGCATTTGATGGTCCAATTGCTAAAGAAGTATAAGTTGGAATTCCACCAAATTCAGTTAATCCAGAATCTTTAATAAGACAATGAATAATTCCTTGTTTTTTGGCTTCTTCAGCAAGGTTTAACAATTCCTCTTCGCTATCAACACTGACAGTTATTTTTTTAAATTTACCTTCAAGCCACAAACCTAATTCTGTCTTTTTACCATTACAGTCTAATAAAGGAATAATAAAAGAGTCTTTATGCTTTTGAGCAATTGATAAAATAGCCCCCATACTAGCATGGGCACCTTGTGCTACCATTTTTCCTTTTCTCATGTTTAAGTCTTTTCTTAAAATGATAATTTGTTTAATATTTTGTTCCATAAAAATCTCCAAGATTGTCAATTGTGGGGTATATACTGATATTAGTCAATAGGGATAAAAATTGATTTTTTAAATGGTTATAATATACTGAGAGTTATATAAAATAGAGGTTTATATGAAAATACATCAAAAAGATTTGGAAAAATTTTTAAAAGATGAGGATGATTCTGATAGTAATCTTGAACATTTTTTAGATCAAGAGGAAGTAGCTAGAAAAATTAGACATTTCCATGACCAAGAAAAGAAAGAGTCTAAAAAAATCTACGGGAATCTAGATCCAAAAAGAAAAAAAATGTAATTATTGATTTTCAGATAATTCATGGTCTTCTAGATATCTAGAAAACATAAAGAATGTGCTATTAGTATCATTTTCTAGCCATTGTACCAAAACTTTTTTCTTTAGCTCTTTAGATGGTATTGCAATTCTATGAAATTTTCTCTTTTCGAGTTCAATTCTTTTAATAACTTTTTTACTTTCGTGGTAAATTTCATAAAAAATGAACATTACATCTTTTAATTCTTTCTCTATTTCTTTTTTATCAATAACAATAGAATTTATAGAGTTAGAATTTTTTAAATCTAAATTTTGAGTAATGGAAGAAAACTTGTTTTTTAAGTCCAAATGTAATAAAAAGTCATCTTTAAAATGTATAACTTTTGGGTAAGATTTTTTAAAGTTTTCAATATAATGAGATAGATTTATTACTTTCGCCACAATGATATTTTTGTGAAAATCTTGCTGATCTTGAAAGTAAGTTTCTAATTCTGAAATTATTTCCTCAGATTTTTTTAAAATAACTGAACTATTTTCGTTTATTTGAAAATAGTAGTGAAGTTGTTCGTCTTTCCAGTGTTCACAATAGTAAATAAACTTTTTTTCACTTTTAGTTAATGCTAAGTTCATTTTTTGGAAATAGCTGTCTATATCAGCATAACTAAGAAGGGATTTTGTTAAGTAACTAACAATTTTACTGTAATCAGAAGAGATTTCCTTAAAGTGTGCTTCCTGTAATAAAAAAATATGTTGTTCTTGCTCTTTAAGGGTTTTTTTAAGTTCTAAAAACTTATTCATCATCTTTTTGTCATGTTTAGGGATTTTTGAAAACTCTCTTATTCGCTTATTTATACTAGATAATTGAAGTGAAATCTTTGAAGATTGGGATTGTAGCATCCAATCATAATCCATGTTTTTCTTTAATTTTAAGTCAATATCAGAGATTATAGGCTTACCATTGAAGTAATTATCACATTTTTGAAAAAGTGAATTGGAATATTTTTTTCTAAGTAATACAAGTTCTTTGAGCATCTGATTTTACTGTTTTATTAAATATAAAGTAAAATAAAAAAAAACAAAATCAAGGATGATTATTGACAAAATTAAATGAATAATTAAGTCTTTAATAAAAAATAAAGATTATGATTTCAAATAGTTTTAATAATTTAACAAGTGAACAAAGAAACAATATATATAAAAGCCTATCTAACTTATTTAATAAGGAAAATATAGACTTTTTTATAGAGAAAAAAACACATAAAATTTATCAACAAGAAATAGAAGATTTTGTATTAACTAAAGATTTTTCAATAAAAAAATGGGAAATGTTTCAATCTTTATTTAATTTTAGGAGCTTTTCTGAAAATAAAAAACATATAGTAAGCAATATATTGAGTGATGTAGAAAAAATAGCAGAAAAAATAGAGTGGTTTAATAGGGTTGATGAAATTTTTAATTTTGATTTAGCAATAGCTGGAGGTGCTTTAAGAGATATTTTGTTGATGAAAGAACCTAAAGTAAAAGATATAGATTTAATTTTGTCTTTTAAATATAAAAAACATCTATTAGAAAATTATTTTAATTTTGGATATAATAAGTCTACAAAAGATAAAGAAGTCTTCAAAAAAGCATTAATTAAATCATCCTTAAATCTTAAAAAATATGGGTTCAAAGAATTTGATGTTAAAAAAATTACAGAATTACACAATTTAGACGATATGATTAGAGAATATTTGATGAATGTTGTTTACATTATCATCAATAAAGATTTCAAAGCTAAATTATTCCATAGTACAGAATTTAAAAATACAGCCAATTTGCAAAATATAATTAATAGTTCTGATTATAACGATAAACATCTAAAAGGTGTCATTAAGGTTAAAGATAAACAGTTAAATTTTGATATAGATATATTATTGACATCTGTTGAGGTAGATTCCTATTTGAAAGCATTTGATTATTCCATATGTAAAATAATGAGTATCCTAATCAGAGATAATAAATATTTATTAGAAAAGAAAAACATAAAAGATTTCATTAAAAGTGTTATATTAAATGATGAAATCTATGAGGATTTAATAAAACATCAAATTACTTTTAATATTGATCGTTTTACAAAGAAAGAAATAGAAAGTTCAATAAAAAATCACTATCCAAGAATTAAAGAAAAATACCCTAACTATAGTCTGATTTTAAAAACTGAGAAATCTAAGAATACTGAATTGGTTGAGTCTCTAAATTTATTTATAAAATTAAATGAAACACTCAAAAAAGATAAATCTTTTAATAATAATATTATAAAAATATAAATATTATCGTCTATTTATTTCAAATCCCTTTTTCAATGATTCTTCCATATTAGATAAAATTTCTTGCTGTTTACTATATTCATTAATATCTATAGTTTCCAGCCCCAATTCGTTACTTAGGTTTGAAAGCCAATTAAAAATAAAATAATTAACAATTGTTGGTGCTTGAAAGTTGTTTACAGTAAGGACATTATTTTCATATTTGAGATCAAGATTAAACTTATCATCTATAAAATTTGGTTTTTTAATTTCTGGATTGGTGTCTTTAATCTTATTAGAATTATCAATATTAGTGAGTAAAAGTGTATTAATCATTTCTGATATTTCACCTTTTGTTTTTATTTTTAAATTGAAGTTAGTGCTTTTGACTAAGTTTAAATTTTTCTGTTCTGTGGTGGGAGGCATTATTTTTGCTTCACCTAATATTTGAACTTCTGAATCTTCTGTTTGATATTGCATATTTTCAATTTGTACGGAAATACCAGTTTTCAAATTAGCGATAATGGCATTTTTAGCTTCTAATATATCTTCAGAGGATATTTCATCTCCAATTGCATATTTAGATGTAAAATCTTTATAAAACTTCATCATAGCTTTATTTAGGTTTTTAATAGAATATTTAATATCAATTCTAGATTTTTTTTGATCCATTATTTCAAATGTATCAACTTTTGCTGCCAATAATATTTTATAACTACCATCTTGTAATTCAATACCTGTATTTAAATTAAAGTTATCAATATTTATGTTGCCTATTCCATCTTTAATTTTAGACGCTTTTAGTGCAAATGCCCCAACATTTGGATCATTTAGATTACTAGAATAATTTAAAGAAAAATTATCAACTTTTATATTGTCTTCTTTATCTTCCAAATCAAAGGCGAAAATTTGTTGGTTGTTTACATCAAATTTAATTAGGTTGTCTTTTTTAAGATATTTTATTGCAAGGTCAGTTTTTAAAATCTCAACCTTCATGCCTGTAAGTTTATTTAATTTAGGATTACTTGCCTCACTTAATAAATTATCATCAGGCTTAGGAAAAACAAGAGAAAATTGATTTTCTTTAGATGTTAGCTCAACATCACCATTTGTTTTGATATGACCTTTAAAAACAAAATTTAAGTTCTCAGCTTTCAGTGTGTCTTTAATTTTACCATCTAAGGATACTTTTAGTTTTAAAGGAAGTTCTTCAAAAATAAAAATAGAGAAAAAATTATGTGGTATGTTATAGTTTAGTAAAAAATTTGTTTCATAAGTTTCTGAGTCTATTTTGGTAGAAACCAAATAAGATCCAGATGAGAAAAATATATTGTTCGAAGATTGATTTTTTACAATATGAAATTTGTCTGATTCTAGATTAAAGTCACTAATGTGCTGTTGAATGCTATTTTCATATGCTTCTATTGAATTTTTAACTTTATTCAAAGACCCATAAATAAAAAATATTGCGGTTAAAGTTATTGTTAAAATTATGTATTTCTTTACTTTCATAAGCTCATCTAATGTTTTATTTAGAATATAACAAAAATGAAGTTTTGACAAGGTTTAAATCTTTAATTTTGTTCTTTCTGGTTTGATTTCAGATGTAAATGTATTATTAAGAGAAATTTTGTGTAAATAATTAAAAATTAATCTACTGCCTTCTTCAAAAGATTCTTTTTTAGATGAGTTTTTATTTAAATTGTCCAATATATCATTCCAGGGTAAGGTTTTGTCTGTTGATACATAATCAATCATTTTCATATAAAGATTATAAAATTCTGTTTTTTCCCCAATATTTTGAACACTGTAATAGTCAAACATAGTTCTAATACATTTAAAATAATCTTTTCTAAAATCATACTTAGATCCATAATCTGAAGGATTTATTTGTTCCAATAAAGAAAGGTGTTCCTTAATAAGATGTGGCTCAGAGTTGTTGTTTCTGCTAAGATTATATTCACTATCAATCCATAAATTAAAATTAACTTCTTTTTTAATAATGGATGTTCTATAGTATATCTGTTCACCATCATATGTTGGTGCTAAAAATGTTTTCTGTATAACTTCATTTAAAAGTTCTAATTTATCAGTTACAGATTTTTTGTCATAATTTTCTTTTTTAAATTGTTTATTAATAAGGGATAAATCTTCAATAGAAAGATTAACAATATCATTAAAGGTAGATTCCCCCATCGCCACTAAAAGAGAAAAATTGTTGGTTGTAATTCCGGGGGTATGATTGGGTGAAAAAAGTAAGTTAATAAATTCTTTTCTGTCTATGCCTTGTTTTTCTAGGTTAGCCATGACATCTTTTCTATAGATGTCTTCAGAAACACTAGATATAAATAGTTTATTGCCAAAAGGATAATAATCAAAAAGATTAACACCTGATTTAAGCAGTGTTTTATATATAGTTTTATCTTGATGAGATCCAGAATTAATCCAGATGGGTATATGATTTGGTTTGTAGTCTTTTATTCTAGATATATTTATTTTTTTTAGGGCTTCTTTAGTAAGTTGAGTATTGTCAGTTTTATAGAGAGTTTCAGCGATAATTCGCTCTTTACCCTCATCATTTAGTTTATCAAAATTTACATCAATAAACTTACTAATTTGTTTTATATTTTTAGGTTCTTCATCTAGTTTATGTGAAATCCATTTATCGGCACAATGCTCCATACTGTTATAAAATATTTCAGCATAAGCTGTTAATAGTTTAGGATTATCTAAAAATTTTGAAAAAAGCAACTCTTCTAAGTTAACTTTCTTTTCTTGGTTGTTTACATTAATTGTATAGTTATTTTCATATCTTTCCAATGCTGATATAAGAAAATATTCAGATTTTAACCCCATAAGAGATTCAGTATAACCATTATTAAAAAAGTGTATAACTAATTTTTCTGCCAAATCCTTTTTGTTTTCTACACTACTAAAGTTTGCTTGTTTCAATAATTTAGAAACAGAATCATCATTCAAATATGGAATAAGATATAAAAAATAAGGGATGTTTTGTTTATTTTCAAGATCCCAATATTTAATTGTTTTAAATAAAAAAGAATCATCTTTTGGTGTAAAAGTAGAAGAAATATCTACACGATTATCCAATAGTAAATCAACTATTTCTAGTTGACTATGATTTAAAGATTTTAACGAGAGGAGATTTAGTATTAAGTCTTTATCGTTAACTATGTCGTAAGTATCATAGCTATGTTTAAGGACTAATTTAAAAAGGCTAAAAAAATCCCCCTTACTAAAATCATTAAGGCTATTTTTTAAATCGTTACTGTGTATGTAATCTATAGACATATTAACTTCCTTTATAATATTGTACTATATAGATAACACAAAATCAAAAATTATGCTTCATTTATTTTTATATTTTCTTGAGAATCTATTAAAGTATTAAATTCAATTACAACATTAAATTTTAAATCTTCAATTAAAGAGCTAAAAGAATCATAGCAAACTGTTTTGAATTCATATAAAGGATTTTTTTGTGCTAAACTTCTTAATCCAACATGTTCTTTTGCTGAATCAATAAAAGATAGATGTTCTGACCATCTCTTGTCTAAGTTTCTTAAACATATTTGATTTAAACTATGCCAAAGTTCTGTATTGTCTTTGTATTTTAAAATAATATTAGATATTTCTTCTTTAATAAAAGCTAATGACTCTGCATCTGAATCTTTAGGAATAATCTTATATAAAGTTTTATATTTATTTGTTGCCTCAAAAATATTCTTAAATGGTATTTTCATAATATACTTAGTGAAATCCAAATGAGTTGAAAAGTCAGCACTTAAAGTATTTTCAGCTAACTCAAGTTGATCAAAAAATAATGGGAAATCATTTTGAGAAGTTATCCCATAAGTTTCTAAAAGTGTATGTTGTAATACATCAATAACATATGAATCATCACCTAAAAATGTGTTCCTAAGTGAAAGAAAATGTCTTCTGCCATCATCTGCTACTGTATCATATTGAAAAGTATCTTTACGACTTGTGTAATGAAATGATTCTATCGCTTCTTGTGCTTTTTCAAAAGCTCTATTTACAATTGGAGCAGATATTGCTTCATCACTTTGAACACCTCTAGATATTCTTGCAAATATTGGATTCTTGCCAAAAACATTAACCCAAGGGTCTTCAACACTGAGATAAAAAATACTTTCACCAGGGTCGCCTTGCCTACCTGCTCTACCTCTTAATTGGTCATCAATTCTTCTAGATTCATTTCTTGAGCTACCTAAAACATAAAGACCTCCTAAAGCAATAACTTTTTTCCTCCAATCTTCATGAGAAGTTTCTACTATAGATATTTGTTTTAAAATACTTTGTTCTAGAACATGTAAAAGATGTCTTATTTTTTTTGGTCCTTCTTGAAACAACCTGTTTAAGTAGTCTGGATTTCTGAGGTTTAAAATGTATTCTTGAATATCATTATGATCAATATGCTGTAGGTCGGCACTTATTAACTCAGAGCTAGAAACTACTTCTTGATAGTCCTCACTTTCTTCCATATTAGATAAAAGTAAATCAAAAAATGCTTTACGTTCATTAAGATCATTTAATTGTTTGTGAAGTATTCCTAATAAGGCTTCAGTATTTCCGCCTAAGATAATATCAGTTCCTCTACCAGCCATACTTGTTGATACAGTAACAGAATAAGGTTGTCCCGCTTGAGCGATTATTTGTGCTTCCCAAAAGTGATTTTTCGCATTTAAAACATGGTGTTTAATGTGAGCATCTTTAAGAAGTTTACTTATTATTTCTGATTCTGCTACACTGGTTGTCCCAATAAGAATTGGCTGTCCTTTTTCATGCCTTGTTTTAATATCCTTAATGATTGCTTTGTATTTTGCTTTTAAGTTTAAAAATATTTGGTCGTTATGATCAATTCTAATCATTGGTTTATTGGTTGGAATTGCAATTGTTGGTCTATTATAAATACCATCAAATTCTTCAGTGCTTTTCATAATAGTGCCGCTCATGCCAGAAATTTGTTGATAATTTCTAAAATAATTTTGGATGGATATGCTACCTATGGTAATGGTTTCAGGATTTACTTTGACATTTTCTTTGGTTTCTATTGCTTGGTGTAAACCATTTGACCAAGTTCTACCCTTTGATAGTCTACCTGTGTTAGAGTCAACAATAATAATTTCATCATCTTGAACCACATAATCTTTATCTCTAAAATAGCAATATTCAGCGCGTAGGGCACTCAATATTTCTTGTAAAATCCAAGAATTTTCCCCATTATAGAGAGTGCCTTGATTAGGAAACTTTGAATAATAAAAATCTTCTATTTTTTTATATCCAGATTCACTATAATAGGCTGACTTCCATTTTAAATCTACCCAAAAATCTCCAGGTATTGGCTCCTCAGTTAAAAATGGATTTGATTCTGGTGATTTTTTCATTTTTTCTAAAGAAAGAGCAAAATCTCTGATTTCTTTATAAAATTCTATCTGTTGAACGGGTGACTCTCCAGAAATAATTAATGGTGTTCTAGCTTCATCAATTAATATGAAATCAGCTTCATCTATAATTGCTTTCATTTCGCTTAAATTATAGGGTTGCATTTTCTCTTCTTTATTGTAAACCAAGTTATCTCTCAAAAAATCAAAACCTAGTTCTTGTGCTGTTGAGTAAACAACATCAGACTTATAAGCTTCTCTTTTAGAACTTTTTTCCATTGATGAAACACAAAAAGCACTTGAAATTCCTAAAAATGTATAAAGAGGTTCTAGTGTTTGCTGATCTCGTTGTGCTAAATATTCATTAGCGGTAGCTACATGTGTTCTAGTATTTAAAACAAAATTACTTACAACAGCTGCACTACAAGTTAATGTTTTACCTTCACCAGTTTTCATTTCTGTTATACAGCCATCAAAAAGTGCTAATGCCCCCATGAGTTGAACATCATAATAAGACATACCTAAAATAAAAGTGCTTGCCCTCCTAGCTATTGCCATAGCATGAAGAATTTTATTTCTAGGCTTCATGTTTTGGTCTTCTTTTATTAGCTGTAATTTATGTGGTATTTGATCCATTGGAATAGAGTTATAAAGCTCTTCCTCATATTCATGAATCTGCTTGATAAGTGTTTTGTATCTATTAATGTTTTTTTTATTTAAAAAATTAGTTAAGTTCATTTGCGCTCCAAAAGTATAAAAGGTTAATTGTCTAGAAATTTCTAGTTAGAAATAAAATAGATAATTAGTTATAGGTTTGAACAATAGACTTTTGGTTGAATATTATAGCTAATATAAGAAGAGAAGGTTCTAAATATAAAGTAAATTAAAAAAGAAACAATTAAAACAGATAAAATTAATTGATTATTTTCTTTTATAAAATTATTTGAATTATCTAATTGCGTTTTCTGTCCATCTTCAGATATAAAAGATTCTAAATCTTCAGATATATTTTTGAAAGTATATGAAGTGTTTTGTTCGTTTAAATTTATGTGGGAAGAACTACCAACTAGTATTATTAGGTTGGTAATTAAAATTGATTGTATCAATAATATTTTCTGAAATATGCTTCTCATAATGCTATTTTTTATACTAAAAGGAGGTTTCTGTCAAATAGTAATTATGTTGACTTAAATAAAATAAAATATTAATGGAAAATAAAGGAGTTTTAAATGAAATTTTTATTAATTATTTGTGCTTTTCTCTTTAGTTCTAAAGTATTTGCTGATGAGTGGACGGGGAGAGATAAGGAATTACACTTTTTAGGTGGATTAGGTGTCTCAACTGTCATTACAGCAGCTACAAAAGATGAAACTATTGGTTTTTGGTCTGGTGCTGCTGTTGGTCTTGCTAAAGAAATCTATGATTATAAGGTTGGGGGTGATGCCTCAACAAAAGATTTTTTAGTAACTGTTTTAGGTTCTTTTTTGGGAGCAAAAATAACTGGTTTATATATAAATTCAAATGGTGTTTTTTACACTAAAAAATGGGATTTTTAATGAATAAGATAAAGTTACCTAAAGAAATAAGTGTTGTCTTGAATTGGGACGAAAGAGAAACAAATGGTGAAAAATTTGACTTGGATTTAATGTTATTCTCCTTAAATACAGATAAGTTTGTTATATCTAACGAGCATTTTATATTTTTCAACAATCCACATTCAAAATGTAAAAGTATTATTTTAGAAAACCAAAGTGAATCTGGAAGTTCTCTAGAAGATGAAAAAATTAAAATCAATTTTACATCTTTAAAAGAAAAAATATCTTATTTAGATATTTTAGTATCTATTCATGACGACAGTAGTAAAAATTTTGGTCAAGTTAATAATGCTACTATTAGCATAATAGGAAGGAAAAAACTTGTTTTATATGAAGAAAATTTATATGAAGAATTTTCAAGTGCTAGTTTTTATGGATTAAGATTGCAAAAAATAGGTTCCGAATGGTGGTTGGTTAAATGTGGGCCTTTTGAAAATAAAAGTTTAGAACAAATAGTTAAATTATATGGGGTTTCAGTCAAAAAAGAGGTTTGACAAAAAAAACATTTTTTTATATATCCCTTGAATGTATTGATTTGAGGGAAAAATGAAACTACAAAAAAAATATATCTTTACTATACTTTCTCTAATGTTTTTAAATAATAGTTATGCTTCTGAGTTAAATGAAGGTGTAACATTTTCTTGCGAAACAAAAAAAATAATAAAAATTGAAAATAAATTTGATCAATTATTAAAAGATTTGAATATTAAAAAGTATGTAACTAAAAGTGTTGATTACTCCAACGGAAATCTACAGTATAAATTAACTAAAGAAATTGAAGATCCTACTAAAATACAAACAGAGTTTAAGTTAAAAAGTGAAAAGGTTGAAATACCAACAGTTGGAGGTAAACACAAAAAAGTTAGTGTTCCTTCATTATCTGAAATTGTTTTAGCAAAAATGAATTTAGGTAGAAACTTTTCCTATGAAAACGATTTCTGTTCCTTTGAAAGTTTTTATGATAATATAAAAATAAGACAAAATACTATAGCTTGGATAAGTCAAGTGGAGTGGGTTTGGCCAGATGGTGATGATGCTTTTTTAAATAAAAAATATTGGCAACAAGATTTTAAACTTAAACATAATAAATCTTTCACATCTGCGGTTAATGATGTGTTTATCAATCAAAAGAAGTATGGGTTTGGATGTAATTTTGCCGCAAAAATATCAATGACTCAAGGTTTGTTTGATTACTATAAGAGGGTCAAAAAAGATGAAAGAATGGTGTCTTTGCTAGAAAAAAGAATGGCAAGAGACAAAGATTATCTAGAAAGAATAGACCCAGAGTATGATGCACATATGACTGACAATAATGGCAAATTATTAAGGGTTAAATATGGGTTTTATAAGAAAAATATAGTGCCTGGTGATTGGATTTACTTTGAAAACACAGATCCTAAAACAAAAGATAAATTAGGATATGAGGGTTCTAATTCAATTTACTTGGGTCAAAATAAATTCAATGATTTTTATAATGACAATAATCATTCATATTCTTTGGAAGAAAAACTGGATGAAGTTTACCAATGGAGAAATGAAGTATTTAGTAGATCTAGAGATGCTGATAAAATAAAGCATTTATCACATGAACAATTAATGTCTTTATTAAATACTCCTAAAGATGGCGGTTTGTTGAGGGATTATAGGGTTACACATTATAATTTTTTAATTAAAAATGGTAAATTAATAACGGATGAAAAATGAATGATTTTTATAAGACCCTAGAAGTTGATAGAATAGCTAGTCAAGAAGTTATTAAAGCGGCTTATAGGGTTTTAGCTAAGAAATATCATCCGGATAAAAATAGTTCAAATAATGCCATTAAAAAAATGCAAGATATTAATATGGCTTATGAAGTTCTCTCAAGAGAAGATTTGAAAAAAGAGTATGATAAAAGACTAATTGAAGCAAATATTGCCAAGAATGTTATTAACGAAAAAACAAACAATTATCAAACAAAAGAACCTAGTGGCTATAGTGGAAAACACTTTAAAGAAGATAGAGTTGAGGTAGCTGCCTCAGAAAAAGAATGTAGCGTAAATATTCATAAGAAAAACAAAAAACCAATATTAAATTTATTTATTTATTCAATATTAGTTTTTTTTATATTTGATTTTGTTTTCAATATATCTCACCAAAATATATCAAAGAAATTAATACAAGAAGCTATATCTATATTTAAGTAATATGAAATTATTTAGGGTGGCATGAACAACTACCACCACAACCAATATTTTTTATTTCTCTCACATCAGCCCCGCAAGGAGTAGTTTTGGCACTTCCCATAGAAAAAGAAGCAGATGTTAACTGTTTTTTGTATTCTGATGAACCACATTTTGGACAAAAATGAATTGATTGATCCATTTTCAATAAATGATCTTGTTGATATCCGCAATCAGAACATCCAAATGAATAAATAGGCATCTAATTTCTCCTTATTTTGTAATGTGTGTAACATATCTTAACCAATTAATATAGCTATTTCTATTTTTAGAACATAAATAAACAGTGCCTTCACCAGAAAACTTATTTGTAATAATTTCTCCAGATTTTATGCTATTAAAAAGGTTCTGAAAAATATTTTTATGGTTAGTTTTAATAGTGATTTCTTGTGTTAAATTTTTAGACCATCCAACAACAAAATTATTATCTACAATCAATGGTGAATCTGGTGTTATTTTTTTCTCAATAATACTGCCAAAACCTGTGATAGCTAGAAGTCCATTTCCAGTAACTTCCGTAATAAATAATCCACCCCTACCACCAAACAGTGCCACTTTGATTTTTTGAGTTCTCATGTTTAACTCAATATTGCTTGAGGCTGCCAAAAAAGCTCCATCATTTAAACATATGGGCATTGATTTTGTGATATTTAAAACTTGAATTTCAGAAGGGAGTTGAGGGGAAAGTAAAACTTCACCATCTTTTTTTGTCGCTTCTATAAATTGTGTAAAAAAAGATTTTTTGTTGAATATTTTTTTTGCTACAGATCCTAGTATTCCACCATTAACTTTAGCAGTTAATTCCAAGCCATCATCTAATGAAATCATTGAGTTAGATTCGCAAAAAATTTTATCTCCGATATCTAACTTAATTGACAAAAATGGATCGCTAGAACCCTTTATCATAAAATCCATACGCTTCTCCAATAATTCACCAGTATATAGCAAAATGATAAAAAAGTAAAATGAAGTTATATTTTGTTTTTAATAGGTTTTTGGGTTGATTGTTTTTGATCTAATTTTTTATCTAAATCAAATGCTAAGTTAAGTTTTTTAAAGTGTTCATTTAATTGTTCTGAAAGATTTGGGTTGGTTTCTTTTTTACAATAAGCAGTAACAATATTTTCAATGTTTCTTTTAATTGTTTCACAAAAAGCTTCTGCTCTGTTTTTATTGTCTAGGTCATTAAAAATAATATTGACGGAATAATATGTTCCTCCATTTAAGTTTGCGAGTTCGCCATTAAAGTTTTTAGATACGAAATCAGCTATAGCGTTATGAAAGGTTCCCCTAAAATAAATTGCTTGGTTCTGTGTGATATGAGTTTTCTCAACAATAAATTCTGCATTTAATTGAAAAGAATAAAGATAGGTAGAAGATGAACTTCCCCAAGGTAGTTCAGTTTTTTCATTATTGTGTTGTTTAATGACATCGGGAGTGAAAAGGGCAATCTTTTCTTCCCAAAAAATTTTTATTGTGCCGTTTCTACTTATTACCTCTTCAAGTTGTTTATTTACATGATTATATAAAACAGAATCCTTAGTAAAATTTGATAAATAAGCATTTATTTTCTTTTTAACGCTGTTAGGCTTAACAGGCTGAAAAGAGTCAATATTTTCTTTTATTTCATTTATATTCAAATCTTTTTTAATGACAGAGGCACTTTTGCTTTTAAGCATTTGAAAGTATGCTTCATAAATACTGTCTGAAATGTTAGTGTATATGCTTACTTCATTTTTATTTTGAATTGAAGACTGTATGTGTTTATGGACAATCTTTAAAAATTTTGGGGATTTTTCAAATAATGATTTAAGAAACTTTAATCTATCAGCATCTTCTCTGAAAACATAGTGAGAGCTTAAAATAGCTTCTGAGAACTCTTCAATAGTAATTTTATCTTTCCAAAAGTTTTTTATGTGTTCTATTGTTGATGGTTTTCCACCTGTTGCTTGATATTGTTCAGTATATTGTTTTAAAAAAGAGTCTACAAAGGGTTTCATTTTTGGGTTTTTTGCCAAAAGTTTTGTAAATAGCCTATCTTCTAAAATAGTGATTTGTTTATTAAGTGGTTGCCTTATAAAAGCATAATGGTTACTGATTCCATTATAAACACACACCTTAATAATATCGTATTCATCTAAATAATATGTCATCTTTTCTTTCTCTTTTTATAATTATAACAATACATTTAATCTAAGGCAATATTTGATATTTAATTAGAAAATGCTAAAATTAATTTATGAAAAATAAAATAACAATACTTGAAAAAATGCAAGACTACTCTTTGGAAAGAACTTTTGAAGAGCAAGAAAAAATATTGGAATATCAAAAGAAGGCTATAGAAACCTTAGAGAAAGTATTTGAAGATAAATTAGGTGATAAAAGTTCTATTTTATTTTCTAAAGACTTAAAAATAGATTTAAGTAAATTAGGTTATTTCTTAGAGAAAAATGAATCAATAGAAGATTTTTCTGAATTAAAAGAAAATGAAAATCAAATTGACAACATTATTGAGGGTATTGCAGAAAAGTTAGACTTAAAATTTGAAATAGAACAAGAAGTTGTTCTTTTAAATGAAAATATTATTCAACAAGAATTAGTGCAAGAGGCTAAATTAAAAGGCAACACTAAAGAATCAATTTTAGAGGGTGCTTTTCAAAATGAAAATGGACAAGTAGCATCAAGCTTGGTTGTAGATGTAAATCCAGAAAAAGTAAAAGAAAGTGTGGCATCTATTAATGATAGATTAAATCCAATTAATAAGTATCCAGCTCCTAAGTTTAATCATAAAAAAGAGTCAAAGAAAGATTTAGAGAGAAAAAAATTTGAAGAAAAGTATGTAAATAATTTTATTGCTAAACAAACGAGAGGTATAACATTAGATACTGAAACTTTCTCACATACAAATACACCAATAAATCCAGGCATGATAATGGTTAATGTTAGGGGCATAAGGGAAAAGAGCCTTAATTTAGCTCAAGATAGGCCAGATGTTGTTATTGGAAATTCAGGGTTAATAACTGAAAGACGCAAAGTTACTAATAATTAATTATTTATTATTTAAAAACATATAAATTGTTCTGAGAATTCTTAAATGCATATGCCTAATTCCCATGCTGTAATTTTCTTGTATTTGATAGCTTTCATAAATTGAACTGGCATCAAATTCCCAGTCATAAAAAAGTCCACCATGAATATCTTTAATTACAAGTTTACCTTGGTCGTGCCAAACATGTAAAATTTCTGAGTTTTCATCTTGTCCAAAAGCCTCATATACTTCTGGGGTTTTAAGTAGGAAGCCAATTTTTAAAATTGTTCCAACTTGCCAGATACTATAAAGGATTTTAAATTTTTGATTAAAATATTCCCCATTAATTTCACACATTAATTCTCCGTTAATAGGGTCATTTAAAAAATCTTCATTTTTAGGAATAATTTGGTAAGAATCTTGTGCAAAAATTTGGTCTAATTCACCAATTTTTCTTTGTAATGAAAATACTATATCATTAAAAAAGCTGGTTCTACTTGCTATTAATTCTTCTTTTGTCAAATTCGTCATAATGTTATCTCTTTTGAAGATAAAATAATTTATTTGTTTTGTAATGTCAAATCTTTAGAGATGATTGCTTTTTGCCTGTGGACAGTGTTATGCCAAATGGATCAACAATTGTCACAGATTGAAAACCTTCCTCTAACGAGGGTGGTTGATAACTATTAATCATGCTGAAAATTACAGATTCTGGTATTGATTTACCAGTCTGATTCTCTCTTGTTTTAAGCCTATCAAAAATTATATCTTTTTGAATATCAAATGCTATAGCATGAATTTCATAATTGTGCTTAATTAATTGATTTAACTTAAATTTGCGAGATTTTATATTAATATTTGTTTGATCCCAAATAAAGTCTACAGAGTTAGACATTAAGTGTTTAAGTGTTTGATTGAACCAAGAATTAGCTTCTTTAATTGAAGCATCATAAACAGCACTATATGTGCTACTGTTTTGTTTGGCAATTTTTTCAATATATTCATCAGTAGAAATGCTAATCAAATTAGTTTCTTTTTTCAAAACTTCTTGAATATATGTGCTTTTACCACTTCCAGGGATACCGATCATCATGTAACATTTAGGCATAATATTTTGACAGAAATATAGTTTTTTAATATTATACAACATTATTTAATCAAAGGAAACAAGCAATGTTAAAATATTTGAAATTATTTTTAATCACATCTGTAATGTTAATGTCTTGCCTGGCGAAAGCAGAAACAATTATAGGTTGGGGTGAAAATAAAAATGGTCAAATAGCAGTTAAAAAATTTGATGAAAAAATTGTTGATTTTGATGTTGCACCTTATTCAGCTTGTGTTGTTTTGGAAAGTGGGAAGTTATACTGTCAAGGTTGTGCTGTTCCTCTAAATGATTATGGACAATGTAATACAAGTAAGGTTCCTCAAGGTTGGGATTTAGAGTTGGGTGGGATGAGAACAACAGAAAAACCAATGGCTAATATTTCAACTTCTTTTGGTCATGCTTGTGGCATTAACAAGGATGGAGAGGTTGAGTGTTGGGGATGTGGAAGACCTAGACAAGGTTTTCAATGTAAAATACCAGATAAAGTTAAAACAGCAAAAGCTTTGATTTCTAAAAATCCTATTGATAGCTTAAAAACAATAGATGTAAGTGAAATACACTCTTGTGTGGTTTTACAAGATGGTTCTGTTGAGTGCTGGGGATGCGAGGAGCCAGAAAATTTAGGTCAGTGTGTATCTAAAAATAAAATTAATGCTATAGGTGTTGCTGTTTCATTTAGAAATACCTGTATTGTTAACACCCAAGGAGATATTAAGTGTTGGGGAACCAATGAAGAAAAAGTCAATGATATCCCTAAAAATGCCAAAAATATTGTAAGTATAGGTTCAGGGTTTGGTTATGTTGCTGCTGCTGATAAAAATGGTAATCTTTTTGTTTGGGGTAATTTAGCTCCTAATATATGTGAAAAAAATCCAGATAAATGTAAAAAAGTAAAACAAGTTTCTGCGGCTGATGATTATTTATGTGTAAGATATTTTAATGATAGTGTGCATTGTGAAAAAACTAAGACAGAAATGACTTTTAGGGATAGAAGAGTTGTAAAAGAAAGAAAGATGTTTTCTTGGATTAATGATGCTAAAGTTAAGGGGATATCTACAGATTTTGAAACAAATTTGGTTATAGTAGAAGATGGAATTATAAACATTTTAGAAAAACATAAAGCTAATATGCCAAAACAAGTTAAAAAAATGGATAGGTTTGAGTATATTAAAAATAGAAAGGTTATGCCACCATCAGATACAATGATAAAAAATAAAGCTAAATATGATTTTGAAAACCATATTGGTATGAAGTTTAAATCCATACCAAAGGGAGATTTTGAAATGGGTGGATGTGGAAGTTTTCTTACTTGTTTGTTTGCAGAAAATGATAAAGATGAATTTTTATTAGATTCAGAAAAGCCAAACCATAAAGTAAAGATTAATAAAAACCTTCAAGTAGGAATTTACGAGGTTACTATTGGGGAATATAAAAAGTTTTTAAATTATATGAACAAAGGAAAAGTTAACACTAAGGAAAGTAAGACTCAAACCATAAAAGATCATAGATTTGGATTGTTAATTAATTTGGGTCAAGAAATTGAATATGCCCCAGAATATTATCCTGTTGTTATGGTTTCTTGGGATGAGGCTAAATTATTTGTAGATTGGTTAAATAAAACAAAACCAGAAACAGACAAGGGAATATATCGTTTACCTTCAGAATCTGAGTGGGAATATTTTGCTAGAGCAGGAACAAAAACAATATATTGGAATGGAAATGATATATCTCATAAAAATGTAGCCAACTGTATTGGATGTTTAGATTTAGAAGAGCCTGGTCCTATGCCTGTGGGTAGTTTTAATCCTAATCCTTTTGGATTGTATGACATTCATGGAAATGTGGATGAATGGGTTGAAGATTGTATAGACATCACTGGGTATTCTAAAGCAACAAAAAATGGAGAACCTTATTTGGGGGGTGATTGTAAGTATAGAGGTGCAAGAGGTGGTTCTTGGGAGTATAATGTTGAAGTCGTCCGTTCCGCTTGGAGAGATTGGTATGAGCCAAGAGAAAAAAGTTGGGAACAAGGATTCAGAATTGTTAGGGAATTAAAGTAATTATCTCAAAGAATATGGAAGTAGTTCTATATCTTCCAAAATCATATGTGTAACTAAAAAACGACCTAGAAGTTCATCTTCTAGGTTTTTTGTTTGATATATAACTTCAAATGCAACATCTTGATGAACTGAAAAAAATTCTTTGTTAACTCTAAATTTATTTAATGTATTATGAATATGCTTTTCTCCCCACTTGTGGTTAAAAAACTTTAGAGAAAAAATTATTTCATAGTCACTAAACACACCTGTTGAAGATAGGCTTTTAGCTCTAGTAAGAGGGTCTTTAGATGTTCTGCCAATTTTTAAATAAGGATTATCTTTGCTTTTAGCAATATAAACCCATCCTTGATTTTTTTTGAAATAATCCAGCAATGAGATGGTATCTTTTTTTTGTAAAGAATATTGGCAGTTTATGTCATATAAAAAATCATAGTTCATTTTTTTTACTCATAATCCAATTTAATGCTTGTATTGGAGTCATCCCCAAAACATCTAAGTTCTTTAGTTCTTCGCTAATTGAGCAAACACTTTTTTTAACAGACTCTTGTCCCTCTAATGTATTAAGTTTTTGTTTGGCAATACCAATAATATATTCATTAATTCCAGCTAATTCAGCAACATGGATTCCATAACTTTTATTGGCACTTCCCAATTCAAGCTTATGTGTAAAAATAATATGTTCTTCATGTTCAATAGCATTTACACGATAATTTTTAATGTTAGAAAACAGTTCAGATAATTCTGTAAGTTCTAAATAGTGAGTGGCGAATAAAAGAAAAGAACCTGTTTTTACACCTAGGTATTGAGCTATGCTCCAAGCTAGAGACAAACCATCATAAGTTGCTGTTCCTCTACCAAGCTCATCTATAAGAACAAGGCTATTTTTTGTAGCATTATTAACAATATAAGAGGTTTCTGTCATTTCTACCATAAAAGTAGATCTTCCGTGTGAAATATCATCACCAGCACCAATTCTCGTAAATATGGCATCTATATTTTCATGTATATTAAACTCTTTAGCAGGAACAAAAGAACCAATATGTGACATTACAGTTAATAATGCTAACTGTCTCATAAATGTTGATTTTCCTCCCATGTTAGGACCAGTAATAATAGCAACATTATTATTGGTTTCTAAATAGATAGAGTTGGGCACAAAATTATTTATTTTTCGAGAAACTATAGGGTGAAGCCCATCAACCATTTTAATATAATTTTGATTGTTAAATTTGGGGCGTATATAATTGTTTTCATGAGCCATTTGAGCAAAACCGGCTAATATGTCCCATTCAGTTAATATTTTAGTTTGTTTTTGGAGTGCTAATATATAATGCTGTAATTTCTGTAATAGTTGAGAATAAAGAAATTTTTCTCTTAATAAGGCTTTACTTCTAGCAGAAAGAGCTTTTTCTTCATAATTCATCAACTCTTTAGTTGTGTATCTTTCACAATTTTTTAATGTTTGTTTTCTTTTATAGTGATTTGGTGCTTTTTCAATATTGGAATTCGTTATGGAAATAAAAAAACCTTGGGCTTGGTTATATTCAACTTTTAGATTTGAAATGCCAGTTGCTATTTTTTCTTGTTTTTCATAATCCTTTAAAAAATTACTATGACCGTCTTGAAGTTTGCGACACTCATCAAGTTCAGTATCTAGACCATTAGCAATAACTTGTCCATCTCTTACCCAAGCATTAGGTTCTTCCAGTAAATATCTTTCTAACAATTTCAAAATGGCATCATTAGGAATGCTATGTTCAACAAAACCTCTTAGGTTTAATGGTAGTTGTTGAATCCAACTGATTAATTTAGGCATGCTTCGTAAAGTGTCTCGTAAACTTGCAAGTTCTCTTGGTTTTACTGTTTTTAATGATATTCTTGCTGTAATCCTTTCTATATCACACCATGTTGAGGCTATAGATTGCCAAGAAACATATGGTTTTTTATCGGAATACAAATACTCAACAATATTAAGTCTATGTTCGATGGTGGTGGTGTTTTTTGTTGGATAACTAATCCACTCTTTCAATCTTCTTGAACCCATTGGTGTAGTACAATAATCGAGGCACTCCCATAGTGATGGTCCATAATTATTTGAATTTATTAATTCTAAATGTTTTTTCGTGTTGTAATCTAATTGCAAGAATTCATTTTTTTTAAACCATTTTATTTGATTTATATGATTTACTTCAGTTTTTTGTGTTTCTTGTAAATAATTAATAAGAATTGAAATTGGAACAACAACTAGATTATTAACCAATCCAAATTTATGCTTATAGTGTTCACCAAACATTCTAATAATGTTTTGTTCACAAGTAATTTGATCAAATTCCCAAGAGGGAATTGTGTTTACAGTAAAATTAGGCAAGTGAAAATTGATTAATTGTTTTTCAGAGATTAAAATTTCTGATGGTGAAATATTATTAACTTCATCATAAAAAGATGGAAAAGGAACTGTATTACACCATATCTCTCCTGTAGAAAAATTTATCCAAGATAAATCAACAAATTCATTTCTTTTAAAAACAACCATTAAATATCTTGTTTCTTTATTGTCCAATACTCCTTGTTCTATTGCTGTTCCTGGTGTTAATATTTTTGAAACTTGTCTTTCCATTAAACCTTTGCCGGCTTCTCCAACTTGTTCACAAAGAACAATAGATTTTCCAGCTTTTAATGCTTTATTTAGGTAGGATTCTACTGAATGAAATGGTACTCCTGCCATAGGTATTGGATTACCATTAGATTGTCCTCTTTTTGTTAAAGTAATTCCTAATATTTTAGATGCTTCAACAGCATCATCATAAAAAAGCTCATAGAAGTCTCCCATTCTATAAAATACTAGTTTATCAGGATATTGATTCTTAACTTCTAAAAAAGCTTGAATCATTGGTGTATTTTGATCTTTTTTCATAAATAGATTATTTTTATAACCCTATAATTTATCATAAATTTTAATTTTTGACAATAATTGTAAGTTCAGTTGGTTTTATTATTGACATTATATTATATTTTTCTTTATTATAAATAAAATATTTGAGAAAAAAATGTTAAAAGAAGAAAAAGAAATCTTAGCTTTTGAAGAAAATCCTATAAATTTAAGAGATTTTGAGGAAAAAGAAGATTTGCTGGTTGAAAATGCTTTGGAAAAATTTAGTTTTCTAAAGGAAGCACAGCAATCTAAAGTCATGATTGGTTTTTTCTTGCATGAAATTAACGATAAGAAATTTGATAATTGGGTTAAATTTTCTTCATATCTATATGTGGATAAAAAAGATAATTTAGAAATTGAAATAAATAAAAAGTTTTATAGAAATTTTCAACATCCTTGCATTTGGGGTGTGATGATTCTAAACAATATAAAAGTTGTTTTTGAATCTCAAATTACTAATGTAAATTTATTATCATCTGATATATTGGGCTTAACAGTTGGTATGCCATTCAGGATGATTAGGTACCAAAGAAGAGAAGCTTTTAGAGTTAAAGTTCCTCCTTTTGCGAAGATTAATATTGATTTAGACAACAATCCAGAATTGCCACATCTTAAAAATTTAAAATTATTAAATTTAAGTGTTAGTGGTGCTGCCGTATTATTAAATACAAATCAAGATATTAACTTGCTCCCAAAAGATTTTCCTAATGCAACAATTATTTTAGAAGATAAAATATTTTCAAATATTAGAATGAAAGTTAAAAGAGTTGAGCCTTTTAATAGAGATGCTATCCCCCTTAACCTTGCCGCACAAAGAGAGCAACTAGGTTGGTATGAATTAGCAGTAAGTTTTGAAAAATTGCCAACAAAAGCTTTACAAGAATTGTTCTTCACTGTAAATATGTTGGCAAAAAAGAATCAGATAACTAATCAAACCCCTTAAACAGTTTTTTTAGTGGGAGTAAAAATGCAACCTTCTAGGTTGTTATTTTTTACTAAAATCACACTAGCATTAAATGGATTGGGTTGATTAAATTTTTCATAAGTCCACTTTTGGTTCATCATTAGTAATCCTCTGATTGCGGCTCCATGACTTACTACAATATGATTCTCAATTGATTTTTCTACACCAACAACATGTTTTAGGAAAAAATCCAATCGTAAGCACATATCAAATCCAGATTCTCCTAAAGGTGGTCTTGCAAAAAAATCATGACTATGCTCTTTGTGCATTTGCCAATGCTTTGCTTCATATGGGTAATTTTTATGATAGTCTTCTACATCATCTACCAAGCCAAATTGTCTTTCGGCTACATAAATAGATTCTTCTTCTGCAAATTTCAAATTAGATTTAATAAGATTGTCTTTAATGGCTTGTGCTGTTTGCCTTGTTCTATTATATGGAGAGTTCCAAATTTTAATAGAATTTTCTGAACTAAAATGATCAGATAAAAAAACACCTGTTTCTTGTGCTTGTTGTTGCCCAATCTCACTCAATCCAATAGACATATTTGTTGCTGTTTTTAAAACATTGGCATCAATATTGGCTGTAGATTGAGCATGTCTTACGAAATAAATATTCATATTTTTCCTTATTAAATAATATTAGGTTTGTATTATATGATGGTTTTAGGTTTTTATCAATTGTCGTGTTGATTTTATAATTTTTTTATATATTATATTTTGAAAATAGAATGTATGCATATGAAGAAAAATTTAATTTTAGAATTGAATGTAAGATTATCAGTAGAACTAGGTCAGAAAAAAATGATGCTTTCTGAGTTTTTAAAGACCAATCATGGAACAATTCTTGAACTCAACAAAGAGAGCAAAGAAGCATTAACATTTTTTGTTAATGGTAAAGAATTTGGTTTATGCGAAATAGTAAAAATGCCTAATGATAAGTTAGGCATGAGAATATTGGAAATATTTGAGAACAAGCTACCAAGTTAATATTCTATTAAATATTTGTTTATATTGTTTATATGACATTCCTTCGTCAACATCTACCAAGAAAACATTTTCCTGAATAATATTATATTCTTCCAATACTTGCGAGTTAACAAGTTGATCACCACTTGAATGATCATCAATAATAATATAATTATGTTTATATTCGGGATGAAGCTTTATCCAGTCACTTATTTGTGCATGTCTAAAGTGGTTAATATCTCTTGGAGTTTTCCAATCTTTATGTAAGTTGTATTCCAATCCATTAATATCAAGGACTGCTACTATAGAATCTCTTTCATGCAACCAAGGATCAGCCCAAGAGCTAGAAATAACTAAATCATAAGGATAAACTTCATATAATTTATTTAGCATAATAATACTATTTGGATCGGCTTTCCAATAGTTTACATAAGGATGTAAATTAAGTTTTTTGCAAACTGCAAGAGAATCTTCTCCATTATTTTCTGGATAAATAAAAACTTTTGATGGAAAAATTGGTCCATCAAAATCTAAAAAAATTACTCCTGGCATACAATCTCCTATTAGGAGGCACATCCATACTTAGAAAGTTTGTCCTTTACAAAACTGCTTCTTTGTTCAGATGACCTAGCGCCAAATTCTATCACACCAATGTTATTTTTACAATCGGCAAGATGAACTAAATTATAGCCACTTTCTCTAATATATCCTGTTTTTGAAAGTTCTACTTCAAAACCATTTAATCTAATTAATCTATTAGAGTTTCTATAAAGTATTTTTTGATTCCATTTATTATTTGAGTAAACAAATTCGCTAGAAGATAAATTAGAAATAATAGAGTTGCGAACAACATGCATAGTTAATTTAGCATAGTCAGAAACACTTGATTTATTAAGTGGTGATAATCCAGATGAGTCAACAAAAGTAGTATTTTGTAATCCAAATTCTCTAGCTGTTTTATTCATTTCAGAAACAAATTTATTTTTACTCCAACCAGGTATAGCTCTAGATAAGGCTGATGCAGCATAATTATCAGATGCTACTAACATCACTTGAAGAAGGTTAATACATGAATATGGCTTATTGAATCCAAGCTTAGTTCCTGTTCCTTTAATCGTATCAATGTCGGCTTCTGTAATTGTTGCCGTGCATTCTTCTAAATTGGGATGATTCTCCACAAATACTTGGGCTGTCATTAATTTTGTAAGGCTTGCAATTGGCCAAACTACATCCATAGAATTGGATTCATAAATTTTTCCATTTTCATAATTAAATACAGCATATTTTATGTTATTAAATGATGGAAAATTACTTGTTTTGTAAGTTTGCCTAAAATTTTCATTTCTTTTTTTTATAACATTTGTTTTGTTTTTAATTTGAGCTTTATTTATTTTAACAGATTTTTCTTTTTTCTGTTGTGTGTTTGCATATGAGTCTTGATAAGTCCCCAAAGTTCCTAAAGAAACCAATCCAATAGATAATAATAAAGAGTATATTCTTTTCATAATAATTTAATTTTTAAGTGGATTAATTATATTTCTGTTAAAAAAGTTGTAATTAAATTGCCATAGCCGATTTGATGACCATAAGGATTGTGTGTAGTATTTGAACTTGCTCTATACTCCCCTAAATAATGCCCATGATTATTGTAAATTCTTTGGTTTCCTTGGTCGTCTGTATCTATTCTTGCTAGCTGATGCCCATAGTTATTTCTTAAATATTGTGTACTGCTCATAATAATCTCCCAATTAGTCTTAATATATAATAGCAATATATATAAAAAATCAAGGTTAAATATTTAATTTTTAAACAATTATTGACAATTACAATATTTGTTGTATTATTACAATAATTAATGTAAGGATTATTATGAAACTAAATATTGAAGAGTTAGCAGATAAGGTTAATGAACTTATAGATAAGGAACTAAATAATAAGCAGGGTACCATTAAAGATGCTAGACAGTCAAGTGTATTAAGCACTAGAAGAATTAGGGACTATATGACGAAGGGCTTACTCCATAAGCCAAATGGCACTAAAGAAAAATGGTTTGATGAATCACATGTGAATGCCTTAGTTTCCATAAGACTATTACAACATAATGGATTGTCAGAACAATATATCATGTCTTCATCTCTTAAAGAAAATATAGAGAATGAACAACAAAACGATGCTTTGAATTTTTTAAGTTCTTTAAGTGCCCAAACAAATAATACAAATTATTTCAGAAATAATCCAATAATGGCATCTTCGTCATTATCTGAAAATTTTGGTTCTTATTCAACTAGTAGCGATGTTCTAAAAAAAGATTCATTATTGCTGAATAATTTAGTTCAAAGTTCCAAGCCATTTACACAATTTAATGAATATTGTGTTGATAAAGAGTTTGGAGTTTACCTAAAGGTAGATTCCAAAATAAATAATTCTACTCAATTAGAATTATTTGAAAAACTACAAAAAGAAATAAAAAGTCTAAAGGAGAAAAAAAATGATTAAATTTCTAAAAATTAACGATATTAATGGAATAAAAAAAGGACAACAATTAAAGCATGTCCTATTTAAGGTTGAAATTGATAAACCAAAAACCAAAAAAGTAAAAAGAATGCCTTTAAATATTAGCTTAACAATTGATGTTTCTGGATCAATGAATGAACATATTGGAAATCAAAAATTCAATGCTTTAGATGGTTATAGAGTTGGCGGTGCTTTAAATTATTTGGAAAACTTAAATGGCTTTTCACTAAAAACAAAATTAACACAAGTGAAAAAGGCAGCTTTAGAGGCAATAGATTTATTGGAAGATGGTGATTTTATTTCCATAGTCACTTTCAGCAATGATGCTAGAATAGTTCAAGAGGCAATTGAGATTTCAGATGAAACTAAAGAATCTATTAAAAGAAAAATTAATGGTATTTCTGCTAATGGTGGCACTAATTTGCACGAAGGTTGGTTAAAAGCTGGTGTGGAAGTTGCTAAAAACATGAATAGCAAAATGATTAACAGAGTTATTGTTTTGACTGATGGAGAAACAAATCAGGGAATAACTTCAGTTTCTGAAATAGCAAAAAATGTTGACGGTTTATCTCAAAGAGGTATTTCTACTTCAACTTTTGGAGTTGGCGATCATTACAACGAAGATTTGTTAGAAAAAATTGCTACAGTAAGTGGAGGAAATGCTTACTATATTGAAAATGAAAATGATATATCTTCACTATTATTAACTGAGTTTTCTTGCTTAAATAACATAGAGGGAAATGATGCAAAAATTACATTTAATCTAAAAGAGGACATTAATTTTAAATGTTTAAATGAATTGGATAAAAAGAAGAAATCTTTTATAGTAGGAAACTTAATTGGTGGCAAAAAAGTAACCGTTTTAATGAGCTTTGAATTTGAAAATAAAGTTAAGGTGGGTTCTAGCTATGTTCTTGGGGATGCTGTTTTGTCTTATGTAAATAAAGATGGTGAAAATGTGGAAGATATCATTGAGCTTTCTTATGAAACTTTATCTTCAAAAGATTTTGATGAGCAAAAGTGTAATGAAGAAATAGAAGTTCAGTTAACTATATTGGAGATGGCTAAAAAACAAAAAATGGCTAAAGAGGAATTTATGAGAGGTAATAGAAATGCTGCTTATGATATTTTGAGTGGTTCAATAATGTCTGCTCAAGCATATGCTGGAAATGCTCTTGTTGCTGAAGAGATGAACCAAGTTAATAACTTAATGAAAGTAGGAGAAAGTTATTCTGATGTTAAAATGTCAAAAGTTTTAAGTTCAATGTCTTACTCTACAAGAACTAGCAGAAAATAAGAATAGCCCGAAAGGGCTATTTTTTAATTCATATCTTGTATTTTTAGAGTTTAGTGTTAAACTATTTTGCGTACTTAAGGAGAAAATATGACAATTAAAGTGGGAATTAATGGATTTGGTAGAATTGGCAGAATGGTATTAAGAGCTGCCGCTGAGAATTTTAAAGAAATAGAAATTGTTGGTATTAATGATTTATTAGAACCTGATTATTTAGCATATATGTTAAAATATGACTCTGTTCATGGTAGGTTCAAGGGTGATATTAAGGTTGAAAATGGTCAATTGGTAGTAAATGGTAAAAAAATTAGATTAACAATGGAAAAAGATCCTCTTAACTTAAAATGGAATGAAGTTGGAGCTGATATTGTTATTGAATCAACTGGATTATTTTTAACAAAAGAAACTGCTGAAAAACACATTCAGGCTGGTGCTAAAAAAGTAATTATGTCTGCTCCTTCAAAAGATGAAACACCTATGTTTGTTTACGGTGTAAATCATAAGAGCTATAAAGGTGAAACAGTAATTTCAAATGCTTCTTGTACAACTAATTGTTTAGCCCCTTTAGCTAAGGTTCTTAATGATAATTTCGGCATAAAAAGAGGATTGATGACAACTGTTCATGCCACAACAGCAACTCAAAAAACTGTAGATGGACCATCAAACAAAGATTGGCGAGGTGGTAGAGGTATATTGGAGAATATCATTCCATCTTCAACGGGTGCCGCTAAAGCAGTTGGTAAAGTAATTCCATCTTTGGATAAGAAATTAACTGGTATGTCATTTAGAGTTCCAACATCAGATGTGTCTGTTGTTGACTTAACTGTAGAATTAAATAAAGAAACCTCATATGAAGAAATATGCAAAGTTATTAAAAATGCTTCAGAAAAAGAAATGAAAGGTGTATTGGGATACACAGAAGAGAAGGTTGTTTCAACTGACTTTTTAGGTGAAACTTGCACTTCTGTTTTTGATGCTGAGGCTGGAATTATGTTAGACTCAACATTTGTAAAGTTGGTAGCTTGGTATGATAATGAATGGGGTTATTCCAATAAAGTTTTAGAGATGGTGAAAATTATCGCTAAATAAAATTGACTTAAAACTAAAATTTTAATATCTCTTCCCTTTAGGCTAGAGATATTTTTTTATGTATAACATATATATTAAGGTTTTATTTATTTTCTTGGTAAGTTTTTTTTCATTAACAAATACGATAGTTTATGCTAAAGGTAATAATAACTTAGTAGATGTTAGAATATGGCCATCTAATGAATCAACAAGAACAACAATAGAGACAACAAAAGAAATTAAATTTGAGCATCAAAAAATAGATAAAAAAATAAATGTAAAATTTAATGACAATTTAAATATAGAAAAATATACAATTAAATTAAATAATGCTGTTTCAAATAGTGAGTATGTTAAAAAAATTGAGTATAATCCTAAAAACAAAACTCTAACTTATCATCTAAGAAAAGATATAGAAATAAATATTTTTAATATTGAACCAATACAAAAATATAAACATAGATTGGTAATAGACCTAAACAACAATAAGAAGAAAAAAATTGTAAAAGAAAAAAAGAAACCTTATTTTATTGTAGGGATAGATGCTGGACATGGTGGTGAAGATCCTGGTGCCATAGGTGAGATGGGAACTTACGAAAAAGACATCACATTAATTATGGCAAAAAAATTAAAAGAAAAAATAGATAAAATAGAAGGATTTAAAGGTGTACTTATAAGAGATGAGGATTATTTTATTTCTCTTTATGACCGAGTTGAAAAGGCCCACAAACTAAAAGCAAACATATTAATTTCTATTCATGCTGATTCGGCAGAATACAAATATGCTGAGGGTAGTTCTGTTTATATTTTGTCAGAATCTGGAGCATCATCTGCTTCAAATAAATGGTTGGCAGATAAAGAAAATTTATCAGATTTGATAGGTGGAAGTAAGATTCCTAAAAAAGAAAGTTATCTAAAGAAAATATTGATGGATATGGTATTAACGGCTAACATCAAAAAAAGTAAAAAATTGGCTGAAAAAATTCTTATTGGAATAAAAGAAAATGATAATATTGAAATGCACAAAAATAATATTGAAGATGCTGGTTTTGTTGTTTTAAAATCTCCAAAAGTTCCTTCAGTATTAATTGAAACAGCCTTTATTAGTAATAAAAAAGAAGAAAAAAAGTTAAAGGATAAAAAATTTCAAGAACAAGTTGTTAAAGCAATAGTTGATGGAATAAAAAAGTATAAAGAAGTTGACCTTTAAGAAAAAAATGAAATAATTATTTTATGAGTGATACTAATTTAACTAAAGGGCAAACAACTAACATTTTTGAAATAGGAAATGCTCCAAATTTACTAGAGCTAGAGATTAATTGGAAGATTAGTCCAGAAAAGTTTAAAATGTTTGAAATAGATGCTTTTGCTTTTTTATTGAAAGACGATGAAAAGGTAAGAAGCGATTTAGATTTTATTTTTCACAATCATTTAGATGTGGATAAAAATATGTGTGTTGTTCAAAAATGGCAAAAAATAAAACATAACACCACATATGAAAATTTTTATTTGAAAATAAATAGTGTCCCTGAAGAAATAAAAAAAATAGTTTTTTGTGTGTCTATATATAAAGCTTCAGAAAGAAAACAGTCTTTTAATAATTTGACAGGCTTAGAAGTTAAACTAAAAAAAGAGGAAAATGTAATAAGTAATTTTAAGTTGGAATATACAAAAGAAAAGATTACTGATATGATTTTATGTGAAATTTATAAATATAAAAATAATTGGAAATTTAGGGCTGTCACACAAGGTTTTGATGGTGGGATAAAAAAACTTGAAAAATTTTATGGTGTAGACCAATAAATGTGTTGACAAGAATAAAATTTGATGAGATAATACAAATATTGAATAACAAAAGGATTTTAAAATGTTAATGAATGCAAAAACAACCGCTAATAAAAATAAAGGTAATAAAAAACCTTTATGGGGTGCTTTTGTTCGTTAATTTTAAATGAATTATGAATAAAGGCACCGTAAGGTGCCTTTTTTATTTGGGACGTTAGCTCAGTTGGTAGAGCAGTAGACTTTTAATCTATTGGTCACAAGTTCGAATCTTGTACGTCCTACCATATAAAAGAGTATTAAGGTATTTTTTTATATGGTAATTTTGGGGTGGTAGCTCAGCGGTAGAGCAGCGGACTTTTAATCCGTTGGTCGAGAGTTCGAATCTCTCCCGCCCCACCATAAAAGCACATTAGGTTGGTTCTCCTTGTGTTACGTTTTTTGTTGACTTAGTGTGCTTTTATGGTGTTTTTCCCCGATAGCTCAGTTGGTAGAGTGCCGGACTGTTAATCCGTTGGTCCCTGGTTCGAACCCAGGTCGGGGAGCCAAAAATTTAGATGTTCCAGAGTAGCACAGCGGTAGTGCAGCAGACTGTTAATCTGTTGGTCGTTGGTTCGATCCCAACCTCTGGAGCCAGTTTTAATAGAGTGTGTATAAGCTTCCCCACTCTTTAAATAAATGATGAGGTCCGCACAGTACCTTTACCAAGGTCAAATCGTAAGGATTAAATATTGGTAAGCTAGGAGCGGCTAGCACTTTTTCTGCTCTCTTAGCTCAGTTGGTAGAGCTACTGTTTAGTAATCAGTGGGTCGGCGGTTCGAATCCGTCAGAGAGCACCAAAATTTAGTAAGTCGAAGATCAGCCAAGATCGCAACTGAGTTGATTTAGATACTGCTAAAAGGGGTGTGCGGCGGCTTGGTAGCACCATTAAACCTGGCACATTAAATTGTGTACCGACACGAGGCCACCATTTATGTTTGATAGATGAATAAAGTGTGTTTTTCTAATTCTTTTGTATGGATTGGCTTTACATTTTCAATTGGAAAGCTAAGGCTAATCACAAAAGAATTAGGTGGCATTTCTTTTTTAGCTTTTTCCCATATTTCTGTCATTGTTTCTGGTCTTTGGAATACATATAAAACATTAAAGTTTGATAAGTGAACATCCCACATATTGTCAAAAATAATAGTAGCTTTATGATATTTTAATTTAGTAAATAAATAAAAAAATATACTATTTTCAACCCCAAAAACATATGAGTTAGGCCATTCTTGAAGAATGGCTTTAATTCCGTGCCCTACTCCACATCCGAAATCTAAAATTTTGGAGTTATTTTTTAAATTTAGAATCGCATTAAGTCCATCAAGAGCATTTTTTGGTGTTGGATATATTGGTGCATCTTTCCAAGAATTTGGAGGATAGACAATCAATAGAATTAGTAGAGGCATCAGCCAACCAATTGTAGAGCTTGCTTGATTAATTTGTAATAAGAAAGCAGAAAGAGGAAAACCTAAAAGTAGGAAGATTTTTTTCCATTTGCTTGTTTTAACAATTAGTAATTTTACAATTACCAATAATAAAACTATGAAAAAAGCAACAGAAGATCCTACTTTTAAGTTAATTAACCATAAAAAAACCAGCCAATCGCTTATCCAAGAAAGTAAAGATAAGGTCGGCCAGGTGATTGCTTTTAAAACCATTATTTTTCTTGTGTGGGATTGATATTAAAATGTTTAAATAAATCGTAAAAATTATAAGAATTTAAGAATGGATTCATTTTAACAAGATTATTTGTTGTGCCCATTAAGTTTTTCATATATTCATTGTCTAATTGGTAAACGACTCTCATTTTTTCTAACCAAAGTACATAAATATCCCAATACATTTTAGGTAAATTAATATTTTTTGTATTTAAATAAAGGTCTGTAACATTAAGGCATTGTAATCTATTAAATTCAGAAGCAAATTTGTCCTCTAATTCCTTAAATAGTGCTTTTCTTTGTTTAACATAATCTTCTGTTAAGTTTTTGTTTCTTGCTATTAAATGTTCATATTCTTCTAGGATATTCTTCATTTGCTTGGCATAATTTTCATAATAATTCATTTTACTGCTCCTTTTTCGTGAATTTTAAGTTATAATACAATTTTAGAATTATATAGGAAAATTTATGCCAATCAACCCTTCAAGCAAAAAAATGTATGAATCTTTTGAAATGATTCATCCTGATGGTTATTTTATGTCTTTTGTGAGTGAAAAAAGAGCATATTGGTATATTAATAGAGGTTTGGCATTTTGGTCTGGGGATAAAAAGTTCCAATTAAAGTTTAGCCCTAATGGTAGTGGTAAGGGGCATATCCCATTTTATACACAAAAATTAGAAAATAAATGTGTGGTGTGTGGTGCTGAACATAATCTAAACAAACATCATGTTGTGCCTTATGTTTTCCGTTCAAAAATGCCTGTTCAATACAAAGAAAAAAGCAATCATGACGTATTAGCTATTTGTGTTGACTGCCATGAAAGTTATGAAAAAATAGCTATGGATTTTAAAAATCAGCTAGTAAAAGATGCTGGATTTAATCTGTCTAATCGCCTAACAGAAGAAGAAAAATGGAATAAAGATATTTTATCAGCTAGAAAAATGTTAGAAAAAATAAAAAATAAAGAAGTAGATGAATCACTAATACCTAAAGAAAAAGTAGATAAGTTTAAAGAATTGTCAAAATTAGAACTAAAGACTGTTCCAGAAAAACCATTTTGGGGTGATTTATTAATGAATAAAGTAATTCAAGAAAAAAAAATATTTGATTTTGTAAAAATGTGGCGCACTCACTTTATTGAAAATATGAATCCACAATTTATGCCTAAATATTGGGATGTTAACTTGCCTCTAGAAGAAAATTAATCCTTATTTTTTGAGTAAATGTCTGGAAAAAATGTTGGTTCTCCATTATCTTTAAAATACACTTGAGAATAGTCTAAATAAACAGGTGCTTTTTTGATTGGGGAATATTTAGTTTCCCCATCATCTATGATTTCTAACATTTTCTTTTCTGGTAAAGTGGATAAATTTTTAGCTAATTCAAAATATTCTTGAACTCTTATACATCCAGAAGAATAAAGCCTCGTATTGTGTTTAAAGTAAAATCTTTCATTTGTATCATGAAGATAGATATCATCTTTAGAGGTAGTCTCAAATTTTAAATTTCCTAATGCATTATCATCTCCAGAGGGTTGCATAAATCTTGGGTTTCTAATAAGTTCTAAATCAGATAAAGGTCTTTCATTTCCTTGTTCATCAAACAAAACAAGTCCATGACTTTCAATCCATTCTACATTAAGTTGCCCTTTATCATCAAATAAGTTTCGTGCTAGAATATTGTCTGTTGGAGTCCAAGTTGGGTTAAACTTTAAAGATATAATTTCAAAATCTTTTATTGGTGTTTGGTTTTTTGTTTTACCAATTATAACCTTGCTTTTAAGCAATAGTTTATATTCTTTTTCTGTTCTTTGATAAAGAAATAAGTGTTGACTAGGAACATTAATTACAATCATTTTATCATTTTTATGAGTTGAATGCTTAGCAACAATGTTCCTCCAATTAGTTAAAGATGTTTGTATAGTGTCTTTTTTCCATTCTGTAGGCTGAGGAAAAACAGAAAACCAAGTTACTGGATCTAACACTCCAGTTTCAATAAGACCATTTTGTTTTTGTTTCTCTTTAACAAATTTTATAAATTTATCATCATAAAGATTATTATAATCCATCCCATAAATATATTTAACTAAAAAAACCAATGGGTGTCTTTTGTGCGATGGTCCAATATCTTTTTTTATACTGACATGTTCGCCTAAATATTCTTCTAGTATATTTATTTGTTCTTTGCTAAGTTTTTTGTCGTTTTGGTCAAAAGATAAGTTATAGTTGGCAGAAGAATAATCTTTAACCTCATAAGAAATAGACTTGTCAATTTGCTCAGTAATAGCGAAAGCAGAGCTAACTGATGATAGGATAATACAGGCTAAAATGCTTTTTTTGAAATTGATATACATATAATTTAAACTTTTGAAATATTATTGTTATGATTATTTTTTGAAAGTATTTTGTCAAATATTTTTTTTAAATAAATAGATTCTAGATCTTCTTTCTCTAAAAATAAAAACAAATATTTCAACCAATCCAAATTAGATGGTTCAACTTCAATAAGTTTTTCCTCATTAAAGATTTGCTTGTATTGAAATTGCTCTTCAAACAAAAATAAAGCATTTATTGCTTCATTATGTTCAACAATAAAATCGGGGGGCAGCTCAAAAGAGTCTAGGTCTAATAAAAGACCATAAACTGAATTATTGTGTTGTTTAGGGAAGTGTTTATTTTTAACAAAAAAAGAAACTCGTTTAAATTTTGGTTGAATATCTAAAAAAAGATGTGTTCCATATTTATTGATCTCGTCTATTAAATGAAAAATTAAAGAAATGCGCCTAAACAAAAGCTCGTCCTCAGCTTTTTTGAGTTCTTGTTTTTGTTCTGCATAACTTCCATATATATTTAAGTAATTCATGATTGAATAATAAATTATTTTTTCATTTTAGTAAATATAGGATTGCCTTTAATATAAAAAATTTGTATAGTATTTGTAATTATCACGGGAAAAAATTATGGAAACTAAAAGTTTTAATAAGCAAGAGGTAATTAGTAACGGTATTTTATTAAATAATGAATATGTATTTAATGAGATACAAAAAGCAACAGAAAGATTAATCATAACATATGCCAGACCAAATAGTATGAATGCTAAGTTGGGATTTATTAGTGCTATTTTAAGAGATTTAAATGTAAAAAACATTACTGGAGAACAAAAATTCTTAGGAACAAATGTTAACAGTCAATATGAAAATTTTGAGTTTAATATATTGTTAGAGCATAATAATACTGAAATAAAAAAATCTAGATATTTTATAGATCAAGAAAAGCCAACATCTAAACAATGTGAAGAATTTGATGAGGAAATATTTGAAGAAGAGCCAGATATTAAGACATTCCCAATTTTGTCACAAAAAGAAAATCTCTTATCATTGTTTAGTAAGTTATCTGCCATTACTAATCATTTTGAAGCGGCAGTTAACTTAACGGCATTTTTAAATATAGAGTTTGAGATGATGAGTGAAAAAAAACTAAAAAGATTCTTAATATACAATGAAATGTATGAGATTAAGAATCCTTTAGATAAGTGGCTATGTGCTATAGAAATAAAAGCTAAATATGATAAAAATTATTATTCAATGGGTGTGAATAAAGGTTTTTTACATTAACAATTAATTAGCTAATTTATAGTTGTTTAGAACATCAATGAGTGCTAATTCCCAAGGGTGTAAATTAAAAGACTCTAAAAATAGATGCTTTTCGTTCTCCCTTAATTTTCTTGCTTCGCTAGCAATTTCATAATGCTTATTTGGCACAACAATGCCAACATATGTGACTGCATTATTTAATGATTGTTCGTCTTCTTTGAAGTATGAGAATGGTAAATCCATTCCTAATGTATGAAGATATTCAAAGTGAGACTTAAGACTCAATAAGTCAGCAGAATTACCGCCATTTAATAGCACCATAGTTTTATGCTCATTAGCCCAATCATACAAAACTGCTTTCTGAATACTGTCTGTTTTATATTTAATAAAAAGTTCCGCTACAGAATGTGCTGCTTGAAGACCCTGCTGAAGAGAAGAAAGATAATAATTGCCAAAACCATAAAATCGCATAAAAAACCTCCTAAAGGTTAAATTATAACACAAAAGGAGGTTTTTGGAGTTCTAATTAAATATTATTTCAGTTTTTTTGAAATTTCTTCAGCGGAAGCATAACCTCTTAATGAAGAGCCATCCGCAAAAAATAATGCTGGAGTTCCCATGATTCCGTTCTGACTAGCAAACGTAACATTATCTACTAATGCTTTTTTGTCGCATTTGGATAATTCTTCATCAGATATAGTAGGAATAGTTTTATTTTTCATATAACCAATCCAAGCGTCATTTCTATCTTTTGAACACCACACTTTTTCAGAGATTTCTAATGATGGCTTACCTAATACTGGTAAAATAAATGTATAAATGGTAACATCTTTTAGTTTGTCTAGCTCTGGTTGTAATTTTCTACAAAAACCACAATTTGGGTCTTCAAATGTGACTAGTTTTCTTTTTCCATCTCCAACTTTTCTAACCATAGCATTGCTTAAAACAAATTTATCAAATGGTATTGCTGCCAATTGTGTGGCTCTTTCTTCTGTTAGATTAGTGTGCTTACCATTTTTAGAATTTAAAAGGCTGCCAACAAAAATGTATTTGCCAGTAGAGTCACTATAAAAAATCTCATTCTTATTTACAACAACTTCGTATATACCGTTTACTGGGGTTTTCCTAATATCTTCAATAGGTGGCATCCCATTATTATTATTTTTAATTGTTGCCGCAACTTTTTCTAAATCTTTTGGGATAGCCGCAAATGCGGTAGATGCCATCAAAGATATTAGTGTTATTGCTATCGTTTTTTTCATATAAAATTCCTTATGGTTAAGCCATTAAATTAATATAAAAGCGATATTTTGTCAATTTAAAATAATAGCTGATAGGTTAATATGAACGAGTTTCTCTTATGAACTGCCATATTTTTTGATTACCGCTAGCAGACTGTTGTGTTTCTTGTGCAAAGTCACATTCTAAGTTTAATGTGATGGGTTCATTGTTTTTTATTGCGGTATAATTAATGGAGACATTCATCGTTTTGTTTTCAACATTTTCAGTTAATTGAGTTGTATTAAAACGAAATTCTGAAGGGTAATCTATTGATTCATTATATAAGTTGGCAATAGATTTCTTGCAAGTATCTATCATCTCTTTACGTTCTTGCTCTGTCTCTAATTTAACTTGTTCTTCTGTTTTACTATTAAAGCTTGGAAATTTCCATTCGGCATAGGCTGAAGAGGTAAAAATAGCTAACAACATAGTGGTTGCGGATAATTTTTTATAAAAGTTCATTGTGACTCCCTTATGTTTTAATTACTTTTAAAGTAAATATTTAATAAGTAATTGTCAATAAAAAATTTAATTTGTAGTATTTAAGGCATTTTCAATACCTTGATTTATTTTTAAAATTAATTTTTAATTATGAAATGAACTTTAAAAAAACACAGATAAAGCAAACAATAGAAAAAATATTATTGGTGGCTCAGAAAAATAATGGAAGTATACCAATATCTAATATTTCAGAAGCCTCTAATTTTTTTGCCTATTTAGAAGGATATCCTTCTTGGCAATCTTATGTTCAAGAAAATAGCAAGAATAAAAACATAAGCAAAAATCATGAATCTCATAATTTAACTTCAGAATTTAAAAGTTGGGAAATACCTAGAAGTTTTAATGCTAATTTAAACCCTCAGTTTTTTAATGATTTATTATGTAAATTGGACAATAACCCAATTGAAAAAAGTGAAAATGTAATTAAAGAAGTAAAAGGGTTAGGTAAAAAAATAAATTTGGGATTTAAGTTTAATAAAATTACGAAATACAAAGATATTTTTTTATTAAATAAAGAAAATACATTATTAATAGGGAATTCAAAAATAAAAGATTCAATTATGAATCAAATAAAAAATAATAGAGATGCTTTTATTAGAGTGACAGATAAAAATGAAAATGCTTTTTACATAGACCCAATTGAAGAAATAATAAAAACAAAGTTGATTGATATTATATTATCTAGTGGTGGTAAAGAATCTATTTACGAAGTTATGTGGATAAGTATTGTAAATGATATTGTTCAAAATTTTAATAAAAATGTTAGTATTGATTTTTTGTTTGGAACTATTGATTTAAAGTTTTTAATATCATATTGGGTAAAAATTGATGATTCTAATCTGAATAAAAAAATGGTTAAAAACTATCTAGAAACTATAGGTATTCAGTTGATAGAAAAAGATTTTATTGAGATAAGTGGTGAATCAATCAATAAGCACTCTCAAAATATACAAAAAGTTAAAAATTTATTAAATAACCTAAAGAGGGGATATGAAATAGGTATATTCAAAGATACTAAAGAGTCTATTTTTAAATGCTTATTGGAAAAAAAATCAATTAATCTTTTTATACCCTATGAATCATCAGAATATATTTTTAGAATATATGAGCAAATTCTTAAATTTCATTTTAAAAACTACGATCAATTAACAAGAAATTTTAACAAAGAGAATTTTGGAGTTTGGTTTATTAATCAAAATAAAAACATCTTTAGCGATGGGTTTGAATATAGAAATATTTTTTCTTTTAGATTTTTTAATAACTTAAGTCCATCTCAAATTGTATATGAAGAACAAATATTGTTTTGCAAATTAGAAAGTTTCATTTTACCAGAGAAAGATTTTTTAATATATTTTTATGTAAATACAAAAAATATGGATTCAAATATATTTCAGGAAGCAGGAAAGAGTTTATTGGAGCTTAATGAAGAAGAGTATTATCTTTGGCAAAAAGATAATTTAGATTACAATTTAAATAAAATTACAATTTAAATTTTTTACTAACTTGTGCTTCTTTTGTATTAAGTTTTTGCTCTAATGCTAATGCTTGGATTTCAATCTTAATCTTATTGTCGTTATCCAAGTGTTCAAGAAATAATTCTTTAGTGGTTTTCCCAGTATCTAAAATTTGAACATTCCAATCAATATAGTCTTTTGCTTCACGAACTATTTTAACTAATACAGGGTTTAGTCCCCAAGAGTTTTTGTATTCTTGTGTTAATAAAATATCTAAAGGAGATTTTCCATATTGATTTTTTTCCATTAGTGAGGCAAAAATATTTTGACTGCTATTATTTTGTAAAACATCTAAAATGTTGGAATCAATACTGTCTTTTCTATATTTCTCAGTAGTAAATAAAAAATGTAAAAAGTTATTATTATGTTTATCCCTATATGAAAAATCTAAATCAAGATTAGGATTTCTTTTCTTTGCTACCTTAAGTTGCTCTTCAATTAGCCCTCTAGCGCTAAACTTATGGACTAATAGTTCTTCTCTAAGTGCGAAGGAAAAATAGGGTTCTTGATGTTGAGATTTTTGTTCAGCATTTTCTGTTTTAGAAAGAGCCCATTTAAAATCTGACATGTTTGTAGCTCCCCACCATGCAGGGTGTCCATTAATATTATATTTTTCAATTTCAGTATTTGTAATTTTATCGTAATAATTAAGAAAGGTTTTGGTTGGACTACTTCTTAATATATTAAAAACAGTGTCAGCTGATTTAGAAACAATAATTCCCTTTTTATTCAATGCCCTAAGAAGTTTTAATCCATCCTCTCTACTGTCAACAATAGCTTTGCAAAATTTATCAGATCTACGAATGTCAGCACCATTTTTAACCAACCATTCATATAAATCTGTATCGGTAGAATCTTTTTTATTTTGTTTTTTGGCTATATAAAGCATGTCATAATTTTCTAATGGAAAATCATATTTGGTGACAATTAATTTGGTTAAAGGAAAATCTTTATATTCTAAATTGTTATATAAAGAGTCATAATTCTTTTTAAACTCTTGAAGTTCTTCAGGTTTATTCTCTAATATGCCATCAACCACGATAGCATTGCTAGCCTCTCTACTGTAAAGTAAATTAACTTCATACTTATTGGAGTTGCGACTGACTTCATGTTTAAATGATGCCCCATTTTCTAATAAAATTTTTATTATTTCTTTATCTTTTGCTTTTGAAATAGAGAGTTCGTAATCATATAATCCTTTTTCTATTTCTGCTAAATTCACTTTAGGTAAGATGAAATTAAGAAAATCTTTATCTCCAGAATAAGAAGCATATTTAATTAAATCGTGAGTTTGGGTAGAGTTTTTAGGATCAAAAAAATATTCAGTTCCAATTCCTTGTTTAAGAAAGAAAATGCCAAGCTCTGGATTTCTAATATCATTTAAAGTGGCATCTATGCTTGATAGAAATAAAGGTTGATTATCTCTTTTGGAATCTGTTTTCAGCCATTCATCTTTAATTTTGGGATATTTTTTAAAAATGATTTCATAAACTGAAGCATCTTTTAATTGTTCTGCAAGATAAAAAATAGGATTAATTTTCCTAATACTATCAGTGGAGGCTAGTGTATTTTCTTTATTATAATAATCTTTACCTTTAATATTTATAATTTCATTATAATCTGATGGTAAATTATTTAATAATTTTTGAATGCTAGAGAGTATTATTTCAGAATAATCATTAAAGTTACTTCTCATCCAAGTTAATGTGTGTTGTTCATTTTCGAATATTGTTTGTGTAGTTTTATCATATTTAAAATCACAAAAACCTGGCAAAACACCTTTTTTAATAAGTTCTTCATTAAATTTAACATGTTCAGAAATATTTTCTTGAATAAATTTATCTAAGTTGATTAAAGAAAAAGAATCCATTGATGCCCCAACTTTAATTGGTAAAGATAAATCCCCACCATTTTTGTGGAATTCTAAAATAGATTCCATTAAAAAATTAAAATCGTGTTTCTGTTCCCAAGAAAAGGCTGAAAAATCATTGTATAGTTTAGTTGTAATCATAATTAATAAAGTAGAATATTATATATATTTTAGTTTGTTTTAAATTAAAATCAACAATATTTGACTTTAATTGGCTTTAAATATAAATTATAAAAATGAAAAACAATCCCCAAAATAAGTGGTTATTAGTGTCTTGCTTACAAAAGTCAGTAAGAAAGGGGTTTGTTGATCTCGTAGAAAACTATACAGAAGAACTCTTTGATATAGACAGAAGTTATTTAACATATAGATTGTCTATAATGGCTATAGAAGACATTGGAATTTCAAATATACCGTTAATAAGCGATTTTTTAAAAACAGAAATCAAGAAAAGTAATATAGATGAACTTGGTGGTAAAGATTATATAGTAAAAATAGCAAAAGAATTATCAGAAAGCATTAAAGATAGAAGTGCTTGCGATTTAATTTCAATTTCAACTATGTATGGTGAAAAACATTATGAAGACTACGAGAAAATTTTTTTAGATGAATCACAAACTTTAGTAAGAAGAGTCTTGGCGGCTTGGGAAATTCTAGGTGCAAAAAAAATGAAAAATCCATTAATAGAAAACCAACAAGATAATTTAGAAAATTTTATTAAGTTAAATAGCGAAATTACAGACAATAAAGATATATTAGAAATAATGAAAATATCTTATAAAATTCATAATGAACCTCATTTTATAGCCATTGGATTATTAAATAGTTTGTATGATAAGGAAAAAAATCACGGTGGTAAGATAGGTAAATACAACATAGGAGACTACCTAAATAAAGAATTTCCTAAATCATTAATTAATAATAAATGGTTGTTTGATGGAATAGACTGGCATACAAAAGAAGGTAAAGCGGCAATCTATTCTACCATTAAAGAAAATATAGAAGTAGTTAAATATTTAAAAGAATTTGTAATTGATAATGAATCGGTAGCAACTGGTTTTGGAATGTTGTTATTTAAAAAAATAGGTCAACAAGTAAATAAAAGGTTGATTTATAGAAATGCAATTGCTATATTTAAAAATGCTGAAGAAATTACACTAAAAAAAATGCTATATAGTGAAAATGTAGATTTTATGTTAGCAGATAAACTGATGGACGAAGCCATTCCTATATTGAAAGATAATATAGAAAAACAATTTAGGGTGGCAAATCCGAATTACTTTCCATTCTAAGGGGCAAAAAATATGAGTAATGAAACTGGGTTTACAAGAGATATGCTGTTTAAGCCGCAAGGTGTGCAAATTTTTCCTAAATCTGATAGAAAGATTTTAGTGGTAATAGCCAAAGCCACTAGAGTATGTAACGCACATTGTACTTATTGCTCATCTCCACCTTTAGAAGAAATGGGTGAAAATTGGGAGCCAGAATGGAATGTAGAAACTTTTAAAAAGTTTTTTGATAAGGTTTTTCCACATATGGAAGATGGAGCGGCTTGGATTTGGCATGGTGGTGAACCAATGTTGATGGGGGCTGATTTTTACATTAAGTGTGATGAACATGCGAAAATGCGTATGAAAGAATATGGAAAGAGTATGTATTTTTCAATGCAGTCAAATATGTTAGGTTATAATGAAAAGTGGAAATATGTGTTTGAACATGTTTGTGGAGGTTCACTATCTACAAGCTTTGATCCTGATGAAAGAAACAGAACACTAAAGGGTAATTGGAAAAATTATTCTAGAATTTTTAAAAATTCTTTAGACAAGGTATTAGATGATGGATTTATGCCTATGGTTATAGGAACTTATCAAGAGTCTAATGCTCACATGATGCATGATGTATACAGTTGGTCTTTGTCTCGTGGAGAGCGCTCATTCCCAATTAGATTTAATTATTGTGTGCCAACAGGTCGTCAAGGTGATACTGGAGAGTTAATTTCTCCAATTACTTATGGAAATATGTTAGTAGAGGTGTATAACAGATGGATTAAAGATAATCCAAATTTCACAATCACTCCACTAGACCAAATGTTTAAAAAAGCTGTAGGACAAGATGGTGTAGGGCACTGCCCTTGGACAAGACATTGTGGTGGAAGATTTATGAATATTGAGCCAAATGGTGAAGTTTATAATTGCTCTGACTTCTCAGATCTTTCAACTGAATATTGTTTTGGTAATTTACACACTGATTCTGTTGAAGAGTTATTAAGCTCTCCAGCAGCAATTAATATAAGAAGAAGACAAAATAAGCTTCCAACCACTTGTATGACTTGTGAGCATTTTGATGACTGTGAGGGTGGATGTTCAAGAGATGCAGCCTTATATGGACATGGGATGTATGGAAAATTTCATTATTGCCGTTCATGGAAAATTGTTTTCTCAAGAATAAAAGAGTCTGTAATCAGAGGAGAGGCAGATGGAATATTAAGGAGAATGAGGATAGATCCAGAAGTTGCCAAGAATTATGTTAAATCAAATCTAGATAATCATTTTTCTGAGCTTGAAATAGATTGGGATAATTTCCAAAACACTGGTTTGAAGCATCCTTTTGGTTTTGCTGAAAACAATAAAGAAGGCAAAAAAATATATGGTGAATATGGTGAAATATTAACAGATTTAGATAAGAAAGAAAGTCTTTTTATTAAAGAAAAAGATAAGGCTACTAAAGTAAATCAAAAATTATCTAAAATAAAAATAATAGTTCAAGATTGATATTAATCTTCAAAAGGTTGATTTAATATGTTTTTATGTGTATAATTTTTTTGTTTATTGAAATGGAGAAAATATGAGTAAAGTAATTAACGCGACAACAGCTACATTTAAAGAAGAAGTGTTAAATAGTGAGAGACCTGTTCTAGTAGACTTTTGGGCAAAATGGTGTGGTCCTTGCAAAATGATTGCTCCAATTTTAGAAGAAGTTGCAAATGAAAATGAAGCTATTAAAATTGTTAAAGTTGATGTTGATGAGAATCAAGAACTTGCAGTAAAGTATGGAATCAGAAGTATTCCAACTATGTATTTATTTAAAAATGGTGAAATTGAAGCTAGTAAAATGGGGGCTTCATCTAAGTCTGCTTTAGTTGGTTGGTTAGATTCAGTAGCATAATATGAGTAATTTAACTTATAATTGTGAAGATATAAAACAAAAAATACTAGAGGGGTGGCATCTAATTGATGTTCGTGAACCATTTGAATTCAACGCTGGACATGTAAAAGGAGCAAAAAATGTTCCTTTAGCAAATTTAGATTTACTAGAAGAAGGTAATAATTATTTGCTTTACTGTAGATCTGGAGGCCGAAGCGGTGCTGCTGAAAATTATTTAAAGAAAAAAAATATTCAAGCACTAAATATTGGGGGATTAGATAGATTTTTGGGTTGTCTAGAATAATCTTAATTCAGCTTGGAAAAAACTTCCTTAGTGTAGTCTGGTAGATTATCATTAGGGAAGTTTTCATTTATGCCATAAATAAAAGCTTTTAACTGAATGGGATCTAAAAATGCTGCGTCTGGCTCTAAGTTCGAATTTCTGTGTATAACCCTAATAGATGGACGTATAATGTCATCTTCATAAAAACTGTGTTTTTTGCTAAGTGTATAAAATAATCTATTGGTTAATGTCTTATAATTTCCAAAAGCATAATATTCAAAACTTTGTTTGGTTATTATTTTACATAAATCTTTGTTTTCTGTTTGTTGAATAGATGAAATATCAGAACATTCCAATATTAAAATTGAAGGATTAAAAGATTTTATGTCGTTGTTAATAGCGAATTCTATAAATTTCATAATAATTATTATGTATGAGAACTTGGGAGTTTTGTCAATAATGGTTGATTTTTTTCGTGTTTCTTTGTATACTTTTTGAACTCGGAGAATTGAATGAATAAAAAATTTTTAATAGTTGGAGTTTTATCTTTTGTTATTGTTGGAGCAATAGCGGTTGGGGGTTACTTATATAAAGATAAAATATTTTATCCTATAGAGGGTGATGAAAAGATTTTAATGTTTGATAATTCCAAGCCAGGAAAATGGGTTGTCAGCATATCAGATAGCTCTATAGATGGTTCTGTAAAGCTAAATGAATCAAAAAAAGAAATCTGTCTTACAGAAAAAATGATAGATTCAGCTAAAGTTAAGCCCCTAAAAGATAAACTAGGATTAGTGGGTCTTGATTGTAGCACAATGGCTACTAAATTAGATAAAAATAAAGCTAGCTTTAATACAAGTTGCACTGGTCTTTCTAAAGGTGAGGCTATTGGATTATCTATAGATGGTGAATTTATATCATTTGAAGATAAGGGAAGCATCATTTCTATTTATACGATGGGAACTCAAGAAGAACCCTTTAAATTTAAAAGAGAAAGTATAGTCGCAAGAGTTGGGGAATGCTCCAATTAAATTTTATTTTTACGATTAATGGAAATAGGCTTGTCAGTACTTAGTTGTTTTTTCAGTGATGCATAAGCAATTATCGGTGGAAAATATTTTTCTAGTTTTACTTTAAATGTATCTTCTTTTAGGATTTTCTCATAATGATATGGGTTTTTCTGATAATCCCTTTTATTTGTAGCATCTATTGAATATACTTGACCATCTTCAAATAAGTAGCACCATTTAGTTGTCTCTTCATTTTGTGTTTTCTCACATTCAATGATTCCATTGATTTGCTTTTGGGATGAAAATCTAAAGTTCATACATTCAGCCATAATAGGATTTTCTCCTAGAAAAAAATGATTATAAGCTAAAATTGCTTCTCTTATATTCCCTTTTTTATGTTCACCTTTAACTAATATGTATTTGTTAGTGAATTTAATCATTGGAGACATTGCAAAAAAGATAGTCCATTTTTGCTCTTTGGTTAAACTAATTCCACTAAATGAATCTAGTTCAGAACTAATAGCTTCTTTTTCATTTTTAGAAGATGCTTTGTTATATTTTTCATAAATATCAGTTAGTTTTTTTTGCCAAGAATTTAAAAAATGAACTTCTTCATCTGTTAAAGAATGATTTAAAAATAGTTTTCCGTTGTATTTAAGCATAATTATTAACCTTTAGTTAAATTATATCAAAATTTTATATTTTTTAAATGGGGTTTTATTTGATTTTCAAGTATTTTATCTTATGGTTAATATATGAGATATAAAAAATGGCTAATAATTTAAAAAAGTTTCAGTCTTTAATAAAAGAACAAAATTCTATATTATTAAATGAGCAAAGGGACTATTATTTAGAACCCGCTAGGCAATTATTGCAAGAACATCCAGAGCTTTCGCAAGAAGTTTTTGATGACAAGTCCGCTATTATGTCTATAGTAGAACAACAAATAAAATCAACCAATCATTCTATTAGACAAATTTATTTAGATTTATTAGCAATGGAATTGGCGATGATAACTCCTAAAGACATAATAAATTACCAAAATGTAGATGGCGATTGTGTTATACATATAACAACTAAAATGATGTGCTATCCTAGCTCTAATTTAGATATGTTTAGAGAAAATGGTGCGAACTTTTCATTAATAAATAAATTTGGAGAAACACCACTTATTAAAATTGCTGAGGGATTTTCTTTAGATGACCTTAAGTTTATACACGGTTATACCTTACCTAAGGTATTAAATCACAGAGATTTAATATATGGGGATACAGCTTTAATGAGGGCTGTTAAGGCGAGAAAACTTTTAAATATTAATTTCTTATTAGAGCAAGGTTCTTTATTAAATATAAGAAATAATAATGGTCTAACAATTGAAGAGTACATTTATAGTGAAGAATACAGAATAAAGTCTGAAAGATCTTTTTATAAAGAACTAATAAACATAATCAAAAAATATAAATAAGGGGAAAATTAAAATGGCAGATTTAATAGAGTTATTAAATTTTGGGGTTCAAAATAAAGCATCTGATTTGCATTTATCATCAGGTATGCCACCAATGATAAGAGTTCATGGAGAAGTAAGAAAAATAGATGTTCCGGCTTTAAGTAAAGAAGATGTGACAAATATGATTTATGATATTATGAATGAACAACAAAGAAAAATGTTTGACCAAGAAATGGAGTGTGATTTTTCTTTTGAAGTTTCAGGGTTGGCTCGTTTCAGAGTTAATGCATACAATCAAAATAGAGGAACAGCAGCTGTATTAAGAACTATTCCTTCTAAAGTGTTAACTTTGGAAGAGTTAAAGACTCCTCCAATTTTTGCTCAGTTAATGTCAAAACCAAAAGGTTTAATATTGGTAACTGGTCCAACAGGCTCTGGTAAGTCAACAACTTTAGCAGCAATGATAGATTATTACAATCAAAATGAATATGGACATATTCTTACTGTTGAAGATCCAATAGAGTTTGTACATGAATGTAAAAAATCATTGGTTAACCAAAGAGAAGTTGGTCAAATGACCAAATCTTTTTCTAATGCTTTAAGATCTGCACTAAGAGAAGATCCAGATATTATTTTGGTTGGCGAAATGAGAGACTTGGAAACAATAAGATTAGCACTTACAGCAGCTGAAACAGGTCATTTAGTTTTGGGGACATTGCATTCATCTAGTGCCGCTAAAACAGTCAATCGTATTATAGATGTATTTCCTGAGGCAGAAAAAGATATGGTGAGAACTATGCTTTCAGAATCTATTGAGGCTATCATTTCTCAATCTTTATTAAGAACAAAAGATGGTCAAGGTAGAGTGGCTGCTCATGAAATAATGATAGGCACTCCAGCTATTAGAAACTTAATAAGAGAAAATAAAATTCCTCAAATGTATTCGTCTATTCAAACGGGTCAAGCTTTAGGTATGCAGACTATGGATCAATGTTTATTAAATCTTGTTAAAGCTGGTAAAATATCTGCTCAGCAGGCTCGCTTAATGGCAGTAAATAAAGATTCAATTCCAGGGGGTTAATTTTTTAAAATTATTTTGTTTTTTCAATTGACTAAACACCCGATATAATATTATAATAACCGAAGATAATTAAGAGAAAATATGTTACAACAAAAATCAAAAATTAAAGAAATAGAATATCACATTCAACAAGTAGAAATGCTTTCAATGAACCAAGAAGAAGAAGCAAAATTATCAAAGATTATTGCTTTACAAGGGCTAATAGAAAATGATGCTATTAAGGAGTTAATAGCGGAAGATTTAAAAGATGAAAGTTGGTTGGAAGCAACGCAAATTCTTATAAAAACTTGCAATAAGAGAATGTTAAAGTCTGAAGTGCTAATAGAACATGTAAAGCAATGTAAGAACTTTATGGTGTTTAGATATATAGAAGATAAGTTGATTTATTCTAAAGAAGTAGTAGTAACTAAAAAGCCTTGGAATTTTCAAGAAGTTAGTTCAACTAACGAAAAGTCTGAATGGATTAATTCAAAGTTTACAAAGGCTTTTATTGATTCAGAAATACCTCTAGTCTTAGAAGAGTTAATGAAAGATGAGTTAACCATTAACACTGAATGGTTATATAAAAATAAATGCTATTTTTACAGTGAAGATATATTTGAAGATATTGATTTTCTAATTAAGAAAAAAAAGAAAAATTAAATTTTAACAATATTCTTATTGATTGCTTTAGAAAAATTAAGATTTAGATTAAGTTTCTTATAATTTTCAAGTGTTTCTATTTGGTTTAAAAGGCTCCTACACGTATCAATATTGGGAGCCTTTTCTTTTAATTTTTGTAATAGATTGTTAGAACTATCAATGTCGCTCAACAAAATATTTGGGTTTTGTTGAGAAAAATAAAGAATGTTTTCATAAAAATTAATTAAATTTCTATTGGTTAAGGTTGAATCAATGAAGCTATGACTAATTTTTTCTAAGATAGGCATTGTATTGTTTCTAAATATTAAATTTTGTTTAATTTCTGAAAAGTCATCAGTTTGATAATTGTGTGTATAAAATCTCAATAAATCAGATGTCTCTTTAAATTCAGAAATTCTATTAGAATTAGATATTACTAATAAAACTTTATTGCTATTTAAAGGTTGCTTATTTAATAATAAAAAATTACTTACTATATAAGAAAAACAATTTTTATTTACTTTTTCTAGATCGGCTCCTATTGAAATAAGATTTGCTATCAATAGGTTTTTATTGATATCTTTTCCACGGTATCCAAAACAGATCCACTCTAATATATGAAAATGGTCTTCTGATATTTCATTCAAAGAGGAAGGGTTATTTTTAAACCAATCTGTGATTTTTAAATTTGTACTAAGATTGCTGTACTTCATTTTATCTCAATAAAGCCTTTTCCAACATTCTCTTGTTTTTTTGTTATATCTATATTTGTTTCTGAATTAGAACCTTTAGCGAAGCCTAAATATAAGAAATAAAATGCCAATCCAATAAATGGAACCATAAGAAGGGCAATCCAAAATTTTGAAATGCCTATATCATTTAATCTCCTAACACCCAAGCTAATAGTAGTAAAAAATGTAAAGAAAAGATATGCTAGAAAAGAAATTGATAGTGTATTTATAATAATGATTTGATTTAGTTCTGGTTCAGAAGTGATTTGTTTAGGTAGTTGTGAGCTAATAATAATAACAAAAGTTAGCTGAATAACGAAAGAAACAAAGTGAAATATCCAAAATTCTTTACGACTAGACTTATCTTTCCAATTAAATGTATTTTTAAGTGTATTAATGTAATTACCTAATGTAGTCATAGAAATTTCCTTTTTTCTTGCTTTATTTTTAATATATTATTATCTTTTTTGCAAGTAAGAATTAACTTTACTTTTAAGTAGATGGTGGTTAATATTTAGAAAAGGTTAGTTATGAATACAAAAAAATATTATGAAATAGAATTGTTTCACTGGGCAGGGATGCTTAGTGATAATGTATCTCAAGTTAAAGATATAGTTCAGTCACACCCTGAATATCTATTATCCACTAATAAAATAGGGGATAACTGTTTATTAGTAGCAATACAGAGTGGCAATATCAACATTGTTAAATATCTAATTAAAGAAACAGATATAGACATAAATTTTCAATTTGTAGACCGTTATGAACTTCCGGGAAATAATGCTTTAATGTGTTCAATTTTAAATAATAAAAAAGAAATTACAGATTTTATTTTAGAAAATTCAGATATTAAAATTGATGCTGTAAATATTAAAGGTAAAAATGTCTATCATTTAGCCGCATTTAATGGTGATGCAGATTTGATAGAAAAATTAATTAATTTAGATGCTAAAAAAAATATAAACAAAACAGATAATAACAATCAGCATTGTCTGTATGATTTTGTTGATAATTATATAAAAACGAGAGATTTATGGTGTTTAGAGATTATATTAGAAAATTTAGATTTAAATATTATTAAACAAAAAAATGAAGAAGGATTAAATATTGCTGAGTATATTCAAAAGAAAATGGATTCTAATCCAATTACCATTAGAGATTATAATCCCATATTACATTTAATTGAGGATAGGATTAATTCTTAAAATAATTTAGGTTTTTTACTTATAGATTGTTCTTGAATAATATTTAAAAAATCAGCTTTATTTGAACATCTAAAAGCACTTGCTTGAGCGTGTCCTCCTCCATTAAAATGAGAAGCAACATCATTAACTGTAAATGGAGCTATTGATCGTAGACTACATCTAACAATACCATTTTCAGGGTCTTCATAATACACAAGTCCAAAACCCTCACCATTTTGTTGTTGTGCTAAAACATTTCCTAAGTCAGATGTGTATTTTTTAGGTGCTTCTACCATTAAACCTGGTTTCCCTAAAATTGATACTTTTTCTGCCTTATCTACATATGACATTACTTCTTGCATGTATTTTTCCCTTATGGGTTGTCCAATAGATATATATTTTTTATGATAATCTGGGATACTAATTAATTTTAGCCACTGTTCTGAGCTTATATTTTGAGGTTCACCAAATTTTTCCATAAGCCCTGTATAAAAAAATTTAGTATCTTCTCCAAATTCAAATTTCCATATGTCCCCAGCAGAAACATGTTTAATAGACATTGGTGGCTCAATGTTTGGATGTAAATATTCCCAGGATAACATACTGCCAGATTTAGTATTGTCTTTAGAGAAGTTAATATGGATATTAAGTTTTTCTCCATTTGAAATTCTTTCCTCAAATGGCTCAATGTATTTAATGGCTGTTTCGTGATGGTCCAAAACTACAACTTTATTGTTATTTTGCAATAGTGACTCAATTAATGTTGTTTCCAAACAAAAATCAGCCATATAAACTGTGGTATTTTTCTTATTTAAAATTTTAGCAAGATATTTATCAGCTTCTAAATCTTTAGTAGGGTCTAAATTATAATGATCTAATTCAAGATAATCTGCTTCGTTTAAAAATTTTGTAAAAAAAATATTTTTAGCACAGCAGCCATCAATACAGTTTTTGTGTGTAATAACTAAAGGTTTCATAATTAGATTCTCCTTTAATTATTATAAGGTTTTTTTAGATTCAAGCAAATTATTATACGTAATTAAACAAGCTTAATTGTTGTATGGTGGCTTGAGTTTTGAGGGCTGCTTGATAAGCGGCTTGAGCTTTGGCAAAATCAGCTGCGGCTTTAACCATATCTACATCCTCAATAGCGGAAACTCTAACCTTATTTGTATAAATAACATCTTCGTTAGCATTTTTAGACATTTCAATTCTATTAAGTTTGTTACCTATTTTTGTAACATTAACACTAACATCAACTAAACTATTTTGAACATCATCCATAACTGATTTGTCCATATTTAATTGAGCAGGGTTAGTAAAGTATCCGTCTAATTTGGCAATAACATTCTTTAAATTATCAGTTGCTAAATCGCTACCTACAGTATTAACTTGAACAGTAGTGTTATCTGCGATTCTTATTTCAGATTTTCCTGTGTCGCCTAGATAATTTAATTCATCATCAAATGGTTTAACACTACTTTCATAACCAGAATATAAGTATTGCCCATAAATATCTTTAGCATTTAATTGCTGCATAATACTTTGTTTAATAGCTTTATATTCTTCATAGTAATATCCTTTGTCCCCAGCAGTAATACTATTGTTAGCTTTAATTAAAATATCTTGTAAGTTGGTTAATTGAGCCTCAATGGTTCTCATGCTCGTTTCTTGAGCCTCAAATTTTGGTGTTATATTATCAATATTTCTATTGTGTTGTGCTTGATTTTCAATGCTAACTTTATAGCTCAATAACTGTGCTTCTTCAACAGGATCTAAATCTGTTCTTTTACCTGTTGCTAGTTGAGTCATGGCAGCATTAGACATGGCTTGATTTTTATAAATGCCATCTAATCCATTTTGAATCATTTGTGCGGTTGAAAGTCTAGCGTAATACATATTTTATCCCTTATGCGATTATATCAAGAATAGTGCCTAACATTTGATTGGCAGTTTGAAGAACTTTAGAGTTTGCTTCATACATTTTTTGGTACTTCATTAAGTTTGATGCTTCTTCATCTAAGTTAACATTACTTAAGTCTGAATTTCTTAATTGGTCATACAATGTATTAGCAGCATCTGCTGTATTTTCATATTCGTTCTGTAGTCCGGCAACTTTTCTTTGTAATTCATTTAATTTTTCAAAAACACTCTGATTATCAAACATGCTAAATCTTAAATCAGAAATATTTTGAGTGTTTGTTCCATTAATTATTTTTGTATCAGGACTTACTGACGCTGCTATCTGTTCGGGACTAGTAATGTTTAATTCCAAGTCAGCAATATTTGTGAAAGATTTAAAAACATCTAGTCCTGCGGTTCCATTAATATCAAAGCCTTGCTTGTGTTTAGTGTTAATTTCATTAGTGAAAAAATTAATAGATGTAGGCATTTGTGTCTTAATGTCATTAACTAATCCAGAAACCAAATTAAGACCCCCAATTAAACCTTCTTGCATGTTTGGAATGTCAGCATATGTTAAGAAGTTTGGTTTTCCACCAGTAAGTAAAGGTCTTCCATTTTCACCAATTAAATCACCATTGGCAGCCACAGTATATTCAATTTTATTGGCTAATTGAGTTAGTAGAGAATTTCTTTTTGAATCTAGGGCAGTAGCATCGCCAACATTTAAAGATAAGCTACCAACATCAGCAATACTTTGTAGTAAGTTATTGGTTTCGTCTATAGTTGCTTCTGCTTTATCTTGTAAGTATGTATTATAATCACCTAATGTGCTGTCTAAACCTTTAGAAACATCTTTAAAGCTAGTAAGTTTTTGCATTAAGTTTTCTCTGATAGGTATACTTGTTGGGTCATTAGAAACATCTTGGAAAGCATTTAGCACATCCATAGAAGAGCCTACAATATCATTTCTTTTTAAAATATCATTCAATCCGCTTAAAGCATCCAAGGCTTCACCATTTTTGCTAACTTTAGTGGCGTAATCATTAATAATTTTATCTAAGAATGGGTTTGTGGCATTAGTAATGTCACCAACATAAACCCCTTGCCCTCCAAACTCACTTACTGTATTAGTAGGTCTAGAAGATTCTTGAAATTCAACGACTTGTCTTTTGTATCCATCTGTATGAACGTTTGCTACGTTATGTGAAGTAACATCCATTCCAATTTGAGCAGCTTTTACACCTGTGATACCAATATTAAATGCTCCAAACATGTTTTCTCCATTCTCTTATATTTAATTTACGAAGTTTTTATAAAATTATTAATTTTTATAGTCTTATATTAAATAATCTAAAAAAACAAGTAATTATTTGATAAATGTTTTTTTTATTTATAAAATAATTTTGCTTATATAATTAGTCTATGAAAAAAATAATTTTATTGTTTGCTATGTTTTGCTTATCAGCTTGTTCAAAAGTTGAAGTAGAGCCATTAGATAAGCAAGACACTATTGTTGCTTTTGGTGATAGCCTTACTTTTGGTTATGGGGCTTATGCTGGATTTTCTTATCCTGAGCAGCTGTCTAAAATAATTAATATGAAAGTTATTAATTCTGGGGTTAATGGTAACACAACTAGCGATGGGTTAGCTAGATTATCTAATGTTCTTGAGGAACATAAACCAAAGCTAGTATTGTTGGGTTTAGGTGGTAATGATATGTTGAGAAAAGTTCCAGAGCAAACTATTGTCTCAAACTTAACTTCAATGATACAAAAAATAAAATCTAAAAATATACAAGTAGTTTTATTGGCAACCCCTAGGCCATCTTTATTGAGTTCAATAGGATATTTAAGTGATGCTGATTTTTATAAAGATGTAGCAAAAAAAGAAAGTGTGCTATTAATTGAAGATATCTACTCTAGTTTTCTTTCAAAGGCAGAATATAGGTCGGATTTAATACATCTAAATCAAAGGGGTTATGAATTAGTTGCTAAAAAAATTGCTGATTTTTTAGAAGATAATAATTATATAGATTAAAAAATAGGAGACACCCTATTAATAACGATATGTTGATAATATTGTTTTTTAATGTTTGAATCTTGGAATTTTTCTATTTCTTTATGAACAATCCCAAAACCATATTTTTCTAATAATTTTTCTGCTAAAATAGCTGTAATCGCTATGTCATATCCTGCTCTGTGTGCTTGACCATCAACAAAAATGTTGTGATATGCACAAGCTTGAACTAAGCTTCCAGCTTGACTGTGTATACCTTGATAATTTTTTCTACATCTTAAAAAAACGTGTCTAAAATCAATTTGATTATTAAACTTTTGATGGAAATTATTTTTAGATAACATTTTTTCAAGAGCTTTAGAATCAAATGTTTTAGAGTTAAATCCACAAAAAATGTGGGATTCAGCAACAGTAGACATGTATTTTGCAAAATAATCAAAAGATGGCTTTCCTTTAACCATATCGTCATAAATATGAGTTATTTCACTAATATGGGGAGGAATTCTAAATCCAGGAAAAACTAAAGAACTTTTTTCTTCAATTTTAGTTTGAGTAATATGAACCAATCCAATTTCAATAATGGCAAAATTTCTTTCATGAACCATCCCCGTTGTTTCTAAGTCAACAAAAGTAAGAGGAGTATCAAGTATTCCACTTAATAACTGAAGATTTGGTAATTTGACATCTATGTATTTATTCATGTTTAATATACTTTAATAATAAAATATAAAAGAAAAAGAAAATAGCAAATTATGGAAATAGACAAACTATTTATTGTTGCAACTTGGAAATTTGGAGAAATTTCTGAAATTATAGAAAATAAACATTTCATATTAGATGGTAATATATATAAAATAGCTTTATTCTTAAAAAAACAGAATTTCACTGAAAAAGACATATTAATCTTATCTAATAATAATTGGCATTGTATTGAAGTTGAAAATTTATTAGAAGAAGCATCTTCGAAAGAGTTGGAAAATTATATGTTGGTTCAAAAAAAAGAATGGGATTTGCTAGATTTTGAAAATCAAATAAGTAATCAGATTTTTACATACATTAGTAAAAAGTCTAAAAAATCACATAAAGAAAAAAATAAAATAGATGAATTATTGAATGAATAATTTATACATATAGAAGACCCTCTTATTCTTTGTTTGTTTGACATTACCACTGGGTATTGATATAAAAAACAATAGTTATTGGATCTTTTAAATGAAAAAATCATATATTTTTTTAGTGTGTATATTTGCAAGTATTTTAAATACTTCTTTAGCAGCGCCATTAATTAATCCTAGCAATTCTCCACTGGAAACAGGAACGGCTTCATCGGTTAAACCAAATGTAATGTTTATATTAGATGATTCAGGTTCGATGGGTTCTGATTTTATTGGTGATGAAATAGACGACAATTTTTGTTCAACATATCTTTCTGGAACCACAATGACATCAACCAAATATAACTTTAGAGTTGGTTGTGGTTCATTTTCAGCTCAATTAATACAAGAGCCGAATTTCGCTAGTGAATTTAATCCACTATATTACAATAAAAATGTAGAATACAAAGTTCCTCCTGCATTAAATACAACTGGTCCAGCAATGGTATCTCAATCATATTATAGTGCTAGGTCAGATGGTTTTACATCAATTTCTGGATTAAATTTAGAAACTTATACGAGAGAAGTTTTTTATTGTACGAAATCAAGCCCTTCTTCAACTGAAATTTTTAATACCACAATATGTAAAAGAAATGGGGTAGACAACCTTTCTGCTGATGGAACCTTTGATTTTTATACGCAAGGTTATCCATTAGGAAATTATAAATATAAAGTAAGTTATGCTGTGCCATTATCTAAGGGAAAACAAGGTTATTACTCAATAATTGCTAAGGAATTTTGTGATTCAAATTTTATTAATTGTTCTACCACTAAAACAACTCTTTACCCAAGTGAAGCAAAGGTGCGTTGGTGTAGAACATCATCAGATGCCATGAGTCCCGCTCTAATATCTGGAACATCGGGCGGTGTAGCAAGATGTCAAAAAAACTATGATGCTGGTTCTGGTTATTTTTATCCTAGATATGGAAAGTTCAAAAGAAATAATTTAACTACTGCTGAGTTAACAAATTTTGCTAATTGGTATTCTTATTACAGAAATAGATTAAATGTGATGAAGTCTTCTTTAGCATTAGCTTTTGAGTCTATTGATGATAAAACAAGAGTTGGATTTGTTACAATAAACCCAGGAAGCCCCGTATCAACAAATAAGTTTCTAAAAATAGATGATTTTAATACGACTCATAAAACAAATTTTTACAATAAACTATATGCACAAGTTGCCAATGGAATGACTCCAAATAGGGAGGCATTATCTAGAGTTGGTAGATATTTTGCTGGAATATCTACTGGTATAAATAGTGGTATGATTTCATCAATAAATCCAGACCCCGTTCAGTATTCTTGTCAACAAAATTTTGCCATTCTTTCTACAGATGGTATTTCAAATAGCAATGCGGGGATGAAACTAGATGGAACACAAATCGTTAATGAAGATAATATAAATTCAGGTTTTTCCACTCGTTCTGCTGGTGCTTATGATGGTGGTGGAACAATTTCTAGTTATACATTATCTGATGTTGCTATGTATTATTATAAAACAGATTTAAGAACTTCGGGGGCTTTAGCAACTAATAATGTTCCAGTTTCTAGCACTGATCCAAATTCAGCACAACATATGGTGACATATACAGTTTCATTTGGATTAAGTGGTAAATTAAACTTTTCACAAGATTACATAAGTGGAAAAAACACAGATTTTGAGGCAATAAAAAGTGGAAGTAAAAATTGGCCATCTGGATTAGTAGCTGAAGATGTTTGGCATGCGGCAGTAAATGGACGTGGAGTTCATTATTCAGCAAGTAACAGTTCTTTGTTGGTAGATGGGTTAAAAAGTGCTTTATCATCTGTGATGGCACAAGTGGGAGCTTCTTCTTCAGCTGCCACTCCATCGCCAAACATTACACAAACCAATAATTATGTGTATTCTACAACTTATAGAACAGTGAAGTGGGATGGCGAAATAAAAGCCAATACTATTGATACAGTAACTGGAAATGTAAATTTAACTCCATTATGGACAGCACAAAGTCAATTAAATAGTAATGCCTCTAGAAATTTATATTATATGAGTAATGGTGTTGGAACATCAAATTTATTAAATTTCAGTTCAATTTTAAGCTATTCAGAGGGAAGTTTATTTAAAAATAAATGTGCTTTAGGTCAGTTAGCACAATGTGTTTCATTGGACTCTACCCAAAAAGCATTAATTGATTCAGGAACAAACTTAGTTAATTACTTAAGGGGGCAAAATACTTACGAAGAAACAAATATAGCAAACCCTTTATTTAGAACGAGAGAGTTTGTATTAGGAGATATTGTAAATAGTAACTTAACTTATGTAGATAAGTCAAATTACAAATGGACAGATGCAGGATACTCTGCATTTGTTTCAAGTAATAGTGCAAGAACCCCCCAAATTTATGTTGGGGCTAATGATGGTTTTTTACATGCTTTTGATGTAACTAATGGTTCAGAAAAATGGGCAGTTGCCCCAAGGCAAACATTATCAAAAATGTACAAGTTGGCTGATAAAAATTACTTTATAAACCATGAGTTTTTTGTTGATGGAAATATTCAAACAATGGATGTATTCATTAATGGTTCTTGGAAAACCATATTGGTATCAGGTATGGGTTCGGGTTCTAAAGGATATTTTGCTTTAGATATCACTAATCCAAGTAGCCCTAAGGCTTTGTGGGAAGTTTGTACTGATAGCTCAATATGTTCTAACAGTATATCAGATTTAGGTTATTCATATGGAAATCCGATAATTACCAAAAGGTATTTTGATGAGAAATGGGTTGTTTATGTTTCAACGGGATATGATAACTCAACTGGTGTTGGTAAAGTATATGAATTAGATGCTAGCAATGGTGCAGTATTAAGAACATTAACTGTTTCAACTTCAGCTTCATCAACCAATCAAGTTGGTTTGTCAAAAATGAATGCTTACTTTGAAAATTACACAACTAACAATAAAGCAAAATTTTTATATGCAGGAGATTTAAATGGAAATATTTGGAAGTGGGATCTAACTGATTCATCTGCTACATCTGGTAACTTACTAGGAACTGCTACAGATCCTTCTGGCAATGCTCAGCCCATAACAACGACATTAGAACTAGGGAAGATTAATAGTGATATTATCGTTTTTGCTGCTACAGGTAAATTTTTGACTACAGCAGATTTTACAAATAATCAAATACAAAGTATTTATGCTATTAAAGATAATAATACAAATTATGGGGTTATTAGAAACAACTCATCTATTGTGCAACAAACATTAAATACCGCTTCAAATGAATCTAAAGTATCTAATAATGCTATTGATTGGACAGCTAATGGTGGTTGGTATATTGATTTAACTTCTGAAGCGGGAGAAAGAGTAAACATAGATCCTAAATTAGCTGCGGGAGTTTTGAATGTAACTACAAATATTCCTGGGGCTTCTGAATGCACAATCGGCGGTAGTTCTTGGATTTATCAAATTGATTACTCAAGCGGTAGCTATATTGATGATACTACTCAAGTAATAGGTAAAAAATCATCAGTTGGATTAATTGTGGGGCAAATTATAGTTCAATTAGGTAATTATGGTAACTTAAAAAATTTCTTAACTGATGCTGGTGGTGGTATTAGCACAATAGATATAAAAACCAAGAAATCAACCTCTAGTTCTGGTGTTAGAAAAATTAATTGGCGACTTCTTAATTTGGAGAAGTATTAATGAAAATAAAATCAAATTATGTTAAGGGATTTACATTGGTTGAAATGATGGTTGTATTGTCTATTATGGCAATATTATCTTCTTTTGTTTACCCTTCATATTCTGATTATGTGACAAGAGCAAAGGCGGTAGAGGCATTTACAGAAATTGAAAAGATTCATTCTAAAATAAAACAATATTATTTAGATAATAATACATTAAATAATTGTTGTTCAGATAATTCATTTTTAGAAAGCAAAAATTTTAATATAGAAATTACTTTAGGAGTGAAAGCATTAGAAAATAATGTAGAAGATTTTCAGGTTGTAGTGTCTTCTAAGAAACTATCTTCTGGAGGCATTCCTGAATTAAGTTATAAGCTCACTAACAATGGTGGTGAGTATTTATATGAAACCTTGTATTTACCAAATAATTGGGTTATGAATAATAATTGCTGGGTTTACAATAAACAAGGGGATTGTTATGAAAAGTAAAGGTTTTACACTTATTGAACTTATGGTTGTGGTTGCTGTAGTGGCCATTCTAAGTGCAATTGGTTTTCCGGCTTACACGGATTACATATTAAGAACTCAGGTGGCTGAAGCCACTTCTTCTCTTTCTGGTTTGCAAGTAAAAATGGAGCAGTACTATCAAGACAATAGAACATATATTGGTTCTTGTGCCGATGATTCTGTAGCTCCAATTCCTAGGGGATTAAAATATTTTGATATTACCTGCGAAATAACTCCAACAGGTGATGGATTTGTTTTAAATGCGAATGGTAAAGATGGTAAATTTATTTTCCAAGTAGACGAAGCCAATAATATGGCAACACAAAGTGTTCCTAGTGGTTGGGTTAATACTTCAAATTGTTGGGTAGGGAAAAGCAATGGTGAATGTGTCAAATAATAAAGGATTAACTTTAATAGAACTAATGATTTCTATTGCGATAATGGCAATTTTAATTACATTTACTTTACCAAGCTTTTCTATTTGGATGTTAAATATGAAAGTGAGAAATTTGGTAGAAAATATATCTATGGGAATAAAAGATACTAGGGCCTTAGCAATTAAATCAGGAAAAAATAAAAGTTTTGAGTTAAAAAACGATGGTTCTTGGATGGTATTCCCATCTGTATATACCCAAGGCGATACTCCTTTACTTTCTGGAAAGAATGGAAATATAGGCGATAAAATAATAATTTCAACTGATCCTAATAATTCTAAAGTAATTAAATTTAATTCTTATGGTTCAGTTTTAACATATGATAATGCCAATACACAAGAAAGAGTCGATTATCAGAATGGTGCCACCAAAAAGATTAATATAGATTTAAAAACTCCAATCAATGGAGTCATACCATTTAAAATAATTATAGGAGATGGTGGTGGTGTAATAGTATGTTCAAATCCAAGTCCTCCTAAGCCTCAAGTTGATACAGATTGTTCAAATGTAACTCTTATAGAAAATGGAGTGAATGTGCAATGAAAATTAATAAAGCTAAAGGGTTTTTTATAATTGAAGTTTTAATATCATTGCTAGTTTTTACAATTGGTGTAATGAGTGTATTAAACTTTCAAAAAAATGCTATTTCAAACTCAACAAATTCACAAAATAGGTTAGTTGCTATAAATTATTCTGAATCGTTAATAAATAAAATATTTTTAGATCAAAATAATATAGATTCCTATATAAATAAAACATCACCAGAATATATTAATTGGCTTAATGAATTAAAAGAAAATTTACCTAATGTTCAATATAAAGAACCTGAAGTTTATTTGGAAACAATTAATGGAAAAACTGTATTAAATATTACAATATATTGGAAAGACCCGGCTAATAATAACTTCTCTCAACATACAGTTAAAACGGGGGTTTTATGATTAGATTTAACAAAAGTAAAAAGCAAAGAGGTATACTAATTATAGATTTAATGATTGGCTTACTAATGTCCTCAGTAACTATATTGGCTTTATTTGGAATATACTCTAAATTTGAGGGAGATAAAAGAGCAGCAGTGCAAGTAAATAATACTTTATCAGATTTGTATTTTGCATTAGATCCAATTAAAAATACAACACAAATGGTTGGTTGGTCTATACCTTTTGGTGATGAATTAAATTGTAATGTGTATGGACAAAATGCCACAATGGGAAATTCTTTTTCTTTTAATTTGTTGCCATTAAAAATTAATCCTGGTTCAAATGTGTTGAATTCTGATGATATGACTTTAATAGTTGGTGGTAGCAATTATGTTTTTTCACCACTAAAGCTTACTGCTCCGTTTTTTAAGGCTTCTACTAATTTAAGTTTAGAAAAAGTGCCTCCAAATTTCTATGTTGATAATTCTTCAAACAATATACCAGCAAAAGAATTTGGTATTTTATTTGAAACAAATAAAAAGTGTAATTTAAATGAATATAAAATATATAATAACACTATAACAAGACCAAATAATGGTTACGACGCTTCTTTACAACAAAATTTTTCTTTAAATCCAAATGGAGGTTTAACTAATGGAGAAGATTATTCAATTGGTTCTAGTTTCTTTTTGTTTGGTAAAGATTTTAAAGTAATAAAATTTCATCAAGAAAATAATCAACTAAAAATGTCAGATGTTATTAATGGCAAAAATACAGTGATCGCAGATAATATAATTTTATTAAAGTTAAGATATGGATTAGATACTGATAATAATGGAACAATAGATTCTTTTTCAAATTCCTTCACAGACTTTAAACAAGTAAAGGCTTTAAAAGTAGGAGTACTAGGAAAATCCCCTATAAAAGAAAAGAAAAAAAATAATGAATGTATAGTTACTAAAAATAATATTATTAAATTTGGAGATGAAAACATAGATATAAGTAATATATCTAATGACCAAGATTGGGCTTGTTACAGATATAGGTTTGTTAGCACAGAAATTGAATTGAGAAATTTAAGGTGGCTGCCATAAGAGGTTTAGATGAAAAAAATAATTAAAAACAACAAAGGTTTAGCATTGCCAATATCAATTTTTGTATTGATAGGTGTTATGATTGGAGCATTAATGTTAATGAGGTCAGAGCAATCTGTTGGGGTTATTACCACTGCTTTTGTTAAAAAAAATCAAGCTAAAAATTCTTCAGATTATGCTTTAAGTGTAGCAGTTGATTGGCTAGAAAAAAATAAAGACAATCTAAATAATGATCTGGCATCTTTTACAGAAAATAAAGTCCATATTTGTTATAGCTCAAGTACTAAAATTAAACAAAATATAGACGGTGGAGAAAACATTGAAACATTGCAAGAGACTTGTTCAAATCCAAATGGAGTAATTATATCAGATGCAACAGATAGTATGAATTTTTATAATAAAGTAAATATCTATCGTTTATGTACGATATCAAATGCTGCAAAAGATGAGGTAGTTGGAATAGCTACGAATAGTTGTATGACTGATTATATTGTTAGTACAAATCAAAATAGTGGCTCATCAGCAGGGTATGGTGGTTATGAATATACTGTTAATCCTGATAGTCAAAAGATTTTGTATTTAATAAGAATAACAACAAAACAAGCAAATGTCTCTGAAAACACTAGGGATGAAGTTGGAATTGTTACTCAGTCAGTAGTAAGTATGTGAGGTATTATGTTAGATTGGATTAAACAAATTTTTAATGAAAAAAATATAAAAAATGAATTCCAAGAGATTACTAAAAAAAGCTTGGATGATATTAATATAGTATATGCCAAAGAAGTTCAAAGAGATTTTAATGAGGAATATAAAAAGATAGTTCTTGAAATTAAAGATCCAACTATTTTTAAAAAGATAGTTCAAGATGTTATTATTAAAAATATAAGAAAAACAGAATATAAAAATGAGCCAATATTTATTAATGAAATAAGTGTATTTATATATTATTTATTTTTAATAATAGAAGATAATTATAAATATGGAAATAAAACACTAAAAGAAAATTTTACTAGTTTTGATGAGTATATATTTGGGCATGCAAAATTGGAGGAAAACTTAAAAGATAACATAGAGAAAATGTTGAGTTTTTTAAAAACTAAAAGGTTTAGTGAAAGTGATAATGACAATATTATTTCTTATTTCGTATTTTTAGAAGAAAATGGAATATCAATCACTAGAATAATAAGAGATTTTTTTACTCTATTAGATGGTAAAATAATTCAAAATTGATTTTATTGTAAAATGTATTATGGTTTAAAAAAACGAGAAGACAATGAAACAAGAAGAAAAAAAAGAGAAAAAATCATTTGGTTCTTTAGATAAGAAAAAGCTAGAGAGAAAAAAGGTTATTCAAAAAGATATTATTAAAAACATTCAGTTTTCTTGGGTTGGTATAGACAAACGAGGAAAAGAAGTATCAGGAGATATTCAAGCCGTTTCAGAAATAAATGCTAAACTTACCTTGAGAGGTAAGGGGATAACTGTTAAAAAAATAAAAAAATCGAATACTTGGCTTGCTAAAAAAGTAAAACCAGAAGATGTTTCTGCTTTTACTAGGCAGCTCGCAACCATGATGAAAGCTGGTGTTCCTTTAATGCAATCTTTTGATATTGTTGCCAATGGACATGAAAACCCAAGTGTTTCAAAATTATTATATGATATTAAAAACGATGTAGAAACGGGAACTAGTTTAGCAAAAGCATTTGCTAAACATCCAGAACAATTTGATGATTTATTTTGTAATTTAATAGCAGCGGGAGAAAAAGCTGGTATATTAGATCAAATTTTAGATAAAATAGCAGAATATCAAGAAAAAATGCTAAGTATCAAAAAGAAAATCAAATCAGCACTAACATATCCCATCGCTATTATGGGGGTTGCTTCTATAGTTACTGCTATTTTAATGATATTTGTTGTGCCTTCTTTTAAATCTGTTTTTGATTCATTTGGTGCTGAATTACCAATGCCCACCCAAGTTGTAATAGGAATTTCAGATTTTTTTGTGGCATATTGGTACATTATGTTTGGTTCTGTGGCATCTGGAGTTATTTTTTTAATTAATTTACTTAAGAAAAGTGAAACTGCACGAAATAGAAGAGATGAGATTTTACTTAAAACTCCAATTTTTGGTAAAATAATAAGAAAAGCAATCATGGCAAGATGGGCTAGAACACTTGCAACTATGTCAACAGCTGGTGTTCCATTGGTTGATGCTTTAGATTCAGTTGCAGGTGCTTCAGGAAACTACGTATATTCAAGTGCTACAAGAAATATTCAAAGAGATGTTTCTACTGGTACAAGCTTAACATTATCTATGAATGACCAACGAGTTTTTCCTAATATGATGATACAAATGACACAAATTGGAGAAGAGTCTGGTTCAGTAGATATTATGTTAAATAAAGTTGCTGAATCTTTTGAAGAGGAAGTAGATAATGCTATTGCTTCATTGTCTAGTCTTATGGAACCATTGATTATATCATTTTTAGGTATAGTCGTTGGGGGATTGGTAGTGGCTATGTATTTACCAATATTCAAAATGGCGGGTGCCGTTTAATTTGACAAAAAACCCAACTTGTAATAATTAATCAAACACTATAAGGTTATGTATGATTGGTTCTATTATTGGAGATATTGTAGGAAGTACTTTTGAAGTGGAAAACCACAGAAGTAAATTTTTTGAATTATTCAGAAATGATGCTAGGTTTACTGACGAAACAGTTTTAATAGTCGCTATTTCTGATATTTTATTAAATTGGAAAACAGTTTCTGAAGATAATAAGCAAGAATATATTTATAAAAAATTAAGAAGCTGGTGTGTGCCTTACTTAAATAGAGGGTTTGGTTCTTTGTTTAATCAGTGGCTTGTCAGTGGAAAAAATCAACCTTACAAAAGTTATGGAAACAATGCTTTAGCAAGAATTTCCCCATTAATCATATACTCAAAAAATAATAATTTATCTTTACACGAGACTTTAGAAATAGGTCAGCAGTTAACAACAGTTACACATAATACAGATGAAGCTTTAAATTGTATTTATTGTTATTTAGAAATTGCTTTTAGAATATTTAAAGAAGATAAAAATGCCTATAAAAAAATTATTATAGAAACATTACAAAAATACAATCTTGATAATTTAATGACCTTAGAGGAATTACAGGTTTCATTGGAGTATGATGTAACTTCAAAAACAACATTGTCTGTTGTTGCTTCTTGTTTAATAAATTCTAATGATTTTGAAGACTGTTTAAGGAATATTGTTAGTGTCGGTGGTGACTCTGATACATATTGTAGTATTGGTGGTGCAATAGCAGAAATAATTTGGGGAATAGATGAAGATTTTATAAAAAAAATAGATATTTATTTCAAAAAACAAGATAAAGATTTATTAAAAATAGTAAAAAATCTTTATGGTTTAAATTGATTTTTTGGTTTCAATAAAATATTTTCTAATAGCTTCAATTCTTTTTCTGTAATGCCAGTAGATGGATTGGTTAAAATTAAATTAGGGCATACTTGTGGAAATAAATGGCTCATATCATCTATTGCGACCCAATCATTATCGTTAATGTTATTTTGTTCACAGTATGAGATAATCTCTTTATATCTACCAAGAGGATGTAAATTATTATCTAAAATTGGTGTTACTCCAATTACTCTATCTCTTATGTTCGGTTCAAATGCTTCAATAATATCCTCATATTCGTAGCTTTCTCTCCAAGAGCTAGAGATAACAATAAAGAAGTTATCTTTATGCTTCTCTAAAATATCACAGAAAATTTTAGCTTGAGAAAATAGTTCCCCTTTAGAAGGAGATGGATGTAATACACCATCAAAATCAACAAAAAGATATTTCATTTTAATTTTAAACCTTTCTTTGGAGATAATTTATTTAGTTGAGCTTTGTAAATAAAAGATTGAGGCTTTTCCCCTTTGATTTTGGCTTCATCTAGTAACATTTTATAATCAATGTTTTTAAGCTGATAAACATCTTGACTAAATGCTTCAAATTCAAATGTTAGTGTTAATTTTTGATTATTTTTCCAAGAAACATAATCAACGATACTATAAAACAATTCTTGGTTTTTTTCTAAATCATGAATGGACTTAGTTTTAGAAATAAATTTTAATTTATCTTCCACTTCTAAGTTAGAATAAAATTTATGATTATTAGAAAACTGCTTAAAATTTAAAATAAGTGTTTTTTCGTCAGAAGGCATCTTCCAGGAATTTAAAGATTGCTCATCAACAAAATGAAAAGAGGCAAGTAATTTTTGACATTTATTAGCTGTATCTTTTTGTTCAATGTGCTTTAAATACTCTAAGTTGATATTTTTATCAAATCCAGAAATCTTAGCCAAAGCATTGCAGCTCTGTAAAACTTCAAAAAACTTTAGAACTTCTTTTTCTGTTAAAACTTTTTCAAATTCTTTCCAAACTCTTTCAGAGGTAAGGTGGTCAAATTCTCCATCTTCAACTATTTTTTTCATAAGCTCAGTTGTTGAAGGGTGAACGGAAAAACCATATCTCGCACTGAAGCGAGCAGTTCTTAAAATTCTTACTGGATCTTCTTTGAAATGCTCGCTAACATGACGAATAGTTTTGTTTTTTAAATCTTCTTGCCCATTAAAAGGATCAATTAAATTACCATTTGAATCCATTGCCATAGCATTTATGGTCAGATCTCTTCTAAAAAGGTCATCTTCAAGAGTAACTCCTTTAGTGTCAACAGAAAAGCCGTTATACCCAACACCGTTTTTAGTTTCTTTTCTCGCTAAAGCATATTCAAAACCAGTATCTGGATGAAGGAATACGGGAAAGTCTTTACCTACTTGAGTAAACCCCAAACTAAGCATATCATTAGGGGTATATCCAACAACAACATAATCCTTATCCTTAGGCTCTTGCCCTAAAAGAATATCACGAACAGCACCGCCAACTAAATATGTATTTTTTAAATTAATTTTTTCCATTATTAAAGAACCTCAATGTATTATTATATAAAATAACTGAGAGTTCTTCAACAGGGATATTTTTTAATTCAGAAATATAGTTTAATATATAAATTAAGTTCTTAGGTTCATTCCTTGGACTTCTTTGTTTTAAGTTCCTAGGTTTCAAATATGGACTATCTGTTTCAATCATGATTTTATCTAATGGCAGAAATTTGATTGCTTCTAAAAGGTCATGGTTTCTTCTTTCGTCACAAATCCAACCTGTAATACCAATATACAAGTTTAGGTCTAAATAATTTAAAAGTTGTTTCTTTGTTCCTGTGAAACAATGAACCAAACCATAATTATTTGTTGGATTATTTCTTAAAATTGAAATAAAAGTATCATGTGCTTCTCTTTCATGCATAAAAAGAGGAAGGTTTAAATACTTTGATTGTTCAAGAAAGTAACTCATTGCCTGTTCTTGGCTTTTTTGATCACTAATCATTCTGAAAAAATCTAGACCAAACTCACCAATAGCTTTAATTTTTTGATGGTTGGTGTGTTTTTCAGTAGTTACAATAAAATCTTCCAATACATTAGCATTATGTGGATGTAACCCCCAAGTTGTAAATATATTCTGATATTTTTCGCAAATAGTTATATTTGAAAAAAAAGTATGCTTATCCGTAGTTGTGGTATAAATTTGTGAAATTTTATTTGCCAAGGCATCATCAATGACTTGTTCTAAGTCATCTTTGAATTGTTTGTTTGATAAGTTTGCTCCAATATCAATTAACTGCATAATTTCCTCACTTTACTGTGATTATAGCACAATTAATTATATTTTGTTTATTTTTTGTGGATATAGGTGATTTTTAGCAAGTTTTTGTTGTAAAGAAGTCTCTAATATTTTGGTGTCTAATTGTTTAATTAAATAATCGTGAGATCCTTCTTTATGTTTAATTTCCATAACTTCCAATATTTTCTTAGCTGTCATTGGTTTGACTTGCCTAAAGGTATCAAAAGTGGGGTCTAGCATATGCATCATTTCTATTATGGCAATATTTTCCGTTAAAAAAGCATAATCTAGATAAGATTTACCATTGGAATCTAGCTTGTTTTCTGATATTCTTTCTTTTGTTAGTAATAAATTTAATATTTTCTGATATTTATCTACTATATTATTATGAAAAAAGTCACTACCTCCGTTTAATTTATTTATAGCACTATAATGATTAAATAAATATATTGCTAAATGGACTGGAGTAAACCCTTTTTGAACAAAAGGTATTTTATTTAATATTGGATATTTCTCTGGGCTTTTCTTTTTATCGTTTATTATAAAAATATCTTCTGGGATAATATTTCGTTCTGAATTTTTATTAAAATCTAAATTGAAATGTAAAAATTCTGTTATTTTTGAAATTTCACCATACCCTACTGCATAATGCATAATAGTCCAACCGTGGTCGTCATAAAAACTACACAACTCTTCCACCTTCTTATTTTGCAATAAAAAGCTTACAGGAGTGTGCATTAAATAATCTTTATCAAAAAACTTATCTAAGTAATCCATTTAATTTATTTTAAACTAGACATTTATTACATTTTTTTATACAATTTTGTCAAGTACTAAGGAAAAAAATGATAACAGCATACTTGAAGCCTACCAATTTTTGCAATGTAGATTGTGCTCATTGCTATTTGCCCTTAGATGTAAGAGCAAATAAAGATAAAATGTCCGATGAAATGTTGCATAAAGTAATGTCATTCTTAAAAGACATGATGAAAAAATACAATCATCAACAAATATTTATTATTTGGCATGGAGGAGAACCACTGGTTTTACCTCCTTCTTATTTTGAAAATGCAGGTAAAATTATTGATGAGTATTTTACTAAAGAACAGTTAATTGAAGGATTTCAAACTAGTTTAATACCATATAAGAGTGAATTCGCACCAATAATTAAAGCAAGAGCAAGAGGTGAAGTCGGCTCAAGTATGGACTTTGCTTCAAGATTAATAAAGGGTTCTCCAGAAGAGTATCAAAAACTATGGATGATGAAAGTTGAACTTGCTAGAAAAGATGGAATATTTGTTATTCCTGGAATGGTTCCTAGCAAAGAAGATTGTTCAAATGCTAAGTTTATTTACAAATGGTTTGAAGATAGAGATTTTTGGGTTTGGAATATTGATAGATATACTTCTATTGGTCAAAAATTGCCAAACTTTTCAACAAATAGAGATCATGCACAATTCTTAATTGATTTGTTTGATTTGGTTGTTGATTCTATAGATAAAAAAGGTGTTGCAGCGTTCATTAAGCCAATTGGTGCAGCCATTGGTGGTATTTTATTTGATCAGCCAGGTGATAGATGGGGGGGGACTTGCCAAAGTGATTTTATTGTTATCAATCCTGATGGAAAATTGAATAATTGTCCAGATAAAGATTCTTTTGAGGAAAGTTATGGTAATATAAAATTAGGGTTAGGTTCTTTTGAATCAAGCCCTATGAGAAAGAAATGGATTAGAATTCAACAAGCTGGTCATAGAATTAATGATTGCTATACTTGTGAAAACTCTTCTTGGTGTAAATCTGGTTGTCCAATAACGGGTAATGCTTGTGAGATAGATGGGCAGACTGATGAGTGTTCTGGATATAAATCTTTCATTACTCATGTTAGAAAATTCATTAATCAAAGTGAAGATCATAAATTAATGATGATTAAATATATGAGTTATGGATTTATTCCTAAAGAAGTAATTGGAGATAAAGATGGCTCCAATTCTACAATGCTTAATATGCAAATACAAAATTAAATGTTGAAATTATCACCAGTCTTTGGAGCATTATGGGCAACATTAATTATGTTGCTCTATTCTTCATTAAAATCAGAATTAGGAATAAATGATATTGGAAGTGTTTTAAAAATATTTCCTTTGATTTTTATAATAATGATTATAATCTCATATGTATTATTTATTCCAATTAAATTAATTTTTTTAAAACAAAAATCTAAAACTTATTTTAAAGAAATGTGGAAAATTGGATTTGTTATATTGTTTTCTATTCTATTATCCTCAGTCTTTGGAGCAATAAGTTATTATTTTAATGATGATGCAATAAAAGCATGGATAATTATATTGGCATTTTCTTTAGATATGATTTTTTCTTATTCTTTTTATATTTCATTACAAAAACAAATAGAAAAAAGCGATATACAAAAATAATTTTTCATGGTATAATTTCCTCTATTTTATTAAGGGGTAACATGGATAAAAACATCCTTCAAGATCATTTAAATAAGCTCAACCAAGAGCAATTAGCGGCAGCAACTTTAGGAAATGAATCTGCTATAATTTTAGCTGCGGCTGGAGCAGGTAAAACGAGTACATTAACCACTCGTATTGCTTATTTAATTACAGAATTAAACATTAAGCCACAAAATATTTTAGCTGTAACTTTTACAAATAAAGCTGCTAAAGAAATGCTCTCTAGACTTTCTAAAATGGGTTTAGATGCCAAGCAAGTTTGGGTTGGTACATTTCATGGTATTTGTAATAAAATTCTTAGATATCATGCTGTAGAGGCTGGTTTACAAAAAAGCTTTACTATTATGGATTCTAGTGAACAAGAATCTTTCTTTAAGCGAATGCTTAGGGCAAACAATTATGATCCTAAAAATTTAAATGTTTCTGATTTGTTACATAAAATAAATGGATACAAAGAAGTTGGTTGGAGGTCTAATCAATTGAAAGTTAATTCACAAGAGAGAACAATTTATGAGCTATATGAACAAGCTTGCAAAAAAGACAATGTAGTAGATTTTGGAGAGTTGCTACTTGGTTGCTATGAATTATTTAAGAAAAATGAAAATATTTTAGAACATTATGCTGAAAAGTTTGAGCATATTTTAGTTGATGAGTTTCAGGATACAAACGAACTTCAATACAAGTGGTTAAAGATGTTAGTATCTAAGCACCAAAATATTTTTGCTGTGGCCGATGATGATCAGAGCATTTATGGCTTCCGTGGTGCAAAACCAGAGAATATTAATTTACTAAAAAGAGACTTTAATGCTAAGTTAATTAAGATTGAAAAAAATTACCGTTCTGGAGCAAACATTTTAGAAGCGGCTAATGCTGTTATTTCACACAATACAAATCGTCAAGGTAAAAATCTTGTTGCTACTAAAAAGAGCAGTAATCATATTCTAACTTATGATGCTTTAAATGACGAAGAAGAATCTTCTTTTATTGCTGGAGAAATAAAAAGACTTCGCCGTGCCAATATTCCATATAGAAATATGGCAATTCTATATAGAACTAATGGACAATCTCGCTCATTAGAAAAAGCACTTAATGCTATGTCTATTCCTTATATTGTTTATGGTGGGTTTAGGTTCTTTGATAGACAAGAAGTTAAGCATGGAATGGCATATTTGCGACTAGCACACAACCCTAAGGATAATTTAGCCTTTTTAAGAGTTGTTAATCTTCCCGCTAGAGCTATTGGTCCTTCTGCTGTTCAAAAATTGGAGGTTTTGGCTCAAGAAAAAGATTTATCTTTATTTGAGGCTTGCCAAGAGTTGGACGATAAGAGTAAAAAGAAATTTCAACCATTTGTAGATTTAGTTAATCACTTAAATAAATCTTGTAAGGGAAAATCTCTGCATGATATGGTGGAAATTTGTATTACTGATTCTGGTTTAGAAGCAATGTATGAAAATGATAAAAAAGAAGGTCCAGAAAGACTAGATAATATTTATGAATTAATTTCTGCTGCTGAAGTGTTTATGCAAGAAAATAAAAATGCGGACATAGAGGAATTTTTGGCTTTCTCTTCTTTAGAATCTGATGTAAACAGTAAAAAGAGAGATGACACTGCTGATGTTGTTAAGTTAATGACTGTTCATGCCTCTAAAGGGTTAGAGTTTGAAGCAGTATTCATTTCTGGATTGGAAGAGGGATTGTTTCCACATTCAAACTCATTTGCTGAACCACATATGATAGAAGAAGAAAGACGATTAATGTATGTAGCCATTACTCGTGCTAAAGAGGCTTTATATATGAGTAATTGTGAAGAAAGACTAATTCATGGTCAAAGAAACAAAATGATCAGAAGTAGGTTTTTTAGAGAAGTTCCTCAAAAACTAATTCAGAAGATAAAATAAAAAAGCCCGAAAGGGCTTTTTTTACATTAAACGTCTTGCTCCATTAAATCTTTTAATCCAATAAGAGTCTTCCATGTCTTCAACTTTTACTTTATAGCCTGTTCTTGGGGCATGAATAAATTTATTATCCCCAAGATAAATGCCAACATGTGAAAAATTAAATTTCCTAGTGTTAAAAAAAACAAGATCTCCTGGCATAAGATCTTTAAAATTTTTAATAATAGTTCCAACTTCACTCATCTCTTTAGCAGTCCGAGGAAGGTTAATGCCAATACTGTTCTCATAAACAAATTGGACAAATCCGCTACAATCAAAACCACTTTCGGTTGACCCACCCCATTTGTAGGGTGTTCCTATATATGAAAGACTTTTAGATAAAACATTCATTACTGTTTCTTTAAATGTTTTATAGCTAGAGCTAGTTGTTTTTACAGATTGTTCTTGGTTAGTTGGAATAGTAAAATTAATATCGTTATAAACAATAGTAGTGTATTCTATGGGTGGATTTTCGTTAGCAATTGCTCCGAAATGTAAAGTGCCGACAAGTGCCGTAAATATTAGGGTTTTCTTAAGTTTTTTCATGTTGTTTTAAATTAAAAAACAACATTCTAATTTGATTTAAGATTTTGTCAAACAATAATTACATCTACTGGCTTATTAAATTGATTGGAAAAATCTACAAACCATTTAAATTCCTCCCTGCAATCTAATTTATCCAGCCAATTATTAAAATAGTTATCAAGTTCTTTCGCTCTTGGGTGTGTATCTTTATGGTAAAGTAAAAAGTCTTTGTAATTTTGAATTTTATCAGCAATCAACATATCATTAACTTCTTGTAGAGGGCTAAGAGAGATTTCAGAAATAGATTTAATTTCTCTTCTGCTTAAATAAGCATTAGCAATATTTCTGTATTCTAAAGAAAGTCCTAAGTTATAAGAAGAGACTGTTTCTACTAAATACTCAAAATTAGCTTTTAAATTAGGGTCATCTTGAGTAAGTGGGTGTAGGCAAAATCCAGCTTTTGAAGCATCTGTTTTATTAAGATGATTAAGAATAATCATGCCTTCGTCAATATGATTCATAAACCAAAGACCAGTGCGTTTAGCCACGCCATCACCATAAAATTTTTCAACAATTTTATACTCTAATGTATCAAAGCTACCATTAACTACGATATGTTCTTTATCTTGAGATTTCAAGAAGGATACAACACCACAATCATTGATGGTTAAAATTTTATCTAAAGAATTAATCAGCTTTTTACTGTAGCCTTTCTTTCTATCTTGTTTGAGGACATAAAATCCTTGATATTTTTCACCTTTTAGGTTTGTTAAATTAATAAAGTATCCAAATTGATTTTTATATAGTGTTCTGTCCCAAAAATAGTTTTGTTCTGCCAATTGAAGTTGCCTAGTATTAAAATATTGAATTACTTCTTCTTCAGTAGTGGCATCATATGGAATTCTTTGCATTTTTAATCCTTTTAAACTTTAAAATATTATAACATAAATTTGTCTAAAAAGTTGATTGTTACTTCTATATAGGCTAAAATATATAAAGTAATAAATAAATAAGGGATAAATTATGGTAGTTCTTTTTGATTTTGATGAGGTGTTTGTTGATTTAAATACTGGTGCGCTAAAATATATTAATAAAGAAGTAAAAACAAATTATACAATGGACGATGTTAAAAGTTGGGATTTTTTTGACCAACCAATGATTCGCCAACCATTCTTAGACTACTTAAGTTTACCAAATGTTTATCAAGAGCATGTAGTTCCCAATAAAAAAATGATTAGGGTATTAAAACAAATGGTTGAAATGGGTCAAGAGGCATATATTGTAACTGCTAGTATTGAATCTTCCCAAGAAAGTAAATATAAATTCATAAAAGAACATATGAGTTTTTTTGATACAAAAAGATTATTTACTGTAAACAGTAGCTCTAAATATAAAATGAAAAGTGATGTTCTAGATGAACTAAATCTTAATTACCATGAGCCTATCGTGTTAGTTGATGATGGGATTCATAACATTCTAGATATGATGGCTGATATCAAACATAAAGAAAAGCTAGAAGGACTAATGAGAAGGTTTTATAATAATAGAGATTTAAAGAAATATAATAACCCATATCATGAGTTTATTTATGGAATTATTCCTGAATTGACTTACAATAAAGATTTAGAAGGTGGAAAGAGAATCTTTAAACTCAAAGAAACAAAAGAGATTTGGAGTATTCTTAAAACAATTGATGAACAACACACAATGAGAGTGCAAAACAAACAGGCTGAAGTATTTAACTATCTAAATAATATAATTAATGATTTGCTTCCATCTGAAACATTCAAACAAGTAAACGAATTACAAAACAATGTCTCTTTCTTAACAAAAAATGTCCTTAATCATCATAATAAGCATGCTGATTTTCTAAGTGACATTGCTAGATTCAGTGTAAAGTTTGAACACATTTTAGATAAAAATGGAGCTAATAGTTTAAATTCTACAAATAGCAAAGAATTAAAAGATAGAATCGTTGATTCAGTATTTAAATCTGCTGATGTTAAGTTTGGTTCTGATATAATGTATCAAGAAATTAAAAATTTAGCGATTCTACATGCTGTTAAAAATGAATATACTGATGATATGGAAATGGGTATTGAAGTTAGTAAAGTTTACAATATTAATAGTAAACAATTAGATCTGTTCTCCAAAAGTTTAATCAGCACAATTATTGATATTTCAAGAGAAAATATGGAGGCTGCCAAAAAACTTGCTTCAGATCCATTATCAAGTAAAGAAGAAATTTCAACTTTATTTAATAAAAGTGGTGTGATGTCTAATATTAACTTTGAAGATAAAAGTGCTATAATGGCTAATGCTCTATTAGCATTCAATAAAAACTTTAATTTTAATAAAGAAACTAATTCTCTAGAAATTAAAGACGAAGAAATTGAAGAGTTGAGAAAAAAATGCTTCACAAAAGAAATGCCCCAGCCAAATAAAATGAAAATAAAATGAATATCAACAAAGAAGTACATCTTTTTTTACAAAAGTTACCTAATTTAGAAGGAAAAAAAATTGCTGTAGGATATTCTGCGGGGGCAGATTCTACAGCACTTCTTCATATATTAAGTCAAAAAGCTAAACACTTTAATTTTACATTAGAAGCAGTATTCTTTAGCCATAATGGAAGTCCAATTAATGATGGTGAAGATAAAAATTTAAATTTAGCAAAAATTTTGTGTGAAAAAATGAGTATTAATCTTATTGATGTCTCAATTGATATGCAAAAAAGTGCAAAAAAAAGTTGGGAACAATTAGGAAGAGAAGGTAGATTATCTTTTTACAAAAAATCTCAATATGATTATGTGTTTTTGGGGCATCATCAAGATGATCAAAATGAAACAACAATGATGCAGCTACTTAGAGGTGGAGGTAGAGGTTCATCAGCAATGAAAGAAATTGATGGAATCTTTTGTCGCCCCATGCTTAAAGTCCCAAAAGAAGAAATTTATAGCTACCTAAAGGAAAAAAATATTCCTTGGATTGAAGACCCAACAAATGTAAATGTGGAGTTCGCCAGAAATTGGTGGAGAAATGAAGGCTTGCCCAAAATTAAGGAGCACTATCCTAATTATGGGGATCTTCTAGAAAACTTCAGAGAAAAAAATACAGCATTAAATCAAATTGCCTTTGATATGGCTAAGATGGATGGATTGGATGACTTTTTGAAGGGAAAATCTATCAGCATCAAAAATTTACCAGATTATAGAGTATCTAATTTACTATCATATGCTTTTTCTTCAATTGGAAAATATATTGAAACCAACAAAATAGATAACTGGTTAAAAATTGGTAAGGCAACAAAAACATCAGAAATTGTTGCTGGTGATTATATGTTCACATATAAAGATAATAATATCGGATTGATTAATATCAAAAAAGAAAATACAAACCAAATGCCTAAGAAAATTAAACCTTAATTATCCTACAATAAAAGGTTTTTTAAGATAATAAGTTACAGTATGTGGTTTTGTTATAAGTTTATCTTCTTCATTTTCCTTAGAGGTTTTAATTATAAAGTCTAATTTCTCAATTTTTGTGCCTACTGGCATTTTACCTATGCTAAATGTATGATTTTTATGTTCTTTTAAAGTCCAACCATTAACTTCCGTGTTTTCAATAAGATGTTTGATGTAAAAATGATAAAAGAATAGCGGTTCTTCATCTTTAAAGGGGACAATGAATTGGACAATTGCTTTTTTATTAGGACTGAAAAAAGTTCCTTCATTATCAACTTTTAAATTTATTAATTTAGATTCAGAGCTTAATATGTGTTTTAATATGTGAATCCAATGATAATTCTTTTCTGAAATTGATTTATCTAGTGGCTCTCCTTGTTTTATGACAATATTACTATTTAATAAATCATCCTCAATTTGCTTTCTTAATATAAGAGCATCTTTTTCTTCTTGTTCTTTTTTAATTTGTGCTTGTTTCACAGCTTCTTCTTGATCTATTTTATCTTGTTCAATTTTTTGTTCTGCTAAAATTTTAGTTAGCATTTTCTTGGTTTCTTCTAAGTTATTAAAGCGACTATCTAGTTTATTTAACAATTTGGTGATTACTTTTGGTATTTCAATATTGGACAATAAATATTTAGCAATTTCACCACGTGCATCTCGCATAGTTTTATAAATGCGATTTTCATATGCTAATTTCCAATTTTCTTTATCTAGTAAAAAATCATAATGCTTTTCTTTGATTAATTCATTGTAATTATTAAAATAATTGCTCAAATCTGTAGGAATTTCCTTATGTTGTTTCATATAATTTTCAGTAGACAATAAAGATATTTTTATAAGTACATTCTTAGGTATATTTAATTCTTCTGCTAAATCTAGAAGTAAAAATCTTGTTCCATAAAGGTTACTTTGATGATATATATTTTGGTATGCTCTATTTAAAAAGGCACTCATTACATCGTCATGCTTTTTTTTCCATTGATGAATGAGCATTTCATTCATTTCTGCATCAGCTTCAGCATCAGCAAGTTTTTTTTTGTTTGCTTTTGCTATTTTATCTAATTCTTCTTGGTGTTCAGCTTGTTGCCTACTAAGCTCTTGCCTATTTTCTTCTCGTAGTCTTTGTTGATCTTGTGTTCTAATAGCATCAGCTATTAAAATTGAAGCCGCTAAGCTACCATCATCTTTATTGTTCATGAGTTGTCCTTTGTTATTGCTTACAAATAACAAAAAACCTTAATTTAGTCAATCAAAGTAGGTAAATGAAGTTGATTGATGTTGAATGTAAAAAAGACCCCAATGGAGTCTTTCGTGTGAATAGAAAATTTTTAATATCCTTTTCTGGCACCTTTATCAAAAGAACGAACTGCTCCATTTTCAGTTTCTTTTTCATCCTCATATGGGCCAATTTTCTTACGGTAATACTCAAGCTTACAGCATTCTAGAAATCCAATAATTTCGTTAAAGTCAGTGTAGCGAGCATCTGGGAAGCACTCATTAAGCATTTCTGTAACTGAGAAATTTAAAAGTCCATCACGTGTCTGTGCTGGGTTTTTAGCATGAATTTCATTAATTTTAGTTGCTAAAGCATCAATTAGTGGATAAAGTTCATCACGAAAATTTTGTTTAATATATGGCATAATAATTCCTTGTTTAAGTTTTGTTTAATTATAACACAAATTTAAAAATTAATCATTTTTAAATTGTGCCCCAGTTGTATTTGTTAAATACTCCATAAAGAAGTCATATCTGTCTTTATGATTCTCATAAATATCGTGAACAACATGAACTGATTTCTGAGAATATAAAGGATGTATTTGTGAAACAAATTTATTTTTCTTTTTAGTGAAAACTTCTCCAGATAAGTGACATAGATATTGATTGTTTACTCCATGATTGCCATAGATATCTTTCTTTAAAATGCCTTTAGGAAGTTTATCTAAGTATTCATAAAGAGAATCAAAAGATATAAAGTGGGCAGTGCTTAAAGCTATAAGCCATCCAGATACATCTGCGTAAAAGTCTTCCATAGTTTTATGGTCTGTCACCAAGAAAATAGGTATATTTAGATTGTAAGCATACTGTGCTTCTGAAACGGTTCCAGCACCTCTTCTAGCGGATTCATCATAATAAACAATTAAAGCATCACTATGTTCTCTGATTAGTTTTAAATCAGTCTCAATAAAATGCTTTCTCATATTGGCTTTATATGATTCAGGTTCTTCGCCTGGTTTAGGAAGAACTGGTTTTCCGTGAATGTTATTGTAGGCAACATCTAAATCAGTGATATCAAGAGGAAAATACTCCATTTCTTTTAGTTTGTTAGATACATCAATTCTCCAACCAGCACCTAAGTTTTTGGCAAACTGCATGCCACCGCTCAAATAGATATTACCTCTGTTAAAATTTTTTGGTCTAATAGCCATAATTACCCCTTATTCAATGTTATTAAACATTATTGAAAAATGGAATAATGTCAAATTATCTTTTCTTTTTCCAATATTTTAATGCAATCTTCCCAATGATCAGCGATTTGAATATAATTAAAATGTTTTTCACTAAGAAGTTTTTTACCTACCATTTGCTCTTTAATCCAATCAACCAATCCCGCCCAAAATTCTCTACCAAGTAAAATAACTGGTACGATAGGGGTTTTATCTGTTTGCATTAATGTTACAACCTCAAAGAGTTCGTCTAATGTTCCAAAACCACCAGGAGAAACAACAAAAGCATCAGAGTGTGCAGTAAATATGATCTTTCTAGATGCAAAATGTTGGAAGTCTATACTAATATCTTGATGTTTTCTATCATTAATTTCGGCAGCTATGTTAATATTTAAGCCAATTGCTTTAGCCCTTTCATTTCTAGCATCTTTAGTTCCTCTATTGGCAGCCTCCATTACACCGGGGCCACCACCTGAGATGACAGATACATTACGTTTTCCAAGTTCGTGAGCTAACATATATGATTGTTGATATTCCCAACTATCTTCTTTTGCTTTACTACCACCAAAAATGGAAATTGCTTTATCTATATGCTTTAAAGTATTTCTACCATTAATGACTTCCCCACTGACTCTTGAGGCAATTGGGTGATTATGATCAAAATTACAAGATAGTTCACTTTGGTTTTCTTCACTAAACATCTAAAATCCTTTTTCTTAGTTCAGAGGACAATTCTTATACATATTTTATATTTTGGCAAGATGCTACTTAAAATATTTTTATTTGACATTACACGCTAGTATTTGTAATTAAATATTTAATAAAGGAATAACTATTGTATGTATAAAGAAAAAATTATCTCTGCTTTAAGATTATTACAGGAAAAAAAAGCATCTGACCTCTTTGTGACAGCGGGAGTACCCATATCAATGAAATTAAATGGTGAAATGATTGGGATAAATAATGAAGTATTATCCTCAGAAGATGCCAAAGAATGTGTCTTATCCATAATGAATGAAAAGCAAAAAGAAGAATTTAAAGAAAATTTAGAATGTAACTTTGCAATAGCTGTAGAAGGAGTTGCACGATTTCGTGTTAATGTTTTTGTTCAGCAAGGTAGGTATGGGATGGTTTTGAGAATTATAAATACAAAAATACCCAATATTGATAGCTTAGGTGTTCCGGAAGTTTTAAAGAAAATCATAATGGAAAAAAGAGGATTAGTTATTGTTGTTGGCGCTACAGGTTCTGGTAAATCTACAACTTTGGCGGCGATGATAGGACATAGAAATCACAGTCAGGCTGGACATATTATAACAATAGAAGACCCAATAGAGTTCGTTCATGAACATGGTAAAAGTATTATAACCCAAAGAGAAGTTGGGGTAGATACAAAAGATTGGGAGCATGCTTTAAAAAATACATTAAGACAAGCTCCTGATGTTATATTAGTGGGTGAAATACGAGACAAAGAAACGATGGAGTATGCTATTAATTTTGCGGAAACTGGGCATTTGTGTTTAGCTACTCTTCATGCTAATAACGCAAACCAAGCATTAGATAGAATCATAAATTTCTTTCCTTCAGAAAAAAGAAATCAATTACTGATGGATTTGTCTTTAAATTTAAAATCTATTGTTTCTCAAAGATTAATACCTGCTATTGCTGGTGGAAGAGTTCCTGCTGTAGAAGTTTTATTGAACAGCCCATACATTCAAGATTTAATTTTTAAGGGTGAAGTTTCAACAATTAAAGAAGCCATGAAAAAAGGTAAGGAATTAGGCATGATTACTTTTGATCAAGCATTATTTGATCATTATGAAAATGGAAAAATATCTTTTGAAGAAACATTAAGAAATGCTGACTCTGTAACTGACTTAAAGTTAGCAATAAAATTAAATTCAAAAAGAGGCTTACCAGATTCTTATAAAGATGCTTCAAGTGCTTCAAGTGCGGGATTGAAAATAGCAAATAATTAAAGAATGTTGATTTTTGTTTGTTTTTCAATATATTAATAAATTGAGAATATTACTATGTTTATACAAAATTTTTTAAATAACGAAGATCAGCTACATTTTGATTATGACCATATGGTGTATGTCAGATTGTTTGAAGGTTGCAATTTAAATTGCGAACACTGCTATATCCCTAATAATCCTAAAAAAATAGAATCTAAATTCTATGAAAATAATGGTTTAACAGAAACTTTAATAAGGGAAGCGAATATAAAAGAAGGAAGTAAGTTATATCTTCAGTGGCATGGTGGAGAACCTACAATGTTAGGTGTTAAATATTTAGAAGATGCTATTAGTAATGTTGAACAAGATAAAAGATTTATATATCAGCACGGAATTCAAACTAATTTAATTAATTTTTCAGATAATACTGAACAATGGTTAAATTTATATAGAAAATATTTCAACTCACATGTTGGTATTAGTTGGGATTTTGGTATTAGGCATGTGAAACGTGCAGTAAAAAATGAAGAAACAAATAAGATTTTTGAAGAGAAGTTTTGGGAAAATGTAAAGTTAGCTCAGAATAATAATATAGATCTTTATATGGTTATTACAGTTACTAAGTTGTTTTTTGATAAGTTCAAAAACCCATTTGATTTTTTTGAGTTCATTTCAGAAAAAGGAATAAAAACATTAAATTTTGAAAGAATAACCAACACTGGAGAAGCTAGAGAAACTTGGCAGAAATTAGGTTTAAATAATGAAGAGTATTCAAAAAATATGTCCAAATTTTTCAAGGCTTATGTGACATTTAAAAATGCTAATCCAGACATACAATTAAATATTTCCCCATTTGATGGACTATTAGAATCTGTTATAAGATTAGTAAAAAACAATAATCCTTCTATAGAACAGCAATCAAATGTTTGGGATATTTTAAGTTATAAAAATCAAGGATATGGCTGTTGGTCTGGAACTTGTGATACAAGATTTCACACAATAGATTCTAACGGTTATAAGCATGGATGTACAGCTTTAACTAGTGAGCAAGATAATAAAAATAAATTGTTAGCTAAAAATTTAAGTAACAAGAAAGTTATTTGGATAGGTGGAACTGCTGCTGAACAAAAAAATAATATTATAAGCACTAGACAAGATAGACAAAAAAGTTGTGAAGGATGTGAATTTTTAAAAATATGTTCTTCTGGTTGTTTGGCTGTAGAAAAGTGGGATGAGTCTGGAGAATGCTCTGGAGCAAAACAATTATTTAAAACAATTAGAAATTCTGTTATTTCTACACAAAGGGTTTAAAGATGGAAAAAAAAGAAAAAACATTTTTATATCAGATTAATGTTACTAGAGATTGTAACTTAAGATGTACTCATTGTTATATACATTCTGATGTAAAAGCGGGAAGTAAAACAATGGTTGATGAACAAATCCTTCATATTGCTAATAGCATTGTTGAACACATGAAAAAAATTAATTATAGACATGCTGAAATACATTTTGTTGGTGGAGAACCAACAATGTTAGGTTTAGATTTTTTTAAGAAAAATATACCACTATTTAAAAGCATCGTTAAAGATGCGGGATTTTCAGCTGAAGTGATGATGATTTCTAATTTGTTACATGAAGATATTGTGGAAATAGCACAATTATTTGATAGAGTAACAACATCTTATGAGGTTCAGTCACGATTTGTTAGCTTGAAAGGTGTTTATAAACCTAAATTAGAGCAGAAGTGGTTAGAAAATGTAAAACTTCTTCAAGCAAGTGGTGTAGATTTAGGAATAACTACAGCTATAACAAAGCCTGTAGTAGATTTTGGTGCTAGAAATATTTTAAATTATTTCTATGATAATGGTATTAAGCAAATACATTTTGGATTTTTTATACCAGAGGGTGATGGTTTGGTAAATTTAAATGCTATTATGCCAGAGTTTCATGAAACTTCTGATTTTTTAATAGAATCCGCTGAATGGTATTTAGAGAGAAGAGAAATAGATAAAAATTTATGGGTGAATCCATTTGAAAGTATGTTAAGTGCTATTAGTTCAAATGAGCCTCTTGATGATATTGTTTGTCCAATAATATCTGGAAGTATTGACATAAATTGGGATGGAAACTCAGCTACTTGTTTAGAAGCAGGTGGGGCTAATATGCCTGAATGGTCTGGCAATATATTTAAAACTAGTATTGCTGAAGTCACTGCTACTGAACATTTTATGAGAAAAGTTTTAGAAGCAAGTAAGCCTCAGAAAATTTGTAGAACTTGCGAAGAATACCCAATTTGTAAGTCTGGTTGTGGTGTTTTATTTAAGTTTTTTGACCCAACTTTAGATAAAGAATGTCCGGGATTTAAAAAGTTTATTAAATATGTTAGAGCTAAAGTAGAATCTGGGTTGAAGCCAAGATATGTAAAATATTTCGGAAAAAGCTGTTAACTATTGATTTTGATTTTTTTTCTACTATATTATTATTAAACGGGAGAACAAAAATGAAAAACCAAAATAAAATATTAATTTCATTACTAACAGCTTCAATATCTGCATTGGCAGCTGCACCTTATTTGATGGATAAAGAAACAGCCAATAACAAGGATGCTTCTGATTCTAAAGAACAAGATAAAAAAGTAGTTGACATTGCTGTTAACAAAGAAGCAGTTTCAAGCGAAGATTTAGCGCTTAAACAAGAAATCAAAGAGCATGTTCAAGCTATGTTGACAAGAAAAGAACCAATGGTTAAGATTGGTGAGTCTGTTGACATTGTGACAGAAAATTATGGTAAAGAGCAAAACATGAAAAAAGAAGTGTTTGCTGAATTGGGCGTAGGTATGGATTGGGGTAACAGTAGTGACTCTACACAAGGCGGTTCAAACGGAAACGGTGCTTGGAATGGAACTACAAGTGTAAGCAATACTCAAGGCTCAGTTAACTTCTGCCATAGTGCTTGCCACGGAGTTTGCCACGGTGTATGCCACGGAGTTTGCCACGGTGTATGTCACGGAGCTTGTCACGGTGCTCGTGGTTGGAGATAAACCAAGGAATTTAGATGAAGAATCAAAATAAAATATTGCTGTCATTAGTAACTGCATCGGTTTCTGCTTTGGCAGCAGCTCCATATATTTTGAGTGAAGATGGGTCAAGAAAAGTTGACCCAAATTCTAGTGGAGAATTAAAGTCTATAGATATTAATGTAAGTAAAGAAGTGTCAGTTCTTAGCACAGAAGAATTACAAACAAAAGAAGAAATAAAATCTTATGTTGAAGCTGTATTAACAAAGAAGTCTCCCATTGTTAATATCGGAAAAAACATAAATGTAGTTACTGAAAACTATGGCAATATCAAAAAAGAAGTATTTATTGAGTTGGGGGCTGGTTACGATGCCTCCAATAATAGTGATTCTACTGGCTCAGCAGCCCCAGCAGCTTATACTGGTTCAACAAATGTAACAAGCACTCAAAGCCAAACCTATATGTGTCATAGTGCTTGCCACGGTGTGTGCCATAGCAACTGTCACGGTGCCCGTGGTTGGAGATAATAATTACTTGATTAATATTTTAATTATGACATAATAAAAGCCTCAATTAGAGGTTTTTATTATTTAAAAAACAATATGGAAAATAAAAAATTAATTTTAAATATAGAGTATTTTTTACAATGTGCTGGTAATTGTGCTGGGTGTTTTCTTACTAGACAAGAAAGAGAGTCATCCCAAGTATTTAATGATTTGTTACTCACTAGAGTGCATGAGATTTTAAATAAATCAAAATTAGAAAAAAATGATAATATAATTATTGGCTTTGGTCGTGGAAACTTATTAAACTTAGATTATGATGAATTAAATTTATTGTTAAATTTAATAAATGAAATAGAGGTAAATTATCCAAGTATTAATATTAAATATGAGGTGTCTACATCTTTAATAGGAAAATTACCATTAATGATTGAAAGAGCAAAATATTTAATAAATAAAAATAAAAAAATATATTTTAATATTGTAATAAATTCAGAAATAGCTTCTAAAAACTTTTGGAGCAATTATCAAACATTTTATGGAGAATTAAGTAAAGAAAGATGCTCTTGGGGAATAACAGATGAAACTGGTGATATATTAGTATTAAATATTAATCCAGAATCTTTACCTAATGTAGATGATTTTAAGAAATATTTTCAACAAGATGGTAAATACAATGGTTCACCATTTAATATTAGTGTTTTCCCATTTACTAATAAGTTAGATGATGTGTTATTAAAAAAATTAAATGATTGGCTATTAGAATTATATGAAAAAACTAAAGATTTTGATTTAAATATTAAAAATATCATAGAAGGTGTCATTAAAACTTCTAATTTCTCATCATTAGAAGATATTGTGAATTATCATAATTACGGTAAGGGTTCTTATTATTTTATTAGCAAAAAGGGTGAAATTACTGATGGTCATTTCTCCACAATGGGGGAAGTAGATTACCCAAGATTATTAGATAAATATAAAATAGATCCTGATATTCGTAATGCTATTAAAACATTAAATAAAAACAAAGTATGTGTTTTTTGTGAACATAAAAATACTTGTCTACTAACGGGGGCTTATTTATCAGCTATTGCCAACATTGGTTTAGGTGCTAAAAGTGTTTGCCCCAACGGATATCAAGGTTTATTTGAACAAGTTGCATCTAGCTTAGATGCTTCTGCTTCATAATAATCAAACATTGTTTTGGCTATATGTGGACAGCCTTCTGATTTAATCTGAGATTCCATTATAGACTTATAGTTTAAATTATTTTTAGCTGCTGACTTAATGATATAACTATAAATATGAAATCCACTGTTAGAACAGTATAAGTTGTGTTTACAGCTAGTGCATGGTTCTAAAGAGAATTGTTTGGTAATGGTTTTTCTAATTTGATTATATTTTTGTTCAAACATTTCAGAAATATTAAGATTATCATTAACATTTCCTATTGGCTCAAATCCTAATCTAGGTGTATGTGCTATATCCCCAATAGCTTCATATTTGGGGAATATATTCCCCTTTTCATCAATCTGAATACTTTTCTTTACTAGTTCTGGCATATTAGAAAATAAATTTTCTTGAAATGAAAAAGTATTTTCTGGTTCTTCACATTTTAAGCTATTAATAGTCCTTAACATGACTGGTCTGTAGCTAGTCCCCATTTCTGGATGGGTTTGTATTTGCTTATCAAACTCAATTAACCAATCGCTAAGTTGTTTTTGATTATTATAAACAAATTGCAAATTATCAAATGTTGGAGTCCAATTAATTGTTACTTCATCAAAATTATTTATTTTAGCAAATTCAAATAATTCTTTAGGAGAAATCATTTCAATAGCTTCTTGACTTAAATTAATAGATAGGTCAACTTTCCCTAATAACTTATTTGTCTCTACAATATTTGTTTTATAAATATCAGCGAACTTTTTGTGATATAAATTTTTAGGGTCTAAAACGGCAATAATGTAAAATGGCACACCAACTTCTTTACTTACATTATGTAAATGCTTAATTTTGCTCATTATATGTTCATGTTTGCCAATCATGCTACTTGTGATAAAAACACCATTATAGGGATTGCTTAAATTGGCAGATTTTATTAATTTTGCTCCCAATCGGAATATTTTTTCTAAATATTCATTATCCATAATTAAGTGGTCAGCAATTCCATAAGTCAAATTGATTTTATCTAAATTATCTAATGTTGGAATATATTCAATTAATTTTTGTATACTTTTTTCTAAAGTTAATAATTGCATATCTGGTTCAATGCTTCTTCTTTCTATATTGGAAAGAACACAGCCTGGGCAATGTCCGGGGCAACCATAAACATCATCTATTTCAATTTGTATTTCATTGCTATATTTTTTCTTCATTTAAAACTCCAGCCTCTTAAATCCATCAATCATATTCTGTAAGAATACTGGATCTTTTTGGAATTCTCTAATGACGGGTATATACCCATAACAATGTTTGCCATCATCTTGTTGGAATTTTCTAAAGAAAGGAATCGCATGTGAAGCACAAAAGCTCTTATATTTACAGCCCGCACATTTTTTATGTTTCATTAAATGTAAAATATTTTGATGTAACATTTGCTCTAATGGTCCATTAGGGTCACTAATGATTTCATGAATTGGTGTATCTTTGATATTACCAAGTTTTGGAAATCCGAAATTGCTATCTAAAACATGTTGTCCCATAGATTCTGACCAAATATATAAATCTAAATTATGGTCTATATACATACTACTTAAGAAAATATCTCTAGTTTTGTCTTTTGTTATTTGAATATCAAATTCATCAGGCATCGCTTGAGCAACATCTTCATCAATATTCCCATTTACATCAATAATGCTGTGTTCTTTATACTCATCTAATAATGTAACAGCATATTCAGCAATTGGGATAGGGTGAATATTAAGTTTGTATTGTAATATCCAATGGGCTACACCAGCCAACCAAGAAATCTCTTCGTCAACCTTAACAACTTGTTTTGAATTGAAATTTCTAGTTTTTGATGGGCTATATCTGCCAAATTGAACTTGTGTTTCTATATCTCCAATGGGAGTAATACATTGATCAACAAAATCTTTAGGATTTGGGAATCTATCTAAAAGTCTACGAGTAATTAAAACTTCAGGGTATCCCAATATGCCATAGCTTCTCATTTCAATAATCATATCACGAATTGCGATAGGGTCATCATTTAGTGGGTCATAAATAATTTCCAAAAAGAATCTACTATTGCTTGGATTATTTTCTGGCTTAGTTAATTCATAAAATTTTGATATATCATCTGTCGGTGCTGTAGAAAAAACCTTAAAAGAAGAATCCATAGTTCTGCTTATCTTTAAAAGCTCTTCTAATGGTAGTTCGCTATGATTTCCAAACCTAAAAGTATAGCTAAAGTGATTAATTTTGAAGCCATTTTTCCCAAAATAACCTTTTTCTTTTGTATTTAAGTTTTCTTGTGTCCAATTATAATATTCTTGTACTCTTGAATGAATAATCTTCATTTGGTCTTCTGTTAAGATTGTTTTAAATCTATTGTTCTTAAAATGAGTATCAACAATACAACCAGAACAACCTTTTGAACATCCATCATATGTATGTATGGCAAATTGAAGGTCATCCATGATTCCAAGTGTACTTCCGGTTCTTTCAAAAATCATATAATATCCCTTACTTGAGTTTTCTATAATAATGTTATAATCTTTTTTACTAGAAAAATCAAATTAAATATGAAAAATACAATAATAAAATGGCTTAAATGTTTGATAGAGAAAAAACCAATTCCACTGGATTTAGTTTCAGAAGATTTTTTCTTAGAGGATGGTATGACTCTACAAGAATATTGGGAATATGAAAAAGAAAGTTTTAATGAGTATTCTGAAATATTTGAATTAAATTCTAATTTTACAATAGAAGTAATACATACAGAAAATATTAGAGAAGATGTAAAACTTGTTTGGTTTTATGTTATTAATAGTAAAAACAGAATAACATTTAAAATGAGTATATCTATTGATGTACACAATAAAATAGCATCTAATAATTTTTTCACACAATTTGTTTCAAAATATAAAATAGAAAACTCACAGGTCAGAGCATTAGGATTAGCTATTAAATCAAAATATCCAATTGAAAGGATATTAAGTAAGGAATTGAATTTGGAATATTTTTCAAAAGGTGCTAATTTTGAAGAAGATGGTTTTTATAGTGCTAACTTTAACGATACAGAAATAACAACAAATAAAATATACACATTTTTTGTTAAATTTGCCAATGAGAGTAAAATAGAAAAAAGAATTATATTTTTTGATAATATCAGATTTGAAGATAAGCCTTTTATTTTAAATAAAAACACAATAGAGACTAATGATATAAATTATCCAGTTAGTATCGCACTTTTCTATAAGGATGGAACAACAAAAGTCTTTCCATATCCAAGAAATATGAAGTTTCAATTGGAAGTATTAAAAGAAGTAATAGTTACAGATGTTTTAGATAATGACTGGGTTATAAAAGTTTAGTATAAAGGTCACAAGACTGATGATTTTCTAAGAAGATATTTTTTTTAAATAATTCAGAGCTTATGCCTGATGGGACAGTTTGTAAACATTTATAATTTTTAGGGCAGTTCTTACATACTTCTAAAACAAAGTGATTTTTCTTTGAAATAGGATTGTCAGAGTATAGTCCATCTTGATTGTATGTTAATTGATTTAAATATCCTGGTAGCAAAAAGTTTAATGTTGATTCAAAATATCTAGGTTTTGTATTTTTTGAAACATAAAATTTAAATAGTTCATCTATTGAAGAAATCTTTTTAAAATCATTTATAGAATATTCTTTTTGGTACTCTTTTCTAAAAAATAATGGTGGCTCTAAAGTTTTACCGTCTAATTTTAAATACCCACTTAAATATATACCCTTTTGTCCAACAATAATATGTTTTTCTTCAATTTCTGGATCTTCATCTTCATACGAACATTGTAGCCCTATATATTCATATTTTTTAATGTATTCTGAAAAATCAAAAAAATTATTTGCTTTAAAAGAAAATCTCTCTTCTGAATAAGATCCATTTTTGTTTCCTAAGTGCAGTGTAAGAAAACATTCTTTTTTACTAGTAATGGTGTTACCCACTAGAGAACTATAGTGAGTTCCATCGTATTTTAAATATTTTTCACTTAAGTCTATTATTTTACTTTCTGCTATTAAATCTTTTTTTGTTGAATAAAAAGAAATAATAGACTCTCCCTTCAATTTTTTCAGTAAATCAATTTCAATTTGAAAACAAATATAATATGTTTTATTTTCATAAACTAGAGGGTCTTCGTGAGAGTTATAGGTGATAATCCTATTTTGTTTAGTATCAATATATATTTTCTTGACTTGTGTGCCGATTTGATTATTGCGTATTTCAAAAAAATAATCTCCATCAACAATTTTAGATTGATGTAATTCAAATTGAACCATAAAAAAATGAAAAAAGTTGGTTTCTTCTTTAAAAACCCTAAATCCTTTTTCTAATGAAAATGTTATTTTGCTCATAAAATTATTTTTTTAAAAGTGTATAGGAAAAAGACTATTAAATCAAATGGTCAATTGTTGACTTTATTAAGTTTATCTATACAATAGAAAAAACAAAAAAGGAAATAATTATGCTACTACAAGAGCTTTTTAAAGAAGAAAATAATAATTTAAAATCAGCTTACTCTGTAACAATTAATGAAGAATCCACTAATCCTGATTTTTCTACACCACCTCAAAACTTAGAAGAAATTGGTTTTGTTTTCAAAGTAGATGAAGATGGAATGTTAGATGAATCATTAATGGATATAGTGATTTCATACAGACTAACAAACTTACCTGTGGTAATGGAAGTTCCTGTAGATTTAATAACATCAGGTAAGTTAGAAATTAAATATTTGATTCAGTTGGCAAATAATGTTGATTTTTCTATTGCTTTGTTACCACCTGGAAGTAATTTAGTTTCTTCTGGTGTATCAATGGTTCAATATAAAGAAATAATTTCTAATGTTGTAGATGAAATGTTATCAAGACCTAATTTTGATAAGTTTATTTATCCAGTATCAAACTTTTTTGAGTATTTAATGTTAGAAAATATTTTGGGTAAAGAAAAATTATCAGATTTTAGACCTGAAAATAAATATGTTATTGAAAATTATTCTAGTGTTATGTCAAAAGAAGATAGTGATGACTTTAAGGCATTAATCAGAACAAAATTATATGATTTTTATGGTGGAGAACATGAATTTAAACTTGTGGCTTCTACAATGATTGAAGAAATTCTATCTAAAGCTAAAGTAATTTACAAAGATTTTATGTCAGATTACTTATCAAGACAAAATCAAGCACCTCAAGCACCTCAAGCACCTCAAGCACCTCAAGCACCTCAAGCACCTCAAGCACCTCAAGCACCTCAAAATTAATAAAAAACTGCCTTAATTGGCAGTTTTTTTGATTTAATATTGATTTGTTAAAATTATCAATTAAAATATATATATAAACCGATAAATAAGAGGTAAAAATATGAACATAGATAAAATGAGTGCAGAAGTATTAGGACAAATGTTACAAGATGATAACATTTCCAATTCATTATCTTCTGGTATTAAGAAAACAGTTAAAAAAGTGGGGCTAAGTGTTATGATAGCTGGAACATTATGTGTTTCAAGTGGAATGGCACAAGCAAGTGATTTCAAAAATATTATTTTAGGTGCAGGTGTTCTAAGTGGAGTTATTTCCAATGGCAGTAAAAGTGTTGGAAATTCAGAAATAGATTGTGATGTAGCTGGTAAAAATGGTTGGAAAATAGGGGGAGCTGCTGTTCTTGGTGGTGTTTTGGGAAATCAAGTAGGTGGTGGCACTGGAAAAGATTTGGCAACCGCAGCGGGAGCAGTTATTGGGGGAGTTATGGCAAACTCTTCTGAAGAAGAAAGAATTAAACAAGAATGTGCTAGAAGAGTTGCTTACAATGAAGAAACTCCTAATGTTGGAATACCAAGATATGCTTCTAGAACTAGCTATGTAAATGATCCAATTATTTACGAAAGCAGAGCACAAAATGGTGAGTCTTATTGGGTTACTACAAAAGGAAGTCCAGGATTATCAGCATTACGTGGAAACAGAAACGCTGTAAATAATTTAGATGATAATGAGATGGCAAGAAATGCTCTAGAAAGACATTCTGCTGCTTTAGTAAATTCTTATGCTAATTTAGAAAAAGTTAGTAAAGATTTCAAAAATATAGTAGCTGGAAAGACAACAGTTGGAACTGTATCAGGTTGGAATCCTGATGATAATTTTGCTAGACAAAAGAATCAAGATATTTTAAGAGAGGCTGGAAGAGCCTTAAATGAAGCACATTTAGACTATGCTAAGCAAAGATCATATTTTGCTATTGTTTTAGATAAGGCTGCGGTAGAAAGATATGATGTGACTAGATATGCTAATATGGAAACATATTTCACTCCTCCTCCATCATATACTGTAAGTTATGATATTAACAATCAAAGGGTAGTAAATGGAGCACCAAATAAATATGCTGTCCCAGGTTTAAGATAATTAGTATAAAAATCTAAATAAAAAAGGGGCTTTTGCCTCTTTTTTGTTTCTTGACAATCTTGGGATAAAAGTTTATTTTATAGAACAAAAGGTAAAATTATGGACGTTCAAAAATTAGAAAACTTGGCAGACTCAATTAATAAAATAAATTTAAATGCTGAAGACTTAATGGAATCAGTTTTAGATTATGTAAATATTTATATTAAAGAAAATGCACAAGATGCGAAACAAATTGATTTATTTTTAGACTCTCCAGACTTTAAAAGGCAGACTATGAGTGCCGCACGTGAATCAGTTGTTTTATCTATGAGTGCTATAGCTCTAGATGATAGTGTGCCATTTGAAAAACTTTTCAATAGATGTATTGACTTAAATTCACAAAAAGAATTAGCAGAAATACTATGTGAAAACGAAGAACAAAAAGAACTAATGTTTAAGTTTCTTAGAAATTTAAGAAAAGAAATGTTTTCTAGAGTTTATTCTAGAAACAAACACTTTAATGCTGTTGCTATGATAAATCCAGACTTATTAAAGTTTAGATTTGAATCTTTTATGGGACAAAAATTTTAATGCGAAAAGCTAGGATTCTGTTAGCCTTTATATTCCTAGGTATGAGCAACTTATTGTTTGCTCAAGATGCTACAGACAAAAAGGAAGATATAAGAAAAGAAGCATTAGGTGATCTACATTCAGAATCAAATGATTCTGATGTGTTGTTTGTTCAAAAAGAAAATTTAGTTGAAATAAAAGAGAAAAAAAGACAGCTAGCTAATGATTTTCCTATTATATTACAAATGAAAAAATTGGATAAAATATCAGAATATGTAAAAAATGGTGCTGATATTAATTATAAAATATACGAAAAAAATACAGCAGTCCATTTGTCTGCTATGCATGGAGATGTTGATTTTTTAGAGTTTCTAGCAAAATTAAAAGCAAACTTAACTTTATCAAACAATTCAAATCAAACAATTATTCATTTAGCTGCCCAACATAATTCTATTGAGTATTTAGAAAAGGCTAAAGAGCTTCTTTCTGATAAAGATTTAAAAAATTTATCATCACAGAAATCAAAATTTGGAAGAACACCATTACATGAATTGACATTGTATGCTAGAGGAGCAAAAGAAAATACAGTAAGAAGTCTTGAGTTTTTAGTAAAAAATGGTGTTAATCCAAATACAACAGATGAAGATGGTAAAACCCCTTTGCATTATGCAATTTCTTTAGAAAATTTTGACATTATAGAACCTTTAGTAAAAAATGGTGCTTCTTTTAAAGTAAAAGACTCTAACAATAAAACAGTACAAGACTTTGCTTTAGAAAAAGTAACTTTATTTAATACTCCTAAAATATATAAGTTATTAGATTATGAAGGAAAAAAGGTAATAGAACAAAAATTTAAAGCCATTAATATGTTACATGCTTTAGAAAAATATGGCTATACAATACCAAAAGAACCAGAAGTTTTAGCGGAAAAGCCAAAAAAAGAAACAAACACAAAAACAATTTTAAAGCCGTTCAAGCTTAATTAGTAATTAAAAAAGGATTTTTATTATATTTAAAATTATCATTAGATATTTTGAATATTAATCTGCTTTTTTTATCTCCCAACCATAAAATCTCAGTACCACTTCTTCTGTAGTATTTAGAATATTTATCTTGTGGATTTTCTTTAATAAATTTAGTTGCTAATGCTTTTTCTAGTTGTTTAACAACAACATCAGGATTGCCCTCTAAAGTTATTCCAACAAAATTATAAATAGAGGAACCATTAGAAATAAAAGTTTCTTCACTGTTTATTCCAAAAAATTTCTTTTTACCCTTAAAAAAATAAGTACCATCCTGCTCTATTGGAGGTGATTTGTATTCCTTAGTTAAAAATTCATGTAAAAAATATATATTGGCAGTGCTATTACCAGATAATGAATCCCATAATGTTAAAGAAAAGCTTGATGCAAATGCTTGGAAAGAAAATAAGAAGCCAATAATAAGTAAAGATATTTTTTTCATAAACTTAATATGAGATATTTTCACGAAAAAAGCAATAACCCCAATTTGGGGTTATTTTTTATAGGCTATGCTCTAATTTAGCGGCATTGATATTTTCAATATGTTTTCTAATCCATCTCATAAATAACAAGGCTTTATCTTCAGATATAAAAGAGGCTTCTCCTGTATCAGATATCGGAACTGGAAACTCAAATCCACATTCAGTAACATACCAAAGTTCTTTATTTTGATACCTTACAAATTTAACTTTTTTATTTTGAACCATTTCTTTTATATTCATGATTTTTACTCCTTATGTGTTATTCATGAAGTGGAGTTTTAAATGACTAAATACCACTATTTTTAGCCAATTTTCCAAGCATCTTTTGTTTTGCTTAAGAAATCTTCGATTATTCTTTTCATATCATCTACTTTCATACTTTCTCCTTTCTTTACTACTGTTAATCCTTGTGTTAAAATAAACAAAAAGGTTTTTAAATGTTTACCATAAATTACAAAGATGAAAATGAAAAATTTAAACTAATAGAACTTTTAGTTCATGGTGATTTAACCCTTTTTAGAAAAATAAAATTAGATAACAATCAAGAATCTAATTGGGAAGTTAAAAATTCCTCGGGAAAATGGGAAGAAGAAACTATTCTAGATGATATCGTAGAAGAACTCTTCAACTCTGATACTCCTGCCTATTTTCAAAATACTAAAAGAAATAAACCCTAAATTTTAAATATTCAACAATGTATTTGGTATCGCATACGGGTACTGCCCCCGTTCCTTTTGGTTGAAAGCCAAACGACCAGCTTCTAGTCTTATGCGATAAAAATTTGGTGGATGCTCTCCGACTCGAACAGAGAAGGGCTAAGCCAACGGATTTACAGTCCGCCCCCGATACCATTACGGGACTAAGCATCCATACTTTTATTAGTGTTCTTAATGGGTCTGGAATCGAACCAGTCTTCGGCATGCCATTAAAGGTGCGTGCTACCCGTTACACTAAGCCATCCATTAAATAGTTTTACTTTGTTATCCTACATTATGCTCACAGGTGCGCCTTCTGAATAATATTGCATAACTTACCCTAACATTTCATTCTATTAATGTTTAGAACACTAATAAAAATATGGTACCGCCTGAGAGAATCGAACTCCCATTCCAAGGTTCGTAGCCTCGTGTATTATCCATTATACTAAGGCGGTATATTTTGGTACTCGGTATGGGAATCGAACCCATCTTACTGACGTGAAAGGCCAGTGTCCTACCGATAGACGAACCGAGCATCAAACTTAAATATTCTTTTCAAAACACTTAACTTTGGAGTCTCTAGGGGGATTCGAACCCCCGTTATCAGGATGAAAACCTGATGTCCTAGGCCAACTAGACGATAGAGACACAATATTTGGTGGATAGGGTAGGATTCGAACCTACGTAGCCATAAGGCGGCAGATTTACAGTCTGCTGGTTTTAACCACTCACCCACCTATCCAAAATTTTTACTAAAGAACATATTTTGTTTTCAACGATGCAAAAACAAAAGGCACCTTTCGGTGCCTTATTTGCTAAATGTAAGTAATTTTACATCACATTACCCATTTTAAAATGAGCAATAGCAAACCCGACACCATTAGTGTTGTGTTCCTCTCGTTCATAATAATAAGTAAATTGTGACATTTTTGTTCCTTAATTAAATTAACCAATATGTGTATTATCTATCAAAAATAAATCTTTGTCAACAGATTTATTTAAAAAGATTTAACTATTTCTAATCTAAAGCCATTAGATTTGTCTGTACCTTCTCTTACGGTAAAGAAAGTTGGTTGAACAGCCAATTCTAAAATCTCAAATTTAGCCCCAAAAGCATATTCTTTAGTGGCAATTCCACCGTCAAATGATTTACTATAATTAAAACTTACAAAAGGTTCAAATCCATTTGCTTTATAAATTAATTTTGGTTCTATTGAATAAGAATCATCGTGTTGACCTACACTAAAATCTCTTGCTATGCTAAATTTTAATGTTGAAGAAAAATTATTATATTCACCTAAATGTTTTTCATAACCTAAACCAACAGTTGAGCTGGTTTCATTTATTGGTGAATTAGCTTGTGATGTGCTTAGTGAAAATTCAATTTGGTCATTATTCCTGTTGTAGCCTAATGCCGTAGTTAAAGAATTGCTATTATGTTTTGGTGTATCTTGAGTAGCTTTTGATTTTTCAACACTTGGTATTAATTTAAATTCCCAGCTTGTGTCTTCAGCTATGGCATAGTTTGAAAAAATCCCAAATACGAGTATTGTTTTAATTATATTTTTCATTATTTTCTCCTTAGTAAATAATTAACTACTAAGAAGAAAAATAATGATTACAATATTTGCATTCTACAAATGGTGCTAATATTAAATGAGTGGTAAATTATATTTTATTTTTGTTGTTTTTAAGAGAATTGGAAGGTTTTATTTCTCTATTTAAAAACAAAGAAAAAGCTAAAGGGTTTGGATATTGTTCTAAGATTTTTTCTATATCTTTAGATTTGGGTATTTGTAAATCAGTTATTAAATAAGATATAGATTCTTCTTTTTCTAAAAGAACTGATACTCTAAACGCAGAATTAAGAACAGATGGTTTTAAATATTCTGCTTTAAATTCTAATTCATTTGAAGAGATTAAATATTTGATTTGATTTACATTTCCTCTAGAGCAAGCATTTATAAATTCTTTATTAATCATTTCTTGGTTGAGATTGTGATAATCTAAAAAATATTGAGAAAAATAAGTCATAGTTTAGCCTTGTTGGTTTTATGTTCAAAATCAAAAACAAGCTGAGCGTTTAATGTTCTCGCTTTAAACATGGCACTTACAACTTTATTGGGGTTTTTAAATAAATAATCTTTTATTTCTTTGGTTTCTTCAATGTTTTGTTCAAATATTAAATATTCTAGTATATCATACTTACCCATCCTTGTAGCCATTCTGAATGGGGCATCATTTTTTGCATGAATATTTATGTTTTTTTTAATTTTATCTGATTCATAAAGATATTTTAAAACTTCTAAAGAACCAAACATACAAGCTGTCCTAATAGCCATAAAGTCATCCATTTCAATTGAGAGCTTATAATTATTAGATAAAAGTATAGAAACATCTTCTAGGTTATTTTTGGCACAAGCATTAAAGAAATATTGTTTAATTTCATTTTGAGTGTTGCAAGATAGTTTATCTTTTAGTTCCATAAATACATCCTTATTTTAATTTTATATTATAAAGACAAGGATGTAAATAATTTATTGTTTTACTCTAACTTTATATTTTAAAACTATAGTCTTTTCTGCGGGTACTTTAATTGTCCAGCTGGCTGTATTGCTATTTTCTTTAATATAAGGATAAGAAGATGAAATCATTTCCCAATCTCCTGGAATAGGTTCTAAAACAGTAACAGTAGCTTGTTCTTTTTTGGAGTTTGTTAATTTAATTTCATATTCACTTTCAAATTGGAAATTATGTCTAGATTTTGTATTAGTTTTTTCCCAAGTTAATTGTTTCTTATCAGCAAATAAATCAAAAGATTTTCCTAAATTAATAGAAACTTTATCTTTTTTGGCAGTATGGTTAATATTATCTTCACCTAAAAACTGAGCATTCCCCATTGAGTCTTTCTTGTAAACTCTAAAAATACCTTTGGGTAATGGATTTCCTAATCCGTGCTGTTGTTCATTAATGAATTCAATTGTAGTGTCAAATTTTATTTTTTCACCAATATTGCCAACTAAAGATTGATAATAATAATCACTACCGTTAAGAGTATGTTTTTTTGTAATTTTAATATTTGGTAAATTAAATAAAGAAACTTGTTTTGTTTGGTTGTCTTTTATGCTAACTCTATAAGGCAATGAATAAAGATGATATTCGCTTAATGTTTCCTCTTTTGGAGATTCCATAGCTTTATTTCTTGCCATTCCTGAAGCATCAGCCATTGCCATCATCGGAACTGCTCTTATGTTTGGAGTGACTTGATTAACATCGCCCGCAATAAGTTGTACATTGGCATTATCATAAGAAGCACCACTTGTATTGGTAAGTGTAATCCAAGAAACTAAGTTCATTGAATCTTCTGGTTCAGAAAGGTTGGCTACATAAGCCGCCTTCCAAGAAATACCTTTTGTTAAATAACTTAGTTCTAAATTAGAAGGTTTTTCATTAAGAGGTTCTATTTGCAAAGTCAGTGTAGGTTTTTCTTTTAGATTTTGTGGTAATTCTTTAAAGCTAATCCTACCTTGAACTCCAGTTTCTATGCGGTCTTTATATTTTAAAATCACACCAGAATTTGTAGATAAAATAATAGCATCTTCTTTTGTTTCTACTCCAGTTTGTGGGTTTGTTTTAATAACAGTTACGGTTTTTCCAATATACTTTTCAAGTAATTTAGTAGGAGTTAATAAATCAAAATCATAATTTTGTGAAATCAAATAAAAATTATTTTTTTCCATATTTTTCAATTGGGTTGAGTCGCTAATTATTTGAGATGAAACATCTTTCCAAACAATGCTTTCTTGTAATTTTGGTAAATGCCTAACATCCTTAACCAATGCTAAATTGTCATTATAAATTGTTACCGCCAAATCTTTTTGATCTTCTGTAGTTGTTAAAATTTCTTTAGCAAATGTGTAGCCACATGGCAGACTTAAGGATGCCGCTAAAACTATTTTTAATAAGTGTTGAGTTGATTTCATATGAAAATCCTTTGTAATATAAATTAATTAAGTATAGATATGAATTGAATTATTTGCAAATGTCATCAAATGCACCTATACTTTCGTTATGTAATATATTAATTAAATATTAAGGAGATATAAATGACAAAAAATAAAATATTAGTGGCTTCTCTTGCTATATTAATGGGTTCAACAGTGTTTGCTGCACCGCCAAGATATAAAAAAGAAATGAATGTAATGGATACAACTAATTATTCAGACTATGGTAATATTTTATCAACAGAAACAGTTTATGATGAAGTAATTAGACCAATTGAAGTTTGCCGTAAAGAAATGGTTAAAGAAGAAGTCTACCCAGAGCCAAGAGTTGTTCAACAAGAGGGCGACAGCGTTGCTGGAGTTATTATAGGGGGTTTAGCTGGAGGTATTCTAGGTAATCAAGTTGGCAAAGGAACTGGTAAAGATTTGGCAACAGCAGCTGGTGCTGTAACAGGTGCTATTGTTGGGAATAATTTAGCAAAGAAAAATAATCAGCAACAAATTGTTGGTGCTCCAAGATTAGTTGAAAGAGAAGTTTTAATGTGTAATACAGAAAATAAAACTGAAAAAGTAGTTAAGGGATATAATGTAGAGTATTCCTATAATGGTAGAGTTTTTAACTCATTTGTGAGAGACAAGCCACATGACAATAAAATTAGATTATCTGTATCAGTAAATCCACAATAATAAAAGCCCCAAAAGGGGCTTTTATTTTGTCTTATGTTTGAAATTAAGCTTCTTTAACTGATTGCCTTTTAAAAGGTTTGAAAATAAAAGAAATTTCTCTTCCTCCATTATTAACTTTACCATCCAAGCTACCAACTTCTTGAACACTGTTAATAATTTTATCTATAAATTGTTTATTTAGGTCATGCATAACTGATTCTCTGTAATTTTTAAATTTAATTACAATTTTAACTTTATGATTATCAACTAAAAATTCAGAAACTTTTTTAATTTTAAGAAGAAAGTCATGCTCTCCAATATTGGGTCTAAATTGCATGCTTTTCATGTCTTGAGATTTATTCTTAACTTCTTGTTTGTGCTTTTTCTTTTGTTCGTGATACAGCCACTTGCTATAATTAAGGATTTTACAAATAGCTAACTCCTTAGCTTGACCAACTTGCATTAAATCCATTTCTTGCTCTTGAGCAATTTTCATTGCCTCTCTATATGGCATCTCGCCAATTTTTCCACCTTCTGTATCCAAAAGCAAAACTTTAGGTGATCTAATTTGTTCATTGATTAAATGAGTTTTTTCCAAGTATTTTCTCCAGTGTTAATAATAGTGGTATTTTACAATAAAAATATGCTTTACGCAACAAATTTATTTGTATTCTCCAACTTGCTTTAGCTTTAAAACAACATCTTTATATTTGTTTTCAACATATTGCGTTGCTTCCTTAAAAGCTTGCTCTTTTGGCATGTATTCAAAATACATTAAATTTTGAGCTTCTATCTCAATTTTCTTTTGAATATCAGCTTTAGTTTCCACTGGTGGGGGAACATAAATATTGGTCATTTTTTCTCCTTTTAAAATCAATAATTATTTTGAACCATCCAAACAGCCAAATCAATGGCAGTTACATTTTTTGTCTCTTCTCTTTCCTGTAAGATTTGCAAAATGGGGGCCATTTTACCATCCCATTGTCTTTTCATTATATCAGGTAAGATTAAAGAAAGAATTTTCTGTATGTTTGTATCCGAAAACGGTCTGCTCATAACTGTTTTATTTCTAATTAGCTTAGAAGAGGTCCAAATAATATCAGTTTCTGATATTTTAAATGTTTTGTTTTGTGGTTTTTTCTGAATATTAGATAAAAAATCATTAATACTGAATTGATCATTATTTTTAATATATGATTTAATTTCTGTCTCTAGCCAATCTTCTCGCTGTTTTTTAAATTCCTGTGGATTATGTTGATTTGTAATTCCAGGCATTCCACTTCCTGTAGATTGTCCGTGTGTCTGATTTATTGTATGTTGCTGATTTTGAACGTGGTGAGAGAAAAATTGTTTTTCTGAAATATTCTCTTGGAAATTATTATTAATTTCTTGGATTGAATCAGCTTCTTCAGATGAAGGTTGAAACTCTTCTTGAGAAAAAATGTTTGCTTGTGAAGAAATGTTGTTATTTGAAAAACCTTTAAATACAGGAAAGTCATTATTGTCATCCAATAAAACACATGCATCCCATTTGCCATGAGGGTAAGACAAAACAGGAACTTTAAACCTTTTGTCATCTTGTGTTTTAATGGTTTGGTAAAAAACAATAGAACCATCCTCTTTTATTTCATATGTGTCAGCATAACATACGACTGGTAAATGTGAGTTGTTGTTGTTTTTTTGGAAATTGTGTTTATTACTGTCTAACAAGAATAAACCAAAGCGAAATTTGGGACGAACAAATTGAAACATAATTAAATTTGACTAATTAATAGAGTTGATAAAAGTTGCTGTCCCATTGTGCTCATTATTCAATATTAAAATATTTTTCTACAAATTCAAGGTCGGTAGATTGACTCTTCAATTCACCACCTTTTTCTTCTTCTTTTATAATAAGATTAACACGTCGTGTCAATACCCCTTTTTTAACTCCTAGTTTTTCCGCAACAGCCTCAATAGCCTCTTTAAGAGCTTCTTGATCTCTAGCAATACTTTTCTTTTGATAAATTATATCTTCTATAGCCTTCTTAGTTTCTTTAGTTAAAGTGTGTTCATTATCTAATTCTTCTTTTGCCATTTATATCTCCTTAATTGCCTTACATTATATTAATAAAAATAAGTGCTGTCAACAAAAAATGTTTGACAGAATTAAAAAATAATATAAATATGAAATAAGGGAAAAAAATATGGAAAATTGGGATAATTTAAATGTTTATCTAACTAGAGCTTCTAAAGATTTTAAGAGAAACGAAGAGTTATCTAAAGAGTTAATCCGTTATTGTCTTAAAAGTGAAAAAGAAAATGTTAAAGCATGCCTAAAAAGAGGTGCGCCAATTAACTGCAATGATGAACATATAACACCATTAATAGCTACTATACAAAATGATGATTTAAGTTTGGCTTATTACTTACTAAATGCTGGTGCTAGGGTTTCATTTAAGCCTAATGCTAACTTTGAAGATGCTTTTTGGTTTGCCCTAAAACAAAAAAAACATGATTTTTTAAAAATTTTTATAGATAATAGGTGTCTTTTAGAGTGGAGTGTTCCAAAGAACGAAAAAGAAACCCCCCAAACACCTTTAATATATGCAACCATACAATCTGATTTAAGGGCAGTAGAACTATTACTGACTCATTATGCGATAAATGTAAATCAAAAAGATGGATTGGGAAATACTGCTTTACATTACAATATATCAAAACAAGAGATGACACCTGACGATATAGAAATAGGAAGATTACTAATCGCAGCTGGAGCGGACACTGAAATAGCTAATTTAGACGGCAAAACTCCAGAAGATATGGCGCAAGACTTGGCAGCAAGATCTGTTATATTGTCTGGTAAGTTAGAAAATGAATTGCCTAAAAAAGAAGAGTCTGTTGATTTAGAAATAACAGACCCTGAACCAGAAAATGGTGTTTCTTTAACTAAAAAGGGTAAGATGAAAATTTAATTTTCATTCTCTAAAGATAAAATCTTTCTTAGTGCTAACTTAAAGCTTGGTCCTTTAATTGAATATATGTATTCATTAGACAAATCATCAAATTTTAATGATAAGAAGTTACTATATTGAGCGTGCAGTTCAGACAATTTTTCTTCTTTATATTCTGGATTTTCATATTTAACCCAAAGCATTAATCCCTCTTTCTTAGAGGTTGGTTTTTCTAAAACATCTACATCTTCAACAGCTTTAATATCAACAGTATTTTGAACTTCTATGTTGTTAAGAATTGTTGGTGTTGTATCAATTAACGGAGTTTTTTCTTGTACTTCAATTGTTTTGTTTTCTTCTTTTGCCACTAAAGATATTGCGGTATCAACCTCTTCTGGAGTTTTTAATTTTGGAATAGTTTTTCTTTTTGCTGTATTCTTAGATTTTGGTTTAATTTCTGTCTTAGACGAAATTACAATATTTTCTTTTTGAGATACAGATGTGGTTTTCTTATTTTTTGGTTTTGTTTTATTTTTCAAGGAAAAACGAGTTTGTTCCAATTCTTCTAACAGTGGCCATTCTTCATTCATTATTTCTTCAGTTAATAGCTTTTCTAAAGATGGATCATTTTCTTTACTTTCATCTTTGATTGAAGTGTTTTCAGACTTAATTTCTTCAATTTTAATTGGTTGAGGTTGTTCTAAAAGTGGAGTTATTTTCTCAGCAATCTTAACCTTTGGATTAAAAATAGATTTAATTTTGTCAATAAAACCATTTTTTAATGAATTAGAGATTTCAGAATTAATATTAGAAGATTCAAATTGATGTATTTTCTTAATGATTCTATTTTCTGAGATAGTTAAATCATTAATTATTGAAATGTGATGATTAATATTGTCAGCTAAGATTTTAAATTCTTTTTGAAAAGATTGTAATTCAGTAGAAAACTTATCTTTTTTTTCTAAAATTAAACTTAACTGTTTCTCTAGTTCTTGTCTTTCATTTTCCATAATTTATTTTCCTTTCGTGTTTTCTTTGTTTACGACCTCAACTTCAGGATCTATTTTTATATCATTAGGTAATTTTGATGGAGGTGTTTTAGGTGTTGTGATTCCAGGAACAATCAGTTCACTTGGAACATCTTCTTTAGAATTTTGCTGTATATTTTTATTTACAATTGTGCCTTTATCAATAGTGGCAAGATTTGTTTTAATGCATTTTTGTTTTTCTTTTTTATTGGTGTATGTTACTTCACCTTTAGGGTCAACACATTTATAAATAATGTTCTCAGCAAAGCTAGTTGCTGATATGCTCACTAATAATAGAAAGAGTAAATTTTTAATTAACATATATTTTAAAATAAAAAACATTATGTTAATTTTATTAAATATTGTCAAATTGATGTTTTTTTGTAAAACTTTTTAAGTTGAGATATTATTTGTTTACCTACATGATAGCCCAACATAACGGGGACAGCATTACCAATTTGCTTATATTGAGAGGAAATACTTCCCATAAATTGCCAATCATCTGGAAAGCTTTGAATTCTAGCGTATTCCCTAATATTAAGTGGTCTGTTATATTTTGGGTGACATCTTTCAGTTTGCTTTTGGCTGGGTGATGTCAGAAGTGTCACACTAGGCTTTGAATAAGATAGCCTCTTTAAAATACCAGTTTTACCGCCTTCAGAAAAAAACATTTTGCCTAAATATTCTTTTTGTAAATCAATTGGTAAGCTTTTCCAATTGCCCCCTTCTGGTATTTGTGAAAAAATTGAAGTTTTAATTTTTGAATAAGTGTTACCAACTGATTGAATGTCTTCTACATCTTTAGAATAATAATCTCCTTTAAAAAAAACATCTTTCAATGTGGGAGATTTTGATTGAGTTGGTGCTTGAAAATTAAATGAAGATTTAAATTCTTTTTTAACACCGAAAATAAGCACTCGCTCTCTTATTTGTGCTACATCATAATTGTTAGAATTTAATAGTAAGGGTTCAAAAACATGATAACCTAATTCTTCAAAAACATTAATGATGGTTTTGATAGTGTTACCTTGGTCATGAGTAAGTAGACCCTTAACATTTTCAGCTAAAAAACACATAGGGCTTACTTCTTTAATGGCTCTAGCAAACTCATAAAAAAGGGTTCCTCTGGTATCTAGAAATCCTAATCTTTTACCGCTATGAGAAAAAGCTTGGCAAGGAAATCCACCACTAATTAAATCAACTTTATTTTTATAGTCAGAAAAATCCACATCATGTATATCTTTCAGTAAAATATTCCATTCGGGTCTATTAAATTTTAATGTTGCCGCAGCATTTTTATCAAATTCATTTAATAGAACATGTTCAAATCCAGCTTTTTCTAATCCAATAGCTAATCCGCCACAACCCGCAAATAATTCTAAACTTGATATTTTTTTCATATGTTTTATAGTGTTTTAGAAAATATAAACAAAAAAATAACTTTAATCAAATGACTAAAAATATACAAATACTATTGGAGACAGTTGTTAGGTGTGGTGGAAACTGTTCTGGTTGTGCTTTATCTTCAGTGGAGAGAATGTCTAAATCAAATATTGATTGGGAAATGTTTGAAAAAAAGGCACAAGAATTATTTCAGTATTTAAATCAACAAGATGCCAATAAAGTGGAATCTGTATCTTTATTTTTAGGTCAAGGAGATCATTTTTTATTATCAGAAGATGAAATGAAAAACTTTGTTGAAGTTTGTTCTAAAATAGTTCCAAATCAATTAAGACATAAAACAACAACACTAATTACAGCTTCTGCAATAGGAAAAGAAGAAATAATAAAAGAAAAAATGGATTTGTTTTATAACCTATTTTTAGCAAAGGGGATGCCATTTTTCATTCAAGTTGTTTTTGATCCTAAAAAAATGATAGTAAATGAGAAATTTTCCAATATTTATATTAATAATATTCTATATTTTAAAACTAAATGTGGAATGACAGAATTAACCATAAATGTTGGTGAAGACTTGTTTGAAACAATGTCTCCGCAGCAATTTCATGATTGGACGATTCAATATGGATTTAAACATGTTGAAATGAATTGGGTTATGAATAAAAATACAAAATTTATGTGGTTGAAAAATAGTAATCACAAAAAAATGTTTGATTGGCTAAAAGAATTATTAATATTAAATGCTAAAGATCATTTATATGAAATAAATTTTGTTCCATTTTTATCAAGAGCAATAAATTTAATGAAAGATGAAGATTTAGTAAATGAATCATTAATTAAAAATATATCCAATCAATTGTCTGAAAATATCTATATTGATAATTGGGGAGGGATTTCTTTTTGTCAGCCTGGTTTAATATCCAATATTATTCCAATAACAGAAAGATTAACAGATTCAAATATAGATTTAAATGATGTAATATTATTAGAAAAAGAAGCTAAAAATAAGGCTAACTTATTAATGTCTAAAATATTAAGAAAAAAATCTTGTTCTGGATGTGAATTTGTAGCTTCTTGTTTACAAATAGGCAGTTATGCTTGGATAGAAAATAAAAATGAAGATTCTTTTAACTGCCCTTGGGATATTAAAGACTTTCTGCTGTTTTTTAAGGAATATATTAATAAAAATAAAGAATATGCCGAAACTAAATTTGATAAAAATCCCATACAAAATAAGTTGTTAATGAATGAAAATAATGCTGATTTTGAATATTTTGAAAGTCGTTTTGACAAATAAATATTAGTTGTGATAAAATTAACAAAAAAGGATAAAAATATGACTAATATACAATTAATTAATATTGTTCAGCAACAAAACTTGTCAGAATTGAAAAGTTTTTTAACTATTAATAAAAACTTAGATTTGTCCTTTACTACTGAGTCAGGGGATACATTGCTTCACTTCGCAGCATCAAAGTTAACAGAAAACACTTTGAGTATAATTCAGATTTTATTGGAAAACGGTTTAGACCCATTAGCTGTTAATCAAAATTTTCAAACTTCAATAGAGGTGGCTCTAGAAAATAACAATATACCAGCAATGACTATTATGAAACATTATGTAAATAAAAAGATGCAAGAAGCAAAGGGTTATTAATATTTACTAATTTTTTGTGCCCATTTTTCCACATTGTCTATTCCATAAAGATTAATATTATCATCTATAGCTTTAAATAGTTTCTTCCAAATTTGACAATAAGTTGTTTTGCCATAAAGGTCATTTTTTTGTTGTATAGCTTCAAGCATACAACCACCTTGGCACTCTTTAAAATAATCACAAGATAAGCAGTCGGAAGAAAGTTTATTGCTTCTCTCTTTTATTTTACTCCAGGTTTCATAATCAAAATGACCATTAATTGAATTCCCAATAATTAAATTTTTAGAATCCGCCATATCTTGACATATATAAAGATCACCATTTGGCTCCATATTTATTGAGGATGTAGCGCAGTTGTGTTGAGATGGGCAACCAGAAATATGTGATATATCTAAATTTTTATGTGTATGTAATCTTTTATTTAAATAAGAATAAAAAGGTTCAATAATAATTTGTTGTTTCATTATCCAATTATTAAAAGACTCCAAGAAAGCCATTTCAATTTCTTCTAGTGTTAGAGACTCTATTGGACTCCCACCGTTAAAAACTGGTCTTATTGTAAGATGCCTTTTGCTAGAATTATGTATATTTATTTCTTCTTGAATATGTGGATACATTTTTTTATCTAAAACAATAATCCCTGATATGTTTTTACCAAAATATTTTTTTACATGAGATACATTCTTCATAAAAATAGTTTTGTATTTTTTAGGATCTTTATTGACAGTTCGTTGAGTAGTGTGTAAATCAAAAGATGTTCCAATATTGTCATCTAATATTTCATATAAGGCATTAATTTTTTTAGGAGAACCTATTAAATTTGATTGTCCTCCTTGTCGAAAATTCTTAAATATTGGCGAAAGTTCTTGTTTTACCAATTCAGTAAATTCTTTCAAATATATTGTAGGTATTGTTAAAAGTTCACCACCAATATACTGAACAGTCAAGTGTTCTCTATTTCCACCTATATTTAGTTCTAATATCTTAGATTTTAAGAAAGAAAGACTTGTTCTTAAGTCAGAAATATCCATTAAATCTGAAGCATTCTTTTCAAAAGAAGAACAGTAGGAGCAGTCAGCATTACATTTCTTACTAATGCGTATATGTAATGTCAGACTATTTGGGTTTCCTAAAAAAATTTCTGTATGCATATTGGTCTTATTTTTTTTAAATCATATTAAATTATTTATTTTTAGCAAGTCATAAAATCTCAAGTAAAGCCACTAATGTTAACCCTTTTGCTTTTTTGTTTTTTTTAATTTATAATTTTCACAATTTAAGGATTTTATATGAGAAGAGAACAATCAGCCGGAGTTATTATCGTAAGAAAGGAAGAATACGATAATAAAGTTTTATTAATGAAATCATACGATTTTTGGGATTTCCCCAAAGGTGGTATAGAAAAAGATGAAAATAAGTTGCAAGCTGCCATACGTGAAGTAAAGGAAGAGACTGGAATAACAGAACTAGACTTTAATTGGGGTAAGATTTATTACGAGACAGAACCATTTGGAAAACACAATAAAGTAGTTTATTATTTTGTAGCAGAGACTACAACAGAAAATGTTGTAATGGGTATTAATCCAGAACTTGGAAGGCCAGAACATGAAGAGTATGCTTGGGTTTCTTTTGATGAAGCTAGAGGCATGGTTGTAGAAAGAATTAAAAAAGCAATAGATTGGGCCAAAGAGAGATTAGAAAATAGCTATGGATTTAAAAATGAGAGAAAAAATAATATTAGTTAAAAATAATATACAAGAAAAATTCCAAAAGGTTGCCGAATTGTCCTTTTGGAATAATAAGTGGTTTGTGGTTGCTCAATTATTGGTTTTGTTTTACTTTATTTCTTTTAAAGTTGCCTACCCTGTAAATCTTACAGTTTATCATTTTTTTAACGGCTCCTTATTCCAATTGGAAATATTAAAAACATTATCTAATAACTCATTTTTTATACACTCTAAAATGATTACATTAGGTTTTGTTTTGTTGGTTATTTTACTTTTCAAAAGAAATTTAACACTTTTTCAATTTACATTAACTGTTGTGGCAGTATTTCTGTCCCCCATCTATGAGTGGATAGACATATATGGACATGAAACTATTTTTAATATGGGAATATACAACCCAATAATGAGAGAGGGTGCGACTCAAGTTAACCCACAATATACTAGAATTGTGTTATTTTTGTTGGCATTTATTGCTTTAACAGTGTTGGTTTTAATCAAAAAAACTAGAACAATGGACAGAGCATTTATGTTTTTAATAGCTGGTTCTATGATTATTACAACATTCTTATTTCATGTGGCAATACCAATGGGTACCTTAAAATTATCAAAAGATGAAAAAATAAAAGCTTTTTACACAGAATTAATAGAGGTTCCTATAGGTTATGCTTGTCGCAATAAAAATTGCTATGTTCTTGATTTACAATTTAAGCAAGAAAGCAAAAAAATATTGTTAGATTCAATTAAGGAAGAAGATCAAGAAAATTTTATAGCAGAAGCAAAAAAATATTTTAGTAATGAAAAAAACAAAAATTATCCATATCTAAAATCTGTTGGTAACTTTATAGGTACTGATACAACTTTTAGTGCTTGTATTTTTAGAGCAAAAGAAAATAAGTTTTTATGTACTTTTGATAATCAACAAATGGTATCACAGGGGTTGTTAGCTAAAATTTGGTTTGCTTTACTAACAGCTATAGCACATTTTATTTGGATTTTCTTCGGTTTTGGATTATTATTCCTTCATAAATATCGTAAAATTCAAAAAGTAGTAACTAGTAATATGTAATTAGTCTTCTTGTTCTTTGAACTGAGTGACAGCTTTAGAAACTATGTCCCAGCTAAATCCTTTGTTAGCTAGCATACTGTAGTATTTTTTAGTAAGTTCGGGATTATAATATTTAAATTTTTTAATTAAAAGAACAGTCGCTGATTCTAATTCTTTTGTTGAATCAGTATTGTCAGATAAGAAATCACCAATATCATCTTTGTTTATACCTTTAAGAATGAGTCTATTTTTAATCTTAGAAGCAGACTCTTTTTTAGAATATGTTTGATAAACACTATTGATAACTCGTTTATCATTTAGAAATGAATTCTTTTCCAATTTTTGAAGAATTTCTTCTATAATTTTTTCTTCAGGCTGATATTTTTTCATTTTAGTAAACAATTCATATTTAGAATAGTCTCTTCTAGAGAGAAGCCATAAGCCATAATTATAAAGTCTTTGGGGATCAAAGATTTTCGGTTCTTTCATAGTATAATTTTTAAATTTATTCTTAAACATTTAATTTCCTAAATAATTTTGAATTATACAATATTATTTTGATTTTTAACATACAAAATGGTATAATTATAAAAAAATAGGAATTTATATGGAAAAAATAAGCTTTGAAATACCAAAAAATGATTTTGAATACAGTGAATTATCAGCAGATAAAAAAGATGAAATTATTGATAAATATCAAGAAGTAAAAAGTAAAATGGATAAATTCATTGAAAGTTATATTGAAGAATCATTATCTGAATTATTAATAAAACATCCATCTATAGAACAATTAACCCTAGATCCTAAATATGAATATAATGATGAAGGGTATGCTCCACATTATATTATGCCTTTTATAAATGGTGAATATTGGGGAGATGGTGAGGATATAGATGACGATTTGTTTGAAAAAATAGATTATGCTTGTGCAAAAGTAGCTCATTTAATTACTGAAGATATATCCTTAGATGTTGATTTAATTAGAAAAAAATACTCAGCTAAAAAATTAGATGCTACACTATCTTCTAATAACAATAAAACATCTAAAAAGTTTAAAGCTTAAAATATTTGATTTTATATTTTTATTTTTTAATCTGATATTAACAAGGAAAAATTATGGTTTTAAATAATCAAGATGCCCAAACATATAATTTTTATGTTGAATCAGAAATAGAAAGGTTGAATTATTTAATTACAGCTAGTGAAGAAAATACTTTTTGTTTTGTTTCAATTTTAGACAAAAATAGAGAAAATATTTGCGAATTTAAATCACAATTGGCATTAACAGAAAACGAAGATTTAGAATTAGTAATTAGTCGTAATAAAAGTAATGAAAAGATTCATTTACTGAAAAAAAATGCAATTTTAAAAGTAGATTTTAATTTAGATGGAATTCAAACTCATGCAGAATGTTTTTTAAGAGATTTTGAAGTAGTTGATGATAAAGTAATTATAAATATTTCTTCTCCATTTAAAATGATAAGAGTTCAAAGAAGGGTTCACCCAAGGATAACAGTTCCATCATCGTTTGAGATTTTTGTTACTCTAGATAAAAATAAAAAAGAATTATCAAAACTAAAAGCTATAAATATAAGTTTGGGTGGTATAGCTGTATTAGCCTCAGCAGAACAATCTGATATTGCGAATGGTATTTTATTTCAAAATGCCACAATAGAGTTGCCTTTTAAAGTAAATAACATTTTTAATGTTCCAATGAGAGTTTCTTATGCTAAGGCTATTAATGAAGAAATACTACCGCAAGATTTGTTATCACAAAATACTAATTATTCCTGGTATCATTTAGGAATTAAATTTGAATCATCCAATGTAATATTGGAAGATTCTCTTAGAATGGCAATATATCAAATTTATAAAAATAATTAAATTTTGTTATTATCTTTTTTTACTACCATTTGTGATTCAATCTGATTATTGAGTTTAACATACAAATATTTACTGGTTTGCTCTTTTATAAACAATGAATAATTTCCGATCAATAATTTTAGGCTATCTACATCTTTTTGTTGTGCTATCAATAATATTATCTTCTCTAATAAGTAAGATACCAAATCAATTTCTGTTTCAGCACAAAAAGCATAAATGTGATAATTTTGACTATCTTTATCATAATCAATGAATATTTTTGATATTTTTAAATTAGAAAAATTAATTCGTATATAATTTAGGTGTTCTAAAATAGTTGAAATAAGTAAACCACTCCCTAAATTATTATGTAAATTGACACTTATTAAATGTTTCTTTGAAACGGTTAGAATAATAGACTTTTGTGTGCTTTTACTAATAATTGGAGAGTCTAAATTTTCATTTATTGTTAATTTATTAAAAAAGGGAATTAAATCATCATGTTTTATTTGAGTTTGTAACAATAAAGAATATATTTCCTTTTGATTATCATATGATGAAAATGCTGTTGTTTTAATAAGTGTTTTAAATATATCCTCAATATGTTTAGTGTTTTTAAAATGAACTAAAAAATCTTGAAGGTATATCCAGGAAGAATTTAAAAAAGAACTTCTATTGATAAATTTAAAAAGGATTTCCTCATGAGAAGATATTAATTTTAACACATCCAATAAATAATCATTAAAAGTGGGGTCATTTGTTTTTGGAGTTTTAATTATTAATTGAGAAAGTAAAACCTCATCGTGTTTATTGTTTAAACAATATGATAAAAATTTAAAGTATTCGTTTGGGTTAATTAATTTATCTACTGAACTATTAAGAAGCCTATAAACAAAATAATCATTTTTAACTTCTTCGATGCTTAATGGTGCCCTAATTTTATACATTTCATGAGTTAACTTTTCTGGAAAAACCCAAATTTCGTTTGATTCTAAATACTCTTTAAATATTTTTTTTGTAGAATCATCACCCTTTTTTAAAATTGAAGTAATTCTCATTTATTGACTTTGATTATTTATGTTTATAATATATACTAAATTTTTTGAAAAAAGTAAACAATGAACAATAAAGTGTTAGACCCATTAGAAAAACAAAAATTGGAAGAAGAATTATTTGTTTCAGAAAGAGAAGCCTTTTATAGCTGTTTAACAAAAGAGCAGAAGTTATTAGTTTTTTGTGAGATTATTAGCAAATTAACCAAGGCTGAATTAATTGAGGGGAAAACATACCGTGGAATATTATACGAAACCTTTGATTTTGATTATGATGCATATCAAAAAGCCCAATTATCTGGTTTTTTAGATTTACATCAAAAAATAAATGTTCAACCTAATGTCAATTTATTGGATTTTTCTGTTAGGTTACTTAACGCATATGGAATAAAAGTATCTTCAGAAGAAGTTGAAAATGTCATTAATAGTCTAGATCAGTAACGGTTGGTTTTTGTTAGGTGAAAATTATTAGTAGTGTTATTGCGCTGTTCCCATAGATATTTATCTACGTATCCTATTGGTAGTTGATGAAATTTTGATATTTCTTCACATGCTATAATCGCTGCAGCCCTTATAGACATTTCTTCTTTAGAATCTTCAACAATAAGCGTTTTGTTGCCTATTTTATTGCTAATGCTCTCATTATATGATATGACCCCAAGGAAATTCAAAACTTTAGGTATTTGATAATCAGCAGCAACAGTTAAATCAACTTGTAATGTAGGATATTTAAATTTTAATAATTCATAAACTTCAAATAAGGCAAGTTGTATTTTTTTAAGAAATGGGTCAGAATAACTTTTAGGGAGTATGTCTGCTAATTTTTGAGCGGTATTGGTATCAATTAAGGAATGCTTAATTACATCATTCATAATAACTTGGTAAGCTAGTTCAAATAAAGTTTTATTTAAAGATTCTTTCAATATTAATATTCTACTATGCAAATTTGGAATAGAGCCAAAAAAGTTACGCATTAGTTCATGAGTTAATGAATCTATTGGTTTATTGGATAAAATAATAGATTTATATAATTTTTGATACCCCTCATAAGCGGCAACTGCTCCAATTTTTCCTTCATGAGAATATCTTGAAAAAACATTTTGAGGGCTAACATCCCAATATTGAAAATTTATACTGTGTAATCCTAATATATATCTTATATTTTCTTTATAGTTATCAATTTCTATACCTTCTTTTTTTGAAAAATAAAAATAGCTTCTATCCTTCAAAATATTTAAAGTGGGAATTACATCATAATTAATTGATGTTAGGTTAAAATCATAACATTCAATAGCTTTTTTTAAAATAATTTCTTTCATGGCAAACCTTCAATAGTATTAAATTAAATATTTTTATTTTAAATGTAAAGTTAAGATATACAAATAAATGAAAGTATTTTTTCATCTTTCCAATTATTAAAGAAAGTTTGTTTTGCAAAAAAAACTAAAGATAACTCCAATTCTACTCCTAGTAATTTATTATTTATAGACATAAGAGGTATAAGAGGCTCAGAAAAGTCAAATGGATTGTTGCTATATAATTCAATGTTTGGGAAAGGGTTGAATCCACCTATTTTGTTGTTTTTAGGGATAAATTTATTTGATTGAAGAAAAATATTTTTTTCGTAATAATTCAAATTTTCTAAAAAATATCCATAGTAAAAATCAGATTCATCTTTTAAATTAAGCGGACAAAATTCATAATTGCTAGTCAAATATATTTTATTTATATTTTTCTGGTAGTAATTTAAAGCTAGATCAAAATTGCTTATTTCAAATGAATTTTCAATTGGAATGAATGTATTTTTTTTTGTTTTATAAAAATTAGGAAAACAAACTGAAAGATTGATGTTTAAATGAGCATTACTATCTTCAATAGAAAAAATTGATTTAATTTCAGATAAATTAATAGAAGCTAAAAATTGGTTGTTACTATTATTAGGGTCAATATTAGAATTAATAAAAGAAAGTGGATTTGAATTAGAAGAAAAGATGTAGGGTTCAGTATCTATATCTAATATGTCACGAGAACCGCCCACAATAAAGTGGGCATATTTAGACAGCTGAATTGGTATCTTGTGTTCTTTCATATTTAACTAAAAATAGTTATATAAATGAAAAAACTTTTTTTGGCAAATATTAGAATCCAATTTTTTTAATTTTAGCTTTCAAATCCAAATGTTCTTTTTTAAGACTAATTTCTTGACTACGCTTAACAGCAGCATAAGCCAGTGCTTTCTTAAGTATTTGCTTAATTTGGCGAGGTGTTTTGTCTTTAAGCATATCTAAGATTTCTTCTGACAAATCACTGTGATTAAGTCCATTGGTTAATTCAGCAAAAATATTATTTGCCACTTTGATTGTATCAGCATGATTTAATTTTGCGATATCAAAAACAACAAATCTATCTAATATAGGCTCACTAATAGAATTCAAATTGTTAGCAGTAGCTACCCATAAAACACTTGAAGCATTTATAGGAAATTCTAAGTATTCATCAACAAATTCTTTAGCGGTTTGATATTCAAGGAGAGGATATAGAGAACCAAGAGGATCATAATTTCCTTCGCTTTTCTTATCAATTTCATCCAAAACTATAACGGGAGACATGCTATTGCCATTAATTAATGCTTGAGCAAGTTTTCCCATTTGAGCATCTTTCCATTGGGAAGCGGCACCACTAATAATCCAACCAGCACTTAAAGAGGAAATTGGAATAACAGTCATAAGAGAACCAATTATTTTTGCGATTTCACTAGCAAAATGAGTTTTGCCAAGACCTGGAGATCCTAATAGAAGAACGGGGGCGGGAGGTGTTCCTGTTTGTTCAAAAATATACATTGCTCCAGAATAGTAATCAATAACCTCATGGAAATTAGGGAATTTATCCTTTAAAGACTCAAATTGATATTCAAAAGTTCTAGTTACTTTGCTCTTTTTAATTCTATCTTGAACAATAATGCTCCATATTTCTCCTAAAACATGTTCGTTATTTAAGGCATAAAAATATTGTTTTTGTATGTTCTCTACATCTAAAATAATGCTTTTATTAGTGGCTATTGCTGACTGCTTTTCAATATAAAGAATAGACTTAATAAAATCAGGGGTGTTTTCTATGTAGTTGAAATCACTAACTTTATTTTGAGATGTAATTTTTTCATATGTAGAGCGAATCTTTTTGTCAATTTTCTTGACATCTTGAGAATAGTCAAATCGCAACCAATACATTAAATATTCAGAAAAATCATCCCAATTAATTTTTAGTTTTTTGTTCTCAGGTAAGGCGTCTCTAATGCTTTGTGTATCTTTTTCTTTATTAAATACAAAATCAGCCCACAGTCCTACTATTGTTTCTTGAATTTCATGGCTTTGTTGAGCTAGCCACCCATTTTGGTTATCAAGAATTTCCAATGGGAAATCTTTATCAACTAAAGATTTAGTTAAGTCAAATGGATATTTCATTTCAATAGGTATACCATTCCAATCAAGTTCAATAGTGGTAGGTTTAATGTTTTTTTCTTGAGAAAGTTTATCAAAAGTTAACATATTATTGGAATCAAGAGTTAGATTGTCTTCTAGTGCTAACAAGACAGATTTCTTAAGTTCTTCAATATCTTCATAGAAAGAATCAGAAAGTTCAATGGTGGTATCTCCATCCTCATCTGTTTCTTCTTTGGTATTTTCTATAAACACCTCTGTAAATGACTTATATTTGTGAAATAAGTTTGGAATTGACCCTACAGAGATAATTTCACCCTCCAACCAATCAAAAAAGTCAAAAATACTTTCTTCTTCAGTTTCATAAATACACTCATCTCGTTTAGATAAAAGTTCAGATGTCGGGGCATAAAAAACAATAAAAGTTTCACCTTCAATTTCTAATTCTAGTTCTTTTGGGAAGTCTTCTATAATTTCAACAAAAAAGATGCTTTTTTGATATAAAAGCTTACTCCAATGACTAAAGATTGACGTAAACAAAGAACCAAAGAACTTAGATTCATTCCATAATTCTTCTGAAATTGGTTTCCCACCATACTCTAATGTAGAGGGGTGTTCTTGAAGAAGAAATGAGTATAGCTCTTTCATATTTTCTTTAAAAGCTAATTCATTATCGCTATTTAAAAAATAGGGTAATTGTTTTTTTTGTAATGTAGCATTAACAATAGCTTCTGTATTGATTTTCACTTTAGTAGTCATAATTTACCCTTTCAATGTAACAAATTATTTTTATGTGGAATTGTATCTGAAAAATCAGAAAAAGAACAAAATTTGATTGTCTCATTTAAATCAATGTTATTGGAATCCTCTAAATATTTGTCAAAATCAACCATTTGCTTGGTTTCTTTCCATTCATTCAATTGTTTTTGGCTTATTGGATTATTTAAAGAATACAGTGGAGTTTCTTCATGATTCAAGCAAAGTTCAACCAAGTGGCAAACAAAATTTTGAGAGTCTTGATAAATATTTACATAATAAAAAGCATTTAAATACTTTGTATCTTCGTCAAAGAAAAAAACCACATATTTAGTAGGGTCTTCTTTTATTTGAGAATAAGCAACCGCAGAACTTTCTTCTAAACCGTGTTCAAAAAATAATTCAAAAGTAACCCCCTCCATTATAAAATTAGCATTTTCTATGCCTTCAGCAATAGGCATTAATGGAAGAGTTGTAATTTTAACACCATTGGGTTCATATTTTTTCATTAAATCCCCCCAAAATTCTATATCAGATTCAAGCTCATATAAAGAATCACATATTTGAGAATTATTATCATAATCTTCAATCGTTGCTACTAAATAAAAAATAGAAACTCCAGAAGCTGGTTTATATGATATAACTGTGTTTCTGATATTCTTATTTTCTTCTTTGGTTTCTTGATCAGCAGTTTTTTCATCAATAATGTCTCTATGAACATTCCACCAATCTTGCTTTGACATGTTTTCTACATCAGTTTCAGCCAATCTAATAGTTCCAATATTTATTTGATATTCATTTTTTATAATACCTTTTGATATCAAAGATTGTCTGAGAACTTGCTCAAATTGATTAATGCTTGGCACATTAAAGCTATCTAACTGACTAGTAAGTAAACAGGGCATGATAAACATTGTTGAGTCTACATCTTTTCCAGCTTCATTTTCATACAAGACATTTTCAATTTCAAAGTCTAACTCTTCTAAAAGAATTTCAGAAAAATTATCTTTTTTATATTTAGAAGCTTCCAAAACTTCCATAATAACTTCTTGGTTGGACTGCTCAAAGTGTCCAGAAATCACTGAGTTTAATTGTTCAGATAGTTGACGTATGGCTTGTTCGTTATTTGTAGAAATATTTGTTTGTATTTGCTCTATTAGATTAATAATTTCCAATGATTCTAATTTCATTTTCCCGCCTTTATATTTGTAGGCATTATAACCTATAATATGAAAAATTATCAAGTGTTTTTTTGATTATGTCCTAATTTGGTGATATAATATAGAAAAGGTTGTATATGATTGAACAGCTAGAAAAGTATATTATAAATAATAATTTTGATGAGTTCAAAAAGATTTTTGGATCATTAACTATAAATTCTCACCATAGAGAGCATTTATATAGGCTTTCATTTTTAAATCAAAATGAGAAATTATTAGATTTCTTAAACTCCAAAACAAGTTTGTCTAAAGAAAAAAAAGCAGATTTCTTAGTGGAGGCATTTAAGAAGAAACATAAGATTGTTTATTTTAAATATATAGAAGATTTAGACGACTTGTATTTAGCTTCTCAGGTAAAAAATAATGCCACAATGATAGGCTCTGAACAGTCAAGTGATTTTTTAATTTATTTTTTAAATAAATACCCAGTAACAACTTTATTAAATTTAAAAAAAATTGTGTTTGGAGCAATAAAAACAGACAAACATGAATTTATGGATATATTAACAAAACAAGAATTAAATAATGAAATCTTATTTTATGCTGCGTTATGCTCTATAAAGTTTGATAAAAAAGAAACATTTTCTCATATAGTAAAAAATGCTTTCAAAAATAATCCAAATGTATTAAATGATGTAAGGGCTTTAAAAGATGAGTATTTATTAAAAATGAGAGGTAGTAGTTATATAGCAAGTAAAGATGAAATAGATTCATTTATTAATCAAACCTTGATTGAAAGTTTTGCCTTACATTTAAATGAAGAGTTAAAAGTTAAAGAAACTACTACTACCCCCACACAAAGAAAAAAAATGAAGATTTAAATTTTAAAAAACATTCTATTTTTAGCTTTTTTTCTTTGATGGAACCAAATTAAGAATAAAGAACCAAAAAACCAAGTAATATGTGAAGCAAATCCTAACGTGGCGAAAATCGTCTGATTTCTTGCTAATAAATGTTTATATCTATAATTGTCTATAGAAAGTGTTATGAATTTATTATTCTTCATTATAACAAAAGGTTTTTGACCCATTATTCTATTTGGGGCATTAAAATCTGTTGCGGTAGCAAAAAAAGTAAAATCTTCAGATTTATCAATTAAAATATTTATTTGGGTTAAATAAGGTTTGATATAATTTGGTATTCTTTTATCTGTTAAAAAATCTTGGTATTCAGATATATCGTATGATAAGCAAGAATATTGGTTTGTTTTGCAAAAAACCATTAAGTCATTAGATGTGGCAGCAAGAGTATTAAATTTTTGATGAACTTCTTCAACAGTTTTTTTATAAAAATTTATTTCATAAATAATTAAAGTATGAAACAAAACCCCTGTAAACAAACAAGAAGTTCCTGCTAAAAATAAAAAAATTCTATTAAATGTTCTGCTATGTTTAAAAAATAGAGTAATAAATAAGATAGCAAGAATCATGAGAAAAAACCAAATTCTTGGATATTCAGGACTAATATTATATGGTTCGTTACTTACATATTTATAAAATTGATTATTCAATAAAAAGTAATGGACATTATAAAACCAATTAAAATGTTGTTCGTAGTAACAAAGTGGCATGAGTACACCAATATACAAAGGATTCATTTTTGTAAAAATATTTATTAATAAAAATAAAAAAATGATATTTTGAAATATTTTTAGAGAAAAATTTAAGAAATTAGAAAATTCAATTTCTGATTGATAATAAGTATATGATCCGAAACCATATAATTCTTGTATGGTATGATATGCTCCTATTAAAGATAATAAAATAAGAGCATATTTGGTATATTTATGGTTTAACAAAGTATTCATATTATATGTAGTTTTATCTACAATATGAAAATCTTTGTTAAAAATCAAATCAAATTAAGTAATAAGAATTATTAATATAAGATAGTTTATATCCTTGATTTTCTACTATAGATTCTTCCAATATTTTATCTGACAATAAAGATTCAATATCATTTTGGATGGCTCTTTTTATTGGTCTTGCTCCAAATATTGGATCATAACCAATTTTGACAAGTTGCTTTTTAGCTGAAATATCAAAATCAACAATATAATTTTTATTCTTTAATCTTTCAGATAATTTATTTAATTGTAAATCAACTATTCTTAAAATATGTTCTTCATTAAGAGAATGGAAAATTACAATATCGTCTATTCTATTAATAAATTCTGGTCTTAGATAATTCTTAAGATCTTTCATGACTAACTCTTTAATAGCTAAATACTGTTCATTACCCTTTTGAATCTCTTCTTGTATTTTTTGAGCGCCAATATTAGATGTCATAATAATTACAGTGTTCTTAAAGTCTACTAAATTACCTTGTCCATCAGTCAATCTGCCCTCATCTAAAACTTGAAGTAATACATTGAAAACATCGGGGTGTGCTTTTTCTATTTCATCAAGCAAAATAATAGAATATGGTTTTCTTCTTACTGCTTCTGTTAACAGACCACCCTCTTCATATCCAACATAACCTGGTGGCGCGCCAATTAATCTGGAAACAGAATGTTTTTCCATATACTCTGACATATCTATACGAATTATTTGTTTTTCTGAATCAAATAAGAATTTTGCTAAAGATTTTACAAGTTCGGTTTTTCCAACCCCAGTAGGACCTAGAAATAAAAAAGAACCATATGGCTTATTCTCATCTGCCAATCCAGCTTTTGCCCTTCTTATAGTCTTAGAAACACTTACTATCGCTGATTCTTGACCAACTATAGATTTTTTAAGGAAAGATTCCATTTCTAATAATTTTTGTTTTTGATTCTTCATCATTTTGTCAACATCAATACCTGTTGCTTTTGAAACAATATAGGCTATTTCATCTTCTGTTACTGATTGTCTAAATAACTTTTCGGTAGCTTGAGATGGTTCTTTTACAACATTTTTTTCTTTATCTTCTAACATTCTTAAAAGTTTAGGTAACACTTCATATTCCAATTTGCCTACTTCTTCCCAATTGGCATTTTTTTTGAGTATTTTTATTTGTTCTTTTGTTTTTTCAATACTATTTTTTAGTTCTTGAACAGAAAAACTATCTGCTTTTTGAGCTTCCCAAATCACCATTAATCTAGACTTTTCAGTTTCTAGTTGTTTAATCTCAGATTCAATAGATTCTTTTTTGGAAGAAGAGGTTTCATCTTTTTCTACGACAGCCAATTCAACTCGAAGTTGTATAAGCTTTCTTTCAATTTTATCTATAGCTTCTGGTTTTGAATCAATTTCCATTTTAATTAATGCGGCAGCCTCATCAATTAAGTCTATTGCTTTATCAGGTAAAAATCTATCAGTTATATATCTGCTTGATAGTTTTGCCGCAGAAATTAAGGCATCATCTGTAATTGTAACCCCATGATGAATTTCATATTTCTCTTTTAATCCCCTAAGGATAGCAATAGTATCATTAACGCTAGGTTCGTTGACTAAAACTTTTTGAAATCTGCGCTCTAGAGCGGGATCTTTTTCAATATATTTTTTATATTCATCTAAAGTAGTGGCTCCAATACAATGTAGTTCACCCCTAGCTAGAGCGGGTTTGAGCATGTTGCTTGCATCCATAGCTCCATCTGCTTTCCCTGCACCAACTAAAGTGTGCAATTCATCAATAAATAGAATAATTTTGCCAGCTTCTTTTTCAATTTCATTAAGAACAGATTTAAGTCTTTCTTCAAACTCTCCTCTAAATTTAGCACCAGCCACCATACTAGCTAAATCTAGAGATAATAGTTTTTTATTTTTTAAATTTTCAGGCACTTCACCAGCTACTATTCTTTGAGCCAAACCTTCAATAATGGCGGTTTTACCAACACCTGGATTACCTATTAAGACAGGGTTATTTTTCGTTCTTCTTGCTAAAATTTGCATAGAACGTCTAATTTCTTCATCCCTTCCGATCACAGGGTCTAATTTGTTATCTAAAGCTCTTTGTGTAAAATCAATTGTGTATTTAGATAAGGAATCTTCTGATCCTTCTTGATTTTGACTTACTGTTGGTTCATTAATTATCTTATTGACAATTTCTTCAATTTTATTTTCTTTAACCCCCATTGAGAGTAAAATGGATTTAAATTTATTTTCATGTTTCATAGAGGCAATTAAAAATAACTCACCTCTAATAAATTCATCACCTCTTTTATTTGCGATTTCTTCCATTAAAAGAATGGTTTTATAAAGCTCTCTAGATATTTGAATATCACTAGGATTAGAAACTGTTGCATAATTGCTTATTGCTGAATCTATTTTTTTTAATAATTCATGAGAATCAATATTTATTTTTTTTAAAATATTTGGGAACTTAGTATCTTTTTGTTTTAATAAAGCTTGAGCTAAGTGAAGATTATCAAAATCTTGATGATTTTTTAGAATAGCAGTTTTTTGTGCTTCTTGAATTGCTTCTTGTAATTTAGTGGTCATTTTTTGAATGTTCATTAATTTCTCCTGTAATGATAGAGATATGTTGTCTATTTTATAAAAAACAAGAAACTAGCCGTAGCTAGTTTCTTTTTGTAGTTCTAATAATATTATATTTCTAAATAATTTGATTTGTCTTTTTCAAAGTCATGGATCATCTTAATAGTATTAACATCATTAAGTTCTTTTAGGAATGTCTTATCATTTTTATCTTTTAAAATATGGTGAATATTTTCTAAGTTAGAAACCCATCTAAAAGATTCCACATCTTTGCCTATTTCTCTTCCAAAAATAGTGGATATTTTTTGAGCAGTATTTAGCCAATTTTGGTCAAATTTAAACTCTGGTGTATACCATTGAGATACAACTTTATTTAAAACTTCAATTTCACCTATATATGATCTTTCGTAATCTCTTAATACGTCTACTGCATCAGCAGAATCTTCAGTAATAAGCTTAGCAAGCGCACCAGCTTGCTTGCCAAATGAAGTAGCTAGAGTAACGCCTTGTGATAATAAAGGGTCTAAAAACATTGCCGCATCGCCAGCACAAACCCAATTTCTTCCTCGCATAATTTCACTTCTAAACCTATAATTTGGGTGAACATATAAGTTATCTTGAGATGTTGGTTGTCCTTTGTGGTCTACAACAACTGCCTTATCTAATCCAAATGTTTTAAATTCAGGAAGATTGGAAAGTTTTTTCCAAAAATGTTTTTCATCTTTATCCCAATGTCTACTAACAATACCAATACTAGTAACATCAGTTCCTAAATTAGCAATCCAGCACCATCCATCTTCAAAGGAGAGAATATTAGCTCCCTCTTTAAATAAACCGTGTTTCATTGCATTATCAAAATCTACTTTGTTAAAATAAGTGTATCTTGCTTGATAACCCCAATCGTCTACTACTTTTCTTGCTTTAATTTTTCTCGCTAAAAATGCTTGCTGTCCAGTGGCATCAATTATGAATTGAGGTTGCATTTTTATTGTTTCACCATTTAGTGTTTCAATTGTCAAAGAAGAAATAGTTGACTTATCCGCTTCATCTTCACGAATAATATGAAAATCCTTTAATGCTCCGTGTATAATTTTGATACCTTTTTTCTGGCAAATTGCCCTTAAAGCTTCATCATATTCATGTCTTTTAACCATTAATGTATACCATAAATGAGTTTTCTCATCAACAAAACATCTTGGAACATGTGGTTGGTCTAAAGGGCTAGATAACGGATGATTGTTTTGAACTTTCCAAGGTGTTCTGTCTTCACCGTGAACATATGCAGCCGCAAACTTTCTGCCCCATTTATGATATTTGGCATACTCTGCCATTTCTTCATGTATATTTAAATCTTTTAATTCAAGTATGGTTTGAGTTAATAAAATTTCTCCAATTCTATGTCTTCCATAAGGCTCTTTTTCAATAATAACAATATCATTACAACCACTATTATGAGCACTTAGAGCAGCAGCACAACCAGCGGGGCCACCTCCAATAACAACAACTTGAGCAATCTTATTCATAAAATCTCCTTTATAATATTTTGCTTTTCAAATCCAGGTCCATAACAATGACCTATTCTATTTTCATAGCCTTTATAAATATGTCTAATAAGACCTATTCCAGAATATGTGCAAGAATCTAGCCACTTACAGTTGGTACAATCAAAATTAGAACGTTCCATTTCTAATCCATTGAGAACATCTAATTTTTTTAACTTAGTAGGAGTAATAATTTCTTCTAATTCATTGGTAAGTATATTTCCAAAAGAATTAAGTTTATTTCGTTCATCCATAATTACATCACCAAAAATAGAGTAATTTACTGGATACACATTAAAGTCGTGAGAAATATGGAAAACTCTTTGTGCAAAATGTGAATACTTCCCATTAGCTTTAAATCTATTTTTTTCAGATTCATTGAATTGTTTATTTTTTGGATTTAAAGCATAAAAATCAGTAACATATTTATAAGCATCTATTACATCATACTTGAATCTAGTATCTCCTAAGTTTTCTTTGGTTGGAGAAAAAGATAGAAAGAAATTATGTTTATCTCCCAAAACTAAAAGAGTTTCATATAATTCTTTTGGGGTAAATTTATTTAAAACTGCTTGACTAAGTAAAACTTGAAGGTGCATTTTTCTGGAATTGTCCATTACATTTTTTAAATTTAAAATGTAGTTTTCACGTTGACTAGGACTCTTTAATCTAAATGGGTCAATAGTAATATCTATAATTGTTTTAGGGAATTCATTATAAATTCTTTTTGCAATTTTTAGATATTGTTCAGAAAAGTCTTTGTCTACACAAGTAACTGTAGTTCCAAAAGGCATACCTAATTTATTAGTGCATATGTCATAAACACCAAAAAGAGTTTCTTCTTTCAATTTAAATGTATCTCCAAAGGAAAAAACAGGTAAATATAAAAGACCATGTTTTTCTCCATATTGAGCAACCTTAGTTAGAGCTTTTTCAACATCATCAAGAGATGTTTCAAGTTCATATTTCCTTTCTAAAGAAGAAAGCATACAACCTGTGCAACTACCATTACAGTAATTAAATAGTTCAAAAGAGATATGGGTGACGATTTTTTCCATATTATTTATATAATTTGATTTTAGTATAATATTCTATTATTATTTGTCAATAAAATTAGGGTGTAGCCAGTCAAATTATGAAAAAGTTTTTATTTATAAATTTAGAGAAAGTTCCATCATTTGAGTCATTATTAATAGCTAATGACTACAAAGAGGTTCACATCAATTTATTAATATTAGAAAACCATAAAGTTGACATTAAAGATATGTTTCAATTATTTGAAAAACTGAACCATCCTAATTTATATTTTTATTCAAAAAAAATAGAAAACATTCATTTATTAGAAATGAGTGGAAACCAAATTCACTATTCTTGGATTAACAATGAAAAACTTGATGAGGATTTTATAAAATTAGTAAATAAAAATCTTAACAATGAATTTTTTTGGGTCATTAATGATAGCTTGCTAGCATTTTCTAAAGAAGAAATATTGAAAAATTTACAAAAAATCAGAAGACCAATATGTATATCTTTTACAAAGACACTTTTAAATAAAGATAATTTGAATTACAAAAAATTAAAAGATTTAATAGCTTGGATTCAAAAAAATTGGGACAATACTTTATTTAATAAAGAAAAAGATTTGTATGTAGAAAATTGGGTTGACGAAAAATATTTGTCTTGGAAAGATAATGTTTATTACTCTCCAGAGGACGGTAAAGTAAAAAAATTAGTAATGGGGATATATGGTGATGTTGCTATATTAGATGAGCAAGATAACGAGAAAAATAATATATTAAACCTAAAGAAAAATAAAGAATGTTTATTCTGTGAATACTTTACTTTTTGTAGAGAACGAGGAATAGGGCTAATAATGAAAGAGATTAACTTACATGAATGTATATCCGTTAACTTTTTAAAAAATAATACTTGATTTTTTTAAAAAAAGATCGCAGAATAAGAAAAATAAAATAATTTTTTAATGAATATTAATATAAGTTTTTATAACATAGAACCAGACATCCCAAAAATTGAGGTGTCACAAAAAGAGGAAATAAAAGCCAACAGTTGGATGTCACGCTGTTGGCTTTTTGTTTTGCATTCAACAATTAATATTATTAATAGGGGAAATCATGATATTAAAGAACTCAGCTATACAACCAATACAAGAAGGAGAAATAGAGAATGAATATATTAAAGAGAGTAGAATTTTTAGACAAGAAAAAATTCAATTAAACAAAAAACACAGAAAGTATCGCAAAAATATGGCTAAACCAGCAACACCCCTAATTAAAATGGAAAAAACAGATAATAAAACAACAAAAGATAAAGTAACAGAAGAAATAAAACCTAAGCTAAAAAATCAATTACAGATGATGTATGCCAATTTAGCTAAGATAATGAGAAAAGATGGAATTTTTATTGAAGCCAATAAAAGTTATGAAAATATTTATTTAAGAAAAGATTATAATTTACAAATTATTGGATTAAATAATAAAGAACACAAGATAAGTGTTAGGGCAGAGGTTGCTGTTTGGAAAGAATTTAGAAGAATAGTAACAGAAAGTCCAAATGATTTTTCTAAACTAAAAGACGAATTCGTAAAGTGGAGTAGAGATAAAATACAAAAATTTAATCCAGCGGAAGAAGTTCAAAATGTATTTGATAAATACATGTCAATAAAAGATTTAGATAAAAGAGCTATTAAGTTTTTACCAAAGTTAGAAAATAGAATTCTAAATATTTGGAGAAAACCAGGTAAGCAACCAAGAGGATTTTTAGAAAGGTCTAATGAAATATATGACTTATGGACTCAAGAGATAAAAGAGATCAATCATATTGAGCAAATAGAAAATGAACTAAATTTTGAGTCTTACGAAGATTCCTTCCCATTGGCAAGATCATTAAAAAGAAAACTTACAATTATTATTGGGCCAACTAATTCAGGAAAAACATACCATGCTTTAAATGAACTATCTAAAGGAAAAACTGGTTTATATTTAGCTCCATTAAGACTTATGGCAGCGGAAGGACAAGAAGCACTAGCTGAAAGAGGAATAGTTGCTAACTTAATAACTGGTGAAGAAAAACAAATGATAGAAGGAGCTACTCATACAAGTAGCACAGTAGAAATGTGTCAATTCAATAAGGTGGTTGATGCTGCTATTATTGATGAAATCCAAATGATTTCTGATCCCTCAAGAGGTTGGGCATGGTCACAAGCATTAATTGGGGTAAGTGCCAAACATGTAATTTTGGTTGGTTCAGAAGAGGCATTGCCATTTATAATTCCTGTAATAGAGGCATTAAACGAAGAGTATGAGATTAAAACATTAGAAAGAAAAACTCCATTAAATTATCGTGATCCAATGTTTAAATTAAAAGATTTAAGAAGTGGTGATTGTGTTGTGGTTTTTAGCAGAAAAAGTGCTTTAGAAATGAAGAGTGCTATAGAGGCAGAAGATAAAAAATGTTCTGTAATCTATGGTAATTTATCGCCTGAGGTAAGAAGAGCAGAAGCTGCTAAGTTTAAGTCTGGAGAAAATCCAATCTTAGTTGCAACTGATGCTATCGGAATGGGGTTAAATTTACCTATTAAAAGAATATTTTTCTCCACATTGGAAAAGTTTGATGGTAATGATATGAGGAAACTAACCATTAGTGAGATAAAGCAAATCGCAGGAAGAGCAGGAAGATATGGATTTTCTGATTCAGGAGATGTAGGGGTTTTATTTGACAATTCCTTGGAAAGTAGAAATCTATTACATAAAGCAATTTATCTGGGCTACGAAAAGGCAGAAGATACAAGAATTTCAATAGCTCCTAATTTGGAACAAATAAAAACTATTTGCGATGTTTTGGGGAAAGAAGATTTATACTCTGCTTTAATTTTCTTTAAAGAAAAATTAATTAAAAATCATGATTTGTATAAAACAGCAAATTTAGAAGCTATGATAGAAATTGCTGCTTTAATAAAATCTAAAAAATTATGTATTGAAGAAGGATTTACTTATTGCTGTGTTCCAATTGATTTAAATAGCGATTCACATACAAAATTATTTAATAGATGGATAAATAATCATATTCATAGTGAAATTAATTTAGCACCAGAGTTGCCAGAACAAATTGGGTATCCAAATAAAGTAGATAGTTTTGCATTATATGAAGTAGAAAACTATGTAAAGTTATGCATGTGTTACCGTTGGCTTCACTATAGATATCCATCAGTGTATTGTGACGAAGAAACTGTTACTATGAATGCTAGAATGGCAAACGATTATATTGAAAAATCTTTAACTAAAAGAATTGTAATCAATAAGAATCCTAAGTGGAAAAGATAAAAAAGCCCGAAAGGGCTTTTTTATTTTGCTTGAGTCTGAAACCAATATATCATCAAGAAAGAATCTATTGCCCACCAAATAAAGAGTGCTAACCATATAGGTGCTGCTAACAGCATTCCAAATATAAAATAAATAACAAAGGCGGCTAAATTTAAATAGAGCATTTTTTTTCCACTTTTGTCTTTTAATTGAATCATCCTATGTACACCAAAAATACCAAGAAAAAACCAAACCAAATAAGTTTTTAAAATGGTATTTTGTTGAATATTAATAAATTGAGTAAATTTGGTTATCATGAAACAAAAGATAATAGAAAATGTGTTTTTAGTCAATAAAAAAAGCTCCCGAAGGAGCTTTTTATTCAACAGAGTTGATTAGAATGAGTGGCGAACACCAACAGCATACTTGCTAACATCTTTGCCAAGCGCACCAGCACCACCTAAGTCGGCTTGTGAATCATTGGCTGTGTAAGCATATGAAGCATAAACATTGGTTCTCTTGCTCAAACCATAAGTATAAGCAACTGAGTAAACATCGCTCTTGCTGTTAGCAACATTATCTGTCTTAACATTAGTCCAAGAAGCCATTACATTACCTTTAGCACCCATAGGAGCAGAAGCACCTAACATGTAGCTCTTAGTTTTGTCGCCGCCTTCAGGCTTAGACTCAGCCCAAGAAGCGTGAAGTTTAACTTGTTGAAGGTCATATGTACCACCAACTAAAGTTGTTGTTTCTTTAACGCTACCAATAACTGTAGAATCAGCATTTTGAACAGCACGAACACCAGTCAACATTAAAGGACCAGCAGTGTAAGAACCACCTAAGCTAAGAACTCTAGCATCAGATTCTTTATCTTTTCCACCGAAACCGTATTGAGCTTCAGCCTTAAAACCACCCATTGAAGGAGAGCTATATGTAACTGCTCTGTCTAATTGTTGAGCACCGCCCAATAATTGAGCAAAGCCACCGTTCAATCCAACACGAGTAGGATCAACTGAGTAAGCTGTGGTATAAACAGTGCTTAATTGACGACCTAAACGAACAGAACCCATTGTGTCAGAAGTTAAACCAACCCAGCTTTGACGACCAAATAAAGTGCCGTTCTGAGCATTCTGACCATTTGTTAGGTCTAAACCAGCTTCCAATAGGAATTCAGCTTTCAATCCGCCACCAAGGTTTTCACCGCCTTTGAAGCCAATGCGTGAATCGCTTTGACCGCTGCTCTTCATATCTGTAACAGATGTAACACCGTTATCAGTATGCTGAACACCAACGTCAACAACACCATATACTTCAACATTTTGCGCAAAAGCAGGTGCTGCGAAAGCAGAAACTAATGCCATAGCTAGTAAACTTTTTTTCATATAAATCTCCTTTAATAAAGTTTAAAATAATTCGTAATGAACTACTTCCAATAATGTAATCAAAACAAACGGTGCTGTCAATTTTTTACAACATATTTTGTGATTTTTTTTAATTTTGTGTTGTTTTTTAACAACTGAATTACTTTTTAATATAGGCAGATATAACATCGTGTTTGCCAAAACCGGGGGTTCCTGTATTATTTTTTGAAAGCTGTTCAAAGTCAATTAGAAGCAGTTTCTGTAGGGATTCTGTAGTTTTTGCTTTAAAGAAAATCCATTGTTTTTTCTTGTCACAAAGTTCTTTATCAAAGATTTTAATTGTATAATCTAAGTATCCTTGTCTTGGGACCGCAAAATCCCAAGCAAAATCAAAATATTTTTCAGTTTGTCTAGTACAATTATACTGAAACATATCAAAATCTGGATGAGAAATAGCTGGTTTTTCTTTAATTCTTAAATTTTTTAAGTGAGTTATTTTATTTGTCCAAACTTGAAAGGAGCATCTTAATTTATAAGGTTTATTCATAAATAAAAATGAATCTTCTGGCAAATTAAAGTCTGCTACCAATGAAGCTTTACTATCAATTTTGCTCTGAATAGACCATTTTCTAAATTGTATTGGAAGAATAAAGCCTACTATAAATCCTTCTTCTAGACATTTGTTCAAAAACTGTAATGCTAATTTACCTCTCTTGCCAAAAGGGGGGTTCCCAATAAATATAATATTGGATTGGGATGTAAGATGGTTATATTTTTTTAGATCTAATTCTAGAAAATTTTGGGTAATAATATTTTTATTTTTTTGCGGAGCTATATCAAAAGCAATATTTGGATATATTATGTGAGATAAAAAAGATCCATCTCCAGCTGAAGGTTCTATAACAAAAATATTTTCAATATTTAAAGATTTGCAAATTTCAAATAAAGAAGAGTAACAAAATTTAGCCACTTCACTTTTAGTGTAGTATTTATCTAAGCTTTGTTGCTCTTTCCTTTTCATTAATTATGTTTCTTTTCTTTTTTAGAGGTTTTTTTATCTTGTTTAACAACTTTTTTATTGTTGTTTTTTGAGGTGGTAACATTTTTTGTTGCTTTTCCAGCTTCTTTCTTATTGGTTGTTTTAATATTAGATTTTGATAGAACTGTAGATTCCATCAAGATCTTTTGTCCAACTTTAACTTCTGTATTAGTTTTAATTTTATTAATCTTAGCTAATTCAGCAACAGAAATATTATTTTTTCTACTAATAGAGTAAAGTGTGTCACCTTTTTTAACAATATAGGATTTAACAACTTTATGAGTTTTAGTAATAACAGTTTTACTATCTTCTTCAGGAGTCGTCAAAATAACATTTTGAAATTTTGAATCAATTGTAGGTTTCATTTCTTTTATATCAACTTTTGCGGGTTGATAATTTTGACCTGGCAATCCAGTGGGAAGCCCTACTAATTGAACACTGGGATCTAAATTTAAGGATTTTTGTTTAGCAATTTTAGAGTCAACAACCTCATCACGAATTACATATGTAGTTGCTTCATTTAAATTGGGTATATCTCCAATAACTTTATTGGCCGCAGAACTGTGTTTTTTTTCATCATTGAGTGTGGCATTGGTTTGCTTAATTTTATCAAACACCAATCCTTGTTCACTAGGTTCTAATTTTTGTTTGCTTAACGGTTGGATTTTTTCGCTATTATTTAATGGTTTTTGATCCTTATTAAACTCATTCAAGTTAGCACATCCGCCCATTAAAAATATGGAGGATAGTGTTAAAATCCCTAAAGAAAATTTTAATTTCATTTGTATTATCCCTAAATGAAATCATTATAGAAGTGATTTTTTTATTTTGTCAAATATAAGAATAGACTAAATTAATATATTAGGGTTTTATTGTTGTATAGTGTATATTTTTTTCAGATAATAATGAGTGAGCCATATCAATAACAACAGGTATTAAATGTTCTGCATGGCATTTAAGTGGAGAGCAGTAACAAGATAAAGCAATTTTTTGTTTTCTATCTACTATATCTTTAGCTATAGATTGTAATGCTTGATACATGACACCATTATGTGCTAAATCATTCTCTAAATCTTCCTTGTATGCAGCTATAACCCTATCTCTTTCTTTCATGGTTTGAACCTTCATAGGATGTTTGTTTCCAAGAATAGGGTTTCCACGATGTGCGATAATAACTTTTTCATCTGATGTCGGTTGGTATTCTTTTTCGCCACGAAGATTTACAACGCGAATGTAATCCCAAGGATTTAAATTTTTATTTTTCATATTTAATTCATTCAAAATATTCACCATATAGTTTTTTTGTTTTTAATTTATATAAGTTTCGTTTAATTTTACAAGATTTAAGATGTATTGTATACAATCTTAATATTAATATTTACAATTATTTAATATTTATTAAAATAAATAAATGAAAAAATTTATAGATATAGGAAAAAAAACGGTTCATATTAAACAAAAATATGAAGAAGAATCATTTTTAGAGATTAAACAAATTGCCGAAAATAACAAAGGGAAATTATTATCTTCAGAATGGAAAGGTTGGGATAGAAAATATTTATTTGCTTTTGAAGACGGTAGAGAATTTTTTAAAAATGCTAAAGATTTAAAAAGGAAAGGTTGGCCTAAAGATGCAGATAGATTTTTTAAACTTAGTGCCCAACAAACTAAGACCCCAGTTGAATTACTTAATGAAATAAAAGAAATTGCCGAAAATAATAATGGGAAACTATTATCTTCAGAATGGAAGGGAACTAAACATAAATATTTGTTTGCTTTTGAGGATGGCACAAAATTCACTAAGGTAGCCAAAGATTTAAAAAAGGATGGTTGGCCAAATTATAATCTTTATATGGATAAAAATCCAGAAGTTTTATTTAAAAATTTACGAAATTTAATTGAGGTAAATGGTGGGAAGTTATTATCAGACAAGTGGATGGGTTGGGGTTACAAATATGAATTTTTAGATAAAGATAATAATTTACACAATAAAAGCAAAGATGCAATAAAAAGATACTTTAAAAATATCGGGAAAAATGAAAAATCAAAAAAAATTAAAAATGTAGAATTAAATAAAACACCAAAAAAATCATCTGAAATTTTATATATTGAATTAAAAAAATTAATTGAAATTAATGGTGGTAAATTATTAAATGAAAAATGGATGGGTTCAGGTTATAAATATAATTTTTTAGATAGCAATAATATATCATATGAAAAAAGATATGACTCAATAAAAAAATATTTTAAAAGTATTGAAAACAATAAAGTGAAAAAACAAATGATTGTTAATATTAAAAAACAATTTTCAAAAAAGATTTCCCACAAAAAACCAATTAAGATAGAGAAAACTAGGGAATTTATTGCGAATAGAAATTTTAATAAAATGGTTGAAATTGCTAAAAGTTTTAATGGAAATATTCTTTCAGAGAAATGGATGGGGCAACATGCTGAATATAAATTTATTGATGCTGATAACCATATATTCACAGCAAAATACAACAGTATCTTACAAGGGGCTTGGAGTACACCTAGGGGATTAGTTTCTGAACCCATATGTAGGCAAATTTTAAGTTTTATGTTTTCAAATGACTTCATTAAGACAAGAAAAGTATTAAATGCTGGAGTTTTAAATAAAAAAAGTGCCTTAGAGTTAGATGGTTATTGTGAAGATCTTCAAGTAGCATTTGAATATCAAGGTTGGCCTGGACATTGGGATATGAATCATGAAAATTATTTAAAAATTAAAGAGAGAGATGACCTAAAAAAAGAATATTGTAAAAAACTTGGAATAGTACTTATTGAAATAATGCCATTTAAAGCTAGAGAAATGTATGATGAAAATTTGGCTTTTAAGCATGTTCTTCATTATGTAAAAAAAGCCTATCAAGAACAAAATAAAGAAATTCCAAATATTAAAACAAGTGGATTTAAATTGAATTTAAAGTCAATTCATCATGGAAATTCTATGCTTGCTGAAATAAAAAAAATAGCGAAAGATAATAATGGAAAAATTTTAACAGATAAATGGCTAGGAAGTAAACACTTGTATACCTTTTCAGATGCGAATGGGTTACAATTCAAAACAACAGCGACAGCTATTAAACTTTATGGTTGGCCAAAAAATGTTGAGAAATTTATTACTAATCAAAATGGTCAAAAGAAAACCTCTCTTGAAAAATTTAAAGAGTTGGCTACTATAGCAGTTCAAAATAATGGAAAAATTATTTCTGAACAATGGCTTGGATCTTTAAAAGATCATGTTTTTGAAACAAAAGAAGGTGTTCAGTTTAAAATGAGGGCTAACAATATGTTGAATGTAGGTTGGCCAAAACAATTATCTCAGAAGAGTATTATAAAAGGTTTTAAATAATAATTATGGTTTTGGTCTTTTAGTTGGATTGTTTTGAAGTTCAATTTTTAATTGAGTTAAAACTTTTCCTAGTAGATTCAATCCTTGCCAATTTTTGGGAGAGGTTTTCTTTGCATCTTCTTCACATAAACCAATGCCCCAAATCTTATCATATTTGGATGCTTCAACCATAATGCTATTGCCTGTAGCTAATAAGATATTCTTTAAATCTTCATTTTGATTAAATTTTTCTCTAGCGCCAAATAGAACTATTTTAACTCGTTTAGAGTTCCAAACTTGCTCATCATAATTCTTAACTTCTCTGCCAAGTTTTTTAATAGACATCATTAACTTATTCCATTCAGAGCAATTTTGAGAATTTTGAAGAATATTTTCCCTAGTTAATTCATTTGTTAGAAATTTTTTTGCTAATCCTTCTTCATTAACAGATATTATTTTAGTAGCGGTTAGTTCATCACCAAATGTTTTAGCTTTACTAAACATCATAAACTGTTCATTGGAAATGAAAGTATATTCTTTATATGTAAATTTTGAGGGGTGAAAATTACTAAACGGTGATGTTAAATTAAAAAAGAAAGTATATTCGTCTTGAGAATTAGGTTTCTCAACTAATTGATTCTTTAAGCTAAAGTGTTTTTCATAACTTTCGTGAAATATTATATTAGTAGGTATATCTTCCCTATAGAACATTTCAAACATTTCTTGTGAGCTATATCCATTTAAACTCTTTTTGGGGGTTCCATTTGGAAAAGTATCATATTGAAATGTGATTAAAAATTTATTGTCTGGGTTTTGTTTTGCACATTCATATAATTCTTCAATATTTTGTTTTATTTGATCTTTAGTTACAGAGCAATATCCTTCTTTATTGTAAATAATCCCAGTAGATTTTTCTTGAAATCCAGCATGAAGATTTTTAGTAACAAGGGCATATGTTTTACCAGAAAGACCTCTGCCCATTCCATATTTTGCTCCAAACGAAAGAGCCGCTTTAGCACCGCCAGCTCCATGTATTCCTTCTGGATTTGAACCAAAAACAAAAACCTCATTATCTTTAAGTTCTTTAATTAAATTACCATTCCAATAAGTTCTATCAGTCATATTTTTACCTTTTATATATTTTAACATAAAGCTAAAAACTTTCAAATTGTAATTATGGCTGTTTTGATATATAATTTGACAGAAAGGAAATATATATGAGTTTACTGCAACCACTATTTAATCATAAATTAGACATTATTGGAGATGTTCACGGTGAGCTTGATGCTTTGAAAAATTTAATTAAAGTTCTTGGGTATGACAATGACGGATTTCATCCTCAAAATAGAAAATTGATATTTGTGGGAGACTTAGTAGACAGAGGTCCAGATAGCCCTGGGGTAGTATTTTTTGTTAAAAACTTGGTTGACAATGGAAATGCCCAGATGGTTTTAGGTAATCACGAAATAAATGTCTTACAACACAAGGCAAAAAGTGGTTCTGGTTGGTATTTTGATAAACAGCTTAAAAAAGATAAAGACTATTTACCTTTTAAAGTAACTTCTGAAGATGAAAAAACAGAAATTTTTAATTTTCTTTCAAAACAACCAATTGCTTTAGAAAATAATAATTTAAGAATTGTACATGCGGCTTGGATAGATGAAAAAATAAATTTAGCTAAAGATATTTCTTTGGGGGAGGTAGGAGATAGCTATATTAATATAGAAAAGAATATAAATAAAGAAATAGAAATTTCTGGTTTATTAAACAACTATCATTTAGAGCAAGACGAGTGGATAGATGAATTAGAAGACCCAACAGCAGAATTGCCATTTTTAAATTACACTTGTGAATATCAATTAAAACATCAAATGAGCAATCCTTTAAGAGTGCTAACCTCTGGAGTAGAAGTTAGGGCAAATAAAATGTTCTTTGCTAGTGGCAAGTGGAGATTTGTTCAAAGGCAGAATTGGTGGGATTTTTATGATTCAAAAAAACCTGTGATAATTGGTCATTTTTGGAGAAAACACAACTCTGAATTAGAAGCTAATGATGAAAATGTTTTTAAAGACATACCTGAAATTGCTTGGCATGGAAAAAATAGTAATGTATTCTGTGTTGACTATTCTGTTGGTGCTAGATTTTTAGAAAGAAAGAATAATAAAAAACCTGGCTCATATGGAAAGTTGGCGGCACTAAGTTTCCCTGAAAAAATACTAACATTTGAAGATGGTTTTAAAGTTAAAACATTGAATTAATTTTTCTTTTTACTAATATATAATATATAGTTTTGGAGTTAATTATGGGCTTATTAGATAAAATGAAAAAAGTTGGTGAGTTAGCTTTTGAGGCAACAAAAGAAATTACAGAAAAAGCAGTAGAGGTTGCTGATACAACAAAAAATGCATATAAAAATGGTGGAACTGAAGCTGTTGGTAAAATGTTAGGGGAATCTACTAAGAAAGTTATAGAGCAAACAAAAATTTATACAAACGAATTATCAGAAGAAATGAAAAAAACAGGAAACAAGGCTTCTATGGTTTATGGAGAAAAAAATAAAACATCCCAGGAAGCTACTAGAGTTGCTCTTTCAGCAATTGCTGCCATAAGAAAAGTTGCTATAGATACAGTTGAACTAACTCAAGAAAAAATAGAAGAATTGGAAAAAAAGAAGCAAAATAAGCCAAAATAATGACATCTTGCGCTATTTAATTTTTTTGTGTAAGGTTATTTCTCATTTTTAAAGTAGCAAATGAATAAAGAAAAAATCTTACAAAATTCTTGGAATAAATTAAAAGAAGAAGTATTAGCAATATTTAGTTTAAATTCTTATTTAAACAAGGATGTAAGTGCGGAAAAGTTTAATAATTGCTTAAATGAATTTAAAAATGAAATTGAAGTTTTATTTAATTCTAAGATCAGGCAAGTAAAAAAATTAGATGAAAATAATTTCAATAGCTTTATAGATAGTTTTGAATCTGATTTTAAATCAATTAAATACATAATAGGAAATAAGTATATTGAAGAAAAATGGATTGATGTCGTAGTATCTATTTTTACAAATATACAAGAATGTATACATCAAAGATTTTTATTTAACTTAAATGAGCAAGAAAAATTAATAAATAATAACTCCATAAATAAATTATTATCTTTTAAGGAAATATTTAATTTTAAAATATTAAAGCCAACAGTTAATGAACAGTGTGATGCTGAAAAGTATAAAGAATTAACAGAGCAATCAATAAAAAACATGTTGGATGAGTTCAATTTAGCATCAATACATTTGCTTGCTGATAGTTCAACTTGGGAAGAAAGATATCAAGATATACAGAGAATACATGGACAAATTGCTAAAAGCATGAAAAAAGTTGGTCTTCCAACAAAAAATATGGGATGTTACAAAAACTTAAATTTGATATTATCTAAAAGTTTGTTTGATAACAATGATTGGGATGGTTTTCAGTCTAAAACGAATGCTAGCTTTAGCATATTCATTAATACAGAGGCAAAAGATTTAGACGTTATTTGGATTCATGAGTATACCCACTTTTTAGATAGATTAGCCGCTCATGCTTTCTATAAAGAAAAAGAAACCGATAACCACTTAAGTACTTTCAGCCATATAGCATTAGATTGTATTGCCAATGGTGAAACAATAAGGCACAAACCTTTAAAGATAATGGCGGAAATGATGGCTGCGACAATAGGTGGTGTATCAGCAGAAAATTTTTATATTAATATTAAAAATTCTATAGAAAAATTAAAAACTTCTCTAATTATGGATATAGTAGATCATATGATTGACTACAAAAGGGCAGTTTGGGAAGAGCTTTCAGAAACTGAAAAACAACTTATTTTGTGGCGTTCAAAAATAACAGAAATAGTAAATTTTATTCTGTTAGAAATCTCAAATAGCAAAGAATCCTATTTTACAATAAATGAAGATGAGTTTATTATCTCAATAGAGGGTGATAAAAAAATCAATTCAGGCATTTCTGTTAATGATCTAGTTTCTAATATATTGGAAAAAACCAATAAACTATCTGAGCTAGAAATTAAAAATAATTTACTTCCTTATTTTTATAAAAAGATTACTACAAATATTAACCAAATTATGAGAAAACATAATTTAATAGTATACAAAGATAGTGGTGTATATGCAGAAAGATTCTTTTTGGCATTAGGAAATGATATTGTGAAAAATTTTGTAAACAAGCAAGCAAAGTCAAATATTAAGTTTTCATATTACGACAAACCATTAGAAATTTTAGCAAGAATGGTAGAGAGTTTATTAAATCCATTAGTTAGTAATTTAGAATATAAAAATGTATCTGATATTGAAAAACAATCTAAATTAATATTAGGAATAGATGATAGGGTTTTATTATGTTTAGCTTTACATAGCATGGCTAGATATGTTGGAATAGAAGTGAAGAAGTTTAATGCCAAAAATATACCTTGTTTAGTTCCAAATCAATTGGAAGATACTGTTTCAGTAGATATAGGTAATAAGTTAAGCACCCAACAAGATAATAACAATTATGTTATAGCAAATGAAGAAATAAGAGTAGAAATTATTGACAATATTACCAATATAGTGAATGATTTTTTTAAAGAAGAAATTGTGCATGAAAAAAGAAGGTTAATATGATATTTGAAATTTTAGATTTTATAATAAAGTATGGTTATTATTATGTAGCTGGATTATTTATTTTTTTTATACTCTTCAATATATTTTGGACAAAAAAATTAAAATTAACTCCAGAGTTGATTCCTTATAGAATGCATTATAAAAATGTTCGTGCTGTATTATCTGAGGCTGATTGGAGAAATTTGGCAAAAACAATATATAAAGAATCTAATTATAAATGTGATATTTGTGGAGCAAGGGAAAGGTTGGAATGCCATGAGGTTTGGCAATTTAATGATAGAAAATCAGTTCAAGCGTTGGTTGGCTTAACTACTTTATGCTCAGATTGTCATCGTGTTAAACATATTGGTTTGGCAAGAAAAATGGGATATTTTGAAGATGCTTTGGAGCATATGTGTAAAGTTAATCAAATTTCTAGAAGGTATGCAAAGAAAGTAATAGATTGGAATGAGAAAGAAGTTTCTAAAAGAAATAAGGATTACAATCTAGATTTGAGATTTTTGAATAAGTATAGAAATATATTGCCGCGTCAATATTCAAGCAATGAAATAGATAATTGCAAAGTAATTAACGATAATTATTGATTTTTTAATTTATTGATATAGATTAAAAAACATGGAAAATGTTAAAACAAAAACAACGGCTAAAAAAAATAAGATAACTTCAATAATAGATTTCTTATCTTCAATAACAAAAAGGAAGAAAAATAATTCTTCCATATTATCCCTTGCTGATAAAAAAAGAATCAAAAAATTAATGGTTGAGTCTATTCAAGAATCTGGTGGTGAAGTTGCAGCTAGAGAAAGAGCGGCTAATATAGGTCAAACCTATTTTGAATTAGACAAGGAAGGAAGAAAAGAAATACTTCTTTTGCTATTGTCTTTTAAGCATAATGAAGAAAAAATAAAAAAAGAAATAGTAAAAATAACTGAAGATTTAGATGAAAATAAAAATTTTAAAGAAATCAATATATACGACCTTAAAAAAGCTTTAGTAAGTCCTAGAAAAAAGATATTGAAAAATTTTAATTTTTTAGAAAATGGAATATCACTACTAGTTGAAATGAGGGAAGATTTATTAAATTTCATTGATTCTGGAACCACTGATTTAGTACCTTTAGAAAAAGATTTTGAATATTTATTAAACTCTTGGTTTGATATAGGATTCTTAAACCTTGAAAGAATAACTTGGGATTCTTCAGCATCACTCCTACAAAAAGTTATTTTATACGAAGCTGTTCATAAAATTAAATCTTGGACTGATTTAGAAAATAGGTTGTCTGAGGATAGAAGATTTTATGCTTTTTTCCATCCAAGGTTAAAAGGAGTTCCTTTAATATTTGTTGAAATTGCCTTAATGAAAAAAGTTGCTGATTCAGTTCAAGAAATCTTAAATGAAAATAGAGATTTTGAAGATGTAACAATTGCAGATACTGCCATTTTCTATTCAATTTCAAATACTCAAAATGGATTAAGGGGAATATCTTTTGGAAACTTTTTGATAAAAAGGGTAGTAAAAGAATTGAAGAAAGAGTTTCCAAATCTAAAAAATTTCGTAACCTTATCTCCAATTCCTAGATTTAATTCCTGGTTAAAAGATCAAATTAAGAACAATAAGTTAGATGAAACATTTAATATTCAAAATGGTTTTAAGGTTATAAACATTGAAAATCTTGAAAAAATAAAGTTTACAATAAAACAAATATCTTCAAATGTTCAATATTTAAATGAAATTGAAGACAAAATTTTTAAAGATAAAATAAGTTCCATTTTAGAAAAATTAGCTAATATTTACTTAGTTAATCAAGAAAATAAATGGGCTAACGATCCAGTCTTAAAATTTCATTTAAATAATGGAGCTTTTATATATAGGACAAATTGGATGGCGGACACTTCAGACAATGGGGTGAAGCAATCATTAGGAATGATGGTTAATTATTGGTATTCTTTAAAACATGTAGAAAGAAATCACGAAGAATTTAATTCAAACAAAAAGAATTATTCAAAAGAGGTTGCCAAAAAAATAAAAGAAGTAATTGAAATATAAAAATAAAGCCCCTAAATGGGGCTTTATACATTTAACTTGCTTTTAATTTAATTAAATTAGAAGCAAAAATATCTAAACACTTAAAGGTATTATTTTCTTTAGATGTATTTTTAATAGATTCTATCCAATATATAATTTGTTCTTTCATTTGCTGAGTATTCGCAGTTTTATTATTCCAAAAATTCAGAAGTTCTTCTTTTGCTTGGTATATATAAGATAATACTTTATTTTTTAGCAATTCAGAAAGTAAAAACTGCTGTCCTTCTGTTAACGGTGTAGAGCTTTCTTTGTCATGGTAAAAAACAAAATTTAATTCTTTATTAGAGTGACTTTGAAGAATAGGATTGGACTCCTTAATCATGCGAATTGTATCAATAACTTGTTTTTTGGTTTTCTTATAAAACATTGTTAAAACATAAGATTTGTTAGCTAATATTGTATCTAAGCAAAATGTTTCTTGATTTTCTTGTATTTGAGGTAAGAATGCAACTTTATTAATAGATAGTAGCCCTAAAAATTCAAAAAATTTAATCCATCCCCAACCTATATCAAACTCATACCATTTGAAGGAAAGTTTTGCTGATGTTGGATATGCGTGATGATTATTATGTAACTCTTCTCCGCCAATTATAATACCCCAAGGTGAAATATTTGTGCTTGTATCAGTTGTCTTAAAATTTCTGTAGCCTTTAAAATGACCCAACCCATTAATAACTCCAGCAGCCCAAAAGGGAATCCAAATAAGTTGAAGTGCTAAAATCCATAAGCCATGCCATCCAAAAAGTAACACTTGAAGAATACCTAATACAGTCATTCCAGATTTGCTATATTTAGCATAAAATTGTGCGATTCTATCATTAGGGGTCATGTGTCCATAACGTTTTATGGTTTCTGGATTATTTGCTTCTTTTTTATAAAGGACTACACCTTTAAATAACACTGTCCAAAAACCAAAAATTTTAGGACTATGTGGGTCGCCAATTTTCTCACAAAAAGCATGGTGTTTTCTATGAACGGCTGCCCATTCAGTTGGATTTTGCCCTGTAGTAATCCAACACCAAAATCTGAAAAAGTGTTCTAGGGGTTTAGCTACAATTAAAGATCTATGTGCTAAGCCTCTGTGTAAATATACTGTAACTGTTACAATAGTTATGTGTGTGGTGATCAGTAAATAAGCGATATGCCACCAAGAAAATTCACTAAACATAATAATTCCTCTCTAATTAATTAGTGTAGATTTTAATTTAGTATAAACCCCATAATCTGTCAATTTTTAAGATTGACGATGGTTAATTTAGCGAGGCTTATTTTTATTAGAGGGTGTTTTTGTGCTTGGTTGTTCTACGGAATCTTGATTTCTATTTCTATTGAAAAACTGATCCATTTTATCAAGAGCATCAGCAATCATTTTTTCTCTTTGAACTTTTGCCACAGCTTGTGCTTCAACACGTTCTTTTCTGCGGATATTTTCAGCTTCCACATACTTGGATGCTAATTGATTAATTAAGGGGTCTGTTCTTTGTTTTTGTAATGATATTTGAGATTCAAATTCTAATCTAGTTGCTGACACTTGCTTAACATGTTGTGATTCCTCTGATGTTAATGTTACACCAATTGGACAACCATGTAAACTAATTCTTCCATAAACATATTCAGACTCATAGCCTTTACCAGACCTTGTATAAACTTGTCTACTTGCTCCATAATCTAAATAAAGAGCATCACCTTTTTGAATTTCAATTTGTCCAATTTTACAGTGTTGCTTTCCTCCGTCCTCAAAGACAACTGTGCTGAAAACTTCAGCTAATATTGGAGTATCTGAAGTCCAAGTATGAAAATGAAGGATATCTGTTTCTTTTTTTGTAGAGTTCATGTCGTAAGCCCCTTTTTATATATTATACTATGTTTAAAAATCAAATCAATTAAAACAAATAAAAAAAGACCTCATTGAGGTCTTTTTTTTAATTAGGCAAATTACTGTCTACGTAAAAATGCTGGAATATCATATAATGGAGCACTTCTCTTAGTTTCAGCAGCTTGTGCTGGTTTAGCTGGTTGACTATTGAAAGTATTAACAGTTGGATCAATTCTTTGTTGTGTTGTGTTAACCATTGGCATAGTCACTCCATGTGTGCCAGTTGCTACCTCTTGTGCTGGAATTCTTTGCTGTTGTGGGAATCCAGAGTCATTATGAGTGAAGTGACTTCTGCCAAAAGCACCAGAATGTAAGTTCATAGAATCATCTCTTGAACCACTGTTAATTTTATTTAAGCCAGTAGCAATAACTGTGATTCTAATGCTGTCTTGCATGGTGTCATCAAAAACTGTTCCGTATTTGATAAATGCTTCTGGTGAAGCAAAGCTTTGTAGAGCTTGAATAGCATCTCTAACTTCAGACATTTTTAAGTTTCTACCTGCTGTAATATTAACAATTAAACACTTTGCAGTAGATAGCTTAATGCCTTCTAAAAGAGGAGATGAAGCGGCTTTTTCAGCAGCAACTTTAGCTCTATCTAAACCTGAGGCTTCAGCACTTCCCATCATTGCTCTACCCATTTCACCCATTGCTGTGCGAACATCTTCAAAGTCAACGTTCACTAAACCAGGAACATTGATTATTTCTGAAATACCACTAACAGCATTATTCAAAATGCTATCAGCATATCCAAAACATTCATCAACAGTAGCATCATCTCCATATACTTCAATAAGCTTATCATTTAAAACAACAATAAGAGAATCTACATTTTTATTTAATTCGTCTACGCCAGCTTCAGCTGACTTCATACGATTTTCAAACCAGAAAGGTTTTGTAACCACACCCACTACAAGAATGCCCATCTCTTTAGCAATTCTAGCAATAACTGGTGCAGCACCTGTGCCTGTTCCCCCGCCCATGCCGCAAGTTACAAACAATAAGTGACAGCCTTTAATTGCTTCAATTATTTGTTCTTTAGAATCTTCAGCGGCTAATCTGCCAGCTTCTGGTTTTGAACCAGCCCCTAAACCAGTTTTTCCAAGTGTAATTTTAGTCGGTGCTAAACTTCTTGTTAGAGATTGAGCATCAGTATTAGCATTGATGAATTCAACGCCTTGAACATTAGTTCTAATCATATGGTCAACCGCATTATTGCCGGCTCCACCAACACCAATAACTTTAATAATGGTGCCTTTATGATCATTTAAATTTACATCAAAACTAAAGCTTTGAGTTTTACCTTGGGTTTCTTGTGAGTTCATGTGTTTTCCTTATCTATTAGTTAATTCGCTAGAAATACTACAAATTATTTTTTAAATTGTAAAGGGCTTTTTTAAATAAAATATTATTTTTTTAGCACTTTTTTCAGTTTAAATAATTTTTTGTATATGAGCTTTATATAAATATTTTTTTATTTGTCAAGTCCCATTTTATTTGGCTTTGTTAGGTTTTATATTTGACATTAAATATTTTTTTAAGTATAAGATGTTTGCTGTTTAATAATATATTTTCATAAAAACCCTTCACAAATAAAAATGCTAAATAAAAATCATATACAACAACAATTTGATTCCATATTGGTGTCAGAAGAAAATGTGGACTTATATGTGTTAGATGAATTGCTTTTTTTGGGGGCTAAAATTAATTTACCTCCAATAAAATTTAATATAAATAAAAATTTTATTGATGAGACAATAAAAAAAAATCAAATTATTGAAAACAATAAAATTTTCAACTTTTTAATAAGCAACGATTTAGTTGAAGATAAAGATAAGGCACAATTAGATTGTTATTTACTAATTTCTTTAATTAATGATTTCATATTTTTGACATACAATAAAAATCATCAATTTGCCTCTAAATACATTCCAAATGAAAAAAGAAATAATCCAAATTATGATATATTTATTGAAATAAAAAATATCATTTACAGAGGTAATGTGTTCAAAAAAGACAATACAAGATTTTTAACATTAAATGTTTTGTTGGCTTATTTGGAAATATTTGATCATATTCCTGCTCAAATAAAAATAAAATGCTACAAAGAGTATAAAAGATTGTCTCCAATCGCAAAGAAGGCGATTACTTCAATTTTAATCAAATCAAGAAATGAAGAAGCACTCTTTAATCTTTTAAATTATGGATTAAGTTTAACTCAAGAAGTCATAGTTAATGACAAAAAAAATTTAATGCTATTTGAAATGTTATCCTTTAATAATTGGGTTGAATTTATATTAAGAAATAAAAATATAGATATAAGAATAACAAATAAAGAAGGTGAAAATATATTATGGTATTTCCCTTCTAATTTGTTATTAGAAGAAAATCCAGAAAATTTATTAAGATTAAGGATTAATGAACTAAGCCAATTAGAGAAAAATTATTTTTTTCAACAATTTAATGTTGATGGATTAAATCCATTAATGAATGCTATCTTATTCCAAGATGAAACAATGATAAATTTCATAGAGAGTTTCAATATAAAAGCTTGGGAAACTGTTGAGCATGCTCCAAAATATAAAAGCCCCTTAGAATTCCTAAATAATTATGTGTTAAATGTTGAAGCTACAGGTTCATTAGGTATGCTGATTGATTCTTTCAAAATTTCATTTTGGTCATTGCTAGCCAAAAAATGGAACACACAATATTGTTACATTAGCTTAACAAAAGAAATGGAAAAAAGTAATTTAATAGAAAAGAAAAAAATAAAAATATAATCTTGACTTTTATAAGGGTTTTCCCTTAAATATATCTAGAAAGGATATAATATGAAAAAAGTAATTAGCATATTTAAAATTTTTTTAGATTCTGTAATTGAAGGTAGAAAAAGAAAAGCAGAAATGATGATAAAAAGTCGTATGTATTTATAATAGTATCTTTGATTTTTCGGTTTTAATTAATTATAATATATTAATTGGTTAAAATTATGAAACAAAAAAAAGAAACAATTCTAGAGCATGCAAATTTTAAATTCTCAGTAGATGAACATATAGCAACAAGAGATTTAAAGGCTCACCCTAGACTACAAAAATTTATTAATTTAGCTAAATCAATGTCTGAGATTTCTAATTTTAATAAATTTAGAATGGGAGCAGTTTTGGCAATAAGAGGAAAAGTCATAGCAAGAGGTTATAACTCTGACAAAGGACATCCTTTACAAAAAAAATATAACGAACTAAGAACAGATATGGGTGAAAATTCTCATCACCCAATTCACGCTGAGATGGATATTTTAAAACAGTTAAAAGGTGTAGATTTGAGAAATGCCGAAATCTATATTTACAACTTAAATACAAAGGGCGAACAAAGAATGGCTAGACCATGTGCCGCTTGTATGGCTGCAATAAAAAAATGCGGTATTGGGGTTATTCATTATTCAACACCAGAGGGGTTTGCCACAGAGTATATAGACCCTGAACAGAAAATAATTGTCAAAAGAGGTAAAAGACCAATTTAATTATTTTTTAATTATTTCGTTAAATATAATTTTCTGTGGTTGATTTTTCTTTTTTTTGTTGTATCATTTAATTATGAAAATAAAACTTTTATGTTACAGCCAAATATATTAGTTCTATTCTCATAATTTTGTCTCCTTTTACTAAGACCCCCTTGAGGGTCTTAGTTTTTTGGATTAAATTTTCATTGTTTTAATCTTTTGCGGAGCTTCTTCTGTAGTTTTAGTGCTTATACTTTTATTTAAAAGATAAAAGTTAAGTGATTTATCTAATGCTTCTTCCAGTGTTTCTTGTCTATATCCTTCAATAAGCTTGTGAGCACAAGTATTTATTAGGTGTAAATAAATATCTTTAATGTCTTCATTAAATCCAAGTTGATTTGAGTGTATATAAACTCTGGCGGGGTTTTTTTTGCTAGATAATTCAATAAAATCAATAAAATCAATATTTAGCTTTTCTTTTGCTTTGGGGCTAATTAAAAAACTATTTATATGTTGAAAATATCTATTGTAATTATCTACTCTTGCTTGAGGAAGATTTTCAAAAGAAACCCCTTTGAATAAATTTTCTTTATTAATAATAAGGGAAACAATATTATTGGGAGTGTCAAGAAGATTAATTGGTTCGTTATTGTGGTCTATTTTTATTTTCAAAAAAGACTCAATCTCAGGAATAAACTTATCGTCTATTTTAGAAGATACTATTTTTATTAATCCACTTTGAACATCGGGTCTTTTACATATTTGTTTATAATGCTGAACTGTGTAAAGTAAAGAATAAACTTTTTCTTTAGTATCAATTGTTCTGTTTTGTAAAGAGCTTAAAATAGTTCTAGCATCATTAACACTTTTACTAGTAGCCCCAAATGGTATGATATTTCTCAAGTGAAACCAATATTCATCACTAGTTAAATTTTGGCTCAAGTTACCAAAAAAACTATTGTATCCCAAAAAATCATGAAATAATGTTTTGACAAGAATTTTTTGATCTTTTTCAGATAATTTTCTAAAAATATCTAAATAAAAATTTGTGCTACTTCCTTGTGGTCCAACAGCAAGATTAATCTTGTGAGATGGTGAACCTGATTTCTCAGCAGAATGAATTGAATATTCATTTAAAATAAATTTTTTATAATCTGCGATTGGTTTAATATAGTTATTTTGCGGATTTGGTTGAGTTATGGTAATGCTTGAGCTACTGTATGTATGTGTCCCAAGAATAAAATTGTTTTTTGATATATAATCAATAATCTGCCTTTTAATATTATTTTCTGCTGTTAGCAAATCGGCTTGTGTAAAGTAATCTTTTTGTAATTTCATATATTAGTTCCTACTTTTAAATTTTACCATAAAAGACTTAAATATCAATAAAATTGACTTTTTTAGTTATTTTAAGAAAATAGAGGCTTATCAATAGAAAGGATAAATAATATGGAAAATTACGATTCAATTATAGCCCAAATAGATTCTTCAAAAAATGTAAAAAATATCTTAAGTAAAAACAAAAAATTGGTTGGGGATAAAAATTTCTATATTGCTTTATCAAAGAAAAAGCTAATTGATGAAAATACACTAGGATTGTTCGATGAAAAAGTAAGGGGAGATAAGGAAGTCATTACAGAAGTTTTGGGTACTTGGCCTCATCAAGATGCTTATAAACATGCAACAGATAAAATTAAAGAGGATAAAAACATTGCTTTTGAGGCAATAAAAGCAAGAGATACAAATATTGAGTTTATTTCAGATAAGTTGAAAGAAGATAGGAAATTTATGTTAGATGTGGCTTCTTCAATTTACATGCATAGCAAAGTGTTACAATTTTTACCTAAAAAATACAGAAATGATAAAGAATTTTTAATGATTCTTTTAAAAAAGGACTATCAATCATTTGAATATATTTCTGAAGATTTAAAGAATGATCAAGAATTAGTTTGGAGTGCTATGTTTGATTGCAATATATGGTATGCTCCTGTTACTTGTTATTTGGCATCAGGTCAAAAAGTTAAAGAAGATAAAGATTTCTTTCAAAAGGCTTCTGCTAAATTAAAGGAATATAGACAAAGTAAGGAATTGATTGCCAGTATTAAAGAAGCACATAAAATTGCCGTAGCCAACTCAAAAGGTGCTAGTGCCGGAGCAGTAGCTGAAATAAAGGCAACTTTAAAAAATTTTAGAAAAGAGTTTGCAGCTGCTGATAGTTGGACAGCATCCCAATCAAATAAAAACTTTACAAATTATTTAGAAAAAGTAAAAGAGTTTTCAAAAGATAAGAAAATCATGGAAATGCTTGTAGAGGCAGATCTTTCTCAAAAAACATATTATGCAAAAAATATTGGGCAATCAATCAAAGTAATGGATGAAAAACTACAAAAAGATACTGAGTTTTTATCTAAATTAATGGAAAAAACAGAAGGAAAAGTTTTTGAGTTTTTACCAAGTGAGATTAAAAAAGATAAAAATTTCATTATTGCTAATTATTCATCAAACATTAAGAAAGAACATTTAGACAAAGATTTAACACAAGATGCTAAATTTATACTAGAATTAGCTAAATCTTGTGCTGGTTCAAGATTATTCTTAATGAGTAGAATTAAATATATTGTAGATGACAAGTTGCTTTCAAATAAGGAATTTATTGAAAAATTTGTAGAGTTTGATGGAGGTATTTTAGACAACGTTTCAAATGATATAAAGAAAGATAAGACGATTGTGAAAAAAGCTATTGGAAGCTTTAGAAATGCTTTGGCTTATGCTGATAAAAGCTTACTGACAGATAAGGAACTTTTAAAATATAGTTTATCTCAAGGTGGTGACTCCTTTATGTCAGACTTATCTATGGAACAATTGGCTGATAAAGATTTTCTATTAGATTTATTAACTTATACCAAGAAAGATAATACTTCTTTAGCTCGCTCAATTATGAGGTCAATACCTTATTCATTAAAGAAAGATAAAGAATTAGTGTTGGCTTGTGTTTCAAGATCTGGTTGGTCAATTGAAAATGCTGATGATTCAGTTAAATATGATAAAGATATATTGACTGTTGCTTTTAAGACTGGTTGCCATATGTATAAAGAGTTAGATTTAAAGAAATTAAGGTCTTTATATGAACCTAAAGAGTTAAAGAAAATAGCTGGTTCTATGTATGAATATGTAAAAGAGTGAGATGGTAAATTTTATTAGAACAATTCAGATTATTTTGTGGGCTTTTCTTGGAATTAGAAAAAAAGAAGAGTTCAATAAAGATATTCAAGTAATAAATCCAATAACATTAATTTTTGTTGGAATTTTTCTAACATTATTATTTGTTATTGGATTGGTATTATTAATTAAATATGTAGTGTTAGCTTAAGGTTGTGGTTGATTTGCTAAAAACCTTTTGAAATTCATTTTCACACAAAAATCATACCATCTTTGTCCATCTACTTCTTTTAATCTTAATTGTTTAGATGTATAGGCAATATCTAAATCTGTTTTTAAAGTTATAAGTTCAATATTTTTATCTATTTGTCCATTAGAGAAAGCTTCCCTAATATTATCTCCAACCTTGCCTTTAATTAAATGTTGATTTTCTTTAATTCCGTGAATGCTTCCAAATTCTGTTAAAAGCTTAGATGCTGTTCCTTTACCAACCTTGTCAACTCCTATAACATTGTCGCTAGAGTCTCCTAATAATGCTAAATAAGCAACTACATTTTCTGGGTAAACTCCCATTTTTTCAAAAACTGTTTCTCTATCGTATGCTATATCTTGCATTGTATCTATAATATGTAAATTTTCTGTAACTATTTGTCTAAAGTCTTTATCTCCAGAATATACATAAGTATTAAAACCAGCTTGTGCAGATCTTTTTGCTAATGTTCCAATAACATCATCAGCTTCAACTCCATCAGCTTGAATCATTGGCCAACCTAATATATCAAATGCTTCTTTGATGTGTGGCATTTGAACTTTGAGCTCTTCGGGCATTGGTTTTCTATTCGCTTTATAGTTTTCATCCAATTCTTCTCTAAAGTTTTTTCCGCCATCAAAAACAGCACAACAGTATGTTAGATTGTTAATTTGTTTTGGTATTTTTTGGAGCATATTTACAGTTGTGTAAATCGCATTTGTTGGCAGTCCCTCTTGATTTGTGAGATTGGTTTGATTTCCGTGAAACGCTCTATAAATTAGATTGTAAGAATCTATAAAAACTACATCACCTTTAGAATTATCCATAATTTTCCTTTTATATATGTATTAATTATAAATTAATAAAATTAAATTGCAAAATTATTGTGTATTAAATTTCAAGTTTTTCTTGTAAGTATTATTTATTTCATAAGAAACTGAATGAGCCTCAATGGATGTTGGAACATCCCACTTAAATAACATTTCATCTATTTTTTTATTAGATAGAGTCGTGTCTCTTTTTGTATTTCTATTTTTGATTTCTTTTTCTGCGGATTCTAAATAAACAATTTTAACAGTTGCTCCATATGAATAAAGCAAATCTAATGTTTTTTTCCTCATTTGAGGATTAATATTGGTAGAATTCCAAATGAAAGGTTCTTTTTTTCTTAAAAGTTCTTTTGCTCTGTCTATAGTATCATGAACAGCTTTTCCGACATTATCATTTTCTTTTAATCCATATTCGGCTTTTGTATCATCAAAAGATATAGTTGGAAGATTATTACCATGCTTTTGAATCCAAGTATTTTTTCCTGAAGCTGGTAAGGCACACATAACAATTACTTCAGAACCTGGTTCAGTATAAAATTCATAATCTGGTGAAATAGAACCATTAGATGAGAAATATTTCATTCTAGTTTGTTCATTAAAAAACTTCTTTGGTTGATACAAACAATTTTCTTCTAAACAAAGTTCTTCAAATAGATTTATATCGTCCATAGATTGTTGCTTACCAACATATGTTCTGCCCAACATGTCAGCCTTGGCAACATTAATTAATAAATGAAGTGGCATTTGCCAAGATAATTGATGGGCTAAAAATTCTGGAGTTCTAATTTGATGATTACCCTTTTGTATTTGATTAAAAGCAAAAAAGGGTACTTGGTGGCAATTGATAATATTAACAATTGATTCTCTTAAATAAAAAGGTATTTCTTTTTTCCATAAATCAATCCTTGTATCTATGGCTCCTCTTTTTGAGTGACCCTTGCTTGTAATTCTGCCTTCTTCATGTTTTGTACAAGCGGGTTTAGAAATATCATGAAGTAAGCAAGAGTAAAACATAATGAATTGTTCATCTTCTGAAGAACTCCAATATTTAGAGCTGCCAACAAGAGAATCACAAACCATTTTAGTATGTGTCCAAACATCACCTTCAGCATGGTAATAGGAATCTTGTGGCGTTGTTTTTAACAACTCCAAAGAAGGAAATACCTCTAAAAAAGAGGTGTATTCTATTTTGCCGTTTTGTTTTGGCAATAATGATTTTAGTTCATTATACATCAGTAAAAATCGCTTCTTCTTACACCATAATAAGCATATGGATCTCTTCTATAACTCTCAGAGTCGGCTTCAGCCTCTGCAGCATCACTGGCTAAATCATCAACACTTTTTTCTAATGTTTTAATTTTTTCAGGTAAGTTATCTTTAGAAATACCACCATTATAAATATCAACAATTAAAGCTTTCCCAACGGCGACTTGCCAAGACTTTCCACTATCTTCATCAAAGTCATCTTCCATGCTAGAAGATGTGGCAGATAAAGATACATAGTTTTTATTTTTTGATTCTGTTTGTTCTATGCCATCAGAGTCTTTTAAATAAAAATCATTTTCTTTAAAACACACAACAAAATCTTCAAATGTTTCAAATTCATCTGGATTTGCTTTAGGATTAAAATAAAAAACTTTTGTTGTTTCTTCTGTACTTGATTGAATAATAACCCAAGATTCTTGAGTAAGTCCAATATTTGTTTGCTCTTCACAATCAAAGTAAGGTTTGATATCTGTTTCTTTTTGTTTTTTCATAAATTCTCCAAGTGTTGCTTGTGTATGTTTATATTATACCACTAGAAAAGCGAAAATAAAGATTTTTTAAAACTTTTACTTAATTGATTTTATGCTATAATTAAAAAAAGAAGGATTTGAAGATGAAAATAGATATAAAAATGCACACTGGAATTATGTTCACTGATGATGTATCTGCTGAGCAGAAGTCTTTTATTTTTGATAAACTTAACAGTTTAAATCAAGCTACTATTGATTGTGTAAATATTACAAATATTAAAAAAGAGTCATTAATTGGAGAATTTTTATTTTTAGATAATTCACTAAGTCATGCTGAGCAAGCAAAAGATATTCTTAAAAAAGAAGAATACAATTTTAAAATATTCACAAATCAAGATGCTAAAAATTTTAGTAGAAAACTTCCTTATCATTCTAATATGGCATTCATTAATTCTAGTTTTGATTTAGAAGTGAAAGATTATAATGATTGGAAAAAATGTTTATTGAATATAGATGACGATGTAGTTTTTATTGGAGACATTCACGAGCATCCTGAGCCTTTAGAACTATTGATTAAAAAGATCCCCAAAGAAGCAAGAATTGTAATGTTGGGAGACTATCTAGATAAGGGTGGTGCTACTGAAAAAACAGTTAACTTGATTGAATCTTTAGTTAATGATGGTGCAAAACTAATTACAGCAAATCATGAGTCTTATGTTGCTAAAAGATTGTTAGGAAAAATAGATGCTATTCCTAACGAAGAAGAGATTTTTTCATCATTGCCGTTTTTATTTAAAAATCAAAATGTTGCTGATAAAGTACTAAAATTATACGAGAAAAGCTTGCCTTTTTTAAAAGTTAATATGGAAGAAACTACTGTTTATGCGACACATGCTCCTTGTAAAAAGAAGTATTTAGGAAAGCTCAGTAGCAATGCTATGCGTTCTCAAAGAAATTACTACTTCCCAGAAAGGGGTGTGGACGGAATGAGAAAAGAACTAGAGTTCACATTAAATGAAAATATTGATTTCTTCCATGTATTTGGACATGTTGCTCACAATATGAGTAATTTAGAAGTTAATAATAGAATTTGGTTAGACACGGGTTCTGTATATGGCAATATGCTATCTTCAGTGTTATTTAGAAAAGACGGAAGTAGAGAGTTTATTCAAATACCAACTGAGGGATTAACTAAAGATGACCTTTTTTCTTTTGAATTTAAAAAAAGTGTAAGAAATAAATTGTAATTAATTTCTATGCCTTACAATATGTGCTTTAGATATATGGAAATACTTTATTATAGTTTTCAATGGTATTTCCTCTAAAGTTTGATATATTATTTCTTGATGAGAGTAATCAAAATGATTGTTTATTAATTGCTTTCTAATTAAAAAACTAAGTTCATTTTCTTCAAAATAATTATATATTTGTACATCATTATTCAAAAAAACATCAAATGGAAAACATCCCCAAGCTGCTATTGTTTTACCAATGTAAGGTTGGTTGCTCTCTAATGTAAATAGTTTATTTTTAAAACTTATAGAAGAATCAATTTTTGAATTGATTGGTTTTTGTGTAGATAAATACCATTTACCAGTTGTTCTATTTTCAACAATCCATTCAAATAGTCCATGTCCACCTTCTTGATATAGAAAATATTCAACAATTTGTTCTGTTCTTTCTGGTAATTTAATATCTTTTAATAAAACCCCAACAATAATAAAATTATTTCCTTCAATATTTGCTGTATTTCCACACTGTAAAGTAATGTCTACAACACTTCTGTCTGAACTAATAGAACCATTTTTAAATAGTTCAATGTCGTGAGTTTTTATGTCTAGTTTAAATCCACAAGATCTACAAAAAGCTATATGTGTAAAACCTAAAATTTTAGGATTTGGGGCTGAACATTTAGGACAAGAATATCCACTTAGTTTACCTTTGAAATCACCAGTTTTATTATGAATGCTTTCTAATGTTTGAATATTAAATAAATTTAAATTAAATTCATTAATGGGTTCTCCAATATAAAAATGTGGCTGTTCATCTTGGTCAAAGAGACATTTCATCAAAAAGTTATCTCTTTTAAATAATGCTATTGATATATCTTCATTTAAATTTAAACCAACATCTCCATATCTTTCTTCTATTATACCTTTGGTTATTTTAGTGGATAAATAATTTATTAACCCAATCTCATAGTATCTGTCTAATATAATTCTTTCAAACTTTGGAAATTTAGTAATTTCTTGGAAAGATATATTTAAATACTTTTTTAAAAAATTATGATTGGTTTTATCATAAGGTATAAAAACACAGAAATCGTTTAAAATATCAGTTAAAATACCAGTGTGACCATTTTCAAATTTTATGAACCATTCATTCCAAAAGCCATATATATCTTTAATTTTAATTCGAGAAACAACAGTAAAGCGCATATTATTATATATGCCTTTTGTTCCTATTTTTATTTTAGAAAAATTATAGCTCATAAATATTATATGTGAAAACTAGCCCCATTAATAATACCTATTACAACAAAAATACCACCACTAGCTATACCAATAGCAATATTATTATTTTCCCTTATCTCTTCTTGCATATAAGAGGATAAGTTTGGGATCTTTAAATATATAAGTAATTGAACAAAGCAAGAAATAACTATCTTAATAAGCATATCCAAAAATCCTTTTGAAGTAAAACTAATAATAGCTATATTAATAGCAAACCCAATGCCAATTCCAGATAGTGCCCAACTTAAAGCCGCATTTCCTCTTTTTAAAATACTAATTTCATTATATTTACTCAATCTTAAATAAGCTTTTATAAAAAGAACAAAAACAGTGATACTAATGGCAAAGTTTATTATATATGATAATATGCTTATATAGTTTATTGAACCCAATTGAAATAATTCCATAAAATTTCCTTATATACTGTATTTATTTAATATCATTGAACCAATAAATGTCAATTTTTAATTATAAACTTAATTTATTTTTAATTGGTTCGTTAATAGATTTAAGGCGAGCAATTGCCCCAAACTTAGAAATAATTATAAAGGAGAAAAATTATGGGATTAGTTCTAAATACAAACGTAGCTTCTTTGAACACACAAAGAGCTGTTTCTAAAACACAAAACACAATGTCAACAGCTATGGAGAGATTATCTT